>Ga0315336_1000189_pt1 | contig 244627 bp, 234 predicted proteins | sample ASW5metaG_FD_204512 | JGI IMG/M metagenome (GOLD analysis project Ga0315336, IMG submission 204512) | Ammonia-oxidizing marine archaeal communities from Monterey Bay, California, United States - ASW #5 | ecosystem: Environmental > Aquatic > Marine > Intertidal zone | place: USA: California... | reverse complement strand
TCAACCTGACCGAAGCCGCCAACAGGACTCAACCACCACCCTGCCAGCCCGGCGCATTCTACTCGAATCCGCCACCGGTGCAACCCTTTTATTTCGCTAACCTTTTGATTTACAAGAGGTTTTGCTTGAGGGCTGCGCCGGAAGTGGTGCGCATTATAGGCACCTGAAAACTGCCGTCAACCGTTTATTTCAGTTTTATTCCGCCTTGAGGGAAATGAGTGTGACTCATGCGGCCTCGCACCGAGCGAACCGCTCGGTGCGAGGCAATCCGCTTAGAACAAGGCCAACGTATAGCTCAGGATCACGCGGTTCTCGTCGATATCGCTGCGGTAATTCGAGCGCGCCGCTACGTTGCGTAGGCGGATACCTACGTTCTTGAGCGGACCGCTTTGCACCGTATAGCCGATATCCAGATCACGCTCCCGCGCCGTGCCTTCGAACCCCTCTCCTGTGCTCACGTTATCGCTGGTGATATAGCGCACCGTCGCAACCAGCCCAGGCCACCCCATGGCGGCGAAATCATAGTCGTAGCGAGCCTGCCAGGAACGCTCGTCCCGCTCAGCGAATTCGTAGGTGGGCACCTCGTTGCCCAACGGCGACACATTCGCGAAGACACGAGGAAATGCGCTGTCGCCATACATGGCCTGATAGCCGATATAAAAGGTATGACCATCTCGCTTTGCCGATAGCAGCGAATAAAAGGCCCGATTGTCCACATCGCCAGCCAGCTTGCTGCCGTCGGCCTGCGAATCGTAGTAGCCGAGGTTGGCACCCAGGGTCCAATCCCCCAGCGGCTCGCTATGCTTCAGGCCGATGTAGCGCTGGTTATAGATATCCTCGAGTTGCGCATACCAGAGCCCAACCGACGTGCGCTTATCATTGAATGCGTAATCGCCGCCGGCGTAGTTGAACGCATCGCTGAATGCTGCCTGAGGCGTTCGGCCCAGCATCGCCCGCATCCGATCATCACCCGCCTCGTTGCGCAGGCTCGTCGAACGCAGACGGCCACCCTGCAGCGTCAGCCCGTCGATTTCACTGGAGACAATGTTGGCGCCTTGATAGGTGGGCGGAAGCAGCCGAATATCGCTAAAGGTCAGTACCGGTAGGTTTGGCTGCAGTTCACCAAGCTTCAGTTCGGTCTTCGACACCCGAGCCTTGAGTGCCAACCCCATGCGACTGTACTCATCCGGAACGCGACCATCGGATCCGACCGGCAACAGACCAGTGCCAACGCGATCACGGCTGCTGTCGAGCTTGATTCCAAGCTGTCCGATGGCATCGATGCCGAAGCCGATAGCTCCAGGGGTGTAACCAGATTTGAAATTGAGAATGAACCCCTGGCCCCACTCCTCCGCCTTCGATTGCTGATTGGGGCCGACGATATCGGAGAAGTCCCGGCTGAAATAGTAGTTACGCGCCTGCAGTGTTGCCGTGGCGTCCTCGACGAAGCCACCGTCTGCGGCAAACGCCTGTGAAAGCATGGACGTCATGCCGGCAGCCAGGGTGAGTCGGGAAATAGATACTCTCTGCATCATCTAACTCTCTCTTGTTGTTGTTTTCAGGGTGCACGCAGCCGTTCCCCCCGGCAGCGGCCGGAGAAAACGACGAGCTCGTTATGGGTGAATCGTTACGGCGATCGGCGTATCAACGCGCCGGCTGCTCCTTGCGACCGTTCGCACCAGACAGCACCGGCGTCGGCTTGCGCAGGCCCAGCAGCAGATGAGCAGAGATGCCGAAGATCAGCCCCCAGAATGCCGCCGACAGCCCGAGAAAGGACATTCCCGACGCGGTGACCAGGAAAGTGATCAACGCTGCCTCGCGATCAGCGGGCACCGCCATTGCCGCGCTCAATGCGCCACCTATCGCCGCGAGCAGCGCCAGCCCGGCCAGCGCGGCGATCAATGCGGCAGGGAATGCGGTGAAGATCGAGACCAGCGTCGCCCCGAAAATGCCCAGCAGCAGATAGAAGACGCCACCGGAAATCCCCGCGACGTAACGTTTGGACGGGTTCTCGTGGGACTCCCGGCCGGTACAGATCGCCGCCGTGATCGCAGCCAGGTTCAGTCCGTGACAGCCGAACGGTGCCAGCAGTAGCGAAGCCAGTGCACTACTGCTGATTAGCGGGCTGGCCGGTGTGTCGTAGCCGTCATTACGCAGGACCGCCATGCCGGGAACGAACTGTCCGGTCAACGCCACCATCACCAACGGGAAGGCGATATTGAGGATGACCTGCCAGCTGAAGTCCGGGGTAATCCACACCGGCGTTGCCAACCCGATAACCAGTGCTTCGCTGCGTAGCTCACCCGAGGCAATGGTGATCGTCACACCGACGATCAGTACCGCGAGCACTGCGTAGCGAGGCAAGGCACGCTTGAACAGCAGATAAGTGCCAAACATCGCCAGTACCAGCCAAGGCTGCTCCCTGACCGAGACGAACAGCCCGGTGCCGAAACGGAACAGGATGCCGGCCAGCATGCCCGCAGCGATGGCGGCCGGCAGGCGATTGATGATCCGGTCGAACGCACCTGACAGGCCCACCAGCAGTACCACCACGCTGGTGACGATGTAGGCGCCGACCGCCTCGTTCAGCGTGATGTCCGGCAACATGGTCACCAGCAGCGCCGAACCGGGCGCCGACCAAGCGATGATGATGGGCACCCTGTAGCGCACGCTGAGCAGGATGCCGAGCACGCCGCTGCCGATGGAGATGGTCCACACCCATGACGAGAGCACGTCATGCGGCATGCCACCGGCCTTGGCAGCCTGGAAGATGATCACCAGCGGACCGGCGTAGGAAATCACGGTCGCGATGAAGCCAGCGACCACGGCGGAGAGCGAGAAGTCTTTCATCAGAGCGTTCATGTCGCCTCGCAAGACAGGCCTGGCGATCCGTGGTCTTGGCCCGGATCACTCTTGTTATGAATGTAGCGGCTGCACTACCGGTGCAGCGCGGTGCCCGGGCACGCGCGGACGCCGCGGCCTATCAGGCTTGCTGCAGCGCGCGCGGACGCTTGCTGCGCTGCTCGGCTTGCGGAGCCGGCGCCTGCTGCAGCTGGAAGTCGAAATCCACTTCGGCAAAACGCCCCTGCACGCCCCGTGCACGCACGGCTTCGGCATCGTCGATAAAGCGAATGTCACCGATCAGGCCGTCGCGCGTGGCGTAGGCGAAGTCGTCCCAGAGGTACTTGTCGCCGGCCAGGTTGATCTGCGTCGTCAGGTGGCGATGACCGGGCGCAGAGATGAAGAAATGAATGTGCGCCGGCCGCTGGCCGTGGCGGCCGAGCTTGTCCAGCACTTCCTGAGTCGGGCCGTCAGGCGAGCAACCGTAGCCGGACGGCACGATGCTGCGCGCGCGGTAGTAGCCGTTCTGGTCGGTGACGATGCGGCGACGCAAGTTGTAGTCGGACTGGCTCTTGTCGAAGTAGGAATAGTTGCCCTTGGTGTTGGCGTGCCACAGGTCGACTACCGCACCGGCAAGTGGCTTGCCGTCCGGACCGGTGACGCGGCCCTGCAGGAACATCGTCGTGGCGACGCCCTCCTCGCTGCCATCGTCCATGCGTGCTTCACCTTCAGCGATCGGAGCGCCAGCGACGTAAAGCGGCCCTTCGATGGTGCGCGGTGTGCCGCCAGTCAGGCCCTGCTGTTCGTCCTTGGCATCCTCCAGCAGATCGAGAAAATGCTCCAGGCCGAGACCCGCGACCAACAGCCCTGCCTCGTGGCGGCCGCCCAGACGATTCAGGTAGTCCACCGCTTTCCAGAATTCATCCTGGGTGATTTCCAGATCCTCGATGATCTTCGCAGTGTCGACCAGGATGCGGTTGACCACCGTCTTCATACGGCTGTTGCCTTCGTCGTTATTGAAGCCGCTGGCTTCCTTGAAGAACTGCTGGATTTCAGGGCAGTGGGAGATTTTCACAGTCATGGCTCAGGCCTCGTCTTGTAGTTGTGGTGACGCGGTAGCTGGCCGGCGCATTCCGGCCATTGAAACTCGATCAGCGGTCGTCTTCACGAATCGACGACGGGTGCCGGCACAGCGCGTTGACCTCGATCTCCATGTAGGGGAAAAGCGGTAGCTGCATCAGGGTGTCGTGCAGTTCCTGCACGCTGGCCACATCGAACACGCTGTAGTTGGCGTACTGCCCGGCGATACGCCAGAGGTGGCGCCACTTGCCCTCGCGCATCAGGCTTTGCGCCAGTTCCTTCTCGTCTGCCTTGAGCTTGGCTGCCTTTGCCGGGTCCATATCAACGGGCAGTTTTACGATCATCTTTACGTGGAACAGCATCTTTCCAACCTCCATTTACTGACGGGCAAAGAACGCCAGGCGCTCTTCATCGAGGGTCAGGCCGAGGCCCGGCGTGCGCGGCACTTGCAGCTGGAAGTCGCGGTAAACCGGCGCTTCGGTGACGATTTCTTCGGTGAGCAGCAGCGGGCCGAACAGCTCGGTGGCCCAGGTCAGCTTGTTGAGGGTGACGAAGGCGTGCGCCGAGGCCAGGGTGCCGACCGAGCCTTCGAGCATGGTGCCGCCGTACAGCGCAATACCTGCCGCTTCGGCGATCTGCGCGGTGCGCAGCACGGCACGCGGACCGCCGTTCTTGGCGATCTTCAGGGCGAAGATGCTGGCCGCGCCGTCGGCGGCCAGGCTGAAGGCGTCCTCGACGCTCTCGATGGACTCGTCGGCCATGATCGGCGCCGGGCTGCGCTGATTCAGGCGCACCTGCCCGCCACGGTTGATCCGCGAGATGGGCTGTTCGATCAGGTCGATGCCGTTGTCGCCGAGGATGCGGCAGGCGCGCAGGGCCACCGATTCGTCCCACGCCTGATTGACGTCGACGCGCACGCTGGCACGCTCGCCAAGGGCCTGCTTGATGGCGATGACGTGCTTGAGGTCGGCGTTCACCTCGCCGGCGCCGATCTTCAGCTTGAAGATACGGTGGCGGCGGATGTCGAGCATGCGCTCGGCCTCTTCGATGTCTTTCGCCGTGTTGCCGCTGGCCAGCGTCCAGGCGACTTCCAGGCTGTCACGCACGCGACCGCCGAGCAGCTCGCTGACCGGCAGCCCGAGGCGCTTGCCCTGAGCGTCCAGCAGTGCGCTTTCCAGACCAGACTTGGCGAAGGTGTTGCCCTTGGTCGCCCTGTCCAGGCGCAGCATGGCCGCGTTGATATTCGCCGCATCCTGCCCCACCAGCAGCGGGCCGAGGTGGCTATCGATGTTCTGCTTGATGCTCTCCGGGCTCTCGTTGCCGTAAGCCAGGCCGCCGATGGTGGTGGCCTCGCCAATGCCTTCTATGCCATCGCTGCACCGCACGCGGATGATCACCAGCGTCTGCTGCTGCATGGTGTGCATCGCCAGCTTGTGCGGGCGGATGGTCGGCAGGTCGACGACGATTGCCTGGATACGTTCGATCAGGATGGGGCTCATAGCGTTTTCCGAATTACCAGTGTCAGGGTTCACGCCTTGGCCGCCGATAGCACGACTGGTGCGGCTTCCGGGCTGCGCTTGCTGGAGATGGCGAAGGCGGCCATGGCCAGGGCGGCGATGACGCCCGGGACGGCGAAGGCGATGAAGTTGAGTTGCAGCGGCAGGTTGATGCCCAGCAGCGCACCACCCAGCAGCGGGCCGACGATGGCGCCGTTGCGACCGATGCCCGAGGCCCAGCCGAGACCGGTGGAGCGGATCGACAGGCCATAGAACTGCGCCGCGGTCGCGTACAGCAGGATCTGCGTGCCGATCACGGTGGCGCCGGCGATGAAGATCAGCGTGTAGAGCACGGGCATCGGCGTCTTGAAGCCCAACAGGCTGATGGAGGCCACCGACACGGCGAAGAAAATCACCACCACCTTGGACAGGTTGTAGCGATCACCCAGCCAACCGCCGAGGATGGCACCGGCCATGCCGCCGAAGTTCAGCGCGAGCAGGAACGATAGGCTCGAACCCAGGCTATAGCCGGCGTTGGCCATCAGCTTCGGCAACCAGGAGCCCAGCGCGTAGACCATCAGCAGACAGCAAAAGAATGCCAGCCACAGGGAGAAGGTGCGCACGCCACGGCCTTCGCGGAACAGCTCCAGCACCGAGGCGCCCTTGCCCTTCACATCGGTCATCACCAGTTCATCGGCTGCGCTCAGTTGGCGGCTCGGATCAACCTTGTTCAGCAGCGCTCGGGCCTGCTCGCCGCGACCCTGGCGGACCAGGAAGCCGACCGATTCGGGCAAGTACCAGAGAATCACCGGCAACAGCAGCAGCGGCACCGCAGCGGCGAAGAACATCGCTTCCCAGCCGAAGCGCGGCAGCATATAAATCCCGAGGCCCGCCGAGAGCATGCCGCCCAGCGAGTAGCCGCTGAACATGACGGCCACCAGCGTGCTGCGCAGTTTCTTCGGCGCGTATTCATTCATCAGCGCCACCACATTGGGCATCAACCCGCCGCAGCCGAGGCCAGCGAGAAAGCGGAAGATGCCGAATTCGGTGGGCGTGCTGGCGAAACCGTTGAGCACGGTGGCGCCGCTGAACAGCACGAAGCAGATGGCGATGCCTTTCTTGCGGCCGATGCGGTCGGCCAGGGTGCCGAACACCAGCGCGCCGAACATCATGCCGAACAGCGCGTAACTGCCCAGCGCACCGGCCTCGAGCGGGCTCAGCCCCCATTCCTTCATGATCACCGGCAGCACCACGCCATAGATGAACAGGTCGTAGCCGTCGAAGATCAGCAGCAGTGCGCAGAGGCACACGACGAGCCAGTGAAAGCGGCCGAAGCGCGCGTTATCGATGATTTCGTGAACATCTACTTTTCGCATGGCAAGACTCTCTATTGTTTTTGTTAGTCGCGGGTCGGCCGCGGCGGTGAGTCACCGCGCCGCCGATGTGCCTTGGCGTCGTCCGGTCAGGCCGGTCTACGTGATTCAGCCGATATCGCCACCACCGACCGGCAGGGTCACGCCGGTGATGTAGGACGCATCGTCCGAGGCGAGGAAAAGGATGGCGCCGGCCTGTTCGTCGATCGTCCCGTAGCGTTTCATCAGGGTTGAGTCGACGGTCTGATCGACGATCTGCTGGAACCAGATCTTTTCCTGTTCACTCTGCTCCGCAGCGTTGCGCGGGATGCGCCGCGGCGGCGCTTCGGTACCGCCTGGTGCGGTGGCGTTGATGCGGATGCCGCGCTGGGCGTTCTCGAACGCCAGGCAGGCAGTCAGCGCGTTAACGCCGCCCTTGGCCGCGCCGTAGGGCACGCGATTCACGCTGCGCGTGGCAATAGACGACACGTTGACGATGGAGCCGACACCTTGCTCCAGCATGTGTGGCAGCGCGGCATGGCAGCACCACAGCGTGGGGAACAGCGAACGGCGCACTTCGGCCTCGATCTCGTGTTCCTGGTAATGCTCGAAGGGCTTTGCCCAGATGGTGCCGCCGACGTTGTTGACGAGGATGTCGAGGCGGCCGAACCGCTCCTTCGCCGCATCCATGACACGATGGCAGTCGGCAAACTGCTCGAGATCGGCGGTCAGCGTCAGCACCTCGACGCCCTTCGCCCCCAGCTCATCGGCCAGTTCGTGGACGAGCTCGGAACGGTCGACCAGAATCAGCCGCCCCCCCTCTTCGCCCATGCGTTCGGCCACGCGGCGGCCGATGCCCTGGGCCGCACCGGTAATCACGGCGACCTTGTTCTGAAAACGTGTGTTCATCTACCCAACCTCTGAAATGGCGAGGGATTCGGTGGGCAATGCGGCGCAGTTGCCCACCCTACGGCTGGCTGATCAGGCGCTGGCGGCGAACTTCTCGTAGTAGAAGTTCGCCGGCTCCAACCCTTGCTCGCGGATGAACCCGCTGACCGCCTCGACCATCGGCGGCGGGCCGCAGAGGTAGATATCTACTTCACCATCATTCAAATGCCTGGGCTCGATGTGCTGGGTCACGTAGCCCTTCTGTGGATAGGCGCTGGCCGGGCTGGCGACGCAGGCGCTGTAAGTGAAGTTGGGAATGCGCGCAGCGAAGGCCTCGAGCTTGTCCATCTCCACCAGGTCGTGGTCGTGGGTGACACCGTAGATGAGGTGCAGCGGGTGCTCGCTGCCGTGCTCGGCGATCTTCTCCAGCATCGCCGTGAACGGCGCCAGGCCGGTGCCGCCGGCCAGCAACAGCAGCGGCCGCTTGATCTCGCGCAGGTAAAAAGCACCCAGAGGACCGGCCAGATTGACGCTGTCACCGGCCTTGGCGAGGTTGGTCAGGAAGCTGCTCATCAACCCGCCCGGCACGTTGCGGATCAGGAAGCTGACCTCGCCGTCTTTCTGCAACGAGCTGAAGGAATAGGCGCGGGTCTGATCGCTGCCGGGCACCTGCAGGTTCACGTACTGCCCGGGCAGGAACGCCAGCTGGTTCAGCGACTCGCCCTTGATCGACAGCGCGATGGTGCTCTCCGACAGCTGGCGCACGTTGCTGATGGCAGCCTGGTAGTTGGCCTGCTGGGTCTTGCAGATGTCCGAGGCGGCCGGCACGCGAATTATGCAGTCGCTTTCGGCACGCATCTGGCAGGTCAATACATAGCCCTGCTCGGCTTCGGCTTCGCTCAGCGCGTCCTCGATGTATTCCTCGCCAAGGTCGTAGCGACCGCTTTCGGCGAAGCACTTGCAGGCCCCGCAGGCGCCATCCCGGCAATCGAGTGGGACGTTAATGCCTTGGCGGTAGGCAGCGTCAGCGACGGTTTCACCGATGTTGGCGTCGATGAAACGGGTGACGCCGTCTTCGAAGTTCAATGCGATCTTGTGAGTCATGGCGGCGCCCTCAGAGGTGGTAAACGTCGATCATCTGGCGGATGTAGTCATTCTTCAGCACGACCTTCTTGGCCTTGATCAGCGGGTTCTCGCCGCGCGTATCGAGGGTGTAGAAGCTGGTGCCGTAGAAGTGGTCGACCGTCTTGTAGCGAAAGCTCATCGTGTGCCAGTTGAAGCGCAGCTTGCAGACACCGTCGGCCTGCTCGAGCAGCTCGAGGTTGCTGATGTTGTGACTCGTGCGAGTGTCCGGAATGGTCGCGCTGGAGCGCTCGGTGCGGATGCGGAATACCCGGTCTTCCAGGCCGCCGCGGTTGCCGTACCAGATCAACGAGATTTCACTCATCGGATCCTTGGTCAGCTGGTCGCGGTCATCCCAGGCCGGCATCCAGAAGGTGGCGTCCGGCGCATAGAGTTCGAGCCAGGCATCCCAATCCTTGTCATCCAGATAGCGCGCTTCGCGGTAGAGGAAGTCGCGTGCGGCTTCGTAAGTCAGGCTCATTTACGCGCCCTCCACATGGATCAGTTGATCCTGCTCTTGCTGCACCGCCTTGATCATCTGCTGCTGCCAGTAGTGGTGCTGCAGCACGAACAGGCCTTCATCCTCGGTGCGCGCGCCGCTCATCAGCGGATGCAGGTCGACCTCCTGCGCGCCCTCGTCGGCGCCGTCGATCCAGTGCTTGGCCCCGCGGGACATGTCGTTCCATTCCATCGCACGGCCGGCGAAGCCCTGCTGGCAGGCGCGGAACTCTTCGAGGTCATCCGGCGTGGCCATGCCGCTGACGTTGAAGAAGTCTTCGTACTGGCGGATGCGACGGGCGCGGGCTTCGGCACTCTCACCCTTGGGCGCGATGCAATAGATGGTGACTTCGGTCTTGTCCACGGACAGCGGTTTGGCGATGCGCAACTGCGAGCCGAACTGGTCCATCAGGTACAGGTTCGGGTAGAGGCAGAGGTTGCGCGAGTTCTCGATCATCCAGTCGGTGCGTGCCTGGCCGAACTCGGCGATCATCTCGTCGCGGCGGGCGTACAGCGGGCGGTCTTCCGGGTTATCCCAGCGGGTCCAGAGCAGTAGATGGCCGTTCTCGAAGGAGTAGAAACCACCGCCCTTCTTGCCCCAGCCGCCGGCGCTCATCGCACGGATATCGTCTCCCGCCTCCTTGAGCTTGCGCTGCTGCTGGGTGGCGGCGTAGTTCCAATGCACGGCGGTGACGTGGTAGCCATCGGCGCCGTTCTCGGCCTGCAGCTTCCAGTTACCTTCATAGACATAGGTGGAGGAACCGCGCAGGACCTCGATGCCTTCCGGCGACTGGTCGACCACCATGTCGATGATCTTCTTCGACTCGCCGAGAAACTCCTCCAGCGGCGCGACATCCTCACGCAGGCTGCCGAACAGGAAGCCGCGATAGGACTCGAAGCGCGCGACCTTCTTCAGGTCATGCGAGCCGTCGCAGTTGAAGCTGTCCGGGTAGCCGGCTTCCTTGGGATCCTTGACCTTGAGCAGCTTGCCCGAGTTATTGAAGGTCCAGCCGTGGAATGGGCAGGTATAGGTCGCCTTGTTACCGCTCTTGAAGCGGCAGAGCATGGCGCCGCGATGGCTGCAAGCATTGATGAAGGCGTTGAGTTCGCCATCCTTGTTGCGGGCGATGAAGATTGGCTGACGACCCATCTGGGTGGTGTAGTAGTCGTTCTTCTCGGGGATCTGGCTTTCGTGAGCGAGGTACAGCCAGTTGCCCTCGAAGATGTGTTTCATCTCCAGATCGAACAACCGAGGATCGGTGAACATTTCGCGCTTGCAGCGAAAGACGCCCTTCTCTTTATCTTCTTCTAGCAGCGAATCAAGGTAGTCGAATCCCAGGGACATGGCCGGGGCCTCCATTGTTATTGTTTCTACGTGATGAAGGCTACGGCGTGGGGAACGGGATCAATATCCGATTTCTGCAGGACCTCTATCCGTTTTCTGCAAAGCGCAAACGGACAGATTGACGCAGGCGCGCAGGAAGACGCCCACGCATCACGCGGGGTGACAAGCAGCGAATGCGCAGTGACAGGGAAAGAAAAAAGAGCCGCTTCCGTCGGACCGCCGCGACTCAAGGGGGACTCAGTGATGGCGGCGCAGGGTATCCGAAGGCAGCTCGCCGAAGGTGCTCTTGTAGCTTTCCGAGAAACGCCCCAGATGCATGAAGCCGTAGTCCATGGCGATCTCGGTGATGTTGCGCACCCTGGCCGAAGGATCGCTCAGCCGACCATGGATCTGCTCCAGCTTGCGCTGGCGGATATAGGACTTCGGCGTGGTGCCGACCTTGCGCTCGAACAGCAGATAGAGCGAGCGCAGGCTCATGTTGGCCAGCTCGGCCAGCTGCTCGACGGAAATGTCACGCTTCAGATGCTCATCTATATAGTCGGCAATCCGCCCGAAGGACGGGCAACTGTCGCCAAACGGATCACGGCGGATGTTGCTGGCCAGGCTACAGAGCAGCTTGCTGGCGATGATGCGGCTGTACTGTTCCTGAATCTGCGGAATGCTCTGCTCGGATCCCGCCTCCTGGCAGATCAAACCAAGCAGGCTGCCAAACCCATCGAGTTCACTGAGCGCATGACGGTTGCTGCCGAAGCGAATCCCCTCCGCCGGAGCCTGCCATTGGTTTTCGCTACAGGCCTTTTCCAGAAAGGAGGCTGGCAGTTTGACGATGAGCTTCTCGCAGTCATCCGAATAGGTCAGATCGACCGGATCGTCCGGATTGATCAGCAACAGCTCACCGGGGGTGAAATAGTGCTCCTGACCCCGCCCGCGCCACAGGCAATGGCCGCGCTGCAGCAGCTGCAGGTGATAGATGGTTTCAAGCGCCGGCGACGTGACATGAACGCTGCCACCGTAACTGATCTGGCACAGATCGAGCTTGCCGAACTTGCAGTGGCTGAGGCTGGCTTGCGGGCTGCCGGTGCGCGGCAACTGGATGCAGTGCACCCCCACGTGCTGATTGACGTAGTCCGACACTGCATGCGGATCGGCATGCTCGAAGATCCTGCTTTTTTCGTTCAGCAGTCGTTCCATCACCAGGCACTCGCATTGTTCTTATAGTCGACCGGGCCATCGTCAAGGATGCCGGTGGCGATTCCTGCCACGCACCTGCATGCTCAGGCTTGACCTGCGTCAAGAATATCGCTTCGTTCGAGCATAGGAGATTCGACCAACGAACGACACCCCGTCGTTCGGTGACCGAACGGTTTTTGACTTGGCCGTTGGACAGGCACCGAGAAAAGCAGTCGCCGCTGATCCGGACTGGATGACAGCTTGCAAGCCGGTCGCTGGTCCATGGGCGCCATCCTGTATAATGCCGCCCCCATTTACCGCTCGTGTGCGCCTGCACCGACTCTCCAAGTTATCCGGCTCGATAGTGCAAAGTCCTCGTTCGAATCAGTCTGTTGCCAGTAGAAAGTTCTCCGTCGCACCCATGATGGATTGGACGGACCGCCATTGCCGCTATTTCCTGCGCCAGCTTTCCAAACACGCCCTGCTCTACACCGAGATGGTCACTACCGGTGCGCTGCTGCACGGCGATGCGGCGCGCTTTCTGCGCTACGACGAGAGCGAACACCCGCTGGCGCTGCAGCTGGGCGGCAGCGTGCCGGGCGATCTGGCGGCTTGCGCGAAGCTCGCCGAAGCCGCGGGTTATGACGAGGTGAATCTGAACGTCGGCTGCCCCAGTGATCGGGTACAGAACAACATGATCGGCGCCTGCCTGATGGGTCACCCGTCGTTGGTGGCCGATTGCGTCAAGGCGATGCGCGATGCGGTAGATATCGAAGTCACCGTCAAGCATCGCATCGGGATCAATGGCCGCGACAGCTATGCCGAACTGTGCGACTTCGTCGGTCAGGTGCGCGACGTCGGCTGCCGCAGTTTCACCGTACACGCGCGCATCGCCATCCTCGAAGGGCTGTCACCGAAGCAGAACCGCGAAGTGCCGCCATTGCGCTACGATGTCGCCGCGCAGCTGAAGAAGGACTTCCCGGACCTCGAGATCATCCTGAACGGCGGCATCAAGACGCTGGACGAGTGCCGCGCGCACCTGCAGACCTTCGATGGCGTCATGCTCGGCCGCGAGGCCTACCACAATCCCTATCTGCTGGCCCGCGTAGACCAGGAGCTGTTTGGTAGCGAGGCGCCGGTAGTCAGCCGGGCACAGGCACTGCGCAACATGCGGCCCTATATCGAGCGGCACCTGAGCGAAGGTGGCGCGATGCATCACATCACCCGCCATGTACTCGGTTTGGGTCAGGGCTTTCCCGGCGCGCGGCGCTTCCGCCAGCTGCTTTCAGTGGACATCCACAAGACGAGCGAACCCCTGGCGTTGCTCGATCAGGCGACGGCGCTGCTCGAAGGGCACTGAAGGCTCCGCACGCAAGGAACGCAACCCCGGCATTTCGATCAAAGGCCAGGCGCATCCGGGTCCACCCGCTCGTTGAGCAGGCTGATTGGCTCGGGTAAGGTCATGCCACTCACAGGACGGAGCCCCTCTTACATGACTTCCAAGCTGGAACAACTCAAGCAGTTCACCACCGTCGTCGCCGATACGGGCGACATCGACGCCATCGCTCGCCTGAAACCGGTGGACGCCACCACCAATCCTTCACTGCTGCTCAAGGCCGCGGCCATGCCGCGTTACGCCGATGATCTGTCGAACGCGATGAAACAGTGTCAGGGCGACATCGGCCTGGCGTGCGACCTGTTCGCCGTCGCGGTAGGCAAGCAGGTTCTGGAACTGATCCCCGGACGCATCTCCACCGAAGTCGACGCGCGACTGTCGTTCGACACTCAAGCCATGGTCCAGCGCGGTGAACGTCTGATCGGCCTTTACGAGCAGGCCGGCATCAGCCGCGAGCGCGTATTGATCAAGATCGCCTCGACCTGGGAAGGCATCCGCGCAGCGGAACAGCTGGAGAAAGCCGGCATCCAGACCAACCTTACCCTGCTGTTCTCCTTCACCCAGGCCGTGGCATGCGCCGAGGCCGGCGTGTTCCTGATTTCACCGTTCGTTGGCCGTATCTACGACTGGTACAAGAAGCACGAAGGCCGTGATTACCAGGGCGCGGAAGATCCAGGCGTGCAGTCGGTCAGCCGCATCTACGACTACTACAAGGCTCACGGCTACAAGACGGTGGTGATGGGCGCGAGCTTCCGCAACGTCGGACAGATCGAGGCACTGGCGGGTTGTGATCGGCTGACCATCAGCCCGGAACTGCTCGGCGACCTGGCTGAGGCCAGCGGCACACTGGAGCGCAAACTGCAGCCCGGTCGCGAGTCAGAGCCGCGTATCAGCCTGGATGAGAAGAGTTTCCGCTGGGGCCTGAACGAGGATGCGATGGCGACCGAAAAGCTCGCCGAAGGCATCCGTCAGTTCGCGCGGGATCAGGAGAAACTCGAAGCCCTGCTGGCCAAGCTGGCCTGATCAGGATCGCTCCAATGCGGTGACGAGGTCATGGAAGGCCTCGCGATTGGACTCGTTGAGGCTCATCAGGATGCGGTGGGCCTCCAGCACCTTGGCCTTCACCACCTCTTCGGACTGATCCTGCGATGGCAGGTCGGCCAGGCACTCCGGACATGGCAGCGGCGTGTCGACGATGTTGAACACCTGATCGAAGCCCATCGACTGCAACAGTCGGGTGATGTCCGGGTGGGTGGTAACCAGGGTGGGCAGCATGCCCACCTTCTGCCGCGACAGGATCGACAGCTTGGCCAGCAGGCCCAAGGTCGTGCTGTCGATGCTGCGGCTCTCGGTCAGATCGATGACGATCGAAGAAAAATTGCGTGACGAGAATATCTTTTCGATCGTTGCATCCAGCGCCGAACAGAGCGTCAAACGAATTTCACCTATGAACTTCAGAACAAAGGTGCCATCCATCTCGGCGAACTGGATTCTACCAGTACTCATGCAAGGTTCCTGCTCAACACCAGCAAGGCGATATCGTCGGGCATGTCAGCCAGTTCGGCCAACCCGAAGACTCGACGTAATCCATCCAGCGTGCCACCGGCCTCGGTAATCAGACCGGGCAACGCGGACTCTTTGTCTTTGAGTGTGTCGCCGGGCAAAAGGTCCAGAATGCCATCGGAGAGCAACGTCAGGCTGAAGGTCTCCGGCAGCTCCAGCTCGAAATCCTGATAGGTCGCCTCGACGAACAACCCGACCGGCAGACCACGCCCTTCCAGATAGTGCGCGCCCTCCCCCGTGTACAGCACCGGCATGGGCAGATGCCCGCCAATGCTGTAGTGCAACACATTGCGCTCTTGATCGATCACGCCACCGAGCATGGTGACGTGCTTGCCCAGCTTGCAATTGATCAGCCCGCGATTGATGTGGTCGAGCACTTCCGACGGCTTGAACTCGCGCAACGTGCCGCCGCGGCGCGATTCGTACAACAGTCGCGTGGTCATGAACTTGAGCAGCACGGTCACGAATGCCGACGAGGCGCCGTGACCGGACACATCGGCCAGGTAGAAACCGATACGCCGCTCATCCACCCGGAAGTAGTCGACGAAGTCACCCGACAGGTACAACGACGGAATGATCTGGTGGGCGAAGTCGAAACCGTCGACGCTCCAGGGCGTCACCGGCAGCATGTTCATCTGAACCTGGCGGCCGGCGTCCTGATCTTCCTGCAACAGATGCAGGCTGGCTTGCAGATCTCGATTGGCCGTTTCGAGCTGCTCGCGATAGCGGCGGTTTTCCAGGCGCAGACGGGAACGGTCCAACGCCCGGCGTACCGAATGCTCGAGCATCGCCAGGTCTTCGAGTGGCTTGATCAGGTAGTCGGCGGCGCCCAGGCGCAGGGCCTCAACCGCATCGCTCATCACGCCGGCACCGGAAACCACGATCACAGGGAGGTCGAGCTGGCGTTCGCTGATCTGACGGATAAGTTCGAGGCCATCCATCTGCGGCATGCGCAGATCGCAGATAACCAGATCGGGCTGTTCCGACTCGAAGAGCTCCATGCCCTGCGGGCCATTGCCGGCCTGCAAGACACGAAAACCACTGTCATCCAGATAGGCAGCCAGACTGGCTCGAACCACATCGTCGTCATCTATGATCAGCAGCGTCGCGCTTGGTTTATGCATGTTCCTACCAGGCGGGGTCGCCAGGATGATTGGCGAAAACATTGGCCCCGCATGATGCCGGGCTTGGGTTCGTTTCAAGGCGCAGACGGTACTCCCATACGATCGGGGTTTCAAGCCGACCGGCTGGCGCCTTTACAGGTCGAATTGAGGGGAGCTATAAGAATGCCGCGAACCATATATAAAAGGTTGAAACCATGAGCCAGAAAGACCGCGATTACAGTGAAAAACGCGATTTCATCCGGATGCAGATCGAAACCACCGTTGCGCTGGAACATGGCGACACAAAAATGAGCGGCACCTGTATCGACCTCTCCAGTACCGGCATGCAGGTTCTGGCCAGCGCCCAACTACGCATGGGCGATAAGGTCCGCGTACTCATTCCGTCCGAGCACAGCGAGCTGAAAGGGCTGGACGCGCAGACAGAAGTCGTACGCGTCAGCCAGCTCGACGATGGCCGGCAAAGCCTGGGGCTGGCAATCCTTTCGATGTCCTGACCTTGCTCCGCCGATGGCCGCAGCAAATGCGGCCAGGCTTCAGAAGTCGTCTTCGACTTCACCGTCCTTGACCCGGAATTCGCGATTCTGCAGGTACGCATTGCGTACGAAGATGTAGCGATCCCCCTGAATCATCTTCTCGGCGGACAGCAGACCTGCCCGCGTATCGACCAGATCCACACCACGCGTCACGTTGCGGCTCGGCACGTGATCCATATGCGGATACGGCTCGAGAAAGGAATCCGGCACGCGGCCGACGGCATCACGCACCGTGCTTGGTCCAAGCAGCGGCAACACGACATAAGGCCCACTTCCAAGCCCCCAGGCACCCAGCGTCTGGCCGAAGTCCTCATCGTTCTTGTGCAACCCCATCCGGGTGGCCACATCGAAGAAGCCGAGCACACCGAACGTGGTGTTGAACAGGATGCGACTGGTGTCGATGCCCGCATCGTGGACCTTGCCCTGCAGCAGGTCGTTGGTCAGCACAATCACGTCACCTAAGTTGCTGAACACATTGCCGATGCCATCTTCGAGGAAGTTCGGCGTCACCTTCTGGTAACCCTGGGCCAGGGGCTTGAGGGTGTAGGTGTCGACGGTGTCATTGAAGCGGAACACCGCGCGGTTGACGCTTTCCCACGGATCTTCTTCGGCCGCCAGAGCAGGCGCCGCGCCAAGCGTGGCGACCGTAGCGACGAAACTGGCCTTGAGCACGGCGATCCAGGCCGTAGCGATCTTGGGCATCACTTTTCTCTCCCTTGGGTATTTGGTGCATGCGGCGCACCGATGCAGACCGCGCAGTATAGAGTGAACATCCTGTTTTCGGCAGCCAGCCGGATGTTCGGTGTTCGTGGCGCACGCCGGCACTTGCGCCAGCGCCGGTAAAGGCACAGACAAGGCCTGGCCGCTGGTTTAACCTTCAAGTATCGAGGTTCATACCACGTCGCCCGTAAACCCATGAGAGGGAAGCAAAATGCCGGAACATGATCTGCAGTCGCAGCTCGAAGAACTGCGTTATCAACTGGCCCAGGACACGCCGCTGACCGACGAGGAGCGGGCTTCGCTGCAGGCGATCGCCCAGGACATCGAGGCTCGCCTGGCGACGCAGGGCACCACCGACCACAACGACTCGCTGGTGGATGGCGTCAACCTGGCCGTCGAACGTTTCGAGGTCAGCCACCCAAGCATGGCCATGACGCTGCGCAACATCATGCAGACCCTGGCCAACATGGGTATCTGAAACAGGTCACGGGTCGCGCTGCGACCCTGACTCGCTGCGTTACTGGCGCACCAGACGGCGATTGTCCACGACCATCGCCTCGGTACTGCGGTACGGATTGATGTCCAGCCCGCCGCGGCGCACATAACGCGCATAGACCGTCAGCTTCTCCGGCTGCAGCAAGCGCTGCAGATCGAGAAAGATGCGCTCCACGCACTGCTCGTGAAAGTCGGCATGCTGGCGGAAGCTCACCAGATAGGCCAACAGGCTCTCCGCCTGCAGCGCCGCGCCGCGATACTCGACGACCACGCTGCCCCAGTCCGGCTGACCCGTCACTGGGCAGTTGGACTTGAGCAGATGACTGTGCAGCGACTCCTCGACCAAACGCCGCGCATCGCAGGTCAACAGCTCCGGCTGGGGATGGTCGTAATGTTCGATGGTCACGTCCAGATCATCGATGCAGCGACCCGGCAGCGTTGCAACGCCCTCGCTCGCCACCTCATCCAGCGTGCGCAGGCGCACTTTCACGGCTTTGCCGGCTGCCGCGGAAAGATCGGCGATCATCACCTCGACCAATGCCTCACGCGACTCGAACACCGACTGGTTCAGCGAGTTCAGATAGAGCTTGAACGACTTGGATTCGATGATGTTCGGCGAATCGGCCGGAATCTCGAATTCACCGATCGCCACCACCGGCTTGCCGGAAGGCAGCAGCCAGGACAGTTCGTAGCAATTCCACAGGTCTACGCCCTGATAGGGCAGCGTCTCGGCGGTGAGGCCCAGTTCGGCCCACTTCGGCGCACGCGGAATCGGAAACAGCAGATGCGGGCTGTAGGTGGCGACGTAGTCACTGGACTTGCCCAGCGGAGAATGTTCGGCGGGATGCTGCATGGGGAATGGACCTGAACGAAAAACGCCGCGAAGTTTAGCGCTTCGCGGCGTTCTTTTCAGCGGCATCGGCGCAACCGCCGCAGGGAGCGCAAGCCTACTGGCGCATCCCGCGTCCACTCTTGAGCAGCCCGACAGAGACCAGATAGAGCGCCGCCACCGCCACCAGCATGAAGCTGATCGCCACACCGATGCGAATATCGGATACGCCGAGGATGCCGTAGCGGAAGGCGTTGACCATGTGCAGCACCGGGTTGGCCAGCGACAGCGTCTGCCAGAACGGCGACAGCAGGTGGATCGAGTAGAACACCCCGCCCAGGTAGGTCAGCGGCGTCAGCACGAAGGTCGGGATGATCGAGATATCGTCGAAATTGCGCGCGAACACCGCATTGATGAAGCCGCCAAGGGCGAAGATGCTCGCCGTCAGGGTGATGACCAGCACAGTCACACCCAGGTGGTGCACCTGCAGATCGGTGAAGAACATCGACAGCAGCGTGACGATCACCGCCACCGCCAGCCCGCGGGTGATGCCACCGAGGGCAAAACCGATGACGATCACATGCGGCGATACCGGCGAGACCAGCAGCTCTTCGATAGAGCGCTGGAACTTGGTGCTGAAGAAGCTCGACACGACGTTGCTGTAGGAGTTGGTGATCACCGACATCATGATCAGCCCCGGCACGATGTAGTCCATGTAGCTGAAGCCATCCATGTCGCCGATCCGCGCGCCGATCAGGCTGCCGAAGATGACGAAGTACAGCACCATGGTAATCGCCGGCGGCAGCAACGTCTGTGGCCATATGCGCGTGTAGCGACGGATCTCGCGCTGCACGATGGTCTGCAGCGCGACCAGGTTGGGACGCAGCTCGCCGCTCATGACTTCACCTTCAGGTTATTCTCCACCAGCGACACGAACAGCTCCTCCAGTCGGTTGGTCTTGTTGCGTAGGCTCAGCACCTCGATGTCCTGGGCGGCCAGCAGACGAAACAGTTCAGTCACGCCCTGGCTCTTCTCCACCTGCACCTCGAGGGTGTGATGATCGATCAACTGCGCCGGATAGCTGCCCAGCTCCGGTGCGACCAGTTGCGACTCCTTGAGGTCGAGCAGAAAGGTTTCCACGTGCAGCTGCGTGAGCAGTTCGCGCATGCTGGTGTTCTTGACGATCTGGCCGTGATCGATGATGCCGATGTTGCGGCACAGCTGTTCGGCCTCCTCCAGATAGTGCGTGGTGAGGATGATGGTGATCCCCTCGCGGTTGAGCTCGGTGAGGAACGACCACATCGACCGTCGCAGCTCGATATCCACGCCGGCGGTGGGCTCGTCGAGAATCAACAGGCGCGGCTGATGGATCAGCGCGCGGGCGATCATCAGGCGGCGCTTCATGCCGCCGGAGAGCATGCGCGAGGACACGTCGCGCTTGTCCCACAGGCCCAGCTGGTTGAGATAGCGCTCGGCGCGCTCCTTGGCGACCTTCGCCGGGATGCCGTAGTAACCGGCCTGGGTCACCAGGATGTCGAAGGCCTTCTCGAACTGGTTGAAATTGAATTCCTGCGGCACCACGCCCAGGCATCGCTTGAGGCCGGAGGGATCGCGGTCCAGGTCGTGGCCGAACACGTTGACCGTGCCGCCACTTTTGTTCACCAGGGTGGAGAGGATGCCGATGGTGGTGGATTTGCCGGCGCCGTTGGGGCCGAGCAGAGCGAAGAAATCGCCTTCGGCGACGTCCAGGTCGATGCCCTTGAGGGCCTGGAAGCCATTGCCGTAGGTCTTGGTCAACTGCCGAATGGACAGAGCAGTACTCATAAGAAGGTGCACACAACGCAGGAGGAATGAAGCTAGATAAGGGCGCGAGCAGCCAATTGCAACCGCGCATTTCCTGGTGCGAGTGTCACTACTCCGCTTCGGGCTGCTCCAGCGGCACGACGATCAGCGCCGCACGCTGGCCTTCGGCGACATCCGCCATGGGAAACAGGATGCGTGCATCGGGCTCATCGACCACCCAGCGCATGCCGTCATCCTCCGCCACCACGCTGCCGAGCGACAATGGCGCGAAGTTCTCGATGTCGCTGGGCAGACACAGCCGAAACCGCGGGCCGCGCTTGACGATCTCGCGAGAAATACTCAGCAGATGCGGCTGCGCACCCACCGGCAGCTCGCGCCCTTCGATCATCGCGATCAATCCGTGCTCGAGCTGCAGGACCGCAGCCGGCAGGGATTCGCCCTTGCCTTCGGCGAGCTCGACGGTAAACGCCTCGGCACCATGGAGCGTGGCGGTCATCGCGCTAAAAGTAGAGCTGGTCTGGCGCTGCAGCAGCACGCCTTCGACTGCCAGACCTTGCAAGCGTGCCAAGGCTCCAGGCACGACCTGCGCGCCCTCGCGCCAGGGACAGAGCGCAAACTGGGCAAGGCGTGACGGGCGCATCGCCGAGTGCAGGTCGTAATGCCGCCGCTGGCGCCCCGCCCCGCTGAAAAAGCCAGCGACCAGCGCTTCGAGCTCCGCCGCGCGAATGGCTTCGCCGCCCCAGACATCGGCATAAGCCCCGCAAAACAGACGATTCAAGTCCTGATCGATGTAGCGCAGCATCCGCCGCATCGCCGGAGGGTTGGCGAACAGCAGCAACAGTCGCGCACGGGGCTGCACATCGCCCCGTGCGAGTGCACGGATCAGGCGATCCAGGACATGTATGGGGATGAGTTCATTGCCGTGTATGCCGGCCGACAGGAGCAAATCGACACCCTGGTCCTGGCCGCTCGGCGGCGATACCAGCAACGCGCCCTCGGCCAGCCAGTGCAGCTTCACCCCGCGCGGGGTGAGCTGGACTTTCTCGCAGGGCTCGCGCCCGGCGAGAGTCAGTTCCAGCAGCTTGCCGATGGCGAGCATGCCGGTCGACCTTCAGTGATTGCAGTCAGGGCCGTGGACGTGCTCGTCGTCATCGGCCTCGACCGGCTCCATTTCCAGCTGCAGGCTGACCAGATTGGTCGCCAGCGGACGCAGCACCAGATTGGCGTACTCGGTGTCGCCGTCCTCGACGTCCACGCCGATCATCAGCTGACCGTTGCCGACCTGCTGAATCCAGACCTCGCGACCCTGCCAGATCACGGCAAAACGGGTGCAGGAAGTTTCCAGTTGGGTTCCGTCGACATCTTCCAGAACCAGTTGCAGGCTATCGCTCATTGAATTGCTCTCGCTAGTAGAACGCGCGACGCTCGCGGCGCCGCGCATGGGGAATGGTCAGGCCTGGGTCAGCGTCGCGACAGCGCGCTCGAGACGGTTCAGCCCTTCGTCGATATCAGCTTCGTCGATGACCAGGCTCGGCGCCAGACGCACCACGTCGGGGCCGGCCTGCAGCACCATGAGTGCTTCCTTCTCCGCTGCGGCACAGAAGGCACCGGCCTTGCCCTTCCAGGCATCGCTCAGCACACAGCCGATCAACAGGCCGCGGCCACGTACCCGGCTGAACACGCCATAGCGCTCGCCGATCTGCATCAGGCGCGCCTTGAAGCGCTCGTGGCGCGCCTTGACGCCCTCGAGCACTTCCGGCGTATTGACGATATCCAGCACCGTCTCGGCAACCGCGCAGGCCAGCGGGTTACCGCCATACGTCGTGCCATGGGTGCCGACACTCAGGTGCGCAGCGATTTCGTTGGTGGTCAGCATCACCCCAATCGGGAAGCCGCCGCCCAGACTCTTGGCGTTGGTCAGGATGTCCGGCGTGACGCCGTAGTGCATGTAGGCGAACAGCTCGCCGGTACGGCCGAGGCCGGTCTGCACCTCATCGAAGATGAGCAGCGCGTTGTGCTCGTTGCACAGCTGGCGAGCGCCTTCCAGATAGGCCTGGTCGCCCGGCAGGATGCCGCTCTCGCCCTGGATCGGCTCGAGCACCACCGCGCAGGTCTTGTCGGAGATCGCCGCTTTCAGGGCGTCGAGATCGTTGAAGGGAACATGGGTAATCCCTTCGATCTTTGGCCCGAAGCCGTCGGAGTACTTCGACTGCCCGCCCACCGTGACGGTGAACAGGGTGCGGCCGTGGAAGCTGTTGAGCGCCGAGATAATCTCGAATTTCTGCGGCCCGTAGACGTCATGGGCGTAACGACGGGCCAGCTTGAACGCCGCCTCGTTGGCTTCCGCGCCGGAATTGCAGAAGAACGCGCGGTCGGCGAAGGTCGCTGCCGTCAGCTTCTTCGCCAGGCGCAGCGCCGGCTCGTTGGTATAGATGTTGGAGATGTGCCAGAGCTTGCCGGCCTGCTCGGTCAGCGCCGCCACCAGCGCCGGATGCGCATGGCCCAGCGCATTCACTGCGATGCCGCCGGCGAAATCCACCAGTTCTCGCCCGCTCTGATCCCAGACTCGCGAACCCAGGCCGCGCACCGGTACGAAGGCGGCGGGGGCGAAAGTGGGAACAATGACCTGGTCGAAATCGGCGCGTTCTACCGGGGTGTGCGGGGCGGACATCGGGGCTCTCCTGCGAGGCGACACGGAATGAGAAATGAAAACGCCCCGCCATCGGCGGGGCGTCACTCGCGCAGTGTAAACGCAGGGCCGGCCCTCGTGCGCACTCGAGAAGAAATTCTCTTGCGCCCGAGCGCTCGATCAGCCGAAGTGCTGCTGGTCCAGCGCGATCGCCTGATCCAGGGTTTCCAGCAAGGCCTTGCGCACCTTGAGCTTGGTGTTCTTGTGCGCCACCATGTTGATCTTCTTCAGCTGCTCGGCCGCGGCTTTGGCGACTGCCAGCAGCTCGCCGGTCGGCACCACCTTGTCGAGAAAACCGGCATCCACCGCGCCAACCGGATCGAACATCTCGCCGTTGATCACCGAGCGATGGAAAGCTGACTTGCGCAAGCGGTCGCGCGCCAACTCGATACCGGCGTGGTGCATGGTCATGCCGATCTGCACCTCATTGAGGCCGATATGGAATGGACCTTCCACGCCAATGCGGTAATCGGCCGACAGTAGCAGGAAGGCGCCCTTGGCGATCGCATGACCGGAGCAGGCCACGATGATCGGAAATGGGTGCGCCAGCATGCGGCGGGAAAAAGTCGAACCGGTGGCGACCAACGTCATGGCATTCTGCGGGCTCGAGGTCATGACTTTCAGGTCGTAACCACCAGAGAGAATACCCGGCTGACCCGTGATGATCACGATGGCACGGTCCTGCTCGGCGCTATCCAGTGCGGCGTTGAGCGCCTCGAACACGGCAGGCGAAAGGGCGTTGACCTTGCCATTGCACAGCGTCAGCGTGGCGACGCCGTCTTCGAATTGGTAGGAGACCAGCTCACTCATGACGAGATTCCTTGTTTTTGAAGTGGGCAGACGTTACCCAGCGCTCAGGCTCAGGTAAAGCGCGATGACCGACCGGCCGGTCACGCCAGAGGCATCAAAGCCAAACGGAAACGCGTCTGTGCAGAAAGGAATCAGCTCGATTCGAAGTCGGCCAGCGTCTCCGGGTGCAGGATGGCCTGCAGCTCGGGGTCGGCGAGATGCAGCCCGAAAGAGCCATCCGGCAGACCGGCGGATATCCGGTAAGGCGCGCCCTCCTCGTCCACGGTGAGCTGCGCCAGATCCAGATAACGCGGCGTGCAGCGCTGCTTGGCGGCATCGCGCAGCACCACGACGCGGGGGCGGAGCTGGTATTGCCGATGTTTTTCCACTACCACGGCGACCTCGCCGGTATGCAGCTCGACGAGCGTACCCACCGGGAAAGCTCCCAGCCAACGAATGAATTCGCGCACCAGGTCCTCGTCGAACTGCCTGCCGCTGGCACTGCGCAGAATCTCGAACGCCGATTGCACCGGGCGCGCGCAATCGTAGGCCCTGTGGCTGGTAATGGCGTCGAAGGCATCGACAATGGTGATGATCCGCGTCATGTAGGAAATCTGCGCGGGGCCCGAGCCCAGCGGATATCCGGTGCCATCGAGCCGCTCGTGATGGCCATATGCGGCATGCAGCGCGGCCACCGGAATCCCGGGCTGCGCCCGCAGTGCTTCAAGGCCGAAGACCGGATGCAGCTTGATCACCTCGAACTCCTCGGCGGTGAGTTTCCCGGGTTTGTTGAGAATTTCCGGATCGATGCGCATCTTACCGACGTCGTGCAGCAATCCCGCCATCCCCAACAGCTGCAGCTTGTCGTCCTGTAGGCCGAGATGATTGCCGAACCCCATCGCCATGATCGACACCGACAGGCAGTGCAGGCTTGTGTAGAGATCCTTGTTCTTCAACCGGATCAGCCAGAGCATGGCGCTTTCATTGCGCAACATGCTGGCCAGGTTGCGCTTGACCGCACCGTGGCACGCGCGGGTGTCGATCACCCGTCCATGCTGCACATCGGCCAGGACCTGATCGATCAGGCGGGAGCCATCCAGATAGGCTCCGCGGGCCTCTTCCACCTCGGTCGAAAGCGCCTGCTGCGGCCGCTGTATCGGCTTGCGAACACGCGGCCCGCCGACCGGAACCGGCGCCTCGTGCTGCAGGCGAACCCGGCGTGTGTCGTCGACATAGACATACTCGCAACAGTTGCGCAGCGCGCGTATCTCGCCAGGCGTCAGCAGCGGAAAACCCTGGAACGCAAAGTTCGTTTCATTCCACGGCCGATCCAGCTCACAGACGTACATACCCAATTCCAGACGAGCGACAGCAACCTGACGCCGGGTTGGCACCAGCAAGGTATCGATATGCTTGCCTGACTGGCTTGTCAGTTTCATCGAACAGGTGGGCTCCGCTCGGCTTTCTTATTCAAAATAACCCAAGCATCGGCCAAGGCTGCAATCAGCAGTCTAGCGGAACGTGCAGCCTGTCGCCTGAGTGAGACGAATTTGTTAAGCGCATGAATAAGCTAAAAAAGTTTTTGCCAAAGGCACTGGGTTCGATTACATTAGCGCGCCTCGACGGACATGAACCTCCGTCGATCCGGTGAGGTGTCCGAGCGGTTGAAGGAGCACGCCTGGAAAGTGTGTATACGAGAAATCGTATCAAGGGTTCGAATCCCTTCCTCACCGCCATATTCGATTCAAGCAAAACCCCTGGCTTCCACGAAGCCAGGGGTTTTTGCGTTCTAGAGTCCCGATCCGAGCAAGGCCACCGTACGTCCGTCAGCGATTGCCGTGCTGGCTGGCCTGTTGCAGATTGCTCGCAGTCCTTTCATGCCGCAATCACTTCCATGGCCGATCCCTACGACCTGCAACGCTTCGTCGACGCTCAACAACTCCAGTACGCGCAGGCACTGGCAGAACTGCGCAGCGGGCGCAAACGGACGCACTGGATGTGGTTCATCTTTCCGCAGCTGCAGGGGCTTGGCCACAGCGCTATGGCACAGCGCTTCGCCATTTCGGGCCGAGCCGAAGCGCAAGCCTACATGCAGCACCCGCTACTGGGGACACGGCTGCTGACCTGCACCGAGGCGCTGCTGGAGCATCGCAACGACAGCGCCCGACAGATCCTCGGAAGCCCGGACGACCTGAAGCTTCGCTCCTGCATGACCCTCTTCGCCCAAGCAGCCACCAACCCCGTCCCGTTCGAGCAGGCGCTACAAGCCTTCTTCGACGGTCAGGCCGATCCGGCCACCCTGGGCCTCTTGAGCAACGGTGACACCACTCGCTGAACACCGGCCGGCTCAGCGCTGACCGGCAGCGCCACCCGTTGCGCCACCACCAACCGCACCGCCATTGCTGACTCCGCCTGCACCGTTACCGCTACCTGTTCCGATTCCACCCGGCGGTGTGACGCCGCCCTGATTGGCGTTTCCATTGGCACCACCTGGAGCGGTTTGCGGCTGGGTAGCGCCTGGAGCAGGATTCGCGCCCACGCTACCGTTCGGCTGGCGGACATTGTTCTGCGGGCTCGGCAAACCGGTCCCGGCCGGCGGGTTCGCAGCACCCGGAACGTTGGCTCGAGGATTGTAGGCATCACTCTGCACGCCCCCTCGGTTGATGCCAGGCGTCTGCTCCTGAGTGTTGCCCGGTTCACGGATACGGTTGATATCGCGACCGATCTGCTGGCGATTTTCTTCCAAATCGGCGCCCATCTGGTCACGTTCCTGCTGCAGAGTCATGTCCTCCTGCTGCGCCAATGCAGCACTGGAAATGGCAGTGAGCAACAGTACTAGCGGTAGCTTCGGCTTGTTCATTGTTTGTCCTCCGATGCGGTGTAAAACGGAAGACAACCAAATGAAGCAGTCAGCTTCATCGCCAGACGCATTTGCTGGTGCGGAAATTGCTTTCTCTTGAGTCTGGGCGAATGTCCGGCACGTCTCATTTACCGGCGTCGGATCCTGGAAACCGCGGTCACGTACCGTCTCCACCCCTTCGGCAAGGCGATAATCGCTACACACAAGAATAAAAGGCCATGTCATGCTCAAGCAGAAGAAATTTCGGCAGGCGACCCTGATCGTCATTGCCACGGCAGTGATTCTCATCCTGCCCAACCTGACCCGTATATTCAGCTGAGCGCGCACCGGCGCGCTGCGAGGAGTTCAATGCGCGCGCCCATTCTTTCCCTACTGCTGGCTCTGAGCCTGCACGCATCGGCTGGCGAGATCGACCAGAGCACCGCCCTGAAGATGCTGCAGCGAGCCGACACCATACTGATCGATGTAAGGACTGCCGACGAATTCGCCGAAGGAGCGCTACCCGGCGCGGTTCGCATCGAGACTCCGGATATCGCCGCGCGGATCGGAGCGCTGGCCCCGGAAAAAGATACCCCGGTCGTGCTCTACTGCCGCAGCGGCCGACGCGCCTCCGAAGCGCAGGACGTGCTCGAGAAGCTCGGCTATACACATGTCATCAACGCGGGCGGCTACGACGAGCTCGCCACTGCCTTACCTAGCGACTGATAGCGCCAAAGCGGCCATCGAGTCCGCCAGCAGCACTCATCCCACCGCCGACATAGGGAACTTATGAGCAGCGAGGGCCACTGAAAAACGTGGCCTTCGCTGCATCATGCGCACCCTTATCGGAGGATATGGATGAACTGGGACGCCCTGCTCAACGAGACTCTCTGGATCAACCTGGCGATCGTGCTGGGCATCACCATCGTCAGCTATCTGGTCCTGCGCGCCATCCTCGGGATCGTCACGCGGCGCCTCAACAAGCTCGCCACCGGGTCCAAGACCAAGTTCCTCGGCATCACCGCCGAACTGCTTTCACGCACCAGCAATCTGCTGATCCTGGCTTTCTCACTGCTGATCGCGCTGAAAACCATCGAGCTGTCGCCCCGCTGGGAATCGACGATGTCCCACGGCTGGTTCATCGCCCTCGCGTTCCAGTTCGCGCTGTGGATGGACACAGGCGTGCGTCTGTGGATGGAGAGCTTGACCCGCGACGGCAAGGCACGCAATCCGGTCACCACCACCATCATCGGCATCATGATCCGCATCGTCGTCTGGACCATGATGCTGCTGTCGATCCTGGCCAATCTGGGTGTCGACATCACCGCCATGGTCGCCAGCCTCGGCGTTGGCGGTATCGCCATCGCCCTGGCAGTGCAGACGCTGCTCAGCGACATCTTCGCCTCGCTGTCGATCGGCGTGGACAAGCCCTTCGAGATCGGGGATTTCGTGGTCTTCGGCGAGGTTGCCGGCAACATCGAGCACATCGGCCTGAAAACCACGCGCATTCGCGCCCTCAGCGGTGAGCAGGTCGTGGTTTCCAACGCCGATCTGTTGCGGCAGATCGTGCACAACTACAAGCGCATGAACACCCGGCGGATCGTCTTCAAGTTCGGCATCACCTACGACACACCGACCGAAAAGGTGAAAGAGGTGGCGGCATTGGTGAAGCGCATCATCGAAGGCATCGAAATGGCCAAGTTCGACCGCGCGCATTTCCTCGGTTTCGACGACAGCCAGCTGACCTTCGAGGTCGTCTACATCATGCAAGTCTCGGACTACAACAAGTACATGGACACCCAGCAGGAGATCAACCTCGCCCTGCTACAGGGCATTCGCGACATGGGCGTGCAGTTCGCCTTCCCCACCCGCAGCATCGAGTTCATCGGCGGACGGCTGCCGGAAATCAATGTTGCCGGCGTGCCGCAGGAAAAGCCTGCAGCCAACCAGAACGCCGACGATGGCGACGCGCCAATACTCGGCGCCCGGCCGACCTGAGCCATGCCCCCGTCGTCGCCGGCTGGCCGGCGGCGACACCTCGTCCCTTCGCTGCAGCGGCGCAAGCGCCTATGCTGAAGACGGAAGCTGTTCGAACCCAAAAGGATAAGACTCATGACGCTGCTCTGGTTGCTGGTTCTACTGCTCGGCATTGCCGTAATCGCCCACCTGCGCCTGTCGCCGGTGCCGGCACTGGTGATCGTCGCCACCTATCTGGTCTTCATGACCGCTGCCGACACCTCCGGGGTGGTGGTATTCCTGCTCTGGCTCGTCTTGATCGCCATTGCGGTGCCACTGCTCGTCGCAGACGTGCGCCGCAAGTACTTCAGCGGGCCGATGTTCGATTGGTTCAAGAAGGTGCTACCGCCCATTTCCGCCACCGAGCGCGACGCCATCGATGCCGGCACCGTCTGGTGGGACGGCGAACTGTTCAGCGGCCGCCCGGACTGGGACACCCTGCTCGGCTATCCGCGGGCGCGCCTGACGGATGAAGAACAAGCCTTCCTCGACGGCCCCACCGAGACCCTCTGCGCACTGGTCAGCGAATGGGATATCGCCCAGCGCATGGACCTGCCACCTGCCGCCTGGGACTACATCAAGGCGGAAGGCTTCTTCGCCCTCATCATTCCCAAGGAATATGGCGGCAAGGGCTTCTCCGCCTACGCCCATTCACAAATCGTGATGAAACTCGCCACCCGTAGCGGCGATCTGGCCAGCACCGTGATGGTGCCCAACTCCCTCGGTCCGGCCGAATTGCTGATGCACTATGGCACCGAGGAGCAGCGCAACCACTACCTGCCGCGCCTGGCCAACGGCACGGACATTCCCTGCTTTGCCCTGACCGGCCCCTATGCCGGCTCCGACGCCGGTGCCATGAACGACAGCGGCGTGATCTGCAAGGGTCAGTGGCAGGGCGAGGAAGTGCTCGGTCTGCGCCTGAACTGGGAGAAGCGCTACATCACCCTCGGCCCGGTCGCGACCCTGCTCGGCGTGGCCTTCAAGACCTACGACCCGGACCACTTGCTGGGCGATGAGGAAGAACTCGGCATCAGCCTGGCGCTGATCCCCACCGATACCCCCGGCGTCGATATCGGCCGTCGTCACCTGCCGCTGGGCGCGGCCTTCATGAACGGGCCGAATTGGGGCAAGGATGTCTTCGTGCCGCTGGATGCGATCATCGGCGGTCGCGACATGATCGGCAAAGGTTGGATGATGCTGATGAACTGCCTGTCGGTCGGGCGTTCGATCTCCCTGCCGGCGACCGGCACCAGCGCCGCCAAGGTCTGCGGCTACGTCGGTGGTCGCTATGCGCAGGTCCGTGAGCAGTTCAACGTGCCACTCGCCGCCTTCGAAGGCATTCAGGAGCCGCTGGCGCGTATCGGCGGCAACGCCTGGCTGATGGACGCGGCGCGCATTCTCACTGCCAACGCGGTGGACCTGGGCGAGAAGCCCTCGGTGCTCTCGGCGATTCTCAAGTACCACCTCACCGAGCGTGGCCGCGCCTGCATCACCGACGCCATGGATATCCACGGCGGCAAGGGCATCATCCTTGGCCCGAACAATTACCTCGGGCGCCTGTGGCTGTCGGCACCGATCTCCATCACCGTGGAAGGCGCCAACATCCTCTCGCGCAACCTGATGATCTTCGGCCAGGGAGCGATTCGCTGCCATCCGTTCGTGTTGCGTGAAATGGAGCTGGTCCACGAGCCGGACCGCGAAGCCGCTGTTGTGAAATTCGATGACCTGCTGATGCAGCACATCGGCTTTGCCGTCAGCAACACGGCCAGCACCCTGCTGCTGGGTCTGAGCTTCGGTCTGATGGGGCGTGTGCCGGGGACGAGCGTCACGCAGCCCTACTTCCGCGCACTCAATCGCATCGCCGCGGCATTCGCCATGCTGGCCGATCTGTCGATGATGCTGCTCGGTGGCGAGCTCAAGCGTCGCGAGCGGCTATCGGCGCGCCTCGGCGACGTGCTCAGCCATCTCTACCTCGCCTCCGCAGCGCTCAAGCAGTTCCATGACCTCGGCCATCCGACCGAACAGGAGCCGCTGCTGCGCTGGGCGCTGGAGGATTGCCTGGAAAAGGCCGAATCCGCTCTGCAGGACGTGCTGGCCAACTTCCCCAACCGCATTCTCGGGCACCTGCTGCATGCCCTGGTGTTCCCCTTCGGCGCACGCCACAAGGGGCCTTCCGACGTACTGGACGCCGAGGTCGCCGCCCTCCTCGGCCGCCCGGAAGGCGATCCGGCATTGGAGCGCATCCTCGATGGCATGTACCGCCCGCAAGATCCCGAGCAGCCACTCGGTGCGCTGAAGCACGCCTTCGAAATCCTCGCCACCAGCCAGGACGCGGCGAAGAAGCTGGCCAAGGCGCTCAAGTCCGGCACGGTTATGCCGGCCGCCGGCGAAAGCCCGATCGACGCGGCGCTGGCAGCCGGTGCCATCGATGCCGTTGAAGCCGAACAGTTGCAGATGGCAGAGCTGGCACGGCGCAAAGTCATCGACGTGGACGACTTCGCCAAGGAGGACCTGCAGCTGCAGGAAGGGCGAACTCGCTGATACACGAGCAACCCCCGGTAGCCCGTTCATGAACGGGCCTGGCCCGCCCCATAGCCCGGCGAGCGAACTCCAAGCGCTTCGCCGGGCTCCAATCCTGCAAGCCCATCGAACTGCCAGTCGTCATGGATCTTGTCGTCGCTCGCCCCGAAGGCCTGTATTGCCCACCCGGTGATTTCTACATCGATCCCTGGCGCCCGGTCGATCGCGCCGTCATCACCCACGCCCACGGCGACCACGCGCGCTGGGGCATGGGCCATTACCTGGCTTCCAGCGACAGCGAAGGCATCCTGCGTTCGCGCATCGCCGCCGACATGCCGCTGCAGACGCTGGCCTACGGCGAATCCATCGAGCATCACGGGGTAAAGCTCAGCTTCCATCCCGCTGGCCATGTACTCGGTTCCGCCCAGGTGCGACTGGAGTATCGCGGCGAGGTCTGGGTCGCCTCCGGCGACTACAAGGTCGAGCCGGACGGCACCTGCGCCCCTTTCGAGCCGGTGCGTTGCCACACCTTCATCACCGAATCGACCTTCGGCCTGCCGATCTACAAATGGCCGTCTCAGGCCGAGGTATTTCGCGAAATCAACGACTGGTGGCGCGCCAACGCCGCGGCCGGACGTGCCAGCGTGCTGTTTTGCTACGCCTTCGGCAAGGCACAGCGCATCCTGCACGGATTGGATGAAAGCATCGGCACCATCGTCGTGCATGGCGCGGTCGAGCCACTGAACAAGGTCTACCGTGAGGGCGGCGTGCGTCTTCCGCCGACCGTCTATGCCGGCGACCTGAAAAAGGGCGACCCGCGCCTGAAGCACGCCATCATCCTCGCCCCACCGTCGGCTGGCGGCAGCACCTGGATGCGCCGCTTCGGTGACTACGCCGACGCCTTCGCCAGCGGCTGGATGATGCTGCGTGGCACCCGCCGTCGCCGCGGGGTCGACCGCGGCTTCGTGCTGTCCGATCACGCCGACTGGCCAGGCCTGCTCTGGGCCATCGAGCAGACCGGCGCCGAGCGGGTGATGGTCACCCACGGGTCCGTTCCCATTCTGGTGCGCTATCTGCGCGAAATGCGCGGCCTCGATGCCCAGGCCTTCGAGACCGAATACGGCGAAGAGGATGATGCCGCCCAGGAGGCCGAATGAGCGGCAGCCGTGCCTTGCGCCTCCTGCCATCTAATACCGGCGCAGAAGGTTCACGCTCCTGTAGCAGAGAGTTTGCTCGCGAACAGCCTGTCGCAGCGGATACAGGCGGGCCGAAATGAAAGCCTTCGCCACCCTCTATAGCCGCCTCGACGCCACCACCTCGAGCAACGCCAAGCTTGCGGCGATGCGCGACTACTTTCGCGACGCCGATCCGGCCGACGCCGCCTGGGCCGTCTATTTCCTGGCCGGCGGACGACCGCGCCAGCTGGTCCCGACCCGCGTGCTGCGGGAAACCGCGATGCAGGCCTCGGGCTTGCCGGAATGGCTGTTCGAGGAAAGCTACCAAGCGGTCGGCGACATGGCCGAGACCATCTCGCTGCTGATGCCCGAGGCCGAACACAGCTCCGAGGACGGGCTGGCAGTGTGGATGCAGGACAAGCTGCTGCCCCTACGCGGGCTGCCGCCGGAAGAACTGGCCGAGCGCCTGCCTGCACTCTGGGCACAGCTGGATCGGCTGAGCCTGATGGTCTGCATCAAGCTGATCACCGGCGCCTTCCGCGTTGGCGTCTCGAAGCTGCTGGTCACCCGCGCGCTGGCCTCGCTGGTCGATCTCGACCCCAAGCGCGTCGCGCAACGGCTGGTGGGCTATACCGACCTGTCGCATCGCCCCAGCGCCGAGGGCTACCGCGCACTGGTCGCCGACGAATCCGAACACGAGCACGCCCAGCGCGGCGGCCAGCCCTACCCGTTCTTTCTCGCCCATCCGCTGCAGGCGCCGGTCGAAGCGTTCAACACCCTGCTCGGCGCGCCGGACGACTGGTTCATCGAATGGAAGTGGGACGGGATCCGCGCCCAGCTGGTCAAGCGTGACGGGCAGATGTGGGTCTGGTCGCGCGGAGAGGAGCTGGTCAGCGAGCGTTTTCCCGAGTTGTGCGAGCTGGCTGGCTGCCTGCCGGACGGCACGGTGATCGATGGCGAAATCCTGGTCTGGAAGCACGCGCCCGGCGAGCCGGCGACCGAACTCTTCGAGCAGCCAGACCGCGATGATGGCGACGCAACCCAACGCTTCGGCGTACAGCCCTTCGCCCTGTTGCAGCAGCGTATCGGCCGCAAGAACCTGACCGCCAAGGTCCTGCAGGACGCCCCGGTGGCAGTGCTCGCCTACGACCTGCTGGAATGGCAGGGCGAGGATTGGCGGCAGCGCGAACACCGCGAACGCCGGCAGCAGCTCGAAACGGTGATCGGGCAATGCCCCAACCCGCGCCTGATGCTCTCGCCGCTGGTAACCGGCAGCGACTGGGCCGATCTGGCCCGCCAGCGTGAAGCCTCTCGCGCCTTGGGCGTCGAGGGCATGATGATCAAGGCGCGCGCCGCCCAGTATGGCGTCGGCCGCACCAAGGACGTGGGCCTCTGGTGGAAATGGAAGATCGATCCGTACTCGGTCGATGCCGTGCTGATCTACGCCCAGCGCGGCCATGGCCGCCGCGCCAGCCTTTATACCGACTACACCTTTGCCGTCTGGGACGGCGAGCCGGGCGATCCCGAACGCAAACTGATGCCCTTCGCCAAGGCCTATTCCGGGTTGACCGACGAGGAGATGCGCAAGGTCGACGCCATCGTGCGCAAGACCACCGTGGAGAAATTCGGCCCGGTGCGCAGTGTTACCCCGACGCTGGTGTTCGAACTCGGCTTCGAAGGCATCGCCGCCAGCAGCCGACACAAGAGTGGTATCGCCGTGCGCTTCCCGCGCATGTTGCGCTGGCGCCTCGACAAGCCGGTGGATGAAGCCGATACCCTGGAGACGCTGAAGGAATTGCTGGGATGAAATTGCAATGCCTGGCGCCCACCGAGTCCAAACATCCCTCACCCCAGCCCTCTCCCAGAGGGAGAGGGCGCCATAGCGGTGCGGCTGCGAGCCGCGGCGTCAGACGACTGGACGGTGTATTCCCTGCCTCGGCGTCAACGGGGACGAATGCGCGGGGAAGCGTTGCTGAATCCGTACCCAACCCGTCCTCACCCCAGCCCTCTCCCAGAGGGAGAGGGAGCCATGGCGGTGCGGCTGCGAGCCGCGGCGTTAGACGGCTGGGCGGTGTATTCCCTGCCTCGGCGTCGGCGGGGACGCGAGTACGGGGAAGCGTTGCTGAATCCGTACCCAATCCGTCCTCACCCCAGCCCTCTCCCAGAGGGAGAGGGAGCCATAGCGGTGCGGCTGCGAACCGGGGCGTCAGGCGGCTGGACGGTGTATTCCCTGCCTCTGCGTCAACGGGGACGCGAGTGCGGGGAAGCGTTGGTGAATCCGTGCCCAACCTGCCCTTGCCCCGGCCCTATTCTGAAGGGAGAAGGGGCCACAGCCGTGCGGCCTCGCGCGAAACGTCAGGCCCGCTGAGTAATCGCCACCCTCTCCCTGAGGGAGAGGGGCTGGGGGTGAGGGGGAAGACGGGTCACTGGGCGTCAGCGAGTTCACGCCGCCCGTCGCCGGCACACTACACGGGAGCACCTCTCGCCCCCGCCAACATCACGTCCCGGCAGCACCGCCAATGAGTGATACAACCGATCTCCTGGGTGAACGCTGGTTCGCCAGTCGGGGCTGGCAGCCCTTTCCCTTTCAGCGCGAAGTCTGGCAAGCGGTCGATCGAGGTGAATCCGGCCTGCTCCACGCCACGACAGGTTCGGGCAAGACCTACGCCGTCTGGCTTGGCGCGCTCAATCGCTTGGCTTGCGCCTCGGCCGCGAAACACGGCGTTAGTGCATCGGACAAACCCACCCCGCTGACCGTCCTCTGGATCACCCCCATGCGCGCCCTGGCCGCCGATACCGCACGCGCGCTGCAAGCCCCGCTGGACGATCTGGAAATCCACTGGAACATCGGTCTGCGCACCGGCGACACCAGCAGCGCTGAGCGCGCGCGGCAGGGGCGGCGGCTGCCCAGCACACTGGTCACCACACCGGAAAGCCTCACGCTGCTGCTGACCCGTGCCGATGCGCATCAGGCCTTCGCTGGGCTGCGCATGCTGGTGGTGGACGAGTGGCATGAGCTGCTGGGCAACAAGCGCGGCGTGCAGCTGCAACTGGCGCTGGCACGGTTGCGCCAGTGGATGCCGGAGCTGATCGTCTGGGGCTTGTCGGCCACCCTGGGTAACCAGCCCCATGCGCTGGAGGTGCTGCTGCACCCAGGCAACGGCAGGCTGGTGCAAGGCAAGGTCGACAAGCACCTGCGCGTCGATACCCTGCTGCCGCCAAGCATCGAGCGCTTCCCCTGGGCCGGCCATCTCGGCCTGCGCATGCTGCCGCAGGTGGTCGAGGAGATCGATTCGGCAGCCACCACACTGGTCTTCACCAACACCCGTTCGCAGTCGGAAATCTGGTATCAGGCGCTGCTGGATGCGCGACCGGACTGGGCCGGGCTGATCGCCCTGCACCACGGCTCGCTGGCGCGCGAGGTACGCGACTGGGTCGAGCAGGGCCTCAAGCAGGGCGCGCTCAAGGCGGTGGTCTGCACCTCGAGCCTCGATCTCGGGGTCGATTTCCTGCCAGTCGAGCGGGTGCTGCAGATCGGCTCGCCAAAAGGCGTGGCGCGGCTGATGCAGCGTGCCGGGCGTTCCGGGCATGCGCCGGGGCGCACCTCGCGGGTCACCCTGGTGCCGACTCATAGCGTGGAAGTGATAGAAGCCGCAGCCGCCCAGGTGGCCATCGCCGAGCGCCGCATCGAGGCCCGCAGCGCACCGCAGCACCCCCTCGATGTACTGGTGCAGCACCTGGTCAGCATGGCGCTGGGCGGCGGCTTCCGCCCGGATGAGCTGTTCGCCGAAGTGCGGCAGGCCTGGTCCTATAGAGAATTGACCGACGAACACTGGCAGTGGGCGCTGGCCTTCGTTCGCCATGGCGGGCATTCGCTGACCGCCTACCCGGATTACCAGCGCGTCGAACCGGACGAAACCGGCCTGTGGAAAGTGCCCAGTCGCCGCGTGGCACTGCGTCATCGCATGAGCATCGGCACCATCGTCAGCGACGCCAGCCTGACGGTGAAGTTCTGGGCCAAGGGCGGCAGCGGGCGTTCGCTGGGCAGCATTGAGGAAGGCTTCATCGCACGCCTGCGCCCGGGCGACAACTTCCTCTTCGGCGGTCGCCTGCTGGAACTGGTGCGGGTCGAGAACATGACCGCTTACGTCAATCGCGCCTCCGGCAAAAAAGCGGCCGTACCGCGCTGGAACGGCGGTCGCATGCCGCTATCCAGCGAGCTGGCCGATGCCGTGGTCGAACAGCTCGGCGCCGCCTCGCGCGGGCAGTTCACCACATCCGAAATGCGCCTGGTCGAACCGCTTCTTCGCGTGCAGATGGACTGGTCGGCGCTGCCTAGCGAAACCACGCTGCTGGCCGAGGTGATGAAGTCGCGCGAAGGCTGGCATCTGTTCCTCTACCCCTTTGCCGGTCGCCATGTGCATCTGGGGCTGGCCAGCCTGCTGGCCTGGCGCATGGCCAGGCATCGACCGCTGACCTTCTCCATCGCGGTCAACGATTACGGTTTCGAGCTGCTCTCGGCAACCGAAGTGGACTGGCTGTCCTGGCTGACGCCGGAGTTTTTCAGCGAAGACAACCTGCTGCACGACGTGCTCGCCAGCCTCAACGCCGGTGAGCTGGCGCGCCGCCGGTTCCGTGAAATCGCGCGCATCGCAGGCTTGGTATTTTCCGGCTACCCCGGTGCGCAGAAGAGCGCGCGTCAGCTGCAGGCTTCCAGTGGGCTGTTCTTCGACGTCTTCCGCCAATACGACCCGGCCAATCTGTTGCTGACCCAGGCCGAAGAAGAAGTGCTGCGCCAGGAGCTGGAAGTCGAGCGGCTGCAGCAGACACTGAAGCGCCTGCAGCAACGACAGTTGGACATTCACCAGGTCAAACGCACCACGCCCCTGGCGTTCCCGTTGATGGTCGAGCGCTTTCGCGAAAGCATGACCTCGGAAAAACTGGCCGACCGCATCCGCCGCATGGTGGCAGAGCTGGACAAGGCTGCCGGCCCCGGCGGTTACCAGCCCGAGCCGCAATCGACGATCGCTGTGGAGCGCGACGCCCCACGTCCACGCAAGCCGCGCGCACGCAAGGACGGCACGCCGCGCACGAAGAAGGCCAAACCCGCCTGATGAACCGAAACACAGCACGCACCGACGGATCATGAACGCCTATCAGCCCATCGAACTGGCCGGCACCACACTCTGGCTGCTCGCGGAAAAGGCCGTCTACTGGCCTGAGCAGCAGGCATTGCTGATAGCGGATATCCATTTCGGCAAAGCCGCAGCCTATCGTCGCCTCGGCCAGCCGGTGCCCCATGGCACCACCGACGCCAACCTGCGCCAGTTGGACGATCTGCTGGCGCGGTATGCCTGCCGCCAGCTGATCTTTCTCGGTGACTTCCTGCATGCGCCGGAGTCCCGTGCACCCTCCACGCTGGCCCGCCTGGCCGAATGGCGTGCGGAACATGCACAACTCGCCATCACCCTGGTGCGCGGCAACCACGACCGCCGTGCAGGCGACCCGCCGGCGGAGCTCGGCATCGAGGTGGTGAGCGAGCCGCTGCTGCTCGGCCCGTACGCGCTGCAGCACGAACCGCAACCGCACCCCAGCCACCACGTGCTGGCCGGCCACGTTCACCCCGCCTTCCCGCTACAGGGGCGTGGGCGCCAGCGGCTGCGCCTGCCGTGCTTCTGCATCGGCGAACGGCTCAGCCTGCTGCCAGCCTTCGGCAGCTTCACCGGCACGATGACGGTGGCAACCGAAGACAACTGGCGAATCTATGTGGTGGGAGATGGAGAAGTGTGGCCGGTGGCGCGCCAGGCGTCGGTCAGGCCTGGGAAATACCGGTGATGGTGATGCCGTAGCGCTCGGCCAGACGTGTGGCGGGGGTGTCCTCCAGATCGGGATCGTGTTCATGTTCGATCTCCTGATCCGGATAGAGCTCCTCCGCCTTGCGCGTCACCAGTTCGACCGCGTCGTCGATGTCCGGCTGGTGTTCGGAGTCGATCTTCAGCATCGCAGTGTTGCCGTCTTTGTTGTACGTAATGATCCAGGTCGTCATGGAATACCCCTCGCCTTAAAGAAACCCGTGTGAACGTAATAACGCCATTTTTGGTTTTTGTAAGTTTTTAGACCCATCCGGCGTCGGCAGTTCGGTCCCTCACTTCAAAGTTAGCAGCTTTAATTGCATTGCCAGGAACAACCAGGCGGACGCCCGGTCATCCGTATTCAAACAGCATGGAGTCGGGAACATGAATGCCTCGCCTCTGCCCGTTGCCGAACCGTCCGAAGAGCAGTTGGTGACCTTGCTGCGCCAGCACGCCGAGCCGCTGCCCGCGCCGGACGATCCGCACTTCGCCGATGCCTTCGAACGCTTCGCCGACGCGCGGGTGGTGCTGATCGGTGAAGCCAGCCACGGCACTTCCGAGTTCTACCGCGCCCGGGCCGCGATCACCCAGCGCCTGATCGAGCGCCATGGTTTTTCCATCGTGGCGGTCGAGGCGGACTGGCCCGACGCGGCGCGAATCGACTGCTACTGTCGCCAGCGAGAACCGGTCGCCTGGAGCGAGGATGCCTTCAAGCGTTTCCCGACCTGGATGTGGCGCAATCGCGAAGTCGAGGCTTTCGTCCGCTGGCTGCGCGAGCACAATGCGACGCTGGATGTTTCACGGCGCGTCGAGTTTCGCGGCCTGGACGTCTACAGCCTAGGCAGCTCGATCCGCGAAGTGCTGCGTTACCTCGACCGCATCGACCCCGAGGCCGCAGCGGATGCACGCCAGCGCTATGGCTGCCTGAGCCCCTGGCAGGAAGACCCGGCGGTCTATGGCCGCAACGTCATGCTTGGCCAGCCAACCTGCGAAAAGGCGGTGATCGAACAGTTGCAGGCCCTGCTCGCCCAACGCCTCGAGTACATCGGCCAGGATGGCGAACGGTTCTTCAACGCCGAACGCAACGCGCGAGTGGTACTGGCCGCGGAGAGCTACTACCGGGCCATGTACCGCGGCTCGGGCGAATCCTGGAACCTGCGCGACCGCCACATGTTCGACACCCTGCGGGCCCTGCTCGACCATCGCGGGCCAAACGCCAAGGCGGTGGTCTGGGCGCACAACTCGCATATCGGCAATGCGGCGGCGACCTCGATGGGCTGGGGTGGCGATTTCAACATCGGCGAACTCTGCCGCACCGCCTTCGGTCGCGACGCGGTGCTGATCGGCATGGCGACCGATCGCGGCGAAGTGGCGGCGGCGGACAACTGGGACGAGCCGATGCGAATCAAGCAGGTCATCCCGTCACGACCGGACAGCTGGGAGCAGCTCTTTCTGCGCGCCGGCGTGCCGGCCTCGCTGACCGACTGGCGTGATGATCGCGGCGAATTGCGCGAGGCGCTCAGCCACCCGCGGCTGGAGCGCGCGATCGGTGTCATCTACCGGCCGCTGACCGAGCGGCAGAGCCACTACTTCCGCGCCATCCTCGCCGAGCAGTTCGATGCGTTGATCTGGCTGGAACAGACGCAGGCGGTAACGCCCATCGGTCCGCAGGAGATCGACCCGAGCGACGTACCGGATACCTACCCGTTCGGAGAGTGAGCCATGCGCACGTTCGCTCAGCAAAGTCATCTGTTCAGGGACCGCCAGCATGCCGGGCAGGAATTGGCCGAAGCCCTGCTGCCCCTGGCGGACGAGCATCCACTGATCCTCGCCCTGCCGCGCGGCGGCGTGCCAGTGGCGTTCGAGGTCGCCCGGTCGTTGAAGGCCCAGTTGGACCTGGTGCTGGTACGCAAGATCGGCGCGCCGGGCAACGAGGAGCTGGCGCTCGGCGCGGTGGTCGATGGCGCCCAGCCGCAATGGGTCGTCAATCAGGGGTTGCTGCGCCAAATCGACCCACCGGAGAGCTGGTTCGACGAGGAAATGCAGCGCCAACTGGCGGAGCTGGAGCGCCGCCGCCGGCAGTACTGCGGCAAGCGGCCAGCGCCCGTGGTGGCGGAACGTCTGGTGATCGTGGTGGATGACGGCATCGCCACCGGCGCCACCGTTCGTGCCGCGCTCAAGGGCCTCGCGCGCGCCGGCGCCAGACGCCTGGTGCTGGCGATCCCGGTGGGCCCGCGGGAAGTCATCGAGGCCCTGCGCGAGGAAGTCGACGAGGTGGTCTGCCTAGCGATGCCCGAGCCGTTCATCGGCGTCGGGCTGCACTACGCCAATTTCGACCAGACCAGTGACGAGCAGGTCATCGACCTGCTGCAGCGCGCCGCCGGCTTCGTCGAAACCGGCGGTTGATGGTTCAGGCCACCGGCGCTGGCGGCGGCTGGTCCGGTACGGTGGGTTCGCCCGGCTCGTTGGGCAGGTCCGGTACGCCCGGCTCCTCCGGATCGCCCGGCACGCCTCCGGCGTGCCAGCCCCCGCTTTGCGCAGCGTGGCTGAATCGAATCGACTGAATGCCCATATATCGCCCTCCACACATGGCCCGCGGTTGCGGGCAGTTGTGCAATAGAGGGCGAACGGCGCGCTTTCTATCCAGCCTTTGGTCGGACACGACCGAAAACGGCGCGCTGACGGGGAAAAGCCGGTGCGCGGAGCGCAAGCGCGAATGCCTTGTAGGGTGCGCTACGCGCAGCACGGTGCGAGCGGAAGGCTTACCACATCAGGTCGTCGGGCACCTGGTAGGCAGCGTACGGATCATCGGCATCCGGCTCTTCGGTGCGGGTATTGAGCTGCACCACGCGCTGCGGGTCGCGCTCCTGGATCTTCAGCGCGGCCTCGCGCGGAATGACCTCGTAGCCGCCGCCATGGCGAACGATGGCCAGCGAACCACTGGCCAGCTTGTCGCGCATCAGCTTGTTGACCGACAGGCGCTTGACCTTCTTGTCGTCGACGAAGTTGTAGTAGTCCTCGGTGGTCAGCTTGGGCAGGCGGCTGGTCTCGATCAATTGTTTGATCTGCGCCGCACGGGCCTTCTGTTCGGCCTTTTGCTGCTGCTGGCGGTTCAGCTCCTGATCGCGGGCGAGCTTCTCGGCTTGGGCTTTCAGCGCCGCCTCGCGCTGCGAATCGTCCTTCTCGACCTGGCCTTTCTTCTCCAGGCGCTGCTGCTTCTGTTTCTGCTTGACGGCCTGCTTGGCCTGCTTTTCGTTGACCAGTCCGGCTTTGAGCAACTGGTCACGGAGGGAAAGACTCATGTTTCGGCTCGTCTCGTCGTGAATTCGAATTGGGCGTAGGGTGGATCGCGCTTCATCGATCCACCGAGCGGGATTGTGGTGGATGTGAAAAGCGACATCCACCCTACGAAGCTGCGCTGCAAGCTGCAAGCTGCAAGCTGCAAGCTGCAAGCTGCAAGCTGCAAGCTGCAAGCTGCAAGCTGCAAGCTGCAAGCTGCAAGCTGCAAGCTGCAAGCTGCAAGCTGCAAGCGAATCAGCGTGGCTGCTCGACTCCGCTTCTGCTCGGCTTTTTCTTACCACTTGTGGCTTGTGGCTTATAACTGCTTCTTGGCCTTCTCCCAGAGCGCATCGAGTTCCTCGAGATCGCAGTTCTCGATGGGCCGCTCGGCGTCGCGCAAGGCCTGCTCGATGAAGCGAAAGCGCCGCTCGAACTTGCCGTTGGCCGCACGCAGGGCGTTTTCCGGATCGACCTTGAGGTGGCGGGCCAGATTGACCACCACGAACAGCAGATCACCCAACTCTTCGGCGATGGCCTGCGGGTCGCTCTCGCTCATCGCCTCCAGTACCTCGCCGAGCTCCTCGCGCACCTTGTCCACCACGGGCAATGCCGCGGGCCAGTCGAAGCCGACCTGGGCGGCGCGCTTCTGCAGCTTGGCGGCCCGGCTGAGCGCCGGCAGCGCGCTGGGCACGTCATCGAGCAGCGACAGCTGTTCGGGGGCGGCGGCTTTCTCGGCACGCTCCTCGGCCTTGATCTCCTCCCAGCGCTGCTTGATCGCCGTTTCATCGAGGCGCGGCAGCTCCGGCGAGCCATACAGATCGCCATCAGGGAACACGTGGGGATGGCGACGGATCAGCTTGCGGGTGATGGCATCGACCACCGTGGCGAACTCGAAGCGCCCTTCCTCCTGGGCCAGCTGGCTGTAGTAGACGACCTGGAACAGCAGGTCACCCAGCTCACCGGGCAGATGATCGAAGTCGCCGCTCTCGATGGCATCGGCCACCTCGTAGGCTTCTTCCAATGTGTGCGGCACGATGCTCGCGTAGTCCTGCTGCAGGTCCCACGGACAACCATGCTGCGGATCGCGCAGCCGGGCCATCAGGTGCAGGAGGTCGTTGAGTTGGTACATGACAAGTCCTGGAGCTGGAAGCTGGAAGCTGGAAGCTGGAAGCTGGAAGCTGGAAGCTGGAAGCCAATGTGCGAGGCAGCGACTCACACCGGTCAAGCTTTTTCTTCCAGCTTCAGGCTTCCAGCTTATAGCTGCTTTTATGTCGCCCTCTGTCGCTTGGCCTCGATGATGTTGGGCAACTGGGAAATCCGGCTCAGCAGCCGGCCGAGGGCGTTCAGCCCGGGGATCTCGATGGTCAGCGTCATCTGCGCGGTGCTGTCTTCCTTGTTCGAACGGGTGTTCATCGACAGCACGTTGATCCGCTCGTTGAGCAGCATCTGCGAGATGTCGCGCAACAGCCCGGCGCGGTCGTAGGCGCGGATCATGATCTCTACCGGATAGGTCTTCTCCGGCACCGGACCCCAGCTGACCTGGATGATCCGCTCCGGCTCACGCCCGGCCAACTGCAGCACCGACGGGCAGTCCTGGCGATGGATGCTGACGCCGCGGCCGAGGGTGATGTAGCCGACGATGGGGTCGCCCGGCAGCGGCTGGCAGCAGCCGGCCATCTGCGTCAGCAGGTTGCCCACGCCCTGGATCTGCACATCGCCGCGCTTGCCCGGCTTGTGCGGCGCCGAGCGCCGCGGGATCAATTCCAGCTGGTCGTAACCGCGCTCCGGCTCGACCAGTTGCTGCGCCATGTTGATCAGATGCGCCAGGCGCAGGTCGCCGGCGCCCAGCGCGGCGAACATGTCTTCGGCGTTCTTCAGGTTGGTCTTTTCCGCCAGCTTGTCGAAATCCACCGGCGGCAGGTCCAGGCGACCCAGCTCGCGCTCCAGCAGCGCCTTGCCGGCGGCGACGTTCTGGTCGCGCGCCTGCAGCTTGAACCAGTGGACGATCTTCGCCCGCGAGCGCGAGGTGGTGATGTAGCCCAGGTTGGGGTTCAGCCAGTCGCGGCTCGGCGAGCCGTGCTTGCTGGTGATGATCTCCACCTGCTCGCCGGTCTGCAGGCTGTAGTTGAGCGGCACGATACGCCCGTTGACCTTGGCGCCGCGGCAGTTGTGGCCGATCTCGGTGTGCACCCGGTAGGCGAAGTCCAGCGGCGTGGCGCCCTTGGGCAGGTCGATGGCATGGCCGTCCGGGGTGAACACATAGACCCGGTCCGGCTCGATGTCGACGCGCAGCTGGTCGGCCAGGCCGCCGATGTCGCCCAGTTCCTCGTGCCATTCGAGCACCTGGCGCAACCAGGCGATCTTCTCCTCGTAGTGGTCGGAGCCGGAATTGACGTCGGTGCCCTTGTAGCGCCAGTGCGCGCAGACGCCCAGCTCGGCCTCCTCGTGCATCGCATGGGTGCGGATCTGCACCTCCAGCACCTTGCCCTCCGGGCCGATCACCGCGGTGTGCAGCGAGCGGTAGCCGTTCTCCTTGGGGTTGGCGATGTAGTCGTCGAATTCTTTGGGAATGTGCCGCCAGAGCGTATGCACGATGCCCAGCGCGGTGTAGCAGTCGCGCACCTCCGGCACCAGCACGCGCACCGCGCGCACGTCGTAGATCTGGCTGAACTGCAGGCCCTTCTTCTGCATCTTGCGCCAGATGGAATAGATGTGCTTGGCGCGGCCGTCAATGTCCGGCTGGATACCGGTCGCGGTCAGCTCGTCCTTGAGTTGCTGCACGACGTTCTGAATGTACTGTTCACGATCGAGGCGACGCTCGTGCAAGAGCTGGGCGATCTGCTTGTACTGCTCGGGTTCGAGGTAGCGGAAGGACAGGTCCTCCAGCTCCCACTTGATATGGCCGATGCCCAGCCGATGGGCCAGCGGCGCGTAGATGTCGAAGACTTCGCGGGCGACACGCTGGCGCTTCTCATCGTCGGCCAGCTTCACCGCGCGGATGGCGCAGGTGCGTTCGGCGAGCTTGATCAGCGCGACGCGCACGTCGTCGACCATGGCCACCAGCATCTTGCGCAGGTTTTCCACCTGCGCCTGGGAACCGAGTACGAGGGATTCGCGGGGATTGAGACTGGCGCTGATCGCCGCCATGCGCAGCACGCCTTCGATCAACTTGGCCACCACCGGACCGAAGCGCTGGTTCACATCGGCGAGCTGGATCTTGCCTTCACGTACGCCGCGATAGATGACGGCTGCGACCAGACTGTCCTGATCCAGCTTGAGGTCGGCGAGGATCTCGGCGATCTCCAGGCCGATCTGGTAGCTGGAGGTGCCTTCACTCCAGAGGTTCTGCGCCGCATTGGCCTGCTGTTCCGCCTCGCGGGCAAACTCGCAGGCCTCCTTAAGAGCCGCGCGGTCGAGTGCCGGGTCCATCCCCAGCACATGATCGAGCCAGCCATCCAGGTTGATACTGCCGTCCGTATTGATCGGCTGAAGCGCTCTGACCTGTACCATCTAAACCTTCCCTTCTGCGCAGCTACTGCGCCATGAACGCCGGCATTCTGCGTGCCGGTCGGTTGAACCACAGGCAATTCGCCTGTCAAGAATGCAGCGCCGGGCGTTAACCCCGCTCGAACAACGCCATGGCCTCGACGTGAGCCGTCTGCGGGAACATGTCCAGCACACCCGCACGCTTCAGACGAAACCCCTGGCTGGCCAGCTCGCGCGCATCGCGCGCCAGAGTGGCGGGATTGCATGAAACATAGACCACGCGCTGCGCTTTCAGCTTCGACATTTGTCGAACGATTTCCAGCGCGCCGTCACGCGGCGGATCGAGCATCACCGCGGCAAAACCCTTGCGCGCCCAGGGGGCGTCAGCCAGCGGCTTCGACAAGTCGGCCCGATAAAAGTGCGCGTGCGCCAGAGCATTGCGCCGGGCATTTTCCTGCGCCCGCGTCACCATCGCCTCGACACCCTCGACACCCACCACTTGAGCGCCCGAGCGCGCCAGCGGCAGGCTGAAATTACCCAGCCCGCAGAACAGGTCAAGCACGGCCTCATCCTTGCCAGCGCCCAGCCATTCCAGCGCCTGAGCGACCATCGCCTCGTTGACCGGCGCGTTGACCTGAACGAAATCCCCCGGGCGCCAGGCCAGCTCCAGATCCCAGGCATCCAGTCGGTAAGCCAGCGTCGCCGCGGGATCGTCCGGCTCAGGCTCGCCTGCACCCTGCCACCAGAGCTGCGCTCCATGGGCGGTAGCGAAGCTGCGCAGACGTGCTACGTCTGTTTCCGGCAGGACCGCAGTGTGGCGAATCAGCACCGCCTCGGCCGTGCCGCTGAAAAGCTCGACGTGGCCGATAGCCTGCGGCTTGCTCAGATCACGTAACGCGGCCAGCAATGCCGGCAGCAGCGATTGCAAAGGCTGTACCAGAACCGGGCATTCGCGGATGGAGACGATTTCCTGACTGGAGCTGGCGCGAAAACCGATGTCCAGGCACTTGTTCTTGACGTCCCAGCGCACCGCCAGCCGGGCACGGCGGCGATAGCCGAAGGCCGGCCCCACCAGCGGTTCGGCCCAGACCTCCGGTTGCAGATCGGCCACCCGTGCGAGCTGTTCGGCCAGCGTGTGCTGTTTCAATGCAAGCTGATCGGCAACGGGCGCATGCTGCAGGTTGCAGCCGCCACACAGACGGGCATGAGGACAAGGTTCTACCTGGCGCTGCGCACTGGCCTGAAGCACACGCTCGCAGCGCGCCTCGACGATCTGGCTGCGCGCGGCCAGCACGCGCGTCTCGACCTCTTCGCCAGGCAGTGCACCTTCGACGAACCAGGTGCGCCCCTCGATGAAGGCGATGCCCCGCCCGTCATTGGCCAACCGCTCGATATTCAGGCGCTGCTTCTTGCCGACCGGCACTTGCGGCTTGCGCTCGCCGCCGCTGGGTTGAAAGCGCAGAGCGCCGCTACGTTTGGCCATCAGCTGAAACCTGCGCTGTTCTGTTCGTTGAAAATGTCATGGCGACGCAATGCGGCGCACGGAGCGCGCCGCCAATAAGCCAGTCAATTGGGCGCGTCATACACGCCGGTAGACAGATAACGGTCGCCACGGTCGCAGATGATCGCCACGATCACCGCATTCTCGACCTCCTGCGACAGGCGCAGCGCGGCAGCCACGGCACCACCGGAGGACACGCCGCAGAAGATGCCTTCTTCACGGGCCAGACGGCGCATGACCTGTTCGGCCTCGGCCTGCGACATGTCGACGACGCGGTCGACGCGCTCGACCTGATAGATCTTCGGCAGGTATTCCTGCGGCCAGCGACGGATGCCGGGGATGGCCGCGCCCTCCATCGGCTGCAGGCCGACGATCTGCACCGCGGCGTTCTGCTCCTTGAGGTAGCGCGAGACGCCCATGATGGTCCCGGTGGTACCCATGGAGCTGATGAAATGGGTGATGCTGCCGTGAGTCTGCCGCCAGAGTTCCGGCCCCGTACTGTTGTAGTGCGCCTCGGGGTTGTCGCCATTGGCGAACTGGTCGAGCACCTTGCCGCGGCCCTCGGCCTGCATCTTCAGCGCCAGGTCGCGGGCGCCTTCCATGCCCTCTTCCTTGCTCACCAGAATCAGCTCGGCGCCGTAGGCGGTCATCGCCGCCTTGCGCTCGGCCGTGGAGTTGTCCGGCATGATCAGGACCATCCGGTAGCCCTTGATCGCCGCCGCCATGGCCAGCGCGATCCCGGTGTTGCCGGAAGTCGCCTCGATCAGCGTGTCGCCGGGATGGATGTCGCCGCGCAGCTCGGCACGGTTGATCATCGACAGCGCCGGGCGATCCTTGACCGAACCGGCCGGATTATTGCCCTCGAGCTTGACCAGAATGGTATTGCTGGTCTTACCCGGCATCCGCTGCAGACGAACCAGCGGGGTGTTGCCGATGCAATCGGCAATGGTCGGATAGTGTGTAGTCATGGCGTCGCACGGCAGCGGAAAAGGTCGCCATGATACCGGCAACGCTCGCCGACGGGCAGACCGTGTAGCCGAAGCGGCCATATGCCCAGCCACCAAACGCAGTCGGGCACATGTAGGTTGGGTTGAGCGCAGCGAAGCCCAACGCGACGATGCATCAGGCGGCGCATCCGTCATTCCGTTGCCTTTCTGTTGCATGAAGCCTGCATACATGGCCTTGGGCTGCGTGGTATGCGCTGTTGGGCTTCGGCGCTGCGCGCCTCAACCCAACCTACGCGAGCGTGCGGCCCGAGCCGATCATGGCCGCGCGAGGATCTTCGGCGCTGCCTCGATGATCTGCCGCGAAAGGTGCTCCATACGCGGCGATTGCACCTTCCAAGTGTGCCAGTACAGGGCAATTTCCAGCGGTTCGTCGACCGCCAGATCGACCACCTCGCCAGTCTGCAACGCATCATGCAGCAACAGTTCCGGCACCATTCCGTACCCCAGCCCGTAGCGAATCGCACTGAAATGCGGTTCGGCACCGGGGACGAAATGACAGGGATAGGCGCCTTCCGGCAGCCCGAAGCGGCGCAGCAGGAACGACGACTGCAGGGTGTCCTTGCGCGTGTAGGCGACCACCGGCGCCTTGCGCGCCGCGTTGCGGGTCAGTCCGTTGGCAAAGTGCTTCTGCCGGAATTCGCTGGATGCCACCAGTCGGTAGCGCATGCTGCCCAGCGGGCTGGCCGTGCAGCCACGCATCGGCTTGGGCTCGGTGCTGATGCAACCGATCGCCAGCCCCGTCTCCAGCAGGCTGTAGGTGTGATCCTGGTCCTCGACGGTGAGATCGAGCAAAACCCGCTCGCGGATCAGCACCTCGGCCAGCGCTGGAAAGAACCAGGTCCCCAGGCTGTCGGCATTGAGTGCCGCGACCACGACCAGCGGCGCATCGCTACGCTCGGCGAGGTCCGCCAGCAGATCGGCCTCGAGCAAGGTGGCGCGTTTGAGGTACTGCAGCAGGCGCTGTCCGGTTTCGGTGGGTCGGCAGGGCCGGCTGCGCACGACCAGCGCGCTGCCCAGCGCACTCTCCAGTGCGCGTACCCGCTGTGAAATCGCCGGTGGCGTCAGGTGCAGGCGCTGCGCAGCCTGTTCGAAGCTGCCGGTACGGATCACCGTGCGAAACGCTTCGGTCTGCTTCGGATCGAGATTCATGCGGCGTGTCGATTAAGAAAATGTTTGGATGGCCTAAAAATACTTAGCCAAGACAAATTTAACCAGCATTGCTCCATAATCGCGCACCCCTTGCTGCAGCGCCCCACCGGCGTGCAGCCCAGCCCGTCCGGAGTATCGTCGTGGAACTGCTGCACACCATCTACCTGATCGCCATCACGGCCGAAGCCATGTCCGGCGCCATCATGGGCATGCGCCGCGGCATGGACCTGTTCGGCATCTGCCTGCTCGGCACCGTGACGGCGCTGGGTGGCGGCACCGCGCGGGATGTGCTGCTCGGCCATTATCCGGTCGGCTGGATCGCCCATCCGGAGTACCTCACCTTCACCATCGGCGCGGCCATCGTCACCGGCTTCATCGCCCGCCACCTGCATCATCTGCGCATGGTCTTCCTGCTGGTGGATGGCCTCGGCCTGGTGGCGTTCACCGTGATCGGCTGCGATGTGGCGATGGGCATGGGCGCGCACCCGTCCATAGTCGTACTGGCCGGCGTGATCACCGGCATCTTCGGCGGCCTGATGCGCGACGTGTTGTGCAACCAGGTGCCGATGGTGCTGCAGCGCGAGCTGTACGCCACCGTGGCGCTGTTCACCGGGGTGTTCTACGTCGGCATGCTGTGGCTGGAGATCAATACCACGCTGGCCACCCTGGCAGCGCTGGGCAGCGGTTTCCTGTTCCGCGTACTGGCGATGACCTTCCACTGGAAACTGCCGGACTTCAACGGTAAGGAAATCCGCGGCCTCGACTGAGGCTGGGACGCCAGGGCTAGACCTGACGTGCAGATTCCACCGAGCCGAGTCGCTACACTAGCGCGCTGCAATCCAGGATCGGTGGACGGACTGTGCTGAAAGACCTAGGAATTCGTGGCCGCGTGCTGATGCTGACGCTGCTGCCCAGCACCCTGCTGGCGGTGGTGCTCGGTGCCTACTTCACCTGGATGCAGCTGTCCGAGATGCGTCACCAGCTCGACGAGCGCGGCCAGCTGATCGCCGAGCAGCTGGCGCCACTGGCCGCGCCCGCCATGAATCTGGGCTACGACAAACGCCTGCAGCGCATCCTGACTCAGGTGCTGGATCAGGCCGACGTCCGCGCCGTGACCATCCTCGATCCCGAACGCGTCCAGCGCGTACATGCCGGCCCGCGCATGTTGACCCCGCCTCCGCCAGGCGACCCGGAGAGCCTGACCCGCGTCAGCAGCATGGACCACACGCGCATCCTCATGCCGGTGCTCAGCCGTCACCTCAACCTCGCCGACGAACCCCATGGGCCGGACGAAAAGCTGATCGGCTGGCTGGAACTGGAACTGTCGCACCACAACACGCTGCTGCGTGGCTATCGCAGCCTGCTGACCAGCCTGTTTCTGGTCGGTGCCGGGCTGATCATCACCGCCCTGCTGGCCCTGCGCATGAGCCGCGCCATCAGCCTGCCGCTGCAGCGTGTCAAAGGCGCCGTCGCGCAGCTCAAGGACGGCCACCTGGAAACACGCCTGCCACCACTGGGCAGTCACGAGATGGACGAACTCGCGTCCGGCATCAACCGCATGGCCGAGGCGCTGCTCAGCGCCCGTGAGGAACTGCAGCAGAGCATCGACCAAGCCACCGAGGACGTACAGCAGAACCTGGAAACCATCGAGATCCAGAACATCGAATTGGACCTGGCGCGCAAGGAGGCCCTGGAGGCCAGCCGGATCAAGTCCGAATTCCTCGCCAACATGAGCCACGAGATCCGTACGCCATTGAACGGCATCCTCGGCTTCACCCAGCTACTGCAGAAAAGCGACCTCACCCCGCGTCAGCAGGACTACCTGGGTACCATCGAGCAGTCCGCCGACAGCCTGCTCGGGATCATCAACGAGATCCTCGACTTCTCCAAGATCGAGGCCGGCAAGCTGGTGCTCGACAGCGTTCCCTTCAATCTGCGCGATCTGATCGAGGACACCCTGACCATCCTCGCCCCGGCTGCACACACCAAGCAGCTGGAGCTGGTCAGCCTGGTCTATCGCGACACGCCGCTGTCGCTGCTGGGCGATCCGCTGCGCCTCAAGCAGGTGCTGACCAATCTGATCAGCAACGCCATCAAGTTCACCAACGAAGGCACCATCGCCGTGCGCGCCATGGTCGAGGACGACAACGCCGATCGCGCCCAGCTGCGCATCAGCGTGCAGGACACCGGCATCGGCCTGACCGATCAGGACCTGCGCGCCCTGTTCCAGGCCTTCAGCCAGGCGGACAACTCCATGTCGCGCCAGCCAGGCGGCACCGGTCTCGGCCTGGTCATCTCCAAGCGCCTGATCGAACAGATGGGCGGCGAGATCGGTGTCGACAGCATCCCCGACGAAGGCTCCGAGTTCTGGATCAGCCTCAGCCTGCCGAAAGCGCGGGACGACATCGAAGACCTGCCGCATCCTGCCTTGCAGGGCCGGCGGATCGCATTGCTGGAGCAGCACCCGCTGGCCCGTCAGGCCTTGCAGCATCAGCTGGAAAGCCTCGGCCTCGAAGTGCATACCTTCGATACGCTTGATCAGATGCAGGAAACCATCGACGCTCAACGCCAGAGCAGCCAGCTGATCGACCTCGCCGTGCTCGGCGTCACCGGCCGCGAAATCGAACCGGACGCCCTCAGCCGACGCCTGATGGAAATCGAGGCGCTCGGCTGCAAATGCGTGGTGCTTTGCCCGACCACCGAGCAGGGCCACTACCACGACGCCCTCCCGGAAGCCCACAGCTATACCCAGCTGCAGGGCAAACCCGCCTGCACGCGCAAGCTGCAACGCGTACTGGTGGCGCTGGTACGCCCCAACCAAAGCTACCCGGAACCCACCGCGACGGCACCCGACCGTGCGGCGCGCGTGCTCTGCGTGGATGACAATCCGGCCAACCTGCTGCTGGTGAAAACCCTGCTCGGCGATATGGGCGCCGAAGTCGTTGCGGTGGATAACGGCCCGGCCGCGCTGGAAGCGGTCAAGCAGCATGCCTTCGACCTGGTCCTGATGGACGTGCAAATGCCCGGCATGGACGGCCGGCAAACCACCGAAGCCATCCGTCACTGGGAGCACACCAGCAATAGTTCGCCGCTGCCGATCATCGCGCTCACCGCCCATGCGCTGGCGAACGAGAAACGCTCGCTGCTACAGAGCGGCATGGACGACTACCTGACCAAGCCGATCAGCGACCGGCAGCTGGCCCAGGTGGTGTTGAAGTGGACCGGCCTGGCCCTGCGCAGCCAGCCGCAGCGCGCGCTGGAGCCGCCGAAACAGGCTGAACCGAGCCTGAAAGTGCTGGATGAGGAAGAAGGCCTGCGCCTGGCGGCAGGCAAGGCCGATCTCGCCGATGACATGCTCGGCATGCTGCTGCAGTCACTGGAAGGCGACCGCCGAACCATTCGCGAAGCCCGCCAGGCAGGTGATCGCCAGGCGCTGATCGAGCGCGTGCACCGCCTGCATGGCGCCACCCGCTATTGCGGCGTGCCGCAGCTGCGCAATGCCTGCCAGCAGAGCGAGACGCTGCTCAAGCAGAACCATCCGGACAGCGAGGCCGCGCTCGACGAGCTGGACGCCGCCATCGGCCGACTGGAGCAGCAAATCCAGGTCGACGGCTGATCGACCGCGCCGGGTGCGTCATCTGCACCCGGCGATTCCCATCGCGTTGCCCCGCCCTTTCAGGAACCACCATGAACGACCGCCCCGCTTCCGACGCCTTCCAGCATGCCGAACTCGACTGGGACGAGAACGGCCTGCCGCAATCTCGCCAGTACGGCGACGTGTACTTCTCCCGGGCCAGCGGCCTGGCCGAGACCGAACATGTGTTCCTCACGCAGAACGATCTGCCCCAGCGTTTCGCCGCGCTACAGGGCAACCGGCGCCTGGTGATCGGTGAAACCGGCTTCGGTACCGGGCTGAACTTTCTCTGTGCGTGGCATCTGTTCGAGCGCGTGGCCGACCCGCAGGCGCGGCTGCACTTCATCAGCGTCGAGAAGCACCCGCTGACCCGCGAGGACCTGCAGCGTGCACTGGCGCTGTGGCCGGAGCTGGAGCAGCAGTCCGAGCAGCTGCTGCAGCAGTACGTGGCGCTGAATCCGGGCTATCAGCGTTTCGTCTTCGCTGGCGGCCGCGTGGTGCTGACCCTGCTGATCGGCGACGTGCTCGAATGCTTGCCGAGCCTGGATGCGCAGGTCGATGCCTGGTTCCTCGACGGCTTCGCCCCGGCGAAGAATCCGCAGATGTGGCAACCGGCGCTGTTCGCCGAGCTGGCCAGACTTTCCGCGCCCGACGCAACGCTGGGCACGTTTACCAGCGCCGGCTTCGTGCGGCGCGGCCTGATCGAGGCAGGCTTCGACATGCAGCGGATACCCGGCTACGGCCACAAACGCGAGATTCTGCGCGGGCGCCTGCGAGCACCCGGCACCCGCGTTTCGGACAAGCCCTGGTTCGCTCGCCCGGGCTATGCGACGGCCGAACGTCGCGCGGTGATCATCGGCGCGGGACTGGCAGGCTGCGCGACGGCCGCATCGCTGGCTGCCCGCGGCTGGAAGGTGACAGTCCTCGAACGCCACGCCGCGGCGGCGCAGGAAGGCTCGGGCAACCCGCAGGGCGTGCTCTACCTCAAGCTTTCTGCCCACGGCACCGCACTGTCGCGGCTGGTGGTCAGTGGTTTCAGCTATACACGCCGGCTGCTGAGCAATCTGCAAGCAGGCCAGGACTGGCAGGCATGCGGTGTACTGCAACTGATCTACGACGACAAGGAGCGCGAACGCCAGGCCGAGTTGGCGACGGCCTTTCCGGCCTCGTTGGTCCATCCGCTGTCGCGCGAAGCCGCTGAAGCGCTGGCCGGGGTTGCCCTGCCCGAGGGCGGATTGTTCTATCCCGACGCCGGCTGGGCCAACCCACCGGCGCTATGCCAGTGGCTGCTGCAGCGACCGGGAGTCGAGCTGCTCAAGTACCATGATGCGCTCGAACTGCGCCGCAACGGACAATCCTGGCAGGTGCTGAGGGAACAAGCGCTGCTGGCCGAGGCGCCCGTGGTGATCCTGACCGGCGCGGCGGACGTCGCACGCTTCAGCCAGAGCGCCTGGCTGCCGCTCAAACGTATTCGCGGGCAGATTTCCTGCCTGCCGGCGACCGCCCAGAGCAGCCAGCTGGGTACCGTGCTGTGCGCCAAAGGTTACGTCGCTCCGCCCCGAAATGGCACGCACACGCTGGGTGCCAGCTTCAACTTCCAGCAGACCGACGATACCCCCAGCGTCGCCGAGCACCAGGCGAATCTGCAAATGCTCGAGCAGATTTCAGCGGATCTGTACCAGCGCCTGGCGGCGAACCCACAACGTACCGAGATGCTGGACGGGCGCGTGGCATTTCGCTGCACCAGCCCGGACTATCTGCCGTTGATCGGGCCACTGGCCGAGCCCGATGCATTCGCCGAAACCTATGCGGCGCTGGGCAAGAACGCCCGTCAGTCGCTGCACGCGCCCTGCCCGTGGCTCGACGGGCTCTACGTCAATACCGCTCACGGCTCGCGCGGCATGATCAGCGCCCCGCTGTCCGGCGAGCTGCTGGCAGCCTGGCTGGACGACGAACCATTGCCGCTGCCTCGGGACGTCGCCGAAGCCTGCCACCCCAATCGTTTCCTGCTGCGCAAGCTGATTCGCGGTACCTGAGACATTCCGGTGCCGGAGCCGCTGCCTACCGCAGGCAGTGGCTTGCATCGTGTGCCGCCTGCACCGATACTCCCCCCACTATATTTCACATTCTGGGAGGCATTATGAAATCACTGTCTTTGCTGACGCTCGGCTGGTTCGCATTGCAGGCCCACGCCGCACCTGACGTCGACACCGAACCGCTGCGCGGCGAGGCTGCCAGCCTGATTCCACCGTTCCAGCAGCAGCTGCTCGGCACGGTCAAGCAGGCCATGGCAGACGCTGGCCCGGCGGAAGCCGTGAAGGCATGCCGTCTTCTCGCGCCGGAAATCACCAGCCAGCATAGCCAGGCGCCCTGGCAGGTAGGCCGCACCGCGCTGAAGCTGCGCAATCCGGACAACGCGCCAGATGCCTGGGAGCGCTCGGTGCTGGAGCAGTTCGCCCAGCGTGCCGCCGCGGGTGAACCGATCGAGCAGCTCAAGCATGGTGAGGTTGTCGCAGGCGAGTACCGCTACATGCAGGCGATCGGCACCGCTGAAGCCTGCTTGGGTTGTCACGGGGAAAAGATCAAGCCGGAGCTGCTGGAGCTGATCGACCACCACTACCCGCAGGATCAGGCCCGTGGGTTTCGCGAGGGCGATCTGCGCGGCGCCTTCACCCTCAGTCGTGCCCTGCCACGCTGATAGGCCTTACACTTTGTCTGCGGGTGCGTGGCACCGCTGCGGCCGCCGTCCATCGCACGGAACACGCCAGCTCGGGCCTATCAACGATGGACGATGGAACGCTGACGACGGAGCACGCATGCAAACCGATACGGTCCCTACCATTCCCCTGGCATCCGGCAGCCTTGCCTGATGGACGTTCTACTGCTGGAAGCACTGGGAATCGGCCTCATTCTCGGCCTGTTGCTTGGCCTCACCGGCGCCGGTGGCTCGTTGGTCGCCCTGCCCCTGCTACTCAGCCTGCACCTGCCATTGCGCGATGCCATCGGCGTCAGCCTCGGTGCGGTGGCCATGTCCGCACTCATCGGCGCGATTCCGCGGGCGCGGCTCGGCCAGGTCGCCTGGCGCCCGGTCATGCTGCTGGCTGTCTGCGGCTTGCCGGGCAACGCTGCCGGTCAATGGCTCGGGCAGTTCATACCGGAGCGCGCACTGATCATCGGTTTCTGCCTGTTGGTGCTGTGGTCCGCCTGGCGCATGTGGCGCGGCGCCAACCTGCCGGCCAAGGAAAACGTCAAGGATCGACAGCTGGCGCTGCCGGGCATCGGCGTCGGCGTTGGCCTGCTCTCCGGGCTGATGGGTGTCGGCGGCGGCTTTCTCATCGTCCCGGCACTGCTCTGGTTCACCTCGCTATCGCTGCTCAGCGCCATGGCCACCTCGATGGCGGTGATCGCCGTCGTCAGCGGCGGTGGCTTCCTGCTCTACCTTACCGATGCCGAGCCACCACTACCGCTGCTCGGCGGCCTGGCGCTGGGCGGTGCCTTCGGCGTGCTGGCCGGTAACCGCCTGGCGCAATACCTCAACAGCAGTCTGCTGCAGCGCCTGTTCGCGCTCATGTTGGTCACCGTCAGCCTGTCGCTGGGGATTCAAAAGCTGGTGCTGGGTCACTGACGATCAGGGTTGTCCCAGAACGGCCGGCTCGCTTCCCATTCGATGTCGGCACGGCTGCGGCCGATGTCCTTGAGCATGTCGTCACCGAGCGCGGCCAGCTGGCGCCGTTGGCGTGCCAGTTCGTTCCAGCGCTGCAGCTTGTGCCAGGCCTGCAGCAGCAATCCCGGCGCGGGTGCTCGAAGTGCCTTCGGCAGATGGAAAGATCGCAAAGCGACTTTGTGCATGTTCATCACGACGCCCTCCAGTTGGGTTGGCGTCAGTCTCGCGCTCGGATTAAGATCAATCCAACGAATGTTCCTAATGCCTTGCATCTCGAGGATTGATGAATGGCCAACTACCCGAATATCGACACCGAGCTGCTGCGCAGCTTCGTGGCCATCGCTGACCACGGCGGTTTCACCCGTGCCGCAGCCGCGGTGAACCGCACCCAGTCGGCGGTGAGCATGCAGATGAAACGCCTGGAAGAGGATGTGTTGCAGCGTCCGCTATTCGAGCGCAACGGTCGGCAGGTCAGGTTTACTGCCGAGGGCCAGATACTGCTGGGTTACGCGCGGCGCATTCTCAAACTGCACGGCGAAGTCATGACCACCCTGCGCCAGCCACACATGGTCGGCGCGGTGCGCATCGGCACGCCGGACGATTACGTCATGCGTTTTCTACCCGGCATTCTTTCGCGCTTCGCCCAGGCGTATCCACTGGTGCAAGTCGAGGTGCATTGCGAGCCATCGACCCAGTTGTTGCAGCGACGGGATCTGGACCTGAGCATCGTCACCCGCGAACCGGGCACCGAGATTGGCCAGTTGCTGCGCCAGGAGCACGTCGTCTGGGCCGCCGCCCCGGGCTTCGACCTGCATGAGCATCGCCCCCTGCCGCTGGCAACGTTCAATACCGATTGCTTCTGTCGCGCCTGGGTATGCAATGCGCTGGATGCGCGGGAAATCGAGTACCGGATCGCCTATAGCAGCCCGAGCCTGTCGGCGATCATGGCGATCGTGGGTGCAGGATTGGCGCTGACCGCACAGCTGCAGAGCCTGATTCCTGCCGATCTGCAGATACTCGGTGAAAAGGAGGGCCTGCCGCGCCTGCCTCAGACCAGCATCGTGCTGCTGCGCAACCCGCAGCAGCAGTCGCCGGTCAGCGAAACGCTCGCCGGCTACATCGCCGATGGCTTTCGCCTGTAACGACAACGCCGGTCATGGGCGACCGGCCGCCATCTCGTCGAACACTTCCGGCACCAGCGCCGCATCGCCCTTGTCCGCCAGGTGCTGGCGCTGCGCCTCCTGCGGATCGTCGAGGATCGCCAGCAAACGCGAGCCGCGCTCGGTCAGGACGAAATTCTCGCCATTGCCGCCCTCCTCCTCGGGCCGCGAAACGATGAAGCCACCTTCGAATAGCAGACTTTCGTAATCGGCCGCTTCGGCACGCAGACTATCAAGATTCGGCATCGGCTGACCTTCACTTTCCATCTGCGTCGCATGTTCTTCGGCGTAGTGGCGTGGCTTGAAACTGTCATTGGCGCCGCGTTGAACTTCATGCAACAGGCGCTGGATAAGGCCCCAGTTATAGCTCATGGTCGTTCTCCCTCAGCAGATGTTCGCCTCGCGAATGAGGCGCCTACTGATTGGGACCGTTCACCATGGCGACCGGTTCGTTGTCTGAACTAAAGCGGCTGCGCTGCGATCCACCGTTCAGACCGATTGAACGAGGAGCGAGCCATGAAACTGCTGATGATTGCCCTGACCGCCGCCGCGCTGGCCAGCCCGACTGCGCACGCAGCGTGCACCCCGGACGAAGTGAATGCCAAGGCCGAACAGCTGGCCGAGCGCGTCAACCAGCTGACCGAGAGCAATCCGGAACGCGCCGAGGAGATAAATGAGGAGATTCGCCAGATGGAAGCCAAGCGCACCGCCGACCAGTTGGGCGACGAGTGCGAGGTCTATGACAAGCGTCTGAAACAGATCGAGGAAGCGGAACGCGAGGCAGATATGCCGGCTGACGCTCAGCGCTGAGGCTGAAGGCCGACGGTTACTCGGCCGTCGGCTTCTTGCGCTTGAGCGGTGCCATTCCATCCTGGCTCACCACCGGCGATGGTGACTCGCGCTTGGCGCCGTTCGGGCGCTTGCCCGCAGGTTTGGATTTCTTCTCGGTGCCTTTCTTCTTTTCGATCTTTTTCTTCTTGGTGCCAGCTGCCTTGCCCGACGCTTTAAGGTTCTTCGGGCCCATGTAGCTGCCTTTCAGCCCCTTGATCACCCGCCGCTCGAAACGCTGCTTGAGATAACGCTCGATGCTGGACATCAGGTTCCAGTCGTTGTGACAGATCAGCGAGATCGCCAGCCCTTCGCCACCGGCGCGCCCCGTACGACCGATACGGTGCACGTATTCGTCACCCGAGCGCGGCATGTCGAAGTTGATCACCAGATCCAGCCCTTCGATGTCCAACCCGCGCGCCGCCACGTCGGTCGCTACCAGCACCTTGACGCCGCCTTCCTTGACCCGGTCGATCGCCAGCTTGCGGTCTTTCTGGTCCTTATCGCCATGCAGCACGAACGCCTTCACGCCCTCGGCAACGAGCCGGCCGTAGAGGCGGTCGGCCTGTACGCGGGTGTTGGTGAAGATCACTGCCTTCTTGTACGTCTCGTTGGCGAGCAGCCAGTGCACCAACTTTTCCTTATGTTCGGTGTTTTCGGCAGTGATGATCTGCTGGCGCGTGCCTTCGTTGAGTTCGCTGACGCGGTTGAGCTGCAGGTGCAGCGGGTCGCGCAGCACGCTGGCGGTCATCTCGCGCAGCGCGGCGCCGCCACTGGTCGCGGAAAACAGCAGCGTCTGCTGGCGTTTGGCGCACTCGCCGACCAGACGCTGCACGTCCTCGGCAAAGCCCATGTCGAGCATGCGGTCGGCTTCGTCGAGGATCAGCATCTCGACATCCTTGAGGACCAGCGTGCCGGCATTAAGGTGCTCGATCATGCGCCCAGGCGTGCCGATGAGAATGTCCGGCACCTTGCGCATGACTGCGGCCTGGACCTTGAAGTCCTCGCCACCGGTAATCATCGCCGACTTGATGAAGGTGAATTGCGAGAAACGCTCGACCTCCTTCAGCGTCTGCTGCGCCAGCTCTCGGGTCGGCAACAGAATCAGCGCCCGAACATCGGTGCGCACCACGGCATCGCCAATCAGCCGATTGAGCATCGGCAGTACGAAGGCGGCGGTCTTGCCGCTGCCAGTCTGTGCCGTCACCCGCAGGTCACGCCCTTCCAGCGCCGGCGGAATGGCCGCCACCTGCACTGGAGTCGGCTCGACGAATTTGAGTTCGGCGACAGCCTTTAGCAGGCGTTCGTGCAGGGCGAATTGGTCAAACAAGGGAGCTACCTCGGAGGTCGAAAAAAACAATGGCATAGGGTAACTCGTCTGCCGGGCAAAGGCGCGTTCTGTAACGGTCGCCATGTTTTCCCAGGCAAACACAGGCTAAGCTGAGGAAATAGAAGCGGCTTAATACCCAAGAGGTTCGCATGATGTCCCAAAAGCGAGTGGTACTGCTGACTGGCGCACTTTCACTGGCGTTATACGCCGCTGCCGGCGCAGCGCAGCCGAACAATGATCACCCCGGCAAGGGCAAGCCCGACCGCGCACAGCAGCATCAGCCTTCGGCACAGCAGCCGCATCGCTACCAGGGTCCGTCGGTGGACATCGGTTCGGTCCGCATCACCCTGCGTAGTCATCGCGATCTGCTAGCGCCGGTCTCGTCCCTGCCACCGGGCATCCAGAAGAATCTGGCGCGCGGCAAGCCGCTACCGCCGGGCATCGCCAAGAACATGGACAGCCGCCTGCTGGGGCACCTGCCGCGCTACGAAGGCTACGAGTGGAAACAGATCGGCCGCGACGTGGTTCTGGTCGCCATCGCCACCGGCATCGTTTACGAAATACTCGAGAACATACTGGATTGATCGGTTCGCGTTCAGGCAGCCCGCGCGATGAGGGCAGCCTAGCGTCCTATTCTGGCTGGCAGGTCAACTTGATGCGCAGGCGAATCACGTCGCGCTTGAACTTGGACGTCAGTGCCTTGCGCTCACCTGGTTGCAACTCCGTGCGTCGCGTGCGCGGCGCTTCCGGGCCGTTCTGGAACACGGCGGTACACACCGCAGCCGTGCCCCCATAGTTGAGCAGCAGTAGCCCGGCGAAGTCACGATCAATGGTCTGCGGGGTGACGGTGATCTCCGCGCCGTTGAGCTGCTGCTCGACGTCTACCGGATAAGTGACCGCATTGGCCGTGAGTGGCAGCAAGGCGACGAGTAGGTAACCGATTGTTTTCATTTTGACTGGGCTCCTCTACAGAGTGGCCAGCCTAACAGACCTTGTTAAAGGAACCGAAGGAATGAAAGTGCCCCGTGTGACCCTCGATCAGTGGCGCACCCTGCAGGCGGTCATTGATCACGGCGGCTTCGCCCAGGCGGCCGAAGCGCTGCATCGGTCGCAGTCGTCGGTCAGCTACACCGTGGCACGCATGCAGGAACAACTGGGCGTGCCGCTATTGCGCATAGACGGGCGCAAGGCAGTGCTAACCGAGGCGGGCGAGGTGCTGCTGCGCCGTTCGCGACAGCTGGTCACCCAGGCCAGCCAGCTGGAAGAGCTGGCACACCATATGGAACAAGGCTGGGAAGCCGAGGTGCGACTGGTGGTCGATGCCGCCTACCCCAGCGCCAAGCTGATCCAGGCACTTAGCGAGTTCATGCCGAAGAGCCGCGGCTGCCGGGTCCGCCTGCGTGAGGAAGTGCTCTCCGGCGTCGAGGAAGTGCTCAAGGACGGTACCGCGGACCTCGCCATCAGCGCCCTGGACATCACCGGCTACCTGGGCAGCGAGCTCAGCACCGTGGAGTTCGTCGCCGTAGCGCACGCCAATCATGCCCTTCACCAACTGGGACGCAAGCTCAGCGTGCAGGACCTGCAGAGCCAGATGCAGATCGTGGTACGCGACACTGGCCTGCGCCAGCCGCGCGATGCCGGCTGGCTGGGCGCCGAACAGCGCTGGACGGTGGGCAGCCTGGCCACCTCCGTGGCCTTCGTCAGCAGCGGGCTGGGCTTCGCCTGGCTACCGCGGCACCTGATCGGACGCGAACTGGCCGAGGGCATACTCAAGCCGCTGCCACTGGTCCAAGGCAGTATTCGCCGGCCCTTGTTCTATCTCTACACTAACCACGACAGACCGCTCGGCCCGGCCACCCGGATTCTCATCGAGCTGATCAAGACGTACGATGCTGGCCAGGCCACCCCACTGGCCGGCTGACAGCTTCCCCAACATCAGGAAAGACATCATGTTGAAACGCATTGCCCTCGCCGCCTGTACCGTTCTGCTGGCCGGCAACCTGTTCGCCGCGGAAAACCCTCGCGTACTGCTGACCACCAGCCTGGGCGAGATCGAGCTCGAGCTCGAAGCGGAAAAGGCACCGATCAGCGTCGAGAACTTCCTCGGCTACGTCGACAGCGGCTTTTATGACGGCACCGTGTTCCACCGCGTCATTCCCGGCTTCATGGTCCAGGGCGGCGGCTTCGGCGAAGGCCTGAACCAGAAGCCCACCAAGGCCCCGATCAAGAACGAAGCGGACAATGGCCTGCACAACGTGCGCGGCACCGTCGCCATGGCTCGTACGCAGAACGTGAATTCGGCGACCAGCCAGTTCTTCATCAACCATCGCGACAACGATTTCCTCGACCACGGCGGCCGCGACTTCGGCTATGCGGTATTCGCCAAGGTCGTACGCGGCATGGAGGTGGTCGACCAGATCGCCCAAGTGCCCACCGGCAACCGCGCCATGATGCAGAACGTGCCGCTGACCCCGGTGAAGATCATCACCGCGAAGAAGCTCTGATCCCCGAGGGGCCGGTTCACCGGCCCTTTTCATTTATGGCGGCACGTACCCAGCTGCCGCCAGCGTGCGAAACCCTCGACCGATAGGAGATCGCGACATGACCGAACCACAAAGCCCACTGAACGCCCCGGAAGGCGAAGCCCAGCTGCTGCAGGACCTGCTCAGCGCGGAGCGCGCCGGAGCCAAGGTGGCCGGCGACTCGTTGCAACAACCCTGCACACCGGAGCAACGGCAACTGCTCGAGCAGGTCCGCCAGGGCGAAATCGAAAGCTGCAAGTTGCTGCTCAACTGCCTGCAGCATCTGGGGCTGGAACCCAACAAGGACACCGGCGCCTTCTACGGCAAGGCGATGGCTATCGAATCGCTGGACGAGCGTCTGCCCTTCATCGACAGGGGTCAGCAGTGGGTGATCCGCAAACTGCGCGAGTACCTGCCGGGATGCCAAGACCCGCTGCTGCGTAGCGAACTGCAACGCATGCTGCTGATCCACGAGGAGAACAGCGCCGCCTCCCACGCCTGAGACAAACGACTAGCTGCCGGCCTGCCGGTACGGCAGCGCCTGGCGCGCCGCCTCGGCGTACGCCAGCACCCCCGCACGTTCCTGCTGGAGGAAATCCGCTACCGCGGCGCGCAAACCGGGGTGCTGCAGATAGTGCCAGGAGCGCGTGATCACCGGCTCGAAGCCACGAATGAGCTTGTGCTCACCCTGCGCCCCGGCATCGAACCGCTCCAGGCCGCCCGCGATGGCCTGATCGATACCCTGGTAGAAGCACGTCTCGAAGTGCAGCCGGTCAAACTCCGCCAGACAGCCCCAGTAACGACCGTACAGGCCAGACGCACTGCGCAGGCTGAAGGCCATCGCCACCGGCCTCGAACCCTGTAATGCCAGCACCACGCGAATCGCCTGCGGCATGCGCTCGGCCAACAGGCTGAAGAATTGCCGAGTCAGATAGGGCGTCTGACCGCGGACCTGATAGGTGTTGGCGTAGCAGGCATAGACGAAATCCCATTCCGCCTCGCTGAGTTCGTGCCCATCGCGCCACTCGAAGCTGATGCCCTGCCCCGCCACCTGTTCGCGTTCCTTGCGCAACTGTTTGCGCTTGCGCGAGGTCAGTGCATCGAGAAAGTCCTGAAAATCCCGGTAACCACGGTTGTGCCAATGAAACTGGCAGCCGATGCGCTCCAGCCAGCCATCCCGCCCCGCCAGCAGCTGATCGGCCCGCGGCTCGCTGAAATTCACGTGTAGCCCCGACAGTTCCTGCCTTTCAAGCCCAGCGGTGAGTACATCGAGCAGCTCACCGGCAGCCTGTACGTCGCCCAGCAGGCGACTGCCGGTGACCGGGGTGAAAGGCACCGCGCAAAGCAGCTTGGGGTAGTAGGCGATGCCGGCCCGCTGGCAGGCATCCGCCCACGCCCAGTCGAACACGTACTCACCGTACGAATGAAACTTGCGATACAGCGGCAAGGCTGCCTGCAACGCGCCCTGCGGGTCGCGCAGCAGGAGATGGGCAGGTTGCCAGCCGCTACGCCCACCCACGCTGCCGCTGTCTTCCAGCGCGTAGAGGAAGGCGTGACGAAGGAAGGGCTGATCATCGCTCAGCAGCGCGTCCCATTCGGCGGGGGGCAGTTCGGCGAGGCGGTACAGGGTCTGGATAGGCATGCGCGCAGTCTGACCTGTCCCGCAGGCGAAAAAAAGCCCCGCCAGGGCGGGGCTCAATGGAGCATCACGGATGAGGTGATGTTTTAGAACACGTACTGGGCGCGCAGGCTGATGGCGTCGCCATCGTCGTCGCCATTGGCGTTGACCACGTCGTCCACGCTGGTCTTCAGGTAGTTGGCCGAGAGCTTGACCGACTCGTTGGCGTACCAGTTGACACCGATGGTGTGGGTCTTCGCACCAGCTTCTGCGCTATCCAGGGCACCGACATAACCGCTCGGTGCAACACCGGTTTCATCGACGGTGATGTCGTCGAAGCGGTAGAACACTTCCCAGGCACCGATCTGCTTGTTCTCCGGCTTGATCTTGTCGAACTTGCCGCCATCGAGCTTGTAGGAGCGCGACTCACCGGTGAGGGTGTACGCCAGCTGGACGTTGTAGCCGGTGGCTTCGAGGTCTTCGAAACCTTCCATGCCATCGACGGTACGGGTCAGGTACTCACCCTGAACCGAGAACGGGCCGATCATGTAAGCCGCTTCCAAACCCCAGGCCTGATCGCTGCCGTCGGTGCGAGTGCCGCCGAAGGTGGCGCGGTTGCCGTTGGCACTGTCTTCGGTGGTGCCACGCACGGACAGGCGCGGACGGATGCGTTCCAGGTAACCTTCTTCCACGTCACGCTGACCGAAGCTCGCGCCCAAGTGCAGCACCTGGTCCTTCTCGACGATCGGGGCGATCACGCCACGCAGCACGAAGCTGGTGTTGTTGGCGCCATCTTCGTCCTCGAGCATGTCGACGCCGTCGCCACCATCCTGACGATAGGCACCGGCCTCGCCGTGGAACATGCCGACAGTGGTACGCACGCGGATGCCTTCGCCGTCTTCGTGGTCGTTCAGCCAGGGCGCCAGGTCATAGATCGCCGAGCGCTCGATGGCGGTGATCCACTTGGAGCTGACGGCTTCTTCCAGGCCGAACGTCGGGTTGAAACGACCAACCGAAACCTGGACCGGCTTCCAGCCGTTGTAGTGGATGGCCAGCTCCTGCCAATCGCTGGAATCGTTGCCAAAGTTGCGGTGGAAGGTGTAGCCCCAATCGGTGAAGGCAACACCGGAAATCTCCAGACGCGCACGACGGAAGTAGGTCTCATCTGCGCGCTCGCCGTTCTGGGTGTAGAAACCATCGAAGCTGTCGGCATCAGCCTGCAGACGGCCATTGATCTTGAACGAGAACTCCTTGTCGGTGGTTCCGACCTCCAGGCCGCCCTTGGTCTTGATAACGAGATCGGCGCCATCGGTGGTGACGGTACCGGCGAAAGCCTGGGCGGAAACGGCCAGAGCGAGGGCGCTGGCGGCGAAACCGGCGAAGTGCTTACGGATCATCCAAAATTCCCCTTTATGTTTAGCGTCGGAAACACACGAGATGGGCTCTTTGTGTTGGGGGGAATCTTGGCGGCGGCGTATGTCAGCCAAATGGCTGATATGTAAATCTTTTGTGACAGCGGAACTTTCCGTGGAGCCGCATCACAGAGCGGCTGCGGCACTTTTTCGTCAGCTGCGAACGTTGCGCTCGCTGGGGCGTCGGGCTCCGGCGACCAGCTTGTCGACAGCCCTGGCGGCTGCAACCATGCCGAAACTGGCGGTCACCATGGTCACCGCGCCGAAGCCTTCGGCGCAGTCGAGCTTGACCCCCTCGCCAACGAAGCTCTTGCTCTGGCACACGCCGCCGTCCGGCTTCGGGTAGCGCAACTGCTCCGTGGAGAACACACAGGGCACGCTGTAGGTGCGCCCCGGCGTGCGCGAGAAGTTGTATTCGCGACGCAGCAGCGAGCGCACCTTTGCCGCCAGCGGATCGTTGAAGGTCTTGTTCAGATCAGTGACCTGGATCTGTGTCGGATCGACCTGCCCGCCGGCGCCGCCGGTGGTGATGATCTGGATCTTGCGGCGCTTGCACCAGGCGATCAGCGCCGCCTTGGCCGGCACGCTGTCGATGCAGTCGATGACGCAGTCCATGTCTTCGGTGATGTACTCGGCCATGGTTTCGCGGGTGACGAAATCCGCCACTGCATGAACCTGGCAGGCCGGGTTGATGGCGCGAATACGTGCGGCCATCTCGTCGACCTTGGCTTTGCCCACTGCGCCATCGAGGGCGTGAATCTGCCGGTTGGTATTGGTGATGCACACATCGTCCAGGTCGAACAGGCTGATCTCGCCTACCCCGCTGCGCGCCAGCGCCTCGGCCGCCCACGAGCCGACGCCACCGATGCCGACCACCGCCACATGCGCAGCCGTCAGCCGCTCGAGGCCGACGCGGCCATACAGGCGGGCAATACCGCCGAAACGCTGATCATCGATAGACATGCCGACTCCCCGGAAAAAACCTGGCGATTATAAGACCTCAGCACGCCACGACCACTGCATCCAGCCGTCACCGCAACCGCGCCTTTGCTTTAATATGGCGCCCTTTCCCCGCCGCACCGGAGCCCTGATGACCGCGCCTGCCCTCTCCCCGACGCTCGAACTCGCCTGCGAGCTGATCAATCGCCCTTCGGTGACGCCGCTGGATGAAGGCTGCCAGCAGCTGATGAGCCAGCGCCTGGCGGCCTGCGGCTTCGCCATCGAGCCGATGCATATCGAGGACGTGGAGAACTTCTGGGCCATTCGCGGCAACGAAGGCCCGGTGCTGTGCTTCGCCGGCCACACTGACGTGGTCCCTACGGGCCCGCTGCAGGCCTGGCAGAATCCGCCGTTCAGTGCGCGCATCGACGAGCAGGGCATGCTCCACGGCCGCGGCGCGGCAGATATGAAAGGCAGCCTGGCGGCGATGGTCGTGGCAGTGGAGCGCTTCACAGCCGATCACCCGAATCACAAGGGGCAGATCGCCTTTCTCATCACCAGTGATGAAGAAGGCCCTGCGCACCACGGCACCAAGGCCGTCGTCGAGCGCCTGCGCGAGCGTGGCCAGCGCCTGGACTGGTGCATCGTCGGCGAACCGTCGAGCACCGCCTTGGTAGGTGACGTGGTGAAGAATGGCCGTCGCGGCTCACTCGGCGGCACCCTCACCGTACGCGGCCAGCAGGGCCATGTGGCCTATCCGCATCTGGCGAAGAACCCCATCCACCTGGCCGCGCCTGCGCTGGCTGAGCTTGCCGCAGAGCACTGGGACGACGGCAATGCCTTCTTCCCGCCGACCAGCTTCCAGATCTCCAACCTGAACGCCGGCACCGGCGCCACCAACGTCATTCCCGGCACGCTGGAAGCGGTGTTCAACTTCCGCTTCTCCACCGAGTCCACCGTCGAACAGCTCAAGCAGCGCACCGCCGCGATTCTCGACAAGCACGGTCTGGACTGGAACGTGGACTGGGCACTGTCCGGCCTGCCGTTCCTCACCGAACCGGGCGCGCTGCTCGACGGCGTGGCCAAGGCAATCCGCAGCGTCACCGGCCGTGAGACCACGCCGTCCACCAGCGGCGGTACCTCGGACGGGCGCTTTATCGCCACCCTCGACACCCAGGTGGTCGAGCTCGGCCCGGTCAACGCGACCATCCACCAGGTCGACGAACACATCCTGGCCAGCGATCTCGACCTGCTGACCGAGATCTACTACCAGACCCTGGTGAACCTGCTCGCATGCTGATCTGCCCGATCTGCCAGGCGCCGCTGAGCGCGCTCGACAACGGCGTGGTCTGCGCGGCCAACCACCGTTTCGACCGCGCGCGTCAGGGTTACCTGAACCTGCTCCCGGTGCAGCACAAGAACAGCCGCGACCCCGGCGACAACCAGGCTATGGTCGAAGCACGGCGACGCTTTCTCGACGGGGGCCACTACGCGCCGTTGGCCCGACGCCTGGCCGGACTGGCCGCCGAGCGCGCACCGCAACGCTGGCTCGACATCGGCTGTGGCGAGGGCTACTACACCGCGCAAATCGCCGATGCATTGCCGCACGCGGACGGCTATGCCCTGGACATCTCCCGCGAGGCGATCAAGCGCGCCTGCAAACGGGCGCCACAGCTGGAATGGCTGGTCGCAAGCATGGCCCGGGTGCCGCTGGCCGATGCCAGTTGCGATCTGCTGGCCAGCGTGTTCAGCCCGCTGGACTGGCAGGAAGCGCGACGCCTGCTCGCGCCCGGCGGCGGACTGCTGCGCATGGGGCCGACCCGCGAGCATCTGTGGGAGCTGCGCGCGCGGCTCTACGACGAGGTGCGCGACTACGATGACGAGAAACACCTGTCGCTGATTCCCGAAGGCATGCGCCTGGCCCATAGCGAAACCCTCAGCTACGAGCTGCAACTGGACGATGCCCAGGCCCGTGCCGACCTGCTGGCGATGACCCCGCATGGCTGGCGCGCCAGCGCCGAGCGCCGCGCCGCCGTGATCGACAGTCACCTCAGCGTGCGGGTTGCGATACGCTACGACTGGATCGAACGCACACCCTAGCGTTCGTATATTTGCCTACGACCAAAACCTCGCACCACCACATAAGGCAGTCGCCCATGCGTCAACCCGATATCGAGATCTACCTCAGGGATGCCAGTCAGGAGGCCGTCGGCGAGTGGCTGGCCCAAGCCATTGGCTCATGTTCCGCCTGGCAACAGAAAGGCCAGACCTTCAAGTGCAGCGCCGCCGGCATTCCGGTGACCTGGCTGCCGAAGGCGGTGGGCAAATGGCATTGTCTGCTGCTGGAAAGCGATGCCACCCCCTGGGACGATGACCTCGCCTGCGCCCGCGCGGCGTATCAGGCTTTAGGTGTGGAAATCCGCTGCGCGCCAGGCGGCTGGCAGGAAGAGGAAGCCGTTGAAGAGGCCGACCGCTGGATCCGCATCAGCGATGACGGTGAAGAGGAAATCGTCTGGCGGACGGGCTGATCGGCATCGGCCGTATCGCTCATCCGTGGTGGACCGAAACCACCGGATAGCAAAACAAAGCCCGTCACTTGGACGGGCTTTGTCATTGCGCAACCGAAGTTACACGCCGGCGACGTCTTCGGCCTGCAGGCCCTTCTGGCCCTGGGTTACCGAAAACTCCACCTGCTGCCCTTCGGCCAGCGAGCGGTGGCCGTCACCACGGATCGCGCGGTAATGCACGAACACGTCGGCGCCATTACCCCGCTGAATGAATCCATAGCCTTTTGCATCGTTGAACCACTTGACGGTTCCGGTCTCGCGCTCAGCCATTACCACTTCTCCAACTCGCTTTTTGTTATTCCTCGGAAGAGGGGTCGACGGTCAGGCCTTCGTGCATTCGGCTCCGGCGCAAATGCGACTCGAACGCGACCGTTGCCGGAGTATAAAACAACGATTTTCGCTGTCAGCCTCTTTTTTCCGCTGCGGATTTGACACCCTTACCCGCCCCGGCCAATGCCGGAACTTGTGCTCTTTTCAGGCGCTCCGGCGGCGTCGCCATAGCCACAGGGCGAGCACGCCCAGAGTCAGCAGCAAGGGCACCAGAGCGATGTTGGCGAACTTCAGCGTACGCCCCAGCGCTTCGATATCGGCATTGAGCTGGTAGCGCACCTCACGCAACTCCTTGCGGATACGCGCCTTCTCCTGCTGGAACTGACGCAACGCCTGCTCCTGCTCAGCCGTCAGCTCCAGCGCCTGCTCCGGGTCCGGACTCTGCAGCTCGGCCAGTTGCTGCTCGGTATCAGCCAGGCGCTGCTGCAGCACTTCTTCCTTCTCGCGGAAACGATCTTCGGCCTCGCGCTGCAAGGTTTCTACCATCACGAACGGACGGGTGAAGCGACCACGCGAACGCACGCTGATCAGCGCATCGGTGCCGGAAAGGTTGTCCAGCGCATTGATCACGAACGCGCCATTGTCCGCCCACGGCTGCGGAACGCGCTGGCCGAAGAAGTCCTGCACCTGCACCCACATGCGGTCACTCAGCAGATCGGTATCGGCGACGGCGATCACGTTGATGTTCTGGCTTTCCTTGATGCCCTCTTCACGGCCTTCGATGCCGTCCGGAAAGGCAGTTTTCGCCGGCCCCTGGATGCGCGCCGCCAGGGTGTAGCGCTCGCCGGTCGGCTCGAGGCCAAGCAGCAGGGTTTCCGGGTTGTCCAGCGTGGCGAAGCGCTCGGCCTCCACCGGCATGGCGTAGTCGGAACTGCCGAACAGCGGCGTGAAGCGCGTCGTCGCGTCCTCCAGCGGCTCGAGAATGCCGGCACTGGCGATGGTGATGTTTTCCAGCGCGGCGGTGGTCACGTCATCCTGATCCAGCGCGTTGCGCGGCAGGCTCAACCAGCCTGCGTGGCGCACCGGACGGCGCTCCGCACCGACGCCAACCGACATCGCGTAGGCTGCATCGACCAGCGCCTGTTGCGGCACCATGCGCACGCCCCAGGCCTTGAACAGTGGCTCGAGGTCGGAGGCACGCTCCTCGCCGAATTCTCCCGGACCGATGCCCATGCCCGGATCGGCCTCGCTGTGCGGATCGACGAATACCAGCAGCTTGCCGCCACGCAGGACGAACTGGTCGATGGCGTACAGCGTCTGCTCCGGCAGATCCTTCGGGTGAATCAGCAGCAACACCGAGACGTTGGTCGGGATCATGTCCACATCGCGGCGCAGGCTTTCGATATGGAACAGCTGGCGGACTTCCTCCAGTACCATCCACGGCGGCGTCGCCTGCTGAGTCCGCATGTCGAAACCGCCGGTCAGCTGCAACCCTGACAGCACGCCGACCACCGGCAGCTCGCCGCTAGCCAGGCCCTGCACCAGGCGGCTGATCTCGTACTCGAGAAACTCTTCCTGATCCAGCGGGAAGAACGGAATGATCTGCGTGCTGCCCTCGGCATTGGTGCCGGCGAGGCCGAAGTAGATCTTGTCACCGCCCTGGTTGAGCGGCACCGCCTGCAGGCCGAACTCGGCGGCGCGGTCCTCCTCTTCGGAGAACGGCTGCGGGTCGATCACATGCAGCTTGAGCTTGCCATCGGAGGCCCGCTCGTAGGCCTTGAGCATCTCCTCGACGCGACGCGCGTAGTTGCGCAGCGCCACCAGCTCCTTGGAGGTCTCGTCCGAGTAGAAGAAGTGCAGTTCGATCGGTTCCTGCAGGCCGTCAAGAATGCGCTCGGTGCCCTCGGAAATGGTGTAGAGCTTCTGCTCGGTCAGGTCGAGCCGCGCATTGGTGAACAGCATGCCGGACACGCCGTTGAACAGCAGAAATGCCAGTGCGATCAGCAGCAGCCCGGCACCGGAATAGATGACTCTTTTCATGTCTGTTCCCTCAGGCGGCTTTCTTCAGATCGACGACCACGGCAGTGGCAGCCAGCCAGGCGACGATCAGCGTGACGAAATACAGCAGGTCACGCAGGTCGATCACACCCTTGCTGATGGAATCGAAACGGATCAGGAAGCTCAGCGAAGCCACCGCATCGATCAGCCACTGCGGTGCCCAGGCGAAGGCATCGAGCACCATCGGCAGACCGCTGACGATGAACAGGAAACACACCGCCACCGCGAGGATGAAGGCGATCACCTGGTTCTTCGCCAGCGCCGACATGCACGAGCCGATCGCCAGAAAGGCCCCTGCCAGCAGCCAGCTGCCGAGATAACCGGCGACGATCACACCGTTGTCCGGCTCGCCCAGGTAGTTGACGGTGATCACCATCGGGAAGGTCAGCAGCAGCGCGATGCCGGCGAATACCCAGGCGGCGAGGAACTTGCCGGTAACCGCCTCGAAACGCGTAATCGGCAGCGTCATCAAGAGCTCGATCGAGCCGGACTTGCGCTCCTCCGCCCACAGGCGCATGGCGATCGCCGGCACCAGGAACAGGTACAGCCAGGTATGGAAGCTGAAGAACGGCGTGAGGTCGGCCTGGCCGCGCTCGTAGAAACCGCCCAGGTAGAAGGTGAACACCCCGGAGAGCACCAGGAAGATCACGATGAACACGTAGGCCAGCGGCGTGGCGAAATAGCTGCCCAGCTCGCGCTTGAAGATAACCGGCAACTGGGTCATAGCGACTCCCCGCGAGTCAGGTTACGGAACACCTCATCCAACCGGCCGCGTTCCACGTCCAGCTCCTTCACCACCCAGCCATGCTGGGCGATCAGAGCACTGACCTGGGGGAAAATCACCTGCCCCGGCTGCGCCAGCAACGTCAGGCTATGCTCGGGCTCGTTGAATTCGACACCGGCCACGCCGGGCAACGCGGCCAGGGCAACGTCGTCCAGCGGACCGTCGCTGACCAGCGTGACGGCCTGGTGATATTTCGACCGGCTCTCCAGCTCCAGCGGCGTGCTGTCGGCCACCAGTCGGCCCTGGGCGATGACCACCGCGCGGGTGCAGACCGCACTGACCTCTTCGAGGATATGCGTGGAGATGATGACAATCTTGTCCTGCGCCAGCCCCTGGATCAGCTGACGCACCTGGTGTTTCTGGTTCGGATCGAGGCCATCGGTGGGCTCGTCGAGAATCAGCACCTGCGGATCGTGCAGGATCGCCTGGGCCAGGCCGACGCGACGCTTGAAGCCCTTGGACAGCGTCTCGATGGACTGCCGCAGCACGTTCTCCAGCTCCACCTGGTCGACCGCGGCTTCGACCCGCTGGCGCTTGTCCGCACCACGGAAGCCGCGGACTTCAGCGATGAACTCGAGAAAACCGCGCACCGTCATGTCGCCGTAGCAGGGCGCGCCTTCGGGCAGATAACCGATCTGCCGCTGGGCCTGCAGAGTCTGGGTGCGGATGTCGTGGCCGAGAATGCTCGCCGTGCCGGACGTCGGCGCGAGAAAGCCGGTCAGCATCTTCATCGTGGTGGATTTGCCCGCGCCATTCGGGCCGAGGAAGCCCAGTACCTCGCCGCGCTGGACCTGGAACGACAGGTCGTCGACAGCAGTGTGCTGGGCAAAACGCTTGGTCAGGTTGCTTATTTCGATCATGGGCTCTCACCAGTGCGCCAAAGGCTCTGGCGTGCCGCCGCGCGACCCGAGCCAGGCCCTGCAAAAATGCCGGCGGAACTATAAGAACAGCGACCCGACGAATGCAACCAGTCCCTGGATTGAGAAGACGTTGATTAATCACCACTCTGCGCGCAATTCGCTAGAAGGCCATGCTACATGGATCGCAGACGCTAAAGTCCCCGTCAGAGATTGAGACGTGAAAAGGATGCAAACACCCTGGATGAAATGACCTGCAATGACTGATCCAAGCGACTTCCAGACCAAGCGCCTGCTTCTGCGGCAATGGCAGCCAGCCGATCGCGCACCATTCGCCGCGATGAATGCGGACCCCAGGGTCATGCAGCACTTCCCCGCCCTGCTCAGCCGTGCCGAGAGCGATGCGATGGCTGCACGCTGCCAGGCGCTGATCGAAGAGCGCGGCTGGGGATTCTGGGCCGTCGAGCTGAAAGCCACCGGCACATTCATCGGCTTCGTTGGCCTGCATACGCCGACGGCCGCCTTGCCGTTCTCGCCGTGCGTGGAGATCGGCTGGCGTCTGGCCGCTGAGTTCTGGGGCCAGGGATTGGCCAGCGAGGCTGCGCGAACCGCGCTTGAGGTTGGGTTCGGCAGGCTCGCCTTGCCGGAAATCGTATCCTTCACCGCTATCGAGAACCGGCGCTCACGTGCGGTGATGAAGCGCCTCGGCATGCGTGAAACGGAAGAATTCGAGCACCCCGGGTTGCCCGTCGGCCATCCGCTTCGCCGGCACTGCCTGTATCGATTGGATCGCGAACGCTTTGCGGCGCAGTTGGCTGCAGCTGACTGACCGTTCATTCACATTGGCTGGACTTCGCTGGAAACCCTGTTAGAACGGCACGCGCATCGCCGCACTGTCATCCCACTCTACGGATATTCTTCAATGCCTCAGCTGTTCCTCGCACTCCTGTTCCTTGGCTTTTACGGCCTCGCACATGCGGAAGATGCCGAAATCGCCAGGCTGTTCGACGAGGCCGGCGTCAAAGGAACCCTGCTGATCGAGTCGGCTGAAACCGGCCAGCGCTTCGTTCATGACGAGGCCCGTGCGAAGCAGCCGTTCACCGCCGCATCCACCTTCAAGGTGCTGAACACGCTGATCGCGCTGGAGGAAGGCGCTATCGCCGGCGCTGACGAGATCATCCCGTGGGACAACACCCGTTACGAGATCGAGGACTGGAATCGTGACCAGACGCTCAAGAGCGCCTTCCAGGTCAGTTGCGTCTGGTGCTATCAGTGGCTGGCGCGCCGGGTGGGTGCGGCAGACTACCCGCCACACATCCGCCGGGCGCATTACGGTCAGTTGCGCGAGCCCTTCAACGGTACCGAGTTCTGGCTGGATGGCTCGCTGACCATCAGCGCCGAGCAGCAGATCGATCTGCTCAAACGCATCACCGAGCGCAGCCTGCCGTACCGCGCCAGCAGCTACGACACCTTGAAAACGGTGATGCTCAGCGAAGCCGCCAAGGACTATCGTCTCTACGCCAAGACCGGCTGGGCCGCCCGCAGCACGCCTGGCACCGGTTGGTACATCGGCTATGTCGAACTCGCCGAGAACACCTGGCTGTTCGCCCTGAACATCGAGACCCGCGGCGCCACGGATCTGCCACTGCGCCAGCAGATCGCGCTGAGCGCATTGCGCGCCAAAGGCATTCTGCCGGCCGACTGAGTCGCTCGGCAAGCCGGGTACGTCTTTCCTGGGAAACCCATCATGCGCAGCGATGAAAACTGGCGGAGGGCCACCTCGGGCCCTTGGATGCCTACAGCGTAGCGCTGGCCTTCAGCGGCGGCTTGTGCCGCTCCATTTCGCCGAAACCCGTGGCGGCGCCTGAAGGCGCCGCCGCGAGCGTTACGCCGAGAGCTTCTGGCTGAAGTTGTCGGCAGGCTTGCCAATGTCGAGCCGGTCCACGTTCATCACCTTGTCCCAGGCTTTGACGAAATCGTGGACGAACTTCTCGTTGCCATCGGCCATGCCATACACCTCAGCCTGCGCGCGCAGTTCCGATTGCGCACCGAAGATCAGGTCCACGCGGGTGGCGCTCCACGTCGGCTGGCGGGTCTTGCGGTCCAGGCCCTGGAAGCGGTTCTTGTGCTCGGTGGCAGTCCACTCGTTCTTCATGTCCAGCAGGTTGACGAAGAAGTCGTTGGTCAGCGTGCCGACGCGGTTGGTGAAGACGCCTTCGCTGCCGCCATCCGCATTGGTGCCCAGTACACGCATGCCGCCGACCAGCACGGTCATTTCCGGCGCGCTCAGGCGCAGCAGATGCGCCTTGTCGACCAGCGCTTCCTCGGGAGCCATGAAGTGCGACTCGTGATAGTAGTTGCGAAAGCCATCGGCGACCGGGCGCAGCGCTTCGAAGGACTGTGCGTCGGTCCACTCCTCCTCGGCATCCATGCGCCCTGGCGTGAAGGGCACGGTGACGTTCACGCCACCGTCCTGCGCGGCCTTCTCGATCGCCGCGCAGCCGGCAAGCACGATCAAGTCCGCCATGGAGACCTTCTTGCCGCCGGTGGCCGAGCCGTTGAAGTCGTTCTGGATCTCGCCGAGCTTGTGCAGCACCTTCTCCAGCAGCGGCGGGTTGTTGATCTCCCAGTCCTTCTGCGGCGCGAAGCGGATGCGTGCGCCGTTGGCGCCGCCACGCTTGTCCGATCCGCGATAGGTGGCGGCCGATGCCCAGGCTACTGACACCAGCTCGGACACGGAAAAGCCCATGCCAAGCAGCTGCTGCTTCAGCGCGGCGATGTCCGCCGCGTCGATCACCGGGTGGTCACGTTCGGGAATCGGGTCCTGCCAGATCAGCTGCTCCTTCGGCACCAGCGGCCCGAGGTAACGGCCGATGGGGCCCATGTCGCGGTGGGTCAGCTTGAACCAGGCCTTGGCGAACGCATCGGCGAATTCGTCCGGGTTTTCCAGGAAGTGCCGGGAGATCTTTTCGTACTCGGGGTCGAAGCGCAGCGACAGGTCCGTAGTCAGCATGGTCGGCTTGCGCTTTTTGTTCGGGCCGAAGGGGTCCGGCATGATTTCCGCCGCGTCCTTGGCTTCCCACTGGTGCGCGCCAGCCGGGCTCTTGGTCAGCTCCCACTCGAAGTTGAAGAGGTTCTCGAAGAAGTAGTTGGACCACTTCGTCGGCGTCTGGCTCCAGATGACTTCCAGCCCCGAGGTGATCGCATCGGCGCCGATTCCGCTCTTGTAGCGGCTGCGCCAGCCCAGGCCCTGATCCTCGATCACCGCGCCTTCCGGCTCCGGCCCCATCAGCGACGGGTCGCCCGCGCCGTGGGTCTTGCCGAAGGTGTGACCACCGGCGATCAGCGCCACGGTTTCGTAATCGTTCATGGCCATCCGCGCGAAGGTCTCGCGGATGTCGATGGCCGCCGCCTTGGGGTCCGGCTTGCCGTTCGGGCCTTCCGGATTCACGTAGATCAGGCCCATCTGCACGGCACCCAGGCCCGGGTGCAGTTGCCGCTCGCCGCTGTAGCGCTCATCGCCCAGCCAGGTGCCTTCCGGTCCCCAGAACAGCTCTTCCGGCTCCCAGGTGTCGGCACGGCCACCGCCGAAACCGAAGGTCTTGAAGCCCATGGACTCCAGCGCCACGTTGCCGGTGAGCACGAACAGGTCGGCCCAGGACAGCTTGCGTCCGTATTTCTGCTTGATCGGCCACAGCAGGCGCCGGGCCTTGTCCAGCGCAGCGTTGTCCGGCCAGCTGTTGAGCGGCGCGAAACGCTGCTGACCGCCACCGGCACCGCCGCGACCATCGGTGATGCGATAGGTGCCGGCGCTGTGCCAGGCCATGCGGATGAACAGCCCGCCGTAGTGGCCGAAGTCCGCCGGCCACCAGTCCTGTGAATCGGTCATCAGGGCATGCAGGTCGGCGATGACCGCGTCGAGATCGAGCGAATTGAATGCCGCGGCATAGTCGAAATCGCCACCGTACGGATTCGAACGTGGCGAATGCTGGTTGAGCGATGTCAGGCTCAGCGCTTCAGGCCACCAGTCCCGATTGCCAGGGCGCTTGCGCGGCGCACCGGCGCCATGGCCGAATGGGCATACGCCACCCGCCTTTTCTCCAGACTCTTCGTTCATGTTCTGCTCCTCACGGTTGTCGATGACGCGACCAGGCGCCGCTTCAAACAAGCTAGCACCGAGCTGATGAACGAACAAAAGCCTGGAACACGCCTTTCATGGCTGTAGAAACCCGGCTGAAAGCGGCGCCAGCGCTGCAACCAAGCGGCTTTCAGCTACCCGGCCGGCGACTGAAATGGCGTGCATGGAATTTCCCTATTGGTCCGATAGCCACAGCTTCAAACAGAGCGCCTTCGGCATCCTTCTGAGCATTTGCGTCTTTGTGCCGATGTCCGCGCAGGTCTGCCGAAAGACCTGGTCGTCGAGCAGTCCCGCCAATCGCTGGCGATTCGCCGACAGAGAGTTTTGCCCGCCCTCCACGCTTGCGGCACACTTGCCGCCTTCGAGGGCATAGCCCCTTCCATAGCCGAATCTGCCGTATGACTCGCTCCCCCGTTCGCCGTCTGATCTTCTCCGTGTTGCGCCGCGTGCTGTACTTCTGGGTACGCTCGGAGACCATCAACCAATCCGCCTTCACCCTCAAGCTGGACCGCAGCAAGCCGGTGTTCTATGTGCTGCAGCAACCCTCGCTGAGCGACCTCGCGGTGCTCGACGTCGAGTGCAGCAAGGCCGGGCTGCCGCGCCCGGTGGCCGATGTGGTAGTGGGCGATCACGTCGAGCCGGCCGCATTCTTCTTTCTCAATCCTGCGACGAGCTGGTTTGGCCGCCGTACGCGGTTAGCGGCGCCACCGACGCTGGTCCGACTGGTCGGCGCGCTGGAGCACAACGCGGTGGAGAACGCGCAGATCATCCCGGTCAGCGTGTTCTGGGGGCAGTCGCCGAATCGCGAGACCAGCGCCTGGAAGCTGCTGTTCGCCGACAGCTGGGCGGTCACCGGGCGGCTGCGCAAACTGCTCAGCATCCTGGTGCTGGGGCGCAAGACCCGCGTGCAGTTCTCCGCACCGATCCAGCTCAACGAGCTGATCGCACTGAACAAGGGCCACGAGCGCACCCTGCGCATGATCCACCGCATGCTGCGCGTGCACTTCCGCAACCAGAAGACCGCCGTGATCGGCCCCGACCTGTCGCACCGGCGCAATCTGGTCAAGGGGCTGGTGCATGCGCCGCAGGTCCGGCAGGCGATTCGCGACGAGGCCGAACGCGAGAACATTTCCATCGAGCGGGCCGAAGCCAGGGCGCTGCGCTACGGCAACGAGGTGGCCTCGGACTACGCCTACACCGCGGTGCGCTTCCTCGAGGTGGTGCTGTCCTGGTTCTGGAACAAGATCTACGACGGCATCCGCGTCAACCATATCGAACCGCTGCAGGACGCCGTGCGCGGCTACGAGGTGATCTACGTCCCCTGCCATCGCAGCCATATCGACTACCTGCTGTTGTCCTATCTGCTGTTCCGCAACGGCCTGACGCCGCCGCACATCGCCGCCGGCATCAACCTCAACATGCCGGTGATCGGCAGCCTGCTGCGCCGCGGTGGCGCCTTCTTCATGCGCCGTTCGTTCAAGGGCAACCCGCTGTACACCTCGGTGTTCAACGAATACCTGCACAACCTGTTCACCCGCGGTTTCCCCGTCGAATACTTCGTCGAGGGCGGCCGTTCGCGCACCGGGCGCATGCTGCAACCGAAGACCGGCATGCTGGCCCTGACCCTGCGCAGCTACGTGCGCTCGTCGCGCCTGCCGATCCTCTTCGTACCGGTCTACATCGGCTACGAGCGCGTGCTGGAAGGCCGCACCTACCTGGGTGAACTACGTGGCGCGGCGAAGAAGAAGGAGTCGATCTTCGACATCTTCAAGGTCATCGGTGCGCTCAAGCAGCGCTTCGGCCAGGTCTGGGTCAACTTCGGCGAGCCGCTCAAGCTCAACGAATTCCTCGACCAGGAACAACCCGGCTGGCGCCAGCAGACCTACGCGCCGAATTACCGCCCCGAATGGCTGAACGACACCACCAATCGGCTGGCCGAGCGCATTGCCCAGCGCCTCAACGAGGCGGCGGCGGTCAACCCGGTCAACCTGGTGGCGCTGGCGATGCTTTCCACCAGCCGCCAGGCGCTGGACCAGCAATCCCTGGCACGTATTCTCGATCTCTATCAGGCGCTGCTACGCGCGGTGCCCTACTCGCCGCACACCACGCTGCCGGAAGGCGACGGCAATGCGCTGATCGCCTACGTGAAGAGCCTCGACCTGCTCGCCGAACAGAAGGACGCGCTGGGCAACATCCTCTATCTGGACGAGCAGAATGCCGTCCTGATGACCTACTACCGCAACAACGTAATGCATATCTTCGCCCTGCCCGCACTGCTGGCGAGCTTCTTCCAGAGCAGCTCACGCATCAGCCGCGAGCAGATCCAACGCTTCACCGAGGCGCTGTACCCCTATCTGCGTGCCGAGCTGTTCATGCGCTGGGAGGTCGAGGAGCTGGAGGCCGTGGTCGACCAGTGGCTGGCGGCCTTCGTCGAGCGCGGCCTGCTCAAGATCGACGGCAATCACTACGTGCGCCCGGCCCCGAGTTCGCGGCAGTTCGTGCTGCTCACCCTGCTGGCGCGGGTGGTAGTGCAGACCCTGCAACGTTTCTACATGGCCACCTCGCTGCTGCTCAACAGCGGCCAGCACAGCCTGAGCGCCGAGGAGCTGGAAAACCTCTGCACGGTCATGGCCCAACGCCTGTCGATCCTGCATGGGCTCAACGCGCCGGAGTTCTTCGACAAGGCGCTGTTCCGCCATTTCATCCAGAGCATGCAGGAACAGGGCGTGGTCAGCCCGGACGAAAACGGCCGGCTCGGCTATCACGAGAAGCTCGCGGAACTGGCCGAGGGCGCGGCCAAGCGCGTGCTACCGGCGGAGATTCGCCTGTCGATCCGCCAGGTGGCGCTGGAGCGTCATCACGACGATTCCGACTCTCCGCCTCCCGACGCTGCCGCCTGACGAGGCCAGTCCCGCTGCCAGGCCATCGCCAATTCGGGATGGCTGGTGTGCGGATCCAGCTGTTCGCTGATCACGGCAAAGCCATGTCGGCGATAGATAGAAGGTCAGCGACAGGGTATCCCCCGCCCTCCTGGCCCATACTGCTGGTAAACGCCTGTGCCTTGCCCTGCATTGCTTTAGCATCGGCGCCAGACCATGCGGCCGGCGGCAATTCGCCGCTTCTAAACCATCCAGTGAACATGAGGTTAAACGCCATGTTGCGCATCATCACTCTCGTTGCAGGCCTGGCACTTTCTGCCAGCGCTTTCGCCCTTTCACTTTCCGACCTGACCCAGAGCGACGCCAGCGCCGGCCTCAAGGATGCCCTGAGCCAGGGCGCCAAGGTCGCCGTACAGCAGCTCGGCCGCCCTGGCGGCTTCAGCAGCGATCCGGACGTGCGCATCGAACTGCCGGGCAACATCGGCAAGGCTTCGCGGATGCTGAAGATGCTCGGCATGGGTGCACAGGTCGAGCAGCTGGAGAACAGCATGAACCTGGCCGCCGAGAAGGCCGTGCCAGAAGCTCAGCAACTGCTGCTGGATGCCGTGCGCAAGATGACCGTGCAGGACGCCAAGGCGATTCTCGCCGGCGGTGACGACTCGGCCACCCAGTACCTCGACCAGTCCAGCCGCGAGCAGATTCGCGCGAAGTTCCTGCCCATCGTCAAACAGGCCACCGACCAGGTCGGCCTGGCACAGCAGTACAACGCCGTCGCCGCCAAGGTGCCGGCTGGCACGAACAGCAGTTACGCGAATATCGAAAGCTATGTCACCGAACAGGCGCTCGATGGCCTGTTCACCGTGATCGCCGAGCAGGAAGCGAGCATTCGCAAGAACCCCACCGCCGCAGCCACCAGCCTGGCGAAAAAGGTGTTCGGACTGCTCTGAGGGAATGGATCGAACCGCGCTGGCTTCAGCCAGCCGCTGCTTGGTCCGCTCTGCGCCGCGGCCAGAGCAGGCTGAAACGCGCGCCGCCCAGATCGCTGTGCCCCAGCTGCGAGCGGCCGCCGTGCCAGTAGATGATCCGCCGCACGATGGACAAGCCCAACCCGTGCCCGCCCGAGGCGCGGGTACGGCTGTCGTCCAGGCGCAGGAACGGGGTGAAGACCTTTTCCCAATCCGCTTCCGGCACGCCGGGGCCGTCGTCGTCCACCTCCAGCCGCACCGTTTGCCCATCGATGGCGAAGCTGACCTGCACCTGACGCTCGGCATGGCGCATGGCGTTGGTGATCAGGTTGCTCAGGGCGCGGCGCAGGTACTGCGGCTCCGCCTCGGCCCAGCAGCTGCCATCGGCAGCCGTGATGCATTCCCCGCGGCTGACGCCGACATCGGCGCGGAGCGGCGCCAGCTCACCGATCACCTGATCGACCAGCGCACCTAGGTCGACCTGCTGGAAATGCAGGGTCGGCGAGCCGCGCTCCAGCCGCGAATACACCAGCATCTCGTCGACCAGCGCATCGAGGTCGTCGATGTCGCCGTCCATGCCTTCCAGGTACTTGCGCCGGGCCTCATCGGTCTGCGCCTCGGCGCTCATTTCCAAACCGAAGCGCAGGCGCGCGACCGGCGTGCGCAGCTCATGGGCCACGGCACTGACCATTTCGCGCTGCACCGCCAGCAAGCGTTGCAGATGCCTGGCCATGCCGTTGAATGCCGCAGCCAGGCGCCCGACCGAATCGGTGCCGACGTCCGGCACGCGGGTTTCCAGATTGCCCGCGGCGATGCGGGTCGCAGCGCCTTCCAGCACGCTCAGGCGCTGCTCCAGCTGGCGCACCAGCAGATACACGGTGAGGCCGATCAGCGACAGGCCGAGCAGGCCGATCAGGACCAGCAACTGCGGCGGATAGGGATTCATCTGGTACAGCGGACCGAGCTGCATGATCCAGCCGGTGCCGGCGATGGCCGCGAACACGCGCACGGCATCGCCGCCACGAGCGAGCGCCATCACCGTGTCGCCCTCGTCCAGCCGTCGACGCTGGTCGTCATCGAGGTTGGCGCTGTCACGCGTCAGCAATTCCAGATCGAAGCCGAAACCACGCGCCTTTTTCAGTTCGGCGAGCCGTCGCGGCTGCTCGGCTTCGGGATAACGAATCAGCTCGTCGATCAGTAGATAGATGGTCGCGCGCGCCAGCTGCTCGCTGAGCTGTTCCACCTCGCCGGTGAGCACCAGCCGATCCTTTGCGCTGACCAGGCTGAATACCGTGGTGCTCTGCGGGCGAATCTGCTCGACCAGCACCTGCCCGCGCAGCAGGCGCGCCTCCAGCCGGCGTTCCAGGCTGACATCGTCGAGCGTGCGCACCCGCAGCGGAATGCCCAGCAGCCGCCCCCAGAGGTTCGCCGCCTGGCGCCGTTCGATCGGCGTCATGCTGCTCATGTTGTGCGCCATCAGGCGGAAGGTGCCGCTGGCCAGGCGCTCGCGGTGATCGTCCGCACGGTACTGGTTGAGCAGGTGCAGGCCGCTGGTGCCGAGCAGCGCCACCAGCACCAGCACCCCGAGCATGCCGCCATAGATGCGCAGGAAGATCGAGTTCATGGGCGGCGGCGCTACACCATCGCCACGGCAGCTTCGGAAACGAACAGATAGCCCTTGCCGCGCACCGTCTTGATCAGCCGCGGATGATCGGGATCGTCACCGATCTTGGGACGGATACGCGAGATACGCACATCGATGGAGCGGTCCTGACCGTCGTATTCGATGCCGCGCAGCTCGGCGAAGATTTCTTCACGGGAAAGAATGCGCCCGGGGTTGGAGGTCAGCAGCCAGAGCAGGTCGAACTCGGCGCCGGTCAGTTCGATCTGCTGTTCGCGCAGCCAGGCTTCGCGCAGTGCGCTGTCGATCACCAGCGGGCCGAACTGCAGGCGCTTGGCATTGGCCGGCGTTTCCGGCGGCTGACGGCGCAGCAAGGCGCGAATGCGCGCCAGCAACAGACGCGGACGCACCGGTTTGCAGACATAGTCGTCAGCGCCGGTTTCCAGCCCCAGCACCTGATCCAGATCGTCGGCCCGCGCGGTGAGCATGAGGATCGGGCCATCGTAGCGGTCACGCACCCGCCGGCAGATCGACAGGCCATCCTCGCCGGGCAGCATCAGATCGAGCACCACCAGATCCGGACGCTCCGCGATGATGCGCTCGGCAGCACAGGCGCCATCCGACTCGATCGATACCTCGAAGCCGCCACTGCTCTGCAGGTATTCCTGCGTCAGCTCAGCCAGCCGTCGATCGTCCTCGACGATGAGAATCCGCCACGTCTCTTGCTCCATCCCCGCCCCCTGTCAGGCCGTCGGCCACAAACGAACAGCGCGCATTGTACCCAACGCCCGGCCTGGCACGATGCACAAAAAGCGGGCAGCGGCAAACACAACATGTTGTGTCATTGACCATCATCAAAATATGCCCGGCGGCACGTATTTCGTCGGCATACGGCCGAGCGCCGCAGCCATGCGGCCTGTGGCCGGACGCCGCGCTTTAACCCACAAAACGCACACACCTTATCCACAGGTTATCCCAGACAGCTGTCTTGCATTGGCCCGGAGCCAGCATTATCTTGTCGCCCCTGCGCGTCGTAGACCCTAGATGTTGGGCCTATACGTAGCAACTGACACAATCGAGACATATTCGAGCGCCAGGCTATCGTCCCGCGTCTCATTGCTCTGCAACATCGTCGGCAGCCTCAGGTCAAGCATTAATGCAAGCCTTCGACAGTCGTCTCCCTGACTCCAAGCGCGAAACTAGCAGCTGTGCTCGGAGCCAAGACAAAACACAACATATTGTGTTGACAGTTTTTCCAGCCTGACTATCCTTCCGGCAACGACTTAGCTCGTGAGCGGCCGAGTCAGGACTATTCCTTGCGATACCACCATGCGCCGCAATGCGGGGCATGGTTCATGCAGTAACGACGCCCGGGCCAGACCAGGCCCGCGCAGACAGAATCAGAACGCGATCAAAAATAGAATCCGGAGCCCCCATGCAGAACCCATCCACTCGCGAGAACCCGCTGTCAGCCGATGAACCGGATCTGGCGGCTACCGCCCCGGGCCAGCTGCGCGTGATCAAGCGCAACGGTGCCGTCGTCTCCTACACCGACGACAAGATCACCGTCGCCATCACCAAAGCCTTTCTCGCAGTGGAAGGCGGTAACGCTGCCGCTTCCTCGCGCATTCACGACACCGTCGCGCGCCTGACCGAGCAGGTCACCGCCACCTTCCGTCGTCGCATGCCCTCGGGTGGCACCATTCATATCGAAGAAATCCAGGACCAGGTCGAACTGGCCCTGATGCGCGCCGGCGAGCAGAAGGTCGCCCGAGACTACGTGATCTACCGCGAAGCCCAGGCCGCCAAGCGCAAGAGCGCCAGCGACAGCAGCGACATCGCCCAGCCGCACCCGAGCATCCGCGTCACCCGCGCCGACGGCAGCCAGCAGCCACTGGACATGGGCCGCCTGCAGACCATCATCCGCGAGGCCTGCGAAGGCCTGGCCGAAGTCGACGGCGCGTTGATCGAGCGTGAAACCCTGAAGAACCTCTACGACGGCGTGGCCGAAAAGGACGTCAATACCGCCCTGGTGATGACTGCCCGTACTCTGGTCGAGCGCGAGCCGAACTACAGCCAGGTCACCGCGCGCCTGCTGATGGACACCCTGCGTGCCGAGGCCCTGGGCTTCCTCGGCGTAGCCGAGTCCGCCACCCACCACGAGATGGCCGACCTCTACGCCAAGGCCCTGCCGGCCTACATCGAGAAAGGCGTCGAGTTCGAACTGCTCGATTCCAAGCTCAAGAGCTACGACCTGGCCAAGCTGGGCGCCGCGCTCGATCACGAGCGTGACCAGCAGTTCACCTACCTCGGCTTGCAGACCCTGTACGACCGCTACTTCATCCATAAGAACGACGTCCGCTTCGAACTGCCGCAGATCTTCTTCATGCGCGTGGCCATGGGCCTGGCCATCGAGGAAGAGCAGAAAGAAGCGCGCGCCATCGAGTTCTACAACCTGCTGTCGTCCTTCGACTACATGGCCTCGACGCCGACCCTGTTCAACGCCGGCACCCTGCGTCCGCAGCTGTCCTCCTGCTACCTGACCACCGTGCCGGACGACCTGGGCGGCATCTACGACGCCATCCGCGATAACGCCCTGCTCTCTAAATTCGCCGGCGGCCTGGGCAACGACTGGACCCCGGTGCGCGCACTGGGCGCCTACATCAAGGGCACCAACGGCAAATCCCAGGGCGTCGTGCCTTTCCTGAAAGTGGTCAATGACACCGCCGTTGCGGTCAACCAGGGCGGCAAGCGCAAGGGCGCGGTCTGCGCGTACCTGGAAACCTGGCACCTGGACATCGAGGAATTCCTCGAGCTGCGCAAGAACACCGGTGACGACCGTCGCCGTACCCACGACATGAACACCGCCAACTGGATTCCGGACCTGTTCATGAAGCGCGTCTTCGACGACGGCCAGTGGACCCTGTTCTCCCCCTCCGACGTACCGGACCTGCACGACCTCACCGGCCGCGCCTTCGAGGAGCGTTACGAGTACTACGAGGAGCTGACCAAGTACGGCAAGATCAAGCTGTTCAAGACCCTGCCGGCCAAGGACCTGTGGCGCAAGATGCTCTCGATGCTGTTCGAGACCGGCCACCCGTGGCTGACCTTCAAGGACCCGTGCAACCTGCGCAGCCCGCAGCAGCACGTCGGCGTGGTGCACAGCTCCAACCTGTGCACCGAGATCACCCTGAACACCAACAAGGACGAGATCGCCGTCTGCAACCTGGGCTCGATCAACCTGGTCAACCACATCGTCGACGGCAAGCTGGATTCGGCCAAGCTGGAGCGCACCGTGCGCACCGCTGTGCGCATGCTCGATAACGTCATCGACATCAACTACTACAGCGTGCCGCAGGCGCAGAACGCCAACTTCAAGCACCGCCCGGTGGGCCTGGGCATCATGGGCTTCCAGGATGCCCTGTACCTGCAGCACATCGCCTACGGCTCCGATGCCGCCATCGACTTCGCCGACAAGTCCATGGAAGCCATCAGCTACTACGCCATCCAGGCCTCCTGTGACCTGGCCGACGAGCGTGGCGCCTACTCCAGCTTCGACGGCTCGCTGTGGTCCAAGGGCATCCTGCCGCTGGATTCCCAGCAGATCCTCATCGAGGCCCGTGGCCAGAAGTACATCGACGTCGACCTGTCCGAATCCCTGGACTGGGCGCCGATCCGCGAGCGCGTGAAGAAAGGCATCCGCAACTCGAACATCATGGCCATCGCGCCGACCGCGACCATCTCCAACATCGTTGGCGTGTCGCAGTCCATCGAGCCGACGTACCAGAACCTGTACGTCAAATCGAACCTGTCCGGCGAGTTCACCGTGATCAACCCGTACCTGGTCCACGACCTCAAGGCCCGCGGCCTGTGGGACCCGGTCATGGTCAACGACCTCAAGTACTACGACGGCTCCGTACAGCAGATCGAGCGCATCCCGCAGGATCTGAAGGACCTGTACGCCACCGCCTTCGAAGTGGAAACCCGCTGGATCGTCGATGCCGCCAGCCGCCGCCAGAAGTGGATCGACCAGGCACAGTCGCTGAACCTGTACATCGCCGGCGCCTCGGGCAAGAAGCTCGACGTGACCTACCGCATGGCCTGGTACCGTGGCCTGAAGACCACCTACTACCTCCGTGCCCTGGCCGCGACCAGCACCGAGAAGTCCACCATCAACACCGGCAAGCTGAACGCCGTGTCCAGTGGTGGCAGCGAGGCGGCGAACTCCGCCAGCGCCGCGCCGGCTGCAGAGCCGAAGCCGGCTCCGGTGCCGCTGGCGTGTTCCATCGATAACCCAGACTGCGAAGCCTGTCAGTAATAAAGGAGGCGCGCCGCCCTCTCCTTTTGGGGAGAGGGCAGCTGGTAAAGGGAGGAGCGGCGTCTGCGGCGTTGGCCGCCAAACCGGACCCCATCACGTACAGCTGTACGCTCAGGGGTTCCGGCTCGGCAGCCGCCTAGCAACCACTCGCACAGCTCCACGCTCGCACCACTGTTGCGACAAGGAAACAGAACGGCCCCGCTCCTGCTGGAGCCTAAGCCAACGCGGTGGCTACCGATAGAACAAGCCCGACGCCAACACCAAACCAGTCCCCTCGCCCCTCCGGGGGAGAGGGTTAGGGTGAGGGGCAACCCCACCAGACGATACAAAAGGCCGGACCAAACACCCGACCATCCCCTCGCCCCTCCGGGGAGAGGGCTTGGGTGAGGGGCAACCCCACCAGACGATACAAAAGGCCGGACCCATCTCGGCCCAAACCAAACACCCGCTTTTGCGTGCAAACCAAAAGCACCCAAACACATCCGACCGGCCAAGCCCCGGTCCCCGATCAGGAGCAATCGCACATGCTGAGCTGGGACGAATTCGACGAAGAAGACACCACCACCGCCGCGCCGGCCACCGCTGCCGCACAGCCGGCAAGCCAGACCACCGCCAAACTGGACAACGAAGCCGCCGGCTCCGTGGAAGAAGCCCGCGCCGTTGCCGCTGACGACTCCGACGCCATCGCCCGCGCCAAGCGCGCGCTGGACGACCTGGACATCCAGGAAGGCCTCAACGAACTGGAAGGCGAATCGGCCCGCGTGCGCGTTGACGAGAAGCGCATGATCAACGCCCGCGCCGACCTCAACCAGCTCGTACCCTTCAAGTACGACTGGGCCTGGCAGAAGTATCTGGATGGTTGCGCCAACCACTGGATGCCGCAGGAAGTGAACATGAACGCCGACATTGCCCTGTGGAAGAGCAAGGACGGCCTCAGCGAAGACGAGCGCCGCATCGTCAAGCGCAACCTCGGCTTCTTCTCCACCGCCGACAGCCTGGTCGCCAACAACCTCGTGCTGGCCACCTACCGCCTGATCACCAACCCCGAGTGCCGCCAGTACATCCTGCGCCAGGCCTTCGAAGAGGCGATCCACACCCACGCCTACCAGTACTGCATCGAATCGCTGGGCATGGATGAAGGCGAGATCTTCAACATGTACCACGAGATCCCGAGCGTCGCGAAAAAGGCCAGCTGGGGCCTCAAGTACACCCGCTCCATCTCCGACCCGACCTTCAACACCGGCACCCCGGAGACCGACAAACAGTTCCTGCGCAACCTCATCGCCTACTACTGCGTGCTCGAAGGCATCTTCTTCTACTGCGGCTTCACCCAGATCCTCTCCATGGGCCGCCGCAACAAGATGACCGGCACCGCCGAGCAGTTCCAGTACATCCTGCGTGACGAGTCCATGCACCTGAACTTCGGCATCGACATGATCAACCAGATCAAGATCGAAAACCCGCACCTGTGGGACGCCGAGATGAAGGACGAAGCGACCCAGATGATCCTCCAGGGCACCCAACTGGAAATCGAATACGCCCGCGACACCATGCCCCGCGGCGTCCTCGGCATGAACGCCGCGATGATGGAGGACTACCTCAAGTTCATCGCCAACCGTCGCCTGACGCAGATCGGCTTGAAGGAAGAATACCCGGGCGCTACCAACCCGTTCCCGTGGATGAGCGAGATCATGGACCTGAAGAAGGAGAAGAACTTCTTCGAGACGCGGGTGATCGAGTATCAGACTGGTGGGGCGTTGAGCTGGGATTGATTCAAGGCATCGTTATTTTTCAGCATTCACTGAATTTTTTTCACTGAATGCTGAAACGGACCATCGGACGACGCATAAGCATCCAAATACGACACATAAGCTTATATCGAACGACATATAAAATTACACGTCAGCTTAGAAAATCGATGTACGAAAAAGGCCGCTTATGCGGCCTTTTTACTATAGAGCTGCACATCAAAGCATCAATACCACTAAAGTAACAAGCAAAAGACGCTTCACTCTGTACTTAGCTGTTTGAATACTACCACTACGGCAGCCTGCTCCCCTTCAACCACCGAGAGTTTCGGGTCAAATTTATCGTTCTCCCTTGCAAAAGCAAGAACCTCTCGCAACGCCTTACTCGCCTCACCTTTAAGTGAGAGATTTTTCAAAGGATGACGATAAGTCAATGCATTATCCGGTGGAGCCACTCTATTCATGATAACGTGTTGAAGCCCTGAATAGACGTTCTCATCAGCGAGAAACTTCTTCAAGTCATCAACACCGTACTCATCCGAATTCTTATCGACCCAGACATCCAGCTTATTCAACAGTTGAGCCCAAACCCCGCCACGCAGCATAAACATGACTTTTTTGGCTGGGCCGTCATCAGTAACGGCTGCTGCTGTATTGTCATTAGCCCAATCATCACAAAGGACCGTCCATTGTCCCTTCTCACGACAGTAAACTGTTAGGCCGTGGGGTTGATAGATAGAGGGAGCAACTTGCACTCCCACGCGGCTCAAATCATTAGTCATCGCACGCTGTAGTTGAATTGCATATAGCATCCTCATTCTCGCAGCAAAGCGCCATGGAGTCTTTTGAGCTACGACACTTGCGGCCCCCTCACCACACCAAGAAAAGGGTCGTTTGACATTCCAGCTGATCAAGTACTTGGACGTTCCATCTTTGCCTGCGTAGTCAACAATCAAAGGCCCAACAGGCGATTCTGACTTGATGTTTCGAACAGGAACAGCGTCATTAAACTTACTAACCTCCCCTTCACAAAGCAGTATATGAAGAGCTTTCTTGTCCTTACAGCTATATCTTGCCAAGTCACAGGCAGGACTCATGATAACAGCCGCTTTGACATACTGTTGAGTCTGGGGATCCTCATACAAAAACACGTCACCCAAGTTAAATTTTCCGTGCTTGTAACCCAGACCAGATTTCTCCTCCGCCTTTAGCAATTCAGCATTGAAGACAATATTTGACAGATAAACAGTTTCTGCAGCCTTATTTATATTGAATCGCGACCTAATATTTCCTTTAGCCCACTTATCAATTTCACCTGCCAGCGCATGAATCTCTGATGAGCCTTGCAGCTCATACAAGTAGTACTCCATCAGCACCTCAGTGAGATACCCACCGACACTACTCTTCTCATGTGCAAGCGAGATATCTTTAAGCGCAATGTAGTCTGCAACATCCAAATTTCTTAATTGGCCTTGGAACCTAGCTGCAGCGCTTTGGATTGCGGCTCCCCAAGCCTCATGATAACCACGAACCGACTTGATCGCAGGGTAGGCAGACACGTAATCCGCGATCATTCTCTGCAGCTCACGGGTTCTTTTGAACATGTCCTTGTTAAGCTTCTCGAACTGACTAGCATATAGATTACAGGACTGACGAAACTCATCGCGATTTTCCTTGAGCGCGACAGTGAGAGACGACATCAAAAAAATAATAGGTATAGCCTGCGGATGCCGTTCTTGAATTTTTCTGACAATCGACACAGCCTTACTCAAATCCAGTACGGAGCTGTGCGATATTTTTAAGTCGATAAAAACAATATCAGGGGCTTCATCCCGAACTTCGTAATCAGAGCCAAATGGCTTCCAACTTACCTTTGTCTCTTCAAGCAGATCCAACAACGGCTGCAGCATCTCTCTTTGCGGCTCAACATCTTCATAGAAATCAGTAAAAACCTTTTTCCGTAGGGTCTTATCCGAAAGCTCGTCGATACGTTCGAAAAGTTTCAGAGTACCTTCTAGAGATACAAGGCTCTCCATGATTACGCTGAAATCATCAGTTTCGAAGATCGCGCAAAGTAGTTCATAGTCCTCACCGGAGAGAAGGTCCGTAAAGGCTGTCGCCTGCGCAGTTGTTAGAGACATATTGGGCTGTATGTCAAAAGCATCGTCGATCACCTCGACATACTTAATGTCAGATTTATTAAATAATTCCTGCAATGAAGACATTTATTTGGCTTCCTCTGCCAACTCCAACACAAACGTATTCAGACGACCTTCTTGCACCACCGGCTCATCACACAGAGTCAGAGTGCCCCCCATCATCTCCGCGCAATCTCGAGCGATGTAAAGCCCCAACCCATGGCGCTCAATAGTTCCCTTTGTGGAGAAAAATGGTTGGAACACAACCTCTCTCCGGGAAATTGGAATACCAGGGCCATTATCTTGATAAGTAATCATCGGAGGACTACCGGTCAATACAATATTTATTTCAGGCTGAAAACTCTCATGTTCCTCAGAGTAAGCTTTAAGCCAATAAACCGAGTTAGAGATTAAATTCTCAAGTATCTGTACGACTAGCCCTTCTATCACAAACGCTTTCACCGGGCTGCGACCAAGATCCAAACTTAGCCTTACATTATGCCGCTTGAACTGTGAGTCATGTGCCGTCAAGACAAAATTAATAATATCACCAACATCTTTCATAGCCCTGCGCTGTCGAGCAGACACACTGAGAGGCTCGAGAATAGCTAAGCGCTTCTGGATACTTTTCAGCTGAGATTCCAAGACATCGAAGACCCCCTTTAGCTCTTGGCTAATTTCCTTTTCCGGCACATCTCTCAGTGTTTTTTGCGTAAATTCGGTGACCCTAGCCAACTCATGAGCAACCAGCTCAACAGTTAGGCCGATGCCTGCCAAGTGCGTCATTCGTTCGCGTTCATTTTCAACCACGCCCAATTTATCTACGGCCCGGCTGTATGCATCTTTCAGCTCTGCGAATGAATCCTTGACCTGCTGTAAAACATGTTCTGGCCCGCTGTAGTGCTGCGATATCTTTCGAACGGCCTGGCTCGCTCTCTTTTCGAGATCTTTCACTGCTTTGTCCGTTCGGCCTACATCGAACCCCGCCAAGCGTTCCGTTTTTTCACTAGACTTTCCCTCTTCTAAGACGAAAGCCATTCGATTTACGATAACGCTCTGAAGGCAATTCACCAACAGTGTTTTTTCCGGACAATCTTGCAAGCCTTGCCTATTAGTTTGATCCAAAAGATATGGATTATTAATTCGACCGATAGCAACTCGCCCAATAAATTGCTTGGTATTTAGCTTATAACCACTTGCCGATAGTGCTTTACGATTAAGGCCAAGCCAATCATCGCCTTCATCGCCATACGGCAATACGCGATAACCATCGCGAAACAGCATCACACCAACCCATTGCTCAATGAGCTTAAGGATTTCGGCCCGATTTCCCAGGTCTGGTATACCTTTAATTTTTTGCCGGTTATACCAATACAATTGAAACTCAAAATCCCCCACCTTCCGTAAAGTAGAGAGCGGATAACCGAGCTTTTCCAATCCCACCATAACCTTGAGGTCTAACTCGTCATGCGTATCCGAGTAAGCACTACCATTATAAATATTTTCAACAATATCGACTTTGAGCTGCGCCTTCCCATCAATAATCTTATAGGTCGCTTTACAGATCGCGTGAGCATTATCCAGCAGTAGCTGCTCAATTTTCGCAGCGTATGAAATATCAGATCCGTTGTACTCGAAGCGGATCGGGAAACGCCTTTTTTTACCTACAACGAAAGGATCAGTCAGTCTTGCTATCTGTCCGCGTATGTTTTCCTCCAAAACGCTAGTTGTCCATACGCTAGTTAAATCAGATATAATAATTTTCGTTCCTGACTGACCTAAAGGCTTAGCCCCACCCTGCTTTACCGTAATTACAACCGAATCATGAGACTTGTCATAGGCTGCTTCAAATTCGCGCCAATCAATATCTAAAATGTTGTAATTCTTCTCATCCACTTTGGCTGTTTGTACGCTGAGTCGCCGCCCCAAACGCATAACAGACAGTCGCCCTACACCCTTCTCACCCAGATATATTGACTCCCCCTTCCCACCATCTTTTAATTGCGCATTGACATCCTTGGCCCTGCTGGAGGTTCCTATAGTGAGATAGATATCTTCAAGATCAGACTTAGACATGCCATGACCAGTATCCGTAACCACTATTCTGTTTATTGCCCGGTAGGCATGAACTAATGCATCGCGCAGCTCATCACAATTGCGCGCAGCCCTGATTAGACTCCTGAAGCTATCAAGGTCCTCTCGCTCAGCATCGGCTTGTAAATTCTCATAGATGAATGACCTGCAAGCATCAATATCATTACCCTCGCCAATGTAAGCCAAGCACTCCTCATACTTAGACAAGAGCATTACGATTGAAAACTTTATATCTACGCCATTACTGGACCTAGCATCGATGGCATTTTTTATTAACTCATACAACGCCACCGCGTCGGAGGAAATAAGCTCAGCCCCCAACTGTAAGATGGTTCTCGCAGTTATTTTGAATGACATCTGAACTCCATCTCCTCAAAGCTGGCAGACCAAGCATCCCTGATCATCATCATCGTCAAAAGCCTCGGTGCCTTCGTGCTCCGAAAACACAGCGATTAACGTGGAGTTATCTTTCCGCTGAGCTTGCCTCTCGACACGCACGGCATGATCACGCTTGATCTGTGCCATGCGCTCAGGCCGTTCCAACTCGGCAAGACTTTCGCCCTGGCTCCAAGTAAAGAAATTTCCTGTTTTCTCAAACGGAACTTCATACTCTTTGGCCTTCTCGTATAAGTCGGGGTGTGTTTCCTTCAGCTTCACCCATTCTATTTTTTGCTGATAAAAGCAGAAGTAGCAGCCAGAACGGGTTCGCCCCCACTTGGTATAGGGAGGCATTCCTACACCCGAGACACGCAGGATTTCCTCGATGTCGCGCAGGATTAACCCATCCTCTTGGAAGGGATACACAGCTTCGATATTCGTTTTGTGGCTGATGTAGCCCGTGCGATTTTCATCAGCACGAAGCCCCACATAGTTGATTATCGGCTGGTCGCCACAGAAGTCCTCGAACGGCTTGAGCTTGAGCATTTTTGTGCACCAGCGGCGATGGTTGGAGGGAATCATCCCTCCATACATGTCATACCAGTGGTCGAAACCAAGGTCTGCGTTTAGCCGATGCAACGGCTTGCCAAGGTAATTCTCAAGTCGCTGCAGATAGTCGTAGGTTTCTGGCAGCTCTTTACCGGTATCGCTGAAGATGTACTCCATCTCCGGCACACGATCTCGCATGTAGACCGCCAATGCAGCACTGTCTTTGCCACCGGAGAGGCTGAGGATGTGTCTAACCTGCGGTTCGTTGCTCATTGCTCAGTTCTTTCTCTTGGTGTTCGATTGAACCCTGCTGCAGTTGCAGCAGGGCTTGAGCCAAGGCTGAAGCAGCCAAACTCATGTCACCGCCCACTTGTTTTGTGAGCGTTTCCAGTAGGCTATTAGCTCGGTCTTTGGTCTCTTGATCCGAGCTCAGCAGCATTGCGGCTTCCTCACCGCTTGGCAGAGTCAAGGTAACACCTAAGAAACGTTGAGCCTGGCGTTCAAAATCACCTTTGCGCATTGCTACGCGCAGCCAGCGCTTGTAACGCCCACAAAGCTCTAGAACGGCCTCGGCAAACCTAGGCGCGTCATCGTCCTTCCAGATATCCAAGGGGCGGTGTATCACGACACTTGCAATCGAATCCATCCACTTGTCATCGGTAAGCGTGATGTCTGCGCATCGCATGATGAAGGCTTTCAAATCTGCCTCAACTAGCGAGCTGGCCGTATCGGCGCACTCTTCTTGTAGCTGAGACCGTAGCGCTTTTACAGGGCCGGTAATCTCAAACGCTTGTGCCATGGAAAGGCTGACGTCATCTTGCAAACGCCTATACGCGATACCCAGCTCTGTAAGGCTTTCTTTAAGTAGCTCGGCAAAACCTAAGCCCTCTTTGCCTTTCACCCCGGTCAGAACTCTTGGAATGTCAGTCACCAACATCTCGACTGGATCCGTCGCACGCTTAATCACATCACGCAATGCTTTAGTGTAAGTCGATATTCGCAAGGTTTCTTGCGCATACTGGGGCAAACGGCTGTACCAGAGGATCAGCGCCTTAGCCACATCCAGGTAAGAGGCATTTAGCCCAACCTGTACGCCAACGGAGGTCAAAGCCGTGGCGTACTCGTTGATCAACGCCTGTCGCTCTTTGAACGTATCGAAACGACGGAAGCTAAAGGTCTGAGGGCTGCGGAGCATGCGCTGCATGTGGTCTGAAGTCAGCTCCAGCATGAGGCTGCCACGTTCAAAAATCGCACAAGACTCTTTGTTCAACAGCAGATAGGTCACACACCATACTGTTGCAGGACCACCACGCACTCCCAACGGTGGCTGCGCCAACTTAGTGATCACCTCCGCAAAAGTAACTTTCCCGTCGATCATTAGCAGCTGATCGAGCTCAGCCCAAACCTTACGGATACCGGCAGGCGAGTTGCTATCAGGAGCACTCAATTCCCAGCGCCCCGAGGCCCCTTTCTTATGTAGGCCTGTAGATTGCAACAAGGTGCTGTAAAGCAGCCTTTCCGGAGGAAACTCTGAGATACCCAGTAGCTCCTCGCCGACATTCTTATCGATCAAATCAAACAAGCGTTGCCGTGCGGCATTGATCGCTGAGGACGGCTTTTCTTTGTTGATAAGTTCGTTATGAATAACTGGTGCGGCCTTGTAGACGGTGTCAAACAGCCATGAAGCGGCCTGACTCAGGTTCATCATCTCGCTGTTCTGAACCTCCTTACCACGGTGCCAATACTTGAGGTCCGTAGCACCTCTTGCCTGGCGGTTCAGAAGCGCAATTACAAGACGAGACACCTGATCACGTGCCTTGCTGAGCTGAGACTCGACATGACGCTCGGTCCACGGATCGAGGAAGCGACTTTTAACCTCATCGCGCACCATTACCCAACGGGAATACTCAACCAAAGCGTCGCGCTCGACAGGCCCGACCTTCACGATTGCAGTAAGCGTCAAAACATCCTTAGTCGACGCAGCTACAGCCTTGGCAGCATCCACCTGCTCAGGAACGGATCCGTCAACGAAAACCAGCCCAATCCCGCCATCATGCTGCGCAAAATTGCCGATGCTTTGTTTGATCTTTTCCGGGGTGCCCGCGATCACCCGGACGGAACGCAGTGTGCCGGTCTGCTGATAATGACGGCTCGCAATGACGCTCCGCTCAGCCAGCGCTTGAGAAATGCCGTTAAACATCAACTCATCAGCTGAACGCCGCTTCGTTTCCTGGTAAAGCGCCTCAACGTTGACAGCCTGGCTTACCGCAAACACATAGTCCTGGCTGGCATGTCGGCTCACCAGAATCTGCTTGTCATCCAACTCCTTCAGAGCGCCAGCAATTTGCTGAATATCCCCTTCAGCTGTCTGCCTCAGTGTGAAGCTAAGTAGATCAACCGAAGCACGCACATGGAGGACAGGTGCGACCAGTTCGATCACCGCAATCGACTTGAGCAAATCAAGCTGCAGTGCACTCAACTCAGCATCACTGCGCTCAATGACTGAGCGAGCAAAATCCCAACGGCGCTCTGCTTCAAGATCACGGAAACGCAGGCCAATGCCTGTAGTGAGATAGTTAAAAAGCTCAGTTAACCCGTACCACGCAGTGGAACTGACTTCTGTTTGGTCTGCGTAGTCACGCAATGCGGCGGACTCATGACCACGCATAAACGCGTGGAACGAGCGCTCGCTCTGACCAAAGCGCTTGGAGATAACGGCTAGCGAAGCCAAAGCTGCGGGGTGCAGCGGGTAAAGACATTCCGCCCGTGAGAACAACTCACTTTCAGCAGTATTGCGAAAGAATTTGTGCTCAGTACTTTGCTGATAGAGGCGGCGAGCCTCCAGCTGAATTGGCGCGGACTCAGTGATGGCAGGCTTTGCCCCTAACGCATGTAATGCGAAATGCGCGTAGCGCTCCACTGGCTCATCAAAAGGCACATCATCAAAGCGAGCGGAAACCTTGTGCCACTCATCCGGCAGGGTTCTGCCCACCCCTTTGGCATATGCGTCGAAGTGCTGATGCAGCATGGTGAGCACGAGCAAACCATCATCGGTTGGGTGTGAGGCAGCCTCAGCAATTTGCTGAAGCGACATCAAATCACCGGCCTCAGGATTTAGCGCAGCATGCTCGATAAATTTACCGAGTTCGTCGATGAGCAGTAACACACCGCAATGCCCAGCCGACTTAGTCACCGCCACGAAATCATTTAAGAGGCTGTTGAGGGCCGCGTTTAGGGGCAAATCGCGGTAAGTCTGCGTCTTAATATCCAGCTGCCGCTTTATCTCGGTGGCTGAACGACTCTTCGGAAGATACTCAAGAGCTTCGAGTACAGATTGGGCCAAGGCTTCGCCAAGAGAGAAACGCGATCCACTGATGGCCAAAGCAAACCGGTTTTGCTCTTGAGGGAAAAGCGCTGCGATCTCGGGTGACAAGTCGATGAGTTGCTTGAAAATCCCGCGTGAGCTGTCTTTGCCTTCCAGTAGGCGAGCAAATAGCAATCCAAGAGCCGACTTACCACTACCGTAAGGGCCAATGATTTTCCACGCGCACTGTGCGCTTCCAGCTTTGAGTGCGCCGCCTACCTGACGTAACACGGCTAAAACGGCGGGTGTAATTAGATAGCTATCCAGCGAGTCAGGGGAGCGCAAGTCTCGACTCATGGATATAGAGCGTAGGAATTTGGAGTCCAGCTCGATGTGATCAATCAGACGTTCAGACATTCAATTCTTCTCCTGCTGCCGACAAGCACTCAGCCCAGCCAGGTAGCCGGGCGTGCTCCAGGATCACTTGCTGGGTGTCGGCAGTGTCTACAAAGCGGATAACCCCGCCGAACTCATGCTCTATACCTTCGAGTAGGCTTTTCACTTGAAACTCGTCCAGTCGAAATACGCTGCCAGGGCTGAAGTCCCCGTGCACGATTTGGCTGAGGCCAAGCGTCGTCGAATTTTGGCGGGCAAAATAGTCAATAAGTGCAAATAGGAACACGCGGGGAGACAGCCCCAACGGGGCATTTCGGCCTACGAGGTAAATGGTTCTGCCGTCATCGGCAGTGACATACTCAAACAAGCCAAGATCCTGGAGCGGACACCACGAGGTGTCATCAGAAGCAGAATCCTCTCGCTTGTAGGAGTGAAGGAAAATACTGGCATGCTGTTCAAGCGTAGAGGCAGCGAGTTTCTTGCCGCTTTTGTCGGCCCGATCACCCAAGCCCGAAATCAGGTTCTTGCGATCAAAGCGCGAATAGTTGGTGCTGCCAAACACGAGATTCCATACAGCGACTTCAGCATGAGTGGCGATCCACCAATGGAACAGCCAAAGAGACTCCGGCTGCTCTAGATAGGGATCCCAGCCATCGTTCGAAAGCACCAGCCGACCGAGTGGACCAGGCTGCAATCCGCCGTCTTTACGTCCCTCTATGACACCAAAGGCCTCGCCCCAGAACTGTATCGACTTAACCATATTACGGCCGATACCCAAGGTGATCGTTGCCTGGGCCTCATCTTTGAGTGCTAGCGGGTCGGAGAGAATCGCTTGATGCAGCTTGGGTAACCAGCCATAGCGGCAAACAAAGGACTCATGACCTGAAAAACGCTCATCCCGGCGCTGTGGGCTCGACATCACGCCTTCCTCCCTGAAGCCAAATTTTGTGAAGCAACCTGCTCTGCAACCTGAGCAGCTGGCTCGATGATGATACGTTTTGTGATGGCGTCGAAGTAGATGTCAACCTGATCACCTTCCTCTAACCCGGCATTTCTAAGCAGCTGCTCGCTGAGCGCAACGCGCCCAAGCTTTTGTATCCTGCGAGTATCAAACAAAACCTTCATCCCACGCGCTCCAAGCCTCGTTGCAGGCTTTATGAATACTTTTAGAGTACTTTATTGGGCGCGATTTAGCAGCGGAAAAGGCGTACAAAAAATAATTATTTCGTCATCAATTCAAAGGATTAGGGTAGGCGCACGCCGAACTCACCTTGTGTGATTCAGGCAGATACCCACTGAGCGGCAGCAGTTGGCAGATCTCACTTGCCCGCAGCGTAGCGCCCCGGCAAACAACCAGTTCGAGCGTCCAAAGGTCCATGGTCTGACATGGCTCTCGACCTGGTTGTTGTCGATGGGCACAGCTCCATCTTCCTTGTAGCGCGTCAGAGCTGCCCAGCGCTTGAGGCTGTCGCCGCTGGGGAATGACGTTGGCATTGCGCCGTGGGGGATGGCATGGATACGCTCGCACCGGGTTGCAGGCACTCACAAAGGTAGTTCTGGCGACCAAACTCCGACATTCGATGGGACGACATTTTCCCTTTGAAACTCGGCTACATGTTCAAACCAGTTCTTTTCGTTGCTAGAAACCGCGAAGATGGTGCGGGCCGACTCTCCTCCCGCGCTGAGCGGGCCAATTTCTACGCCACCAAAGAATGTCATTTCCCAGATGGTCTTCAGACGATTGGTTCTTTGATAAGCCCTATGGTATCGAAAGACGTCTTTGCCCAGCGTGGCCTTGACCTGTCCACCGCAGGCAGCTCCTGTCATCTGCCCCCTAAAGTACTTGGTTCCCTCACTGTTTATGCGCCTTGCATCGGCAAGCGAATCAGGTGCCAGCTGAATCTGCCAGTGGTGCCAGGCTAGCCCCTGCCCAATGAATATAGCCAGCGCCTCCAGCTTGCCCACATCAAACGGAGTGATCGTGCCAACGTGCCAGTTCCGCTCAGCGTCCAGAACAACAAATTGCCGCTGCGCTTCAGCAATGCTCATCGCAAGCTTCTGATTTTTAGCCAACCGCGGCTTCACCTGATCGGAAATAGCAATATCAGCACCATTATGCCGCCCCCCCAAGGGCAGTACCGAGAGTATGTAGTGCTCCAGTGCAGATTTGGAGTTATTGCATGCCACGCAAGCAGGCACCTGAGGAAGATTGTGGCGATCGTCCTTTGGGAAAAATTCTCTGGCGATGACGTGATCCGCAGTAGTCGACGCTCCAGGCACGCCACAGTAAACACAGGTCTTATTGCGGTATTTCTTACTGGCCCCCAACAGGGAATATGACGCCCAGCACGACTGCCCAGTATGAAACGGACCTGGTTTCATAGGTAGCTTCGATCGCCTGCAACGCGGTTGTGGCAGCCCTGAGCGAATGGCTGCTTTTTGCTAATGCTGTTGAAAGCATCGTCTCGGCTCGCTCGCACGAAGCCGAAAACTCATAGGTTGGACGTGTCGTCACCCGAGTTCTGAAGCAATTATCCCATGAAAACGCTTGTCACTCCGGCACCTCCAGCCCGCCACAAGCTACCTTGCTGCTAACGACTTTGAAATCTGCGTATAGGTCATGTAGTTTTCCCCTTGCTCTACTTCGCATTCTAACGCGACACTCTACTTGCCCAAGAAGTTACGCATGAGCACACACCTTCAAACTAAAAACAATGAAATTATTTACACCAAAATTATCGCCTAACACTAGTCAGAACCAAGGAAATATTATGCAGGGAAAAGTAACAATACCATTTTGGTCGGCAGATGCTTTTTTATACTTCCTCATGCCCAGGGATTATATTTGCGAATGGTCGTCAGAATTAGTATCAAGAGCCTCATCCTTTGTGGATGCTTATATCCTCCATGACAAGGTGGTTCTTCCAGAGAGATATCGTAGATATAAAGAACTAAAAGAACTTGATCCAGAAGGCTCAGTTTTTGAATTTATACCATCTTCTTCTCTTGAGCACTCTGACGACTTAGTTAAGGGCGTGACTCTGGACTTATCTCTAAACATGACCGATTTAGAGACCCTAATGCAGGAGGACTACAAATGGTTTTCCCAACACGATGGAAATACCACACGAGAGCAGTATGAATGTCTATTTAGCAGTGACGGCATTCCAATGGCTTTCCTACGGCTATGGCAGCTTGGTTTAGTTAATGAAATATCCGAAAAAACCAAATCATCAATAATCCTTCCTCTGTCTCTGCAAGGATTGGAGGATGATAAGAGCAAGAGAAAGCTACCTTTTCATGTAAATAAGCTATCTGATCTTGATAGCCATTTTCAAAACTCGATAAAATCAATAACGGCAAACGTCGGCGATAACTTTGTCGATTACCTTAATAATGTTCCTCCGCTATTCACTCTATTCATCGACCAAGCACTTTCGCAGGAACATGCAATTGAAGTTCTTAAAAAACTAAGAGAGGATTACTCTGCTCTCAGATCGTTGAGCTCTCAGTATAAAGAGTCCTTAGAAAAAGCCGAATCAATTCGGGACAAAAAAGATGTCGTCGATGACTGGAACAGGTCTTGGGATAATATGCTTAATGGAGATTTTAGGAAGCCTCAACTGCTAAGAAAGAAAATATCCAGCTCTGACGTATCGAAGTCAATCGTAAAACCTGAATCTGCAGGCCTTTCCACCATAATACAGGCCTACTTAGATTATCGAGAAGAAAAGCATTCTTACAAGCGCTTCAAGATATACAGCGAGTTGTATAATGAACTTGACGGAATTTCCGGCTCGCGCAAAAGCCTGGAATCTAAGTTCTCCGTCAGCCTAGTAAATGAGCTGAAGCTCTAAAAATAACTGCGATTCGCGCCGAGTAGCTTATGACCGTAATGTAGTGGTCTACTAACCCCGGACACCGATTTAGGCGAAAATCCTCGCCGTTAGAGAGGTGTCTGATGAGCAAGCAACGACGTACGTTTTCCGCCGAATTCAAGCGAGAGGCTGCTGCCTTGGTGTTGGACCAGGGTTACAGCCATATCGAGGCCTGCCGCTCACTGGGAGTGGTGGACTCGGCATTGCGCCGTTGGGTGAAGCAGCTCGAGGCGGAACGCCAAGGCGTGCCCCCGAAGAGCAAGGCGCTGACGCCCGAGCAGCAGAAGATCCAGGAGCTGGAAGCCCGGATCAATCGGCTGGAGCGGGAGAAAGCGATATTAAAAAAGGCTACCGCTCTCTTGATGTCAGACGAACTCGATCGTACGCGCTGATAGACCAGTTAAGTGAGCAGGAGCCAGTGGAAGTGGTCTGTTCAGCCTTCGATGTGGCGCGGTCTTGCTACTACGCCCACCGTCTTCGACGACGCCATGTTGATGCTCGCCGCGTTGCGCTACGCAGCCAGGTCAACCAGTTGTTCAGCCAGAGTCGAGGCTCGGCCGGCAGCCGCAGCATCCTCGGCATGCTGCGGCTGCCGGCGTGACAATCGGCCGTTTCCGCGTGCGTCGGTTGATGCGGGAGTTGGGGCAGGTCAGCAAGCAGCCGGGGTCGCACGCCTACAAGCAGGCCACGGTAGAGCGCCCGGATATCCCGAACCGGCTGAACCGCGAGTTCACTGTCCAGCGCGCCAACCAGGTGTGGTGTGGCGACATCACCTATGTCTGGGCGCAAGGTCGCTGGCATTACCTAGCCGCGGTGCTGGATCTGCATACACGGCGGGTGATCGGCTGGGCGTTCTCGGCCAAGCCAGATGCTGACCTGGTGATCAAGGCGCTGGACATGGCCTACGAACAGCGCGGCAAGCCAAAGCAAGTGCTGTTTCATTCGGATCAGGGCAGCCAGTACGCCAGTCGCCTGTTCCGGCAACGACTCTGGCGCTACCGGATGCAGCAGAGCATGAGCCGTCGGGGGAATTGTTGGGACAATTCGCCAATGGAGCGCCTGTTCCGCAGCCTGAAGTCGGAGTGGATCCCGTCGACGGGCTACCTGGCGGCGCAGGAGGCGCAGCGGGACATCAGTCATTACCTGATGCACCGCTACAACTGGATCAGGCCGCATCAGTACAACGGCGGGCTACCGCCTGCCGTGGCCGAAGAAAAACTCAACCCACTGTCCGGGATGGGTTGACCACTACACTTATTTCAGCTGGAAAGCCTGGACGCAAGTAATACAAACAATGTTGTCTTGGGAGCATTTTGTTAGCTAGCTGGAGTCCGTACCGCGTGAAAAGGTTACGGTGCTCCGATCCACCGAAAATCTATACGTTGAGGATGCTTGGCGTTTTACTGAGATTGAGCTGATCCAGCTTCCAAACTCCTAGAAAGCGCTACCTAGGTCGCGCCTTTCAACACTTCACCCCACCACCTCACACAACCCACCCGGCACCTTCATTACCCACTCCCTCACCGCCCGAACCGTCGGATCATCCCGGCGGCTCTCCGGGTACACGAGATGAAACGGCTTGCCCTCCATCTCCGGCCCGAACGGCTGCACCAGCCGCCCTTCCCTCAGTTCGTCCTCGATCAGCTGCCGACTCATCAGGGCCACACCCTGGGCGCCGATGGCAGCGGAGATGGCGTGGGTCTCGTCGGAGAAGACCAGCCCGGCGCTCACATCCAGCCCTGGCACGTTGGCGAGTTTCTGCCACGACGCCCAGTGAATCGGGGCGGACAAGGCGGCTTGCGCACGGAAATGAATCAAAGGGTGTTTGGACAGCTCGGCTATATCCCGCAAGCCGAGGTGCGGGCTGCAGACCGGGACGAAGGTGTTATCGAACAGCTTCTCCGCCACCAGCCCCGGCCAGCGGCCGTCACCGTAACGGATGGCGATGTCCGCCGTGACGCCATCCAGCGCGACTGGCTCATGGGAGGTATGGAAGCGCAGATCGATATCCGAATGGGAATCACGCAACAGGCAGACCCAGGGCACCAACCAGCGCACCGCGATGGCCGGTGTGGTGCTGAGGGTGATTGCCTGGCGACGAGGCGCCGCGCTGAGGCGTTCGACCGCCCCGCTGATGCTGTCGAACGCGGCTTCCAGCGTCTGTTGCAGCTCGCGCCCCTGGTCGGTCAGTTCCAGCTTTCTTGGTTTACGCAGGAACAGCGCCACACCGAGGGATTCCTCCAGCGAACGAATCTGGTGGCTGATCGCCGTGGCCGTGACGGACAGCTCCTCCGCGGCCTGCTTGGCGCTCTCGTGCCGGGCGGCGGCTTCGAAGGCGCGTAGAGCAGAAAGCGAAGGTAACCGGCGGTGCGCCATGGCTGAGTTTCTCTCATCTGTTGTTGGAAGAAATGGTCGTTTGTCGCCACTACAGCCTAGCCCTAGGCTGGATTTACCGCGAACGGCAGATGAATTCAATCACAGAGGAGAATCATCATGACGCACCTTCTGCACCTCGATGCCAGCGCCCGCCCCGGCCTTGCCGGCAAGGACGAGCACGGCTCCCACAGCCGTAACCTCACCCACCGCTTCGTCAGCCAGTGGGCGGCCCGCCGCGCGCAGGACGGCATCGTCTATCGGGATATAGGCCAGAACCCGCCTTCGTTTATCAACCATGACTGGATCGCCTCGAGCTTCACGCCGGAAGAACGCCGTGAGCCGTGGATGCGGGACACGCTGGCGGAAAGTGACCAGCTAGTCGATGAGCTGATCGCCGCCGATGTACTGGTCATCGGTACGCCGCTCTACAACTTCGGCATGCCTGCGGCGCTGAAGGCCTGGATCGACCAGATCGTGCGCCCGGGCCGGACGGTTGAGGTCGACGAAAGCAAGTTGCCCGATCCGTACGTTCCGTTGCTGGCGGACCGGCCACGGCATGCGGTCATCCTCAGCGCCCGCGGCGGCATCGGCTTTGGTCCCGGCGGGGAGATGGCGCACATGAATCACCTGGAGCCGAACCTGGTGACGGCACTCAATTTCATCGGGATCACCCGCATCCATCAGATCGCGATTGAAGGTCAGGAAACCGGTGGAGAGATATTGGCCGCCTCGGTGGCGGAGGCGCTACGCCAGGTCGATACCTTGGTCACGGAGCTGCAGGCGGCAATCGATGCGCCTCCGCTTCATAGGCGGACAAGAGAGGTAGCGTTCGATCAGGCATAAGGCGGGTAACGCGTGGAAACGGCTTCGCTTTCCACGCTACGCTCCATGGGCGTGGCACCCAGTCGAGACAGCGGAGCAGGCATGGCGAGCGACAGAGATTTCGTGCTGTATGTGGCAGAGCAGATCGGCCTGGGAAGCAGGTTGACGTACAGGAAGATGTTCGGCGAGTACGCTCTTTATCTGGACGAAAAGGTCGTCGCGTTCGTCTGCGACAACAGCCTGTTCATCAAGCATTCGCAGGCCGCCGAAACGCTCGCCCCGGACTTGCCGCAAGCGCCGCCCTATCCCGGCGCGAAGAACTATCCGGTGGCGGACGAGCTGCTGGACGATGCCGACGACCTCTGCCGCCTGGTGATCGAAACGGCTCGCCTCATGCCGGCACCTGCGCCACGCAAGCCGAGGAAAAGAAAGCCAGATGCAGCCGCGACCTAGCGGCAGGCAGGATCTCTCGCAGCACCGATCAGAATGCCGCTTACCCTCGCCTGCCGCGCACCGCCCGGTACAATGCCGCCATTTTCCGTACCAACCGGAGCGCCGCCATGTTCACCCTCACCCACCTCGACACCCCGCCGCCGGAATCGCTGAAAAGCCAGGTGCTGCAGATGGTGGTGGATTACCTCGGCGACATCAGCCCGGTCTCGCTGCAGCCCAACAACCCGCTGTATCAGCTGTACCAGTACGTGGTGGGTTTCGAGGTGCATCGCTATCTCGACAGCATGGACGGCGCGCAGGCCGGCAAGCCGGAGCTGATAATGGCGCTGGATGCCGACGACCCGGCGGTCCTGCTCGGCTTCGCGCTGTACCTGCCCTTCGTGGATGATCCCGACGCCTGTGCGCTGGTTTATCTGGCGGTGCAGGCCGAGCATCGCCGGCTCGGCATCGGACGAGCCATGGTCGACGCGATGGTGGCGCGCTATCCCCATGCCGAAGTGGCCTGCGTAGCGAGCAAGGTGCCCTATTTCCAGAAGCTCGGTTTTCAGCCACTGGCGGCGCGCGGCCCGCAGGTGGTGATGAATACCCGTAACGAGGCTTCGAACGGTGCGGTGGCGGTGCAGGATCTGGAGCCGATCTTCCAGTCCAAGGAAGTCCGGCAGATCTACAGCTACTTGGCGCAGCAAAACGGCCGCAAGGCCATGAGCGAGGCGGAGAAACAGCGCGACCGCCTGCTCGATCAGCTGGCGCGTCAGGCACAGGACGTGGTGCAGCAGTCGACGGTGCGACGCCTGCACTAACCGTTGCCAGGTTCAGAACAGGCAGGATAGACCTAGGCCAGACAATCGTTCGGCAGTACACCGCCGCACGCGGCCATTAGCGTGACCCCCGTCACTAAAACCGCTCACCAAGACTTGCTCGACGCTGCAGAGGGTTAACGGTCAGGTGATAGCAATTTAATATTTACCGGCAATTCGCCTAACACTCAGGAACGAGTATTCATGTTCAAGCATTTCATGATGAGCGCCGCGGCGCTGAGCTTTGCCATTTTGACCGGCTGCGCATCGGTCCCAATGGAGTCACCCGAAAAGGACCAGGCGTACAAGACCTTCCCCGCACCGCCACAGGATCAAGCCGGCCTGTACATCTTCCGCGACTCCATGCTTGGAGGCGCTCTAAAGAAAACGGTGAAGATCGACGATGAGGTCATCGGCGAAACGGCAGCCAACACCTACTTCTACCGTCTCATCACGCCCGGAAAGCACACGCTGGCTACCGAGTCCGAGTTCAGCGACAACCTCATCGAACTGGACGCCATAGCTGGCAAGAACCATTACGTGCGTCAGTCGATCAAGATGGGCGTGTTCGTGGGTGGTGCGAAGCTGACCGAAGTATCGGAAAGCGAAGGCCAGCAAGCTGTAGCGAAAACCGAACTGGCCCGCTAACGCTGCGGAAAGAATCGCCGCCAAACAATAGCCCCGCACTTGCGGGGCTTTTTCTGCTCCTGCTCTATCCGCGATCCGCTCAAACCTTCACACAGACGAATATCGCGTTTCCCGAAACCTCGTCCCAGGGCACGATCTTCTCGTAGTCGTGCTCGAGCACATGCACTTCGAAGTACGGCGCCAGCAGCTCGCTCAGCTCGGCGAAACTCACCGCCACCATCACGTGCTCGTCGTGCCAGACCTGGCTCTGATCCGCGGCGGTTTTGCCGATGCGCAGCTTCAGCAGTTGCTGCTCTCCTTCCCCCGGGTAATGCCAACCGGAGCTGAAGGTGAACAGGCCGTCAGCATGCCTGGCCGTGTGCGAGACGAATGACGCGTTGTCGATCCGGCGCTTGTCCACGGCGTTGAAGCAGAACAGCCCGCCCGGGGCCAACGCAGCATGCGCGCTGGCGATGCACGCCGCGAGCCTGGCAAGCGCTGCGCTGTAATGGATGGAGTAAAGAAAGCAGGTGATCAGATCGGCCGGCTGTTCGACCGCGAAGCCACACATGTCCTGCAGGGAAAACTGTGCTTCCGGGCAACGTACGGCTGCTCTATCCAGCATCGGCTGGTTGATGTCGAGCCCGCCGCTGGTATAGCCGGCATCGATGAAATGGCGGACGTGTGGGCCCGTGCCGCAGGCGAGGTCCAGATGCCTCGTCCCGCCGTTGCCGAACAGCTGCTGCAACCGATGAACACAGTGGCTTTGTGCGTGGTAATCGATATCCGCGCACATGAGGTCGTAGTAACCCGACAAGTCGGTATAGAGAGCATCGCCGGGCATGATGACCTGAAGTGTGAGAGGTCGATGGGGCGCGCATATTATCCCGGTCGGCTGCGATTCGCCCGGCAATTGCGCGTGAGCCGGCATGTCCGGACACCGCGCCAGGGATTTCGTCACCGATACCAGGTAGGTCCATCAGGACATTCCGCTGCGGGCCGATTGCGGTGGTGCTGGTCGAAGACGTCCGCTCCGGGGCCGCAGTTCTGATCGAACGATGGATGCGCTACCCGCCGCACGTGGACAACGCTTCGCTTGTTCGCTGAAGATGTCGGCGATCGACTCAAGCGTCGCCGGCCACGTTCGGGTCCGGCGACTTCCGCCTCCTCGACTTCAAGAGCACAGCATGAAAGCACTTCCGATTCTGGGCGTTGCCCTCGCACTCTTGCTCCCCTCGGCCTATGCCGAGGAACTGCAGGTCACCCTCGACGGCCTGCAACACGATAAAGGCCAGGTGGCCGTGGCGGTATATTCCAGCGCGAAGAGCTTCCGCAAGGAGGACCAGGCGTTCGCCGCGCAGAAGGCCAAGGCCGAGCAGGGGGCCGTGACCCTGGTGTTCGAGAACGTGCCGCCCGGCCGCTACGCGGTGCTGGCCTACCATGACGAGAACGACAACGGCGAGATGGATCGCCGCTTCGGCATGATCCCAACGGAAGGCTACGGCCTGTCGAACAATCCCAAGGTGATGGGCCCGCCGTCCTTCGAGGACAGCGCATTCGAGGTGCCCGCCGGCGAACCGACCCGGGTCACCCTGGAGATGCGTTACTAACGAAAAAACCCGGGAAACCGCGTGGAAAAGGCTTCGCCGTTTTCCACCCTAGCGACGCCGCATCCATATCCGCGGCTGAACTCAGCGGCAATTGCCGGCACAGCCGCCGCGGGCACATGCCGGCGCTTCCGGATTCTTCAATACGCGGCTGCTGACCACCCCGGCAGCCGTCATCAGTTTGGTCACCGGCGCGTCGTCCGGGATCGCCGCATCTTCGGCCAGCGCGCCGGCCGCGCGCAGTTCGCCCCAGGTCTTGGGCCGTAGCGCCATGGCATGGCGAACTTCATAAACCTGGCCATTGGCTTCGCAACGGTAGTCATAGGTCGGCATCTGTCTTCCTCTCTCGGTCGGATCCTTGTCGTCGGCCCGCCGTCTGATGAACCTTCCGGCGGCGTTGGCGATTGTACGAACAGATTTGCGCAGCGCCACCCCTGCCCGCAGCCGAGCAGGCAGGCCTCATAAACCTGACTCAAACAACCCTTGTCATATGACAACATTGATTTCCACAAAATAGGCATCTAACTGTTTTAAAAAGAATTCTTAGATAACTCAGTTGAAATCGGTCATTTATTATCGTTAATTCTTGAAAGTCATCGTACCTCTACTATCATGGATTTCGCTTGCTTCCATCCCTGAAGGTCTTCCGATGAATGAACAAGAACAACAACGATCACGCCATTCCCGCCGCCAGTTCCTGAAACAGTCGCTCGCCTACTCGACCCTGTTGAGCGCCGGCCTCGCCCTGCCCCGCCTTTCCCAGTCAGCCGAACTGCTGAGCAGGCGGTATCCCGATCCGTCGCTGGAAGTGCTGGACGAAAGCTTTCTGCAGCTGCGCCTGTTCAACGCCAGCGTCGAGAAGATCGCCGATGGTTTGCGCTGGGCCGAGGGTCCTGTGTGGGTCGGCGATGGACGTTACCTGCTGCTGAGCGACATTCCCAACAACCGAATCATGCGTTGGGACGAGATCACCGAGTCGCTCGGCGTTTATCGGGAGCAGGCGAATTTCTCCAACGGGCTGACGCGAGATCGCGAAGGCCGCCTGGTGGTCTGCGAAGGCTCGACCACCCACGAGCTGGGGCGGCGCGTCACACGCACCGAGCACAATGGCAGCACCACGGTGCTGGCCGACAATTACCAGGGCAAGCGCTTCAACTCGCCGAATGATGTGGTGGTCAAGCGCGATGGTTCGATCTGGTTCAGCGACCCGCCGTTTCAGGCCGGCAACTACTACGAAGGGCACAAGATCCAGACCGAGCTGCCGGATGCCGTGTACCGCATAGACGGCGAGACACTGGAAGTCACGCGCGTGATCGAGGGCATCGCCGGCCCCAACGGTCTGTGTTTCTCGCCGGACGAAACGACGCTCTATGTGGTGGAGGGACGCGCCAAGCCGAACCGGTTGGTCTGGGCTTACCAGGTGAACGCCGACGGCACGCTGGGCGAGCGCAGCAAACACATCGAGGCCACCGCTCATGGCGCGCTGGATGGCATCAAATGCGACGAGGGCGGCAACCTGTGGTGCGGCTGGGGCAGTTCCGGCTCACCGGAGGCGAGCCCTGAAGGCCTGGATGGTGTGCGCGTGTTCAACCCCACGGGCAAGGCGATCGGGCATATCCACCTGCCGGAGCGCTGCGCAAATCTGTGCTTCGGTGGTGCGCAGGGCAATCGCCTGTTCATGGCCAGCAGCCATGGCATCTACGCGCTGTACGTGAACACCAGGGGCGCCACGTTCGCCTGACACCACCCGCGCCCGCCTCTTCGCAGGTGGATAGCGCCTCGCTTGTCCACCTGGCCGCGGTGAGCTTACCTACTTGCCCATCACCAGTGCGAAACCCACCACGATGCCGGCCAGGGCGATCAGCCAGCCGATGCGGTGGGCGCGGTTCTTTTGGGCCTGGCGGACGGGGTCTACGGGCTTTTTCTTTCTCACGATTCACCTGCTTGTGGACACTGCTGCCGGATGGCGCCTACGCCTCAGGGCGCAGCGCGCCTTTTTAGGCTGGGCGGCTCGAATTGTCCAGCAGATGCAGCGTTTGCGCGACGTCGGGTAGATCCCAGGCACAGGCGCCTGACCGAGCGGGCGCTGAACGGCTTTCGGTTGGTCGTTCTAATCCGCGCCTGAATCGTTTTCACCCGAGTCCGGCACATCGCCGTACTCGTCGTAATCCGGCGGGATCAGGCCATCCTTGAATGGGCAGACCGGGCGTTTCGTCAGCACCGCACATCCAATGTGCGGTGCGTGCGCACCGCGTGTCGCGATACAGCGGATCTAGGGCCGGCGCGCTCCGGTCAGGGTTTCGATGATGCGGCACTCGCGGACCGACGATTCGCTACAACCTGCCAGGCGCTGCAGTTCCGCTTCGAGCCGCTGCAGATCGGCGATGCGCTGGCGCACTTCGACCAGATGCGTCTGCACCAGGCGATCGACATCTGTGCAGGCATGCTCCGGCTGGTCCGCCAGTTCGACCATGGTACGGATCTCGTCGAGGGAAAACCCCAGCTCCCGCCCACGCTTGATGAAACGCAGCCGTGCGGCGTCCTGCTCGCTGAAGGTGCGATAGCCGGATTCGGTACGCGACGGTGCCGCAAGCAGCCCGATGCGCTCGTAATAGCGGATGGTCTCCACGTTAACCGCCGTGGCCTTGCTGAGTTTGCCGATGGTGAGTGGCATCGCTTGACCCTGTAGTGGCTACAGGGTTTAGCGTAGCGCCATCGACAACTGGAGGCGATGTCATGGCGGGAAATTGTTGCAGCGGCGGCTGCGCCACCACGGCGGCACGCGGACGTTATCGGCGCATTCTCTGGATTGCGCTGCTGATCAACCTGGCGATGTTCGGTGTCGAGATCGGCGCGGGCGTGCGCTCCGGCTCGGTATCGCTGCTGGCCGACTCGCTGGATTTCTTCGGCGATGCGGCCAACTACGGCGTCAGTCTGTTCGTGCTGGGCCTGGGCGTGGTGATGCGGGCGCGGGCGTCGCTGGCCAAGGCGCTGACCATGGGCCTGTTCGGCGTGCTCATCCTGGTGGTCGCGATCGGCAATTTCGTCGATGGCAGCGTGCCGCATGCCTCGACCATGGGCGTCGTCGGCGTGATCGCGCTGCTGGCCAATATCGCAGTCGCCGGCATGCTCTATGCCTACCGCGAAGGCGACAGCAACATGCGTAGCGTCTGGCTGTGCAGCCGCAACGACGCGCTGGGCAATCTCGCCGTGATGTTGGCAGCGCTCGGCGTATTCGGCACCGGTGCCGGCTGGCCGGACCTGATCGTGGCGACGATCATGGCGCTGCTCTCGATCAGCGCGGCGGTGCAGATCACCCGCCATGCCCTGGAAGAGCTGCGATCCGAGCGGATAGCGGTCAGCGATATGGAGCGACGCACGTAATCCCGGTGCACGTGCGGCTACACCCCGCCGCGAGGGCGAGCGCGCTCGGCGAGAAAAGCCACTGGCGCCGCGCCATTGGCATTCAACTGGTAGATCTCACGCGGCCTGCCCTGCTCATCGAGCACCAGCAGGCCGATACCCGAGCCGTTCCACAGCCGTTCGCCGGCGTTGCTGCGGTCCGGCACGCGCGGCACGACTTCCAGCCGGCGGCGCTTGGTCAGCCAGTTCAATGGCGACCAGGGCGCGTAGAGCCAGCGATTGAGGCGATCGAACCAGTCCAGCAGGCGCCGCGGAAACTCGTTCTTCACGCCGCTGCTGGTGATCTGCCAGACGCACGGCCCGCTATCGCGGGAACGGATGTGTACCTCGTAGACGAAGGAGTAATGCACGTCGCCGGACAGCACCACGTAGTTTCCCGGCGTTCGCGTGTGACGGAAGATGTTCATCATCACGTGGGCGGCGCCGCGGTGAGCCATCCAGTTCTCCGCATCGACCAGCAACGGCTGGCCGGCCCAGCTGAACACCCGCTGCACCGCCTCGATCAGCTTGACGCCGAACATCGGTGCCGGCGAGACGATCAGCACCGAGGGCTTGTCGAGAATGTTCTGCTGGAATTCGCTCAGCGCCTCCCAGTCCATCAGGCCCGACGGGCGACTGAGGTTGCGCTCGCTGCGCCAGCGCCGCGTACGCGTGTCCAGCACCACCAACGGCGGATCGGTAGGCAGCTCGTAGCCCCAGCCGTCGAGCCTGAACAGCGTATCGATCAGCTGATCCTGCGCCGCGCAATCCAGCCAGCCATCGCTCGCAGTCGCCAGCAGCTCATGGAGCGGCGGCAGCAACTCGGCGAAACGCGTCGGATCGTTGCCCCACGCCTGGCACAGCAGATAGGCGAGCAGCGCGTTGCCGATGATGCGCCGCGACAGCGGATGGCCGTAGGCGGTCTCTTCCCAGCGCGCGGAGAGATTCCAGTCGTCGGTGATGTCGTGGTCATCGAAGATCATCAGCGACGGCATGTGGGCCAGGGCGCGTGCCACCTCCGGCAATCCCGTGATGAAACCTTGCAGACACGCCTCTTCAGTGCGGTAACGCTCGGCCTCGGCTGGTTCCAGCGCGGGCATCCGCGGCGCGATCAGCGACCAGGGTGTCGGCGACCAGACGAGCAGGTACATCGCCATGACCTCGCCCAGGCTGATCAGATGGTTCTGCCCATTGGCGGTGGTGAACACCGGCTTTTCAACGCCGCCGAAGAAGCGCTCGCGCAGCGCCTCGTTGGACTTGAATGCGGGCAACAGCTGCTCGCGACGGTAATAGCTGGCCGGATGGTTCATCAGCTCATCGCTGTCGTTTACCACCGCACCTTCCAGCCGCTCGCCAAACAGGCCGAGCCGACGCACCAATGCATGGATGGCCACCAACATCGGCCCGGCAACATCATCGGCGTATACCTGATCGCCCGTCATCAACAGCACGGCCGGGCGCTCGGCCGGGTCGTTTAGCGCATCACCCAGCAGCTGGTCGACGCACAGCAGACCATCTGCTGCGGCGTGGTGCGGCTTGCGGCAGGAACCGTGCAACACGCGATCGAGCCGCGACTTGATGACGAAGCTCGGCCGCGTCTCGCCTTCGTAGAGCAGATGCGGTGCCCAGTCGGCGATGCCCTGCTCGGCAGCGCCGTCATGGATACGCAGGTCGTAGTCGATCAGGCAATCGCTCGGCAGCGCCTCGTCCAGCACGATGTCGACCAAGTGCAGCACCGCGTCGCGGCCGACCGGCAACCGTTGGCAGGCTGGCCCATCCAGCTCGATGCGGCGCTGCAACCGGAGGGCCCGGCTTTCGAGCAGTAGCGACAGCGTCAGCGGCCGCGAACCGACCAGCCAGAACACCAGATGGCCAGACTCGGCACGACGCAGTAGCGGGCCGGCGAGGACCGGTGGCAAGGGAGCGGTAGTAGCAGGGGATTCGATCAAGGACGGCATTCGCAATGGGAAACGGAGGTCATTCGACGTAACTCCGATGCTTTCGTGCCTTCGCGTTCGCAATGCAAGCGCGCATCAACGCATCTTCTTATCGTCCTTGAGGGTCGTGGCGGCCTCGCCTGCCTTGGTGAAGGCCTTGATCACATCGCGGACAACCTTGCGCTGCTCGGCCGGCAATGCCAAGAAGGCATCTATGGCTTCGCGCTCGCGGTAGAAGCTGGGGTCCTCCCACTGCGCCCGCTGCTCGCGGATCGCCGATACCGCGCGCTCACCGAAGCGCAGGGCCTGGGGTTCTATCCTCAGCCACTGGGCGATGACCTGGAGTTTGTCCTGCGAGGGGATGGACTTTCCACTCAGCCAGCGCGAGACCGCCTGGAAGGTAACGGATCGTCCCCAGTAACGGGAATTGAACTCCCGTTCCAGGACGGCAGGGCGATCAGGGTAGCCGGCGGCGAGCATGGCGCTGCGCAGGCGTTCGGCGAATTCCAATTTTTCATTCATGGAGGCGGACGTTAAGTTCCGGCCCCTCGCCTGACTGAACATTCGATTGTGTTTGTAATTGAATTCATGCTTTCATTTGCTCGTGATAACGGGGAGGGTAAGGAACGTCGGCAAGGTGGTCCGATCGCACTGGTCTGATTGGCCTCCACCCACAGCGTTCCGCGAGCGTCGCATGCCCGTACGACGCACAGCACCGCTCCCGGCCAGAAACAGAGGCCGCGCCCAGCATCCAAGCGGGTTCGACACCTCACTGCGCCTGTCGGCGTTACTTCATGCGAGCGCGACGCAAGGCATTGTCGACAGCCCCGGAGAAAAAGGAATGCCGACCCTTCACCAAGTAACGTTCGAGAGCCACGATCTTTCCGTACTGCACCGGCCGGATGGCGTCCTGCTGCTGGACGGCCCGCCGTTGGCGCAATTGCTCGGCTACCCCGACGATCTCGGCGCGCTGCATGCCCATTGTCGTATCGAAGGCTTCGTATTCGGCAACCAGCCGCGCCCGACGATCTGGATCGACATACGCAACGCCCATCGCCTGGTCTTTCACAGCCAGCTGCCTCTGGCCGAACGCCTCGCGCACTGGCTCAGCCACTGGTTGCTGCCGCACTTCAGCAAGCGCTCGCTTCCCCAGGTTCGGCGGGCCAGCGTCGGCGGGCAGCATCTACGGGTACTGAAGTGGCAAGGCGAGAGCTGGATAGCCCTCAACGGCGCGATGCAATTGCTAGGCAGCTTGGACCAAGACCTGCAGAAGGCGCTCGGCGAATTGCGCGGCACCTTCCGCTGAATCAGCCGCCGAACAGGGCCGTCCAGTAAATCGCCGCATCGCTCTGCGGGTCGACCGCGTAGGCCGCGCCAAGCTCGCTGAACTGCGGATTCATCAGGTTCGCGCAATGGCCGGGGCTGGCCAGCCAGCCGTCCAGCACCTTGCGGGCGGTCGGCAGCGCCGCGGCGATATTTTCGCCGACCTGCCCGCCAGCGTAGCCGGCCAGCTCGGCGCGATCGCCTGGCGTGCGGCCGTCTTCGCTCAGATGACTGAAGAAGTTGCCATTGGCCATGGCCCGGCTGTGGGCTTCGGCGGTGCTGCCCAGCGTCTCGTTCCAGCTGAGCGGCCCGGCTGCAGCGAAGTCCTGCTTGCCACAACTGCGGGCGGTAGCACGGGCGGCGTTGATCTGCTCCAGCAGCTTCTGCCCTTCGGCCTGCCAGTCACCCAGACGACCATCGAGCAACGGCCGCGCCACCACGATGCGCCAGTCACGGCCGTTGCGGCTCACACCGATGTCGGCGAACTGCGGATCGAGGATCACCCGGCAGAAACTCTCGCGTAGCGCCTGCATCGCCGCCTGGGCATCCCGCGGGCCGGACAGCGTGATCGCCTGCACGGTCACCATCGGATAGCCCGCGCGGGACAGTGCCTGCTGCAAATCGCCCGCACCATCGACCGGCAGGTTCAGACGCGAGTCGGCGGTGAGCGGCGGCAGCTCTTCGCTGGCCTTGTCGCCGCAGCGCTGCACTTCGCCACGGTAGGCATTGATCGCCTCGACCAGGCGGGCCTCCTCGGCCACAGCAGCGCCAGCGACGCACAAGGTTGCGATCAGCAGGACGGATGACAGAACACGCATGACAGTTCTCCAGCTAAATCCCTGACGGAACGAGGCGCACCCGGCGCAGAAATGAAGCGCCATGGTGCGCGACGCTGCCACGCTTGTCATCACCGCGCAGGCACAACGCCACTGGCTGTGCGCATTGCGCAGGCTTGGCTATGATCGAAAGCCATGAACAACCTGCCGCCGCTTCGCCCATCCTGCCCACCCGGCACCTGCACCTGCCGGCGCGACGAATTGCTGGAAACAGCCGGTGCCGACGTGCGCATTCTCATGCTGACCCGCCACGAGGAACGCCGCCTGCTCGAACGTCTGGAAAACGTGCAGAGCCTGGCCGATCTCGAGCGCGTGCAGCAACGAATGCTCGACCAGTTCGGCATCCGCATGACCGTCGCCCCCGGCCGCAACGAGGTGCGCAGCATGCGCGGCATCGCCATCGAATTCGCCGAACAGCCCGGCCTCTGCCGCAAGACCCGCCCCGCCATCGCCGCCGCCGTACGCCGCGGACTGGAGCAACACCCGGAAATCGCCTGGCGCCTGCTCGATGCGCATGATTTGCTGGGTGGGCTTTGACGCAGGGGGGCGCAACATTCGCTGTCGAACTGCGCTACCACCTGCACATGCCTGCCGACAGTGCGACCGTGCTGCTGTCGGCTGACAGCAGCATCCCCTTAAGTTGTGGTCGAGACGACCTTGCGGCGCACCAGATAGCAGCCAGCGGTGGCCCCCCAAAGCCCTGACTGGCCGAAATCGGTGCCGCCAGACAGGACTTCTTCGCTTACCAGTTATAGCTGACCTTCGCTGTGATCTCGCGGCCTGGGTTGTAGTAATCCGCCGTGCCAGAGCCGACTACGTGCTGCTCGTCCAGAAGGTTGCTGACATTGATGGCTAGATCGGTGTCTTTGAGGATCTGGTAGTTGAAAGCGGCATCAAACAGGGTAGTGGCGTCGCTTTTAGCGCTGTTGTCGGGATTGAAGTAGTACGCACCCGTGTAACGCGCGCCCAGACCGACGCTCATTGTCGTGCCTGGCAGGTTGTAGTAGCTCCACAGTGATGCTGAGTGCTTTGGCGCTGCTTCGAACTCATTGCCTTCGAGCGAAGCGCCACTGCGCAACGTTCCACGGAGCACCTCCGACTCCATGTAGGAGTAGCCGCCAATCAGGCTCAGGTTGTCAGTCAGTTCAGCCTTGGCCTCCAGATCGAGACCCCGCACTCGCGACTCGCCAATGGTTTCTCGTTCGATGGTGCCATTTGGCTGTACGACAGCAATGGTGATGTCTTCTTGAGTCAGATCGTAGATGGCGGCAGAAAATAGTGCATTCATACCCGTGGGTGAATACTTAACTCCTACCTCATACTGTTTGCCGCGCTCAGGGGTAACGCCAATGCTTGGGGGCGCGACAGACTCCACCATGCTGACATAGGTGGAAACTTCGTCATTGACTATGTAGGTCAATGCACCGCGGACAGAATTCTCTGAAAAACTATCCGACGCTTTGACGTTGGTGATGTCAGTGCTGGAAAGATCCAGCGAGTCGTTGCGGAAACCACCGGTAACGATGAAGCGCTCGAAGAATGACAAATTCTGCTGCACGAAAACTGACTTGGTAGTGTAGTCCTGTTTGTTACGGCTATATGGGACCAGCCCAACCGGGGCACCGCTGTACGCTGGATTGGCGACGTCAATGGGAGAAACCCCCTGATACACGGAACTATCCTCGGACGAAGCATCGCGATACTCGACCCCTACCATAGTGCTGCTATCTATGTTTTCAAATCGTGCATCGTACTGAAGCATCAGGTTGCCATTGAGCTGATCAGCTTCGGTATCGGTACCAAAAGCATCACGATTGCGTAACGTTCCAGCACCAGTGCCATTCAGGTAAACGTAGCCAAAATCATCAGTCAGCTCGCTGTAACGCAGATTGCTGCGCAGCACGAAGCCATTGTCGAAATCATGGGTAAAGTTGCCGCTTAGACTGGTGCGCTCAACATCATGAAAGTTGTAGTCGGGCTCGCCATAGAATTTACTGCGGTCATATTCCTTATCTTTCGGATACCCGCCGCTGTTGGGCGTGCTGGTTGTATTGAGGTAGTCGAGAATCACTGTCGCCGAGGTAAATGCCGTCGGTGCCCAGCTCAGTCCCCCCATCACGAATTTATTGTCATCCTCTGAGTGATCGTACTCGCGATCACTGTTCTGGAACTTGCCGGTGAAGCGATAGGCCAGCGTCTGTTCCTCGTTCAACGAGTCCCCGACATCGATTCCGGTTTCCACGTGGTCAAAGGAACCGTAGGTCACATAACCCTGACCGAACTTCTCGAAGCGCGGCTGCTTGGTGACGAAGTTCACCGAGCCACCCGGGTCTGCCGGGCCAAACAGGGTGGAGTTGGCACCACGGAGGATTTCGACGCGCTCATAGGCGAAGGGCTCTTCGCGGACGCCACGCATCGACCCCAAGGTCAAGCCGTCACGGTAAGTGGTCGCCTGGAAGCCGCGGATCTTGAAGTAATCATTGCGATCGTCAGTGCCGTAGTAGTCCGTGATGACCCCTGGGGTGTATTGCAGAACTTCCTCAGTGGTACTGGCGCTGCGCTGCTCGATTTCCTTCTGCGTCACCACGGAAACCGAAGCGGGTGTGTTGAGGATGCTGGTAGGCACCTTGCCACCCACCCAAAGCTCTTGAGCAACGACCGTGCTGGCATCGTCACCAGCGGATGCATTGGCATTGACGATGATGGGCGCGAGGCGAAACGGCTCCTTGTCATCGGCGCTGGTTGCCTCCTGGGCGCTTGAACTCAAGGGCGCAGCTGCAAGCGGTGCACAACACAGGAAAGCGGCTGTGACCCGGCGCCAAGGCGTCCGAGCCTCACCGAGCCCGACTTTGATACACGTCATATTCGATGTCCTCTGTATTTGAGTGATGGCATCCGCGCGCCCCATGACTTCTTGTTACGCCAGATCACATAGATTCGCGGGCAATGGATAATAATCAATCGCGAATGAGATAATTAATCATTTATCGAAAGAGCAGCAAATTTGCTCGGCCCTGGCTGACTGGGCATACGGCATATAAAGGCGGCATCGGAATGAAGAGCACGCTCTGCTCTGGGGCATCTGCCTCCGGGCGTTGTCGGCAGCCGCGTAAGTCGCCCGGCGGCCAACCCCAAACGGGCCTCAAGCCTTTACAATGCACGACCTCGAAATACAGCCGGTCCGCGCCATGTCCCTTCCCAAGCACCATCTCGAACTGCTCGCCCCCGCCCGGGATGCCAGCATTGCCCGTGAAGCCATCCTGCATGGCGCCGACGCGGTGTATATCGGCGGCCCGAGTTTCGGTGCGCGGCACAACGCCGAGAACAGCGTGGCGGACATTGCCGAGCTGGTGAAATTCGCCCACCTGTTCCATGCGCGGGTGTTCGTCACCATCAACACCATCCTGCATGACGACGAGCTGGAAGCCGCGCGCACGCTGATCCACCAGCTGTACGAGATCGGCGTCGATGCGTTGATCGTGCAGGACATGGGCATCATGGAGCTGGATATTCCGCCCATCGAGATCCACGCCAGCACCCAGACCGATATCCGCACGCTGGAACGGGCCAAGTTTCTCGACAAGGCCGGCTTCTCGCAGCTGGTCCTCGCCCGCGAGCTGAACCTGCAGGAAATCCGCGCGATTCACGACGAAGTGGACTCGACCCTGGAGTTCTTCATCCACGGCGCGCTGTGCGTGGCGTTTTCCGGGCAGTGCAATATCAGCCACGCGCAGACCGGGCGCAGCGCCAACCGCGGCGACTGCTCCCAGGCCTGCCGCCTGCCCTACACGCTGAAGGACGACCAGGGCCGCGTGGTGGCCTTCGAGAAGCACCTGCTGTCGATGAAGGACAACAACCAGAGCGCCAACCTGAGCGCGCTGGTCGATGCCGGCGTGCGTTCGTTCAAGATCGAGGGGCGCTACAAGGATGTGAGCTACGTGAAGAACATCACCGCTTATTACCGCCAGCGCCTCGACGGCATCCTCGCCGAACGCCCTGACCTGGCCCGCGCCTCCAGCGGCCGCACCGATCATTTCTTCGTGCCGGACCCGGACAAGACCTTCCACCGCGGCAGCACCGACTACTTCGTCACCGACCGCAAGATCGACATCGGTGCCTTCGATTCGCCGACCTTCACCGGCCTCGCCGTGGGTGAAGTGCTCAAGGTCGGCAAGCATGATCTGACCGTGCAGACTCGCGAGCCGCTGTCCAACGGTGACGGCCTCAACGTGCTGATCAAGCGCGAGGTGGTGGGCTTCCGCGCCAGCGTGGTCGAGCCGCTCAAGCAATTCGAGGAAGACGGTCAGTCGCGCTACGAGTACCGCGTCGAACCCAACGAAATGCCTGCCGCGATACGCCAGGTACGCCCGAACCATCCGCTCAATCGCAACCTGGACCACAACTGGCAGAACGCGCTGCTCAAGCCCTCCGCCGAGCGCCGCATCGGCGTACGTTGGCTGGCAAAATTGCGCGCCGATGAACTGGAACTGCACGTCACCAGCGAGGAAGGCGCCTATGCCACGGCCTCCCTACCCGGCCCGTTCGGCGAAGCGAAAAAGCCCGAGCAGGTGCCCGGCCAGATCGCCGACCTGCTGAGCCAGCTGGGCACCACCATCTACCACGCCGAAGAAATCGAGGTGGATGCGCCGCAGGCCTTCTTCATTCCCAATTCGCAACTCAAGGCGCTGCGCCGCGAAGCCGTCGAGGCACTGACCGAGGCCCGCGAAGCGATCCGCCCGCGCGGCGGGCGCAAACCGGTCAGCGTACCGCCGCCGGTTTATCCGGAGTCGCACCTGTCGTTCCTCTACAACGTCTACAACGAGAAGGCCCGCGCCTTCTATCACCGTTACGGCGTGCAGCTGATCGACGCGGCCTACGAGGCCCACGAGGAGCCCGGCGAAGTGCCGGTGATGATCACCAAGCACTGCCTGCGCTTCTCCTTCAACCTCTGCCCGAAGCAGGCCAAGGGCGTCACCGGCGTGCGCACCAAGGTCGCGCCGATGCAGCTGGTGCACGGCGACGAAGTGCTGACCCTGAAGTTCGACTGCAAGCCCTGCGAGATGCATGTGGTGGGCAAAATGAAGGGCCATATCCTCGATCTGCCACTGCCGGGCAGTGCCAGCAGTGTGGTCGGGCACATCACACCGGACGATCTGATGAAGACCATCCGCAAGCCGCACGCCTGACATCCACATCCGGAAGAGGCACTGCCGTGACTGTGCTTGCGACATGGGCGGAGATCCGCTCGCTCTATCGACAATGCCAACCCGGTGTGTTCAAGGCGAGCTTCACGCACGGCGGGCTGCGCATGGTCTGGCCCTCCTGGGCGCTGACGATCGCTGTCGGCATATTGCTGGTTGGGACCTGGTTCAATAGCCAGTCACCTTTGCAGGGACTGGCTGCCATGGCCGGCGCACTGCTCGCTCTGTTTGGCATGCTGCTGGCTCGAGAGCGCTATTGCGCGTGGTACTACCGGGATATCTATGCCCGTGAAACGCTGAATCGCTACGGTTTTCTACGCCGCGAAGAACTGCTGCGCTATGCACTGTTCCGCAATGCCCTGCTAAAGCGCGGGCTCGACGCAGCGGATATTCAGGAGTTGGCACGCATCGCCGAGATCGCCGGCCCTCCCCCTCAGGAACGCTGGGTCTCCCAGAATCTTGTCATCGTCATGCTGGTTTCGGCGATCGTCAGCCTGTCGACGGACGTCATCAAGCTGACCGATACCTGGATCGCCGGAAAAGGCAGCGTATTCGTGCTGGCGTTAGCCATGCTCACATACGTGGTTCTAGCGCTGTTGGATGGCATCCGCAGCAATCAACATCGTGACCGGGTAATCGGCCGCTGCCTGGAGCGGGCGGCATTGGATGTCGCGCGCGGGACCGGCAGCAACAGCAGCAGACAGAACGCCACGAGCGAGATCACCGCAATCAGGAAGACCATCTGATAGCGCCGTTGCACCGAACAGCAGCGAGCCGAGCAGACCAGCAAGGCGATCACGCCGACGGCAGGAAGGCCGTGCGCCGCTAAGGCAGACAGTGCTATCGATAGCCCGTCACTGCCCTCTGCCACTGCCTGACTTCCGTTCGGCATCCCGGCGAAACTTTCCAGGCGAGCGCCAGCCGTACCTACAGAGCCCATTTCAGGTCTGGAGTACGTATGGCTTACCCGAAGATTCCCGCTCAGCAGCAGGACCGCCTGCCCGGTCGCGAAACCGAAATGCACCCGCAGGCCGAGTTTATCCGCGACAGCTACAAGGGCAGTGGCAAGCTGGCCGGCAAGGTGGCGCTGATCAGTGGCGGCGACAGCGGCATCGGTCGCGCGGCAGCGGTGCATTTCGCCCGTGAAGGCGCGGACGTTGCCATCATGTATCTCGACGAACACGAGGACGCCGAAAACGCCAAACGCATGGTGGAAGCCGAAGGCCAGCACTGCTTGTTGATCGCTGGCGATATCCGCGACAGCAGCCACTGCAACGATGCCGTCGAGCGAACCGTGAAGGCCTTCGGCCGGCTGGACGTGCTGGTCAACAATGCCGGCCGCCAGGAGGTCCAGACCCGCCTCGAGGACATCAGCGACGAACAGTGGGAGAAGACCTTCGCCACCAACATTCACGGCTACTTCTATCTCACCCGCGCCGCCCTGCCCCATCTGCAGGCCGGCGCCTCGATCATCAACACCACCTCGATCAATTCCTTTATCGGCCACCCGCTGCTGGTCGACTACACCTCGACCAAAGGCGCGATCGATGGTTTTACCCGGGCGCTTTCGCAGCAGCTGATCGAGCGCGAGATCCGCGTCAACCAGGTCGCGCCAGGCCCGATCTGGACACCGCTACAACCGCCGTCGCTCGGCAAGCACGACCCGCAGATGCTCGAAGACTTCGGCAGCCAGATGCCCATGGGCCGCTGCGGACAGCCGTCCGAGCTGGGTCCGGCTTATGTCTATCTGGCCTGTGAGGACTCGTCCTATGTCAGTGGCCAGACCATCCATATCAATGGCGGCAAGGTGGTGAATGGCTAGCTGGCGGCAGAATGCCGCGCCAGGCCGGCGCGACTCCAGACGACGCATCGGGTAATGAGTCGGCACGGAACCATCGTGCGGCTCGCCGCGCCCAACGATCAGTACCCATGCGTCGACCACTATCGGTCCAGATGCACGCCAGCGCAGTCACGCTGCATATGAAAGGTGAAGTCATGACCCAGATTCTTATTGCCGCTTTCGACCGCTATGCCGAAGCAGAGCGAGTCAAAGCCGAACTCGTGAGCGAGGGGGTGTCCAGCGACGACATCCAGATATCGGCATCCATCAACAGCGATGCCGTCGACAGCAGCCGCGTGGAAGTGATCGGCGAAGAGCCGGATAAAGACGCAACGGTGGCCGACAAGATCGGCAGCTTCTTTCACAAGGTTTTCGGCGACGAATCGAGCCAGCATGCCGGTCGCTACCCCGAAGCGGCCCGCCGCGGATCGACCATCGTCACCGTAACGCTGGAAGACGACAGCCGGGTATCGGCGGTCGAGCATGTCATGGTGCGCAACGGCGCCATCGATATCGACGAGCGCAGCGCAACCTGGGGCGACGGCGCCACGCCGGTCACCGCCAGCACCGAGACGCTAACCACCGGCTACCCAGACGCCACCTCCATCAGCGTCGATGAGCGCGAACTGGACGGCAGCGCGACACCGGATCGCGGTGCGGATTTCGGCTCGATTCCCGGCCGCGCGGAAAATGAAAAGGCTGCCCGGCGCGACAATACCGCGGGTCGCGTACGCATCATCCCGCGCTAGGACGTCCAGGCGGTGTCGTCTGCCAGCAGCGCCTGCAGTGCCAGCGCATCGCTCACCGCAGCGCCGCTGGCGGTATTGTCGAAGATGCACCAGCACGGCACGCCGGACCGAGCACAAGTCCGCAGTTCATCTGCCAGGCGCGCCAGCCACTCGGGCGAGTAGGCAGAATGATAGATGCGTGGCGAACCGTGCAGTCGGTAGTAGCGCATTCCCGACCAGCCGCCCGGCTGCTCTGCTCCTGCAATCGGCGAAGGATCTGCCGCCACCCGTGCGATATACCAACGCTCTAGCAGCTCACCGGCGTCCAGCCAGCTGGCATGCCGCGGTTCGAGTACCAGTGCACCTTCGTAGCGCGCGCGCATGGCGGTGAAGAAGTCCCCCGCCACTGACCGATCGAAGGCCAGCGATGGCGGTAATTGCAACAACAGGCAACCGAGCTTTTCAGCCAGCCCGGTCACGTCACCGAGGAAGCGCCCTAGTGCCTCGTCGCACTCGCGCAAGCGCAGTTCATGACTGATCTGCCTGGGCATCTTTACGCAGAAGCGAAAGCCCTCCGGCACGCTCGCCGCCCATTTGCGATAGGTGGCCGGGCGATGTGGTCGATAGAACGAGCTGTTGATCTCTACCGCCGATAGCCCGCCGCTGTAGCGCTGCAGGTGCGTGCCTTGCTCAGCGAATGCCGGCCACGCCTCGCGCGGCAGGCTCCAGCCGGCACAGCCGATGCGAAACATCTCTTGCGCTGTCATACCCAACACTCCCGCCATCGCTCCGGCCCGGTTACCCCGGAGTGCTTTAAACTTGCGCCCCACCTGCCCCACGAAACCCGGTTGACTCATGAAGCAGCGCGCCATCACACCCTTTCAGATCTTCATCCTGTTGCTGTCGGTCTACGTGATCGGTGCGCTGGTGGCCGATCTGGTGTTCGACCTGCCCGACGACGTATCGGCACTGCTCGGGTATCTGGACAACATCGTGTGCTTCTTTTTCTTCATCGATTTCTGGATGCGCCTGCAACAGGCCGAAGACAAGCTGCGCTTCATGCGCTGGGGCTGGATCGATCTGCTGGCCAGCGTGCCGGCGGGCGGGTTGCAGGCCGCCAAGCTGTTCCGTGCCTTCCAGATTCTGCGGGTGCTGCGGGCGATCAAGTCGCTGCGGCTGATCTGGCGCATCCTGTTCCGCAACCGCGCCGAAGGCATCGTCGCCTCCGCCGCCACGGCGACCATGCTGCTGGTGGCGTTCGGCGCATTGACCATGCTGCTAGTGGAAGCGCCGAATCCCGAGAGCTCGATCAATACGCCGGAAGAGGCGCTGTGGTGGGCGTTCGTCACCGTGACCACGGTGGGCTACGGCGACTTCTATCCGGTCACCACCCTGGGCCGCATCGTCGCGGTGCTGCTGATGGTGTCCGGGGTCGGTCTGTTCGGCAGCTTCGCGGCCTACATCGGTTCGCTGTTCGTCGCCGACCGCAACGAGGAAGACAACCGCGACCAGCTGGCCGACCGCGAAACCCTGCAGCGGCTGCTGGTACAGGTGGAATGCCTGACTGAAGAGGTGCGCAGCCTGAAACTGCAACTGGGGGGCGATCGCCGCAACGATGGCGATGCGGTGGAGCGAGGGATTTGAGTTCGGAGCCCTTGCGTCATCAGATGCAAGGGCTACCGGGTGCGATTAGTTGGCGAAGTATGCCTGGGCCCGGGCTACTTCCGCGGGAGTCGGCTTGTACACGGTCCACTGATCACCCTCGTTCTTCTTGTAGCGGACCTCGTTCTTCTCTACGTCGAACTCGTAGAACGGGTAGACCTCGCGCAGGTTGTAGAACGCCGCGGGTGCGAAGAAGAGGATGTCGGCAACCAGGTAGCCGCTGTTGAATTTCAATGGAATCAGGCCATACATCGGCTCCATGCCGGGCTTCTCGGCACGGAAGCGGTACTGGCCGAAGCTGGTGGCCTTGTAGGTCTTGCTGACGGGGTTCTTCAGCACCAGCGGCGCATCCTGGTTGATCTTGATTGCCAGGTCCGGATCAGTGGCGCGCAGCGAAGTGGTGGCGGTGCAGGCCGAAAGCAGTGTGGCAGTAACGGCTACGGCAAGAATGTGTTTGGCGTTCATCTGTAATTCCCTGTTGTCCATCAGAAATCGATAGCTCTCATCCAGCCGGCTCGACCGGGCGGTTTGCCATCCATTGCGGCGCGCACTATAGGGCATCGACAAATAATGGCCAACCGCCACCCTTACAGGTGGTTTGTTTTCTTGATTGCCGTCAGGCCGACAAGAAAAACCGACGCCGGACTCTATAATCACCGGCCGGTCATGCGCGCTGGCGAGCAAACGAGCGCAACGCGAGTCGTAAAAGAAGACTGATCAGCAAAGGTGTCGATCATGGCCAAGGCCGGGGGCAAGCAGTTCAAATCCATCAGGCTCGAACGTCTGGCGCGCTTCATCGACTGGGCGACGGCGCGATATCCGGACTTCACCGCGAAGAAGCATCACCAGGAAAAGTGGTTCGCGCCCTATATCGGCTACCCGATGCCGGGGCTCGGTCGGGCGGCGAAAGCCTTCTGGCTGGGACTGCACGGTCCGGCGGTCGACCAGCTGATGGCCGAACCCACGGCGGATGAACTGCTCGAGCGGATCGTCAGCCGTGACCTTGGCGAGATCCACTGCAGCGTGGATGTGTTCGGCAGCGAGAAGACTTTCAGCCTGGGCTCGCCGGTCCATCTGCTGGAGCCGGACTGGGCCATGCGGCTGGACGACAGCCCGCGGCGCGGCGATTTCACCGGCAACCTGAAACAGGCCGTGCAGCGCTATGTGCGCAATCGGCTGCAGTTGCTCGAACGCCCCTTCGCCGAAATGGACGAGGACGAGCGGCAGCGTTGCCTGGCGCGCATCCGCCCCGAACTGTCACGGCTCGATGAATTTCTGCCGCATGCCGTCGCCATCCTCAACGAGATTCGCCATGAGCTGCGCTACGTGGTGGCGTTGCAGCGCGGCAATCTCATCCTCGAATTGCAGCGGCGCGTTCCTTCCGGCCAGGATCATCTGCTCAGCGTGGCGGAAGTCGAGACGTGGAAGCGCCAGGATCGCGACGAGCTGCAGGCCACCTTCGAGCGCATGCTCGAGCTCGCTGGCGATTTCGACCTGCAACTGCTCGGGCACAAGCGTCTTACCGAACTCATCGCCCTGGAACCCGGCCGCATGCGCAAGGCGATTCGTGCCGCCCGCCGCGAGCACGAGGAGAAGATGGCGTTCGCCGTGCTGCTGGAGAACAACCCACGCTTCGTCCACTACCACAAGCTCTACCCGGCCCGCCGCCTGACGCGACGCTGGATCGCCCTGCTCGGCCCCACCAACAGCGGCAAGACGCACCGCTCCATCGAAGCGATGGCGGCCGCCGAGCACGCCATCTACCTCTCGCCGCTGCGCCTGATGGCGCTGGAGAATCAGGAGCGCATCGAGTCGATGGGCGTGCCCTGCTCGCTGGTCACCGGCGAGGAGGAAATCATTCGCGAAGGCGCCACGCACTTCTGCTGCACCGTGGAGGAGTTCGCGCGCTTCCGCCATCAGCACTGGGATGTGGTGGTGGTCGACGAAGTGCAGATGATGGCCGACCCGCAACGCGGCTGGGCCTGGGTCGATGCGCTGGTCAGCGCGCATACGCCGAAGCTGATGATGACCGGGCCGGCGCTGATCGAGCCGTCGTTGCGCACACTCTGCGAGCTCTGCGAGGACCAGCTGCAGGTGCAGCGCACCAAGCGCCTGTCGCCAGTGGAAGTATCCAAGCACGCCACCACGCTGGAACGGCTGGAACCCGGCTCGCTGCTGGTGGCGTTCAGCCGCAAGCTGGTGCTGGAGCTCAAGGGCATGCTCGAAAGCGCCGGCAAGAGCGTCTCGGTGGTCTACGGCGCGCTTTCGCCAGAGGTGCGCCGCGAGCAGGCCCGGCGCTTCCGCGAAGGCGAGGCGGACATCATGGTCGCCACCGATGCGGTCGGCATGGGCCTCAACCTGCCGGCGCACACGCTGTGTTTCTATACCGACGAGAAGTTCGACGGCATCCAGAACCGCCAGCTCAAGGTGCAGGAGGTCAAGCAGATCGGTGGCCGCGCCGGGCGTTTCGGTCACCACGACAGCGGCGAGATCACTGCGCTTGACCCGCAGACGCTCAAGTCCATCCGCCGCCTGTTCAACAGCCCGGATGCGCCGGTGGACCTGAGTCAGTTCCAGGTGCGCCCGTCCATCGATCATCTGTCCGCCATTTCCGAACTGATGGGCGAGCCGAGCCTGCTGCGCGCCTGGCTGACCTTCAACCGCAACATCAATTACGGCGAGGCGTTCATCTCGGTGCTGCCGGACGAACTGGCCGAATGGATCGAACTGATCGACGACCCGAAGATTCCGCTCTGGCTGCGCTGGACGTTCGCCTGCACGCCGATCCGCGGCGGCTTCGACAGCCCGGCCAGTCAGCATGCCCAGCGCTGGATCAAGCGAGTCGCCGAAGGTCACGCCATCCCGATGCCCAAGCTGCTGCTCGGCAGCGATCTGGCCAGCCTGGAAAGCACCCTGCACGTGGTGGAAACCTACCTGCACCTGTCCCGTAGCTTGCCCGAGCATTTCCCCGAGCACGACGACGGTGAAGACGCGCGCAAGCTGCTCAACGATGCCATCACCCGTGAACTGTCACGCCAGCGTAAACCGCGTGCGGCGAAACGCGGCGGCGGCCGCAGGGCGGGCCGGCGGCGCTGAGCATGCGTGGCCGATGCGCAGGGCTGCACCTGCAAGCGCCCTTGTGTGCGTCGCTATAATCGCCGCCTCGCTGCCGACCACGAGCCAGCCCATGCCCATCAACTACGCCCGTCGTCTGACCGATCGCCGACGATCCGCCCATAGCAATCGCCAGCTCGGCTTGTGCCTCGCCTTCGTTGCGGGGGCCGCCAATGCCGGCGGGTTCATCGCCGTCCAGCAGTACACTTCGCACATGACCGGCATCGTCTCGGCGATGGCCGACAATCTGGCCCTCGGGGCCACCGACCTGGCGCTGGCCGGCTTCGGCGCCCTGCTCTCGTTCGTCCTTGGCGCGATGTGCTCGACGCTGATGATCAACTTCTCGCGCCGCCGCCGTCTGCACAGCCAGTACGCCCTGCCGCTGGCATTGGAGGCCGTGCTGTTGCTGCTGTTCGGTGTCCTCGGCGCGCGCCTGATGGCGGTTCCCGGTTTTTTCGTGCCGCTGACGGTGGTGCTGCTGTGTTTCATCATGGGTCTGCAGAACGCGATCATCACCAAGCTTTCCAACGCCGAGGTGCGCACCACCCATATCACCGGGATGGTGACCGATATCGGTATCGAGCTGGGCCGGCTGATCTATATCAACCGCCACCGCCATGAAGACCTGCCACCAGTGCGGGCCAACCGCGAGCGTTTGCGCATCAATGCCTTGCTGGTCAGCTGCTTCTTCATCGGCGGGCTGAGCGGCGCAATCGGCTTCAAGCACTTCGGTTTTCTCTCCACCGTACCGCTGGCCGCACTGCTGCTGACCCTGGCCCTGGTGCCGATGGCCGACGATCTATGGCTTGGCTGGCGCCTCTGGCGGCGCCGGCGCTGAGTTCACCGCGCCTCGCCAACAACTGACGCGCGCAACGAGACAGCCACGACACCCGTTCGTTCCATCAACACCTTGAAAAAATGTTCGAATTTTTACTTTGACAGCGGCTTTTATTGCCTCTAAGTTTTCGTTTCCGAACAATTCCGAACCATCGCAGTGCTCGGAATAAAACAAAAACAAACGAACGAGGCTCCGCGCATGAGTACGCCCATCGTCCCGACACTCAAGGGACAATGCATCGCCGAATTTCTCGGCACTGCCCTGCTTATCTTCTTCGGTACCGGCTGCGTCGCAGCGCTCAAGCTCGGCGGCGCCGATCTGGGGCTTTGGGAAATCAGCATCATCTGGGGCATCGGCGTTTCGATGGCGGTGTACCTCGCCGCCGGCGTCTCCGGGGCCCATCTGAACCCGGCCGTCACCATCGCACTGTGGCTGTTCGGCACCTTCGAGCGGCACCGCGTTCCGGCCTACATTCTGGCGCAGGTGGCCGGCGCTTTCTGTTCTGCGGCGCTGGTCTACGGACTGTACAGCAGTCTGTTTTTCGATTTCGAACAGGCCCAGCAGATGGTTCGCGGCAGTGTCGAGAGCCTCGAACTCGCGTCGATCTTTTCCACCTACCCGCACGCCTCGTTGTCGTTCGGCCAGGCGTTTCTGGTGGAGGTCGTCATCACCGCCATCCTGCTGGCGATGATCATGGCCATTACCGACGACGGCAACGGCCTGCCCAGCGGCCCGCTCGCACCTTTACTGATCGGCCTGCTGATCGCCGTGATCGGCGGCGCCATGGGACCGCTGACCGGCTTCGCGATGAATCCCGCGCGGGATTTCGGGCCTAAGCTGATGACCTTCTTTGCCGGTTGGGGTGACGTGGCCTTCACCGGCGGGCGAGACATCCCGTACTTCCTGGTTCCGGTCTTCGCCCCGATTCTTGGCGCCTGTCTCGGCGCTGCAGGTTACAAGGCACTCATCTGCCGGCACCTGCCAGGCGTTGGATCGGCCGCCTGCGATGCACCAAAACCCAAGGAAAAGGCCGCTGCCGAAATGGGCTCAGCCCAGCCCGATATCAGCAAAGTTCGCTAAGGAAACGTCGCCATGAGCAATCAGAACAAGCAATTCATCGTCGCCCTCGACCAGGGCACCACCAGCTCCCGCGCCATCGTGCTGGACCGCAACGCCAACGTGGTGACCATCGCCCAGCGCGAGTTCGCGCAGATCTACCCGCAGCCGAGTTGGGTCGAGCACGATCCCATGGAAATCTGGGCGACCCAGAGCGGCGTGTTCGTCGAAGCCCTGGCCCAGGCCGGCATCACCAACGAGCAGGTGGCGGCGATCGGCATCACCAACCAGCGAGAAACCGCCATCGTCTGGGACAAGATCACCGGCCGGCCGATCTACAACGCCATCGTCTGGCAGAGCCGCCAGAGCACGCCGATCTGCGACCAGCTCAAGCGCGACGGCATGGAAGAGCACATCCGCAAGACCACGGGCCTGGTGATCGACCCCTACTTCTCCGGCACCAAGATCAAGTGGATTCTCGACCACGTCGAAGGTAGCCGCGAACGCGCCCGCCGCGGCGAACTGCTGTTCGGCACCGTCGACTGCTGGCTGATCTGGAAGATGACCCAGGGCAAGGCCCACGTCACCGACTACACCAACGCCTCGCGCACGCTGCTGTTCGATATCCACAAGCTGGACTGGGATCCGGTGATGCTCGAGGCGCTGGATATCCCGCGCGAAATGCTGCCGGAAGTGCGTTCCTCCTCGGAGATCTACGGGCACGCCTATATCGGCTCCGGCCAGAGCACCGGCATTCCCATTGCAGGCATCGCCGGGGATCAGCAGGCCGCCCTGTTCGGCCAGATGTGCGTCGAGCCAGGCCAGGCCAAGAACACCTATGGCACCGGCTGCTTCCTGCTGATGAACACCGGGACCAAGGCGGTGCAGTCCGAGCATGGCCTGCTCACCACCATCGCCTGCGGGCCGCGTGGCGAAGTGAACTACGCGCTGGAAGGCGCCATCTTCAATGGTGGCTCCACCGTGCAGTGGCTGCGCGACGAACTGAAGGTGCTCAACGAGTCGCTGGATTCGGAATACTTCGCCACCAAGGTACCGGACAGCAACGGCATCTATCTGGTGCCGGCGTTCACCGGTCTTGGCGCGCCCTATTGGGACCCGCGCGCCCGCGGCGCGCTGTTCGGCCTGACCCGCGGGGTCAAGGTCGATCACCTGATCCGTGCAGCATTGGAATCCATCGCCTACCAGACCCGCGACGTGCTCGATGCCATGCAGCAGGACGCCGGCGAGCGCCTGCGCGCCCTGCGCGTGGATGGCGGCGCAGTAGCCAACAACTTCCTCATGCAGTTCCAGGCCGACCTGCTCGGCACCCAGGTAGAACGCCCACAAATGAAGGAAACCACCGCCCTCGGCGCGGCCTATCTGGCTGGACTGGCGACCGGTTTCTGGAGCGATCTCGACGAGCTGCGCAGCAAGAGCAGCATCGAGCGGGTGTTCGAACCAGCGTGCGGAAGCGAACAGCGCGAAGCACTCTATCGCGGCTGGCAGAAGGCGGTCGACCGTACGCGCAACTGGGCCGAGGACTGAGCGGCCGCGGCCCGCGCCTGCCTGCGGTCGGCTCGCAGGCAAGCGCGGCATTGCGCGAATTCGAACAAAGCGCGCTTTAATCGAACGCCAGACTACGGCATGCTTCCCGCACAACAGCGAACAAGGAAGCCTCATGAGCCTGGCGCCCCGACAGCAGAACATTCTGGAACTCGTGCGCGAGCGCGGCTACGTGAGCATCGATGAGCTGGCTCGGCACTTCGCCGTCACGCCGCAAACCATCCGCCGCGACATCAACCAGCTCGGCGATGCCGGCCTGCTGCGGCGCTACCACGGTGGCGCGGCCTACGACTCCAGCGTACAGAACACCGCCTACAGCCAGCGTGCGCATCAGATGCGCGACGAGAAACTGCGTATCGCTGCAGCGATGGCTGCGCGCATTCCCGACCAGGCTTCGCTGTTCATCAATATCGGCACCACCACCGAGGCCATCGCCCGCGCCCTGCTCAACCATCGCGACCTGAAGGTCATCACCAACGACCTGCACGTGGCGAGCATTCTCAGCACCAAGGAAGACTTCGACGTGCTGATCGCTGGCGGTAACGTGCGCAGCGATGGTGGCGTGGTGGGCCAGGCCACCGCCGATTTCATCAGCCAGTTCAAGGTCGATTTCGCCCTGATCGGTATCAGCGGCATCGACGAGGATGGCACCCTGCTCGACTTCGACTACCAGGAAGTCCGCGTCTCCCAGGCGATCATCCATAACGCACGCAAGGTGTTTCTGGCAGCGGACTCCAGCAAGTTCGGCCGCAGCGCCATGACGCGCCTGGGCTCGCTGGAGCAGATCGACTGCCTGTTCACCGACTCGGCACCTTCCGAGGTGTTCGCCGAGCTGCTGGCCCGCCACAAGGTGCAAGTGGAGATCGCCGACTAGGTTCGGCGGCAGGTTATTTGCGGACAAGTCCGCCCCCACAGTGATGGCAGGACACTCGTAGCGATTCGAGCGCTCGCTGGCAGGCGAATCCGCCCAACAGACTCCCGCGCCGCAGCCGGAGCAACGCAAACCAATCAGGGAATCAGAAAACCCAGCGTTCGAATATTTTCTATTTTATCTGTTTTCGAACATTTTCACTTTCATACGGATTCTTTTGCGAATAGCATGTTCAAAACCGAACATGACCTTTCGTTTCCGAGGAGAAGCCCGTGCCCCATTCCGCCCAGCCCGTCTCCGAGCTCTATGACGTCGCCGTGATCGGCGGCGGTATCAATGGCGTCGGTATCGCTGCCGATGCAGCTGGTCGCGGGCTGTCGGTGTTCCTTTGCGAACGCGACGATCTGGCCAGCCATACGTCGTCGGCCAGCAGCAAGCTCATCCACGGTGGCCTGCGCTATCTGGAGCACTATGAATTCCGCCTCGTCCGCGAGGCGCTGGCCGAGCGCGAAGTGCTGCTGGCCAAGGCGCCGCATATCGTCAAGCCGATGCGCTTCGTGCTGCCCCACCGCCCGCACCTGCGCCCGGCCTGGATGATCCGCGCCGGGCTATTTCTTTACGACAACCTGGGCATGCGCAAGAAACTGCCAGCATCGCGGGGCCTGCGTTTCGGCAAGGCGAGCCCACTGAAGCCAGCCATCACCCGGGGTTTCGAATACTCCGACTGTTGGGTCGACGACGCGCGGCTGGTGGTACTCAACGCCATGGCGGCGCGGGAGAACGGCGCGCACATCCATACCCGCACCCAATGCCTGAGCGCCAAGCGTGCCGGCGGCATCTGGCATGTCGAGCTGCGGCGCGAGGACGGCAGTCGCTTTTCGCTTCGCGCCAAGGCGCTGGTCAACGCCGCCGGTCCCTGGGTCGCACAGTTCATCGGTGAAAACCTGCAACAGCGCTCGCCATACGGCATCCGCCTGATTCAGGGCAGCCACATCATCGTGCCCAAGCTGTATGACGGCGAGCAGGCCTACATCATGCAGAACGAGGATCGGCGCATCGTCTTCGCCATCCCCTACCTGGATCGCTACACCATGATCGGCACCACCGACCGAGAGTACCGTGGCGACCCGGCCAAGGTGAGCATCAGCGAGGAGGAGATCGCCTACGTACTGGGCGTGGCCAACACGCACTTTCGCAAGCAGCTCGAGCCCAGGGACATCGTGCATACCTTCGCCGGCGTCCGGCCGCTGTGCGACGACGAATCGGATAACCCCTCCGCGGTTACCCGTGATTACACCCTGTCGCTGGCGGCGGAAGAAAAACAGGCACCGCTGCTTTCGGTGTTCGGCGGCAAGCTCACCACCTACCGCAAGCTCGCCGAGTCGGCGATGGCGCAGCTCAAGCCGTTCTTCCCGGGCATGGGTGAAAGCTGGACGGCACAGGCGGCACTGCCTGGCGGCGAAGGCATGAGCACGGCCGACGCACTCGCCGAAGAGCTGGTAGCCAAGGTACAGGGGCTGAAACTGCCGCTGGCCAGGCGCTGGGCCACTCTCTACGGCAACCGAGTGTGGCGCATGCTGGGCGAAGCGCGCTCGCTCGATGCACTGGGCGAGGATCTCGGCCAGCAGCTGTACGCGCAGGAAGTCGATTACCTGCGGCGCGAAGAGTGGGCAACCCAGGTGGATGACATCCTCTGGCGCCGCACCAAACTCGGGCTGGCCTTCAGCGAGCCGGAAAAGGCTCGCCTGCAGCGTTACCTGACAGAGCGACTGACCATCGAACCTGCACGCGACAGCGACGCGGCCTGAGCAGGCTGGGACGAGCTTCATCCAGGGCGCACTCGTCTGCACCACCCCACAGCGCTCGCGCTGCCGCCGAGTGGACGGGCAAGACCATCCGTCCACCCTTGCCGTTGCGGTCATCAAGTGTTCATACCCTTGGCGCACCGTCGGGCGACTGACCTGCTCTCGGGAGTTGCCTGATGACCACAAATACTGGCGCCTTAGCCGATCACTCCACGCCTGCCAGCCGCCAATGGCTTTCCTGGCTGCTGGTCATCACGCTGATCTACCTTCTGCTGGCAGCCGTCGGCGCCATCGGTGATGGCTTCAAGGCCGCAGTTGGGAACAATGCCAAGGAACTGTTCGCCTTTGCCACCAACCCCTTCGTCGGCCTGATGATAGGCGTGGCGGCGACGGCGTTGATCCAGAGTTCAAGCACCGTGACTTCCATCATCGTCGGCATGGTCGCCGGCGGGCTGCCCATTCCGATTGCGATCCCGTTGATCATGGGCGCCAACATCGGTACATCGCTGACCAGCACCATCGTTAGCCTGGGCCACGTACGCAACGGCGTCGAGTTTCACCGGGCCTTTGCAGCGGCCACCGTGCACGATGCGTTCAATCTCACCGCAGTGGCCATTCTTCTGCCGCTGGAACTGCTCTTTCACCCGCTAGCGCAGATGTCCGAAATCCTGGCCGGATTGCTGGTCAGCGACAGCACAGGCGTCGACATGAAGAGCGTCAACTTCATGAAGACCATCCTCACGCCTGCCAGCGATGTGCTCAACGCGAGCGTGGCCTGGCTGCCTGGCCAGGTCTGGTCCGGTGTCGCATTGATCATCATCGGCATCGGCCTGATTCTTTTCGCGGTCCAGGCCATTGGCAAGGTGCTGCGCAAGGTGATGGTCGGCCGCGCGAAAGACATCATGCACGCCAGCGTCGGCCGCGGCCCGGTTTCGGGGATCGCTTCAGGCACCATCATCACGATCCTCGTGCAGTCGTCCTCGACGACGACCGCACTGATCGTACCGATGGCGGGAACCGGCGTGTTTTCTCTCAAACAGGTCTATCCGTTCACCCTGGGCACCAACATCGGCACCTGCGTAACGGCCCTGCTGGCCGCTACGGCGATTTCCGGACCGACTGCCGAGCTGGCCCTGCAGATCGCGCTGGTGCATCTGCTGTTCAACCTGTTCGGAATCTTCCTGATCTACGTGCTGCCGTTCCTGCGCGGCTTACCGCCTGCTATTGCCACATACCTCGCCGATCTGGCGCAACGCAGCAAGCTTTACGTCGGGGCATACATCGGTGGCGTGTTCTTCGGCCTGCCATTGCTATTGATCGGCGGCAGCCAACTCTGACCCGCCAGGAGCCCGCTTATGCAACGCGAACGCCGTATCCAGACAGAGAACCGCATCCGTGAGCTGCGCGAATCGCTCAACGAACTCGAAACGCAGCTGCAACAGATCGATGAGCAGGAACGACAGGCGCAGCACCGGGAAATTGATCGGCTGGATGACTACATCAATGCCGTCGACAGCCGATTCAACAGCCTGCAGGTGTTCTGGAACTCACTGAAACATGAATGGCTGAAAGCCAAGTCCTGAGCGGCAAGGAGCGACCGCATGCACGTTATCCCCAGCCCGCTGCTGCTGATCGGTCTTTCGCTCGGCCTGCAGCTCTTGGTGGCGCCAACCGTTAGCGCCGCCGAACCCGCCACCGAAGGCCTGCTGATCGATGGCTCCAGTACCGTTTACCCGCTGACCCGTGAAGCGATGCGCCGATTCCAGCGTGCGCAGCCGGGGCATCCGATCGACGTGGCGTTCTCCGGCACCTCCGCCGGCTTTCGCCGCTTCTGCTCGGGCGAGACGGACATCAACGACGCCTCCCGAAAAATCAACAGCAGCGAGCAGGCACTCTGCGCGAAGAACGGTATCGGCTATCGCGAGTTGCCGCTGGCCATGGACGCGATCACGGTCGTCGTGCACCCGAGCAATGACTGGGCGACCGACATCACGGTCGAAGAGCTGAAGAAGCTCTGGTCTCCTGCGGCCGAGGGCAAGGTGACGCACTGGAGCCATGTCCGGGCGAACTGGCCAGACCGTCCGATGAAACTGTTCGGGCGTGGCCAGGATTCCGGCACCTACGATGTCTTCACCCGGGAAATCGTCGGCGAGGCGCATCGCAGCCGTCAGGACTACACCGCCAGCGAGAACGAGGAGGAGTTGGCCACTGGCATCGCCGCCGAACCGGATGCGCTCGGCTTCTTCGGCATCGGCGCCTACCACCGGCACTGGGACGAGCTGAAGCTGCTCGCCGTCGACAACGGCGAGGGACCGGTCTACCCGACACTGGAAACCGTCGGCGAGGCGCAATACCAGCCGCTGACCCGCCCGTTGTTCATCTACCTGAGCGAACGGAGCCTGCAGGACAAGCCCAGCACCAGGGCCTTCGTTCGACACTACCTGCAAGGGTTGCCGAGCTGGATCCACTTCACCGGGTACATGCCGCTGCGCGCCGAACGCTATGCGCAGAACCTGAAAGCGCTCGACGCAGCGCCGGCAGCGAATCCAGCCGGCGCCAGGTGATACGGCTGAATCAGTAGACTGCCGGGACGATCATGCTGTCCGGCACCGGGTTACGCAGGTAGTCGGGGTTGTAGACGCGCTCCGGCAACTTCACCGGCGTACGCTCGACCTCGCCGTACGGCAGCTGACTGAGCAGGTGCGTGATGCAATTCAGGCGTGCGCGCTTCTTGTCATCCGCCTCGACGATCCACCAGGGTGCGTCGGCGATGTGCGTGCGCTCGAGCATGATCTCCTTGGCGCGCGTGTAGGCTTCCCAGCGACGCCGGGATTCAAGGTCCATGGGGCTGAGCTTCCACTGCTTCAGCGGGTCGTGGATACGGGCCAGGAAGCGCCGGTTCTGCTCTTCGTCGGAGATGGAGAACCAGTACTTGATCAGGATGATTCCCGAGCGCACCAGCATCCGCTCGAACTCCGGGACCGACCGAAAGAACTCTTCGTATTCGTCGTCGGTGCAGAAGCCCATCACCTTCTCGACGCCGGCACGGTTGTACCAGCTGCGATCGAACAGGACCATTTCGCCAGCGGCGGGCAGATGGGAAACATAACGCTGGAAGTACCACTGGGTTCGCTCGCGGTCATTCGGTGCTGGCAGGGCCGCCACGCGACAGATGCGCGGATTCAAACGCTGGGTCACTCGCTTGATGACGCCGCCCTTGCCGGCCGCATCCCGCCCCTCGAAGAGCACGACCACACGCAGCTTGTTGTGCACGATCCAGTCCTGCAGCTTGACCAGCTCGCCCTGCAAACGCAGCAGTTCGGAAAAGTACAACCGCCGGGACAGTCCCGATCCCGGGGGCTGCGGCAGGCCTTCGCGGGATATCAGGGCTTCCATGCGCACATCGTCCAGCTCCATTTCCAGCTCTTCGTCGAGGCTGTCCTGAAACTCGTGCAGCAGGTGTTGGTAGATGTCGTGCGAGCTGCGCATATCGTCGGTCATGGGCGATTTCCGGTAGCGTAATGGCGCGCCACGCTCTGGGTGGCTCTGGCCCACGCTAGTCATCGGCGATGACGGACTCATGACCGACGCGCTGCCGATTCGACGCCGAGGACGAGCGGGCGTCGGCACAGCTTGAATCGCCGGGCAATTCCGGTAGGCTCGCAGCTTTCCCACAGGAGTACGCCAAATGGCTCGAGCCACTGCCCGCCACATCCTGGTTTCCACCGAAGCCAAGTGCAACGAACTGAAAGCCGCCATCGAAGGCGGTGCCGACTTCGCCGAAGTCGCCAAGGAAAACTCCACCTGCCCATCCAGCCGTCAGGGCGGTGACCTGGGTTCGTTCGGCCCCGGCCAGATGGTCAAGGAATTCGACACCGTCGTGTTCAGCGCCCCGCTGAACCAGGTGCAAGGCCCGGTGAAGACCCAGTTCGGCTATCACCTGCTGGAAGTGACCAGCCGCCAGGACTGATCACCGTTCATCCCCGCCCCCCAAGGGCGGGGATGCCTCTGCGCCGGAAGGCGCCCTTCCTGGCAGCCCCCCGTTTCGCTCCAACCTGATCACGCCTCGAGACGGAAACGTCCGGTCAGTGCCTTGAGGCCTTTCATGCTCTGCATGATGGTATTGCCCGACGCCGCCGTGTCGTGGGTGACTCCGGCGGCCTGATCGGCGACATGGGCGATGCGCGTCAGCGACTGGTTCATGTCCTCCGCCACCTGCGACTGCTCCTCGGCCGCCGTGGCGATCTGATTGGTCATGCCGCGAATGGTCTGCACCGCGCCGACGATCTGCCCCAGCGCATGCTGCGCCGCTTCGATCTGGGTGAGCGTCACCGAGCTGCTCTGACGCGACGCATCCATGGCCGTACCCGCGCGGGTGGCCTGGCTCTGCAAACGCTCGACCAGCACGCTGACCTCCTTGGCCGAACTCTGCGTGCGGCTGGCCAGGCTGCGTACTTCGTCGGCAACCACCGCGAAACCGCGACCCTGCTCGCCAGCGCGCGCCGCCTCGATGGCCGCATTCAGCGCCAGCAGGTTGGTCTGCTCGGCGATCCCGCTGATCACGTTGAGCACCTTGCCGATCTCGTGACTGTCTTGCACCAGCTGCTGCATCACATCGGACAGGCTGTCGACATGACGACTGAGGATGCGGATGGCACCGACCGACTCATTCATCACCGCGCTGCCGGAGTTGGTCTCCTGCTCGGCGACATCCGCGGCATTGGCGGCCTCGACCGTGCTGCGCGCGACTTCCTGGGAGGTGGCGAGCATTTCGTTCATCGCGGTGGCGACCTGATCGATCTCGGCCTGCTGCCCCTCGACGTTGCGCGCGCTGTCGCCAGCCAGGTTGGCCATGCGCACGCATTGACCATCGGCTTCGTCAGCGGCCAGGCGCACACCGCGGATCATCTCGCCGACCTGCCCCAGCAGGCGGTTGTAGGCCAGGGTGATCATGCCCATCTCGTCATCGGCGTGCCGCACCTGCAGCGGCGCGGAAAAGTCGCCCTGGCTGACCTTCTCCAGACGCCCGCGCAGCTCGTCGATCTGCAGCATCAGCCAGTTCATTCCGGCAATCCGACCCAGCACGACCAGCAGCAGGATGCACAGGGTCGACCCCAGGGCCACCCAGAGCTGCTGCGACGCACTGCGATTGGCCTCGGCGGATATCAGCAGCACCACTTCGTTGGACGCGCCAAGGATGTCGTTGGAGTCGGTGGCAATGGCGTTCACGTCAGCGCTCTGCCCTGCAGCCAGCGCCTGTATGGCGGGCCGGTAACGCTGCCAGATCTGGTCGACGCGCTGCAGATGTGGCTTTGCACTGGCCAACCCCACCGGGGCGATGTCCTGGGCGCGGTCACCGTTGAGCAGCAGCCGATGCGACTGTTCGAAGCGCTGGATGGTCTTGTCGACGGCGGCCTTGTCGCCGACGCCCTGAGCGGCCAGCAGCGCTTCCTTCATCATCTTCTGACTGAGCATGCGCTGGGCACCGGCCATGTCGATCTGGCTGGCGTCCTTGGCGGACATGAACAGCACAGCAGCGGTCAGTGCCGCACACAGAAAGATCAGGCTGTAGGAAAAGAAGAACTGGTTGTTGATGGTCCGCAGACCCAGTCCGCGCAGAAGGGACTGAATGACGTTCGCCAAGGTGCTGGTCATGGGGGTATCCACTACAGGAAAAGAAAGCGATGCCAGCGTCGAATGGCCTCGCAGCTAACCCTGTTCTCGGCGGTGTCAGGGGCAACTTGATACCGTTCATCAACTATCTGAAAGCCGCGTCATTGCTGGCGGCGCGCACTTTTTTGGTGCTCATGCAATGCGGTTTCGCGCACTGATACAGATCAACAGAAAGGGCCCATTCGTACCTGTTTTTTGGCTCGTTCGCGAGGCAACGTCTATGGTCAGGTAATGCGGGGCAAACTCGCATGAACACGGATCAATCGGGGGTGTGCGCATGTTCCACGTATCGCGCCGAGGCGAAAACCGCATCGATATCGACTTCTCCGGCAAGTTGGACAGTCAGGCCATGCGTGCTGCGCTGGATGACCTGCTGTTCAAATCCGAAGGCATCAGCCATGGCCGCATGCTCTATCGCATCGGCGACTTCGATCTGCCTACGCTCGGCGCCGTCGGCGTGGAGCTGTCACGACTGCCGCACCTGTTCCGCTTCATTCGGCGTTTCGACCGCTGTGCGGTGGTCGCCGGCAAGGAATGGCTGCGCAAGGCCAGCGAGGTGGAAGGCGCGCTGATCCCCGGGCTGACCATCAAGGCGTTCGACCTGCACCAGGAAGCCGAAGCCAGTGCCTGGCTGGAGCACGGCTGAGGGCCACGCCAAGCGGCAATTACCCGACCTGCGGGAGCGAATGGTCCGTCCTGGGTTGCTGTCGAACATGGACATCAACAGCCAGGAGAAGGGACATGGGACTTTTCGATACGATCAAGGCCAAACTCGGCCTGGGCGATGTCTCCAACGAGGCGCAACACAAGGCCGATGCACCGCCGGCCGACGCGATCCGTTCGAGCGCCGAAGGCATCACGCTGGGAGAAAGGCCCACCACCACCGACAACGCGACCATCGCGCCGCACCAGGACCTGAATCAGTCCCCGACCACGGCAAGCGGAGTGGATGTGGTAGCTCAGCTGGAAGCCAAGGCGGCGCAGCATCCGGAAGCGCTGAATTGGCGCACCTCGATCGTCGATCTGCTGAAGTTGCTCGGGCTGGACAGCAGTCTGGAAGCGCGACGGGAGCTTGCCACGGAGCTAGGCTGCCCGCCGGCGGAAATGGCGGACTCGGCGCAGATGAATATGTGGCTGCACCGGGCGGTGATGAAAAAGCTTGCCGAGAATGGCGGCAGGATACCGCCTGAACTGCTGCACTAGATGTGCGAAGGGCCTTCCGAGGAAGGCCCTTGCTTACGGCTTATGAATTGCGGACCTGCTCATCCGCGAGGAAATCTTCCTCCAAGAGCGCGTCACGCTCGGCCAGCGCGCCGTCGATCATCTGCGGCTGGGCACCGGAGCGCTTGCTGCGCAACTTGCCGAACTGGTGAGCGAGCGCATTGTTCAGCTTGTCCACCGCGCCGTCGATCGCCAACTCCAGCGATTCGGCCTTGTGGGTGACGGAAATCGGCTGCAGCCCCTTCGGCCGCGCTTCGATCTGGCAGCGCTTGTCATGGGCGCCGGCCTTGTCACCGTTTTCATCGTTGAGGTGCACGACGACGCGCGTCAGCTCGTCGTCGAACCGGTCCAGCCTGCTTGCGACACTGGCACTGACCCAATCAGCCAGACGGGCACTGCCTTCGATGTGGTTATCGCTGTGAACCTGGATTTGCATAAGTCGTCCTTACTTCCGCTTATGAGCACCGCCGTTTCCGGCGGCTTGGTGATAGCTATGCCACCGTTTCACTTATTAAGCAACGGGCAAAATGCCGCCGAAGCTGTCCTGCCGGTCAGCACTTTTCGCTTTGCTATCCGAAACTTAGCCGGTTCGCCGGCGTTCCTGCCGCGAATCGGACAAATTTGTGCGCTGGCAATTGTGAAGAGAATCGTGTGCAGGTGAAGCATGCTGCCCGCCCACCTGACGCGCTCAAGGCATGCGTCGGACGATGGGTATCCGACGCATGAAACGCGTCTTCGGGCAGTGCTAGGGTCTGTTGTCATTTCGTCCGGCGGCCGCGCCGGCGCCTGTTTTTACGCGAGGCAAGGCATGAGAAGCGAAGTTTGGTCATTTCAAATAAGCGACGAGTAACGCTGCATCGCGTAAAAACAGGCCCGGCCCGAAGGGTTGCGCGGGAAATGGCGCCAGCTGTCGTTGTAGGACTTGGCAAGGGAACAACCATTACCTGTGTCCTACGCCTAACCTGGCGCCATTTCTCGCAGCAACGCGGCTCGCGATGAAACGGCAACAGACCCTAGGCCGCCTTCTGGAACAGCTCGCGGCCGTGATCGAGGTGCTGATCGACCAGCCACTTGCCATGGGCGATGGACAGTCGCTGGGCCTTTTCCAGCTCGTCCATGAAGGCATGCTCGAGCGGTAGCGGCATACGACGGGTCACGTGCCCGGAGGGATCGGTGATCCGGCAACCGCCAGCCCAGGGCGTCGGGGTGCCGGGATATTCCATCACCTCGGCGGTGATGAGGTGGTCGCGGTGGGTGCATTGCATCATGGTCATGATCGTTACCTCGCTCTGTGCGGGCAGCCATCAGATCACGCAGGTTGGCTCCAGGCTGATGGACCGCCGATTGCTCCCCCCTTGATGAACAGGGCCGTTTCGCCGGCCCCAGCACGTCAGAACGGTATAGCACAGGCTGCCCGAGTCGTACGTTGCAGCGCACGGTCGACTGACGAACGTGTGCCCCACCTCAGCCATCCAGCGAAGGGCCGATCAGCTCGGCCAGCTGCCGATACACGCCGGGCGCGGCCACCAGATAGGGGTTGCCCCTGAGCAGCCCATCGTTACGAAAGAAATCGTTGCGCAGCCCGCCCGCCTCGGCCACCAGCACCAGCCCGGCCAGGCAATCCCAGCTCTTGAGCTCGGTCTCGTAGTAACCGATCAGTCGCCCGGCGGCGACATACGCCGTCATCAGCGCGCCGGAGCCGTTGCGGATGAACATGCCGCCTTCGGCCAGCAGTTTTTCCAGAAACGGAATGAAATGCTCCTTGCCGCGCGGGTGAAAGGTGCCCGCACCGGTCAGGCCTTCACGCACATGGCTGGCGCGGCTGGCCGTGAGCGGTGTCTCGTTGACATAGGCACCGCGGCCGAGACAGCCATGGAAGAGTTCGTCATGGTTGGGGTCGGCGATCGCGCCGATGTGGGGTTCCCCGTCGATCAGCAGCCCGATGGAAACGCACCAGTTGTGCAGGCCGTTGACGAAACAGGCGGTGCCGTCGATGGGATCGATCACCCATACGCAGCGGGCCTTGAGGTCCGCCGAGCCGCTTTCCTCGCCGAGAAAGCCGTCCTGCGGGAAGCGCTCGGCCAGGCGTGTACGAATGAAGTCTTCGATGCGTTTGTCGGCGACGCTGACCACATCCTGCCGGTCGTTGCCCTTGTGCTCGACATCCAGCGTCTCGCGTTGCCGATAGAAATCCATGCCCAGCTGCGCGGCTTCCAGTGCGAGGTTCCTGGCGCAGGCGTAGCGGGCATCGATATCGAGGTCTTGCTGGGTCGACTCGCTCATGATCGGTTCCTGAAACAAAAGCGGCATTCTAGACATGCGCCCGTTACAGCACGAGCGATGTAGGGGAAGAACCTGGGCGAGACGGCGAACCGCACCGGCGAAGACAGGATATTTCAGGGTCTCGATTCCCAACGCCATTCGCCGAAAACGCCCCCGCGACGAATCGATACGCGCGCGGTCCTAACCTGCGAGCCACGGCTCATCATTCACGCAGACAGGAGATTCCCATGGGCTTGTTCAACTCGATACTGGAAAAGATCGGCCTCGGCCAGGCACATGCCGCACCTGACAGCACCGCACCCACCACACCACCCGAAGCTTCGACAGGCGGTGCCGGCGCACCCACGGGTCCTGCAATGGACCAGGTGGACGTCGCGGCCAAGCTCGACGGCATGGCGCAGAACCATCCGGAGAAGCTCAACTGGCGCACGTCCATCGTCGATCTGTTGAAGTTGCTCGGCCTGGACAGCAGCCTCACCGCGCGCAAGGAACTGGCTACCGAGCTGGGTTGCCCGGCTGACAAGCTGGGGGATTCGGCACAGATGAACATGTGGTTGCACAAGACGGTGCTGAACAAACTCGCCGAGAATGGCGGCAACGTACCAGCCGATCTGCTGGACTGATCTGCTTCTCAAGTGGCGACAGGCGGGCTGCAGCGGTTGCCGCAGCTCGCGCAAAGGATCAATGCTCGTGCATGCGCACGTTCAACTCGTCGACGATTGGCGCCCACTCCGCATCCTCGATCCACTCATCGCGCAGCAGCGCACGCTGCGACTCGTTCCAGACCGGCGCATCGGCCAGGCGGACGTCTTCCGGCAGGCGCCCATGCTTGCCGATGAATGCATCGATACTCGCCGGATCTGACGCCAGGCCGAGCTGCTCGAACAGGGTACCGAGGTCTTTGTTGGGTAGTTCCATGATGTTCTCCTTAGGCTCGTCAACAGGCTGAAAGGCGCATCACGCGTTGCGCTACTTGCCTATTCAGAGGCTCTGCGGCTGACTACAGTTCCGCCTGGACCGATGAGGAACGACCTGCATGGACATCCTGCTCTGCGGCAGCTTCGACGAAAACGAGCGCGACGCCTGGCTCGCAGAGCTGCAGCGCACCTTGCCGCAAGCCCGCTGGCACCTGACCGCCACGCCGGAGAGCGCCGGGCTGATCACCGCGGCGGTGGTCGCGAACCCTCCCGCTGGCTCGCTGCACGGCCTGCCCAACCTGCGGCTGATTCAGTCACTCTGGGCCGGTGTGGACCGCCTGCTCAGCGACCCGAGCCTGCCGGATGTGCCGGTGGCACGCATGGTCGACCCGACCATGAGCGCGGCCATGGCCGAAACCGCGCTATGGGCGACGCTCTCGTTGCACCGGGGTTTCTACGATTACGCCCGGCAGCAGCGCGCCTGCGATTGGCGGCAACTGCCGCAGCGGCGGGCCGACGAAATCCAGGTGACTCTGCTGGGCATGGGCCAGATGGGCCGGACATGTGCCCAGCGCTTGGTCGCCCAAGGCTACCGCGTGACCGGTTGGAAGCTTCGCAGCGGCGCTGCCGATGGCGTTGCGCTGGAGCACGGTATGGATGCCCTCTGGCCGCTGCTGGCACGCAGCGACATCGTCATCAACCTGCTGCCATTGACGCCACAGACGGGCGATCTGCTGGGCCGGCGTTTCTTCGAAGCCCTGCGCCCCGGCGCGGGGCTGGTCAACCTTGCCCGCGGCGGGCACCTGGTCGAGGCGGATCTGTTGCAGGCGCTCGAATGCGGCCAGGTCGGCCATGCGGTGCTCGACGTGTTTCGCAGCGAGCCGCTGCCGGCAGAGCATCCGTTCTGGAGGCATCCACAGGTGACCGTGCTGCCCCACATCGCAGCCGCGACGGACATGCGCAGCGCGGCGCGGATCGTCGCAGTGAACCTGCAAGCGCTGCGTGACGGCGAGCCGCTGCATGATCTGGTGGAACGCAGCCGCGGCTACTGAGCGCGGCTGCGACCACCGGGCATAACCAAGCGGCTCAATCCTGGCTGAGCGCGCCGATCCGGTGGATGGAAAGATCCGCGCCGTTGAACTCTTCCTCCTGGCTCAGGCGAATGCCAGTGGTCAGCTTGAGCAGGCCGTAGACGCCGAAGCCGCCCAGCAGTGCCACCAGCATGCCCATGCCACTGCCGATCACCTGGCTGATCAGGCTCACGCCGCCCAGGCCGCCCAGCGCGGCCTGACCGAAGATGCCGCAAGCCACCCCGCCCCAAATCCCGCACAAACCATGCAGCGGCCATACTCCCAGCACATCGTCGATCTTCCAGCGATTCTGCGTAGCGGTGAACGTCCAGACGAACAGTGCTCCGGCGATCGCACCGGTAGCCAGTGCACCGACCGGATGCATCAGGTCGGAGCCGGCACAGACCGCCACCAGCCCGGCTAGCGGGCCGTTGTGCAGGAAGCCCGGGTCATTGCGACCGGCGAGCCATGCCGCGGCCGTTCCGCCGACCATCGCCATCAACGAGTTGACCGCCACCAGCCCGCTGATGCCCTCGATGGTCTGCGCGCTCATGACGTTGAAGCCGAACCAGCCGACGATGAGAATCCACGAACCCAGCGCCAGGAACGGAATGTTCGACGGCGCGAAGGCCACCAGCCTGCCGTCCCGATAGCGACCGTTGCGCCGCCCCAGCAGCACTACCGCGCCGAATGCCAGCCAGCCGCCCATGGCGTGCACCACCACGGAGCCGGCGAAGTCATGGAAGGAGGCACCGAACTGGCGCTCGAGCCAGCCCTGGAAGCCGAAGTTGCCGTTCCAGATCAGGCCCTCGAAGAACGGGTAGACGAACGCGACGATCAGCAGCGTGGCGCACAGTTGCGGGCCGAACCGCGCGCGCTCGGCGATCCCGCCGGAGATGATCGCCGGAATGGCCGCGGCGAAGGTCAGCAGGAAGAAGAACTTCACCAGCGCATAGCCGTGGTCCAGGACCAGCTGATCGGCCGGCTGCATGAAGGTCACGCCGTAGGCGACCCAGTAGCCGATGAAGAAGTACGCCAGGGTCGATACTGCGAAGTCGGTGATGATCTTCGATAGCGCATTGACTTGATTCTTCAGACGTACCGTACCGACTTCGAGGAAGGCGAAGCCGGCATGCATGGCCAGCACCATCACCGCGCCCATCAGGATGAACAGGGTATTCGAACCGTGGACCAGGGTTTCCACGGCGCTGTTGAGGTTTTCCATGGGTTACTACAGCCTCAGCGGATAAATCGCACCAAAACGGTTACCGTCGCCAGACGCGTGCACCGAGATGCATCACCGCGCCATGTCGAGCCACCGTCACCTGCAGCCGGAGCTTGCTTGCAGCGAAACGCTGAAGCGCCATGAAACCTTTGATATCAAGAGTTTAGGAAAACTACCGGAAATCCGTCGTGCGCCATTGCGGGGCTCGCACGACGACTGCTGCACCAAGCGATAGCAAGGCGCGTACCAAGCGCAGCGGCAATTCTGGTGCGGTGCACGCTCAGAGGGCGGAAAGAGCCCGGTATTCGTCCTGGGCCAACTGGTCGGTCATACCGCTGATGTAGTCCTGCAGCATCCGGTTGCGGTAGTAGAACTCCCACAAAGGCCAATCCGCCGATTGCTCGCCGTGCGCCTTGAGCGCTTCGTGGTAGGCCTTGACCAGCTGGTTGGGCAGGCGCCGCGCCAGCATCTGCAGGTGAGGTTCGCTGCGGCAGGTGCCAAGGCTGAGTGCGTCGAACACGGTGGCCGGCACGCGCAGTAGCGGCGCATAGAAGTCGAGCAGGCCCTGGAGGATGCGATAGCCCTGCAGTTGCAACGTTTCCACCTCGCGGTGGCAGAACACATGCTCCATCGCGACATCCTTGAAGGTCTGCACGATGGCGTTGGGCAGGCTGTCGTCTTCCAGCAACGCGCGATCCAGCGTGCCATGGTAGACCGCGTCGATGTTGTCGATGAACTGCCGCGCAGCGTGCTGCACCAGCGGGTGGATCATGTTCACCCGCAGCCAGATGAAGAACTCGCCGGCCTTGTTGATCGGCTCCTTCTGTGCGCGTTCCAGCGCGTAGTTGACCATGCCCCGGAAACTGCGCTCCGGCCCCGGCACCGGGGCATCGACCGAACCATGCAGCGCGAACTTGGCGAGCAGCAGCTGCGCCAGCTGTTCGATGCTGAAGATGCCCTTCTCCACCGAATCCTCGATGTCGGCCAGGCAATAGGCAATATCGTCGGCGGCCTCCATCACGTAGGCCAACGGATGACGCGTGTACGGCTGCAGATCGAGCGCCGCCTGCAGCGCACGCACGAAGGGCTCCTCGGACAGATAGAAGCCGGGCTTCTTCAGCAGGTAGGCGCCTGGCGTGCCTTTCGCGGGCTTGGCCTGATAGGCCGGCCGGACGTACTTGAGCAGTCCGGCGGCCTGCGTATAGGTCAGGTTGAGGCGTTGCAGCGAGACCACCAGACGAACCGCCTGGGCATTGCCTTCGAAGTGCTTGAGATCGACCAGCATCCGTTTGCGCAGCTCGGCATCGCCCTGCCCCGGTGTCACGGCAGCCGTGAACAGCGCGTCGAGATTGCGCTCGAACCACTCGCCGATGGCGTACTCGCCAAAATGGCCGAACGGCGGATTGCCGATGTCGTGCATCAGGCAGGTCATCTCGACCAGACTCTGCAATGCCGGCTCGAGCCCGTCCAGGCCGAACTCCGCGGCACGGTTGCCGAGCTGCTTGTACAGGGTACGAACGATGAAGCGGCCGGTCTGCTGCACTTCCAGCGAATGGGTGAGACGGCTGCGCACCGCCGCATTGCGCTCCAGCGGAAAGACCTGGGTCTTCTGCTGCAGGCGGCGCACCGCGGCCGAGTTGATGATGCGCCCGCGATCGCTCTCCAGCTGATCCAGCACGGCATCGAGATTGCCATCGCTGGCCCGCAGGCCCGTCTCGGCCTTGCCATAGGGGCGTTGGCGGGAGATTTTGTGCTTGAAGTTCACGGAAACCGGCATGCATCGTTCTCGTGGCGCGAAAAGAAGAGCCATCGAGCCTAACGCGAGCGTTCCGGGTTTACCATCGCTGCCCCTTTCATTGCCAAGCACGGCGACGGAGACGATCGTGAGTCGAGCAGATTTCCATCAGAACAATGCCGAGCGCGCCCGCGCCGAAGCCCAGCGCCTGCTGGACCAGCAGGCGGCCCTTGGCTCGCGCTGGCTGGCCTGGGTCGCCACCGAGCTCTATCAGCTCAGCCCGCCGGAATACACCGCCATGGTCCGCCGCGAACTGGAGCGGCTCAATCGAGCGCAGCAGCCGTGACCCAGCAGGCGCCACGCCCCTCCCTCGGAGCCTGGGCCGTCGACGGCCCACTGCTGTGCCGTCAGTTCTCACCGCTGCCGAACAGCCGCAAGGCCAGCGCCATGGACAAGCATGCGAGCGACGGCCCGTTGTGGCTGGGCCTGGATGGCCTGCAGGGCGATCGGATCGCCGATCGGCGTTTTCATGGCGGGCCGGATCGCAGCCTCTGCCACTACCCAAGCCAGCATTATCAGTATTGGTCGCAGCGCTTCCCGCAGCTGCGTTCGCGGCTTGGTCCCGGCGCCTTCGGTGAGAACCTCGGCAGCCAGGCGCTGAATGAAGAGCAGGCATGCATCGGCGACCTTCTTCGCTGGGGCTCTGCGCTGATCGAGATCAGCCAGCCGCGCTCGCCCTGCATCAGGCTGGACAGCCGGCATGGCGTGCGTGGCCTGGCGCGGGAGCTGTCGGCGAGCGGCCGCACCGGCTGGCTCTACCGGACCATCGAGCCAGGTAGCGTACGTCCTGGCGACAGGTTGCAGTTGCTCGAACGAGCGCACCCGCAGATCAGCGTCGCGCACCTGTGGCGCTGCTTTCTCGACCAGGACCTGGCTGAAGTCAGCCTGCTGCAACTGGCCGAGCTGCAGCCTCTGGCCATGCACTATCGGGCGATCTTCCGCCAGCGCTACGACACCCTTCGCGGCCGGCGCGACCAGCACAGCCTGTTCGACTGATAGCTAAGCAAAGCAATGCGTGCAAAGCCGCCCAGCAGTGCCATACTGCAGCGGTCACGGAAGACACAGGCCGGAAGCAGGCTTCGCTCCAGCAGCGACAGTCAGGCCTTCGCACCAGGACATGTCCAGCCAGCAATTACAGGTGAACACCATGAGCAAGGGAATGGACGCAAGGAAGAACAGCAAGAAAAAGCCGATGAAAACGGCGCAAGAAAAACGGATGGCCAAGCGCGACAAGAAGAGTGGCTCCGGCACTACGCTGCTCGGCACCCACGCCGCGACCCATTGAGCCTGATCGCTGCAACGCCCGGTCTGATACCGGGCGTTTCAGACCTTGGCCAGGCGCAACCGGCCGAACAACCAGCTACCGCAGACATTCACCCCCAGCCCGATCATCACCAGCAACGCCCCGGCCAACTGCAGCGACCCCAGCCGCTCGCCCAGCAGCACACTGGCTGACGTCAGCCCGACCACCGGCACCAGCAGCGAGAACGGCGCCACCTGGCTCGCCGGATAACGCGACAGCAAGCGACTCCACAGGCCATAGCCGAGAATGGTCGCGCCGAATGCCAGATAGGCCAGCACCAAAATCGTCTGCCAGCCGATGCCGCGCAGCGCCGCCTCGATCACCACCGGCCCCTCGAGCCACAGCGACAGCGCCAGGAACGGCAGCGGCGGCACCAGACTGCCCCACACCACCAGCCCGACCAGGTTCACCTTGCCGACCTTGCGCGTGACGATATTGCCCAGCGCCCACATCGACGCCGCGCAGATGGTCAGCACGAAACCGCTCAGCGTCATGCCCAGGCCGGTCTGCGCGCCGATCATCGCCAGACCGCAGGCCGCGATGACCAGTCCCAGCAGATTGGCTGCGCGCAGTCGCTCGCCGAGAAACAGCGCCGCGAAGAACAGCGTGAAAAACGCCTGCGACTGCAGCACCAGCGAGGCCAGCCCGGCCGGCATGCCGTGTTTCATGGCGGTGAACAGAAAGGCGAACTGCCCGAGGGAGATGGTCAGCCCATAGGCCAGCATCCAGCGCAACGGCACCTGCGGACGCTTGATGAAGAACACCGCCGGCACGGCCGCCAGCATGAAACGCAGCGCACCGAGCAGCATCGGCGGCACATCGTGCAGGCCAACCATGATCACCACGAAGTTCATGCCCCAGACGACGATGACGATCAGCGCGAGCAGCAGATCCCGAAGCGACATGGCGACGCACCCTGTTGCGTAAAAGATGCATTAAAGACGCCGCCTCCGGTGAGCGCTCCATACAGTGATCGCCAAATTGAGCGGCACAGTGCGGAGCAACCGCCCATCGCCCTGTCACGGGCGGCACAGGTCAGGCACCACCGCCACCGGCGACGCAAGGCCGGAATACGCTATAGAATCCGCGCCTGACTTCATCACTTCAGACGGGGACGAGCATGGGCGCACAGTGGAAAGCGAAGCATAAGGAAGCGGCGGCGAACGCCAAGGGCAGGATCTTCGGAAAGCTGTCGAAGGAAATCATGATCGCAGCCCGCAGTGGTGCCGACCCCGACATGAATCCGCGTCTGCGTCTGGTCGTCGAACAGGCGAAGAAGGCCTCGATGCCCAAGGACACCCTGGAGCGCGCCATCAAGAAAGGCGCAGGCCTCAGCGGTGAGGTGGTCCACTACGAACGCACACTCTACGAAGGCTTCGCGCCGCATCAGGTGCCACTGATCGTCGAGTGCCTGACCGACAACGTCAACCGCACCGTTGCCGAAATCCGCGTGCTGTTCCGCAAAGGCCAGTTGGGCTCCTCCGGCTCGGTGAGCTGGGACTTCGACCACGTCGGCATGATCGAAGCCGCGCCTGAAGGCGACGCCGATGCCGATGCCGAAATGGCCGCGATCGAGGCCGGTGCGCAGGATTTCGAAGCAGCCGACGAAGGCAGCACGCTGTTCATCACCGAACCCACCGATCTCGACGCCGTGTGCAAGGCGCTGCCGGAATTCGGCTTTACCGTGCAGTCCGCGCAACTGGGCTATCGTCCGAAGAATCCGGTCAGCCTGTCCGGTGCCGAACTGGAAGAAGTCGAAGCCTTCCTCGAGGCCATCGACGCCCACGATGACGTGCAGAACGTCTACGTCGGCTTGGCGGGCTGACAGCCATCGACTTTACTTGGGGCTGTTCCCGCGCGTGGCGATGCCGACGCGGGGGTGGGCCCTGACGAACAACGAACCCGGCGAGCATTCACCATGAGCAGCAGCAAACCGACCACGCCCTACAGTCAGCGCGAACAAGGCTATCGGGAAAAAGCACTGAAGATGTATCCCTGGGTCTGCGGTCGTTGCGCGCGGGAGTTTTCCGGCAAGCGCCTGAGCGAGTTGACGGTCCACCACAAGGACCACAACCACGACAACAACCCCGAGGATGGCTCGAACTGGGAACTGCTCTGCCTGTACTGCCACGACAACGAGCATTCCCGCTACACCGACAACCAGTACCAGGCCGAAGCCAGGCCGGGCAGCGACCTGGGCCCGAAGGAAACCTTCAAGGCCTTCGCCAACCTGGCCGATCTGCTCAAGGGTAAGCAGGACTGATCGGCCAGACCGGCATTCAGCTCACTTGACCAAGAGCACCGGGACCGATACCTCATGGATCACCCGGTTCGCCACCGAGCCCATCAGCATCCCGGTGAAGCTGCCCAGACCGCGAGTGCCCATTACCACCGTGTCGCAGCCCAGCCGCTTGACCGCGTCGTTGACCTGCTCGGCAACATTGCCCAGCAGCGCATGGGTTTCGCAGCTCAGGCCGCCGGCCTGCAACACGGCTGCCGCTTCGTCGAGCACGGAGCGCGCCTTGGCCATCAGGCCGTTGTTGAGTTCATCGATCATCGCCGACGTCACGTATTCGCCGTAGATGATCGGTTCATGCTGAACGTTGACCACATGCACCTGTAGCGCGATCCCGGTATCCCGCGCCAGATCGACGACATACTGCAGGGCGCGCTTGGCGTTGTCCGAACCATCGTATGCAACCAGAAGCCTGCGCATTTCCTGTCTCCGCTGTTGTGTGGACCTTCAGCTTAGACCAGCTGCCTGCGCGTTGCGGGCCCTGCTCGCACTTGTTTTGATCTGGCACAAGCGCGCATCATCTCGCGCCCTTTCAACGAGACAGAGACGAGTCTGATGAACCCCGATCAAGGTCCCGCATTCGGCGTCGGCGACGCCTCGTTCCAGGCAGCCGGCGGCGAACCGGGCCTGCAACGGCTGGTCGCGGACTTCTACCAGGTGATGGACCTGGCGCCAGAGGCCGCGGGCGTTCGTGCAATGTATCCGGCGGACGTGAGCGACGCCCGGGACCGGCTGGCGAGCTTTCTGAGCGGCTGGCTGGGCGGCCCGAAGCGATACGCAGAGAAGTATGGCGGCATCAGCATTCCGCAGTTCCATACCCGCTGGCAGGTCGGCGAAGCCGAACGCGATGCCTGGCTGTTCTGCATGGAACAGGCCATCGCCCGTCAGCCATTCACGCCGGAATTCGCCGACTACCTGCTACGGCAGCTGCGCGTCCCCGCCGAGCGCATCCGCCAGGTGCAGGCAGCCTGCCCGATGCGTCCGGGCCAGAGCTGAAGCGCCCTCCCCGCCAGAGGCTGCAATGTCATTCGTTTAAGACGTGGCGCTGCAACGTCCATAGGCGCGCCTGATCGATTAATCCGCTGGGCAGGAGAACCGAGCCACTCACCTTGCGTCATACAGACAAGAGCGGCCGTCGTGGCGGCAGCGTTCATCCGTCGAAACCGAGCTGGCTCGTTCCATGAAAATCCGCTTCGCGTCCATCAACCCGCAGAAGATCCTCGAGGTTTGCGAGATTCTCCAGCCCAGCGGAATCGAGGTGAAGCCCTTCCCCATCCGTATCGAGGAGCTGCGTACCGAGGACCTGCACCAGCTGGTCAGCGACAAGCTGCTGGTCGCCTTCAAGATGATCGGTAAACCGGTCTTCGTCGAACACACCGGGCTTTTCATCAACAGCCTCAACGGCTTTCCCGGCGGGCTGACGCAGATCTTCTGGGACCGACTGCAGGCCGAGCGATTCTCGGAGCTGATCGGGCGGCTGGACGATCCGGCCGCCGAGGCGCGGACCCTGATCGGCTATTGCGACGGTCGCAAACGGCATTTCTTCGAAGGCGTGGTCGCCGGGCGCATCGCACCGTCGCCAGCCGGGCATGGCGGCTTCGAATGGGACGACGTGTTCATTCCCGAAGGCCAGACCCAGACGTTCGCGCAGCTGGGCACGCAAAAGAACGGCCTTTCCATGCGCCGGCGCGCACTCGACGCCTTCGTCGCCTATCTGCGGGAGCCCTGAGCAACCATGGACCAGCTCCACGAAGCGTACCGGACCAATCGCCTGATCCTTTTTGTCGGTTCCGGCGTATCCGCCAACATTGGCTTGCCGCCGTGGAAGGAGCTGATCGACGAGATCGCCGTGCAGCTCGACTACGACCCGGAGGTGTTCAACACCTACGGTAATTTCCTCGCTCTGGCCGAGTACTACCGGATCAGGAAAGGCAGCATCGGCCCGCTGCGCAGCTGGATGGACCGTGAGTGGCATCGCGACATCGAAATACGAGACTCGGAAATTCATCGGCTGATCGTGCGTGGCCGTTTTCCGGCGATCTATACCACCAACTATGACCGTTGGCTGGAGTACGCCCATGACGCCCATGCGGTGGACTACATCAAGATCGCCAACGCCAGTGACCTGACCAAAGCCCGTGATGGCGTCAGACAGATCGTCAAGTTCCACGGCGACTTCGATGATGACGCCTCGATCGTGCTCGACGAAACCAGCTACTACCAGCGCCTGCAGTTCGAAACGCCCCTGGATATCAAGTTACGCGCCGACACCCTGAGCAAGGCCGTTCTATTCATTGGCTACAGTCTTTCCGATACCAATATACGGTTGCTGTTTCACAAGCTGTCGAAGATCTGGAACGAATACGAGACGCTCGGCGTCCGGCCTATTTCATATGTGTTCTCGCACAAGCCGAACCCGGTCCAGGAAGAAGTACTGAGACAATGGGGAATTCGCATGATCGCATCGGAAGATGATGAGCCCGGTGTTGCGCTGAAAAACTTTCTGCAGCAACTGGTCGAAACCTGAAACCTTTTCCCAAAACAAGCGAAGCGGAATTAAAGCAAGCGAAACGGCAATTTGACGAATACTCCGGCAATTGAGCATGCGCGATGCCAGGCGACATCGCGCATGTCCTGGTCAGTAGTTGAAGCCAATACCGATGCTGTAGAGGAACACTCCGTCATCATATCGATCCTGTGCATCGCTGCCGCTCTTGAACAGGAACTGATATTCCGCCATTGCGGTAATGAACGTCTTGTCCTGAACCCAGTATTTGAAGCCGACTTCCGGCCCCGCCATGAACGTCTCGTCTACCCGGTCACCGTAGACACCGCCAACACTCGCACCGATGAAAGGCCGCGCCTTGCCGGTGCCGAAGTGATAGTCATAGAAGACGCGAGTCGAGCCATCGAACTTGACACTTTCTCCCTCGGTGTCACGCGCATTCACCGTCTGCCGAACACCCCAGAGAGAAGACTCGCTTAAATACTGACCCCAACTTCCCTGTACGGAAAACACAGTATCGTCAAAGTCCTTGTCGCTGCTTCCTGCACCACCCAGTGTGATTTCCTTGTCACCGGTCATGGGAGCCGCACCGGCAACAGCCGGAAGCATGGCGGCAACCATTAAGGAAGTTTTGAAAAGTCGATTCATGACGGCACCTCTGCTTTTGTGCTTGTTATGAAATACGCAACAGCAATGCGTATTTTGAGACAAGCATGTAAAACCTGAGACCGCCCAAAAGAATCGACGAATGACCTGTATTTCATGCAAAACAATAGAAAAAAGCGTCAATCCGATGATTTTTATGAATTTAGCTTATGGGGCAATATTGTTATGCCATCACAAAAACTCTCAAATAGATATTAGAAATGCAATTACAGAATCGTTGCGCGATATACATAAAAAGCTTTTCCATGCGCTCAACCAGCCACATTGGCACTCCTTTCTTGAAGTTCAAGCGCATCGTCTTCCCGTTCATCATCGAAATAACGGCTGAATGCGAGATACATCCACACCGGGGTCAAGGCCAACCCAACAGCGATGCATACCCACGCCAGCGCAGAACTCCCGTCGGGCTGTGGAAACAGCAACCGCCCCATGCCGATCAATAACGTGTAGACCGATAGCGCCGTAACGCACACCGCAAACAGGCGAACACCCAGCGCCTTGAGCGACTCCCGGCGCGAGACGCCACAACGCGCGGCGGTCTGCCCCCAGAAGCCGAACGGTCGCACCCTGCGGTAGAAGTGGTCCAGCGTCTCCCTGTCTGTGGGCGGGGTGATGTAACTGACCAGAATCGCCGCGCTGCACGTCACCAGCGACATGATGCCCAGGCGTATCCACTCCCGCTCCGGATCGGTGCCGAGGTAGTAGAGCAGCAAGGGGGCGGTGATCAGCGATGCGATCATTGCCGTCAGTTCGGAATACAGATTGATCCGCTCCCAGAGCCAGCGCAGCACCAGTACCGAGCCCATACCGGCGCCGAACAGCAAGGAGATGAACCAGGCCGTCTGAATCGAGCCGAGGTTGGCCATGATGACCATCGCGATCAGCAGGATCAGTACGTTGGAAAGACGCGCGACCAGAACCAGCTCCTTGTCCTTGGGCTTGCGCTTGAGCAGCTTCGGCGCGACGACCCCGCCATAGACATCATTGCTCCAGTACGAAGCGCCCCAGTTGAGGTGCGTATCGACGGTCGACGCCAAGGCCGCCAACAGGCCCACCAGCATCAGCCCGCGGAAACCCGGCGGCAGCAACTCTTCGATACCGGTGACGAACAACGCCTCGCGCGCGGCGGTGAAGCCATCAGCGCTCATTTCCTCTGGACTAAACGGGTACAGCACCAGCAGACCGATGGCGATCGCTAGCCAGAACAGGCTGCGCAGGAAGATCTGCAGCCAGGTGAATACCAACCCGGCAATACGCGCCTCACGATCTGTCGGGCAAGCCATGCTGCGCTGCGCCAGGTATCCGGTGCCGTCGGAGTTCATCTGAAACAGCCATTGCAAACCGACGATCACCAGAAACGGCGTCAGCGCCTCGCCGGCATTGCTCGGCGGCGAAAACGAAAGCATCTTGGCCGCCTGTTCGCTGCCATACAGCTCGACGATCCGATCGGTCAGACCGCCAAGTCCGCCCGCTGCATCCACCACGAACCAGGCGTATACCAATGTACCCAGCATCGCCACGCTGAACTGCATGACATCCGTCTGCACCACCGCGCGCAGGCCGCCGGTGATCGAGTACATCGCCGTGAAGGTCAGGATCAACAGGATAGAAATGAGATTGTTGGTGCTGGTCGTCAGCTGATCGAGCCCACTGATGCTCTCACCAAGCCGTATACCGCTGGCTTCCACTGCGCCCATGATCACCGCGTAGACGCCGCCCGGCAGCCACTCGTGCCATGGCAGAAACACCTCGGCAATGCGAATGGCCGCGACCAGTACCATTGCCAGCACCACACAGTTGATAACGGTGCCGTAATAAATCGCCTTGAACAGCCGCAACGGCACCACTGCGGGACCGCTGTAGCGCACACGAGTGAGTTCGGCGTCGGTGAGCACCCCGGCACGGCGCCAGCCGGAGGCGAATACCCATGCCAGCAGCAGGAATGCCAACCCATATATCCACAGCCGCCACAACGCAAAAACCCCGGCAGTCGCGACCAGACCGCTGACCAGCAACGGCGTATCGGCCGCGAACTGCGTGGCGGACATCGACACACCTGCGCGCCAGCCCTTGATGGTTCGTCCGGCAAGAAAGTATTCGTGAAGGCTCTGCGAGGCTTTGGAGCGGGCGCGCATCCCTGCCGAAAGGCCGTAGAAAACGAATGCGAGCACAATCAGTAGATCCAACATGTTGTTATTCCTGTCGTTGGAAACGCTAAGGGTGAGAGCGCCAAGACGACGGAAAAGATGCAGCGAACGGATGAACGGCAGCGGTCGGATACAGGGCGTATGGCGATCGCAGCACAGGCGCTAGACTAGCGCCCTCGAAGAATCCACGGTCGGTCATGCCCACTCTCGACTATTCGCCGCTCCCCAAGGCTTTGCAGCCGCTGCTGGTCAGGTTCTATCGAGCCCACAACAGCCGTAACCGCATACGTCCCGAGGCCACATGCTGGGTGGCCCGGCGCGGCGCTATCCTCGGTGGGCTCTGCCTGACGCCAGTAGCGGATGGGCATTTTCTGACCGGCTTGTTGGTGACCCCTTCGCAGCGAAGCCGCGGCATCGGCGCGCAGCTTGTACGCGAAGCGCTGATGTCGAACAGCGGACCGGTCTGGCTGTTCTGTAAACCGGAACTTCTGGATTTCTATACGCGACTTGGCTTCGTCATGACGGACCAGCTGCCTGACACCCTGGCCGACCGACTGGCCCGCTACCGGCGGACCAAGGCACTGATTGCCCTGCTCAATGACCGAAGGATGATGCCCATGCCAGCTGCAACCCTGAACATCGCCATCGCCTGCCTGATCGACGAACGCGGACGCCTCCTGGTCGTGCGCAAACGCAGCACCCGCTTCTTCATGCTCCCCGGGGGCAAGGCAGAACCGGGCGAAACACCTCTGCAAACCCTCAAGCGTGAGCTTCATGAAGAACTCGACCTGAGGCTCGAGGATGAAGACCTCGAGTCGTTCGGGCATTTCCGCGCACCGGCTGCCAACGAGCCGGACCATCAGGTGGAGGCGGATGTGTTCATCGGACGCCTGCCCCACGCAGTGAAGGTGCAGGCCGAACTGGAAGAACTGGGTTGGCTGGAGATCGCGCCATGCGCGAGGGAGGATGTGGCGCCGCTGTTGCGCAGGCATATCATGCCTGCGCTATTGATGCGTACGGAGGGGAAGGAACAAGCCGTCTGAGCGTGCGCCTCCGGTTGATCAGGGCGAGATCGGATCGCTGGCTGGAAAGGTTTCTTCTATAGCCTCATCGAGCTGATCTTCGTCAGCCTCATCCGGCCGACGGGTCACGTCGTCCTGCTCTTTGGTGGGCTGGTCGTTGTGCTGGTCGCCGTTCATGTGGTTCTCCGCTGATGGACTGTTCCCATTAGGCCGTGCCCCGGCCACTCGGTTCAGCGGGAGTTTCTTGCAGGCAAAAAAAGGGGCGGGTTTGACCCCGCCCGCCTCCTTCCTTGTTCCCTGTATCCCTTCTCATCTTCCTGGATGACACCGCTTCCTGCGGCGGTCCTTGACCTTCATCCTGAAGGCCGCGCTAATCCCTGAGCACGGGTGCGATATTAATGATCGGCGTGACGACAACAAGCTGTGGCATCCGGCCGCAGCACTGCCTGGCCCATCCAGAGCATCTAATAAGTTCTATAAAAATCAGTAACTTGCGTAGTGATGCTGGCATAAATCGCCGGTCACCGTAGCTGTTTCGTGGGGTTTGCTTACAACGCTTGTAAGCAAATGCGTACACGGGGAGAGGACAACCAGGAAAATCGACCGCGGCGGATTAAGCCAAGGGATCGACCCAAGGCAGCGTGTGTAAGGGGTCAGGAAGAGTGCAGCAGCGGCGGGATTGTCGTCGGGCCCGGCAACCAGACCCGACGACATTGATGTCACTGGAACAGCGCGTCGCTCGACAGGCCGTTACGCTCGAGAATCTCGCGCAGACGGCGCAGCGCCTCCACCTGGATCTGGCGAACACGCTCGCGGGTGAGGCCGATCTCCTGCCCCACCTCCTCCAGCGTCGAGGCTTCATGGCCGCGCAGGCCAAAACGACGGATAACCACCTCCCGCTGCTTTTCGGACAGATCAGACAGCCATTGGTCGATGCTGTTGGACAGATCGTCATCCAGCAGGAGCTCGCAAGGATCGGTCGGGCGATCGTCGGTCAGTGTATCGAGCAGCGTCTTGTCCGTGTCCGGGCCAAGCGACACATCCACCGAAGTGACGCGTTCGTTGAGCCCGAGCATGCGCTTGACCTCACCGACCGGCTTCTCCAGCAGGTTGGCGATCTCTTCAGGGCTGGGTTCGTGGTCGAGCTTCTGGGTCAGCTCGCGAGCGGCCCGGAGGTAGACGTTCAATTCCTTGACCACATGAATCGGCAGGCGAATCGTGCGGGTCTGATTCATGATCGCCCGCTCGATCGTCTGTCGAATCCACCAGGTGGCATAGGTGGAAAAGCGGAAGCCGCGCTCGGGGTCGAATTTCTCCACCGCGCGAATCAGACCGAGATTGCCCTCCTCGACCAGATCGAGCAGGGAAAGACCGCGATTGACGTAGCGTCGGGCAATCTTCACCACCAGGCGAAGGTTGCTTTCGATCATGCGCTTGCGCCCCGCCGGATCGCCTTTCTGCGCCAAACGCGCGAAATGCACTTCTTCTTCGGGGGTCAGGAGGGGGGAGAAACCGATTTCGTTGAGATACAACTGGGTTGCATCTAGCGCCCGGTTGTAGTCGATGAACTTGTGCTGTTTGCTGGATGTGGCCTTGGGTCTGCCTGCACTGGCAGCCTTGGTCACTTTGTCTTTCTGGTCGAAGTGGATCGGCGTTTCCATGAGCAGAACCGCATCGTCGACGTCAAACTCCAGCGCGTGGTCTTTAAGTGCCATTTTATTCTTGTCCTGTTCCGAGTTCGACAACAGGCCCAAGCGGCGCGGGTCCCTGGCTACGCTCAAGCCCAACCTAGTGCTGGAACAGGCAGGCGACAGGTCAACGTCTTGGCAGGTATTGCAGCGGGTCTACGGGTTTGCCCTGGCGACGAATCTCGAAATGCAGCTTCACCCGGTCGGTACCCGTCGATCCCATCTCGGCGATACTTTGCCCAGCCTTGACTTGTTGACCCTCCCGCACCAGCAGCCTGCGGTTGTGTCCGTAGGCGCTTACATAGGTATCGCTGTGCTTGATGATCACAAGTTCGCCGTAACCCCGTAATCCACTGCCGGCGTACACAACAGTCCCATCAGAAGCAGCCAGGACAGGCTGTCCCAAATCCCCAGCGATATCAATTCCTTTATTCAAACTACCGTTTGAGGAAAAACGACCGATGATCGTGCCGTTCGCTGGCCATGCCCAACCGCTTGCAGAGCGGGTCACAGGTGTGACCGGAGTGCGCGCCGGCTGGCTAACCGCAGGCTTAGGCTGTGTGGTGATCGCCGGCTGGCGCGGCACCGGATTGGCGACCACGACCGGGGTGGATGGGGCGGGACTGGAAGAAGGCTTAGGCACCGGCTGCGGTGTAGCAGCCGCCGTTCGGGTGGCGCCGCCGCTGAAGCGAATCCGCTGACCGGGATAGATGACATGCGGCGGCTGAATGCCGTTTACGCGGGCCAGATCGCGCCAGTCCCAGCCGAAGCGGAAAGCGATGGACCACAACGTGTCGCCGCGGCGCACGATGTACTGCCCGCTGGTGACACGATCACGCTGGTTGCGATCGACGACCTGCACACCACCGCCCGGAGGCGAGGATGCGCAACCGACCAGCGTGCCGGCGATCACCAGCACGCCGACCATCGAGCGGACCAAAGGGTCGCGAATCCACCGCCGTACTGCTGTGAGCCTCAATGCCCGCTCCCTTTCATAGACACGTGCGTCAAACGCCTTCCGTCATCGGCTGGCGTCGCCCGGCGAACCACTCGAGACCCAGCACCAGGACGATGCCGCCCACGGCCAGCAGTATGGCCAGCAGCAACTGTGGGTCCTGGCCAGTCAGATCGCCATAGGCGCCGGGCAGCAGATTCTGCTGCAGGACCGGAACGTTCTCGCCGCTGGAGTTGGTACGCCAGGTCAGCGTTTCCTTCCACGGCCAGACCTTGTTCAGCGAGCCGAGCATCAATCCGGTCAGAAACGCCAGGGTCAGGTCGCGCCAGCGCTTGAGCAGCCAGCTGAGGAACTTGGCAAAGCTGAGCAGACCCACCAGGCAACCGGCAGCGAAGATCGCCATCACGCCGATATCGAAGTTCTTTACCGCACCCAGCACCACCGGATACAGCCCCAGCAAGACGAGGATGAAGCTGCCGGAGATCCCCGGAAGGATCATGGCGCAGATGGCGATGGCACCGGCGAAGAACAGGCTCAGGCCGTCACTGCCCCATTGCACCGGGGCCGCCACCGTTATCCAGTAGGCGAAACCGATACCCAGGCAGAAACTCACCAGCCGCGACAGGTTGCGCCGCTGGATCTCCTTGCCCACCAGATGCACGGAAACCAGGATCAGGCCGAAGAAGAAGGACCAGACGGGAATCGGATGCTCTTCCAGCAGGAAGGTAATCAGCCTGGCCAGGCTGAGGATGCTGGTCAGGATGCCGGCAAACAGCACCACCAGAAAACTGCCGTTGGCGGTCTTCCACGTCTCGGCGACGCGCCCCCGCAGCAACGGGCGGATGGCATAGGGCACCGCACTGATCGAACGCAGTAGCTCGTCGTAGATGCCGGTGATGAAAGCCACCGTACCGCCCGAGACACCGGGCACCACATCCGCTGCGCCCATGGCCATGCCCTTGGCGTACAACAATAAAGCGTCTTTCATGCTTTCTTCCGCTGAATGATCAAATCACGGGGCCATTGAGCAGCGGCACGAAACGTACGGTATCCAGAAGATGACGCGAAAAGCCGTTCTCCTCTCGAATGATCAGCATGAGTTGCTGGACCTCGCCGGCCCCTACCGGGATCACCAGACGCCCACCGGGCGCCAACTGATCGAGCAGGGCCTGCGGCACATCGGCTGCCGCTGCGGTGACGATGATCCCGTTGTAAGGCGCCAATGCTGGCCAGCCTTCCCAACCATCGCCCCAGCGAAAGACCACATTGCGCAGCTTGAGTTCGGCGAGGCGCTCCTTGGCTCGGTCCTGCAGCGCCTGAATGCGCTCGACCGAGAAGACCCGCTCGACCAGCTGCGCCAGCACGGCGGTCTGGTAGCCGGAGCCGGTCCCGATTTCGAGAACCTTGTCCAGCGGCCCGTCGGCCAGTAGCAGCTCGCTCATGCGTGCAACCATGAACGGCTGGGAAATGGTCTGGTTGTGTCCGATCGGCAGCGCCGTATCTTCATAGGCACGGTGCGCCAGGGCTTCGTCTACGAACAGATGACGTGGCGTGCGGCGGATGACTTCGAGCACCTGGGCGCTGGAAAGACCTTCCTCGTACAGGCGCTGGATGAGGCGATCACGGGTGCGTTGGGAGGTCATTCCCGACCCATGCAGCAGGCTGTCTTGTTCGCGATGTCTCACAGCACGTTCTCCAGCCAGCTCTCGAGACCGTTGAAGGCCTCATGAAAAGTTCGATCCAGCTGCAGCGGGGTAATCGATACGTAACCCTGCATCACCGCATGAAAATCGGTACCCGGTCCGCCATCCTCGACGTCCCCGGCCACGGATATCCAGTAGCCCTCCTTGCCCCGAGGGTTGGCCTGCTTGACCGGCGGCTTGGCACGGCTGCGATGCCCCAGACGAGTGAGCTGGATACCACGAATGTGATCAAGCGGCAGGTTCGGCACGTTGACGCTGAGCACCGTGCGCGGCGGCACTTCGAGCTGGTCGTGCTTCTCCACCAGCAGGCGCGCGATATGCGCAGCGGTCGGCAGGTTTTCCGTGGAGCGAGAGACCAGCGAGAAGGCAAAGGCCGGGCGGCCGGTGAAGCGGCCTTCGATGGCCGCGGCAACCGTGCCGGAATAGAGCACATCGTCGCCCAGATTGGCGCCGAGGTTGATGCCCGAAACCACCATGTCCGGTGTTTCTTCGAGCAGCCCGTTCAGGCCCAGATGCACGCAATCGGTGGGCGAGCCGTTCAGCCCGATGAAGCCGTTCGGCATGCTGACAGGATGAAGCGGGCGGTCCAGGGTAAGGGCGCTGCTGGCGCCGCTCATATCCTGGATCGGGGCTACCACCTTGCACTCGGCATAGTCGGCCAGCGCGTCATAAAGCGCGGCGAGCCCGGGTGCATACACCCCGTCGTCGTTGGCGATCAGAATACGCATCAGATGTCCGTCTGCCCTGCCAGGCTGACCAGCTCACGCACCACGGCGGTGGCGAAGCATCCGGTCGGCAGGACGAATTCCAGTTGCAGAATGTCAGGCTCGGGATAATGCCACGACAAACCGCCGATGGGGAGGCGAAGAATGCGCCGTTCGTGCTTCATTCCTGCCTGCGCCAACCAATTGACGACCGCAAGTTCAGTTTCGGCGACAGCGTTTTCCAGTGCCTGAATTTCGTCACCTGCTGGAGAGCCTTCCATGCCCCATAAAGGGCCGGTCGGATGTAGATCCAGAATCGTCAGGCGCGGGTCGCCGCACTCCTCCGGCCCGGCCGGGAAAAAGCTGCGACTGTCGGTGAATGCCAGGAGATCGCCTACCCGTGCCTGATCCCAGCTGCCATCCCCAACCCGTTCGGCGAGCACACGGTTGAACAGGTAACTGCGACCAGCCGAAAGCAGCCGCGAACGCATGTTGCGCTGCTCCGGAAGCTCACCTTTCGCCGCGAAGTGCCGAGCACCGTGCAGGTTGCTGCCCTCATAGCCGAAACGCTGCAGGCCGAAGTAATTCGGCACGCCGGAGGCCTTGATCCGCTCCAGCCGCTCATCCAGCGCGGCATGTTCACCGCGCAGCTCCGTCAAGCGTAGGCGGAAGCCATTGGCCGAGTGCGCGCCGCGCTGCAGCTTACGCTGATGCCGGGTGCGCTTGAGGATCGCCAGGCCGTCGCTCTCGGCAGCGGCAAGATCCGGATCGCTCTTGCCCGGCAGATGCAGGCTGAACCACTGGCGAGTCAATGCCTGGCGGTCCTTGAGCCCGGCGTAGCTGATCATCTTCAGCGGCACGCCAGCGGCGCGGGCGATGCGTTTGGCGGCTTCCTCGGTGTTCAGATTGCGCTTTTCCACCCATAACCAGAGGTGCTCGCCTTCGCCGGACAGCGGGATATCGAGCACTTCATCGACCTGAAAATCCTCGGCAATCGCTTTCAGCACGGCACTGCCACAGGGCTCGCCATGGGCGCGCGGCCCAAGCAGCTGATCTTCGGTCATGCGCGGACCAGCAAGGCAACCGCGTGAACGGCGATCCCCTCCTCACGCCCGGTGAAACCCAGCTTCTCGGTCGTGGTGGCCTTGACGTTGACCTGGTCCAGCTCGACCTGCAGGTCGGCCGCGATCAACGCGCGCATGCTGTCGATGTGCGGTGCCATCTTCGGCGCCTGGGCGATGATGGTGGCGTCGACATTGCCGACGACGTATCCCTTGGCCTGGACCTGGACGAGCACATGGCGCAGCAGAGCGCGGCTGTCGGCGCCCTTGAATTGCGGGTCGGTGTCCGGGAAGTGCTTGCCGATATCGCCCAGCGCAGCGGCACCGAGCAACGCGTCACTCAAGGCATGTAGCAGCACGTCACCGTCGGAATGAGCCAACAGCCCGAACCTGTGTGGAATCCGCACGCCGCCAAGCGTGATGTGATCGCCCTCGCCGAAGCGGTGCACGTCGTAACCGTGGCCGATACGCATAGATGCAAAACCCTGAAAATCTCGAGGCGGCGATTCTACAGGAGCCGGGTGCTGCTTGAGTGTCCGCGGCACCTCCCGATCATCGACACAGCCAATAACCACCATCAGTCGAATCGATCTCATATCGGAAAACAACGATATATAGTTCGCCTCATTCCGATATACAGCCCAGAGCCATCCCATGCCGGACGACTTCGACGACATCATCAAGGCCCTCGCCCACCCGCTGCGTCGCGACATCCTGCGCTGGTTGAAGGAGCCGCAGCGGTATTTCTCCGAGCAGCACCATTCGCTGGAAAACGGCGTCTGTGCCGGGCAGATCGACCAGCGTGCCGGCCTGTCGCAGTCAACCGTATCGGCCCATCTGGCGACCCTGCAGAAAGCCGGGCTGATCACCAGCCAAAAGGTCGGCCAGTGGCACTTCTTCAAGCGCAACGACGCGATCATCGAGTCGTTCGTCGAGCGCATCGGCCAGGAACTCTGAGTCCCTTTTCGCACCACCAGTAAAGGAGCGGTATTGCTATGCCCACACTTTTCGACCCGATCAAGATCGGCGATCTGGAACTGAACAACCGCGTCATCATGGCTCCCCTGACCCGCTGCCGCGCCGAGCCCGGCCGCGTTCCCGGCGACCTGATTGCCGAGTACTACGCCCAGCGCGCCGACGCCGGCCTGATCATCAGCGAAGCCACCTCGGTGACCCCGATGGGCGTCGGCTACCCGGACACCCCCGGCATCTGGTCCGCCGAGCAGATTCAGGGCTGGAAGAAGGTCACCGATGCAGTGCACGCCAAAGGCGGCAAGATCGTCCTGCAGCTCTGGCACGTCGGCCGTATCTCCGACCCGATCTACCTCGACGGCCAGCTACCGGTCGCACCCAGCGCCATCAAACCAGCCGGCCATGTCAGCCTGGTGCGACCAATGAAGGATTACGAGACGCCTCGTGCGCTGGAAACCGCTGAGATTCCGGGCATCGTCGAGGCCTACCGCAAGGGTGCGGAGAACGCTAAGGAAGCTGGTTTCGATGGGGTCGAGATTCATGGCGCGAACGGCTATCTGCTCGACCAGTTCCTGCAGGACAGCACCAACCAGCGCAGCGACGCCTACGGTGGCTCGCTGGAAAACCGCGCCCGGCTGATGCTGGAAGTGACCGATGCCGCCATCTCCGTGTGGGGCGCAGGGCGTGTTGGCGTACACCTTGCGCCGCGTGCCGACTCCCATGACATGGGCGATTCCAACCGCGCTGAGACCTTTGGCTACGTTGCCGGTGAACTGGGCAAGCGCGGTATAGCCTTCATCTGCACTCGCGAAAAAGCCGGTGAAGACAGCCTCGGCCCACAGCTGAAGAAGATATTCGGTGGCATCTATATCGCCAACGAGCGCTTCACCAAGGCACAGGCCAACGCCTGGCTGACTGAGGGCAAGGCCGATGCCGTTGCCTTCGGCATCCCGTACATCGCCAACCCGGACCTGGTCGAGCGCCTGCGTCAGGACGCAGCGCTGAACGAGCCGAAACCCGAGCTGTTCTACGCCCAGGGTCCGGCTGGCTATACCGATTATCCGTCGCTCTAAGCTCCTGGCGATGGAAAGGCCCGACCGGCATGTCCGGACGGGCCTTCTTTATTTTTGCCGCACGGTGTCGACCAGCCTCGTAGCGTGGAAAACCGCGAAGCGTTTTCCACGCGAACAGGGTCATACAAAACACCCCGGCGCCGACCAAAACAGAACAGACGCGTGGATGAGGCTCCACCGTCATCCACCCTACGCCTTCAGCGCCTCGGCATGATGACGCAGGTGATCATCGATAAAGCTGGCGATGAAGTAGTAGCTATGGTCATAGCCCGGCTGGATGCGCAGCGTCAGCGGGTGCCCGACAGCGTCCGCAGCGGCACGCAGCGCCTGCGGTTTGAGCTGACCCTCCATGAAATCATCGCGATCGCCCTGATCGACCAGCATCGGCAGCTTCTCGCCGGCATCGGCAATCAGCGCGCAGGCATCCCACTCGCGCCAGCGCGAATGGTCGGCGCCCAGGTAGCGGCTGAACGCCTTCTCGCCCCACGGGCAGTTGAGCGGATTGCTGATGGGTGCGAAAGCCGAAAGCGACTGGTAGCGACCCGGATTCTTCAGCGCACAGATCAGCGCGCCGTGGCCACCCATCGAATGCCCGCTGATGCCCCGGCGGTCGGAGACAGGGAAGTTCGCCTCGACCAGTGCCGGCAGCTCGTCGACGACGTAGTCGTACATCCGGTAATGCTGTGCCCAGGGCTTCTGGGTGGCGTTGAGGTAGAAGCCGGCGCCGAGGCCGAAGTCCCAGGCGCCATCGGGATCGTCCGGCACGCCGGCGCCACGCGGGCTGGTATCCGGCGCAACGATGATCAGGCCGAGTTCGGCAGCCAGCCGCAACGCCCCGGCCTTCTGCATGAAGTTCTCATCGGTGCAGGTCAGCCCGGACAGCCAGTACAGCACCGGCAGCTTTTCGCCCTGCTCCGCCTGTGGCGGTAGATAAACGGCGAATACCATGTCGCAGTCAAGGCTGCTGGAACGGTGGCGGTAGCGCTTGTGCCAACCGCCGAAGCTTTTCTGGCAGGAGATGTTTTCAAGGGTCATGGGCCCCTCCGGGGCAGCTACAAGCCGCAAGCCACTAGCTGCAAGAAGGCAGGCTTGTCGCTTACAGCTTGAAGCTTGCCGCTGTTTTAGAAATGGATGACGGTCCGGATGCTCTTGCCTTCGTGCATCAGGTCGAACGCTTCGTTGATCTGGTCCAGCGGCATGTTGTGGGTGATGAAGGTGTCCAGCGGAATCTCGCCGCTCTGCGCCTTCTCCACGTAGCTCGGCAGTTCGGTACGACCCTTCACGCCGCCGAACGCCGAACCGCGCCAGACGCGTCCGGTGACCAGCTGGAACGGACGGGTGCTGATCTCCTGCCCCGCACCGGCGACGCCGATGATGGTCGACTCGCCCCAGCCTTTGTGACAGCACTCCAGCGCTGCGCGCATCAGCTGCACATTGCCGACGCATTCGAAGGAATAGTCGACGCCGCCATCGGTCATCTCGACGATCACATCCTGAATCGGCTTGTCGTGCTCCTTCGGATTGACGAAGTCGGTGGCGCCCAGCTCTTCGGCGATGGCGAATTTGCCCGGATTGATGTCGATGGCGATGATCCGGCTGGCCTTGGCCATCTTCGCGCCGATGATCGCTGCCAGGCCGATGCCGCCCAGGCCGAAGATCGCCACGGTGGCACCCTCCTCCACCTTCGCAGTATTGAGCACGGCACCGATACCGGTGGTGACGCCGCAACCGAGCAGGCAGACCTTTTCCAGCGGGGCCTCTTTAGGAATCTTCGCCACCGAGACCTCCGGCAGCACGGTGTATTCGGAGAAGGTCGAGCAGCCCATGTAATGGTAGATCGGCTCGCCGTTGTAGCTGAAGCGGGTGGTACCGTCGGGCATCAGGCCCTTGCCCTGGGTGGCGCGAACCGAGCTGCAGAGGTTGGTCTTACCCGACTGGCAGAACTTGCACTGACGGCATTCGGCGGTATACAGCGGGATCACGTGATCGCCGACGGCGACCGAGGTGACGCCCTCGCCCACTGCCTCGACGATGCCGCCGCCCTCGTGTCCGAGGATGCAGGGGAACACGCCTTCCGAATCCTCGCCGGAAAGCGTGTAAGCATCGGTGTGGCATACACCGGTGGCGACGATGCGGATCAGCACTTCGCCGGCCTTGGGTGGGGCGACGTCCACTTCCACGATCTGCAAAGGCTGATTGGGGCCGAAGGCAACGGCGGCGCGCGACTTGATGGTCATGGACATCACTCTCGATGTGATTGGAAAGCAGAGAGTGTAATTCATGGCCAAATGGGGATTAACGAAGGCTTCAGGAAAACATTATTGCGACTGAGGGACAATCGACACCTGGCACGTTACGATCCGTCCATTGCTGAACCCTCGATGCCGGAGAACCCATGAGCCGCTGGGAAGGCCTTGACGAATTCGTGGCTGTCGCCGAATGCGGCAGCTTCATGCGCGCCGCTGAGCGCCTGCGTGTTTCGTCCTCACATGTCAGCCGACAGGTCGCGCGCCTTGAAGAGCGCCTGCAGGCGCGCTTGCTCTATCGCACCACCCGTCGCGTCTCGCTGACCGAAGCCGGACATACCTTCTTCGCCCGCTGTCAGCGCTTGATCGAGGAGCGCGACGAAGCCTTTCTGGCCATCAGCGATCTGCACAGCGCACCGACCGGGCTGTTACGCATGACCGCTGCGGTGGCCTATGGCGAGCGCTTCATCGTGCCGCTGGTGAACGAATTCATGGCCCAACACCCGCAACTTCGCGTCGATATCGAGCTGTCCAACCGCACCCTCGATCTGGTTCAGGAGGGCTACGACCTGGCCATCCGCCTCGGCAAACTCGGTGAATCGCGCCTGGTCGCCACACGCATCGCGCCGCGAGCGATGTACCTGTGCGCAGCACCGAGTTACCTCGAGCGCTACGGGCGACCACACACCCTGTCGGAGCTGACGCGACACAACTGCCTGATCGGCACGAGCGACATCTGGTCGTTTCAGGTCGAGGGCCGCGAGCAGCACTTCAAGCCCAGCGGCAATTGGCGCTGCAACAGCGGCGAGGCGGTGCTGGATGCAGCCCTGCGTGGCTTTGGCCTGTGCCAGCTGCCGGACTACTACGTGCAAGGGCCGCTGCGTCGCGGCGAGCTGGTTTCGCTACTGGAAAGCAACCAGCCACCGGACACCGCCGTCTGGGCCGTTTACCCGCAACGGCGTTATCCGCTACCGAAGGTTCGCCTGCTGGTCGAGGCGCTCAGGACCGGCCTCGCCAAGCGCTCCGAGTACGCGGGGACTGGCAACTTGAACAGACGCTGAACCGCGCGTCAGACGCCCGTAATGACGCGGAACCCGCCTTAATCCCCCACGTCGTACCCTGTGTAGCTGCTGCTCTTCGAGCCCCGCGCTGGACGAGCGCAGCGCTGCAATCAGGAGGAAACCATGCAGGTTCTGGTGAACAGTAACCATAGCATCAGCGTCACCGCCGATCTGGAAGAACGAGTGAAGGCCACGGTCGAGACCGAACTGGAGCGCTTCGATGATTATCTGACCCGAGTCGAGGTTCATCTCAACGACGAAAACAGCAACAAGAGCGGCCCCCATGACAAGCGCTGCCAGATGGAGGCGCGGGTCAAGGGCCACGATCCCGTATCGGCCACCCACAAGGCCGAAACGCTGGACCTGGCAATCAACGGCGCCGCAGAGAAGCTTAACCACGCGCTGAGCCACGTTCTGGACAAGCTCAACCGCCACTGACCTGGCCCTCGATGGCCAATGAGCGCGCCATCGACATTTCTGCGAGGGACCGAACCACCGCTACTGGAGGCCACGCATGAACCGACTACTCGACCGCGAAACCCTGACCAAGCTGCTGTCACAACGAGACGGGCCTTGCCTGTCCATGTACCAGCCCACTCATCGCAGCTTCCCCGAGCGCCAGCAAGACCCGATCCGCTTCAAGCACCTGGTCAAGCAACTGGAAGAATCACTCAAACAGCAAGGCCATGGCGACAAGGCACACACCCTGCTCGAGCCGTTCTACGCCCTGATCGATAACAGCGACTTCTGGAACCACAGCCTCGACGGCCTGGCCGCATTTGCCGCCAAGGACTACTTCCAGGTCTATCGACTGCAACGCAGCGTGCCGGAGATGGCCGTGGCCAACGCGCGCATGCACCTCAAACCGCTGGTACGCATTGCGCAATCGGCCGACCGCTTTCAGATCCTCTGCCTGTCGCGCGACTCGGTACGCTTGTTCGAGGGCAACCGTGATGCCCTTGACGAGGTGAAGCTGCACGATGGCGTGCCCCGGACACTCGCCGATGCCTTGGGCAGCGACCTCACCGAGAAGGGTCAGAGCGGGTTTCCCCAGGGTTATGGCCGCTCCAGCGAACGCGGCGACCCGATGCAGGTGGAGGCTGGCGGAAGTGGCAAACAGGCGGAGATCGACCGGGACCGTGATCGCTACTTCCGCGAAGTCGACCGCGCCATCACCGAACATCACTCGCGCCCGTCCGGTCTGCCGTTGATCCTCGCTGCGCTGCCCGAGCAGCAGTCGCACTTCCGACGCCTCAGCCACAATGAGTGCCTGCTGCCGGAAGGCATCGAGACCGGCCAGAACGCATTGAGCATCAATGAGCTGCGCGAGAAGAGCTGGATGGTGATGCAGCCGCGCTATCTCAAGCGCCTGGAAGGCTTGCTCAACCAGTTCGGCGCGTCCCATGGCCAGGGGCTGGCTTCCGACCATCTCGAGGATATCGGCCAGGCCACTCGCCAAGGCCGGGTCGCCACCTTGCTGGTGGAGGCCGAGCGGCAGATTCCGGGCCATGTGGACAAAACTGACGGAACGGCGACGCCGACCAGCGAGGATGACGTCAACACACCCGACCTGCTGGACGAGCTGACCATCTGGACGCTCGAGCAAGGTGGAGACGTGGTCGTGGTACCGACCGAACGAATGCCGACCAGCACTGGCGCGGCGGCGATCTATCGCTTCTGAAGGTACATGGCGGGCAGGCGATCCCTGCCCGCTCTCAACACTCGCGGCCTGTCTTCCAGCGCTGCGTCAGCCACTCAAGATCTTCGGGGCGGGTGACCTTCAGATTGTCCGCCCGCCCTTCTACAACCTTCGGCGAGTGACCCGCCCACTCCAGTGCCGATGCTTCGTCGGTAACCTGCACACGGGACTCGAGTGCGGCTTCGAGCGCGTCGCGCAACATGCCCAGACGGAACATCTGCGGAGTGAAGGCCTGCCAGATGACACTGCGGTCCACCGTCTCCAGCACACGCCCATCCGGACCGACGCGCTTGAGGGTGTCCCGCGCCGGAACGGCCAGCAAGCCCCCGACCGGATCATCCGCCAGCTCAGCCAGCAGCCTGTCCAGATCCTCACGTGCAAGATTGGGACGGGCCGCATCGTGCACCAGAACCCAGTCACCTTCATTCACGCCCAGCTCATCGAGGCGCTGCAGTCCGCTGAGTACCGAATCGCAACGATCACGACCGCCCGGAGCAAGCTGCACGCGACTATCGCGAGCGCAGGGCAACGCCGGCCAGTAAGGATCGTCAGGCGCAATGCAAACCACCAGTCCAGCAAGCGCCGGGTGGTCCAGGAAACAATCGAGGGTGTGTTCGATGATGCTGCGCTCGCCCAGTAACAGATACTGCTTGGGACGGTCAGCGCGCATACGACTGCCGACGCCGGCAGCCGGGATGACGACCCAGAAGGCAGGCTGCTCGCGCGGGCTCATTCGATCAGCTGATAGAGGGTTTCGCCCTCTTTGACCATGCCGAGCTCCTGGCGGGCCCGCTCTTCGACGGTCTCCATACCCTGCTTGAGCTCCAGAACCTCCGCCTCGAGGATTCGATTGCGCTCCAGGAGCCGCTCGTTCTCACCCTGCTGTTCGGCGATCTGCTTGTTCAGACTATTGACCTGAGCCAGGCTGCCCTCGCCCACCCAGAGACGATACTGCAGACCACCCAGCAGCAGTATCAGTACGACGAACAACCAATAGGGGCGACGCATAGAAGGCATGAAACGACTTCAGCTGAAATTCGGGATTGGCAAACAGCCACGGCTCAGGACGCACGAGGCGTTTGCACACGGACACGGTGCCGATTGAAACAAAAAAGGGCGGCTTGCGCCGCCCTTTTTTAAGTGCCGCGGATCAACCGCGGAATTCGGCGCGACCGTTGTACGGCGCCTTGCCGGCCAGCTGCTCCTCGATGCGCAGCAGCTGGTTGTACTTGGACACACGGTCGGAACGGCACAGCGAACCGGTCTTGATCTGACCAGCGGCAGTACCCACGGCCAGGTCGGCGATGGTGCTGTCCTCGGTCTCGCCGGAGCGGTGCGAGATCACCGCGGTATAACCGGCGGCCTTGGCCATCTGGATGGCTTCCAGCGTTTCGGTCAGCGAGCCGATCTGGTTGAACTTGATCAGGATCGAGTTGCCGATCTTTTCGTCGATGCCGCGCTTGAGGATCTTGGTGTTGGTCACGAACAGGTCGTCACCGACCAGCTGCACCTTGTCGCCGATCTTGTCGGTCAGCACCTTCCAGCCGGCCCAATCGGATTCGTCCATGCCATCTTCGATGGAGATGATCGGATAGCGCTGGGTCAGGCCGGCCAGGTAGTCGGCAAATCCGGCAGCGTCGAACACCTTGCCTTCGCCGGCCAGGTCGTATTGACCGTCCTTGAAGAACTCGGAGGAAGCGCAATCCAGAGCCAGGGTCACGTCGTCGCCCAGCTTGTAGCCGGCATTGGCCACGGCCTCGGCGATCGCGGCCAGGGCGTCCTCGTTGGAAGCCAGGTTCGGTGCGAAGCCACCCTCGTCGCCTACGGAGGTGCTCAGGCCACGGGCCTTCAGCACGGCTTTCAGGTGATGGAAGATTTCCGCGCCCATGCGCAGCGCGTCGGCGAAGGTCTTGGCGCCAACCGGCTGGACCATGAATTCCTGGATGTCGACGTTGTTGTCGGCATGCTCGCCGCCGTTGATGATGTTCATCATCGGCACCGGCATGGAGTACTGGCCCGGGGTGCCATTCAGATCGGCGATGTGCGCGTACAGCGGCACGCCCTTGGCCTGCGCAGCAGCCTTGGCGGCAGCCAGGGACACCGCGAGAATGGCGTTGGCGCCCAGCTTGCCTTTGTTCTCGGTGCCGTCGAGTTCGATCATCGCCCGGTCCAGCGCTTTCTGATCGAGCGGATCCTTGCCCAACAGCAGGTCACGGATCGGGCCGTTTACGTTGGCCACGGCGGTCAGTACGCCCTTGCCCAGGTAACGGCTCTTGTCGCCATCGCGCAGTTCCAGAGCCTCGCGCGAACCGGTGGATGCACCAGACGGCGCGCAAGCGCTGCCGATGATGCCGTTGTCCAGGATCACGTCGGCTTCCACGGTGGGGTTGCCACGGGAATCGAGAACTTCACGCCCTTTGATGTCGACGATCTTTGCCATTGTTGTTAACACTCCGTAGATAGCTGCAAGGCTTCAAGCAGTTTCGATTGGCGGGAAATTCTTGACGAGATCATCCAGCTGCTTGAGCTGGGTAAGGAAAGGCTCGAGCTTGTTCAGGCGCAGAGCGCACGGACCGTCGCACTTGGCGTTGTCCGGATCCGGATGCGCCTCGAGGAACAATCCGGCCAGGCCCTGGGACAGACCGGCCTTGGCCAGGTCGGTAACCTGGGCACGACGACCACCCGCCGAGTCGGCACGACCGCCCGGCATCTGCAGGGCGTGGGTGACATCGAAGAACACCGGGTATTCGAACTGCTTCATGATGCCGAAGCCGAGCATGTCGACGACCAGATTGTTGTAGCCGAAGGAGGAGCCGCGCTCGCAGAGGATCAGCTGATCGTTACCGGCTTCCTCGCACTTGCGCAGGATGTGCTTCATCTCCTGCGGCGCCAGGAACTGCGCCTTCTTGATATTGATCACCGCGCCGGTCCTGGCCATCGCCACCACCAGATCGGTCTGCCGCGAAAGAAAGGCCGGCAGTTGGATGATGTCGCAGACATCGGCCACCGGCTGCGCCTGCCAGGGCTCGTGCACGTCAGTGATGACCGGCACGCCGAAGGTCTTCTTCACTTCCTCGAAGATCTTCATCCCCTCTTCCAGGCCGGGGCCACGGAACGAGGTGATCGAGGAGCGATTGGCCTTGTCGAAGCTGGCCTTGAACACATAAGGGATGCCGAGCTTCTCGGTCACCCGCACGTACTCTTCGCAGGCTTGCATGGCCAGGTCGCGGGATTCCAGCACGTTGATGCCGCCGAACAGCACGAACGGCTTGTCGTTGGCGATCTCGATGTTGCCTACGCGGATGGTCTTCTGGCTCATGCCTTCTTCGCCTTGTGTTCCAGCGCCGCATTGACGAAACCGCTGAACAGCGGATGGCCATCACGTGGCGTGGAGGTGAATTCAGGGTGGAACTGGCAAGCGACGAACCAGGGATGATCCGGAGCCTCTACCACTTCCACCAGCGCGCCGTCGCCGGAACGCCCGGTAATCTTCAGCCCCGCTGCCTGCAGCTGCGGCAGCAGGTTGTTGTTCACTTCGTAACGATGGCGATGGCGCTCGACGATGCGCTCCTGGCCGTAGCACTCGAATACGTTGGAGCCGGCTTCGAGGCCGCATTCCTGCGCGCCAAGACGCATGGTACCGCCCAGATCCGAGTTATCACTGCGGGTTTCCACGGCGCCACTGGCGTCTTCCCACTCGGTGATCAGACCGACTACCGGGTGACCACTGTCCTTGTCGAACTCGGTGGAGTTGGCATCGGACCAGCCCAGCACGTCACGAGCGAACTCGATGACCGCGACCTGCATACCCAGGCAGATGCCCAGATACGGGATCTTGTTCTCACGGGCATAACGTACCGTAGCGATCTTGCCCTCGACGCCGCGCAGGCCGAAACCGCCCGGCACGAGAATGGCGTCGACACCTTCCAGCAGGCTGGTGCCCTGATTCTCGATGTCTTCGGAGTCGATATAACGCAGATTCACTTTGGTACGGCTCTGGATGCCAGCGTGGCTCATCGCCTCGATCAGAGATTTGTAGGCGTCCAGAAGTTCCATGTACTTACCGACCATGGCGATGGTGACTTCCTTCTCCGGGTGCAGCTTGGCATCGACGACACGATCCCATTCGGAGAGATCGGCACCACGACACTCCAGGCCAAAGCGCTCGACCACGTAGTCATCAAGGCCCTGGGCATGCAGGATGCCTGGAATCTTGTAGATCGTATCGGCGTCCGGAAGGCTGATCACCGCGCGCTCTTCGACGTTGGTGAACAGCGCGATTTTGCGGCGCGAAGAAACATCGATCGCGCGATCGGAGCGGCAGACCAGAACGTCAGGCTGCAGGCCGATGGAGCGCAGCTCCTTGACCGAATGCTGGGTCGGTTTGGTCTTGGTCTCGCCGGCGGTGGCGATGTAGGGCACCAGCGTCAGGTGCATCAGCATGGCGCGCTTGGCGCCCACTTCGACGCGCAACTGGCGGATCGCCTCGAGGAACGGCTGCGACTCGATGTCGCCAACGGTGCCGCCGACTTCAACCAGCGCAACGTCGGCGTCGCCGGCGCCCTTGATGATGCGACGCTTGATCTCGTCGGTGATGTGAGGAATGACCTGAATGGTCGCGCCCAGGTAATCACCCCGGCGCTCGCGGCGCAGCACGTCTTCGTATACGCGACCGGTGGTGAAGTTGTTGTTCTGGGTCATGCGCGTGCGAATGAAACGCTCGTAATGGCCCAGGTCGAGATCGGTCTCGGCGCCGTCGTGGGTGACGAACACCTCGCCGTGCTGAAACGGGCTCATGGTGCCCGGATCGACGTTGATATAAGGGTCCAGCTTGAGCATCGTGACCTTCAGGCCCCGCGCCTCCAGGATGGCCGCCAATGAAGCCGAGGCGATGCCTTTCCCCAATGAAGAAACAACACCACCCGTGACGAAGATGTAGCGCGTCATGAAAAACCCTAGAAGTCTGCGTTAAGCGGCTAGCGCCGCGAGGGGAAAGCGAAGGTGCCATCGCGCCCGAGGCGGCAACGGCTCAGCTGCTACGGTTCGGAAGATCCGTGAAAGCTGTATTGAGACGGGAGCGTAGTCTACTGGATCAGCCCCACATGCTCAAACCTCAGTCAGCCGGCGGCAACGTCCAGACCAGCGAAACGGCAGCTGCGTCGAGTTGCGGCAGATTGCCCACCGCGATCAACTGGTCTTCGCAGAAAAGCAGCGGCAGGCGCGCCCGAACGAAGCCCGGCACGCCGTTCTCATTGAGCAAGCGCTTGAGGTCACGCCGGCCGCGGCCGGGCAGTACCAGCCACTCGCCGCCGGCTCGGTAGCGCACCTGCAGTCGGCCTGCCGGGGCCGTACCGATCAGGTGCAGGCTGCCATTGCCGGGCAACGACAGATCGGTCGATGGCTGCGGCCAGGCGAGCGGCCCCTCTGCCGGCAGCAACCATGAATTGCCCACCCACCAGACCCGCTCGCCGGTGCGCTGCAACTCGCCACGCCCCAGCCGCCAGCGTGGCGTGGCGTCGCCTCGCGCATCGCGCAGCGACTCCCAGCCGCACCAGTGATCGCTGTCCGGAAGCTCGGTGAGGTGCGCCAGCCAATGACGCAGGGCGTTGCGCTGTCGGGCTGGCGACAAGGCACGCAGCGCCGGCAGACAGAGACTGGGCAGTGCCAGCCAGTCGACCGGAGATGGCTGCTGCGCAGCAGCAAGGTCTGCCTGCGCCAGCTCATCCAGCAACGCCTGCGCCTCGGCCATGTGCGCGGCAGTGCGCGCCATGTTCGCCGACGCCTGTGGCCAGCGGCGGCTGATCGGCGGCAGCACCTGCAGACGCAGGTAGTTGCGCGCGTGATCATCACACTGGTTGCTCGGGTCTTCGATCCAGCGCAGGCCCTGGGCGTCGGCGTAGGCCTGCAGCTCGGCGCGCGAAACGGCCAGCAGCGGCCGCAGCAGCCTGCCCTGCCCCAGCGGCCGCTCCGCCGGCATAGCCGCCAGCCCGCGCACGCCGGCACCACGCAACAGACGAAACAGCAGCGTCTCGGCCTGGTCGTCGCGGTGCTGCGCGGTCAGCAGCAGATCACCTTCGCCGAGGCGTTCAGCGAAGGCGGCGTAACGCGCATCCCGCGCGGCACGCTCCAGGCTTGCGCCGTGCGCGACCTGCACCCGCACGATTTCGAGCGGCACGCCTAGCCCCTCGCAAACCTGCCGGCAGTGCTCCGGCCAGGCATCGGCGACCGCCTGCAGGCCGTGATGCACATGGACGGCGCTGATTGGCGGCAACCTTCGGCCCTGCGTCAGTCGCACCAGTGCATGCAGCAGCACCGTCGAATCGAGCCCGCCGGAAAAGCCGACCAGCCAGCGCCGCGCGGCTAGCCACGGGCGCAGTGCATCGAGCAGTTTGGATTCGACCGGCATGGAAATCGACTCATTCAGGCAAGGCGGCCAGCATAAGGCAGCGCACGCCACGACTACAGCCGCCAGCGGTGCGCACCTTTCAAGAGCACGACGCAAACACAGCGGCGCACCTTCGTTGACGCCCTCCGCACCGCGCCGCTCCAAAACAGTGCACACCCATGGCTATCTGAGATCGCCGCAAACAGATCGAGGCATTCAAATTCGAGCTAGGCCTCTGTAATCGTTGGCTTTCTCGTAGTTGGCAAGGGAAATGCAAAAGTCCGCTCAGCTTATTCCAAAAGCTGTTGCTGACTTACCAGCCGGGCTACTGAATACCCGGCGCCACCTTTAGGGACATACCACCATGCTCAAGAAACTGACCCTCGCCATCGCCGCCGCCAGCGCCGTGACTGCCAGCAGCTTCGCCGTCGCGGAAACCGTCTCCAGCCCCGTTGGCGACTTCGACGTCAGCATGAACGTCGGCCTGACCTCGGACTACATGTTCCGCGGTATCTCGCAAACCCAGGGCAACGGCGCCATCCAGGGCGGTCTGGACGTAGCCCACGAGAGCGGCCTGTACGTTGGCACCTGGGCGTCCAACGTCGACTTCGGCGGTGACGCCTCGGTGGAATTCGACTACTACCTGGGCTTCGGTAACAACATCACCGAGAACATCTCCTACGATCTGGGCTGGATCAAGTACGACTACCCGGGCGAAAGCGCGCTGAACTTCAGCGAGTACTACGGCAGCCTGAGCGCCTACGGCTTCACGGCCGGCGCGGCCTACTCCGACGACTTCGCCGGCGACGACACCACCCTGTACTCCTATCTCGGCTACGAATACGCCCTGCCCTACGACGTCGGTCTGGCCCTGCAGTACGGCAAGTACGATTTCAAGGACGCCACCTTCGGCAACGACGATACCTACAACGACTGGTCGGTCGGCCTGAGCAAGACCATGGCCGGTCTGGACTTCGGCCTGACCTACTCCGACACCAGCTTGAGCGGCAGCGAATGCGCAGGCTTCGTCGGCAAGGACGACTACTGCGACGCGACCTTCGTGGTTTCGGTTTCGAAGAGCTTGTAACTCCTGTCGGGACCGCAACAAAGGCCTGACCCAGTCACGTGTCGCATGGTCTGCAGGACGTAGAGCGGGTGACACCCGCCGAACGTGGCCCTCCGCCTTGTTGTAAGAGCGATGCAAGGCCCAGAAAAAACGAAACCCCGCCGCGAGGCAGGGTTTCGTTTGTCGGGCGGTGAGGTGTAACCGCGCGGGTTTCACCCGCCCTATAAAGCTACATACGCCAGGGGTTCAGCGCTCGCCGATGATGCCGCTGCGCCTGTTGCTGGACCCCGTCTGAACAGGCCCGGAAACGAAAAACCACGCCGGGTAGGCGGGGTTTCTGCAGCGGACAAAACGGCATCCGATCAGGCGATACCGTAGCTCATCAGGCGCGCGTAGCGGCGCTCCAGCAGCGCGTCGGTATCCAGCGCCTTGAGCATTTCCAGCTGAGTCCTGAGTTCGTCACGCAGCGAAGCCGCGGTGACGGCCGGGTTGCGATGCGCGCCGCCCAGGGGCTCGGAAATCACCTTGTCGACGATCCCGAGGTCCTTCAGGCGCTCGGCAGTCACGCCCATGGCGTCGGCCGCTTCGGGTGCCTTGTCGGCGGTGCGCCAGAGAATCGAGGCGCAGCCTTCCGGCGAGATCACCGCGTAGGTGGAGTACTGCAGCATGTTCAGCTGGTCGCAGACGCCAATAGCCAGGGCTCCGCCAGAACCGCCCTCACCGATCACGGTGGCGATGATCGGCGTCTTCAGACGTGCCATGACGCGCAGGTTCCAGGCAATGGCCTCGCTCTGGTTGCGTTCTTCGGCATCGATACCCGGATAGGCACCCGGAGTGTCGATGAAGGTCAGGATCGGCATCTTGAAGCGCTCGGCCATCTCCATCAGACGGCACGCCTTGCGGTAACCCTCGGGGCGCGGCATGCCGAAGTTACGGCGTACCTTCTCGCGCACCTCACGGCCCTTCTGATGACCGATGATCATCATCGGCTGTCCGTCCAGACGCGCAGTACCGCCCACGATAGCGGCGTCATCGGAGAAGTGGCGATCACCGTGCAGCTCTTCGAACTCGGTGAACAGGTGATTGATGTAGTCGAGGGTGTAGGGGCGCTGCGGGTGGCGAGCCAGGCGGGCGATCTGCCAGCTGGTCAGATTGCCGAAGATGCTTTCGGTGAGCGATTCGCTCTTGTCCTGCAGGCGGGCAATCTCATCGCCGATGTTCAGCGAGTTGTCGTTACCAACCAGGCGCAATTCTTCGATCTTGGCTTGCAGGTCGGCGATCGGCTGTTCGAAATCCAGGAAATTCGGGTTCATAGGCATCCGTCATGCGTCGACGGCCAGGCGGCCGGGAGGCTGTTCCGTTTTTTGCGCCTTACCTTACGGGACGGGCGCATTCAGGTCGAACAAAAATTGTTCTGAACCATGACCCGGTCATCACCGGGCCGTTCGGGCCTGACCCGGAAAGCGCCATCGGCGACCTTCCGGGCCTCGGCCCTCTATCGGTATTGCAGGAAGACGTTGTCGCGTCCGAACTGGTCACGCAATGCCTGAATCAAGTGATCCGCCGGATCGATTCGCCAGCTCTCGCCAAACTGCAACAGCGCCTTGGCGTCGCTACCGGTGTACTCCAGAGTGATCGGGCAGGCCCCGCGATGACGACCACAGACGTCTGCCAGCCAGCGCACCCGGTCACCCCTGAGCGCATCGCTGCCGACCTTGACCCGCAAGCTCTCGGCCAGACCGGTGCGCGCTTCTTCCAGGCTCATCACCCGCTTGGCACGCAGACGCAGGCCACCGGAGAAATCGTCGTTGCTGACTTCACCTTCGACCACCACCAGCGCATCGGTCTGTAGCAGTGCCTGAGCCGTATTGAAGGCTTCGGCGAACAGCGAGGCCTCGATGCGCCCGGAGCGGTCGTCCAGGGTGATGAAACCCATCTTGTCACCCTTCTTGTTCTTCATCACCCGCAGGTTGACGATCAACCCGGCGACCGTCTGGGTATCGCGAGCCGGACGCAGATCGATGATGCGCTGACGGGCGAAGCGACGTACTTCTCCTTCGTATTCATCAATCGGGTGGCCAGTGAGGTAGAGACCCAGGGTGTCCTTCTCGCCCTTGAGGCGCTCCTTGAGCGTCAGCTCCCGCGCCTTGCGGTGATTGGCATAGACATCCGCCTCGGGCTCTGCGAACAAGCCGCCAAACAGATCCATATGGCCGCTATCCAGGCTGCGCGCAGTCTGCTCCGCCGCCTGAATCGCCTCTTCCATGGCTGACAAAAGCACCGCACGATTCTGATCAATGCCGGCCTGGTAGAGCTTCGGGTCATCGGAAAAATACGGCCCCATGCGATCCAGCGCACCGCCACGGATCAAGGCCTCGAGGGTGCGCTTGTTGATGCGTTTGAGATCGACCCGACTGCAGAAGTCGAACAGGTCCTTGAACGGCCCGCCTTCACTGCGGCATTCGACAATGGCCTCCACCGGCCCTTCACCGACACCCTTGATCGCACCCAGACCGTAGATGATGCGCCCGTCGTCGCTGACGGTGAACTTGAATTCGGAGTTGTTCACGTCCGGCGCATCGATACGCAGCTTCATGCTGCGACATTCTTCGATCAGCGTGACCACCTTGTCGGTGTTGTGCATGTCCGCCGAAAGCACCGCGGCCATGAACGGCGACGGGTAATGCGCCTTAAGCCAGGCGGTCTGATAGGACACCAGACCGTAGGCCGCCGAGTGCGACTTGTTAAAGCCGTAACCGGCAAACTTCTCTACCAGGTCGAAGATGTTGCCCGCCAGATCAGCATCGATACCGTTGTTCTTGCAGCCCTCAATGAAACCGCCGCGCTGCTTGGCCATTTCCTCGGGCTTCTTCTTGCCCATGGCGCGGCGCAGCATGTCGGCGCCGCCTAGCGTGTAGCCGGCCATGACCTGGGCAATCTGCATCACCTGTTCCTGATACAGGATGATGCCGTAGGTGGGCGCAAGAACCGGCTTGAGGCCTTCGTACTGGTAATCCGAATGCGGGTAGGAGATTTCCGCGCGACCATGCTTGCGGTTGATGAAGTCGTCGACCATGCCCGATTGCAGCGGGCCGGGACGGAACAGCGCCACGAGGGCGATCAGGTCTTCCAGGCAGTCGGGTTTGAGCTTTTTGATCAGCTCTTTCATGCCACGCGATTCGAGCTGGAACACCGCCGTGGTTTCGGCCTTTTGCAGCAGCGAGTAGGTGGGCTTGTCATCCAGGGGGATAAAGTCGATGTCGACCGGTTCGAGACCCTTACGCGCCTGTTCGCGGTTGATGGTTTCCAGCGCCCATTTGATGATGGTCAGCGTGCGCAGGCCGAGAAAGTCGAACTTGACCAGACCGGCAGACTCGACGTCGTCCTTGTCGAACTGGGTGACCAGGCTGCCGCCCTCGTCATCGCAGGCGATGGGGGCGAAATCGGTGAGTTTGGTCGGCGCAATCACCACGCCGCCGGCATGCTTGCCGGTGCCGCGGGTGATGCCTTCGAGCCTGAGCGCCATGTCCCAGATTTCCCTAGCGTCTTCATCGACGGCAAGGAAGTCGCGCAGCGGCTCTTCCATCTCGTAGGCTTTTTCCAGCGTCATGCCTACTTCAAAGGGGATCATCTTCGACAGGCGATCCGCCAGCCCGTAGGACTTGCCCTGCACCCGCGCCACGTCACGCACCACCGCCTTGGCCGCCATGGTGCCGAAGGTGATGATCTGGCTCACCGCATTGCGACCGTATTTCTCAGCCACGTAATCGATGACCCGGTCGCGGCCATCCATGCAGAAGTCGACGTCGAAGTCGGGCATGGAAACCCGCTCAGGGTTGAGGAAGCGCTCGAACAGCAGATCGTAGGCCAGCGGGTCCAGGTCGGTGATTTTCTGCACATAGGCCACCAGCGAGCCGGCACCCGAGCCACGGCCTGGCCCTACAGGCACCCCATTGCTCTTGGCCCACTGGATAAAGTCCATGACGATCAGGAAGTAACCCGGAAAGCCCATCTGGATGATGATATCCAGCTCGAAATTCAGCCGATCGACATAGACCTGCCTCTTCGCCTCGTAATCGGGCGTATCCCGGGGCAGCAGCACTTCCAGCCGCTCTTCGAGGCCGTCGAACGAGACCTTGCGGAAGTAATCGTCCATGGTCATGCCGTCCGGCACCGGGAAATCGGGCAGGAAGTAGGTGCCCAGCTGCACCTCGATGTTGCAGCGCCTGGCGATCTCGACGGTATTTTCCAGCGCCTCGGGGAGGTCACTGAACAGCTCGTACATTTCCTCGGGCGTTTTCAGATACTGCTGATCGGAATAGTTGCGCGGTCGTCGCGAGTCGTCGAGGGTGCGGCTTTCGCCAATGCAGACGCGCGTTTCATGGGCTTCGAAATCATCCTGCTTGAGAAAGCGCACGTCATTGGTCGCCACCAGCGGCACAGCGCAGCGCTCGGCCAGCGCTACTGCCGCGTGCAGATGCTCCTCATCGTTGACCCGGCTGGTGCGCTGCACTTCCAGATAGAAACGCTCGGGAAACACCGATTGCCACTCGGCCAGCAGCGCCTCGGCCAGCGACTCCTCGCCGTTGAGCAGGGCAAGTCCGATCTCGCCCTCCTTGGCGCCGGACAAGGCAATCAGCCCTTCCGAGGACTGCTTCACCCAGTCACGCTCGATGATCACCAGGTCATTGCGCTGACCTTCGGTCCAACCACGCGAAACCAGCTCAGTGAGGTTGCGATACCCCTTGGGATTCATCGCCAGCAAGGTCAAGCGGCTGAGAGGACCGTCCTCGTCACAACCAGCCATCCAGATATCGGCACCGCAGATCGGCTTTATGCCGGCGCCCTGCGCGGCTTTATAGAACTTGACCAGCGAGCACATATTGCTCATGTCGGTCACCGCCACTGCCGGCATGCCACCTGCCGCGACCGCCTTGATCAGCGGCTTGACCCGAACCAGCCCATCGACCAGCGAGTACTCGGTATGCAGACGTAGATGGACGAAGGAAACAGGCATGAACAGACCTTGAGCTGGCAGAACGACAAGCGCGGAATTGTACCGGAAAGCACGGACGGGCTGGCGACCGCGCTAACGGTAGCCGACACGGTAAAAGGGTGTTCGGCGGCCCAGGACCTCATGAAGCACCTGGCTGGCCCGCGTACAGTTACCCGCTAGACCAGCAGCACGCTGGCCGGGATGTCGGTCTCGACAACTGCCTGCTCAAGCAGCGTACGCACGGGGGCGAAAGAGCGCCGATGAATGGGCGTTGGTCCTAGCCGACGAAGCGCTTCCAGATGGCTTGGAGTCGGATAACCCTTGTGCCCGGCCAGCCCATAACCCGGATAGCAGAGATCCAGGGCCTGCATTTCGCGGTCACGACTGACCTTGGCCAGGATGGATGCCGCAGCGATAGCCGGCACCTGACCGTCGCCCTGGATCACCGGTGCGCTGGGCACGTTCAGCTGAGGGCAGCGATTGCCATCGATGAGTGCCAGCCGCGGCGTGACACTCAGTCCATCAACCGCACGCTGCATGGCGAGCATCGTGGCGTGAAGGATATTCAGCTGATCGATCTCTTCGACCTCCGCTCGGGCAATGCACCACGCCACCGCCTTTTCGCAGATCTCGTCGAACAACGCTTCACGACGGGCTTCGCTCAGCTTTTTCGAGTCGTTGAGGCCTTTGATCGGACGCGCCGGATCGAGGATCACTGCAGCGGTCACTACAGGACCACACAGCGGCCCGCGCCCGACCTCGTCGACGCCGGCAACCAGCTCTTCGACCAGATTGAAATCGAGTCCGAACTGCATCAACGAACTCCAACCAGGCGCAACACGGCATCGGCGGCCTGACTCGACGCATCGCAACGCAGGGTGCGATGAATACTGTCGAAGCCTTCGGTTTGCACGTCACCATCGTCCAGCAGTGGCGACAGAGACTGCGCAAGCGCTTCGGGGGTAGCGGCGTCCTGCAGCAACTCGGGAACCAGCAGACGCTGGGCCAGCAGGTTGGGAAGCGCAACATAGGGGCTCTTCACCAGCCGCCGGAGGATGCGGTAAGTCATTGGCGCTACGCTGTAGGCCACCACCATAGGACGTTTGAACAACAGCGCCTCAAGCGTTGCCGTACCGGAAGCAATCAACACGGCGTTGCAGGCGGCCAATGCCTCATGGGACCGGCCATCGAGCAGGGTCAGCGGTAAATCACGCGTAACCAGCATCTGCTCAAGCTGCAGCCGCCGCTCGGGGCTGGCGCAAGGCATGACAAAACGAATCCCGGGACGCATGGCGCGCAACCGCTCGGCAGCGGAAAGGAACAGATCCCCCAGTCGAGCGACTTCGCCGCCCCTGCTACCGGGCATCAGCGCGACGACCAGGCCATCCGCTGGCAATCCGAGCGCTTGCCGTGCCGCGGCACGATCAGCGCAAAGCGGAATGGCATCAGCTAGGGGATGACCGACGAAGCGAACCGGTACCTGGTGCTCGTCGTAGAACCTGGCCTCGAACGGAAACAGCGTGAGCATCAGATCGCAGGCGTCACGGATCTTCAGTACCCGCTTCTGACGCCAGGCCCAGACCGACGGACTGACGTAGTGCACGGTCTTGATTCCGGCCCGACGCAGCTTGAGCTCAAGCCCGAGATTGAAGTCCGGCGCGTCGATGCCGATGAATACATCCGGCCGCTGCTGGATCAGCGTGTCCACCAGGCGTTTGCGGCGGGCCAGCAGCTCCGGCAAACGACCGAGCACTTCGACCAGGCCCATCACTGCCAGACGCTCGAGCGGAAAGTACGACTGCAACCCTTCGGCCTGCATGCGCGAGCCGCCGACGCCGATGAATTCGACATTCGCGTGCTGAGCCTTCAGCGCCTGCATCAGGCCCGCACCAAGGATGTCACCGGAGGACTCCCCGGCTACCAAGGCAACCCTGAGCGGCCGGTTCATCTCAGCGAGTGATCCCACGAGTTGAAGCCTGAATCGAGTCGCGGAAGATCGCAACCTCGGGGAATGCCGCTGCACTTTCGGCCAGCTCGGTGAGTGCGGCCTCCACGGTCAACCCCTTGCGGTAGACGACCTTGTAAGCGTTGCGCAGGGCGTGAACGGCTTCGGCGCTGAAGCCACGACGACGCATGCCCTCGAAGTTCATGCTGCGCGCCTCCGCCGGATTGCCGAACACGGTGACAAATGCCGGTACATCCTTGCCGATCGCCGTGCCCATGCCGGAAAAACTATGGGCGCCGATATGGCAGAACTGATGTACCAGGGTGTAACCGGAGAGAATGGCCCAGTCGCCCACATGGACGTGACCGGCCAGCGCGGTGTTGTTGACCAGAATGCAATGATTGGCGATCACGCTGTCGTGGCCGATGTGAGCATAAGCCATGATCAGGTTGTGATCACCGAGGGTGGTTTCGGAGCGATCCTGCACGGTGCCGCGATGGATGGTGACACCCTCGCGAATCACGTTGTGATCGCCAATCACCAGGCGCGTCGGCTCACCCTTGTACTTCAGATCCGGCGTATCTTCGCCAACCGAGGAGAACTGATAGATGCGATTGTGCCGACCGATACGGGTCGGCCCTTTGATGACCACATGCGACGCGATCACCGTACCCTCGCCAATTTCGACGTCCGGACCAATGATCGACCATGGGCCGACCTGGACGTCATCCGCCAAGCGAGCCGCAGGGTCGATGATGGCGCGAGGGTCGATCAAACTCATATCTTCTGTTCCGCGCAGATGATTTCTGCCGAGCAGACCGGCTTGCCCTCGACGCTGGCACGACAATCGAACTTCCAGATGCCGCGTTTGGCGCTGATGAAGGAAGCTTCCAGGACCAGCTGATCGCCCGGAACCACCGGCTGACGGAAGCGCAGCTTGTCAGAGCCGACGAAATAGTAAAGCGTGCCATCGGCTGGCTTGACGCCCATCATCTTGAAACCAAGCAGACCGGCCGCCTGCGCCATGGCTTCGATGATCAGCACGCCTGGCATGATCGGATGCTGTGGAAAATGCCCATTGAAGAACGGTTCGTTGATGGTCACGTTCTTGTAGGCACGAACGCGCTTGGCCTCGACGTCCATCTCCGTCACACGGTCCACCAGCAGGAACGGGTAGCGGTGAGGCAAATATTCGCGAATCTCGTTGATATCCATCATGTCAGGAAAGAGCCTGTAAAAAAGTATAGGGCCGCCTGCGCTGAAAGCCCGCGCGAGCACTGACAGGCATTAACCCCGAAAAAAACCGGATCAGACGGTAAGCTCAGGCATCAGAAGCCGGATTCTGACCCTGAGTCACGGTAGCCAGGCTTTTCTCCAGCTGTTGCAGCCGGCGAGCCATGTCATCCAACTGACGAATACGCGCCGCACTCTTTCTCCAATCGGCAGCATTCTGCATCGCCGTGCCCGAGGAGTAGCTTCCGGGTTCCGTGATCGAGCGCGTGACCATCGTCATACCCGTCACGAACACGTTGTCGCACACTTCGATGTGCCCAACCATGCCGACGCCACCGGCGATCATGCAATTGCGTCCGATCTTGGTGCTACCGGAGATGCCGGCACAGCCAGCCATCGCCGTGTTGTCACCGATCTGCACGTTGTGCGCGATCATGATCTGATTATCTAGCTTCACGCCGTTGCCAATCAGCGTATCGGAAAGGGCGCCGCGGTCGATGGTGGTATTCGAGCCAATCTCCACATCATCCCCGATACGCACACCGCCGATTTGAGCGATCTTCTGCCAGGCACCTTTTTCCTTGGCGAAGCCGAACCCCTCACCACCGATCACGGCACCGGACTGGATCACCACGCGCTTACCGATCTGCACGTCGTGATAAAGCGTGACTCGCGGCGCGAGTCGCCCGCCAGTGCCGATTCGACTACGGGCGCCGACGAATGACTGCGCACCGATCACCACATCCGCCTCGATGGTTGCGCCGGACTCGATCACCACATAGGGACCAATGCTGGCCGACGAATCTACATAAGCATCGGCAGCGACCACCGCCGTCGGGTGAATGCCGCTATTCGCTACCGGTCGAGTCTCGAACAGGTGCGACGCGCGCGCATAAGCCAGATAAGGGTCGCTAACGACAATTGCCGCGCCTTCGTAGCCTTCAGCATCAGCGGGAGCCAACAACACCGCGGCGGCCTGGGTGGTCGACAGGTACTTGCGATACTGAGCATTGGCAAGGAAGGTCAAATGCGCCGGGCCCGCCTCCTGCAGGGTAGCGAGCCCGCTAATCGTCTGGTCAGCATCGCCGCGCAGGGTGCCACCCAGTTCCTCGGCCAGCTGGCCGAGTGTATAGACTGCGCCTGCCATATCAGCGCAGCTGATTCATGCGCTCGATGACCTGGCGGGTGATATCGAACTGCGGTTTGACATCCACCACGGCACCACGCTCGAACACTAGGTCGTAGTTGCCCTTCTTGATGACTTCTTCGACAGCCTGATCAAGCTTCGGCTTGAGCTGCTTGAGCATGTCCCGATCCGCCACAGCCTTTGCCTCGTTCAATTCCTTGGACTGGAACTGGAAGTCACGGGCCTTTTGCTTGAATTCGAGCTCCAGACGTTCACGCTCGGCCTGCTGCATCTTGTCGCCGTCCTTGACCAGGCGATCCTGAATACGCTTGGCGTCGCTTTCGAGTGTTTTCAGCTTGCTCAGTTGGGGGCCGAACTTCTTCTCCGCGTCGACCGCGTAACGTTTGGCCGCATCCGACTCAAGCAGCGCCATCTGATAGTTCATGACGGCGATCTTCATTTCGGCAAATGCTGGGGTCGCTACCAGCGCGGCAACGACGAGAAACAGTTGAGTCAACTTACGCACGGTAAACACCACTCCTGAAAGAAAGCACTGAGGCATCACGCCGCAATGTTAGAACGTTTGTCCCAGCGAGAACTGGAATACCTGAGTATCGGCTTCGTCCGGCTTGACCACCGGCATTGCCAGACTGAAGCTCAGCGGGCCCATTGCGGTAATCCAGGTCAGACCGACACCCACCGAGCTGGCCATATCGCCGAAGTCGATATCGCTGCAATTACTCGACTCTGTTGGGCAATTGGTGTTGTACACATTACCTACGTCCCAGAACACCGAGGTACGCAGCGAGCGCTGATCCTTAACGAACGGCATGGGGAACAGCACTTCCAACCCCCCCTGGATGAGTACGTTACCACCGAACGGCAGAGGATCCTGATCCGGGTCGGCGATGGTGCCTGGGCGCGACCCGTCACTCGGCGTGCTACGAGGGCCGAGGCTGCTATCCTCGAAGCCGCGTACCGAATTGAAGCCGCCGGCATAGTAATGCTCGTAGAACGGCAGGCTCGAGGTCGAGCCATAGGCGTCCCCGTAACCCAGGCGCGTATGCATGCGCAGGGTGTAATCCTTGCTCATCGGTACGAACAGCTGGCCGTTGTAGTCGAGTTTATAGAAAGACAGGTCGCTACCCGGAATAGTACTTTCGAATACCAGGCTCTGCGAATGGCCGCGAGTTGCGAGCACGCCGCGATTGAGGGTCGACTCGGACCAACCTGCAGATGCCTTGAAGTTGAGGAAGCTGTCGCCCTCCTCCTCCATGAAGTCGAAGATCTCGTCCACGGTATAACGGCCAGTATCAAGATCATCCTGCTGCACAGTCAGGCCGAATGACAGTCGAGACGTCTCGCTGATCGGGTAGCCGATGTTGATGCCGCCACCAAGGCTATCCACCGAATAACTGGAAACGTCGTAATCGAGCTCGTCGTAATCGGTGGTGCGATAGAAGGCGTTATACCCCAGGCTGACACCGTCTTCGGTCCAGTAGGGGTCGACGAAACCGAAGTTGTAACGCGTCTGGTATTCGCTGCGAGTCAAGCCCAGGGAGACCCGGTTCCCGGTACCGAGGAAGTTGTTCTGGCTGATGGAGCCACCCAGAATCAGGCCTGCGTTTTGCGCAAAACCGATGCTGGCCATGATCGAACCGGACGGTTGCTCCTCGACGCTGTAGTTGACGTCGATCTGGTCGTCCGTACCTGGCACCTGCGGCGTTTCTACGTTCACTTCCTTGAAGAAGCCCAGGCGCTCGAGACGAGTCTTGGATTGGTCGATCAAATAGGTCGACGCCCAACCACCTTCCATCTGGCGCATTTCGCGACGCAGCACTTCATCTTCGGTCTTGGTATTCCCGCGGAAATTGACGCGATTGACGTACGCACGCTTACCCGGATCGACGACGAACGTGATCGACACCGTATTGTCTTCGTCGTGAGCTTCAGGAACACCGTTGACGTTGGCAAAGGTATAGCCTTCGTTACCCAAGCGCCGTGTAATCAGCTCGGAGGTGGTGGTCATCACCTTGCGCGAGAACACCTGACCTTCTTTTGCCAGCAACAGCGCCTCGATCTCTTCCTGCGGAACCTTGAGATCACCGCTCAGCTTGACATCGCGCACGGTATAGCGCTCGCCTTCGTCGATGTTCACGGTGACATAGACGTGCTTCTTGTCTGGCGTTATGGATACCTGGGTCGAGGTGATATCCATGTTGATGTAACCGCGATCCAGGTAATACGAGCGCAGGCGTTCCAGGTCACCGGAGAGCTTTTCACGCGCGTACTTGTCGTCGTTGCGGAAGAACGACAGCCAGTTTGTGGTCTTCAGCTCGAACAGATCCACCAGATCTTCGTCCGCGAAGACAGAATTGCCCACGATATTGACGTGCTTGATCGCCGCCACCGAGCCTTCGTTGATCTTGATCTTCAACGCCACCCGATTACGCGGCTGCGAAATGACCTCGGTTTCGATGGTCGCCGAATAGCGCCCCTGGGCAACGTACTGGCGCTGCAGTTCATTACGTACACCCTCGAGCGTGGCCTGCTGAAAGATTTCCCCTTCGGCCAGACCGGACTGCTGCAAACCTGACAGCAGATCTTCGGTCTTGATCGCCTTGTTGCCTTCGATCTCGATGCCGGAAATAGATGGTCGCTCGACTACGCTGATGACCAGCACATCGCCATCCCGCCCCAGCTGAATATCCTGAAAGAAACCGGTTCGGAAGAGCGCACGAGTGGCATCGACGAGGCGATTGTCATCGGCGGGCTCACCCACGTTCAAAGGCAGAGCGCCGAATACGCTGCCGGCGGAAACCCGCTGCAGGCCATTGACCCGGATATCGGAAATAGTGAAGGACTCAGCGTGAACTTCGGCGATCATCAATGCGGAGATAACCGCAGGTAGCAGCAGACGTTTCATGAAGTCCTTTCTTATTCAAACCTGATAAATGAACCGGCGATTCGGCATGGCGACACTACGGATTCGGCATTACAGACGGCCAAGGTCATTGACCAGTGCAAGCAGCATCACCCCAACCACCAGGCTGATGCCGATCTGTACTCCCCATCCCTGTACCCGCTCCGACAGAGGACGTCCGCGGACCCACTCGACGACATAGAAGAGCAGATGGCCGCCATCGAGCACCGGGATAGGCAATAGATTGAGAACCCCCAGACTAATGCTCAGATAGGCGAGGAAATTGAGGAAATCCCCCAGGCCCGACTGGGCAGAAGCGCCCGCCACTTTAGCAATGGTTATCGGACCGCTCAAGTTTTTTACCGAGAGCTCCCCGAAGAGCATTTTCTTCAGCGAATCGAGGGTCAGCAGGCTCATGGTCCAGGTGCGCCTTACGCCTTCGACCACCGCTTCAAGAGGACCGAAGCTGACTTCGCGCAGCATTTCCGCTGGCCACTCACCACCTTCGACACCCGCCCCCAGATAACCGCGGCGCGCATCGCCTTCGCCACGCGCGGCCAGCGTCAACGACACATCGAGTCGCTCACCGGCGCGCTCCACCTGCAGCGATACCGGCTCACCGGGCAGTACCTTGACTGCGTCGATCACCTGCTGCCAATCGTCCAGTGGCTGCTGATCCATACTCAACAGGCGGTCGCCGAGACGAATACCTGCGGCCTGCGCCGGGCCTTCAGGATCCAACTGAGCGACCACTGGGACAATCTGAGGGCGCCAGGGTCTGATTCCGAGCGAGGTGATCGGGTCCGGCTCCTCCACGCCTTTCAGCCAATTTTGCAACGGGATCTGCAGGTGCTGCTCGCCAGAACCGCCAAGCTCTCGCACCGTCATATCGAGCTGACCGCTCTCGCCCAGGCGCCGTACCAACTGTAAATTGACCTCGGACCAGCCACTGACTGGCTTGCCATTGACCGCAACGATCTCCTGATCGACCGCCATCCCCGCCTGAGCAGCGAGACTGCCTGGCGCGACAGCACCGACAACAGGCCGCACCTGTTCGCTGCCAAGCATCGCCAGCAGCCAGAAGAACACCATAGCTAACAGGAAATTGGCCAACGGCCCGGCGGATACGATAGCGAAGCGCTGGCGGACGCTCTTGCGATTGAATGCACTGTCGAGCAAAGCGGGAGGCACGTCGCCCTCACGTTCGTCGAGCATCTTGACGTAACCGCCAAGCGGTATCGCAGCGATGACGAACTCGGTGCCCTGCCGGTCATGCCAGCGAAGCAGCGGACTACCGAAGCCAACGGAGAATCGCAGCACCTTCACGCCACAGCGGCGGGCAACCCAGAAATGACCGAATTCGTGAAAGGTCACCAACACCCCGAGCGCAACGAGGGTGCCGATGATCATGTAGAGCGCGCCCATATTTCCTCCGGGAGTGGGTCTGTTGACGTTTCGCTGCAAGCCGCGAGGCCGGCAGACCCTATCGCCCGCGGCAGCTCAACCAATTTTCGGCAGTTTCCCGAGCCTGGTTGTCAGCCGCCAATACATCTTCAAGGCAGACAGTCGGAACCGACGCCTCACGATTCAATACGTCGTCGATGATACTCGCGATCTCGGTAAAGCGGATGCGTCGATTAAGAAAGGCGTCAACCGCCACTTCGTTCGCGGCATTGAGCATCGCCGGCGCCGTACCACCGGTCTCCGCGGCCAGGCGAGCAAGCCGCAGACAAGGAAAGCGCAGGTCGTCCGGTGCGTGGAAATCCAATCGCCCAATCTGCAACAGATCCAGCGCTGGAACGCCGGAATCGATTCGCTCCGGCCAAGCCAAGGCATGCGCAATCGGCGTGCGCATATCAGGATTGCCTAGCTGCGCAAGCACCGAGCCATCCACGTAGTCCACCATCGAGTGGATAACGCTTTGTGGGTGAATCACCACCTCGACCTGATCTGGTCGTGCATTGAACAGCCAACAGGCCTCGATGAGTTCGAGGCCCTTGTTCATCATGCTGGCCGAATCCACGGAAATCTTGCGCCCCATCGACCAGTTGGGATGAGCGCAGGCCTGTTCCGGCGAAACATCCGCCAGAAGCGGCGGCGCGATATCTCGAAACGGCCCGCCGGAAGCGGTAAGCAATATCCGCCGCACGCCGACAGCACCAAGCCCCTGGGCATAATCGGCTGGCAAGCATTGGAAAATCGCGTTGTGCTCGCTATCGATCGGCAGCAACACCGCATCGTTATCGCGCAGCGCCTGCATGAACAGGGCGCCGGACATTACCAGCGCCTCCTTGTTCGCCAGCAACACTCGCTTGCCTGCCTGTACGGCGGCGAGAGTCGGCTTCAGCCCAGCGGCACCGACGATTGCAGCCATCACGACATCGACCTCGGGATGCCCCGCCACTTCGCTCAGACCGCCCTCACCGCTCAGCACTCGGGTGGTAATGCCATCGGACTGCAACTGGGCCTGAAACAGACCGGCTTGCGCTTCATCACCGACCACGGCGTAGCTCGGACGATGCTTGAGACAGAGCGAACGCAGTTCGTCAAGCCGGCTGAAGCCGGTCAGCGCAAATACGTTATAGCGATCCGGATGACGAGCGATGACGTCCAATGTGCTAAGCCCGATCGAGCCGGTCGCCCCCAGCACGGTGATCTGTAGAGGTCGCGTCACAGCACGCCCCAGCCAGCAAGCCACAAAAGCACCGTGAAGATCGGAATGGCTGCGGTAAGACTGTCTATGCGATCCATGACACCGCCGTGCCCGGGCAGCAGCTGACTGCTGTCCTTGATGCCCGAGCTACGCTTGAACATGCTCTCGGTGAGATCGCCGATCACCGAGATCAACACCACCACCGCCGCACCCAACAGCGCAAGCACCAACTCCCGCACCGACCAGCCGCGGTAGATGCCGACCGCCAGCGTGATCAGCAGACTGGTCAACAGCCCCCCTATCAGCCCCTCCCAGCTCTTGCCAGGACTGACCTGCGGTGCAAGCTTGCGCTTGCCGAACGTCTTGCCGGAGAAATACGCACCGATATCCGCAGCCCAGACCAGAACCATCGCGGCAAGGATCAACCAGTTACCCAGCGGCCACTGCTTGAGCACGACCAATGCCTGCCACGACGGCAGCAGGATCGCCAGACCGATCACCAGGCTGCCAGCGGAACCGCCCCAGAGACGACTGCTCTGCGGATAGGTCAACACCAGATAGGTCGCCGCCAGCCACCAGAGCACGGCAAGCGCCAATAACCAGGGGGCCAGCGCCGGAAGCTGATACAGCACGGCAAGCAACACCACGACCAGCGCCGCATAAGCGATTCTCACCGGCTGGCCGGCGAATCCAGCCAACCGGGCCCACTCCCAGGCACCGAGCGCAACGACCAGCCCAATGAAGATGGCGAAAGCGAGCCCATGAAGGAGGAAAAACCCAATGATCGCGACGGGCAGAAGAATGGCGGCGGTGATGATGCGCTGCTTCAGCATTCGGCCTTGACCTCGCTTTGGACCTGTTCACCCGTTTTGCCGAATCGCCGTTGTCGAGTGGCGAAATCGGCGAGCGCCTTGCGCATGGCAACGTGCTTGAAGTCGGGCCAATAAAGGTCGGAAAAATACAGTTCCGCATAGGCAAGCTGCCAAAGCAGGAAATTGCTGATGCGCCGCTCGCCGCCGGTGCGAATGCACAGGTCGGGCAACGGCATGTCACCAGTCGCCAGATAGCTCTGAAACAGAGCGGGCGTAATTTCCGCCGGATTCAGACGCCCGGACTGCGCTTCGGCAGCCAAGTGCTGAGCCGCCTGAAGAATGTCCCATTGCCCGCCGTAATTGGCGGCAACCTGGAGCACGAAACGATGATTGGCGGAGGTCATCTCTTCCACCTCCAGCATCGCGGCCTGCAATTCGGGATGGAAACGCGTGCGATCTCCGATGATGCGCAGGCGAATGCCATTCTCATCGAGCTTGCGTGCCTCACGCCGCAGCGCCGAGAGGAACAGCTCCATCAGCGCACCGACTTCATCCGCCGGGCGCTGCCAGTTCTCGCTGGAGAAAGCAAACAGTGTAAGCACCTCGACGCCGGAATCAGCGCAGACCTCAATCACGGCGCGAACCGCATCGACACCGGCTTTGTGCCCGGCCACACCGGGCAGCAAACGCCGCTTCGCCCAGCGGTTGTTGCCATCCATGATGATCGCCACGTGACGGGGTACGTTCCGCCCGGCGATCTGCCTGACCTTTTCCATGAACAACTCTACTTGCGCTAAAACACGCTGCGAACCAAAAGAAAAAGCTGCAAGCAACAGCTCGGTGGCATCAGCGCCGCCGCAGCACGAACCGGCTTCTGCGATTCAGGGCACGGCGGCAGCGATTCGATGCCGGCCTTATACGGCCATCAGGTCGCCTTCTTTGGCTTCGAGAGCCTTGTCGATCTCGGCAACGTACTTGTCGGTTAGCTTCTGGACGTCATCCTGGCCACGACGTTCCTCGTCCTCGCTGATTTCCTTTTCCTTGACCAGGTCCTTCAGCTGTGCAATCGCATCACGGCGGATATTGCGCACTGCGACTCGGGCGTTCTCGGCCTCTGCACGCGCCTGCTTGGTGTAGCCCTTGCGGGTTTCCTCGGTCAGCGCCGGCATCGGCACGCGGATCGTGGTGCCAGCGGTAGCCGGATTCAGGCCCAGGTCCGAGGTCATGATCGCCTTCTCTACCGCCTGGATCATGCTCTTGTCGAACACTGTCAGCGCCAGGGTGCGGGAGTCTTCGGCGATCACGTTGGCAACCTGACGCAGCGGCGTGTCGGCACCGTAGTAGGACACCATCACGCTGTCGAGGATGCTGGGGTGGGCGCGGCCAGTACGAATCTTGGCAAAAGCGTGATCCAGCGATTCCAGGGATTTCTTCATGCGCTCCTGCGCGTCCTGCTTGATCTCGTTGATCATTCGTTCGATTCCTCGATCAGAGTTCCTTCAGCGCCACCTAGCACGATGTTGAGCAGGGCGCCGGGCTTGTTCATATTGAAGACCCGCAGCGGCATGTTGTGATCGCGGCACAGGCAGATGGCTGTCAGGTCCATCACGCCGAGCTTGCGGTCCAACACTTCGTCGTACGTGAGTTCGGCAAATTTCTCCGCATTCGGATCCTTGAATGGATCTGCGGTGTAGACGCCATCGACCTTGGTGGCCTTGAGCACGACATCCGCCTGGATCTCGATAGCGCGCAAACAGGCGGCCGAGTCGGTGGTGAAGAATGGGTTGCCGGTACCGGCGGAGAAGATGACCACCTCACCGGTCTTCAAATGACGCATCGCCTTGCGACGGTCATAGTGATCGGTCACGCCGACCATGGAAATGGCCGACATGACCAGCGCCGGAATGTTCGAACGCTCGAGCGCGTCGCGCATGGCCAGCGCATTCATCACCGTGGCCAGCATGCCCATGTGGTCGCCGGTGACCCGATCCATTCCGGCTGCGGAAAGCGCCGCGCCGCGGAACAGGTTGCCGCCACCGATGACCAATCCCACTTCGACGCCGATGCCTACCAGCTGGCCGACTTCCAGAGCCATACGGTCAAGGACCTTGGGATCTATGCCGAAGTCTTCGGAGCCCATCAGGGCCTCGCCGCTCAATTTGAGCAGAATGCGTTTATAGCGAGGATTGCGTGCACTCATCTGCTGAGCCATTGGCGTGTTATCTCCTGCGGCGTGCTGTGACCAAGTCTGAATGACTCAGACCAAAAAATATCTGCGCTTTGACAGCTCAACCAGCGGTTGGTGCCAGGCGATGACTATAACGTGACAAAAAAACAATTCCGCTGCCCAATTCGACAAAGAGGCCGCGCGCGTGAGCGGGCAGCCTCTTTGCCAGAACCACCGAAGCGGCCTTATTTCTTGGTCGCAGCGACCTGAGCAGCAACTTCGGCAGCGAAGTCGACTTCGGCCTTCTCGATACCCTCGCCTACTTCGTAGCGAACGAAGGATACGATTTCGGCACCGGCTTTCTTGGCCAGCTCACCAACCTTGATTTCCGGGTTCTTGACGAACGCCTGCTCAACCAGACTGGCTTCGGCCAGGAACTTGTTGATACGGCCCTTGACCATGTTCTCGACGATGTTTTCCGGCTTGCCGGCGATCTTGTCGGCGTTGAGCTGCAGGAAGATTTCCTTTTCCTTGGCAACCAACTCTTCGGAAACATCAGCCGGGCTCAGAACGGCTGGGTTGCTGGCAGCCACGTGCATGGCGATATCCTTGGCCAGCTCGGCATCGCCACCCTTCAGGGTGACCAGCACGCCGATGCGGTGACCGTGCAGATAAGCACCAACCACTTCACCTTCCACCGCGGTCAGACGACGGATGTTGACGTTCTCGCCGCACTTGGCGACCAGCGCCTCGCGAGCGGATTCACGAGAAGCGATCAGCGGGGCCACATCGGTCAGCTTCTGCTCGAAGGCCTCGTCCAGGCTTTCCTTGACGAATGCCTTGAAGTCGTCCTGAAGAGCCAGGAAGTCAGTCTGCGAGTTAACTTCGATGATCAGGCCACGGCCACCTTCGACGCGAACGGCGATCGAGCCTTCAGCAGCGATGTTGCCCGACTTCTTGGCGGCCTTGATGGCGCCCGAGGCACGCATGTCGTCAATCGCCTTTTCGATGTCACCACCAGCGGCGACCAGAGCCTTCTTGCACTCCATCATGCCCTGACCGGTACGCTCGCGCAGTTCTTTGACCAAGGCTGCAGTGATTTCTGCCATGTTGGGAATCCTCTCGATTTGGTTTCTAAACCACTCACCCAATACACGGGTGATCAATTCGCAAGAGACAAAAAGGGGGCCTAGCCCCCTTTTTGTTCATCGGGTGTCACGCTGCAGTGCGCCGCACTCAGCCCTGAGCCGCTTCGGAAGCAACTTCCTCGACGAACTCGTCAGCGCCACCGGCACCGTTCTGGCGACCGCGCAGAACAGCGTCAGCCATGGAGCCGAGGTAGAGTTGCACGGCACGGATGGCGTCATCATTACCAGGAATGATGTAGTCAACGCCTTCCGGGCTGCTGTTGGTATCGACGATGCCGATGACCGGGATACCCAGCTTGTTGGCTTCGGAAATGGCGATGCGCTCGTGATCGACGTCGACGACGAACATGGCGTCCGGCAGGCCGCCCATATCCTTGATACCACCCAGGCTGCGCTCGAGCTTCTCGAGGTCACGGCTGCGCATCAGGGCTTCTTTCTTGGTCAGCTTCTCGAAAGTACCATCCTGAGACTGTACTTCCAGCTCGCGCAGACGCTTGATGGACGCACGAATGGTCTTGTAGTTGGTCAGCATGCCGCCCAACCAGCGATGATCGACATACGGCGAGCCGCAACGAGCAGCTTCTTCGCGAACGATCTTGCCGGCGGAACGCTTGGTACCCACGAACAGAATCTTGTTCTTGCCTGCAGCCAGCTTCTCAACGAAACGCAGCGCGTCGTTGAACATCGGCAGGGTTTTTTCCAGGTTGATGATATGGATCTTGTTGCGCGCGCCGAAAATGTACTTGTCCATTTTCGGGTTCCAGTAACGGGTCTGGTGGCCGAAGTGCACACCGGCCTTCAGCATATCGCGCATGGTGACTTGAGACATGATCAGTCCTCGAATAAGTCGGGTTAGGCCTCCACGCGTCCCGATATCCAACTCTTGCGAGCACCCAGGATACCGTGTCGACACGTGTGTGGGGTTAGGCTCGGCGGGGCCTACCCCGCTGAGCGGCGCGTTTTATAGCACAAAGGTCATCGCGAGGCTACTGCTTTGCACTTTCTCGGCGCCGAGCTCAGCCACTGACCAGCCCTGACCTGCAGGCCGCAGGTGCTTTGGTTTATCATCGCGGCTTTCCTTAATGCCTTCGCCTGCGGGCGCACAAGAGGTTTGCATGACTGTCACCATCAAGACGCCCGAAGATATCGAGAAGATGCGCATCGCCGGGCGCCTCGCCGCCGAAGTTCTCGAGATGATCGGCGAGCACGTCAAGCCAGGCGTCACCACCGATGAACTCGACCGCCTCTGCCACGAGCACATCGTCAACGTTCAGCAGGCGATCCCGGCCCCCCTCAACTACAAGGGCTTTCCCAAGTCGATCTGCACCTCGATCAACCACGTCGTCTGCCACGGCATTCCGAACGACAAGCCGCTGAAGGACGGTGACATCCTCAATATCGATATCACCGTGATAAAGGACGGCTATCACGGTGACACCAGCAAGATGTTCATGGTCGGCAAGGTGCCCGAGTGGGCCGAGCGCCTCTGCCAGGTCACCCAGGAATGCCTATATAAAGGTATCGAGCTGGTTCGCCCGGGCGCGCGCCTCGGAGATATCGGTGAGGTGATTCAGAAACACGCCGAGAAAAACGGGTTCTCCGTGGTCCGTGAATACTGTGGCCACGGTATCGGCAAGGTCTTCCACGAAGAGCCGCAGGTGCTGCACTACGGCCGTGCCGGCACCGGCATGGAACTGAAGGAAGGCATGACCTTCACCATCGAGCCGATGATCAACCAGGGTCGGGCGGAAACCCGCCTGCTCGGCGATGGCTGGACCGCCATCACCAAGGACCGCAAGCTGTCGGCGCAATGGGAACACACCATCCTGGTGACCGCTGACGGCTACGAGATCTTCACCCTGCGCAGCGACGACACCATCGCTCGCACCTCCGCCTGAGATTTCACAGCCGCAGCCCCCACGGGAGGACGTTCGCATGCCCCAGGTTGACCCGGAGCTGTTTGACCGCAGCCAGTTTCAGGCGGAGCTGGCGCTGAAGGCCAGCCCCATCGCTGCGTACAAGAAGGCCATACGCCAGGCGCGGCAGGTACTGGACGAGCGGTTCAAGGCAGGTCGGGACATCCGTCGCCTGATTCAGGATCGCGCCTGGTTCGTCGATCAGATTCTGCGCTCGGCCTGGGATCGCTTCGACTGGAACAAGGGCGCCGATATCGCGCTCGTCGCCGTGGGCGGCTATGGCCGAGGTGAACTGCACCCCTACTCCGATATCGACCTGCTGATCCTGCTCGACGCCAACGACCAGGAGATCTTTCGCGACTCGATCGAGGGCTTCCTGACGCTGCTCTGGGACATCGGCCTGGAAGTCGGGCAGGCCGTGCGTTCCGTCGCCGAATGCGCCGACGAGGCGCGCGCCGATCTAACGGTCATCACCAACCTGATGGAAAGCCGGACGATCGCCGGCCCGGAGCGCCTGCGCCAGGCGATGCTGCGGGTCACCAGCACCCAGCAGATGTGGCCGAGCAAGGAGTTCTTCCTCGCCAAGCGCAACGAGCAGCGCGCGCGACATGCCAAGTACAACAACACCGAGTACAACCTGGAGCCCAATGTAAAAGGCTCTCCCGGCGGCCTGCGCGACATCCAGACCATCCTCTGGATCGCCCGGCGCGAGTTCGGCACGCTCAATCTGCAGGCCATGGTCGACCAGGGATTTCTTACCGAGGGTGAACACAGCCTGCTGACCGCCGCCCAGGAGTTTCTCTGGAAGGTGCGCTACGGCCTGCACATGCTTGCCGGCCGTGCCGAGGACCGCCTGCTGTTCGACCATCAGCGCAGCCTGGCCGCGCTGCTGGGCTATGAAGACAACGATGCCAAGCTGGCTATCGAGCGCTTCATGCAGAAGTACTACCGAGTCGTCATGAGTATTGCCGAACTCAGCGATCTTGTCGGTCAGCACTTCGCCGAAGTGATTCTCTGGGAAGGCGAATCGGGCCCGATCGTGCCGCTCAACAGCCGATTCCAGGTGCGCGACGGCTACCTTGAGGTGAGCAACGCAGCCATCTTCAAACGCACCCCTTTCGCGATTCTGGAAACCTTCGTGCTGCTTGCCCAGCATCCCGACATCCAGGGTGTCCGCTCCGACACCATTCGCCTGCTCCGCGACCACCGCTATCTGATCGATGACATCTTCCGCCAGGATCTGCGCAACACCAGCCTGTTCATCGAGCTGTTCAAGTGCAAGGAAGGGATCCACCGCAATCTTCGGCGTATGAACCGCTACGGCATCCTGGGCCGCTATCTGCCGGAGTTCGGCCACATTGTCGGCCAGATGCAGCATGACCTGTTCCACATCTACACGGTCGATGCGCACACGCTCAACGTCATCAAGTACCTGCGCAAGCTGACCAAGCCAGGCGTCGCCGAGAAGTATCCGTTGGCCAGCAAGCTGGTCGAAAGGCTGCCCAAACCAGAGCTGATCTACATTGCCGGGCTCTATCACGACATCGCCAAAGGCCGTGGCGGAGACCATTCGGAGCTGGGCGCGGTGGATGCAGAGCAGTTCTGCAGTCGTCACAAGCTGCCGGCATGGGACACCCGCCTGGTGGTCTGGCTGGTGGAAAACCACCTGGTCATGTCCACCACAGCCCAGCGCAAGGACCTGTCCGACCCGCAGGTGATCAACGATTTCGCTCAGCTGGTCGGCGACGAGACACACCTGGACTACCTTTACGTCCTGACCGTGGCCGACATCAACGCCACCAACCCGACCCTGTGGAATTCCTGGCGCGCGAGCCTGCTGCGTCAGCTCTACACCGAGACCAAGCGCGCCCTGAAACGCGGGCTGGAAAACCCGCTGGGGCGCGAAGAGCAGATCCGCCAGACCCAGCGCGCTGCGCTGGATGACCTGGTGCGCCACGGCACCGACCCGGATGACGCCGAGCAACTCTGGGCGCAGCTGGGCGACGACTATTTCCTCCGGCACACCGCTACCGACGTGGCCTGGCATACCGACGCGATCATCGAGCACCCGGCCAACGGCGGACCACTCGTCCTGATCAAGGAAACCACACAGCGCGAGTTCGAAGGCGGCACGCAGATATTCATCTACGCACCGGACCAGCATGACTTCTTCGCCGTGACCGTGGCGGCGATGGATCAGCTCAATCTGAACATCCATGACGCACGCATTCTCACCTCGAGCAGCCAGTTCACGCTGGATACCTACATCGTGCTGGACGCCGACGGCAGCCCGATCGGCAACAATCCGGAACGGATCGAGGAGATTCGCAGCGGCCTGATCGCCGCCCTGCGCAATCCGGACGACTACCTGACCATCATCCAGCGCCGTGTTCCACGGCAACTCAAGCACTTCGCCTTCCCGCCGCAGGTCACCATCCACAACGACACACAGCGACCGCAGACCATCCTGGAAATCATCGCACCGGACCGTCCCGGCCTATTGGCACGGGTAGGTCAGCTGTTCCTCGATTTCGACCTGTCGGTGCAGAACGCCAAGATCGCAACCTTGGGCGAACGCGTGGAAGACGTGTTCTTCGTCACCGATGCGGACAACCAGCCACTGTCCGACCCGCAGTTCTGCCTGCGCCTGCAGCAGGCGCTCGTCAAGGAATTGCAGCAGGAGAACGAACAGCAGCCGTCGCCGAGCAGCATCCTGATCTGAGCTGCCCTCGCCTGCGCACCTACCCAGAGCTACAAGACAGGTATAGGCGCAGGCTCAATCCCAGGGCTGACCACGGGTCTGCTCGACGGCTGGCAGCTTCTGCTGCATTGCAGCCTTGGCCAGCATGTGCGCACTGACCGGTGCAGTGAGGAAGAGAAACAGCGTGATCAGCAGCTCGTGCAGGCTCAGGCCATCGTTCTGGCTGCTGAAAAAGATCATCGACGCGATCACGATACCGCCGACCCCCAGCGTCGTCGCCTTGGTCGGGCCATGCAGGCGCGTGTAGAAATCCGGCAGCCGGTAAAGGCCAATCGCACCGATCAGCGCGAAGAGGCTACCGATGATCAGGAACACGCTTACCAGCACTTCGATCCAGAATGGCATGTCGCTCCCCTCAATCAATGATGTCGCCGTGCAGCAGGTGCTTGCCAACTGCCACGGTACTGACGAACCCCATTACGGCAATCAGCAGTGCGGCCTCGAAGAACAGGTCAGAGGCGAGCCAGATGCCGAACAGCACGATAAGCGCGAGCGCGTTGATGTACAGCGTATCGAGCGCGAGCACTCGATCGGGCATGTCCGGCCCCTGGACCAGACGCACGACATTCAACACCGCCGCCAGCCCCAACACAGCCATACAGAACGGAATCACGTAGGCGAGCATTCGAAGATCTCCAGCAGTGGCGCTTCATAGTTACGTTTGACGTCAGCGATCAGCGCATCGACATCCGGCACGTCCAAGGCATGCACCATCAGCATCTGGCGATCCTGACTCAGGCAGGCTGATACCGTTCCGGGAGTCAGCGAGATGATGCTGGTCAGAGTGGACAGAACGAACTCGTTCTCGATGGCCATGGGCACCTCGATGAACGCAGGACGCAGGTTTTTCTTCGGCCCCAACACCAGTTTGGCAACGTGCACATTGGCCACGACGATGTCATAGAGCACCTTGAGCGAGAACACACACAGCTGCAGCGGCTTGCGTATGCGCGGCACTTCGATGAGAAAGCCCCGGACCAGAAGAGGAATCGCCCAGCCGAGAAACAGGCCAAGCAAGAGCTGCCCGAAGCTGAACGTGTTGTTCAGCAGCAGCCAGAGAATGGCCAGCATCAGCGTCAGTGCGGGATTGGGTAGCCAGCGTGCTTTCATGCCGCACCTCCCTGAAGGATCTGCAGATAAGGCGCAACATCCAGCAGCTGCGCAGCAGTGGCCTGCATGAACGCCTGCAGCGGGCCAGCGGCGACAACCAGCATCACACTACCAAGCAGCAGGCCGAGCGTCGCCAGAACCCGAATGGCATCGGCCGGCTGTCCCACCGCCTCGGAACTGGGGCGCCAGAACACCAGGCTGCCGGCTCGGCTCAGTGAAATCAGCATGCCCAGCCCGCCCACCAGCACCACGGCCCACAGCGCGATCGCGTCAGCACCAAGCTCGATGGCGCGCAGCAGCATTACCTTGCCGAGAAAGCCGGAGAATGGAGGTAAACCGGCGACGGAGATGGCGCCCATGAAGAACAGCGTGCCTAGCAGTAACGGCTGACGCAGCGCAGGCGCGGAAATCAGATCGGTCCCCAGGTCACCGCGCTGACGGGCTATCAGATCGGCGAGGAGGAACAGGCCGCCCGCGACCAGCGTACTGTGGACCAGGTAATAAAGTGCCGCAGCAAGCCCCGCCTCGCTGCCGAGCGCGATACCGGCCAGAAGCGTGCCCACCGACACGACCACCAGATAAGCCAGCAGTACCTGCAGACTGCGAGCGGCCAATGCGCCTATCACGGCCGCACCGAGTGTCAGCAGAGCCAGCGGCCAGAGCCAAAGATCGACCATGCCGCTCAACTCGCCCGCTTCGCTGCCGAAGACCAGGGTGAACACGCGAATGATCGCGTACAGGCCGACCTTGGTCATGATCGCGAACAGCGCTGCGACCGGCGCGGTGGCGGATGCATAAGCCCGCGGCAACCAGAAGTACAGCGGCAGGATTGCGCCCTTGAGTGCGAACACCACCAGCAGCAGATACCCAGCGGCCGCCAGCAGCGGCGCATCGGCCGGTTCGGCCGCAGCCACACGGGCAGCCATGTCGACCATGTTCAGGGTGCCCAGCAGCCCGTAGAGCATGCTCACGCCGATCAGAAATAACGAGGACCCGAGCAGGTTCAGCACCACATAGTGCATGCCCGAACGCACCCTGCGCTGGCCATGGCCGTGCAGCAGCAAGGCATACGAGGAGATCAACAGGATCTCGAAGAACACGAACAGGTTGAACAGGTCGCCGGTCAGGAAGGCACCATTGATGCCGAGCAACTGGAACTGGTAGAGGGCGTGAAAGTTCGGCCCGCGCTCATCATCACCACGGCAAGCGTACAGCGCTGCAAAACCAGCCAGCACGGCTGTCACCAGCAGCATCAACGCACTCAACCGGTCCAGCATGAGAATGATGCCGAATGGCGGTTGCCAGCTACCCAGCGCATAGATTCGCAGCTGGCCATCATCGGCAAGCAGGACCAGCCAGATCGCAATAGGGACCAGGGTCCAGGTTGCCGCCAATGAAAGCAGGCGCTTGGTCGACTTGTCCGCGCGATGGGCGAACAGCAACAGCGCCCCCATGAACAACGGCAGCAGCAGCGGAAGAATCAACGCATGATTCATTTGCGCGGCTCCTCACCATCGACATGATCGGTACGCAGCTCGCCGATGCTGCGCAACGCCAGTACCACCACGAAGGCGGTCATGGCAAAACCAATGACAATGGCCGTAAGCACCAGCGCCTGCGGCAGCGGATCGCCGTACTCCGCGCTCTTGCCGATCACCGCCGGAACGCCGGTCGCCAGTCGGCCCATGGAAAAGATGAACAGGTTGACCGCATAGGAAATCAGCGTCAGCCCCATCACCACCGGAAAGATCCGGGCACGCAGGAGCAGATAGACGCCGCTGGCCGTCATGATCCCCAGCGTGATCGCGAACAACGCTTCCACTACAGCACCTCCCTGTTGGAATCGTCCTGGCTGACCTGGCCGATGTTGGAAAGAATCAGCAATGTCGCGCCGACAACCACCAGATAAACCCCCAGATCGAAGAGCATTGCGGTCGCCAACTCGAACTCACCGACGAGAGGCAGATGGAAATACCCGAATGACGACGTCAGGAAGGCGTAGCCGAACGCCCAGCTGCCCAGACCCGTCAGCCCCGCAATAAGCAGGCCTGCACCGCAGAGTGCGTGATAGCTGATCGGTTGCCGCGCTTGTGCCCAGCTCACGCCGTGTGCGATGTATTGGAGAATCAGCGCCACCGCAGTGATGAGACCGGCAATGAATCCGCCACCCGGCAGGTTATGCCCTCGCAGGAAGACGAAAGCGGAGATCAGCAACGCCATCGGTAGCAGCGCGCGGGCAAGCGTATCCAGCACGATGGGGTGCCGATCAACCGACCAGGGACGCCCGCCGTAGTCGCGAACCGGGTGCGGCAGGCGCAGGCCTTTGAGCAACGCATAGATGCCTACGCCGGCGATCGCCAGCACCGCGATCTCGCCCAAGGTATCGAACCCGCGGAAGTCCACCAGAATCACATTCACGACGTTCTTGCCGCCGCCCCCGGAAACGCTGTTTTCGAGGAAGTACGACGCAATGCTGTCATAGGGCCGGGTCAGCACGGTGTAGGCAAGCAGCGCGACCATGGTGCCGCTGCCGCCCGCGAGAATGAAATCGCGGAAGCCGCGCAGGCTGCTCGACTCGGCAGGCGTACGGTCAGGCATGAAGAACAGCGCGAGAATCAGCAGGATGATCGTAACCACCTCTACCGAAAGCTGAGTCAGGGCCAGATCCGGAGCGGAAAAACGGGCAAACCCGAGCGCGACCATGAGACCGACGACACTGAGTACGATCAGTGCGGTCAGGCGGCGGCGATGGAAAAATACGGTCAGCAGCGAAGTCAGCGCGAGAATCGCCATGCCCAGCACCGTGATGCCATCGAGTGGTGTCAGCACGACCGGCCCATGCAGCGTTTCCAATGGGGTCAACGCATAGATCACGAGCACCAGAGTGCTGAACAGCATGAGGGCGATGTAACGTTGCAGCGAGCCGTTTTCCAGCAGACAGGTGACGTGGCGGGCAGCGAGGGTCAGTCCGGCCATTACCCGCTCGAACACCTCCAGCGAATCGACCGTCGGCAGTCCTTCATACCAGCGGAACGCCCACTTGCGCAGTGAGTAGATCAGTATTCCGCCAATCAGCGCAGCAAAGCTCATGGCCAGCGGCAGGTTGAAGCCGTGCCAGATCGACAGGCTGTATTCAGGCACATTGCCATTCAGCGTTCCCGACACCGCCGCCGCCAACAATGGGCCTACGGTGAAAGCCGGCAGCATTCCCACCAACAGGCAGAGCAACACGAGGATTTCCACCGGAATCTTCATGTAGCGAGCTGGTTCATGCGGCGGGTACTTCGGCAGATCGATCGGCTCGCCGTTGAAGAACACGTCATGCACGAAACGCAGCGAGTAGGCCACCGAAAACGCGCCGGCCAATGTCGCCGCAGCGGGAATCGTCCAGTAGAAGCTACCGAGCAGGTGCTGATCGAGCGTCTCGGCGAAGAACATTTCCTTGCTCAGGAAGCCATTGAGCAATGGCACGCCGGCCATCGCCAGCGACGCCACCATGGCGAGTGCCGCGGTGTGCGGCATGTACTTCCACATGCCATTGATGCGGCGCATGTCGCGAGTGCCCGTCTCGTGATCGATGATCCCGGCGGCCATGAACAGCGAAGCCTTGAAGGTCGCGTGGTTGATGATGTGAAAGATCGCCGCCACCGCCGCAAGACGCGAATCCAGGCCGAAAAGCAAGGTGATCAGGCCCAGATGACTGATGGTGGAGTAGGCCAGCAGGCCTTTCAGGTCGTGCTGGAACAGCGCCATCACTGCACCCAGCAGCAATGTCGCCAGCCCGGTGACGCTGACCATGTAGAACCACCACTCCGACTCGGCCAGTGCCGGGTACAGCCGAGCAAGCAGGAAGACACCAGCCTTGACCATGGTCGCGGAATGCAGGAAAGCCGACACCGGTGTGGGGGCCGCCATTGCCTGCGGCAACCAGAAATGAAACGGGAACTGCGCCGATTTGGTGAACACACCGAGCAACACGAGAATCAAGGTCAGCGGATACAGGGCATTGGCGCGGATCAGATCGCCCGAAGCGAGCACGGTTGTCAGCTCGAAGCTGCCTACGATATGGCCAATCAGCAGAATCCCCGCGAGCAAGGCGAGGCCGCCGCCCCCGGTGATGGCGAGCGCCATGCGTGCACCCTGGCGGGCATCGGCGCGGTGATTCCAGTAACCGATCAGCAGGAACGACGACAAGCTCGTCAGCTCCCAGAACATCAGCATCAGCAGCAGGTTCTCGGACAGCACCACACCGAGCATGGCGCCCATGAACAACAGGAAGAAGCCGAAGAATCGCCCCATCGGATCCTTCTTCGACAGGTAGTAGCGTGCGTAGAGAATGACCAGAAGACCGATGCCGAGAATCAGCAGGGCGAAGAGAAAGCCCAATCCGTCGAGGCGCAGGCTGAGGTTGAGACCGAGCTGCGGCAGCCACTCGTAATGGATGATCTCGGTCTGGCCGGCAAATACCTCGGCCCGTTTTGACAGCAGCAGAACCAGTGCTGTCAGTGGCGCCAGGCCCGCACCGAAGGCGCAAGCGGAGCGACCGAACCGCTCCAGGAACAAAGGCAGGAAGATGCCCAGAAATGGCAAAGCGATGATCAGCGCAAGCGCCATGAACGAGACCCCTTAAGCCACCTGTCCGGAGGCATTCTTATCCTTGCAGGCACAGCAACTGCCTGAAACACCACACAAATGTGCGGCCGATTATCCATACCGATGATGCTGGCGTCATGGATTCATGTATTTCGAAAAACAAAAAGCGCTGTCACCGTTCCGTTTCCAGAACGGCGACAGCGCCCTGACTTCAGCCCCGGACAGTCGCTGCCGTGGTCAAGGCGCCACGCGACTGGTGCCACTGACGGTCATGATGCGAACCCGTTGCCCAACGCGAAATACCTGATTGGGCTCCACCGCCTGCACATAGGCACGCATGTTTCCATCATCCTCGCGCACGGTGATCTCGACACCTTGGGTACGGGTTACCCCCTCTTCCGCCGCCGCACCGAGCATGCCACCGGCAACCGCACCGATCACGGCAGCAACCGCACTGCCACGACCGCCGCCGATGCCACTGCCGGCAACGCCACCAACCACGGCACCGGCGCCGGTGCCGATGGGGGTCTTGGTTCCCTCGATCTGCACCGGACGCAGCGATTCGATGGTTCCGTAACGCACGGTCTGTACGGCTCGCGCCTCGTCCCGGGAATAGGTATCTCCGGTCAGGCTGGAGGCGCACCCGCTCAGAGCGAGCGTCAAGGCTGTAAAGGAAGCGACATAAATGGACCTACGCATTGCAATTCTCCTGCGGACAGCTGTTTCGTTCTGAACGGCGGCATGAGCAGTAGCGACAAAAAAGCGCTTGGCAACTTCTCCGTCCTGACTCAGCATTTACTACTTTCCAAGCATACATATGCGAGTCGAACCCTGCGCACCGGTTCCTCTCGACGAGACGATCCATGGATTACTTCATCATAGCCGTCACCACTATCGCGGGCCTGGCTTTTCACGGGTGGCTGATCGTGCGCTTCCGGCGCTGGGCCGATCGGGACCTGGCGCTTTCGATCGCTGGAGGCGACCCAGACAAGCGCAGCTGGATGCTACAACGCCTCGCCGATGCAAAGAGCCAGAAGATCAAGCGGCGCGAATTGCAAAGCTGGCTTGAGCAGCAGGCACAGCATTACCCCGGAGCCTGATTTCGGACAGTTTGCAATAGACCAGCCCGAACAAAGGGCCGCGCCTTCAAGGCCTCTGACCATCGGAAGACACATTCCTCGCATCAGGTGATCGCTTGCTGGTTACTGAACGTTACCAGCACCGCGCGCGCGAGCTTTGCTCGCTGGCGTCCAGCGAAGCGCCGCCCTGCGCGGTACAGGCAAACTTGGAACAACTTAGTTCGTTGTTTGGAGACCCACTAGGGCGCCAAGCGCTCCCGCTGCCAGCTGTTTGCGATCAATCGATAGTCGAGACGGTCATGCAGGCGGCTAGGCCGGCCCTGCCAGAACTCCATCCGCTCCGGCAACAGGCGATATCCACCCCAGTGCGGCGGACAATGCGGCGCAGTGTCGAGAAAGCGCTGCTCGGTTTCCGCCAGCAAACGCTCGAGTTCGGCGCGATCGCGAATCACCTGGCTCTGCGGCGACGCCCAGGCACCGAGCCGGCTACCCAATGGGCGGACCTGAAAATAGGCATCCGACTCTTCCAGAGTGACCTTCTCCACCCGCCCCTCGATACGAACCTGGCGCTCGAGTGTCGGCCAGAAGAAGGTCATGGCTGCATAAGGCGCTGCATTCAGTTGCTCGCCCTTGGCGCTCTCGTAATTGGTGAAAAAGGTAAAGCCGCGATCATCCAACGCTTTGAGGAGCAGGATGCGACAGTGAGGACGACCGTCGGAGTCGACCGTGGCCAGGGACATCGCGTTAGGCTCCACCGGCGCCTGTTCGGTTTTCGTAGCCTCGGCGAACCACTGACGAAACAATCCGAACGGCTCGGCTGGTGCATTGGCCTCGCTGAGTCCGTCACGGGTGTAGTCACGGCGCATATCGGCCAGGGTCTGGATCATCGCGGGGCTCCTTGTAGTCGAATAAGCAGGCTTCAGCCTACCAGGCGGCCATTCGCCGGGCGACGGTGGTTGAACCCAGCCGGCCTGTATGGACTAGCTTATCCGCGTGCTTAGGCAACTCGCTTGATTCAAGGCAACCATGCCCAACGAAAACAGGCCCGCATGCGGGCCTGTCGATATCCAATGCCTGGCAGTGTTACTTGGCGACCTCGGCTTGCGCCACCTGCGTCGCCGACGGCGCCGGCTGCTCGTAATTGGCGATCAATGCAAGCATCGTCGCCTGCGGCGCCAGTACCATCTCGACCCGACGGTTCAGGGCCCGGCCTTCCTTGCTGTCGTTGGCAGCACGCGGCATATCGGAACCCAGGCCGCGAATGCGCAGGCGGTTATGTTTAAGGCCACTCAGGCGGAAAATGGCCGCCACGGCACCAGCACGCTCGCGACTGATGGTGCGATTGATGTCCGCAGAGCCCGTGCTGTCGGCATGACCAAGTACGACTACGGCCGTCTTGTCGTCCTTCTCGACCAGCTTCGCGACGCGAGTGATCGGCCCGAGGGTTACCGGCAAGAGCATACCGGGACGATCCGGATTGAACGAGGAATCTACCGGCGCCGTCACTACCAGTACGCTGTCCCTACGCTCCACCTCGAAACCACTCCCAATAAGGGCATCCTTCAACTGCGGCTCATACTCGTCGAGCCAGGCGTAATCCACCTTGACTGCGACCGAAGCAGCGACCTCGCTCGGTTTCTCGCTCTTCGAGCTGCAGCCGGCAACGACGATCATGCAGAAAATCAGGGAGGTGCTCTTCAGCAGGTTCATGAGGCAGGTTCCGTCAACCAGAGGCGTTCTAGGAGGGAGCGACCAATCGAGGTGAGGCCACTATTGAGTTCGAGTTGAAATTGTGGACGCAAGCCCTTCTTTTGAAAAGCCTGTGAGGCCAGAAGTGACGAGTGGTTCAACGCAGGCATGTCGCAACACTGCGCGCTAGCGATTGCGCACGCGGGTCCATCAGCACGTAGGGGCCGAGGGTATTGGTCACGAAACCGAACGCCAGTTCCCGCTCCGGATCGGCAAAACCGACACTGCCACCGGCTCCGGGGTGGCCGAACGCCCGCGGGCCCATGCCAAAGGTGGCGTTGGCGACGTTCGGCTGATCCAGCCAGCAGCCCAGCCCGAAACGCGTGGCGGCCAACAGCGTGCGGTCTTCTCCGGCGCTGTGCTCGCTGGTCATCTCGCGCAGTAGCGACTCACCCAGAAGCTTGCCCTGCAGCAGCCCGGTATAGAAACCCGCCAACGAGCGGGCATTGCCATGGCCATTGGCTGCCGGTTGCGCCATGCGTCGCCATTCCGGTTTGTTACCACTGCTCATGATGGACGGTGGATTGTTGAAGGCCCGGACACTTATCGACTCAGGCTCGCTCATCAAAGCCTTGAACAGGCGCTGCGCGGCAGCGTCACCGAAGTCGTTCTTGGTGCGAGTGAGATAAGCGACGCGATGAGCCTCGGAATCGTCGAGGCCGACATGGAAGTCCAGCCCGAGCGGCACCGCCGTCCGACGAACGATCGACTCGCCAGGGCCGCAGCCATCGACACGACGCAGGAGTTCACCAACCAGCCAGCCGTAGGTCATCGCCGCGTAGCCCTGATCGGTGCCGGGCGTCCACCATGGTTCTTCGGCAGCTAGCGCGGCGGTCATGATATCCCAGTCGTACAGCGCTTCTGCGGCCAGCGGTCTGCGAATCGCCGGCACCCCTGCCCGATGACAGAGCAGCTGGCGCAGGGTGATGGCCTCCTTGCCATTGACCGCGAACTCCGGCCATACACGGCCGACGGGCTCATCCAGCTGCAGCTTGCCTTCCTCGACCAACTGCAGCGCAGCGACCCCGGTGAAGGTCTTGGTGCAGGAGAACAGGTTGACCAGCGTATCGCTGTGCCACACCTGCTCGCCCTGGTTGTCGGCAACGCCGGCCCAGAGGTCGACGACCGTCTCGCCACCGATCTGCACGCAGAGTGCCGCGCCGCGCTGCTGGGTGCCATCGAACAGTGCGCCGAACGCATCGCGAACGGCCTCGAAACGAAGATCGAAATAGCCCTGAATCTGCACGCTGTCACCTCTCGCAATCAATTCTCGGGATTCTTGCAACCGCCGCTACGCAACGGAACCGCCAGACGAAGCGCTGATGGGTGGATATCGCGACCGGTTATCTCGCCCAGTCAACCGATCTCGCGACGGAACGGCGGCAGCGCATTGAGGATCGCCTTGCCATAGCGCTGCATCACCACCCGCCGGTCGAGCAGCGTGATGGTTCCACGGTCCGCCTCGGTACGCAGCAGCCGGCCACAGGCCTGCACCAGTCGCAGAGAGGCATCGGGAACGGCGATCTCCATGAAGGGATTGCCGCCGCGCGCCTCGATCCACTCTGCCAGCGCCGCCTCGACCGGGTCATCGGGGACTGCGAACGGAATCTTCGCAATCACCACATGTTCGCAGTACGCCCCCGGCAGGTCGACGCCTTCGGCAAAGCTGGCAAGCCCGAACAGCACGCTGGACTCGCCATCGTCCACCCGCGCCTTGTGCTTGTTCAGCGTTTCCTGCTTGGACAGATTGCCCTGGATCAGCACCCGCCGACGCCATTCACGCTCAAGGCCATCGAACACGTCCTGCATCTGCTTGCGCGAGGAGAACAGCACCAGTGTTCCCCGCGCCCCTTCGACCAGCCCCGGCAGGTCGCGGACGATGGCTGCCGTATGTGCTGCAGCATCGCGCGGATCGGCCTTCAGGTCCGGGACGCGCAGGACCCCGGCATCGGCATGATGAAAAGGACTCGGCACCACGGCGGTGACCGCCGCCCTGGGCAAGCCGGCGCGCATGCGATAGCGGTCGAAGCTGTTCAGCGCCGTGAGCGTCGCCGATGTCACCAGCGCACCAAAGGCGACATTCCAGAGATTGCGCCGCAGTGTTTCCGCTGCGAGGATCGGACTGGCATTGACCTCGATATCGAACAGCGCCCCGCCTTCCGCCAGGGTCAGCCAGCGCGCCATTGGCGGGCTGTCCTCCGGATCTTCGACGGTGAATGCGGTCCACAACTCCCAATTGTTCTGCGAACGCGTCAGCAGACTGCCGAACAGCGGGTACCACTCCTCGGCCTGATGGCTGGCGATTCCGCCACCTGCTTCTCCGTCCATGGCCTCCTTGAGCAGTTCAGCGATGCGACTGAACAGATCGGTCAGCTTGGAAAAAACCTTCTTCAGTTCGGTGCCCAGCTCGATCAGATGCTCCGGCACCACGCCACCGACGAAACGGTGCCGAGGCCGTTCACGGCCCTCCATGTCCTCACCAGCCTTGAAGTCGGCCAACTGCTCACAGGCACTGAACATGAACTGCTGCTGAGTACGCAGATCGCGAGCCAGTTCGGGGATGCCCTCCATCAATCGGCCGAGCTCGCCCGGCAGCGGATGCTGGGCGAGCAGCTTGGTCAGATTCTTTTCCACCTGCCCGAGCCAGTCAGCCGTGGAACGCAATCGGGTGAAATGGGCGAAGTGACCGATGGCCTTGTCCGGCAGGTGATGACCTTCGTCGAAGACGTAGATGGTGTCACGTGGATCGGGCAATACCGCACCGCCGCCAAGGGCCAGATCAGCCAGAACCATGTCGTGGTTGGTGACGATCACGTCGACCTTGGTCATGCCCTCACGCGCCTTGTAGAACGCGCACTGCTGAAAGTTGGGGCAATGCCGGCCGGTACATTGGCTGTGATCCGTAGTGAGCTGCGACCAGTCCGCATCACCCAGCTCCTCCGGCCAGCTGTCGCGGTCGCCATCCCAGCGATTACCCGCCAACTTCTCGATCATGCCGGTGAACAGTTTCTGACTGCGCTCGTCGACCTCGATCCGGAAGCCTTCTTCCTCGAACAGCTGGGCTGTCGCGCTCTGCGCCTGGCCCTCCTGCAGCAAAAGATCCAGCTTTGACAGGCACAGGTAACGCCCGCGGCCCTTGGCCAACGCGAAACTGAAATTCAGCCCGCTGTTGCGCATCAGGTCTGGCAGATCCTTGTGCACGATCTGCTCCTGCAGGGCAACCGTGGCGGTGGCGATCACCAGCCGCTTGCCAGCAGCCTTGGCGGTGGGGATCGCCGCCAGACTGTAGGCGACGGTCTTGCCTGTACCGGTGCCCGCCTCGACCGCGACGACCGCGGGCTCGCTCTCGCGACGCCCTTCATCATCGGTCTTGATAGTGCCGAGCACCTTGGCGACCTCGGCGATCATCAGGCGCTGGCCATAGCGGGCCTTGAGCCCCTTGGCTTCGAGAAAACGGCTGTAGGCGCCCTGGATCTGGGACTTGAGTTCGGTGCTGAGCATGGGCGCGGAGCTGTATATATTTTCAGTACTTCAATGGGGCGGCTATGATAGCGCGCGTTCGCCCTGCCGCCACCGGAGATTTGCCCCATGACGTCATTTGCCCTGCTTTACACCCTGCATGTACTCGCCGCGACGGTCTGGGTGGGCGGAATGTTTTTCGCCTGGATGGTGCTGCGCCCGGCGGCGGTGGCGGTGCTGCAGGCACCGGAGCGGTTGACCTTATGGGCAGATGTGTTCCGACGTTTTTTCATCTGGGTCTGGGTGGCGGTGCTGGTATTGCCGCTAAGCGGCATCGGCATGTGGCACATGCGTTTCGGCCCGCTGGAAAGCGCACCGCGCTACGTTCACATCATGGCCGGTCTGTATCTGGTGATGCTGGCGCTGTTTCTGCGTATTCAGTTACTGCAGTTGCCGGTCCTCAAGCGCGCGGTCGAGGCCGAGCGGTGGCCGGACGCTGGTGCGGTGCTCGGGCAGATTCGCCGACTGGTGGGTATCAACCTCCTGCTCGGCCTGCTGGTGATTGCGCTAGCCAGCGCACGGCCGTCGTTCTGACAGCCGTAAAATAAAACAGCCGGACACTGGGCCCGGCTGGATCTGTTACCGCATTCGACTCAAGGGCGTGCTTCGACCTCAGCCTCTACGCGACGGTTGATAGCGCGGCCTTCTTCGGTTGCGTTATCGGCGACCGGGCGCGATTCGCCGTAGCCAACTGCATTCACCCGATCGCCACCAACGCCATACTCGTCGACCAGCACTTTACGAACCGCATTGGCGCGGCGCTCGGAAAGGCGCTGATTGTAGGCATCGGTACCGACGGAGTCGGTGTGGCCTTCGAGCACGGTCGTGGTCTGGCCATATTCCTTCATGAAATCAGCCAGATTCTGGATGTCGCCATAGCTATCCTGCTTGACCACATCACGATCGAAGTCGAACTTGACGTCCAATTCGACGCGCACCGGCTCTGCCGCAGGCTCCGGTTCCGGCTCGGACTGAGGCATCGGCTCGACCGTCTCGACGACGGCGACCGTTTCCTCTTCCATGCCGTTGGCCCAACAATAGGCTGCCGCGACACCACCACCGATCAGCGCACCCCAACCGGCATAGGAGCTGCTTTCGATGGCCCCCAGCGCGGCACCGCTCACGCCACCCACGGCCGCACATGTCGGCCAATCCTGTTTCTGCACGCCTGCACAACCAGCCAGGAACGTGGTCATGACAATAACGGGTACTGCTGTCCGTAATGTACTCATCGATCAAAACCTCCAGTGTGGACATTCAGCCAGAATCGCCACGTACGGGAATCCGGGCGGCTCCGGTTATTTTCAGACTAGGCCGACAAACGGCACCGCGCTAGTCTTCACCTTTCAAACGAGGATTCTCGATTGACTGAAAACCCTGTAGTGCACACGCCACAACAAGCGCTTGCGGCGATGCTCGAGCACTATGCCCCAAGCCGTCTATTGCACGTGGGGCGCAGTGATCAACCTGCTCTGGCTGCCTACGCCGAATGTCATCCGGAGTTTCAGCTAGACCGCGCCGATGCCGCGCCGCTATCAGAACAACTGGCCTCTCAGCGCTACGATTTGGCCCTGTTCGTCGACTGTCTGGAGCACATGCCCAAGCGTAACGGCCTGGAGCTGCTCGGCAGCGTTCGCAATCTGAATGCCAGCCGTATGGCGGTACTCGTGGATCTCGACGCATCCGAATGGCAGACCACAGACTTCTATGCATTAGCCCTGCAAGTCAGCGAGCGCTTCCAGCGCGACGGACAGACCTTGACGCTATTCACCTACGACCTGCTCCAATACAAGCAGGTTCCGGACTGGCTGAATGCCAGGTTCTGGGCCAACCCGGAAAACTTCGGAAAGTACTGGTGGTGACATGAGCGAACAGCGCCCCCTCGCGCCTAACTGCCCTTGCGGCAGCGGCAATACGCTTGACCAGTGCTGTGGCCGTTATCACGCGGGCACACCGGCACCCAGCGCCGAACTGCTGATGCGCTCGCGCTATAGCGCCTACGTGCTGGGTCTGGTCGACTATCTGCAGGCCACCACGCTGCCGGTGCAACAGACGGCGCTGGACATGGACGGCATGCGCCGCTGGAGCCTGGACAGCACCTGGTTGGGGCTGGAAGTGAACGAGAGTGCAGTGCTCGGCGGCAAGCCTGAACATGCACGGGTGACCTTCACCGCCCGCTGGCACGACCAGGCGGGCGAGCATGTCCACCAGGAACGCTCGGCCTTCGTTCAATGCGACGAAAAATGGTATTTCATCGATCCGACGGTGCCACTCAAGGCCGGACGCAACGATCCCTGCCCATGCGGCAGCGGTTCGAAATTCAAGAAGTGCTGCGCCGCCTACGTCTGATGCCAGACCGCACCGGGATAGCCGCCGCGCGAGGCGGCGGTGTGGAGCGGATGCGCTACTTCTCGACGAATGCGCGCTCGATCAGGTAGTGCCCCGGATCGCCCATGCGCGGCGAGACGCTCAGACCGAAGCTGTCCAGCACCTGGCTGGTTTCGTCCAGCATGCTCGGGCTGCCGCAAATCATCGCGCGATCGTCCTGCGGATTGATCGGAGGCAGGCCGATGTCGCTGAACAGTTTGCCGCTGCGCATCAGCTCGGTCAGGCGACCCTGATTCTCGAAAGGCTCGCGCGTCACAGTCGGGTAATAGATCAGTTTTTCCTTCACCGCCTCACCAAAGAACTCGTTCTGCGGCAGGTGCTCGGTGATGAATTCGCGATAGGCGACTTCGTTTGCGTAGCGAACACCATGCACCAGCACGACTTTTTCGAAGCGCTCGTAGGTTTCCGGGTCCTGGATGACACTCATGAATGGCGCCAGGCCCGTGCCGGTGCTGAGCAGGTAAAGATGCTTGCCAGGCAGCAGGTCGTCGAGCACCAGTGTTCCGGTTGGCTTGCGGCTGACCATGATCTGGTCGCCTTCCTGCAGGTGCTGCAGTCGAGAAGTCAGCGGGCCGTTATGCACCTTGATGCTGAAGAACTCCAGATACTCTTCGTAGTTGGGACTGGCGATACTGTAGGCGCGCATCAGCGGACGGCCCTCGACCTCTAGGCCGATCATGACGAACTGGCCGTTCTCGAAGCGCAAGCCTGCATTGCGGGTGGTCTTGAAGCTGAACAGCGTGTCGTTCCAATGGTGCACACTGAGAACGCGCTCTACGTTCAGATTGCTCATGCTACGAATTCCTCGTGGTGTCGCGACGGGCGTCGTTACGTGGCGCCAGTCTAGCGATGGCGTCTTTATTCGTTAACTGGATAATAAAGATATAGGTTATCGGTTATATAGATATGCATTTCACCCTCCGCCAGATCGAAGTGTTTGCCGCCGTCGCCCGCCAGGAAAGCGTGTCGCGCGCGGCCGAAAGCCTCTCGTTGTCACAGTCCGCGACCAGCACATCGCTGGCCGAACTGGAACGCCAATCTGGCTGCCAGCTCTTCGACCGAGCCGGCAAAAGGCTCTGCTTGAACGCGCTCGGACAACAGCTGCTGCCGCAGGCAGTTGCCCTGCTCGATCAGGCACGCGCCATCGAGGATTTGCTCAACGGCAAGAGCGGCTTCGGCTCACTGGCGGTCGGTGCGACGCTGACGATCGGCAATTACCTCGCCACGTTGCTGATTGGCAGCTTCATGCAGCGCCACCCGGAATGCCGAGTGAAGCTGCACGTACACAACACTGCGCACATCGTGCATCAGATCGCGCAACACGAACTTGATCTGGGTTTGATCGAAGGTGATTGCCAGCACCCGGACCTTGAGGTCCAGCCGTGGATCGAAGATGAGCTGGTGGTGTTCTGCGCGCCACAGCACCCCCTGGCCGGGCGCGGCGAGGTGGGCCTGGCCGAGCTGACCAGCGAAGCGTGGATTCTCCGCGAGCAGGGCTCCGGCACGCGGATGACCTTCGAACAGGCTGTGCGACATCGGCCAGGCAAGCTGAACGTGCGGCTCGAGCTGGAGCACACCGAAGCGATCAAACGCGCGGTGGAGTCGGGATTGGGGATCGGCTGTATTTCTCGACTGGCGCTGCGTGACGCCTTTCGCCGTGGCAGCCTAGTACCGGTGGCGACGCCCGAGCTGGACCTGCGCCGCCAGTTCTACTTCATATGGCATTCGCACAAGTATCAGACCGCGGCCATGCTCGAGTTCGTCGAACAGTGCCGCGCCCTGACCTCAGGCGTGCGCCGCAGCGATGAAATCCAGCTGCCGCCGATCTCCTGAGGTCATATCTGGCGTCAACTGGTGGGAATGGAACCCATCTGCTGCAGCAACAGCGCTGCCTGGGTGCGGGTACGCACGCCGAGCTTGCGGAAGATAGCGGTAACGTGGGCCTTGATGGTCGCTTCGGAAACGCTCAGTTCGTAGGCGATCTGCTTGTTCAACAGCCCGTCACAGACCATGGTCAGCACTCGGAACTGTTGCGGCGTCAGGCTGGCAAGCCCGGCGCTGGCGGCCTTGGCTTCATCGCTGACGTTGGCCACATCCTGGATGTTGCTCGGCCACCAGACATCGCCATCCAGAACCGCACGTACCGCTTCCTGGATGGTTTCCAGAGAGCTGGACTTGGGAATGAAACCGCTGGCACCGAACTCACGCGAGCGCGCAACGACCGCTGCATCCTCCTGTGCCGAGATCATGACTACCGGTAGATGCGGATACTGCCCCCTCAGCAGTACCAGCCCCGAGAAACCATAGGCTCCAGGCATGTTCAAATCCAGCAGCACCAGATCCCAATCGGCGCCCTGATTCAGCAAGCTTTCCAATTCGGCGATGCTCGCCGCTTCCACCAGACGTACGTTTTCCCCAAGCCCCATGGTGAGCGCCTGTTGCAGCGCGCTGCGGAAAAGCGGGTGATCATCGGCAATGATTATTTCGTAAGCAGCCATTGGCAGACCTGTAGTTTTTATTGGCGCTTTTTCATCGGCTTGAGCAGCCGATGCCGACAAGATGACGGCAGAAACCCCGAGACAACGCTCCGGGGATGGTCCGATGTGAAATTTCGGCCGGCTCGATCGAATATCGACCGCCCGCCACAACAAATCAAGCGGCGCAAGCATGCCCACCCATGAATAAGTGGTCAAGCGCAGCGCTTTGTAGCAAAGTCTGCGATTTTTCCCGACCGAGCCGAAACATGCGTAGCCAAGCCCTCCGCGCCGACTTTCTGATGCTGATCACCGCCATGATCTGGGGCACGGCCTTCGTCGCCCAGCGCGTCGGCATGGACAACATCGGTCCCTTTCTATTTACCGGCCTGCGCTTCACCCTGGGCGCTCTCGCGCTGCTGCCACTGGTGATTTACCAGGGTCGCACCAAAGCCCGGCACGAACCCTTTCTGCAGCGTGGCCTGCTGCTGGGCGGCCTGAGCATGGGGCTTGCGCTGACTGTGGGAATCAACCTGCAGCAGGTCGGCCTACTGTTTACCAGCGTGACCAACTCAGGATTCATTACCGGACTGTACGTAATCGTGGTGCCGCTACTGGGACTGATCATTGGCCACAAGACCGGCCTCGGAACCTGGCTTGGCGCCTTTCTCGCCGTCGCCGGCATGGCGCTGCTGAGCATCGGCGAGGACTTCACCGTAGCCTCTGGCGACTGGATCCAGTTGGCCGGCGCCTTCGTCTGGGGCCTGCACGTGCTGCTGGTGAGCTTCTTCGTCAGCCGCCACGACGCGATCCGCCTGGCCTTCCTGCAGTTCGCCACCTGTGCCGTGGTGAGCCTGCTGCTGGCATTGATCTTCGAAGAGATCGAGCCAGCCAGCATCTGGCTCGCCGGGCCGGCCCTCATCTATGGCGGATTGTTCGCCGTTGCGGTTGGCTACACGCTGCAGGTCGTTGCACAGAAGCATGCGATAGCCTCCCATGCGGCGATCATCCTCTCGCTGGAAGCGGTGTTCGCCGCCATCGCGGGCGCACTGTTCCTCGAAGAAAGCCTGACGCTGCGCGGCTACATGGGCTGCGTATTGATGTTCATCGGCATGCTCGCCGCACAACTCTGGCCACGCAAAGCCGAGCCGCTAACAACGGCGAGTCCAGCCAAGGCCTGAAGGCCAATCGCGTCAGCGCACAGGCTTCAACGCCAGATGCGCGGCGTTCTGCAGGTCCGGCTGGCGATGATACTTGGCACCCAGATAGTGCTCGGTGAACACGTCGAGCAAGGCGTCGAGCATGTTCGCCGCGTTCGAATCACCAGCCAGATCCAGACAGAGTGCAGCGACCTCGGCAGTGCACAGATGGTCACTGCGGGTGGACCGACGCAGCCGGTAGCGCGATAGCACCTCGGGGCGCAGGCTCAGCACCGGCAGGCCATCGAGGTAAGGGCTCTTGCGAAACATCTTGCGCGCCTCGGTCCAGGTGGCATCGAGCAAGATGAACAGCGGGCGCTTACCGTCCTCCCGCTCGACTTGCTCGATCACTCTCCGCGATTCGGCGTATTCGCCCGGAAAGATCACCAGTGGCTGCCATTGCGGATCGGCCAGCAGCGCCAGCAATCGCGGGTCCACGCCCGTGCGCTGCCAGGTGAAGGCGAAGGTATCGCGTACTACATCGGCAATCAGCCAACCCGTGTTGCTCGGCTTGAGCGGCTCGATATCGTGCATCAGCAGACAGACACCGCAATCGCTCTCGATCGTCGGCAACCAGGGACAAAGGCAATGGCTGGACGGGACCCGGCAGCGTTCGCAGCGCGGCGCCCGGGAGCCGCGGGCAACGAAGGGCTTGAGGCTTTTCGCCAGGCGTTCGCTGCGCAGACGGGCTACGGCATGGGGCATGAATCGACTCGAGGGTGACGATGAAGCGCGGCAGTCTACCAGCGCGCAGGCATCTGCTGCCCGGCACCGTTAAATGAACCGCACCACAGGCAGCCGGTCGAAATAGCGCAGTCAAAAGGAGACCGCCATGTATCGTCTGACCACCCTGCTCGCTCTGAGCCTCGCCCTTCCCGCTGCCCACGCCGCCTCGTTGCAGGAGCAACAGCTGAATCAGCTGCTCGAGCAGGTCGCCCGCGAAAGCAGTGTCGGAACGCCCCGCGCGATCAACGAAGACATTCTCGACCAGGGCTACACCGTAGAAAACAACGTGTTGGTAAACCACCTCAGCGTGCAGCCACGCCATGCGGCGCAAATGCGCGACAATCCCGCCGATGTGCGCAGCCAGCTCGCCGTCAGCGTTTGTGGCAACGAAGGGCTGCGCAAGCTGATGAGCCAGGGCGCGGTGCTGCGCTACGACTTCAGCGAGTACCAGAGCAACAAGCCCATCGCCAGCGAGCGCTACAAGGCCTCGGACTGCGGCCGCTAAAAGGTGAAAGCAGGCGGGAGCAGGCCACGGCCCATCCCGCCAGGCTTATTGATCAAGCATCGCCCCGCAGTATCTGCGGATCACCCCTGCCGGCCACCGCGGCAGCCTCGTCCCTGGTGAGCAGTGCCGTGCGCGGCACGTTGCGCAGGCGTGCGCAGGCCGCGAGCACATTCGCCCAGCTGGCGCGGTTGGCGAACTGCATGCCGAACTCATCCAGCGTACCGCCGCGGTTGCGATAGCCGAGCGCCGAACACTTGCGCGCATCCGGCAGAATCGGCCACAGGTGACCACGCGCCACTTCCGGCCGCATGTGCGTCAGCAGCACGCGCATCTCCATCGCATCCGGGAACAACCGCTCAGCTACACCTTCGCTGGCGCGCGCCTCGACTTCCCAATGATCGCGCGGCCCGCGGAAGCGACCCGGCTCCTGCAGATAGACCAGTCGATAAGCGCAGTCGGCCTCCTTGAGCCGCTTGGCCGCACGGAGCATCTCGCCCAGCTGATAGCTGCCGTTGGCAATCAGCAGCAATGCCTCGTTGCCCGGCTGCTCCTCGACCACGATGGCACCATCGCGCGCCAACTGCTCGGCCTGGGCCTGATCGAAGTAGCACGGCCGGTCGCGTTTGGGCATGACCAGGCAGGCCAGCTCGCCACGCGCCTGGTAGATCGATGGCAGCAGCGCCAGGGCGCTGTTGTGGTCGGCCGGAAACAGCACCCGGACCATATCGCTCATCTCACCAAGCAGCGCCTCGCAGAAGGTGGTGTCCTGGTGCGACTGCTGATTCTTGCCGTTCTCCCAAGTGTGCGACGTCGCGATCAGCGGCCAGCCGAGCCAGCCTGCTGGCCTGCCGATCTCCTTTTGCTGCCGGGAAAAGATGATGCTCTGCCGCACTACGCCCAGCATCTTCACGCAGAAGGCCTCGTAGCTGGCCACCAGATTCAAGCCGCCCTGGTTGGCAAGGCAGGCGGAGACCACCGCCTCCTCATTGAGGGCGGTAATGATGGCGCCATCCACGGCCTCCAGCTCGCTTTCCGGCTCGATGACGCGATGCTTGAGCGCCTTGAGCACGCCGCCCAAACGGTTGCTGGCCAGCTCGTCCGGGTTACCCACCCGCGGCCGCAACGCGGGGTTGGCGGCCGTCAGCTCGACGAAGAAACGATCGACCGCTGCCATGGGTGAACAGGCGTCGTCGCGGTAATTCAGCTTCGGCATGGTCGGCGCAGGCGGGCGACGCGAAGCGAGCGGATTATCGCGCTCCAGCTCTCGCCCCTGGCGACTGCGCGTGAACAGCGCCAGTGAAGCAACCAGCTCCTGTTGCGGTACGAACAGACGCGCCGCGTATTCGTTGAACAGGTCGCGCGACTGCTCATCCCGGCTCGGATTACCCGGCAACGGCAGGTTGTGCGCTGCGTTGCTGCCGGCACCATAGAAGCCGAAGCCTTTCACCGTCTCGGCGATGCCATAGGGCATCGGTAGCGGATAGTTGAGAATGCCGCGTGCCTTCTCTTCCACGCGCCGTTCCAGGCGCAGCTCCATCTCCCACAGGGTGGTGACGAAAGCAGCGGGATCACGCCCATCGAACGGCATCGGGTCGAAGCCGCACTGGCTCAGGTGCTGGCGGAAATCCTCGAGCCCTTGTTCGGTGCCAAGCGCAGTGCGCTGCTCGATTCGCCGGCCGTTGGCGATCATCACCGGCAGCGCGACGCCGCAATCTTCGGCACGCCACCAGCGGGGAATCCAGTCACTGCCGCGCTGTTCTTCCGCCGCACCATCGGAGAGGAAGGCCACCAGCGTCTCGCCCGGCAGCGGCATGTGCGCATATTGCAGCTCGGCAAAACCGAGATAGCCGCCCTCGGCGATGCCGCCAGCAGTGTGCGGATTGACATGGCTACCCAGCGGCGCGAGTGGACTGCCGTCGGCCGCCTGGCCGTAACCGTAGAAATCCTGCAGCAGGCGATTCATGCCCGCCTCGCCGCCGACATAGGTTTGCGCCTGCTCCGGATGCAGGTTGCCCGTCAGCAGGTTGAGCGCATCGACGGCCGCCACACAGTGGCCCTGCCCCATAAGCCAGGCGCGGGTACGGCCAGTCAGCGCATTCAGGGCCAGGTAACCGGCATAGGCCGGCACCATGTTCAGCGCGCCGCCGGTATGTCCTTCGGGGTTCTGTTTGAAATCCTCGGCCGTCAGCGGCGAGCCGTCCAGACGCACCTGGCGCGCGTAGGTCATGTGCACCACCAGCCAGAGTCCGGCGCTGGCGACCCGATCGACCGCCTGCAGCAGCCGGTACACACTGGCCAAATCCGGCTGATGACCTGCCTGTACCAGCTGATGGGCCAACCGGAACACCGCCGCCTGGGTCTCCAGCGCGTGCTCGAACGGCCCGAAACCTACACGCCAGGTGGCGAACTCCGGTTCGGCTTGCGCGTGTTGATCCAGCTCGACAAGGCTGGGCAGTAGCTGACTCATGGGTTCACTCCGTTGGTAAGCGGGTTGTGCTGTAGTCTAGGCAGCGCTCGATTCGTTATCTCTGATATGTATCAAGTGGTCATGGCAACCGAGCGGGCAAGGTGGACATCATCGTACAGACAGGAAGGCAACATGGCTTTGCTCAGTTTTCTAGGCGCCATTCAGCAGGTCACCGGCTCCTGCTATCTCATTGAGACCCATGATGGTGCAAGGGTTCTGCTCGAATGCGGCATGCATCAGGGCCGCCGGGAAGAAGCCGGCGGCGACCGCAGCGCGTTCGCCTTCGACCCCAAGACGCTCGATGCGGTGGTGCTGTCTCACGCGCATATCGACCACAGCGGCCTGCTGCCGCGCCTGGTCGCCCTCGGCTACCGCGGCGCGGTGCACTGCACCGATGCCACCGCTGAGCTGCTCGAACTGATGCTGCTGGATTCGGCGCAGATTCAGGAAAAGGATGCGGAGTGGGAAAACAAGTGGCGCGCACGGATCGGCAAACCCATGATCCAGCCGCTCTACACCCGCGTCGACGCCGAGCGCATGTTGAGCCAGCGCACCCCCCACGCCTATGGCGAGACGTTCGATGTCGCGCCAGGTGTCGCGGTGGCCTTCCACGATGCCGGTCACATCCTCGGTTCATCGATCGTGCAGTTGGATGTGCACGACCATGGCCGAACGCGGCGCGTGGTCTTCTCGGGCGACCTGGGCAACGATTGCTCGCCGCTGATGCATGCGCCAACCGTGCTCAAGGAAGCCGACGTGGTGCTCATGGAATCCACCTATGGCGACCGCAATCACCGCAGCCACGAAGACACCATCGAGGAGCTGGCCGGCATCCTGCAACAGGCTCACCGCGATGGCGGCAACGTGCTGATGCCCTCCTTCGCCGTTGGACGCACCCAGGACCTGATCTACTACCTCGGGCGCTTCTACCGTGAGGGCCGCCTGCCGCAGCAAGCGGTTTTCCTGGATAGCCCCATGGCCATCGGTGCCAACGCTATCTACTCACACTACAAGGATCAGCTGGATCTCGATGGCATCGACAATGCCCTTGGCGGAGCCAGCGGCAAGCTGTACGCCGAGCGCTGGTTGCCGATCCTCAGACCCACGCCGACACCGGAAGAATCGATGGCAATAAACCGCTTCAAGAGCGGCGTGATCATCATCGCCGGCAGCGGCATGTGCACCGGCGGGCGCATCCTTCACCACTTCAAGCACAACCTCTGGCGCGAGGAATGCCATCTGGTGATTCCCGGCTTCCAGGCACGCGGTACGCTCGGCCGTGCCATCGTCGACGGTGCGAAAAGCGTCAAGCTACTGCACCAGCGCATCGCCGTGAATGCCAAGGTACATACCCTCGGCGGGTTCTCCGCGCACGCCGGCCAGTCCCAGCTGATCGACTGGGTCAGCAACTTCGAAAGCCGTCCGGAGCTCTACTTGGTGCACGGCGAGCTGGAGAAGATGCAGGTACTGCAACAGACCATCCGTGAGCGTCTCGACTGGGAGGCACGCATTCCGGAGCCCGGCGACCGAATCGCCCTCTGAAGGCGGCACGCCGAAGCCGCTTGCGGCTTCGGTCAGCTACGCGCCACGCAACCGGCTTGAGCCGGTTGACCGCACCCTATAGCCTGAACGCGACGCTCATACATGGAGATGTTGTATGTCCTTTGATTCGGATGACTACCTGTCGCGGCATTTCAAGACCAGCGGAGCCGAACTGGAAAGCAAGCTCGATGAGCTGACCGCGTTGGTCGTTCCGGAAAACAGTCCGAACCTCTCCCTGTACCGGGAGATGCTGGTAACCGTAACGCGCATGGCCCAGGCCGACCGCAGCCGCTGGGATGCCAAGATCCTGCTGCAGACGATGCGCGAGATGGAGCACGCGTTCAGCCGCCTCGACCAGTTCAAGCGGCGCCGCAAGGTAACGGTGTTCGGCTCAGCCCGAACGCCGGTCGAGCATCCCCTGTATGCGCTGGCTCGGCAGTTGGGCTCCATCCTTGCGCACTACAACTTCATGGTCATCACTGGCGCCGGTGGCGGCATCATGGCCGCGGCCCACGAAGGTGCCGGACGCGACAGCAGCCTGGGGCTGAACATCACGCTGCCTTTCGAGCAACATCCCAACCCGACGGTCGGCGGCACCGAGAACCTGCTGTCATTCCACTTCTTCTTCGTGCGCAAACTGTTCTTCATCAAGGAAGCCGATGCGCTGGTGCTCTGCCCAGGCGGGTTCGGCACACTGGACGAAGCACTGGAAGTGCTGACACTGATCCAGACCGGCAAGAGCCCGCTGGTGCCGATCGTGCTGCTCGACGAGCCTGGCGGCACCTACTGGAAAGATGCACTGCAGTTCATGCGCGATCAGCTGGAGGAGAATCGCTACATCCTGCCCAGCGACATGCGATTGATGCGTTTGGTGGACGATGCGGAGGAAGCAGCCAGGGAAATCGCCAACTTCTATCGCAACTTTCACTCGAGTCGCTGGCTGAAGGATCGTTTCGTACTGCGCCTTAACCACGCACTGAACGACCAGGCGATGGACTACCTGAACGCGGAGTTCACCGATCTGTGTCTGAAGGGCGTATTCGAACAGCAGAACTGCTGCGAATCGGAACTGGACGAGCCGGAACTGCAGCGCCTGCCGCGCTTGAGCTTCGTCTTCAACGGCCGCAACCACGGTCGCTTGCGAGAGCTGACGGACTACATCAACGAACCGGCCAACTGGGCGCGGCCGCTGGCGAGCGAGGATTGATGCCCTTTGCTGGCCCGAACTCTGGGTATGGCGAGTGCTTGTAAGGCTAGTCGGCTTCAGCGTTGACTGCTCGCCGACGCGCACAGCCAGCCATAAAGCCCCACCTCCGGTTCAATCTGCCGAACTACCGCCGCGCAACATTCGGCTGATCAACTCCAGCGGATAACCGCGATAGCTGAGAAAACGCCCCTGCTTGGCCCGCTCTTTGGCGTCAGCAGGCAAGCGTCCAGCGAACTTGCGCTGCCAGAGCTCGCGCAACTGCTCACCCCAGTCGAAACCACTGTCACGCAATGCCTGTTCGATATCCGTTCTGGGCAACCCGCGCTGGGCCAATTCCTCGCGGATGCGCAACGGCCCATAGCCGGCATTGGCCCGGCTTCTGACAAAGCTTTCGAGATAGCGGGATTCGGAAAGCAACCCCTGCTCGCATAGACGATCCAGGGCCTGCTCGATCAACTCAGGAGGGGCGCCACGCTGGCGCAGCTTACGGGCCAGCTCGACGCGACCATGTTCGCGTCGAGCCAGCAGGTCCATGGCCGTCCGCCGTACCGCGACGGGATTATCGAGCACGGCAGCCATGGGGATCAGAGATCGGCGTCAGCCAGATCTTCGCTTACCGCGTTCGCCTTGCTACCACCGGCGACCACTAGCAGCTTGTCGCGGATCTGCTGTTCGATCTCGCGACCGATTTCCGGATTGTCTTCCAGGTACTTGGCGGCATTGGCTTTGCCCTGGCCGATCTTATTGCCCTTGTAGGCGTACCAAGCGCCGGACTTCTCCACCAGGCCCTGCTGCACGCCAAGATCGATGACCTCGCCATTGCGGTAGATACCCTTGCCATAGAGGATCTGGAACTCCGCCTGACGGAACGGTGGCGCCACCTTGTTCTTCACCACCTTGACACGAGTCTCGCTACCAACGACCTCGTCACCTTCTTTAACCGCACCGGTACGGCGAATGTCCAGACGAACCGAAGCATAGAACTTCAGCGCGTTACCACCGGTAGTGGTTTCCGGGCTGCCGAACATCACGCCGATTTTCATGCGGATCTGGTTGATGAAGATGACCAGGCAGTTGGCGTTCTTGATGTTGCCGGTGATCTTGCGCAGCGCCTGAGACATCAGACGGGCCTGGAGGCCGACGTGTGCGTCGCCCATCTCGCCTTCGATTTCGGCTTTGGGCACCAGCGCCGCCACGGAGTCGACGATGATCACGTCGACCGCATTGGAGCGCACCAGCATGTCGGTGATTTCCAGCGCCTGCTCGCCGGTATCCGGCTGCGAAACCAGCAGGTCGTCGACGTTCACGCCCAACTTGCCGGCGTAGTCCGGGTCCAGCGCATGTTCGGCGTCGACGAAGGCGCAGGTGGCGCCCATCTTCTGCGCCTCGGCGATGACCGAGAGGGTCATGGTGGTCTTGCCGGACGATTCGGGACCGTAGATCTCGACGATTCGTCCCTTCGGCAGGCCGCCGATGCCCAGCGCGATATCCAGGCCCAGCGAGCCTGTGGAGATGGCCGGAATCGCCTGGCGATCGTGATCGCCCATGCGCATCACTGCGCCCTTGCCGAACTGCTTTTCAATCTGGCCCAGGGCTGCAGCCAAGGCGCGCTTCTTGTTCTCGTCCATCGAATCCTCACTTGATCAAGAGGGCCAGAGGCCACAACAACTGTATAAGTAGCCAGTATTAGAACATAGGCAAATTTACTCGCCTAGCCCCGAAACTGTTTTTCTCCGGCCGTCAGCGCAAGCAGCCCTTGCAACGCCGCCGCGACTGTCTGCTCACGTACAGCCTGGCGATCGCCGGCGAACAGATAGCGTTGGACCTGCAGATGAACGTCATCGGCCCAGGCAATCCAGACCGTGCCCACCGGTTTTTCCGCTGAGCCACCACCAGGCCCGGCGATGCCGCTGACGGCCACTGCGAAGCGCGCACCACTGTTCTGCTGCGCTCCGCGCGCCATCGCCTGCACCACTTCGGCGCTGACCGCGCCGACCTGATCGAACAGCTCCGCCGGTACGCCGAGCTGGCATGTCTTCTGAGCGTTGGAATAGGTGATATAGCCGGCCTCGAACCAGGCCGAGCTGCCGGCGATACGGGTGATGGCCTCGGCGATGCCGCCACCGGTGCAGGATTCCGCGGTGCTGACCTGCGCACCCAGTCGTTGCAGCGCCTCGCCCAGCTGCGCGGCCAGTTCAGTGAGATTCATCAGGGCTCCGGCCAAAGGAAAGTGGCCGATACCCTACACCAGCGGGCGACCGAGTTCAGCCCATCCGCGTTGCCAATGGTCGAGATGCGCCTCGGCGATCAGGCGTCCTGGCGAACCGGCAGGACGGCAGGCTCGCCGATACGCCGTCCGCGACGGCTTACCACCGCATCACCATAGCGCTGGATGGGATCGGCAAGGGTTCGCTTGACGAAGAAGCCGAACAGCGTCACCAGCAGCAGCATCGCTGCGATATAGAAAGGGCCGGGAATGGCCAGCGCGCCGGCACCGAAGCCCAGCCGCTCGGCGATCGCGAATACCGACGGATGGGACAGGAAGACGATATAGCCAATCCCGCCTAACGGTGCGATCCAGCTCAGCCCCTTGCCGCTGATGCGTGTCGCGGTAATGAAGACCGCAATACCCACCGCGTAGCTGATGAAGTAGCGATACCAGGTTTCGCCGAGACCGGTATCGCGCGAGTAGGCCAGCACGCAGATCGGCAGCAGAAACAGGTAGAACAAACCGACCGCGATGCGTGCGTAATATCCGGTATCGGCCGCGCGACCATTATCCGTGGCTTTCCACAGCGCACCGAGGAAACACACGCTCAACATCAGAGGCAAGGCCACCGGCAGCTTCATTTCCAGCTTGTAGCGCAGGAACGCGAGCAGCAGGGTGAAGCCGTACTGGGCCAGCAGAAACAGCAGATCGCGCTTGGCCGAACCGCCCAGGCGCAGCGCGAACATGACGATGCACAGCACATAGAAGGTCAGTTCTATCTGCAGCGTCCAGTACAGACCGATCACGTTTTCGACGAATACGAAGCCTTGCAGCATCGTCGCGTTGACGGCGATGACAGCCGGACTGAATACCCGTGCCGGATCGTCCCAGGGAAACATCACGCCGAGCAGCAGTGAGAGCCAGTACAGGGGAAACAGCCTGAAGAAGCGCTGATAGACGAACGCCGCGACAGGCCGTTCGTAGCGATGGCGACTCTTGTACAACGCCGCGACGACGAAATAGCCACTCAGGGCGAACAGCACCAGCACGCTGATCTTGCCGACATCCAGCACCGTTTTGCTGACAAGAAACAGATCGCTGGTCAGTCCATCGAATTGGCCGTCACGCTTCATTTTTGCGATCAGATGAGAATAGGCGACGCACAACGCCGCAACGCCGCGCAGGGCGTCGAGTCCGAGTAGTCGAGACATGTCTGCTGCTCACTTGACCAGGAAGGTCGCCAGCATTACTGCAGGAAGAACTGACGCGAGGGGGTAGACAGGCATTCGCCAGAGTGGGACGGCCGGGGCTGCAATCCACCGGGCGGCGAAGCATGAGCGACAATCAGGCAAGCTACCGCGACAGGCACCGAGGCCTGCACAACTGCGCAATCGAGGTCGCAGGCTTGGCGTACAGGAGGCACAAGGCGCACCGGCAACCTGTCGACAGGCCAGAGTTACCAACAGCACCGGTTCGCTTGTCAACGCGTTCTGCGCGTCGCCCGACAGATGACACCTGACCAAGAACTGGCCCACGTCGTCACCTGTCGAGCCGCTCAGCCCGTGTTAACCTTGCCGGCTTTCCCGCGGGAACCTGCCGCCCCGGACGGCTCGACCGAACGTTATCCGAGCAGCCTTCCCCGCCACTCAACGAACCGCACGCAAACCGATGACCAAGCCCAACGCCGACCTCTCCGCCCATACGCCGATGATGCAACAGTACTGGAAGCTCAAGCGCGAGCATCCGGACCAGCTGATGTTCTACCGCATGGGCGATTTCTATGAGTTGTTCTACGACGATGCCAAGAAAGCTGCCGCGCTGCTCGACATCACCCTGACTGCGCGCGGGCAGTCGGCGGGCACGGCGATCCCTATGGCGGGTATTCCTTTTCATTCCGCCGAAGGCTACCTGGCGCGGCTGGTGAAGCTTGGCGAATCAGTGGTGATCTGCGAGCAGATCGGCGATCCGGCGACCAGCAAAGGGCCGGTGGAGCGCCAGGTGGTACGTATCATCACCCCTGGCACGGTGAGCGACGAGGCGCTGCTCGATGAGCGCCGCGACAACCTGCTGGCGGCGGTGGTCGGCGATGAGCGCCTGTTCGGCCTGTCGGTGCTGGACATCGCCAGCGGCCGCTTCAGCGTGCAGGAACTCAAGGGCTGGGAAACCCTGCTCGCGGAACTGGAGCGCTTGAGCCCGGCGGAACTGTTGATTCCCGACGACTGGCCACAGGGCCTGCCGCTGGAGAAACGCCGCGGCGTGCGCCGCCGCGCCCCCTGGGATTTCGATCGTGATTCAGCATTCAAGAGCCTCTGCCAGCAGTTCTCCACCCAGGACCTCAAGGGTTTCGGCTGCGAGAACCTGACCCTGGCCATCGGCGCCGCCGGCTGCCTGCTCGCCTACGCCAAGGAAACCCAGCGCACCGCCCTACCCCATCTGCGCAGCCTGCGCCACGAGCGCCTCGACGACACGGTGATCCTCGACGGTGCCAGCCGGCGCAACCTGGAGCTGGACGTCAACCTGGCCGGCGGTCGTGACAACACGCTGCAATCGGTCATGGATCGCTGCCAGACCGCCATGGGCTCGCGCCTGCTGACCCGCTGGCTGAACCGCCCGCTGCGCAACCGCGAGACCCTCGAAGCGCGCCAGGACTCGATCACCTGCCTGCTGGAGCACTACCGCTTCGAGCAGCTGCAGCCGCAACTCAAGGACATCGGCGATCTGGAGCGCATCCTCGCCCGGATCGGCCTGCGCAACGCCCGTCCGCGTGATCTGGCGCGCCTGCGCGATGCCCTGGCCGCACTGCCGCAGCTGCAAGCCGGCATGCAGGAGCTGGTCGCACCACATCTGCTGGCACTGGCAAAAAGCATCAGTACTTACCCGGAGTTGGCCGAGCTGCTAGCGCGCGCCATCATCGACAATCCGCCGGCGGTGATCCGCGACGGTGGCGTGCTCAAGACCGGCTACGACGCCGAGCTGGATGAGTTGCAGTCGCTCTCCGAGAACGCCGGCCAGTACCTGATGGACCTGGAAACCCGCGAGAAGGCGCGCACCGGGCTGGCCAATCTCAAGGTCGGCTACAACCGCGTACACGGCTACTTCATCGAGCTGCCGAGCAAGCAGGCGGAATCGGCGCCGGCCGACTACATCCGCCGGCAGACGCTCAAGGGCGCCGAGCGCTTCATCACCCCTGAGCTGAAGGAGTTCGAGGACAAGGCTCTGTCGGCCAAGAGCCGTGCCCTGGCCCGCGAAAAGCTGCTCTACGACGAGCTGCTGGAAATGCTCATCGGCCACCTGGCACCGCTGCAGGAAAGCGCCGCCGCACTGGCCGAGCTGGACGTACTGAGCAACCTGGCCGAGCGCGCGCTGAACCTCGACCTGAACCGCCCGCGCTTCGTCGAGCAACCGTGCATGCGCATCGAGCAGGGTCGCCATCCGGTGGTCGAGCAGGTATTGGAGACACCTTTCGTCGCCAACGATCTGGGACTCGACGACGCCACCCGCATGCTGGTCATCACCGGGCCGAACATGGGCGGTAAATCGACCTACATGCGCCAGACCGCGCTGATAGTGCTGCTGGCGCAGATCGGCAGCTTCGTCCCGGCAGCCGCCTGCGAGCTGTCGCTCGTGGACCGCATCTTCACCCGCATCGGCTCGTCCGACGACCTGGCCGGCGGGCGCTCCACCTTCATGGTGGAAATGAGCGAGACCGCCAACATCCTGCACAACGCCAGCGATCGCAGCCTGGTGCTGATGGACGAGGTGGGTCGCGGCACCAGCACCTTCGACGGCCTGTCGCTGGCCTGGGCGGCGGCCGAGCACCTGGCCCGCCTGCGCGCCTTCTCCCTGTTCGCCACCCACTACTTCGAGCTGACCGTGCTGCCGGAAAGCGAGCCGGTGGTGGCCAACGTGCACCTCTCGGCCACCGAGCACAACGAGCGTATCGTCTTCCTTCATCACGTGCTGCCGGGGCCGGCCAGCCAGAGCTACGGCTTGGCGGTGGCGCAATTGGCCGGCGTACCGGGCGAGGTGATCCAGCGCGCGCGCGACCATCTGTCGCGGCTGGAAACCACCAGCCTGCCTCACGAAGCGCCGAGAATAGCGCCCGGCCAGCCGGCACCACCGATGCAGAGCGACCTGTTCGCCAGCCTGCCGCATCCGGTGCTCGAGGAATTGGGGCGGATCAATCCCGATGATGTGACGCCGCGCCAGGCGCTGGACCTGCTATACAGCTTGAAAACTCGCATTTGATACGCCGCGAAAGCTGCTAGAATCGCGCGCATTTTTTTGATAAGCGGCATTTGCCTGTGCCGCCTACTCGCAGGGGCGTCACCGTAACGCCTACCTGACACGCCTGAGGAGATAGCTAGACATGACCTTCGTCGTCACCGACAACTGCATCAAGTGCAAATACACCGACTGCGTGGAAGTCTGCCCGGTGGACTGCTTCTACGAAGGCCCGAACTTCCTGGTGATCCACCCGGACGAGTGCATCGACTGCGCACTGTGCGAGCCCGAGTGCCCGGCCCAGGCGATCTTCTCCGAAGACGAGGTACCGGAGGATCAGCAGGAGTTCATCGAGCTCAACGCGGATCTGGCGGAAGTCTGGCCGAACATCACCGAGAAGAAAGACGCCTTGGCCGATGCCGAAGAGTGGGATGGCGTGAAGGACAAACTGCAGTATCTGGAGCGCTGATCGCCAGCCGAATCCAGACAAAAAAATGCCCGCAGCGATGCGGGCATTTTCATTTTTACTACCGTAAGACGTCGACCGGTCAGGCCTTGTCGATGCCTTTTTTCAGGGTGTCTTTCACATCACCCTTGACCTGCTGGGCCTCGCCCTTCACTTCCTGGCGCTGGCCTTCGGCTTTCATGCGCTCGTTGTCGGTCGCCTCGCCCACGCCTTGCTTGATCTTGCCGACGGCTTCGTTGGTGTTGCCCTTGATCTTGTCTTCAGTACTGCCCATGGCGAACTCCTGGCTTCTCATTGGTGACATAGGGTGGACCGCCCACGCGAAGCGTTAGTTTCCCCCGGCCATCGGAACGGAACGGCTCACGCGTGGCGCGAAGGCAGCAGACGACGCAGCAATGGCCGCCCCGCCAGGTGCAGAAAGACCGGCGCGCCCACGATGAGATAGAAGTAATAGGTCACGAAACGCCAGATCAGAATCGCCGCCGCCGTCGTCGACTTGCCTACCATCGGGGTCAGCAGCGCTGCCGATGCCAGTTCGGCACTACCGGCACCACCGGGCAGCAGGCTCAGTTGGCCGGCGGTCAGCGCCAGTAGCTGGACGAGAAAGGTCCAGGCCCAGGCCAACTCGCTGCCCAGGCCGCGCAGCGTCAGATAGAGCACGCTGAAGCGCAGCAGCCAATGCAGCGTGGTCAGCCCGAACACCGCAAGCAGAAGACGACGCGGCAGGCGAAAACAGTCGACCAGCGCATTTCGGAAGCCCAGCACCTTGCGTGCCCAACGGCGCTTGCGTGACGGTTTCATGCCAAACCGGCCAACCAGCCAGCCATTGAGCAGAAATACCTGCCGGTGGAAGCGGCCGAGCAGCGCCAGCAGCACCATCACACCGATCAGTAACGCGACGCTGAAGCCCAGCAGGCTGGCGATGTGCGCGTTGAGCTTGTGGGTCAGTGCATAGAACAGCACACCGACCAGGGCGCAGGCGAAGAACAGCAGATCACTCAGCTGCTCGACGGCATAGGTCGCCGTGCCCTTGGCCGGCGCCACGCCCTGGCGCATCAGCAGCGCCATCAGGGTCAGCGGCCCGCCGGCTCCCCCGGGCGTCGCACAAATGGCGAATTCGGTGGCCACCACGATGCCGAATGCGCGGCGCTGCCCCAGCTTTCGCCGACCGAGCAGCAGGCGCAGGCGCAGCGCATTCAGATTCCAGCCGACCAGCACCATGGCAAGCATGGAGGCCAACAAGCTGCCCGGAAAATGGCGCAGCCGTTCGAACAGGCCGGTGCCGCCAAGCAAAAGCGGCACCATGGCCGCCGCGAGCAAAGCACCGCCCAACAACCACCAGCGCCGGTTCATGCCACGGCGCTCGTCTGGCGGTATCGGCGCAGCCAGTCGATCTTGGTCAGCGGGGTCCTGCCGTCCCGCAGCAGACGCTCGAGCACATCGAGCCAATAGCCCCGGGAGAACTCGTGGCGCATATCCACCGGATGCAGGCCCAGCCGCAGCAATGGCGCCTGCCGGCTCTGCCGTAGCTGCCGTTCGCTGACCAGCCAGGACACACCACGGCGCCAGGGGCTGCGAGCACTCCAGACCAGCCCCGGCGCCCTGATCGGAGAAAAATCAGGCAGCAGATAAAGATGGCCTGGATCACTGGTATAGGTCAGCCCGCTACGGGCCAGTACCCGCCGCGTGCCCTCGCTCATCAGCCAGGCGGGTGCGACGAAGCCATGCAGCGGCCATTGCTGGCGCCGGAACAGCTCCAGGCCACGCGCCAGCCGCTCGCCCGCAGCCTGTTCGTCGAGGCCGTAGAACTCGCCTTCATGGGTATATATCCGGCGCATGAACCAGTCCCGCGGCGTCTTCGGTGCGGGCTCGAGATCGGCGTGGTAGCAGCCGTGCAGCACCAGTTCGTCACCGCGCTGCACGCGCTGGTCCAGCAGCCGGCGGAAATCCGGCTGTCGCTCCAGCGGATTGCGCTGATGAAAGTCCGGGACCACCAGCCAGGTGATCGGCACACCGCCGATGGCGTCCACCGCCTCGACGAAGGGCCGGTAGTCCGGCCAGGTTTCCGCGGCCACGTCGTGCAGCACCAGCGTCAGAGCCGCCTCAGCCATGTACGGCTACCGGCAGGTCCGCCGTGCCGAGCACCGCGTGGTAATGGGCGAGCAACCCCGCCACCACGGCATCCCAGGCATGGTGCGCCTCGACATGCTGGCGCGCCTGCTGCCCGAGCAGCCGTGGATCGTCCTCGAACAGCTCGCGCACGGTATGCGCCATGGCCCTCGGGTCCAGCGGCCGGCACAGGCGCCCACTGTAGAACGGCACCAGCTCCGGCAACGCACCGGCACGCGCGGCGATCACCGGAATACCGCTGGCCATGGCTTCGAGCGCCACCAGGCCGAAGGTTTCCTGATTGCCGGCATGCAGCAGCACATCGCTACTGGCCATGTAGCGCGCCACTTCGCTGGCACAACAGAAGCGGTCGATCACCGTGACGTTGTCCGGCACCCGCTGTGGCATGCTCGAACCCACCAGCAACAGGTGATAGGGCTTGCCGAGCTGGCGCGCGGTTTCCAGCAGGATGTGCAGGTTCTTCTCCCGCGAACCGCGTCCGGCAAAGATCATCAGCCGGGTGTCGTCGGCCAGGCCCAGCTCGCGGCGCAGACCGGCATCGCGCCGCTCGGGGCGGAAGGTGTCCAGATCAACCCCCAGGGGCTGCACGAAGACATTCTTCACGCCGAGATGAATGAGCTTGTCGGCCATCACTTCGCTGGGTGCCAATACCCGATCGAAACTGCCGTACAGCTTTGAAACGTAGCCGTTGAGGTTGGTACCCAGCCAGCTGCCGATACGGTTGCTGACCAGCAGCGGCAGATCGGAATGATAGAAACCGATGACCGGAACATTGAGCCGGCGCCCGGCATCCAGTGCCGCCCATGCGGTCATGTAGGGATCGCCGACCTCGATCAGATCGGGGCGCAGCGAACGCAGCAGATTGCGCCAGGGCGCGCGGCGGATTGGAAAGCGATAGCCCTTGCCAAAGGGCAGAATCGGTGCCGGCACCTCATAGAGGCCATCGTTGTGACTGTAGTCGCCGCCCGGCACCAGAATGCTGTGTCGCACGCCGGAGTAGAGCTGCAGCCTGCGATGCTTCGCCTCGAGGTAGGTGCGCACGCCACCACTGGCGGGCGCATAGAACATGGTCATATCCGCGATATGCAAGGTACTTCTCCGTCGGTCCCATAGCAGAACTCCGGCGCACCGGGCATGTCGCGCGCCGGCAACATGCTCCGCAATCCCTGCGGAATAATTCTGTAATGAAATAGATGACCGTTACGTAGAAGGGTTGTTCGCAGCGGAGCGCCAGACGGCGTCTCAGGCGTTCGGCACCTTCTCGCCCGGATCCTTGCCTTCGACCGAAGCGTGTTCGATCACCGCGTTCAGTTCGGCACCGAAGAGCAGCACCGCCGAGGAGATATACAGATAAAGCAGCAACACGATGATGGCGCCGATGCTGCCGTAGGTCGCGTTGTAATCGGCGAAGTTCTGCACATAGATACCGAACGCGATCGAGGCGAGAATCCACACCAGCACAGCCAGCACCGAGCCCGGCGTGATAAAGCGAAACTCCTGCTTCACATCCGGCGCCACGTAGTACAGCAGGGCTACCACCAGCATCAGCATGAGCACGATCACCGGCCAGCGCAGCCAGGTCCAGAGCAGCACGACGACGTCCTTCAGGCCGACCTGAGAGGCCAGCCACTCCATCACCTGCGGCCCGACGATCATCAACCCGGCCGACAACAGCAGCAACACGGCGGTACCCACCGTGTACGCCAACGAAAGCAGGATCAGCTTCCAGCTCGGTCGCCCCTCCTCCACGTCGTAGGCACGATTCATCGCATTCATTAACGAGCGAAAACCGACCGAAGCCGTCCACAGCGCCACGACGATACCGAACGACAGCAGCCCTGCCTTCTGTTCCTGCAACTGGTCAATGACCGGATTGATCTGCTCCATCGCCATCGGCGGCAAGGCCAGTGCGGCCTGCATGCGCAACCAGTCGAAGAAATTCTGCAGATCGAGAAAGCCGAGCAAGGCGATAAGAAACAGCAGGAACGGAAACATCGAGAACAGGCCGCGGTACGCCAGCGCCGAGGCATAGGTCGACATGTCGTCGTTGCCGAATTCCTTGAACGTACGCTTGAGCAAGGTCACGGCCCCGATACCGCGGGTGTCCAGCATGGCCATCGATGTGTCCCCAATCAGTGAAATGTGCGGTCTAGAAAATGGGACGACCGCTCTGCTGGAGAGTTCGCTGCTGAACATCTGACGCAGCCGGTGCACCGGGAACGTTTTCAATGCGTGCCCTGTCACACAAGGGCAGATTGGCATCAGCCCATTCCGGGTTGATTCGCTCGACGAGCGTAGGCCACTACCCGCAGAGGACGACAGGATGTTTTCCAGCTATCTCTATGAAGCCGCACTCATTTATGGCCTGGTCTTCACTTCGGTGGGGTTCGTGCTGGGCATGTTCTATAACAACCGCAAGGTCTTCCAGCTGGAAGACAAGGTGCAGCGCCTCAAGCGCACTGTGCGGCACCTGCAGCGCAAGGTCGAGCCACCCGCCGCCTCGATAGGCGTTCAGCGCGCGCGAAGCAGTGCAGGGTTGAGCAGCGTCCGCTGAACGACAGGCGTGCATTCCCGGGTGGTCAGCTAGATATCGCAAGCAGTTCGTTGGCGCTCGAATTTACGAAGCCCAAGAACGCCTGGGAACTTTCCCGACTGACGGATATAAGCCGCAGGCCAGGCCAGCCGGGGACTTTGTGGCCTGCGACAATAAAGCGCCCGGCGGCACAACAAACATTGAAACTTTTTCTTACACGTTCACGTCCGAGCCAAAGGAGCTCAGGGGAAGGCGGCCACGATGGCCGTAGCCCGAGCGAGCACCCAATGATGGACCGAGGATGCCGCAACGCCGATCAGGAAGAATTGCCGGCGATGTGGCGCCAGGACTGAATGGATGACTCGCCCCGCCTTGCCGGCGGCCTGAGCAGCGATGCACGTATGCTGAGCAGGGATAGGGAAGATGCTTTTCAATTCAGTGGAATTCATCGCCGGCTTTCTTCCGGTGGTGTTGATTGGATTCTTCGTGCTGACCGGATCGGGCCGACAGCGGCTCGCGGTGATCTGGCTGACCGTCGTCTCGTTGGTGTTCTACGGCTGGTGGAACCCGGTCTACGTACCGCTGCTGGTCGGCAGCATGCTGGTCAACTATCTGCTCGGTGGCTACCTGCGCCGACACCCCTCACGTCTGGTGCTCGGGCTGGCGGTCGCGGCCAACGTGCTGCTGCTGGTCTACTACAAATACACCGGCTTCCTGCTCGGTACGCTGGATGCGGCGCTGGATCTCGGTTGGCGGGTGGAAGACATCATCCTGCCGCTGGCGATCTCCTTCTTCACCTTCCAGCAGATCGCCTACCTGGTCGATGCCCATGACGGCGTGGTGGAAGAACACGACTTCGCCAACTACTGCCTGTTCATCAGCTTCTTTCCGCAACTGATCGCCGGGCCGATCACCCACCACGGGGAAATGCTCGCGCAGTTCAACGACCGCGACAGCTTCCGCGCGCGCATCGACAACCTGTCGCTGGGCACCACGGTGTTTCTGCTCGGGCTGTTCAAGAAGGTGGTGATCGCCGACACCCTCGCGCTGAAAGCCACGCCGGTCTTCAGCCTGGCTGCCGACGGCAGCATCCCGGCGTTCTACGATGCCTGGACCGGCGCGCTGACCTACACGCTGCAGATCTACTTCGACTTCTCCGGCTACAGCGACATGGCCATCGGCCTGGCGCTGCTGTTCGGCATCAGCCTGCCGGCGAACTTCAACAGCCCGTTCAAGGCGCGCAACGTCATCGACTACTGGTCGCGCTGGCACATGACGCTGACGCGCTTCCTCACCGCCTACATCTACAACCCCATCGTGCTGCGCGTGACCCGCGCGCGCATGGCGGCCGGCAAGCCACAGCCACGGCGCGGCAAGATGACGGCCGGTACCTTCTTCGCACTGGTCGCCTACCCCACCGTATTCACCATGTTCATCTCCGGTATCTGGCACGGCGCCGGCTGGCACTTCGTCGCGTTCGGCCTGCTGCACGGCTTCTATCTGGTGGTGGCCCATGGTTGGCGGGCCTGGAAGGCGCGTCAGGGCTGGAAGCTGGACAGCGATATCTGGTGGCACAAGGCCGCGGCCGTTGCGCTGACCTTTGGCTGCGTGGTGGTGGCGATGGTGTTCTTCCGCGCCAGCGACGTACCGGCGGCCATGGCGATCCTCGCCGGCATGCTCGGCCTGAGCCCGACCAGCACGGCGATGGATCGCTCCGACTTCGTCTATATCGCCGCGTTGCTGGTGTTCGTCTGGGGCATGCCCAACGTGCAGCAGTGGATGGGCCACTTCCGCACCGCGCTCAACTTCCAGGCCCAGCCGCACTGGACCGAACGGCTGCTGCCGGTCAGCGCCTGGCGCCCATCGGCGATCCACGGTATGGCGGTCGGTGTGCTCGGTTTCTTCGCCCTGGCGATCGCCTTTTCCATGGCGCCGACCGAATTCCTCTACTTCCAGTTCTGACCACGACAAGGAGCCCCAGGCATGCAACAACTTCACTGGCTGCCGGCGCACCCGGACCTCTCCGCCGCGATCAGCCAAGCCAAACGTATCGATGATCCGCTGCAGCGCCTGTATGAAGCCGTCCGACTGGCATCCTATCAGCGGGATTTCACCCTGACCGCACGGCTGGACAAGCTGGCCGCCGCGGGTATCGAACAGCATGCCGCGGCGGCACGGCTGACGCCGCTGCGGGTGGCGCTACTGTCCTCGCATACGGTCGATCACCTGCTGCCGGCCATCCGCGTGGCCGGGCTGCAACGGCGTCTGGCGCTGTCGCTGCACGTTGCGCCCTATGGCATGTACCGCCAGGCATTGTTGGCCGATGATCCGGCGCTGAACGCCTTCGCCCCGCAAATGGTGCTGCTGGCGCTGGACGCCCATGACGCGCCGCTGCAACTGCCCCTGCAGGCAAGCCAGGCGGAGGTGGATGCCGCCGTGGCGGAACGCGTCGATGAGCTGCGCATGCTCTGGCGCCGGGCCCGCGAGCGCTATGCCGCGCAGGTGGTGCAGCAAACGCTGGTGCCGGTCACGCCGCCACTGTTCGGCGCTTACGAAGCACTGGTGCCGGCTTCGCCGCGGGCAGTCATCGAACGGTTGAATGCCGCCATCCGAGCCGCTGCCCGTGGGGATGGCGTGCTGCTGCTCGATCTTGCCTGGCAGGCGGCTGCCTATGGCGACGGGCTGGCCGAGCCGGTGCGCTGGCACCAGGCCAAGCAGCTGGTCAGCCCGACCCTGGCACCGCTTTATGGCGAACACTTTGCGCGGATCGCGGCAGCCACTGCCGGGCTGTCGCGCAAATGCCTGGTGCTGGATCTGGACAACACGCTCTGGGGCGGCGTGATCGGCGACGACGGCATCGACGGTATCCAGCTCGGCCAGGGCAGCCCCAGCGGCGAGGCATTTCTCGCCTTTCAGCGTTATGCCGCGCAGCTGGCGCGCCGCGGGGTGATCCTCGCGGTGTGCAGCAAGAACGACCTGCACGTTGCCGAAGCAGCCTTTGAACATACCGAGATGGCACTCAAGCGCAGCGATATCGCGGCCTTCGTCGCCAACTGGGAAGACAAGGCCGGCAACCTGAGGCGCATCGCGAGCATCCTCGATATCGGCCTGGACAGCCTGGTCTTCGTCGACGACAACCCTGCCGAGCGCGACATCGTGCGCCGCGAGCTGCCGGAAGTCGCCGTACCGGAGCTGCCCGAGGATGTCGCCGACTACCCCGCGCGCATAGCCGCGGCGGGCTATTTCGAGGCCGTGTCCTTTACCTCCGACGACGCCGAACGTGGCCGCAGCTATGCGTTGAATGCCGAACGCAAGGCCGCGCTGAGTCAGGCCACGGACATGGACGGCTACCTGCGCGGGCTGCAGATGGTGCTGCGCGTCAGCCGCATCGGCACCGCCGAGCAGGCCCGCGCCACCCAGCTGATCAACAAGACCAATCAGTTCAACCTCACCACCCGCCGCTATACCGAAGCCGAAGTCGAGCGCATGGCCAGCGATCCGCAGGCCATCGCGCTGGCCCTGCGGCTGGAAGACAAGTTCGGCGATAACGGCCTGATCAGCGTGGTGCTGGCGCGACCGGATGCAGCCATCGAGGCTGACGAACTGCTGATCGACAGCTGGCTGATGAGCTGCCGGGTGCTGGGACGCGAGGTGGAGCAAGCGGTGCTCGAGGTGCTGGCCGATGCGGCAGCGGCTGCCGGCTGGCGCGCCCTGGTCGGCGAATACCGCCCCACCGAACGCAACGGTATGGTCGCCGAACACTACCCACGGCTGGGCTTCGAGCAGCGACCCGCGCCTGCCAACGCCACCAGCGATGCAAGTTTCTGGCGCTACGAGCTGGCCTCGCGCGCCCTCATCCATCATCACATTCAGGTGCAAGCATGAACGAAAAGGACATTCTCCAGGCGCTGACCCAGGTCTTCCACGACGTGTTCGACGATGACGACATCGTCCTCACCCCCGAAACCACCGCTGACGACATCGATGGCTGGGATAGCCAGACCCATGTATTGCTGATCGTGGCCGCCGAGCAACGCTTCGGCATCAAGTTCCGCACCGCCGAATTGGAGTCGCTGAAGAACGTCGGCCACTTCGCCCAGTTGATTCAGACCAAACTCGGAGGACGTTAAGTCATGGCCAGGTACGTCGATACCTGCCCGGACGGCGTTGCCGACCAGGCCGAAGCAGATCAGCGGCGGATACGTGCCGGTTACCTGCTGGGCATGTTCGCCGGGCTGTTCGGGATGCTCGGCGGCTTTGCCGTCCTGCTCGCCTGGCTCAATCACACCGACAACCTGCCGCCACCAGCCTTCTCCAACAGCCTGTGCGTGGACGAAAAGCTGCATTTTCTACGGCACAACCCCATCGCCGATCCGAACCTGCTGATCGTCGGTTCCTCGGTCGCCTGGCGCCATGTCGATGGCGACGTGCTGATCGAGCAGACGCCCGGCTTGCGCCCGCTCAACGGTGCGTTCTGCGGCCTGCACGCCAACCAGTCGAGCTATGTCGCCAACTGGCTGCTGGACCGCGAACCAAGCATCCGCCAGGTAGTGATGATCGTCGATCCGCTGGACTTCGCCGGCTGCTGGAAGGTGCCGGATGCGGTGTTCGACCGCACTCACGCCGACCAGTACGTCTATCAGCAGGCCTCGCGCTGGGGCTACTACATGCGCTACTTCTCGCCGCGCTCGCTGCTGCGCAATGCGCAGACGGTCAAGGCGCAACGGGCCAACGAGATCGAATGGGACCCACTGGTGTTCACCCGTCACGGCGACGGGCCGCTGGAACCGCAGGGTGACCGTGGCCTGTTCTACGACAAACCGGACCCACTGGATGACAGCTGCTTCGCCGCGCTGGGCCAGTTGTCGAAACGCCTGGAGGACGAACAACGCCAGCTGCTGGTGGTTTCCACGCCACTGCATCCGCAGTGGAAGGCCAAGGTCGATGGTGATGGCAGCTTTCTCGCCCGCTTCGACGCCAAACTGAACGCCGCCATCGCCGACAACACCCACGCGCAGTACTGGAACGCCGACCGGGAATGGGTTGCCCCACCGGCCGCATTCGTCGATGCCATTCACTTGCGCTGGTCAGCCGTGCAGGGCTTTACCGTGGCACTGGCCGAGCATCTGCAGGAAGCCAGGCAGCAGATGGTCAGCGAGTCGGGGCTGGCTAGAAACGGCACATACGACGCGCCTTGAGCAACAAGCGAACCGCTGGAAGCGGTGATGGTCCGAGAAAGAACATACAAACAAGAACGTAAGCCAGGAGTTTGATCATGCATTCTCGTTCTTTGCCGTGCTTGTGCCTGCTCGCCGCATCCATCACCGCCCCCATCGTCAGCCATGCCGACATCCTCGCCATCAAGGTGGAGAACGACATCATCGCCTCGGGCAGTGATGGTCATTACACCAATGGCCTGGAAGTCATCTGGGGTTTCGAACCGGACGAACAGAGCTGGACGCGACGCTTCGCCGATCTGCTGCCCGGCTGGTCGGGCAGTGCCGTCGACAACGTCTCCTATCGCTTCGGTCATCAGATCTACACGCCGGAGGAAATCGAAACCCGAGCGCTGATCGAAGATGACCGCCCCTACGCCGGACTGCTGTTCGCCGGCATGTCGATGTTCTCCGACACCCAGTACGACGGCTGGCGCGCCGCGCAAGGGCTGCACCTTGATGTCGGTATCGTCGGCCCGGCCGCCGGTGGCAAACGCCTGCAGCGTGCCGTGCACAAGGTGACCGACAGCGACGAACCCAACGGCTGGGACAACCAGCTGGAGAACGAGCCCTTCGTCAATCTGGGCTATCAGCATCGCTGGTGGCTGCAGGAGCGCTTCGCCGGGCTGGAGCTGGAATACGGCCCGAGCGTGGGCTTCGCCCTCGGCAACCTTTATAGCTATGGCTCGGCCGGGCTGGGCCTGCGCCTGGGGCAGAACCTGCAGCGCAGCTTCAGCATCCCCGCGGTAACGCCGGCGCAAAGCGGCAGCCAGTTCTTCCGACCGGGTGGCGATTTCGCCTGGTACGGCTTCGCCAATGTCGAAGGGCGCTACATGGCGCACAACATGCTGCTGGACGGCAACACCTTCGAGGACAGCCATTCGGTGGACCGCCGCGAGTGGGTCGGCGACGCCAAGCTTGGCGTGGCACTGACCTGGAGCCGCTGGCAGCTGGCGTTCGCCAGCGTCTGGCGCACCCGCGAATTCCAGGGCCAGCAGGAACACGACCAATTCGGCTCGATCACCCTGTCTACCGCGCTCTGACTCCGTGACGGCGGGCGTTCACGCCCGCCGTTCAGTTACGCGAGATGCCGTGCTTGCGCAGCTTGCGATAGAGCGTGTTGCGACTGATCCCGAGCTGTTCGGCCACCCGACTGACCTGCCAGTGCCGCTCGCGCAGTACGCTCAGCAGCGCCTCGCGCTCGGCCGACTGCAACGGATCACGCGGTGCCTCGACCTCGCCCATTTCGGTCGGCAATACAGCAAGCACCTCGTCCAGCCCAAAACGACCCTGTTCGCTCAGCGCCACCAACGTGCGCAACAGATTGCGCAGCTGCCGCACGTTGCCCGGCCAGCTGTAGCGCAGCAAGGCCTGCCGTGCAGCCGGCTCGAGGCAGATAGCCTCGCCTTG
>Ga0315336_1000188_pt1 | contig 246586 bp, 214 predicted proteins | sample ASW5metaG_FD_204512 | JGI IMG/M metagenome (GOLD analysis project Ga0315336, IMG submission 204512) | Ammonia-oxidizing marine archaeal communities from Monterey Bay, California, United States - ASW #5 | ecosystem: Environmental > Aquatic > Marine > Intertidal zone | place: USA: California... | reverse complement strand
TCGCGCAGGTGCTCGTGCTCGCGCTGTCCCGGGTCTGGCTTGGCGAGCAGGTGAACCGCGGGCAGCTCGCCGGTGTTTGCTTGATCGTGGCGGGAGTGGCGAGCTACTCCCTGTAGGACGTTGCCGGCTCTCAGCGCGCTGGCGGCTTGGGAGCGGGCAGCCACGCGAGGCCCGAGAGCATGCCATCCGCGTGCAGGCGGCGCAGCACCGCGGTCGTCTCCGCCATCCGCCGCTGTTGTCCGACATGGCCCGGGGGCAGGTCGAACGAGGGCGAGGGTAGCAGCGCATCCACGCGCGCGCGGAACGCAAGCGGGACGTCGAGGGCGAACCCTCCCTGCAGTACGGGCGCCCCCCACTTGGCGTAGCCATCGAGAACACGAACTGGTGAAAGCAGCCCAGGACGTAGGCGCGCTCGTCGTCGTCGTTGACGCGATGGAAGTTGGGACAGCCCACCGCGATGGAGTGGTAGGCGGGAATCGAGTTGCGGCCGACGTTCGCGAGGTAGTGTTTGATCTGCTCGATGCGCTCCACCGCGGCCGCGCGCTTGATGACATAGACATCGCCCTCGGTGATGCGCGTATTCATCTCCGCGATGCGGTCAGGGGCCTGCAGCAGCTGCGAGAGGTCGCCGACCTCGACGACGTTGCGCGCGCGTACGCCCGCCTTCGTGCCGGCGCCGCTGGTCGGTGCGGCCTGTCGTGTCGCGGATTGGTGGTCGGAGTCGGTGCCCATGGCTGAGACCACGCCCGGCGGGCCTGCTACTGGCTGAATTGTAGCCGACCAGGGTGGCCGTCCGCCAACAGAACGCACAAACTGGACGCGGGGTAACGAGACTGGGATCGTGGATACAGTCTCGCTGGAACGGCTCGGCCACATGAAGGCACGCGACAAGCAGCATGTCATCGACTTCTACGACCGCAGGGTGGCGGAGCACGGCTACTCGCCGCTCACGCTCGGCTGGAACAAGCGGCGGCACGGGCTCCGCTACGAGGTTCTGCTCTCGCAGTGGCCGATTGCCGGGTGCAGTGTGCTCGACTTCGGATGCGGCTTCGGCGACATGTATGGCTATCCCCGCAAGCCGGCGATCGACGCCGACTACCGCGGTATCGATCTCAACGCCAAGCTGATCGACGAGGGACATCGAGTGTATCCCGACGCAGCGCTCGAGTGCAGAGACGCGCTCGCGGACGGTCTCGAGCAGGACTACGACTACGTGCTGAGCTCCGGCGTCCACAACTTTCGCTTCGAGGAGCCGGGCGCGACGAGGCGTTCACACGCAACACCTTCGCGCTCTTCGATCGGGCGAGTCGCAAAGGTTTCGCGGCGAACTTCATCTCCAACAGGGTGGACCACGAGGTGGACCACCTGCACTACAGCGACCCCTGCGCCATCCTGGAGATGGCCTACGGCTACTCGAACCGCGTCGTGCTTCGCAACGACTACATGCCGTGGGAGTTCACCGTCTTCGTCGACAAGCGCACCGACTTCGACCCCGACCTCGGCGTCTATCCCGACGCCGAGCAACCCATGGACCGGTGAGCAGAGCACGTCCCATGAGTGACGCAGAAGCAGCGGGCAGGGGGCCGCACCTCTCGATCGTCGCACCCGTGCACAACGAGCACGAGGTGGTGGCGGAGTTCGTGGCCCGACTCGAGGAGCACGTTCCCAAGGTCACCGACGACTACGAGATCGTGCTCATCGAGGACGGCAGCACCGACAGCTCGTGGCAGGCGATCGAGTCGGCTTGCGCGATGAACGCCAAGGTGAAGGGGGTTCGGCTGAGTCGCAACTTCGGTCAGCACTTCGCGATCGCCGCGGGACTGGACACGGCCAAAGGCGACTTCGTGGTCGTCATGGACTGCGATCTGCAGCACGACCCCGAGTACATCCCGGCACTCTACGAGCGCATTAGCGACGGATACGACATCGTCTATGCGCGCCACCCAGAGCGCAAGCACGGCTTCCTCAAGAACCTCACCTCCACGCTCTACTACAAGCTGCTGAACTCGATGAGCGAGTTCGACCAGGACCCGCACATCGGCGCCTTCTCGATCATCAACCGCAAGGTCGTCGACGCATTTCAGAAGTTCGGCGACTACCGGATCGCATACCTCCTCGTGCTGCAGTGGCTGGGCTTTCGGGTCAGCCACGTCGAGGTCGAGCACCGGGAGCGCTTCGCCGGGGAGACATCCTATACGGTGATACGACTGCTGCGGCACGCGCTGACCGTGACGATCGCATTCTCCGACCGCGTGCTGTACTTCACCGTCTTCGTCGGCATGTTCTTCGCCGGGATGGCGTTCGCTGCCATCGTGGGCATCATCGCCCAGTACTTCTTCTTCGGCATCGGCGTCGTGGGCTGGGCGAGTACGATCGTGGCGATCGCGTTCTTCAGCGGCGTCAACCTGATGGCGCTCGGCGTCAGTGGCATCTACATCGCCAAGGTCTTCGAGCAGACGAAGGGCCGTCCACGCTATCTGGTCGGTGAGCGCCTCAACCAATAGGCTGGCAAGCGCTCAGGCGTCGACGGGGATGCGCAGGAACTGGGTGATGTTGCGATACGCGACGTTGCGCGCGCGGTCCTCGTCGAGCTCGTCGCTCAGCGTATCGAAACGTGCGCGCAGGGCGGCGGGGTCGAAGTCGGGATGGTCCACGCCGATGCACACGCGGCGGTCGAGGTGCCGCATGACGTGGCTTACGTCGAGGTCGATGGAGCTCCCCCGGTACTTGAGCGCCGTGAAGGAGAGGTCCAGCAGCAGGTTGGGGTTGTGACGCACGAGCTGGGCATACTCCAGGACCCGAACGCCGCCGCCGTGCATCAAGACCACGCGTGCTTCGGGCGCCCGGCGCAGCGCGGCGACCAGGGTGAAGAGCGGATCGGTCAGCGGGTGTTGCGCGACGGCGCTGTGGTAGTAGGTGCAGAGGAAGACCACGAGGCCGTGGACGGACGCGGCCTTCAGGATATCGCCCAGCTGCTGTTCCGACAGCACGATACCGGCCTGCCGTGGATGCAGCTTGAACGCGCCGAAGCCGAGCGCGCTGATACGGCCTGCCTCGGCGTGTGGGTCACGCGCGCGCGGATCGAAGCCGGCGACGGGGTAGAGGTTGTCGTGCGCGGCGCACGCCTCGAGGTAGGCCTCGTGGCTGTAGTCACCGACGCCGTGCATCCCCACCGCGCACCCACCGAGGAAGCCATTGTCACGAAGCTGCCTCGAGACCGTCTCGAAGCTGGTGTCGACGCTCGAGTCGAGGAAGCGCCCCGTGACGGTCGGATGCGAGAGGCTGTCGAAGATGGGAAGTTCGGCCACCGGTTGCCTGCCGTTCGGGGAGCGCTCCAATGATAGCGCGATTGCCGGGGCTCCCGCCAAATGGACCGACCGGGCAGGTGTATCGGCCGCACATCTTGGGGCCCGTTCGCCCCCGTATGCTACGCTAATAGCCTCGGAGGCTTTGCATGAGAACCATCTTGCTGACGGGCGCTGCGGGCTTCATCGGCTCGAACTTCGCTATCCACTGGCGAGCCAAGCACCCAGAGGATCGCATCCTGATCCTCGACGCGCTGACCTACGCGGGCAACCCGGAGAACTTGCCGCAGGACATGCGCGCCGACACCAAGCTCTTCGAGTTTTGGTACGGCAATGTGTGCAATGACGACCTCGTCAACACGCTGGTGCAGCGCGCGGACGTCGTCGTCCACTTCGCGGCCGAGTCCCACGTCGCGCGCTCGATCTACGACAACAAGGTCTTCTTCAAGACCGACGTGATGGGCACGCAGACCGTCGCCAACGCCGTGCTCAAGGCGGCCGACACCGTGGAGCGGTTCGTGCACATCTCGACATCGGAGGTCTACGGCACGGCCGAGACGGACCCGATGACCGAGGATCACCCGCTCAATCCGACGACGCCGTACGCGGCGGCGAAGGCCGGCGCCGACCGGCTCGTCTACAGCTACGTCGCGACCTACGGGTTGCCGGCGGTCATCATCCGTCCGTTCAACCAGTACGGGCCGAGGCAACACCTCGAGAAGGTCGTCCCGCGTTTCATCACGAGCGCGCTCAAGGGCGAGCCGCTGACGGTGCACGGGCAGGGCGTGGCCGATCGCGACTGGATGTACGTGGAGGACACCTGCGAGCGCATCGAGCGCGTCATCGAGGCACCGCTCGAGAAGGTGCGCGGGCAGGCCATCAACATCGGCTCCGGTGAGTGCGCGGACGTGATGACGATCGCGAAGATGATCCTCGCCGAGGTCGGCGGTTCGGACAACCTCATCGAGCACGTCGAGGAGCGCAGGGGTCAGGTCGACCACCACATCTCATCGCTCGACAAGCAGCGAGACCTGCTGGGCGCGCCCCCGCCGCGCAGCTTCGAGGATGGCCTACGGCAGACGATCAAGTGGTACGACGAAAACAGGGAGTGGTGGCAGCGCCTCGAGTGGATGAAGCTCGTCCCGACCCACACGGTCGACGGCAAGCTCATCTTTCACTGAGCGCTGCCCGGCTGGGACGATGAAGCGGATCGGTCGCAGGGCGCTGATTCGCCGCGGTGCGGCGGCCGCATTCGCGGTCGGCGGCTACGCACGCGGCGCTCGCGCGGCGAAGGCTACCCTGCGTCGCGATCCCGACGGCATTCTCGATCTACTCCCGGGCTTCACCTACCGCGTTGTGCAGCGCGTCGGTGAGCGCATGGACGACGGCTTCCTCGTGCCGGGTTGGCCCGACGCGATGGCTTGCTTCCAGGGTCCAGACAACAACTGGATTCTGATGCGCAACCAGGAGCTGGCCACGATTCACAGGTCGATCAGCGCCTACCCGCCGGGGAGCGGGCTCTCCATGCCGCCGCAGGCGGTCAACCCCGCGCGCTATGGCGGCGTCACCCGGTTGGTCATGGATGCCGCGAGCGGCGACTTGATCTCGAGCAACCTCGTGCTGACCGGGACCGAGCGCAACTGCGCGGGCGGCCCCAGTCCGTGGGGCTGGCTCAGCTGCGAGGAGACGAGCGTCCCCGGCCACGGCTACGTCTACCTGTGCGCAACCGACGCGTCCTCCGTGCAACCTGGCCACCGCATCACGGGCTTCGGGCGCTATCGCCACGAGGCGGCGGCGGTGCACCCCACGACGCACGTCACGTACCTCACGGAGGACGCGACCGACAGCGCGTTCTATCGCTTCCTGCCCAAGAGCCCCGAGACGCCATTCACCGGCAAGCTCCAGGCCATGACGCTCGAGGGCGGGGCCGAATTCGAGACCTCCAAGATGCGTCGTGGCGAACGCCGAGCGATCGGCTGGGTCGACATCCCGCAGCCCGACCCGGTGGATGACAGCGTGCGATATCAGGCTCGCGCGGCGGGCGCCGCCGTGGTGAGTCGCGGCGAGGGGTTGTGGTTGAAGGACGACGACCTCTTCATGTGCGCGACGACGGGTGGCCCCGGCTGGCGCGGCCAGGTCTTTCGCATTCGCGTGGCGAGCGCTGCGGGTGCGCCCGAGTGGATCGAGACCGTCGCGGACGCGTCGGGCGGCAGCGACCTCGACATGCCCGACAACATCACCGTGTCGCCACAGGGCCACCTCTACGTCGCCGAGGACGGCCTCGGCGGAAACTACCTGCGGCGTGTCGACCTCGACGGCAACGTGGTGCCGCTGGCGCACAACGCGGCGAGCGGTGGCGAGTTTGCCGGCCCTTGCTTTTCGCCGGATGGCCGCACGCTCTTCGTCAACCTGCAGCAGGACGGGCTGACGCTTGCGATCAAGGGTCCGTTCGGGCACGAGCACGTGCAGCCCGCGGGCGCGAGCGCATCGTCGCCCCCCTCGTCCGAGGGCCAGTCGCTCACGTGGGGTCCGGCGGCGGGCGCTGCTACAGGCCTCGGGTTGCTCGCGCTGGCGATCCGCAGGCGCATGCGCGCAGCGCCGTGAGCTACTCGCTGTCCGGCGGATTGGTCATGTGCGTCGGCACCGACGTGCGCATGACCTCGTACTCGGGCAGCAGGCTCTCGACGCGTCGCCGCCTCTCGTCCTGGGCGGGCAGCTCGTAGGGGCGCGGCTCGATGTCGAGGATGGCCTGCTCGTCCACCTCGTCGATCAGCTCCGGGGGCAGCCACTGCTTGCCGTAGGCGCGGTAGGTGCCCGATGACACGAAGAGATCGAGCAGCTCGGGGTCGAGGTGGTTGTCGCGCTTCATGAAGCCCATGATGCGCATCGACTCCGAAAGGGTCTTGCCCTTCTTGTACGGCCGGTCCTGTGCGGTCAGCGCCTCGAAGACGTCTGCGATCGCCATGATGCGCGCCGGGACGCTCATGTCGGCGGCGTAGATGCCCTTTGGATAGCCCCCACCGTCCATCTTCTCGTGATGGCCGGCCGCGTACTCCGGGACTCGACGCAGGTTGCGAGGGAAGGGCAGGGCTTCGAGCATGCTGATCGTCTGCACCATGTGCCCGTTGATCGTCAGCCGCTCGTCGTCGGTCAGCGTGCCGCGCGAGATGGTGAGGTTGGCGACCTCCTCCCAGGTTAGCAGCGGAAGGCGCTCGGCGCCGAGCGGGAAGGTGCGCTTGGCGATCGTGCGCACGCGCAGCTTGGCTTCGTCGTTGAGGAACTCGCCGCCGATGTTGGTCTTCTCCAGGAACGCGAGCTCCTCGTCGAGCTCGGCCTGCTTCGCCTCGTACGCCTCGCGCTGGTCGTCCTGCTTGCCATCGCGCAGCCACTGCAGCTCCGCTTCCTGCTTGAGCAGCCCATAGCGCGCCCTCACGGTCTCGATGCGGTCGTAGATCGCCTCGAGCTTGGTCGCCTTGTCCATCACGTGGATGGGCGTGACCACCTTACCGCAGTCGTGCAGCCAGGCGGCGATGCGCAGCTCGTACCACTCGTCGTCGTCGAGCCCGAAGCTAGCGAAGGGACCGGCGTCGGCCTCGCAGGCGGCCTGCGCGAGCATCTCGGTCAGCAGCGGTACGCGCTCGCAGTGCCCGCCGGTGTACGGCGACTTGGCATCGATCGCCGCGGCGATGAGCTGGATGAAGCTCTCGAGCAGCTCCTTCTGCGCCTTGATCAGCAGCTGGTTGTCGAGCGTCACTCCCGCCTGGGCGGCGAGCGCCTCGACGATGTGCTGGTCATCCGCGGGGAACGCGTGGACCTTGCCGGTCGCCGGGTCGGCCGCGTTGATCAGCTGCAGCACGCCGATGACCCGGCCGGAGCTGCCGAGCATCGGGATCGTCAGGAACGACTGCGAGCGGTAGCCGTTCTGTGCGTCGAAGCGCTTGGTCCCGGAGAAGTCGAACTCCTCGGTGTCGTACGCGTCCGCGATGTTCACGGTGTCGCGCTTCCACAGTGCGTGGCTGGCCACGTTCTGGTGATTCTCGGCGCCGTCGGCGTCGTGCAGGGCAACGGGCGGGAAGTCGATCGGAGCACCGGTCGTGCCACCGAGCGTGAGGCCCAGACTGTCATTGCGCACGATCGCGAAGCCAAGCTCGGCGTCGTCCTCGCTCCGCAGGTAGAGCGTGCCGCCATCGGCATTGCAGAGCTTCTTGGCCTCGAGCAGGATGGTCTCGACCAGGGCCTCGGGCCTGGACTGGCCCGCAAGGGCGACCCCGATCCGGTGCACCAGCTCGAGCCGTCTCAGTCTCTCTTCGAGCCCAATTTCGCCCAACGCCCTGGCCTCCCCGCCCATTCGGACCGCGCGTCAGCATACACCACCCGATCCACCCGGATGCCCCTTTTTTCGGCTACACACATGGGTAGCGAGCGACCTGTGGGGCGCGCCCGCGGCCCCTGTGGTAGGTACTTTCCCTCGGGTCTGGACCACCGGCGGTTCAGCGGGACAAGGGTATGCAGACCGCACCGACGAGCGCGTTTCTGGAGAGGCTCGTCAGCGCGCGCGCGACGCCGGAGGCCAGTCAATGGCTGCACGAGCGATGCGAGGAGGTCGCGACCGCGGGTGTCGGCGCACGGCTCTTCATGGCCTTCGGGATGGTCCCTCGCCGGCTCGGCAAGGCGGCGCTGTCACCCACGGAGGCGGAGTGCGAGGCGGCGTCGGCGCTGCGCGTGGGCCTCGACCCGCGGCTGTGGACCGTCGATCAGGTCGGGCGCATGATGCTGCTGCTGTCGCTGCCATCGGATGAGCCGCAGGCGCTGTCGGGCGCCATCGATCGGCTCTGCCAGGACGCGGACCTCGGCGAGCTGGCCGCCGTCTACCGCACGCTGCCGCTGCTGCCACATCAGCAGGCGCATCGCGCACGTGCTGCGGAGGGCGTCCGGAGCAACATGACCGGCGTGCTGGCGGCCATCGCGCTGCGCAATCCGTATCCGGCCGAGCAGCTCGACGAGGGCGCCTTCAACCAGGTGGTGCTCAAGTCCCTCTTCGTCGGGTTGCCGCTTCGGCACATCGTGGGCCTCGACGGCCGCGTCAACACGGCGCTCGCGCAGGCGCTCTGCAACTCGGCGTCCGAGCGCTGGGCCGCCGGTCGCGAGGTCGACCCGATGATGTGGCGCTGCGTCGGCCCCGTCGCCGACGGTGCTATGCTGGAGGTCCTCGACCGCGCAATCGAGCGCGACGCGGGGCGGCACGGCCTGTCGGTCCTGCTGTCCGTGCGTGACAACCCCGCCGCCGACGCAATTCGCGAGCGGGATCCCGGGCTCGCGGCGAGGGTGCGCACCGGGGAGCTGGGCTGGGAAGACGTGGCGACAGGAGACGACGCATGAAGTTCATCGACCCACACATCCACATGGTCTCGCGCGTCACCGCCGACTACGAAGCGATGGCCGCCGAGGGCGTGGTCGCGGTGATCGAGCCTGCGTTCTGGATGGGCCAGCCGCGCACGGACATCGGCGCGTTTCAGCACTACTTCGCGACACTGGTCGGCTGGGAGCGCTTCCGCGCATCCCAGTTCGGCATCCAGCACTACTGCATGATGGGCCTCAACTCGAAGGAGGCCAACGACGAGGGGCTTGCCGCCGAGGTGCTTGACGACCTGCTGCCGCGCTACCTCTTCAAGGAGGGGGTGGTCGCGGTCGGCGAGATCGGCTTCGACGACATCACGGCCGCCGAGGAGAAGGCGTACCGGTGTCAGCTCGACATGGCGAAGGAGGCGGGCATGACGGTATGCGTGCACACCCCGCACCGCGACAAGACGCGCGGTACCCTCCTGTCGATGGACATTGCCGAGGAGCACGGTGTCGATCCGGCGACCGTCGTCATCGACCACAACAACGAGGAGACCGTCGAGCAGGTGCTCGACCGCGGCTTCTACGCGGCGTTCACCATCTACCCGGGCACGAAGATGGGTAACGAGCGGATGGTGGAGATCGTGAAGAAGTACGGTAGCGAGCGCATCTTCATCGACAGCTCCGCCGACTGGGGCGTCTCCGATGCGCTCTCCGTGCCCAAGACCGCCCGCCTGATGGCCGAGCGCGGCATCGCCCAGGGTGACATCGACAACGTCTGCTACCACAACGCGCTCGCGGTCTACGGCCGCGGCGGGCAGATGCGCGAGGCCGACTGGAACACGCCTGAGTCGATCGACCAGCGTGCGCTCTTCGAGGGCAACAGCGTGCTCCGCGGGCAGCGGCCACGTGTCGATGCGGCCGAGGGCGACGTCATCGAGTGACCCTCGCCAGGGACGCCACCGGCGGCCGAAATTGTTGCCAAAACGCGTGTAATCGGTCGCTTTTGATCAAAACCGGTGAGCCGCTTTGCTTGCCGTAGTCCACCAATAAGACAATAGTGCTCATGCCTGGGTGCGCTCGCGAAGAACTCTGTAAAGGGGACTGTGATGAGGTTGCTGACACTTGCTTTCTACGTGGCTGCGATAGCGTTCGGCTTGGGTTGCGCGACTGACGACGCTACGGAGGACAAGCGCGGTGGTGGCGACGGCGACGGCGACGGCAACGGCGCCGCGGGTTCCACCAGCAACCAGGACTTCGGAAACTCGAACGCCACCCAGCCGCCACCCCCGGCGATGGACCTCATGGTCACGGGCGACGGCTGCGAGGCCGGTCACTATGTCGGCTCCTTCAAGGGCATGTACCTGAGCCCCGCGGCGTTCGAGGTGTTCCCGGTTGAGATCGAGGCCGTGGATCTCATCGATCCCTTCGGGGTCGAACCCCCTCTCCCGGGCTTCGAGTTTTGGCTCGAGGCGTCGGAGGAGGTCGTGGACTGCGAGCCGGTCCCGGGGGAAGAGTTCACCTTCTGCCCCGACTTCGAGGTCGAGGGGGGCGTCGTGCGCGGCCAGGCCAACGCTCTGTTCCCATTCGAGGTGGAGCTGGTGGGCGACCTCGACTGCTCCGCGGGCGTGTTCCGCGGCATCCTGGAGAACGGCTGGTACGACGCGCTCGGCGTGAGGTACAACTTCGAAGGCTGGATGGACAGCTCCTACGACGCTGCGAACGCCCAGTTCTTCGACGGCACGTGGGCGGTGACCGAGCCGATGAGCGCGACCGGAATGGCCGGTGGTGACGGCACCTGGTACGCCGGCTGGGTCATGGACACGCCGTAGCAGGCCGCGGGTCGACCGGGGTGTTCAGCCGTGTTCAGCCGACGCCCGCTCCGCTAGCAAAGCCGTCACCGTCCACGGTGATGACCCTCAGCTTCTTGCCCTTCTTGGCGGCGAGCAGCATGCCAGCGCTCTCGATGCCACGGATGGTCGCGGGCTTGAGGTTGGCGACGATGACGACGGTCTTGCCGACGATCTCTTCCGGGGTGTAGTGCTCGGCGATGCCCGCGACGAGCTGCCGAACCTCGTCGCCGACCTCGATCTGAAGCTGCAGCAGGCGGTCCGCGTCGGGCACGCGCTCGGCGCTCTTGACCAGCGCGGTCTTGAGGGCGACCTGCGAGAACTGGTCGATGTCGATGACGACGTTCTCCGCCGGCGCCTTCTTCTTGCTCTTGGCCTTCTGGGGCTTGGCCGCCTCGTCTGCGGCGGCGACCTCCTTCTTGAGGGCCTTGATGTCGATGCGCGGAAACAGGGACTTGAGCTCGCCCACGGTGCCGCCGTCCGGCAGCCCGGGCCAGTGTCGCAGTCCAGCGATCGACGGTGTGATGTCGTCGTCGGGGACGCCGAGCGTGCGCCGGTACTCGGCCATCGTCTGAGGCATCACCGGCGTCAGCAGGCCGCTGACGGTGCGCAGCGCCTCGGCGCTCGTGCGCAGGACCGTTCCGAGTCGCAGCTTGTCCGCGTCATCGCCCTTGGCGAGCTTCCACGGCGCGGTCTTCTCGAAGTACTTGTTGCACGCGCCGATGACGTCGACCGTCTGGCGGATGCCGCGATCGAGGGCCATGCGCTCGACCGCGTCGGCCATGGCGTCCACCGCAGCGAGCGCGGTGTCGCGCAGGGCGACGTCCTCGTCCGCCAGCTCGCCGGCCGGAGGCAGCTTGCCGCCGAAGCTACTCTGTACGAGCTTGATGACGCGGCTGAGCATGTTGCCGAGGTCCCCGGCAAGGTCCGCGTTGTAGCGCTCCGCGAAGCCGAGCTCGCTGAAGCTCGCGTCCTGCCCGAGCGTCATCTCGGCGATCAGGAAGTAGCGAAACGGCTCCACACCGTACTTCTCGCTCAGCGCCATCGGGTCGATCACGTTGCCCCGCGACTTGCTCATCTTCTCTTCCTGCACGAGCCACCAGCCGTGGGCGAAGATGGTCTTCGGCAGGGGCAGCCCCATCGCCTTGAGCATGGTCGGCCAGTACACGGTGTGCGTCGTGAGGATGTCCTTGCCGATGAGGTGGAAGTTTGCCGGCCACCACTGCTCGAAGCGTGCGTCGTCGGTGCGGTACCCGATGGCGGTGATGTAGTTCAGCAGGGCGTCGAACCACACGTAGCAGACGTAGTCGCTGTCGAAGGGCAGCTCGATGCCCCACGCCATGCGCGACTTCGGCCGCGAGATGCACAGGTCACCCAGCGGCTTCTTCAGGAAGCCCAGCGTCTCGTTGCGGCGGTAGTCGGGCTGAATGAACTCGGGGTTGTCCTCGATGTACTCGATCAGCCACGACTGGTAGTTGCCCATGCGGAAGAAGTAGGCCTTCTCCTCGATCCACTCGACGGGGCGCCCGCCGAGCGGGTCCTTGCCGTCGACGAGATCCTTCTCCGTGAAGAAGCGCTCCTCGAACACCGAGTACCAGCCCGAGTAGTTGTCGGCGTAGATCTCACCCTGCTCGTGCAGCGCTGCGAGCGTCTCCTGCACGACGCGCGTGTGCCGCGGCTCGGTCGTGCGGATGAAGTCGTCGTGGGTGAACTCGAGCTTCTCCCACAGCTCCTGGAAGCGCACGACGGTGTTGTCGGCCTGCTGCTGCGGCGTGACGCCTGCGTCGCTCGCGGCCTGGTCGACCTTCTGTCCGTGCTCGTCCGTGCCGGTCAGGAAGTGGGTCGGCTCGCCGAGCAGCCGATGGAAGCGCGCGAGTACGTCAGCGAGCAGCGTGGTGTATGCGTGGCCGATGTGTGGCCGGTCGTTGACGTAGTAGATCGGCGTCGTGACGTAGAAGCTATCGGGGGTGTCGCCCATGGGCGAGTGTCTAGCATGATTCGCGCGCCCGGTCGCCCCTGCCAGCAGGCCCTCGCGCCCCGCACGCCTAGAGTGGAAGCCCCTCGTCGCCGTGCTTGCGGTAGTCCTTGCGGTCCTTGAGTGCGCGCGTCGCCGCGAAGACATCGGCGTCCGTGTCGAGCGCCCGGTCGGGCCAGGCCGCCGCCACGCGCTCGCGCAGTGAAGGCGTGTCGAAGCGCATGAAGGGGTTGGTCGCACGCTCGAGACCGATGGTGGAGGGCACCGTACAGCCGCCGGCGCCGCGGACCGCCCACACATCGCGGATGCGCTCAGCGAGTGCGGCGTTGTCGGCGTCGACCGACCAGGCGAAGCGCATGTTGTCCTGCGTGTACTCGTGCGCGCAGCACACGTGCGTGTCCTCGTCGAGTCCGCGCAGGCGCGACAGGCTGTTGAACATCTTGGTCGGCGGCCCATCGAAGAGGTAGCCGCAGCCGCCTGCGAAGAGCGTGTCGCCGCAGAACAGCACGCCGTCGATCAGGTAGGAGACGTGCCCGTCGATGTGCCCCTCGGTCAGCATGACCTGCACGTCGAGCTCGCCGACGCGCACGGTGTCACCTTCGCTGACACCCTCGGTCAGGCCCGGGACCTCGGCGGCGCGCTTCTGCGAGCCGATCACGCGCATCGACTTCAGTAAACCGCGGCGCTCGAGGTCCTGGTTGATACCGATGTGGTCGCCGTGGGTGTGGGTGTTGAGGATCGTCGTCAGCTCGAGGCCCTTCGCCTCGCAGTACGCGAGGGTTCCCCCCGCGTCGGGGCCGTCGACCGCGAAGGTCGTGCCGCTCTTCTTGCACACGCCGACCCAGATCAGGTTGTCCTCCCAGGCGGGCACCTGGTGCACCTCGAGCAATCCGGTTCTGGACTCGAAGGGCTGTCGCGGGTTGTCGACGACGTGTTTCATGCGAGTGAAGCTACTTCCGCGCGCGGCACGGTTCAACCACCGCGTCGACGGTCGGGTGCATCCCCGCTAGGATGCGGGCGATGCCCGGCCCAGCACCCACCGAGGTCCACGCGCCGCGTGGCGCAAGCGCGCTGGAGATCGTCTGGGACGACGGCGAGCGCACGCGCTACACGCATCGGCTGCTGCGCGGGCTGTGTCCCTGCGCGCGCTGTCAGGGGCACAGCGGGCAGACGCGCTTCGTCGATGGCGACCACGCCGAGCTCGTCGACATCGAGGAGGTCGGTGACTACGCGCTGCGCCTGGTGTGGCCCGACTGCGGTACGGGGCTCTACAGCTTCGAGTACCTGCGCAGCCTCGCGGGCGTCGACGAGGCGGCCCTCGTCGTGGGCGAGGTCGTCGAGCTGTAGAGCGCTGTGTTGGGGGTGCAGCTTGGCGCCCCGCGACGGGGCTTGCTAGGCTGCCGAGTCGATGTCCAACGCACGGTTGTCGACCGCTCTCTATTTCGTGCTCATCGGCTGTGGGCGCGCGGAGCTCACCGCGCCGGAGCAGGACGCGGTCGCAGTTCCGCCACAGGTGACAGGCGAGACGCGGCGCATCGTCGACAGCGGGACGCCGCCACGCTTCCGATTCGACGCATCCCTGGAGCCGATGTCCGACGATGACGCGGGCGAGCCCACACCGCGGGGTGACGCCGGCACCGCGGGCGACGACGACGCCGGTAGCTCCAACTGACGTTTCGCGTGAGCTTCAGGGCTGCCGCGGGTGCTTCACGCCGGCGATCGGGAAGTCGCGATGGGCGGGGCCGTCGTAGTAGCTGGGGCGGCGTGCCGGGATGCGGCGCTTCTTCCTGCATCTGTCGTTGTTGCACGCGCGCTGCCGGGCGCGTCCGTTGCGCGTGCGCTCGTCCGCCGAACTCGCGTAGTGGGTGATCACGGTGTGCTTACGGGTGGCGTCGAGCTCGGCCTGGTGCTGCGCCTCCTGCCGTCGGCCCGCCTCGCGCTGCCGCTCGAGATCGAGGCGCGCGCGGTCGTGTTCTAGCTGCGTGCGCTCGCGGCGCAGGCGCTCGACCTCGCGGTCGTGGGTGCGCAGGCGCTCGACGTCGGCCCGTTCGCGCGCGTCGCTGGACTCGGCGGTGCGGCGGTCGGCGGGCCGGGCCGCTACCTCGACCCAGCGGTCACCGCGTCGGACGTGCCCGAGGCCGGCCCTCGCCTCGGCGTGCTCCGGGTCGAGTGCGAGGACCTCCCGCCACAGCTCGAGTGCCCGCCGTGGCAGCCGGTGGTCGCTGCAAAAGCGCGCGAGCTTCACTCGGCCGTCCACGTCGTCCTTCGCCAGGGCCGCGCGGCGCTCGTCGTGGATGCGGACGGTCGAGGGAGCGCGCACGAGCTTCTCGACGTTGTCGTGCGCGATCGCGATCGTGCCCGAGCCCGTCTCGACGATGACCTTGTCGCCTACGCGGTGCACCTCACCCTCGAGCTTGCCACCACCCTCGAGCTCGACGGTGTCAGCGCGTACCCCGCTGGCCGAGACCAGCAGCGCGAGCATCACCAGCGGTGGGCGGGGCATTCCCATGCCACCAGCATAGCGCCTGGCGGCCGCTCCGCCAGGGGCCCTCGGGCCTCAGCTCACGGGGTGCACGACTCGATGCAGCCCTCGATGACCATAAGATTCTGGCAGCTGGAGCCGGGGTAGGCGGAGCAGTCCATGTTCGCGCCGCATGGCGGCGGCTCGTGCCCGAAACCACCCATCATTCCGCAGAACGTGAAGCCGGGCATGACGCCCGATACGAAGCTGTTCTCGCCGCAGGTCAGGCCTCCCCCACAGCCGGCAGGAGCCTGCATGCCGCCCGTTCCTTGCGTTGCGCCAGTGCCCTGCATGCCGCCAGTGCCCATGGTGGCGCCGGTTCCTCCGCCGGTGGCGCCGGTACCACCGCCAACCGCGCCAGTGCCACCGCCGACCGCGCCAGTGCCGCCGCCGATCGCGCCGGTGCCGCCACCAACCGCGCCCGTGCCGCCACCGACCGCACCTGTGCCACCGCCGCAGTCGCAGGTGCGCACGCCGTTATTGCAGAACGTGCTCCTCGCGATGCCTGCGCACTGACACGGCATCGGCGCCTCGCCCACCACGCAGGCAGTCGAGTCACTGGCGCCATCGTCATGCGGCGAGTCGCCGTCGCCATCCCCCGCCACGTTCGCACCGGAGCCGACACACCCCGTGGACACGGCCAACACGGCCAGCAACGGACCGACAAACATCATCGTGCGTGACATCTAGACTCCCTCGATTGGCGCTCGCCGTCGCGCGCGCCGCGACGCTACAGGTAGCCGGGCGATTACCGCAAGACTCGGAGCTCAACGTGGTGCGGGTAGGTGGCACAACCGACCCCAGTTGCACACCTGGGAACGACGATTCTGCGCGCCTGGCCACGACGACTCGCGCCGTGCGGACGACGCGCGCGCGGGCTTCGGAAAGCGCCCGACCTCCGGCACGTGATCGCAACCTTCCACCCTGCCGGGACCGGCAGCGCGCGCATCACGCGGGTCGCATCGCCGGCCTCCTGGCCGCTCCGCCAGGGGCCAGCGTGCCTCAGCTCACGGGGTGCAGGACTCGATGCAGCCCTCGATGACCATCAGGTTTTGACAGCTGGAGCCGGGGTAGGCGGAGCAATCCATGTTCGCGCCACAAGGCGGGGGTTCGTGGCCGAAGCCGCCCATCGCGCCGCAGAACGTGAAGCCGGGCATGACGCCGGATACGAAGCTGTTCTCGGCACAGGTCTGGCCGCCCTCGCAGCCGGGAGGTGCAGTCGTTCCGCCGGTGCTCTGGCTGCCGCCGGTGCTCTGGTTGCCGCCGGTGCCCTGGTTGCCGCCCGAACCCACGTTGCCGCCGGTGCCCTGGTTGCCGCCGGTGCCCTGGTTGCCGCCGGTGCCGGTGTTGGTGCCGCCGCCGGTCCCACCGCCGACCGCGCCGGTCCCGCCGCCGCCGCCGCAGTTGCACGTGCGCACGCCGTTGTTGCAGAAGGTGTTGGCTGCGACACCCGCGCACTGGCATGGCATCGGCGCCTCACCGACCGTGCAGGTCGTCGAGTCATCGCCCGAGCTGTCGCCACCGCTGTCGCCGCAGCCAGATGCCAACACCGCGGCCAACATCGCCGCCAAGACCACCAATTGCTTCGGAATACCCATCATCGCACCCAGTCCTTCGTCACATGCAAGACAACTCGCGTCTGTATTCGGATGTAGCCAGATTGTCAGTTATCGGCGCAAGGGTGGCAGGAAAAGACGACTCTCTGGCCACCCAGGCCAAGCCCCGGCCCCTAAAGGTCGATGCGCTCGTCGACCAGCAGGTTCGGGATGCCGTCGTCGACGCGGTAGAGGCACTTGCCGTCCTCGCGGACGAGGGCCTCCTTGACCGGGCTGGACACCGCCTCGCCGGCGTGGGTCTTCACATCGCCGGCGGCGATCCTGGTGTTCACTTCGTCGAGCAGCGACTGCTCGGCTTGCTTCACCGGGCCGTGCGACTCGGGGCAGACGAGGACGGCGAGGATCTCCGGATCGAGGCTCATGGCCGGCGAGCATACACAAGCGATAGAAGCCGTCAAACGCCCTGGCTTTCGGCCATGCATGCGGTAAAACGGCCCCCGTCGAGCCGCCACGCCCCGGGGCGCGTCCCCGGTCGGTGGACGCACATGGCACGTCGAAGTAGCGTTTGAAACGATGTTGATGGCCGTCCTCATAGCCACCGCCGCGGTGGCAATCGGCACCGGGCTCGGCCTCGCATCCGGTACCTCCGGCCGGGCCTCCGGACCGCTGCACACGTTCGCCATCGTCACGTCCGTCGCGGTGGTGCTCGGCCAGCTGCTACCGGACGCGCTGGCGATGGTCGGCCTGCCTGCCCTGCTGGTGTTCGCGCTCGGATTCGGGGCCCCGCGGCTGATCGAGATGTTCTCGGACGCCGGCAAGGAGGGCGAGGGGGGCCACGATCACGGCGATGGTGATGGCGCCGGTCACTCCCACGCCCACGGGGACGGCGGCCCGGGCCCCTGCAGCCGGGCGGGCCTCGAGATCAGTTACATCGGCTTCCTGCTGCATCGCATCGGTGACGGGATGGGGCTTGGGCTCTACTCGAGCGGCGCCCACGCGGGCCACGGACACTACGACCTGGTGTTGGCGATTGCCGGACACACGGTGCCCGTCACCGCGCTCGTGACGATGGCGTTCAAGGAGCGGCACGGCGCGCGCGACGCGATCCTGCGCATGGTGGGCGTGGTCGCGGCGACCGGCCTCGGGATGGCCCTGACCGGAGCGCTGTCGGAGGCGACCCTGGCGAGCTGGGAGCCCTGGTTGGCCGCGGCCGTGGCGGGGCTGCTCATGCACGTCGTGACCCACGGCTGGGAGCGCCCGCAGAAGCCGACCTCGCTGTCGCGGGTGATGGACTTCGCGGCCATCGCCGTTGCCATCTCGCTGGTCGCCTTTGGTGGACACAGCCATGCCGCGGAGCACGGGCTGCCGCAGCTGCGCACCGCGATGGGTGAGGCGCTGATCGAGCTGGGTATCGAGACGGCCCCGATGCTGCTGTTCGGGCTTGCCATCGCTGCGCTGCTCCAGACCCAGGGCGCGCGCATCCCCGCGCGCTTCCTGCGTGGCGGCAGCGACGCCGGGCAGGCGGCGCGCGGTGCGCTCATGGGCGCGCCGCTGCCGGTCTGCGCCTGCGGCATCCTGCCGATCGCCCACGGCTTGAGGCAGCGTGGCGGCTCGGCCGCCTTCGTCGTGGCCTTCCTGCTCTCGACGCCGGAGCTGGGCATCGAGACATTCTTCCTCACCGGCCGCTTCCTCGGATGGCCCTTCGCCTTCCTGCGACTAGGCGCCGCGCTGGCGGTCGCGATGGTGGCGGCCTGGCTGCTCGCCACCGCCCTGCGTCGCGGTGGTGAGGGCGAGGGCGAGGAAAGCATCGTCGACACTACCGGTGAGCGACCGTTCGAGGAGACCTCCCCGGGTGGTGGCCAGCTGCGCCAGGTGCTGCACCACTTCGATGACCTGCTCTATCACATAGGTGCCTGGACGCTCGTCGGGCTGCTCGCTGCCGCCTACGTGCAGGCGGCGGTCGGTGACGGCGCGCTCGGCGGGCTCTCATCGAGCGGTCTCGACATCATCGTCGTCTCACTGCTCGCCGTGCCCAGCTACGTGTGCGCCTCCTCCGCCACACCGCTGGCGGCCGTGTTGCTCGCGAAGGGGATGTCGCCGGGGGCGGTGCTCGCGGGGCTGCTGCTTGGCCCGGCGACCAACCTCGCGACCGTTGCTTGGCTGCGCAAGATGTTCGGAGGCCGCGCGACAGCGTGGGGCCTCGGCGGGTTGCTGGCGACGACCTGGGCGATCGCGCTGGTCGTCAACGCCACGTTCACACCGCACGTGCCGACAGAGCTCGCGGTGACCGCCCACGAGCACGGCCTGATCTCCGAGGCCAGTGCGGTGCTCCTGTCGCTGCTGGTGGTGCGGGCGGTGTGGCGTAACGGCCTGCGCGCGTGGCTCGGTTCGCTCGGCGAGACGCTGGGCGAGGGTGGGCACTCCCATGGCGCCCACAGCCACTGAGGGCAGCGCAGCGTCCCCAGGTGCAACCGCAGGTCGCCGCTTGGGCACCTGGGTGCTGCGCGTCGCTGCGCTGGTGCTCGGTCTTGGCGTCGCGCTCGGCGGCGGCGAGCTGCTGCTGCGCCTGGTCGGCTACCAGGGGCAGCACGCGCGCATCCACAGCGTCTTCGACCCTCGCTTCGGGACCGTGCGACGCGACAGCTGGGTCTTCCAGATGACGATGGAGCCGCCGGAGGCGAACCTGCGCGGGCAGCGGGTGCCGCTCGACAAGCCCCCGGGCGAGACGCGCGTGCTCTTCATCGGCGACTCCGGGACCGAGGGCGCGTTCGTCCCGCTCGAGGCGAGCTTCCCGATGCGCTTCGAGGCCGAGCTTGCGGCGCGCATGCCCGAGCGACGCGTGCGCGCGATCAACGCCGGCGTCTTCGGCATGACGACACTCGACGAGCTGCACTTCCTGCCGCGGCTACTCGCGCTGAGACCCGACGTCGTCGTGCTCGGACTCTTCCTCTCCAACGACATCAACTTCAACCTCGGTCACATCGAGCGCCGAAGACCTGGCAGCGCGGAGCTGTGGCCGCAGCTGGTGGACCGCTCGGCGCTGGCCCACTTCGCGCACCTGCGCATGCTGGGATGGGGCGCGAAGGTAGGCGAGCGGATGCCCGCCACCGCGGACTGGCTGCCCCGCGAGGCGCAGCTGGTCGACCGCGACGGCTTCCACATGCTCAGCTACCCGGCCGGCGAGGTGGCGCTCTACATGCGCAGGCCGTCGCCGCTCGTGGACCGCGCCTACGGCGTGCTCGAGGAGGCGCTGCGGCACTTCGTCGCACTCGGTGAGCAGCACCGCTTCGAACTGGCCGTGTTGCTCATCCCGGCACCCTCCGCGGTGGCCGGAAGGCTGCAGCTGCTGCACTACCCGGACATCCAGGGCGAGCTGCGTCGCCAGGGGGTGGAGGTCTCGGAGGCCCAGCTCGACGTGCACCTACCGCGCATGCGGGTGGCCAGCCTGTGCGAGCGGCTCTCGCTGCTCTGCATCGATCCGACGGAGCGGCTGCAGGAGATCGGCATGGGCGTCTTCTTCCCGACCGACGAGCACCCCACGGTGACCGGTCACGCTGCCCTGGGCAAGGCGCTCTCAGCGCGTGCGCCCGAGCTGCTGGATTGACACCGCCACGGCGGATGCACCACAAGGACGCCATGAGCCTGATCGAAGACGACCTGCCGGCCCACGACGTCGCGTCGACACTGCGGGCACTGGGGCCCACCGAGTCCACCCATCCGCCCCGGATCCTGTTGCTCTACGGCGCGCTGCGCGAGGTCAGCTACAGCCGCAAGCTGGTGCTCGAGGCCGAGCGAGTGCTGCGTGCATTCGGCGCCGAGACGCGTGTCTTCCATCCGCACGAGCTGCCCGTCTTCGACCGCGCGTCCAATGACCACCCCGAGGTGGTGAAGCTGCGCGAGGCCTCGGTGTGGTCGGAGGGCCACGTCTGGGTCTCGCCGGAGCAGCACGGGTCGATGACCGGCGTCTTCAAGAATCAAATCGACTGGCTGCCGCTCTCCGACGGCGCGGTGCGGCCGACGCAGGGGCGCACGCTCGCGGTCATGGAGGTCAGCGGCGGCTCGCAGTCCTTCAACGCCGTCAATCAGCTGCGCGTGCTCGGCCGCTGGATGCGCATGTTCACGATCCCGAACCAGAGCTCGGTGCCCAAGGCGTGGCAGGAGTTCGACGACGACGGCCGCATGAAGCCCGGGCCGCTGCGCGACCGCGTGGTCGACGTGATGGAGGAGCTCTTTCGGATGACGCTGTTGCTGCGCGACCGCAGCGAGCTGCTGACGACCCGCCATAGCGAACAGAAGCAGCTGCGCGAACAGGGCGCGCTGACGAAGGGGCTGGGCGTCGAGTGATGTTTGCATTTCGCGTGCGCCGCGCTATCACCGGCCCATGACAGGCGCATCGATCGAGTGGGCGCTCTTCGACTGGGGCAACGTGCTGGTCGAGTACAGGCCGACCGGTTTTCCGAAGCTCGCCGAGCAGCTGGGCCGTCCTGTCGACGAGGTGTCGAGCTTCATCACGGACACGGGCCTGCTGCGAGACCTCTGCGAAGGCGTGCTCGAGCCCGAGGAGGGTCTCGAGCGCTTCGAGGCGCGCTTTGGGACGCGCCTGAGCCGCGCCGAGGTTGCGCAGTGCTTCGCCGGTGACGTGGAGCGTGAGCTGCCCGGCATCGACACGCTGCTCGATGACCTCGAGGGCAGTGCGCGCCTAGCCATCCTCTCCAACACCTTCTTCGGGCACTGGGACTCGTTCATCGACAGCCCGCTCTACGCGCGCTTCGAGCTGCCGATGGCGTCGCATCTGCTCGGCGGCGCCAAGCCGCAGCCAGAGATCTTCGAGGCGGCCCTGGAGCGTATGGGCGCCGACGCACGGCGCGTCGTCTTCATCGACGACAAGCAGGAGAACCTCGACGCCGCGCAGCAGCTGGGGATGCACACCGTGCTGAGCAACTGCTCGGTGCCGACGACGCGCGCGGGCCTGGCGAAGCTGCTCGGCCCCGAGTTCGGCTAACCCCGATCCCAGCGATGCGGTACGCTGCTCCCATGACGGGCCGCGACGATCAGGAGCGCTTCATGCGCGAGGCCCTGGCCGAGGGGCGCAAGGCGCTGCCCGAGTGCAGGCCCAACCCGCCGGTCGGCTGCGTGCTCGTCCGCGACGGGGAGATCATCGCCCGTGGGCACACCCAGGCGCCATTCAAGCACCACGCGGAGCCGATGGCGCTGTCGCAGGTCGACGGCGAGCTGGGTGATGTCACCGCGTTCGTGACGCTCGAGCCCTGCTCGTTTCACAACCGCACGCCGTCGTGCGCCAAGCAGCTCGTCGCGCGCGGTGTGGGGGCGGTCGTGGTGGCGATGCTGGACCCGCACCCGCGCAACCGCGGCGCCGGCATCGCGGTCCTCGAGCAGGCGGGCGTGACCGTCATCGCGGGCGTGCTTCAGGACGAGGCGCGTGCCGACCTCGCACAGCTCGTCTGGCAGCCGGGCGAGGAAGACGCGGCCAAGGTCGGGGATTGAGGTCGCGCCGCTCAGCGGCCGTGGGCGGCGTCGACGAAGGCCCGGACCGCGTCGCCGTCCTTGATGCCCGGGCGCAGCTCCACACCGCTGCACACGTCGACGCCCGCCGCGCCGGTCGCAGCGATGGCCTCGGCCACGTTGTCGGGCGTCAGGCCACCGGCGAGCATCGAGGGTCCGGCCGCGCACACGTCCGCGGCCCGCGTCCAGTCCGCGCGCTGACCCGTCCCGCCGCCGCTGGCCGAGTCGATGTTGATCAGTCCGCGCAGGGAGCGGCTCCCGGGCGCCCAGCTGGTCCCTCGCTGCGCCTCGCGGTGGGCGGCCACGCGCTGCACCAGGTCGTCGCTGTCGAAGAACGCGGGCAGCAGGTAGGTGGCGTCGTCCGCAAGGTCGGGCTGCCACGGGCAGACGCCGGTCTGGATTCCGTCGAAGCCCAGGGTTCGCAGCGACGCGACCTGTTCTGGGCCGAGCTGGCCGGTGACCGCGATGCACTCGACGCGCGGGTCGCGCGCGCGGGCGGCGGCCACGAGCTGACGGCCGCGCTCGACGTCGAGGCGGCGGCTGCCACTGTCGAACACGAAGCCGAGCGCATCGGCGCCCGCGTCGATCGCGAGCTCGACGTCCTGCTCGCGCGTGAAACCGCAGATCTTGACCAGCATCAGTCGTTGCCCGTTACCACGGCGGCGAACGGCAGTCTGCGTCCAAAGACCACCTGCATGTAGTCCACCTTCGGCACGGTGACGCGCTCGCCGACCTTGGGCACGTCGAAGGGAACGTAGCCGGCGCCCTCCCAGCGCCGCCACAGGTAGCGCGGGTCCTCGAGGTCGGCCGCGAAGTGCGCGTTGATGGCTGCGGGGCGCGGACCGTTCACCTCGGTGACCTCGATGCGGGCGCTCCGCAGGGCGATCGTCTGTCCTACGGTGAAGGGCTCCTTCAGGTCTTGCAGCAGCATCGACGCCGGGTTGTGAATGAAGCCGCGCTCCGGCGCCACGCGTAGCGTGCGCGGGCCCGTGCGCTCCACCTCGACGTCGACGGCTCCGGTGGTCAGCCAAAGCTGCGTGTCGGGGCGTGGCTCACCGCGTGCTGCGCGCATGATCGGAATGTACGCGGCGAGGGGGACGGCGGGCGGGTTGACGAAGACCACTGTCTTGTCGCTGATGCTCTCATCGCGCGGGATGCCCTCGTCGGCCCGGGAGAGGATGTCGTCGAGCGCGAGGTTGCCGCGTGCGCGTGACGCGAGTATCGGCGGACCGATCAAAATGTGCGTCACGACCAACGTGATCACGACCAGCCCGTCCACCGGGCTGAAGCGGGCCGCCGGGCTCTGTAGCTGCGGGACGATGAGGCGTGCGATTGCGAGGGACGCGCCGATGGCGACCCACGTCAGCAGGCGATCGGAGGTGAACGTGGCGCACACGGGGATCAGGCACAGCAGCGCACCGGTGCACGCGAATGCGACCACCGGCTCCCGGCGGGCGATCGGCCACAGTCGGTGGCCGACGATCGCTATCCAGACCAGTGCGCCCACGAAGACGGCGACCGCGAGCAGCGGAAAGACGAACAGCGCGCTCCAGATGTCTGACCACGGGCCACCGAGCTGCGAGTAGAGCAGGATCGGTGCGCGCTCGAACACGGCCGCGATGAACTCCGTCGTCTGGGTGCCCGGGTCGAAGTAGAGGCCGGAGTGCGAGACGCCGTAGCCGAGGCTCCTGTAGGCGACGCGCCAGATCACCGCCATGAGCGCGTACGGCACCAGACTCATCACGCGGTTGCGGAGCGTTCCCTTGTCGAGCCACAGCGCGTAGCTGAAGAGGTAGGCGCAGATGCTCAGCGAGCCTTCTCCCGCGAGCAGTGCGACCGGCAGCAGCAGCAGCGCGGCGGCGCGTGCGGGCGTCGATCCCTCGCGGCCGCGCATGTGGAGGACGAGCACCCAGATCGAGATGGCCGTCGCGACCACCGCGTTGCGTCCAGCCACCCAGGACGCGGCCCAGCAGCGCGCATCGTCGAGCACGTAGACGTAGAGTGCCAGCGAGCACAGCAGTCCCGGTCCAACGAGGCGCTGGTAGAGTCGCAGCACACCGAGGTACAGCAGCAGCGCCCAGGCGATGCTGTGCAGGTGCATCAGCCAGGGCGCGTCGGGCCACAGCGCGTGGTCGAGGTAGTGCGTCGCGGAGCTGACCGGGCGCAGAAATGCGAGCCGCCCCTCCGGGTGCGCCCACCAGGAGACGATGCCGTCCTGCAGCAGGCTGCGCGTGGTCTCCGGCGTGGTGAAGCGAAAGATGTCGAGGGGATCGCGCACGAAGCCCTGCAGCGTGGGAGAGCCGCCGAGGATCAGCTTGTGGACGTAGTCGTCGGCCGCGAGCCCCGTGTCGAGGCTCAGCCCGAGCAGCAGCAGGCTCGCGACGATGATGCCGACGTGGGCGCGCGGAGCGCTGAGCTTCACGTGCAGCCATCCGTAGAAGCGCTGGATGCTCGCCGGCAGTTGGGCGAGGCCATCGTCGGCGTCTGGGCTCATTGTGTCAGCACCACCTCGAAGAAGTCCTGGGCGTCGAAGCGTCTCGTCGCACCTACCTCAGGTATCTCCCAGGGCCGGTATACACCCTCTCTCCAGTAGAAGAAGCGGTAACCCGTGTGCTCCAGCGGATGCTCGAAGTGAAAGCGCGCGCTTGCGGGTCGGCCGTCTTCCGTCGACGAGAGGATCTCCACGCGCGTGCCCGCAAGGTGCACCTCGGAGCCGCGCGTCAGCGCACTCCAGTCCCCGCGGTAGTGTTGCTCGGGTGGGCTGGAGATGAAGCCTCTCGCCGGCGCGATCGTCAGTGTGCTCGCGGAGTCACGCAGCACGGTGATCTCCGAACTGGCCGTCGAGAGCCAGTTGAGGCTGAGCGGTCTTGGCGTACCGCGCGAGGCGCGCGCGACCTGGATGTAGCCTGCCTCCATGTCGAACGGCGCGTTGAGGATGAACCAGCGCTCACCGTCTGGCACCACGGCGGGGAGGCTCGCATCGGCGCGGTCGAGCACGCGCCCTAGGATGGGCAGCGCATGTGCTCGCAGGGGCAGCGACAGGGGCGCCACTGCCAGGTGCGCGAAGGCGAGCAGCCACAGCACCGAGCGTCGCAGCCCGGTAGCTGTGCCGTCGAGCAGGGGCTGCAGCGCGGCGGCCACCAGGGCGCTGCCACCGATCCCGATCATGATCAGCAATCGCTCACCCGGCAATGAGGCCGAGACGGGGACCGCCGCAAGGCACATGCCGACGGCCCAGAAGCGCGCGCGGGGATCGGACAGCACGCCGCGGGTTGCCCACAGGAGGACCCCGATCGTCAGGAGCGCGCAAGCCCATAGTGCACCGACGAGTGGCGGGTAGCCCCAGAAGGCAGGATCGGCGATCGGCGGGCCGAGCTGTGCGGCTACGAGGATCGGCAGGTTGCGCGCGAGAGCGAGCGCGAAGCCGAGCGGTTCGCCGATCGGGTCGTGGTAGGCGCCCGAGCCGGCCGAACCCAGCCCCAGCTCGCGATAGGCCAGCTGCCACACGACCAGCAGCGCCCCATAGGGCACCAGTGCGACGAAGCGCTTCATGAGTGGCGCGCGGTCGAGGAAGAGGGCATGGGCGAGCACGTAGCCGAGCGCTCCGATGGCCGCCTCACCAGCCATGAGCGCGGCGCAAAAGAGCGAGACGGCGAGCACAGCGAGGGTCGCGCGCCCTTCATCGCGCCAGCGGACATGCGCCTCGATGGCGGGTATGGCGAGCGCTGCAGCGATGATCGCATTGCGGTTGGCGAGCCATGACAGGGTGACGCCGTGGGCGTCGTCGAGCGCGAAGATACAGAAGGCGAGGGTGATGATGGTCGGTGCACCACCTCCTTCACCGCCGTAGACCCTCCGGTACAGCCGGGCGCAGGCCGCAAGCATCAGCGCGAACCAGATGAAGCTGTGCACGTGCATGGCCCAGACCGCATCGCCGAGCAGTGCGAAGTCGAGACTGTGGCTGGCGGACGATAGCGGCCGGAGAAAGGAGTTCAGATGGTGCGGGTCGCTCCACCACGGCAGGAGGGCGCCCTCGTCCATGAGCGCACGGTTGAGCGGCTCCTCGCCTGTGGTGAAGGTGAACAGGCCCGTGCGCCCGTGTCGAAGCCCTTCGATCGGCGGGTCACCCACGGCAAGCATGCGCAGCACGTGATCGTCGAGCACCAGCTCGTTGCTGATCGATGGCAGCACGAGCACAAGCGCGGCGATCATGGCCCAGCGCGGACAGCGCGGGTGTTCGAGGATTCGCCGGAGTCGTTGGATCAACAAGGGGAGGGGGGCGGCGCGTGCTCCGGTCCCCGTGAGCCGCCTCCGCTGCCGCTATGGTACAACAGCGACATAAGCGATGCGATCGGCACTGCAGCGCTGGTTTTCCCGCCCGCGGGCGCCACTCGGTGTCGTCGCGGTCGCGCTGCTGCTCGCCTCGCCGAGCTTGACGGTCGGACTGGCGGCCGACGACTTCTTCCACCGCATCATCCTGACAGGAGCACAGGGCCTGCCCTGGGTGCCGGAGGGGCTCGGCGGGCTCTTCGTGTGGGCCGACGGCGACCCGAAGCATGGCTGGATGTTCATGGACGTCGGGCTCGTGGGGTGGTGGAGCGACCCGGCGCTCAAGCTCGCCTACGCGCGCCCGATCACCGCGCTGACCCACGTTCTCGACTACGCCCTGTGGCCGGAGACGCCGCTGCTCATGCACGTGCACAGCCTGCTCTGGTTTGCGCTTGGCCTCTGGGCGCTGGGCCGGCTGTATCGACGCGTCCAGGTTCCGGTGGGCGGCACGCTGCTCGCGGTGCTCTCGCTGTGCCTCTTCGCGATCGACGACGCGCACGGGCTGACGATCAGCTGGCTCGCCAACCGCAATGCCCTGATTGTGCTCTTCTTCGGAGCCCTGTGCCTCGACACGCATGTGCGGGCCAGCACCGAGCAGCACAGCCCGTCGCGCATCGTCTCGCCGCTGCTGCTCGCCTGCGCGCTCGGCTCCGGCGAGGCGGCGGTCGCGTTCTGCGGTTACCTCGGCGCCTACGCGCTGCTGCTCGACCCGCGCGGTCCGCGGCGCGGCCTGCTCGCGCTGTCGCCGCACGTGGGGGTGGCGGTGCTCTGGGCGGGCATCTACCGCGCGCTCGGCTACGGCGCCTCCGGCTCGGGGCTGGTCGTTGATCCAGTCGCGGAGCCCGGCCGCTTCCTCGCGATGGCGGCGGTTCGCCTGCCGGTGCTGCTCGCTGCCCAGCTCGGCATCCCGCCCGCGGACCTGTGGGAGTTCTACGGCACGGTGCAGCCGTGGCTGCCCGCGGTGATGCTCGGGTTCGTGGTGCTCTTCGTCGCGGCCGTGGCGTGGCTTGCGCTGCCACTGTTGCGCGAGCGCCCCGAGGCGCGCTTCTGGGCGGCCGGCACGGTCCTGTCGGCGCTGCCGGTGTGCGCGCAGTTCGCGCACGATCGACTGCTCATGATGGTTGGCATCGGCGGCATGGGGCTCATGGGGATGCTGCTGTCGGCCTGGCTCGCGAACGAGCGCCCGCCCTGGGTTCGCTCCGGGCGGCTGTCGCTGCTCTGGGCACTCGCGTTCATGCACCTGCTGATGGGTCCGATGCTGCTGCCGCTGCGCGCGCGGGCACCTTCGGACATCGCGCGCATGGTCGCGTCAGCGGACGCGTCCATCGACTCCGACCCGGGTGTCGCCGAGCGCACGGTCGTGCTCGTCAACCCACCCGTCGATGCCTATGCCGGCTACGTACCGATCGTCCGCGTCGCCACGGCGCGTCCACGCCCGGCGCACCTGCACTGGCTTGCGACCGGCGTCAGCAGCGTGGCGATCACGCGCGAGGACGAGCGGACCCTGCGTGTGCGCCCCGCCGACGGCTTTCTCTCGATGTCGTCGGAGCGGATGCAGCGAGGCGATGCGCCCATGCCGGTCGGCTACCGGGTCGAGCTCACCGAGATGGACGTCGAGGTCACCGAGGTCGGGCCCGACGGGCGGCCCGCGGAGGCGCGCATGACGTTCCGCGTGCCGCTCGAGCACGACCGGCTGCGCTTCATGCACTGGGAGGACGGCGCGTTTCGTCCCTTCGCGCTACCCGCGGTCGGCGAGCGCGTGACCACAGACGCGGTCGACCTCGCGGGCCTGCTGCCCGAGTGACGCCCGCCTCGAGCGCGCCTCACTCGTAGGCGATCGCGTCGCGTATCTCGAGCCGCGACGCGCGCACCCCGGGAAGCAGCCCTGCGAGCGCCGACGTGGCGATGACGAGCAGACCGATGCGTGCGCTTGCCTCCACGGGGAAGAGGAAGTCCAGGTGCCAGCCGGACTGCATCACGGCGATGGTGTCCAGGAAGAGCCACGTCTGCAGCGCACCTAGCAGCATCCCGCCGACGCTCGCGCACAGGCCGAGGAACGCGGCCTCGACGACCAGCGAGATCACGAGCTGGGTGCGCGACGCCCCGATGGCGCGCAGCATGCCTAGCTCGCGCGTGCGGTCGAGCACCGCCGCCACGAGTGTGCCGATGACCCCGAAGAGCGCGATCATCAGCACGATCAGCTCGAGCGAGCGCGCATAGGAGAAGCTCTGCTTGAGCAGTCCCAGGAAGTGCTCGCGCAGGTCGCGGGTGTGCGTGACGAAGAGGCCCTCGCGGTTGCCGAGGCGCGTGCGCACTGCGGATGCGACAACGTCCGGATCCACCCCATCGTCGAGGTAGAGGTTGATAGCGTCGACCGCCCCGTCGCGCCACAGCTCGTTGTAGTGACGCCGATCGATGAACGCCGCGCCCCGCTCCGAGGAGTAGTCGACGACGGTCGCGAGCACCTCGAAGGTGGCCGGGCCGCTCGGTGTGCGGAACGTCATGGAGTCGCCCGGGTGCACGTCGAAGCGATTGGCTGCGTTCTCCGCGAGGACGATGCGCCGCTGCTCGCGCAGATCCTCGGGGCCGATCGCGTCGGGGCCCTCGAGGATCTTCCACTGGCGGTTCTTGTCTTCGGCTTGGCGCAGGAAGACGCCGGTGTCGGAGGCGTTGATCGTGATGCGCCCGCCCTCGAACGCCTGCTCGGTTACGCGCACGGGCTGCAGCCCGACCACGCCGGGGAGGCCCTCGAGCTTGGCGACCGTCTCGGGCGTGAAGGGCAGGTTGCGCCTGTCGATTAGCGGCGAGCCGCCCGTGATCGTCAGCTCGGCGGCGCTGACCTGCTCGAACCACGTGCGCACCGCGCGCTCGAAGGAGCCGAGCCATCCGCCCACCGAGACGCTCATCGAGACGGCGACCATCAGCGCCAGTACGTTGACCGTGCTGCGCCCGAGGTCGCGCTCGACGTGGTCGAGGCCGAGCCCTGCGCTCGCTCCCATCAGGCGCTCGACGGGAGCGCGCAGCATGCGGCGCATCCCTAGCACCAGCGCCGGCGCCATCAGCGCGGCGCCGCCGTAGTTGACCAATGTGGAGATCACCCCGCCGTACTGCGCGTGCAGGGCAGGTGCGAACCATGCGGCCACGCACAGTGCGGCACCTGCCGACAGCATCTTGCCGTGGGGCAGGGTGTCGGCCGAGACGCGTGCGCTGCCGCTGCCGAGCGACTCCACCGGGTCCATGCGTGCGCCGCGGCGCGCGGGGAGGAAGGCTGCGACCAGGGCGCCCAGGATACCCGCGATCGCTCCGTAGGCCGCGTGCACCCCGCTGACGCTCGGCGCAGCGGGCGCCGCGATGTAGATCTGCTGGATCGCGTCGAGCGTCTGTTCGTGCGCCACGCCGACGAGGTAGTGGGAGAGCAACAGCCCGAGTGCGATTCCAGGTAGCGACAGGAGGACCGCTTCGGCGCAGAAGTAGGCGACGATCGAGCTTCTGATCACGCCGAGCGCACGCAGCACGCCGACCTCACGCCGCCGCTGTGCGACCGACACCGCGATGGCGTTGTAGATGATGAACATCGCCACCAGCAGCGCGACCACGCCGGACATGCCCAGACCATTGCGCAGGGGCGCGATGAGTGCTTGCAGTTGCTGCCCGTGGCTCTCCGGGGTCTTCACCTCCGCGGCATCGCCGATGGCGCGTGCGACAGCGGCCTGCACGGTGGCCCGCTGTGCGCCCTCGTCGATGGCGATGTCGATGCGATCGACGAGGTGGCCGCGGGCGAACGTCACCTGCGCTGCGTCGAGGAACATGACGACCACGCGTCCGCCGAACGAGGAGACCGGACCGTTGTCGTCGAGCACCCCCCACACCTCGAAGTCGCGTGGCCCCTCCGCGGTGAGCATCGAGAGGCTCTCGCCCTTCACCACGCCGCGCTCGGCCGCGAGCGTCTGGGTGATCAGCACAGCGGTCGGGTCGTTGGCGAATGCCAGCGGATCCTCGATGACTGCGGACTGCTCGCCGTCCGCTACGAAGGGCAGAAAGTGCGTGTCGCCGAGGAAGTCGACACCGAGCACGAGCACCGAGCCGCCGCCACCCGAGAACTGCGTCGTGATCTCGAGCGCCGCCGCTGCGTGGGCCACGCCCGGCGTCTCGGCGATGGTGCCCACGAGCTCGCCGTCGATGCCCGACTCCGCGCCCGCAACGATCAGGTCGGACGTGCCGGCCATCCTCTCGACCAGCTCCTCGAAGGAAGAGAGCAGGCTGTCGGAGGTCGCCTGGGCGGCCACGTAGATCGCCACGCCGAGCGCGATGCCGAGCACCACCAGGCCCGAACGCAGCGGCGCCGTGACCAGATGACGCAGGCTCGACTCGCGCAGCAGGGTCCACATGGTTCGATGGTATCCTACACCCACGTGGACGGGCGATTACCACAGCAGGAGGGCTCCGGTCCCCTGCGGCTGCCATCCGAGCCGCCCGGCCCGCCGGGCGACAGCGCACTCGAGCGGGCGCTCAGGCATGGGCGTCTCGGCCATGCGCTCGCGCTGCTAGGCGTACTGCTCTGCGCACCCTCGTTGGTCATCGGCTGGCACCTCGACGACCACATGCACCGCTACATGCTGTCGGACCTGCCGGGCGCGTCGGAGCTGCTCGAGGCGTACGAGTCCCCGTTCGGCATCGCCAACGGGGAGCCGGCGAGCGTGGCGTGGCAGGTCGAGCAGGGCTACGCCCCGTGGTGGACCGACGGCGAGCTGCTCGTCTCTCTCTGGCGGCCGCTCTCGGAGCTCACGCACCGACTCGACGCGCTGCTCTTCTTCGACCAGCCGTGGCTCATGCACCTGCACAGCCTGCTGTGGTTCGGCGCCCTGCTGTGGGTGACGACGCGCCTGTACCGGGCGGTGTTCGGTGCGACCACGATCGCGGGGCTCGCTGCCGTGCTGTACGCGCTGGATCACACGCACGGCTTCGCGGTGGGGTGGGTCGCCAACCGCAACGCCATCATCGCCGCCTTCTTCGCGGTGGGTGCGCTGCGCCAGTTTCACCAGACGAGCAACCACCTCTCGCAGCCGCGCGCTGTCGCCACGCTTGCACTGCTGGCCGCGGCGCTGCTGTCGGGCGAGGGCTCGGTCGCCATCATCGGCTACATGGTGTCGCATGTGGTCTTCCTGCAGGACGACACGCTGCGCCGCCGTATCCTGCGTCTGCTGCCGCCGGTAGCGCTCGTCGTGGTGTGGCGGGTCGTCTATCAGCTGCTCGGACGCGGCGCCGAAGGCTCGGGCCTGTACCTGGATCCGATCCGCGAGCCGCTCCGCTTCGCGGCGGCCGCCGTCGAGCGCGCACCCGTGCTGCTGCTCGGGGAGCTCGGCCTGCCGCCGGCCGAGGCGTACGTCTTCCTCCCGTACCAGTCGCAGCACTACATGCTCGCGCTCGTGGCCACGCTCGCCTTCGCGCTGCTGTGTTGGCCCCTGCTGCGCGCGGACGCGACCGCGCGCTTCTGGGCGGGTGGCATGCTGCTGTCGCTGCTGCCGGCCTGCGCCACGCACCCGAACAACCGCCTGCTCTTCTTTGCCGGGCTCGGCGCGATGGGCCTGCTGTCCCAGCTGTGGCACGGCTACGTCGGCGGCGCGCAGTGGCTACCCGCGAGCGGCGTCCTGCGAAGGCTAGGCTACGGCCTGACCGCGGTGATCGCGGGGTTCCACTTGCTGATCTCGCCGCTGCTGCTGCCCGTCATGGCGTGCAGCGTGGCGGTGACCGCACCGCTCGAGGTCGCGGTACGCGAGCTGATCGACACGCCGGGCATCGAGCAACGCGACCTGATCGTGATCGACTCGCCGGACTACTACGCCGCGAAGCTCGTGCGGCCCCTGGCGGCGACCTCCGGCCGGGGCGCACCGCGTCGGCTTCGCGTGCTCAGCACCGGCGCGGTGGCGCTGGGCGTCGCGCGAACGGGCGAGTCGGAGGTCACCGTCGAGTACCGGGGTGGGGCGCTGCAGGGCGCGACCGATTGGCTCTACAGCCACCCGCAGACCCCCATGGCCGTGGGCGAGCGGCGGCAGCTCGAGGGCATGACGCTCGAGCTGCTCGAGGTGACCGCAGACGGTCGGCCCCAGCGCGTGCGCTTCCGCTTCGACAGCCCGCTGGACGCGGAGCGGCTGCACTGGGTACGCTGGCGCGACGATCGCTTCGAGCCCTTCGAGTGGAGTGACGTGGGCGATCGCTTCGAGCAGCCGCCGGCGCGCGTGCCGCTCGGGATAGCCTTCTGATGACCGGCACGCACATCCAGGTACGTCGCACGTTCGACAGCGACGAGCACGGCGAGCCGCAGGAGGAGATCGCCTGTCCCCTGTGCGGTGAGCAGGACGAGGAGCTGGTGCTCGTGGCGCGCGACCTGCTGTTCGCGAAGCCCGGTCGATACCGGCTGGTGCGCTGCCGCGGCTGCGCACTCGAGTACGTCAACCCTCGGCCGACGCCACCCGCCCTCGGGCCGCACTACCCTGAGGACTACTTCGGCTATGCGATCCACGAGAAGGAGCCGCCGCTGATCGCACCGCTGCTGCGCGCCTTCGCCCGGGGTATCTCGAAGCGGCGCATCGCGTACCTCGAGCGGGTGATCGGCCGCGTCGAGGGCTCGCTGCAGGTGCTCGACGTCGGCTGCGGCGTCAACCGGCTGCTGCAGCACATGCGCGAGCTGCGTGGCGTCGAGGGTCTCGGCCTCGACTTCAAGCCGGAGATCGTCGACCACGTGCAGAACACGCTCGGCATGCCCATCGTCGAGGGCACGCTGCACACCGCGGGCTTCGAGGACGCCCGCTTCGACGTGGTGTTGATGATGGAGTACCTGGAGCACGAGTCCGACCCCAAGGCGGTGCTGGCGGAGGCACGCAGGGTAACCAAGCCGGGCGGGCACATCGCGCTCGAGCTCCCGCACATCAGCAGTCTGCCCGGCAGGCTCTTCCGCTCGGTCTGGTGGAACCTGGACATCCCTCGTCACCTGATCTTTCCGACCGAGGCATCGCTGCGGCGAATGCTCGACGACGTCGGCTACGAGCTGGTCTCCGTCAAGACCTTCACGTTCCCGTTCTACGTCGGCATGAGTATCGTGCAGGCGCTTGGGCAGCGGCACTGGATCAAGAACCGCGGATGGTTTCCGATCGTCTCGGCGATCGTGGGTGCGCCCTTCATCCCCCTGCAGTGGATGCTCCCCGAGTTCATGTTCGCCGTGGCGCGCGCCAGGTAGTCGTGCCGCCTGCAGAGTCGGCGCTCAGGCGTCCACGACGCGGCCATCGGCCATGCGGATAGTGCGCTCGCCCTGCTCGGCGACCTTGGGGTCGTGGGTGACGATCACGACCGTGCGTCGCTCGGTGGTCGCACCGCGCAGCAGCTCCATGATCTCGCGGCCGGTCTCGCTGTCGAGGTTGCCGGTGGGCTCGTCGGCGAGCAGGATCGGAGGGTCCATCACGAGCGCGCGGGCGATGGCGACGCGCTGCATCTCGCCGCCGGAGAGCTGGTCCGGGCGGTGGCCCACGCGCTTGTCGAGCCCCACGGACTGCAGCAGCGATCGCGCACGCTCCGAGCTCTCCTTGCGAGGCCGCCCCGCGAGCTTCGTGGGTAGGGTGACGTTCTCGAGCGCGTTCATCGTTGGCAGCAGGTTGAAGAACTGGAAGACGAAGCCGATCTTGTCGCGACGCAGCCTCGTGCGTGCGTTGTCGCCGAGCTCCTCCACCGGCGCGCCGTCGAGCTCCACGCTCCCGCCCGTCGGGTGGTCGAGCAGCCCCATGAGGTTGAGCATGGTGCTCTTGCCCGAGCCGCTGGCGCCCACGATGGTGATGAACTCCCCGGCCTCGACGTGTAGCTGCGTCGGGTGCAGCGCGTGGACGGCCGAGGGTCCGGTGCCGAAGGTCCGCTGCGCGTCGATGAGTCGGATCACGCGCTCTCCGGCTTGCGCGCTGCGAAGATTACGTAGTCGCTGATGCCGGTGTTGGCCTGCCAGTCCTCGATGCCGAAGCACTGCTCGACGTCCTCGTCGCTGAGCTCGACGACCGCGTCGAGCAGCGAAGCACCGGCGCGGCGGGCCTCGGCGTAGCGGTCGATCCCGGGATAGACGTAGCTGCGGATCGAGTTCACCTCGACGTCCGCGAAGCCGTGCGCGAGCAGCTTGTCGCGGTACTCGTCGCGGTCGTAGGCGTTCTCCACCGGATAGCCCCAGCGGCGCAGGCCGAGCCAGTGCACGAGACCGGCCGGCTTGTCCCCGGGCATCGGCAGCATGTCGGCGCACGCGAGGTAGCCGCCCGGCTTGAGAACGCGCATGGCTTCGCGGAAGAAGTCCTCGCGGGTGGGAAAGTGAAAGGCCGACTCGAGCGCGAGTACGCGATCCACCGATGCGTCGTCGCAGGGGATGTCGGTCGCGGAAGCCAGCCGCAGGTCGATGCGGTCGGACAGGCCGCGCGCCGCCACGCGCTTGCTGGCGACCTCCACGTGCACCGGCGTGACGTTGACGCCGATGATGCGCGCCGGCGAGTACTCCTTCATCCACAGCAGATCCTGCTCGCCGTAGCCGAAGCCTGCGTCGAGCACGACGTTGCCCTCCTGCAGGCGCGCCGCGTCCGCGAGCATGCGGGCCAGCGCCGCACAGGCATCCGGGTAGCGGCTCGCCTGCTTCCAGTAGCCCATGTTGAGCCACAGCGGCTTGTCGTCGCTCGCGAAGCCCTCGTCCTTGGCCTCGAGGACGTCGTCTCCCAGGAACTCGTAGTAGTTCGCGCAGTCGGCCTGGGTCAGCAGTGTGATCTCGCGCTTGATCGCACCGGGGTTGCGCAGGACGTCGGCGGTGGCCGAGGCGAGTCGGCGCAGGTCTTCGGTAAAACCCATGGATCCGCGGGAATTGTTAGCACCGCGTCGACGCCGATGGCAAGCCGGCGGCTACAGTCGCTCGAGCGCAGCCGGGGTGAAGGCGACATCTGGCAAGTCGTCGCGTCGCTCGACGGAGTCGATGTAGAGGTCGGTCGCGTGACCCGTGCGGTTGCTCTGCATGCGCGCGTCGACCACGACGGGCTTGCCCTCGAGCTTGCGCACCTTGCGCGCGTAGAGGGTCTTTTCCAGCTTCCCCTTGCGGTCGTAGAAGCGCGTTCGCAGTGCCACCATGTCGCGCTTGCGCACCCAGCTGACTACCTTGGAGTAGGGGCTCGGGGCGTCCTTGGCGAGGGTCGTCTCGACGACGTAGGTTTCGTCGTTGCCGAGCTTCTCGTCCGGGAGCCGGCGGTTTTTTCCGTGCTTCGCGTCCACCCGCTGCATGTCCGCGTAGGTGAAGTCGCTGCCCATGAACGTGCTCTCGCGCTCGCGTCCAACGACGCGACGCGTCCGCTTGAGCCGCGACAGGTAGATGTACTGCTCCGAGTCTCGACCGTCGCGCTCGAGCATGAGGAATGCGGTGCCGGCGATCTCGGAAGGGCTGGTGAACCGCACGATCGTCTGAAGCAGACCTCCCGATCGACGACCGAGGATCTCCATCGTGCGCTGCTTGCGCTTGCCCTTCTTGTCGATCAGGACCATGCGAATGGATGACTTTGCACCCTCCCATGCGAAGGCGTCGCCGCGGATCATGCGCTTCGCGATGTCGTCTGCGCTCAGCTCCTGTGCGCTCGCGGCCGTGCACAGCAGTGCGCACACGAGGGTCGATACGGCCGCCTGGACGAGGTTGTGAGCGCGTGCTTTTGACGTGTACGACGACATTTGAGAGGGCTGCGAGTAGGGCTTCGACGTTGGCGTCCGGCCCCGATTCATCTCGCGTCAGTGGCGCAGTGTGCGCTCGATGCGGTAGAGTCTACGCGATTTTCGGAGGCGCCGATGTTGCGAGTTGTGAGTAGGTTTGCTGTTTTGGCGCTGTTTGGGGTCGCGCTCGGCTGTTCCGCCGGCGACGAGGACGAGGGCCCGTACGACCCCGGCAACAACGGCACCGGCGCCACCGGCGGTGGTGACGGTGACGGTGACGGTGGCGACGGAGACGGCGACGGCGACGGCAGCGGCGGTGGGCCGGGCCCGATCGTCGATGGCGACGACGAGTTCATGCCGGGCACCGACCCCAACCGAAACATGGTCCAGGCAGGTAATCTCTGCCGCAGGCTCGCGGAGATCCAGTGCGCGGGTGAGGCGTTTTGCTGCGATACCCCGCGGCGCACGCGTGAGCAGTGTACGTCCCAGATGGAGGCGGGCTGCACGGAGGAGTTCGGGCTCGACGCCCTCGCCGGCAACGCGATCACGGGTTTCGACACGGGGCGGGCCGCCTCGGCCTTCCAGATGTTCGAGGATCTGGCGAGCACGTGCGACCCGTCCATCGCGCTGTGGGCCTCACGCGACTCGGGCCTGCGCGGAATCATGCCGGGCACGTCGAGCACGCTGTGCAATCTCGACTTCATCGGTGCAGCGGGCAGCCCGGAGGAGGCGGACGCCGCCCGCGCCGCGTTGGCGTCGTGCAGTCTCGACCAGAACCTCGCGTGCATGCCCTCGCTGATTTCCGGCTGGGAGTGCAAGGTGCGCGGCGCATCGAACGAGTGCTTCACGGACTTCAACTGCGCCGAGGGCTTCTACTGCGACAACCCGCAGACGAGCCTCACGGGCGTCAACTGTTCGCCGCGCAGGGCGGCGGGCCAGCCCTGCCAGTACTTCCGCGAGTGCGAGTCGTTCATCTGCTCCGGTGGCGTCTGCTCCGCGGACGACGTGCAGGGGGCGTACTGTCTGCAGTGATGGGCGACGACTCCACCGATGGCTCACCGCAGGCGGCGCTCGAGCGCGTGGTCGGCGCGCTCGCGTCGATCATCCCGACCACTCCGGTCTGGTCGCAGGGTCTCGTCAACCCGGGTGGCCCGCACAGGCGGCTCAAGGGGCACAAGTACCCGATCTCGATCGGTGAGGACGAGTGCCTGGTCTTCGGCCGCATGATCGAGGCGCTGCGACCGGCGCACTGCTACATCATAGGCAACGCCTTTGGCTTCTCGTCGGTCTACATCGCGGATGTGATGCGCACCCACGGGGGCGAGTCGGTCACCACCCTCGACAACCAGAGCGAGGGTGACGGCGAGCGCATGGCGGCCATCGCCCAGCAGCTGTCCGAGAAGCTCGGCCTCGAGACGTTGCTCCACAACCGCAAGGGCTCGGCACCCCAGGACATCGCGCGCACGGCCGAGCGGGAGAGCTACGAGCTGATCTTCATCGATGGCCTGCACCGCCATCCGCAGGTGACGCACGACTTCAACGGCGTGCTTCCCTACGTCGGGGACGAGACCATCGTCGTGTTCCACGACAGCTGGATCGTCGGTGTGCCCGAGGCCGTCGACGAGGCGAAGCAGCAGGGCTTCCGGTGTCTGTGGGTGCCGACATCATGCGAGATGATCCTCGCGACCCGCAGCGAGGCGCAGTTTGCGCGGCTTGCGGAGATCTTTCCGCACGGGATCGAGGACAAGGGCCGCAGGAGCTACGTCTACGGCTACCTGCTCTACCTGCGGGAGGTCGCGTCCTACCATCTCGATCAGCTGACCGGGAAGTACGACTAGCGGCGTCACGCGGGCTTGCGGAAGATCACCGTGATGTCCGTACCGCGGTCGAAGAAGTAGCCGAAGAGGGCATAGAAGGGCGTCGCCGGCGTGAGCAGGCGCCAGCTCAGACGCACGGGCTCGGTCACCAGGTCGAAGAAGTCGTCGTGACAGCGGACGTAGTGCAGGACGAACCGAGGGTTCATCGTGGGCACGAGCGTGTTGTTGTACATCGTCGAGTACTCGGCCGTGACCTCCCAGCCGAGCTGCTCGCCGCATCGCTTCAGCGCGTCCATCGAGAGGATGTGGCGGTGGTAGGGCTGGTGCAGTGCGTGGACGTAGTCCTCGGGCGCGTCGAGCCCCAGCGCCGCGGCGTCGGGCGTGCCGATGGCGGCGATCCCTCCGGGCACGAGCATCTCGTCGAACTGCCGCATGAGCTGTCTCGGGTCGTCGACGTGCTCGATCACGTCCTGCGAGACGATGGCGTCGTAGCGCTGCTCCAGCAGGCTGCGATCGTCGAAGCCTGGTGCGTAGGGGTCGTAGCCGACGGCCTGATCGAATTGACTGGTGCGCAGGTATTCCACCAGTAGGCCCTTGCCGCACCCATAGTCGAGCAGCGAGCCATCGGGTCGGACGCCCGCATCCGTGAGCCGGGTGAGCAGCGAGCCGTAGACGACCTTCAGCTTCCAGTCGAGCTCGGCGCCGAAGACGGGGTAGCCGGCGTAGTAGTGATCGAGGTCCACGTCCTCAGACGCGTGGATGCTTGCACACGCGGCGCAGCGCCATACGTCGAAGCTCTCGTCGCCGAAGCTGCGCACGTTGCATCGCACCTGTGCGCGCTCGACGTCCGGTCCTGGCTTGGCGTCACAGACCACGCAGCGCAGGGAGCCGTCGGTGTCTTCTTCAGGCATTTCCGGTGTCCGATAGGCTACGCTGTCGGTGTTACCGATGCCGTCTTTTTCACGAATGTGCCGCGGAAGATCGCGAAAGTGTAGAGGCCGGAGCGTTTGCCCGACGCCCGCCGGAGGTGCGCGCCCATTGACAGTTCGGCGTGCCACTGTTTATCCATGGGGTGGGAACGGTGCGTTTGAGGAGTGAGTTTGTTAGCCCGACGCTACCCCGATGACTGGCCATCGGGCGGACCCATCGACCTGTCCATCCATGACCTTCCACACTGGTCGTCGACGACCGAGTGGTGGTACGTCAACGCCCACGCGCGTGCCGAGGACGGTCATGACTACTCGCTGTTCGTGGCGTTCTTTCGGCAGGTCAAGGGCTACGATCCCGCCACCGACGAGCCGCTCTACGCGCACTCGGTGACCTGGGGCGTCTCCGACGTGGAGCGCGAGGCGTTCCACAGCGTCTCCCGCGTCGACGCGTGCGCAGCCGAAGAGGGCCTCAAGCGCATCCGCCGGGGGCTGTCGTCCAAGGACGGCCGCATCAACCGTGCGCTGCAGGAGATCCTCGAGCGCGGCAACGTGCCGACCCCTGACCGCGTCTTCGACGGTCCGGTGGAGGTGGCCCTCGACCGCCTCTCCCTGCAGTACGCGACCGACACCTACCGCAAGCTCGACGACGGCAGCTACGCGCTGCACCTGCACGATGAGCGCAAGCAGGTGGGGTGCGACGTCACCCTGCGGCCCCTGAAGCCACCGATCCGTCACGGCGAGGACGGCGTGGCGCGCGGCTCCGACGACGAGACGATGTTCTACTACTTCATCCCGCGCTGCGAGATGACCGGGAGCATCACCGTGGGCGGCGAGACGTTGGCCATCACCCAGGGCCAGGCCTGGTACGACCACGAGTTCGGCTTCGAGGAGCGTGAGGACGTCGACGACGCGGCCGAGGCGAAGCTCAGCGACGAGGCGCGGGCGAAGGTCCACGCCGAGCGACGTGAGCGGGCCGAGGCACGGCAGGTCGGCTGGAACTGGCTGTCGACGCAGCTCGACGATGGCACCGACATCAGCGTCTACCCCGAGGTCTACGTGCACACCGGCAAGTCCGCCGGCAACCACTGCATCGTCAGCGACCCCGCGGGCGAGCGCTCCGCACACGAGGATGCGCGCCTCGAGCAGGGCGAGGTCTGGAAGAGCACCCAGACGTTCTTCGACTACCCGATCACCTGGCGCGTCGAGATCCCCAGCGCGCGGATCTCACTCACGGTCAAGGCAGCCTACGAGGATCAGGAGTTCATCACGCTGATCTCCAAGCCTGCCTTCTGGGAGGGGCGCGTCGAGGTCGAGGGCACGATCGACGGCAAGGCCGTGCGCGGCCCGGGCTTCATCGAGCGCAGCGGCTTCGCACCCTTCGAGGACCTCGAGGGGTTCTTCGAGGAGGTCGGCAAGGTCGTCCGCAAGTCCGTTCGCAACATCCTTCCGCGCGAGCCCACGCAGGAGCAGGCGCTGCATCTCATCGCCTCCGAAGAGAAGCCGCACTACATGAAGGGCGTGGACATCCAGCAGTACGCGCGCAAGCACCTGGCGCCGATCCGCGACATCGTCGATCGCGGCGGTAAGGGCTGGCGCAGCTACGCGGCGATCACGTGCTGCGACATCGTCGGCGGCGACTCGCGCGAGTTCGTGCAGTGGCTGGCTCTGCCCGAGATGATGCACGTCGGCTCGCTGATCGTCGACGACGTGCAGGACCGCTCCGACACGCGACGCGGCGGCCCCACCGCGCACCTGATCCACGGCGAGGCGCAGGCCATCAACTCGGGTACTGCGGCCTATTTCCTCGGGCACGACCTGCTCAAGTCCGACAACGTCTCGGAGACCGACCAGCTACGAATCTACAAGCACTACTTCGATGCGCTGCGCGCGGGCCACGCCGGCCAGGCGCTCGACCTCGACGGGTTCGAGGACCTCATGGGCGAGCTGGTCGAGGGGCGCGGCGACGCTGCGCTGCTCGAGGAGCGCGTGCTGGCGGTGCACATGCTGAAGACAGCCGCGCCTGCGGGCTGCCTCGCGCGCATCGGCGCCGTCGGCGGCAGCGGCAGCGACGAGCAGGTCGAGGGCCTGGGGCTGTTCTTCGAGGACCTGGGGCTGGCGTTCCAGATCATCGACGACGTACTCAACATCCGCGGCTTCAAGGGCAACCTGAAGTCGCGCGCCGAGGACGTTCGCCAGGGCAAGATCACGCTACCGGTCGCCAAGGCGATGGCGGTGCTGGGCGCCGAGGATCGCCGCTGGCTGCGCGACACGCTGGCGAGCCTCCCCGACGACGAGCAGGTGGTTCGCGCGGTCGTCGACAAGATGGAGTCCGTCGGTGCGGTCGACGCCTGCATCGAGCAGGCGCGCGGGCTGGTCGAGGGCGGCTGGAAGCGTCTCGACCCGCTGGTCGAGGACTCGATGGCGAAGATGCTCCTACGCGCTTTCGGCTGGTTCATCCTCGAGCGCCACTACTGAACAGCATCGCCTGAAGCGCGATCCGCCGCACCAGGCACGCCGGCCGGCTGCGGTGCGTGCTCACGGACCCATGTCCGCTCCGCGCGCTCCTCGCCGTCCGCCGCACCTGGCACAGCGCCTCACACTCCATGCGACGCTGTTTGGGTGCCTGTCAGTGCCCGCGAGCGCCGGCTGTCAGTTGGGCTTGCGGAACACGGCCATCACGTCGCTCTCGGCGGCGTAGAGCGACCCGAAGAGCGCGTGCCACAGCGTGACCGGGGTCCAGAGCTTCCAGCTGCCGACCTGGATCGGCTCCACGACCAGATCCAGGTTGTTGTCGAAGCACTTGAAGTAGTGGTTGACGAAGGGTGCGTTGACGAACGGGACGCGCGTGTTGGAGTACATGGTCGGGTAGTACTTCAGCAGCTCCCAGCCGAAGCGCTCGCCCACCTTCTGCAGGGCGGTGCTCGAGAGCATGTGGCGGTGGTAGGGCTGGTGCAGCGTGTGCACGCGCGCCTCCACGTCCTCGAGGTCGATCGACTCGGCATTGGGCGTCCCGATGGCGATCACGCCGCCGGGCGCGGTCAGCGTGTCGAGCGTCGCGAGGTGCTCCCAGGGCTGCTCGACGTGCTCGACGACGTCCTGCGACATCACCAGGTCGTACCGCCGCTCGAGGGCGGCGCGGTCGGTGTACCGCTCGGAGTATTCGTCGTAGCCGGAGAGGTCGCCGAAGCCGCGGTCCTGCAGGTAGCTCAGGAACAGCCCGCTTCCGCAGCCGTAGTCGAGCACGTTGGTGGCTGCGGTGACGCCGGCTGCGCCGAGCCGCGCCAGCAGCTCGGCGTACATTGCCCGCATGCGCCAATCGAGCCCGACCTGGTCGAGGTGGTGGAACGGGTAGTCCGCGTAGTAGTGGGCGAGGTCGACCTCGTCGGACGCGTGGATGGACGCGCACTGCGGGCAGCGCCACAGCTCGAACGTCTCGTCGGCGAACTTGCGGACGTTCGAGCGAACCCGGGCGGTTTTCACAGCCGTGGCGTCGCAGTCGGTCTCGCAGATGTTGCAGTGCAGGGAAGCCATCGGGACCGCGGACTGCCAAGTCTCCGCATCCGCCCCGGGCACGCAAGCTCCAAGCGATAACTCCGGGAGTGCAGAGTTTCCAGGCTTCCGGAAAATCGATCAATTTGACCGGATTTGATCACAGATCCGAGCACCACTTGCATTAACTTGGGAGAGCCGCACAGGAGTGTTCCCAAATATGTACGCTGTAATCGCCGAAGCTCCCGAAACCATTTCCGATTCCTCGCTCGAGCCGGTAGCTGGTGATGGCCCCGTCACCGAGGTCGAGGCGCGCTTCATCGAGAACTGGGCGAGGTTGTCGACGGCATTCGGCATGGGCGAGGACGCCGGGCGCGTCCACGCGGCGGTCTACCTCTCCGACTCCCCCCTCACGATGGCCCACGTGGCGGTACGCATCGGCCTGAGCGTCGCGGAGACCGCCGACGCCATCGACAAGCTGGTCGATTACGGCGCCATCCGCGCAGACGGCGAGCGTGGGAGCGCCACCGCGTACGTCTCCGAGCGTGACCCCTGGACGTGGTTCATGTCGACGCTCCGCCGCCGCGCCGTGCTCGAGTTCATGCCCCTCATGCGTGCGATTCGCGACCTGAGCGCCGAGGCCGCCCGCGCACACCGGGCCGGCCGCCTGTCGACCGCGAAGCTCGAGCGGATCGGTCGCTTCGGGGGCTTCGTGGACCAGGTCAGCGGCATGCTCGAGACCGTGGGCAGCGTCGGCGGCCTGTCGATGTTCGGGGCCGTCCGCAGCCTCTCGCGCTTCCTGCCGCGCTAATCGACATCCACCGAAAGCGCCCGGTTTCCCGGCGGCTGCGGCGGTATTTCGATGGTCACGGCCGATGGCACACCGCGACACATCGGTCCGGCGCCTGCGCAGCCTGGCCGCAGGCCGGCACGCGGCTCGCGTGCGTCTGGCGCCAGAATTGCTAAAATTGTCTGGGTTCAGGACAATTGGCAGCTGGCCGCCCGCTGCGGCACGTGGTTTGCAGCACAGTCGGCGAGTACCGCGTGCTGGTGTTGCCGACGGAGGATCGATGTCGCTGAGGGGTCTTGGATACGCTGGGCTGTCGCTGCTGGCACTGAGCCTGGCGGCCTGCTCAGGGAGCCCACTGCCGCTGGGCGGGGGTGACCTCCCCGAGCTACCCGGCGGCCTCGACGGTGGCGCTCCGCCCATCGGTAACGACGACTGCGGCGATGGGGTGCTCGACCAGGGGGAGGCATGCGACCCCGGGGTCCACGATTGCTGCGCCGAGGACTGCCAGGGGCCGATCGGCGCCGGCATCGTCTGCCGTGAGAGCACCGGACCCTGCGACGGCACCGAGGTCTGCCTCGACGACGGCCTCGACTGCCCGGGCGACGATCCGGACGGCTGCATGCTCATGCAGCTGGAGTCCTTCGTGCCCCAGCAGGTCGCCGGCACCACCCGGGGTAGCTGCTCTGCGCTGTCGAGCGCTTGCTCCGACGGCAACGCGCCCGAGGCGACATACGGATTCGTCGCGCCCTACGACGGCGAGTTCGTCTTCGACACGTACGGGTCAGACTTCGACACGGTGCTGTATCTGCTCGAGGGCGACAGCTGCAGTGGCCCGGAGCTCGAGTGCAACGACGACTCCTTCGAGCGCGGCGACCTGACCTCACAGGTGCGGATGTGGCTCGGCGCCGGTCAGCGCGTGCAGGTGGTCGTGGATGGCTTCGACGTGCAGGCTGGCAACTACCTGCTCAGCATCCGCGATGCGGGCGTCCTTCCGGACGGCTCCTGCTGTGCGCCCGGCCCCTGGGCGGGCTGCGACGACCCGTCCATCGCCGACTGCGTATGCGGCGAGTTCCCGCACTGCTGTGACGGGGGCTGGGACGAGCTGTGCGTGCAGCTGGTGGACCAGCTGGCGTGCGGCACGTGCCGTGCGCCGCCACCGCCGCCGCCGCCGCCGGTCGAGCCGTGCTGTGAGGTCCACCCCTTCCCGGGCTGCGGCGACCCCGACGTGCAGGACTGCGTGTGCGGAGCGGACCCCTACTGCTGCGAGGTCGAGTGGGATGCCCCGTGTGCGCAGCAGGTCGAGCTGCTTGGCTGCGGGGGCTGTGGCTTCATGCCGCCGCCACCGCCGCCGCCACCGCCACCGCCACCGCCACCGCCACCACCGCCGCCGCCCCCGCCACCGCCGCCGCCACCGCCACCGCCGCCGCCGCCGCCTCAGTTCGACTGTTGCGAGCCGCACCCGTTTCCGGGTTGCTTCCAGCCCGACGTTGCCGAGTGCGTGTGCGACTCCGACCCCTACTGTTGCGAGGTCGAGTGGGACGACGCCTGCGTCGAGGGCAGCTGGCAGTGCGGCTTCTGCTTCTTCCCGCCGCCACCGCCTCCGCCGCCGCCGTCTGGCGACTGCTGCTTCGCGCATCAGTCGCCCGGTTGCCAGGACGGGGGCACCGCCGAGTGCGTGTGTGACGGCGACCCCTACTGCTGCGAGGTGGAGTGGGACGACGTCTGCGTGCAGGAGGTCGACGGTTGGGGCTGCGGCGTGTGCCGCTGGGTGCCGCCACCGCCACCGCCACCGCCACCGCCGCCGCCACCGCCGCCACCGCCGCCGCCACCGCCGCCACCGCCGTCAGGGGATTGCTGTGAGCCGCACCAGGGCCTCGGCTGCGAGCAGCGCGACGTGGCGGCCTGCGTGTGCATGGGCGACCCCTTCTGCTGTGAGCAGCAGTGGGACGAGATCTGCGTCCAGGAGGTCGAAAGCTTCCGGTGCGGCGTGTGCGGCGATCCGCCCCCGCCACCACCGCCACCGCCGCCGCCGCCCCCGCCGCCGTCGGGTGAGTGTTGCGAGCCCAACGACACGCCCGGTTGCGAGGACCCGATGGTCGCCGCGTGCGTGTGCGACTTCGAGCCCTCCTGCTGCGAGGACATCTGGCACCCGATCTGCGCCGACCTGGTCGAGCTGGTCGGCTGCGGCCGATGCGGCGACCCACCGCCGCCGCCGCCGCCGCCCCCGCCACCCGCAGAGCCGGGCTCGTGCGCGAACCCCTTCGAACTCGGCAATCAGGTTCCGATCACCGTCGGCGGCAGCACGTTCGGAGCCAGCAACGACGTCGAGCCGCGCTGCGCCGCCAATGGCAGCCCGGAGCACGCCTATCGGTTTGTGGCGCCCCAGAGCGGCTACTACTGGATCAACACCTATGGCTCGGTCTACGACACCGCGCTCTACGTGATCGACGGTGCCAACTGCCTGGGCCCGGACATCGGCTGCAACGACGACACCGGCGGCCTGCAGTCCGAGCTGCTGGTGCAGATCCAGGCCGGTCAGATGGTCACCATCGTCGTCGACGGCTACGGCGGTGACATGGGCTCCTACACGCTGCACATCGAGCACGCCAACGGGGGCGGCGGCGACTGCTGCGAGGCCTCGGGCTTCCCGGGCTGCCCCGACCAGGACGTTCAGCAGTGCGTCTGTGGCGCGGACCCGTTCTGCTGCCAGGTCGAGTGGGACGCACGCTGCGCCGCCGAGGTCGAGGGCCTCGGCTGCGGTGTGTGCAACTAGGGGCGCCGCGAGGTCGCGTCTCGAACTGCGCCGCGCTAGCTCGTGTCCTGACCTGCGCCGGCGCCCGGCCGAGGGCCTCCCCGGCGGGTGCTCGAAGCGTGGATTGCCGGCGTCGTGCGGACAGCCCGCGTGCCACGTGGCCGCAACTTGCTACGGACCGCCGTAGAAGGCCCGCACGTCTGCGCAGCTGGCGCCGTTCGAGATGCGGTTCATCTCGAAGGTCGCACTCTCGACCTTCTGGACCTGCTCGGCCGTGTCGAAGATGTCGACGATGTTGGCTCCGCAGGGCCCTCCGAATATGCCAGTGATCTGGCAGCCCTGGACGCGGCCTTCGACCCGGTACTGGCCGCTGTCGGGTCCGATCATGTCGCCGGAGATCTTGTCGCAGCTGTCGAACGATCCCGTGTACGCGCTCGTAATCCGCGAGGCACTGTAGAGCCGGGACACGGGGACGAACGTGCCCTCACCCGGACCCAGGTAGTCGTACGCGCTGGGGTAGCCCGGAGAGGCGGGTAGGCGCGGGCACACGTCGGAGGCGCCATCGGCGCTCGTCAGCGGGTACGTCGTGATGGCCTCCAGGCCGTCGTCGTCGTGATCCCTCCACTCGTCGGTGACCTCGTAGCGCGTGGCCGGCCAGGACATGTTGTCGGGCCAGTCGATTCCGAGCTCGTTGACGCGCTCGGCCGTGACGAACGGGTCGCCGGGCAGGGCGTCCGGCACCGACATGGTGATCAAGTCGATGGGGAGGTTCTGGCTGGTATCCCAGATGTTGAGCGGAAGAACCGCCGCGAATGCCGACTGGCCATCGGGATCGATATTGCACGCGTCCGCGGTCGTTCCGCCACAGCCCTTCTCCTCGATCTGCAGCTGCCCGTTGGTGTCGTAGGTCTGGATGCGGACGGCCCAGGCCTTGGTCGAGACGCCGGGCCCGCTGGCCTCGAAGGTGATGCTGTCGTCGACGTAGGTCTCCGGCCACGTGAGCACGGTCACCGTCTGAACCGCGAAGGTGCCCGCGAGGTCGCACTGGCAGTCGGACTCGCCGTTGACCCGCACGTACCCCGCGTCACAGTCGCATCCGACGTCGTTATCCGCCGGTGAGGGGTCGTTGCACTGTGCGTTGGGGTCGAAGTCGCAGAGGTTGGGCATCGACGCGCACTCGTCCACGTTCGGCAGGACGACGCACATGCCTCCACCGTTGTCCTCGTAGCCCGTGTCGCAACCGCAGACGTTGGGCGAGCCCTGCGTGCAGGTGAGGGCGCCAATGCCGCAGGCGTTGCCAAACGGCGTGCACGTGTCGTCATCACAGCGATACTCCGCGACGCAGCTGTTGTTGCCGTTGCAGGACTGGCCGTCGAGCCCCGGGTACTGGCAGCCCGATTGCGGATCGCAGCTGCTGCCGGTGCAGGGATTGCCGTCGTCCTGGCAGACGATGGGGGCGCCGGTCGAGCAGGCACCATTGAGGCATGAGCCGTCGCCCGTGCACTGGTTGTTGTCCTCGCAGGGCGTGGCGTTGGGCACCTCGGGGAAGATGCACGTCGATCCGTCGCCCGAGCAGCTCACGCCCACGTCCGTGTGGCACTCGCCGGGGTCGCCATTGCAGCCCGAAGCGCAACAGATCGAGCCGACACAGAATCCGCTTGCGCACTCGGCGTCGTCACCGCAGTCGCTGCCATCCCGCATCTTGCAGACGCCACCACCGACGTCCGTCGCGTCCGGTGAGCACACGCACACCGTGCCATCGTCCGGTCCGTTGCCGGGTGCGGGCACCGCATAGGCACCCTCGCAGGCGCACTGGAACAGGTCCGGCGGGTCCAGGTTCGTGCACGTCGCGTTGACGTCGCAGTTGTCGGTTTGGGCGGTGCACTCGTCGATGTCGGCGCAGTCGCTGCCGTCGCTGTTGACATCGGTGGACCCGTCCGGACAGGTGCAGACAGGCGTCACGCCCGAGTCGTCGCAGGTCGCGAGCGGGTCGCAGGTGAGGTCTCCACAGCTGACGCCAACCGCGTCGCCATCTCCATCACCGGGCTGGTCACCGTCGCCGTCGCCGTCGCCGTCGCCGTCACCGTCGCCGTCGCCGTCGCCATCGCCGTCCCCGCTGGAGTCGCCATCGCCGTCCCCGCTGGAGTCGCCGTCGCCGTCCCCGCTGCCGCCGGAGTCGCCGTCGCCGCCGGAGTTGTCGTCCCCGTCGCCGTCGCCGGCCGCCGCGTCCGGGCCAGTCGTGGTGTTCGATCCGCAGCCGATGGCGAAGGCCATCAGCGCGAGCATTGCCAAGAAGAAGGATCTATTCATCGCGCACCACCTAGCCAGTTCCCATCCCAGGGGTACCGGGTTTCGCAGGTGATCTCAAACGCTTTCCCCGATGCGCCTACACGTGTGCAGGGGCGTACACAGCGAATCTAGAAGCGATACGTGAGACCGACCGAGACGATGTGAAAATCCGCCTCGTAGCGGCCGGCGTTGATCACCCGCTGCGGCCTGAACTCCGTCTCCGCCAGGGCGCGCTGCTCGAGGCGCGCGACCGCATCTGCATCCGCGATGGAGGGGGCATCCGGATCCTCGAGCACCTCGCCGGCGACGCGCTGATCGAAGCCCCCTGTGGCGTCGCCGTTTTCGTCCCGTCGATCCTCGTGGGGAGGCGGGGCGATCTCGAGGTTCTCCTGGAAGATGTGGCCGTAGGCAGCCCTGAGATCGTAGTCGCCGAGCCGCACCGAGACGCCGACGCCAAAGCCCACGCGCCGGAAGGCGAAGCTGTCGATGCTGGCGTAGTCGGGATCGACGCCCCGGTTCTCCCAAAACGTGCCCGCGTGTAGCTGCAGGGTGCCGGGGAGCAGCGTGTAGCTGCCGCCGAGCCGGACGGCCAGGGAGTCCTCGAGGTGCCGATCGATCGTGAACTCCTGCAGCTCGTCCTCGTCCACCGGGATGCCCGTCTGCGGGGTGCCATCGGCGTTGCGGAAGACCAGGTTCACGTCGCCGCCGACCTCGACGGTGTTGACCGACGCGCGCTCGTTGAAGTTCCAGACCGCGTCGAGCTCGATGTCCCAGCGCTCGTTTTCGATCGGGTCCAGGCGGCCGCGGGCGGTGTCCTCGTTGGGGCCGAGCAGGTCGGCGTAGCGCATGCCGACCGTGAGTGCCCACGGCAGCGGCACCTCGACGTTGGCGAGCGTGACAGGGTCGTTCTCGAAGGGCACCTGGCCCTCGCCGGTGTTACCGCGCAGAAAGTACCGCGTCGTGTAGGTCAGGTCGCCGCTCGCGCGCACGTCGTCGGCCAGCCGAAAGGCCGCCACCAGGTCGATCGCGTCGGTGGGCTTCGCGTGTACCGACAGCGACGCCGCCGGGATGAAGTAGTCGCTGACGCTCAGCTCCGCCATCGCATCGGTGTGCGGCGCCGTGCCCGCACCGGTGTTCTGGATGGCGTAGGTGTTGGCCTTGACCATTCCGACGTGCAGCGTTGCCCCTACAGCGAGCCACGGCAGGACCCGATAGCCGATGCCGGCGGTCGGGTTGAGGCCGAAGACGACCTCCTGGCGGATCATCTGGTAGCGCGTCGGCGTGGGGAGGGTGACCCCGTCGCGCACGATCGTACCGTCGTCGCCGCCGAACTGGAGGCCAGGCACGAAGGTTGGCGACACCATGCCGAAGCCGATGACGATGTCGTCGTTGAGCCGCAGGGCCCAGGCGATCTCGGGTACCGGGAGCACCGGTACCGAGTTGCACACCTCCGGCAGCGCGCGGCCTCCATACTCTGCGGACGTCGACTCCCCGAATTCCGACGTGCCCCCGAGGTCATACACGCCCCAGCCGTAGTAGCCGTAGGGATCGACGCACATCGTGTGGATGGTCGTGTCGAACTCGAGCAGGAACTGGTCGCTCGCCAGCAGCGACAGCCCGGCGGGGTTGTGCAGCAGGGCCATCGCATCGCTGGGCTGGGCCGCCACGGCGCCACCGCGGCCGAGCGCGCGCGCGCCGCCGGGAGAAAGCTCGAGCCCGCCGGCCGATGCGGCGGTGGCATCGGACAGCAGGGCGGCCGTGAGGCACAGGAGCGCTAGGCTGGAACGGCGTGTCATGGCGCGGTGCTATTGGCGCGGCAGCGCCGGCAGGGCTTCTCGCACGTCCGGGCAGTTGATGTCGTCGTCGAGTGAGCCGATGTGCAGCAGCTCGAAGGTCGCGGTGGTCATCTGGTCCTGGCTCTGGTCGTCGAGGAAGTCGGCGTGTGCATCGGTGCACTTGCGCTGCTGGGCCATGTGCTGGCGCGTGCAGCCCACCTCCTCGGTCCAGCCGGTCTCGGGGGTGACGGCAGGGCCCACCAGCGTGCAGCTGTGTACGCGCACGTCGGTCTGCTCGTTGACGACATTGCCGGTGATGAGGTCACAGCGGCGCAGCTCGGCATTGGTGTGCGTGATGACGCGGGACGCCAGGCTCACGCACGCGACCCGCTCGACGATCCGGGTCGTGCCGGGCTCGAAGCCGGCGGCGGGGTAGCTGTAGTTGCACGGCTGCTCGGGGGTGCCGCAGGGCGTCTGCAGCAGGGCGCTGCGCGGCCAGGCCGTGATGCCCGGTACACCGTCGTCCTCGACATCGCTCCACGTGTCGTCCGCCACGTCGGTGCGGCTCTCGGGCCAGGGGTCGTTTTCGGGATCGTCGAGGACCATACCGACGACCGCCGCCTCCTGTGGCGTCTGGTACGCGTGTCCGGGGACCGCATCCTCGCGGGCCAGGGGGATCGCCTTGCCCTGCGCGAGGTCGAGGTCGTCGAACACCTCGTCGGGTATGTGGGTGCCGTAGACCTCCTCGTAGAGCGGGCTGTAGATGTTGGGGCTCCGGTCCGCGCCGCAGCCCTTCTTCGTGACGTTGATCTCCGTGCCGTCGTACTCGTAGCGGTGCAGCTCCCAGATCGTCGCGACCTGACTGCCCTCGTCGATCAGTACCAGGCCGCCCGCCGCCTGCTCGGGCCAGCGGATCATGACGTCCTGACGCATCGCCCAGTAGCCCGAGAGCGCGCAGGTGCAGGCCTTGCCATCGCCCTCGAACGGCGCCTCGCAGCTGCACTCGAAGCTATCCCCGTCGCTGGTGCACAGCGCGTTGGGGTCGCAGTCGTTGAGGCGGCTGTCCACGCAGGGATCGAGCCGCTGGCACGACAGGCCGGTGCCGATGAAGCCGTCGTTGCAGGTGCACCCGTAGCCGAGCGGATCGTCCTGCACCGAGGCGTTGTCGCAGGTGGCATCGTCGTCGCACAGGTCGACGCCGGCGGCGCACTCGTCGATGTCGGTGCAGCCGGCGCGCGGGTCGCCCTCCGAGCCGGGGGCGCAGGCGCACAGGAAGCTGCCGAACGTGTTGGTGCACACGGCGCTGCCGTCGTCGGCGCAGTCGTCCGCGTCGCCCGCGCACTCGTCGACGTCGGCGCAGGACAGGCCGTCACCCGTGAAGCCCGCGTTGCATGCGCAGGTGTAGGCGGCGACCGTGTTGGTGCACGTCGCGTTGTCGTCGCACAGGTCGCTGCCGTCCGCGCACTCGTCACGGTCCTCGCACTCGCCGCCGCTTGCCACGTAGCCGTCATCGCACAGGCACAGGAAGCCGTCGCCGGTGTCGCTGCACTGGCCGTTGGGGCTGCAGCGCGAGCCATCGCAGGCACTCTCCGTACAGCCGGCCATCGGGTCGCCCTCGTAGCCCGGCGCACACGCGCATCCGTTTACGTTGCCGTCACAGACCGTGTTCGCTCCGCAGCCCGAGCAGTCAGCGTCCTGCACGCAGGTGTCGTTGCCGTCGTCCGCGAAGCCGTCGACGCACGTGCAGCTCGCGCCATCGCCGTCGAGGCTGCAGCGGTCCGAGCCGCAGCCAGCGGCGGTGCAGGGGTCGGTGCAGCTGCCGTCCAGGGGGTTGCGCGCCTGGCCCGCAGGGCACTCGCAGACGAAGTGGGGGCGCCGGTTGCGGCACACCTCGCCGACCGCGCAGTCATCCTCGTCCGCGGCGCACTCGTCGACGTCGGCGCAGGCGCGCCCATCGCCGCTGAAGCCCATCTTGCAGGCGCACTCGAGGCCGCCGGGCACGTTGTCGCACGCCGCGTCGGTGTTGCAGACGTTGGTCTCGCCGATGCACTCGTTGACGTCGCTGCAGCTGGTCCCGTCGCCGGCGTAGCCGTCGTCGCACCGACACACGTGGCTGCGGTAGCGGTTGAGGCAGGTCGCGTTGGCATCGCAGTTGGCGCTGCCGTCATCGCACTCGTCGAGGTCGTCGCACTCGATTCCGTCGCCGCTCAGACCCTCGTTGCAGGCACACTCGGCGGTGCCATCGCGATCGTCGCACAGCGCCAGTGGGTGGCACTCGAGATCGTCGCAGGCGAGGGGCACCTCCGCGTCCGGCATCTCGGCGTCCGGTCCGGCATCGGTGCCCGCGTCCCGCGGCCCGTCGTCCTGAACGCCGCCGCGGTCGCCGCCCTTTTCGGCGTCACCACAGCCGGCGATCGCAGCCCACACGCCCATCCACAGGACCATCGGGATGGGCGCGGCGGGGCGTCCGAGACGGCGCGGCGATGCATGACTGCTTGCAGGCCACATACGCACGGCAGCTTGCGTTGGATCGGTTTCGACTACAAGCCTCGTGCACTTGAGGCGAAGGGCGCTGCTGGTGAATAGCGGTGTGGGTCGTCAGCGCCCTTTTCACCGACAGCGGTCCCGGGCTAGGCTCCGACCGCGTGTGCGCGCCCGTGCGATGAGCCGTCGATTTTTCACCGGTATTGCGATCGGCCTGCTGTGGGTGCTGACAGCGTCCGCACCGCGGCTCACCCACGCCCAGGCGCAAGATGGGGAGGGCGCGCCGGCCGCGCCCGATGGGGCTCCTGCAGAGGGGGGCCCCGCCGAGGAAGCGCCCGCCGAGGAAGCGCCTGCCGAGGAAGCGCCTGCCAAGGAAGCGCCACCGCAGGCAGCGCCTGCCGAGGAGGCGCCACCGGAGGCAGCGCCTGTCGAGCAAGCGCCTGCCGAAGAAGCGCCAGCCGAACAGCCGCCGGCGCAGCATGCGCCCCAGCCCGCACCGCAGCCGCCTGTCGACCCGGCGCGCCCGGTACTCCGCGCGCCGGCGCTTGCGACGTTCGTCGAGCCGGTCTATCCGCCGGCCGCCGCGGAGCAGGGGCTCGACGCGCGCGTCGAGCTCGAGCTGGTGGTCGGCATCGACGGCACGGTGACCGACGTGAGGGTGGTGACCCCGGTCGGCAATGGCTTCGACGAGGCCGCGCTCGAGGCGGGGCGCAGACTCAGGTTCACGCCGGCCAGCAAGGACGGCGTGCCGATCCCTGCGAGGATTCGCTTTCCCTACATCTTCGAGATCCGTGAGGAGGTCGTCGAGCCACCGCCCGAGGAGGAAGCCCCTCCGGTCGCGCAGCTGAGCGCCGTCGTGCTCGGACACGAGGACGATGGCCCGCTCAAGGGGGCCACGGTGACCCTCACGACAGACGCTGGCGTCGAGGCGGGCACGCGCACCACAGACGAGGCCGGCGCGTTCGCGTTCGAGGACCTCGAACCCGGCCTCTATACGGTCACGCTGGAGCGCGAGGACCGGGAGTCGGTGACGGTCTCGGAGTACCTCGGCGCCGACGAGGTGACCGAGGTGCGCTACCGCATGGAGGAGACCTATCCCACCACGTTCGGTGCCGTGGCACGTGTGAAGCCGCCGCCCCGCGAGGTGACCAGGCGATCGATCGGCAAGACGCAGCTCACCCGCATGGCCGGCACGCGGGGCGATGCGCTGCGCACGGTCGAGCTGATGCCGGGTGTGGCGCGGCCACCGCTCGGGGCCGGTGCGCTGATCGTCCGCGGCAGTGCGCCGCAGGACTCACTGACCATGTTCGAGGGTCTGCCGGTGCCGCTGCTCTACCACTTCGGCGGGCTCACCAGCTTCATCAACTCGCGCCTGCTCGACAGCATCGAGTTCTACCCCGGCAACTTCTCCGCCAAGTACGGCCGGCGCCGCGGTGGCATCGTCGACGTCCAGGCCGCCGACCCCAGCCGCGAGCGCGTCAAGGCCTTTGCCGACGTCAATCTCATCGACACGTCGTTGCTGATCGAGACGCCGATCGCGGAGAACGTCGAGTTTGCGGCGGCTGTCCGGCGCAGCTACATCGACGTCGTCTTCGAGAGCCTGCTGCCCAGCGACGTCAGCGCGCTGGCCGCGCCCGTCTACTACGACTACCAGGTGTTCACGACGTACCGCCCCAACGACAACGACCGACTGCGGTTGATGGTCTACGGCAGCCAGGACGAGCTGGCCGTGCTGTTCGCGGACCCGGACGACGTGACCGGCGGAGGCATCGACTTCAACACGAGCTTCCACCGCGCCCACGGCTCCTGGTACCGGCGCCTGTCCGACAAGGTGGATCAGGACGTGGAGGTGGCGGTCGGCTCGATCGACTTCACGCTGGGCATCGGTCAGGGCTTCAAGTTCCAGCTGCAAGGCACGGAGATCTACGGGCGCAGTGAGTGGCGCGGTCGCGTGACCGACAACGTTCGGGTGATCGGCGGTCTCGACGTCTACGCCATCCCCGGTGACTTCACCTACTTCGGACCTCCCATCGAGCAGTCGTCGGGCAACCCCGGCGCACAGCCCGGGGCGACACCCCTGTCGAGCCGTGGGCGCGTCGAGGTCACCGAGGAGTTCACCGTGGTGCAGCCCGCGATGTACCTCGAGAGTGACCTGACGGTGGACGACCTGCGGCTCGTGGCCGGTGGGCGCGTCGACTACTACGGCGCGATCGACGAGTTCGCGTTCGACCCACGCGTCAGCAGTCACTACTCGCTCACCGACACGGTCTCGCTCAAGGCCGGCGTGGGCATGTTCTCGCAGCCGCCGCAGTTCCCGGAGTCCAACGATGCGCTCGGCAACCCCGACCTCGAGGCGACCCAGACGCTGCACGTCGGGACGGGCGTCGACCTGGACGTGGAGGAGACGGTCTTCATCGGCGTGGATGGCTTCTACAAGCGCCTCTACGACGTGGTGGTCGGCACGGAGTTCGGCGAGCGGCCCAGCTTCACCAACGACGGCGTCGGCCGCGTCTACGGCCTGGAGCTGTCGGCGCGCATCGATCCCAAGGGAAGCTTCTTCGGCTACCTCTCGTACACCTTCTCGCGCAGCGAACGCAGCGTGCGCGGCGGCCCCTACGAGCTGTTCGACTTCGATCAGCCGCACATCCTGACGGTGACCGGTGTCTACAAGGTGGGGTGGGGCGTCGAGGCGGGCGCCACGTTCCGGTTGGTGTCGGGCAACCCGAGGACGCCTGTCGTGGGCGCGAGCTTCAACAGGGACGACGGCCAGTACTCGCCCATCTACGGGCCACTCAACTCGTCGCGAAACCCCGCCTTCCACCGGCTCGACGTACGCGTGGAGAAGCTGTGGAAGTTCCACGACTGGAAGCTCGCCGCCTATGTGGATGTTCAGAACGTCTACAACCAGAAGAATCAGGAAGGCGTGATCTACAGCTACGACTACGCGGATCAGGAGCCGGTGAACGGCCTGCCGTTCTTCCCGAACCTGGGCCTACGGGGGGAGCTATGAGCGTTCGCAAGAACTCGAGCTTGTTGCTGCCGGCCCTGTGCATGTGCGCGCTGGGCTGCGGCGACGAGCTTCCGGACATCACCGAGATCGAGGGCCTGCGGGTGCTGGGTGCGCGCAGCACCGTCGTCGACGATGACAGCCTCCGCGCCACGCCTCAGGAGGGGGAGACGGTCGAGGTAGGTTTTCAGCTCGCGTCCCCCGATCCGCTGCGCGACAACGACGACATCGCGTCCATCTTCATCGACTGCACCTATCCCGACCGCTTCACCGGCCTGCCGCTCTGCCAGGAGTTCTTCGACCTGGCCGCCATGATCGACCCGGACATGGTGGAGGTCAGCGATGGGGACCTGGAGGCGGTCAAGTGCTTCGAGGACAACGAGTTCGTGTTCGAGGGCGTTCACGGCTCGTGCGTGATCGGAGACCCGAAGGTCGAGGTCCCGGTGTTCGACGGCTCCGATCCGCTGAAGCTGGTGCGCGGCGTGATCTGCGAGCGCGGTACACCGTTCTTCGATGCGCGGACGCCGGAGCTCTTCGGCTGCGACCTCCGGGAGGGCGGCACGGAGATCCTCGTGCACGGCTCGATCCCGGTGGCGGTCGGCGGCGAGGGCCACAACGACAACCCGGACTTCGACGAGATCGCGCTGAAGCTCAATGGCCGTCCGTGGAGCGCGGTCGCGGCTGCCGACCTGCCGCCCGCGAACGACTGCAAGGGCCAGGTCGACGAGACCGGGCTGCTCGCGGTGGACCCCTTCGACCACGCGCTGTGGATCGAGGTCGACGCGGACAGCCCGATCCGCGAGGTGGTCGACGGCGTCAGGGAGGACCTGGAGTTCTCCCTCTACGCCACCGCCGGAGAGGTCGGACGCCGCTTCTCGGTCTTCGAGGGCATCGACGAGGGTGAGGACGGCGTGCTCAGGACGACCGTGCCGTGGGTCGCGCCCGACGTCGACGACGTGCCCGACGGCGGCCAGCTGGTGACGCTCTACCTCACGGTGCTCGATCGCCGGGGCGGCTTCGACGTCGCGGTGCGTCACGCCTGCGTGTTCTCGGGCGACGCGATCTAGCTCTTGGCTGCGGGCGGCGTCGCCAGTCCTTCGATCACCATGTCGGTGTAGCGTCCGACCATCTCGTGGACGAGCTCGCTGACCTCGCGTGCGTCGCCGGCCAACACGCCGGCCTCGATGTCGCGCATCAGGCGTCCGAACACCCGCCCGCGCGGTCGCAGCTTCCGCCGCAGGTCACGCCGGCTGTCGAACACGCTCACCAGGCCGTTGCGCACCATCTGCAGCACGGTGTTGCGGCTCGCCACGGAGATCAGCGCGGTCAGCTCGTCTCCCGCCGCGACGAAGTCGTCGTCGCCGAGCGAGGCGCGGCGCAACACGGCGATGAGCTCGACTGCGCGCGCTCGCTCCGGGTCCGTCGCACGCTCGACCGCCAGCCGCGTCGTGCCAGCGAGCACGAGTCTCCACACATCCATCCACTGCCGCACGATGGCGGGGTCGGGCGAGTCCATCGACAGCAGGTGCTGCAGGACGCCCAGGTCGCTGCGCTCGAGGGGGATCACGCGCGCGCCGCCGCCGCGCCGGATCTCGATCATGCCCTGCTGCTGTAGCTGCTTGAGTGCCTCGCGTACGGACGCGCGGTTGGCGCCTGTGCGGCCCACGAGGTCGCGCTCGGACGGCAGTCGCTCGCCGGCCTCGTACTTGCCATTCAGGATCTGGTCGCGCAGCTGCTTCGCGATCGTGGCAGCGCGGGACTCGGCGCTCGCTGGGGCCGCGTCGCTCATGACGCCTGGGCCTGCGGCGCCTGCGGCGCCTGCTCCGCCTGCGGCGCCTGCTCCGCCTGCTCCGCCTGCTCCGCGAAGGGGCCAATGCCGCGCTTCTTCAGCTCGGCGGTTGCGAGCTTCTGGAAGCGCCCGTTGCGACCGAGCACCAGCGGGAACATCGCCAGGTACCCGCGCGGCAGCTTGGGGCTCTCGTCCGAGGTGCGCAGCTGCTCGTAGGGCCGCGAGGCGAAGGCGTGATGGTCGGCGTGGCGCGAGAGGCCGGTCAGCGCGTAGTAGGTGAACCAGCTCTCCGTGTCCCACGAGTGCTGTGGCTCGACGCCGCGGCTGGTGCGGGTGATGCCCCAGTGCTCGAAGTAGTTGACGACCTCGAGCGCGCGGCTCGCCCACAGGGCCTGCAGGAGGTGGACCGTCAGGGCCAGCGGACCGAAGAGGGCGCCGAGGGCGGCCGCGAAGCCGACCTCGAAGACCACTCCCTGCACGACGCGGCTGCGCAGCAAGCGCAGGTCGTACAGCGGCATGTCGATATCGCCGAGCCGCGCGGTCTCGAGCCGCCACGCGCTGCGGAACTGGGCCGGCACAGTGCGTACGTAGAACTGGCCGAACGTCTCGCCGAAGCGTGCCGTCGCCGGGTCCTGGGGCGTACCGACGCGCACGTGGTGCCCGCGCACGTGCTCGGTGTAGAAGTGCTCGTACATGACCGTGGACAGCAGCAGCCGCCCCAGCTGGCGCGTGCCCCAGCGCGGTCGGTGGATGAGCTCATGGGCGACGACGATGCCGGAGTAGCCCGAGCTTGCGCCCACGATGAGGATGCCGAGCAGCGTGTCGAGCGACGCCCACTGCTGCTGCGAGAGCATGTTGGCGAGCAGCACGACGTTGGCGACCTGCAGGACGATGAGCACCAGCAACAGCAGGTTGAAGGGCCAGGCGGGCATGTCGGGGGAGGGTGCCCGCCGCTCCGGTGGCGCCTTGGAGTCGAGGTAGCCGCAGACGATCATCGGTAGCAGGAAGAGCAGCCCGGTGGCGCCCTCGTGGGGGCCGGTCAGGACGAACGCCAGCGCGTTGAGCGGGAACGCGAGTGCCAGCAGGTGCCGCGACCAGATGCGCGCGGCCCTCAGGGCGGTCATGGGGGTCGCGTCGATGGCCGGCTGCGCGGTCTGGGCGGGGTGCGAGGTCATGGGGCTCTCCGTGGAACGCTCGGATGGTCGGACCAAAGTGGTTCATCCAAAGTGGTCAGACCAATCTGCACGGCGAGCCGGTCGCTGTCAAGCGCCGCGGCGCACGAAGGGCTAGCGGCCCATGCGGGCCTGGCACTGCACGCAGAAGGGTGACTCGGGTCGGGCGCTCAGGCGCCGGACGCCGATCGGCTCCTCGCAGCTGCGGCAGAAGCCGTACTCGCCGCGCGCCACGGTCTCGAGTGCGACCGCGCACTGGCCCAGGCGCACCTGCAGGTTGCGGCGGCTCGCCTCCGCCATCTTCTGCTGCTGGATCGCGTCCATCCGCGACAGGCGCCCCACCGCCGACTGGTCGAGCTCGACGGGTCGGGCCGCGTCTGCTCCGCTCGCCAGTGACTGCTCGAGCTCTGCCTTGAGTGCCTCGAGCTGCTCGCTCAGCTTCCGCAGTTCGTCGTCGGTGAGCTCTTCCACCGCGCCATGCTAGCGCATCGTCACCCCGGCTGCTGGGCTGCTCAGTCGAGGTCCTCGGCCAGCTCCCTGCGCAGTGCCTCGGGGAGGGCCACCTCGTGGGCGTAGTCCGCGTGCGTGACGACGAGCGAGCAGCTGGCCGTCTCGTCGCGCAGGACGCTGGCCGCATCGGCGCCGACGTCGAAGGTGAGGTAGTTGACCGCCGGGATGCGGTCCATCTCCTCGCCGAACTGGATCGTGAAGCGTGCGGTCGCGCGCGCGTCGCCGAGCTGCAGATGCACCTTGTCGCGCAGGCTCGCGAACGCTGCGAGCATCCGCGTGCGCTCCTGGGGCTCGTCGTACTCGATGAAGTGCGTGGCCGAGAGCGTGCCGGGCTCGGGCACCAGCTCGTTGTAGGTGGTGAGCTCGTGGAGGATGGCCGCTTCCTTGGTGATGCGCTCCGTCCGCAGCATCTCCTGGATCTGCAGCAGCATCGTGTCGTGGTTCTCGAACACGAAGGACATGTGGCCGCCGAGCTCGATGCGGCGGTTGCGCTTCGCCTCGATGATGCGCTGCCGGAAGTGCGGCCGGATCTGTTCGTACGCGCCGAGGTCGAGGAGCTCGGAGCGGTCTACCTTGTTCATCGTCGTTCCTGCTTTCGGTGCATCACGAGCCGTCCGCCGGCAGCGCGGCGATGGGGTCGGCCGAGACGGCCGGCGATGCGGGTCCCTTGCCGCCGAGCCCGTAGGCGCGGTGCAACAGCTCGATCGGATGGAAGCAGTCGGTGCCCAGCTCCTTGGCAATGCGCTGGCCCGACAGCGGGCAGTCCGAAGCGACGGCGGTGAAGCCCTCTTCGCCGACGCCCTCGATCAGCTTGCGCGCGTACTTGCGGCCCGACTCGTAGTACTGGGCCTTCATCCCCCAGGTGCCGTCGACCGCCGAGCACTCCTCCACGAGCGTGACCTCGGTGTTGGGTATCTTCGACAGCAGGATGCGGCCGGGGGCGCCGATCTTCTGTGCGCGCAGGTGGCAGGCGGCGTGGTAGGCGACCTTGCCGAGCGGCTCGGGAAACTCGCGGCTCAGCGTCTTGTCGCGCCACAGCTTGCGCAGGTACTCCATCAGGTCGAAGGTGTTTTCGGCGACCTTCTGCGCCTCCGGCGTGCCGAGCAGGTCGGGGTACTCCTTCTTGAGCACGTAGCTGCAGGTCGGCCCGGGCACCACCACGGGGATGCCGCGCTCCACCAGCGGTAGCAGCGTCGCCACGTTGGTCTTGGCCTTCTTGATGGCGGCGTCCATCGCACCGCCGTCCAGGTTCGGCATGCCGCAGCAGGTCTGCTCGGCCGGGTAGTGCACGCGGATGCCGTTGTGCTCGAGCACTTCGATGGCGGCCACACCGGAGGACGGCATGTTGTAGTCGGTCGTGCAGGTCGAGAAGAGGGCGACCTCACCCTTGTCGCCCGCGCCGTCCGCCGGTGTGTGGGCGTCGAACCAGCTGCGCAGCGGCTGGCTGGCGAAGGGTGGCAGGTTGAACTCGGCGCTGATGCCGAGGGTCTTCTCCTGCACCTTGCGCAGCAGGCGGTTGGTCGTCACCAGGTTCGACAGCGGCGCCATGATGCCGCTGGCCATCCTGCCGAGCAGCTGCGGCTCGCCGAGCGCCCGGTCCTGCAGGGTGATGCCGTCGCGGCGCGCACGCTGGGCCTTTTGCCGCAGCATCAGGCGCGGGAAGTCGAGGGCGAAGGCGTGCTCGTCGTCCGGCGTGTACGGGCACTTGATGTAGCAGAGCTTGCACTGGTAGCAGAGGTCGTTGACCTCCTCGTAGTCCGCGATCTTGAAGACCTCGATCTCGCCTTCACCGGCCTCCTCATAGGCATCGACCGCCTTGAACATGGCGGGGAACGAGGGGCAGTAGCCGACGCACATGCGGCAGCCGTGGCAGATCGAGAAGACGCGCTGCAGCTCCGTGTCGAGGTCGCCCTTGTCCCAGTAGCGTGCGTCGTTCGGGTCGAAGGTTGGCGGCTGTTCGGGGCGCATTGCTGGGCTCTACTCGGTGCAGGGTGGGATCGATCGCGGGCCGGGCATGCGCGCCGGCCCGCGTCGGTCAACGGCGATTAGTCGAGCTCGTCCAGGGCCTTCTGGAAGCGGCCCGCGTGGCTCTTCTCGGCCTTGCCCAGTGTCTCGAACCACTCGGCGATGTCCTCGAAGCCCTCTTCACGGGCGGCCTTCGCCATCGACGGGTACATCTCGGTGTACTCGTGCGTCTCACCCGCGACGGCGGCCGCCAGGTTGTCGGCGGTGTTGCCGATCGGCTTGCCCGTGGCCGGGTCGCCGGTCTTCTTGAGGTAGTCGAGGTGGCCGTGCGCGTGGCCGGTCTCACCGTCCGCGGTGTCGCGGAAGAGACCGGCGACGTCCGGGTAGCCTTCCACGTCGGCGTTCTTCGAGAAGTAGAGGTAGCGACGGTTGGCCTGCGACTCGCCGGCGAATGCGTCCTTGAGGTTCTGCTCGGTCTTGGATCCCTTGAGGTCTGCCATTGTGCGTTCTCCTGATGGGCGTGTTGTGTGCCCTTGAATTGCGTTCGGGTTGCTTGTGTTGATCTGTCAGGCGGCGCTGCGACAGCTCGCGCAGACGCCTCGGTAAACTCGTTCCACGCGGCTGACCTCGAAGTCGTCGAGCTCGGGCGCGCCGTCGTCGCCGGCGTGCGGGTCGTGCTCGACGTCGACGTCGCGGATCGATCCGCAGCGCTCGCACACCGCGTGGTCGTGGGCCGCGGTGTTGGGGTCGAAGCGCGTGGGCCCACCCATGTCGAGCTGTCGCAGCCGGCCGATCGTCGTGAGCGCCGACAGCGTGTTGTAGACCGTCGCCACCGACATCGTCGGGAAGCTCTTGGCGAGCCGCTCGTGGATCGCCTGCGCGTTGGGGTGGGTGCGATCGTCGTGCAGGCAGCCGATGATGGCGATGCGCTGGGGCGTGAGCTTGAGGCCCGCCTCGCGCAGCGCACGCTCGAAATCCTGCCGGGTCTGATCGTTTAGAACCATTATTAGGTACGATCGAATCTAGTTCCCGAGGGCTGAATGTCAAGCGAAGGACGCGCAGTTTCGCCCGCCCCGGGGCGGCGAAGCAAGCGCTGGTTTCGGGCGCCGACGCTGGGGGTCGAGAGGCAGCCCGCCCCGGCGGCGCGCAGGGCTGATCCGAGCTAGAATTGGGGGTGCCGGAGCCCGACTTCAGCGATGCGCGCGTCCCCATCCACCTGCGTCAGTACGTGGTGGAGCAGGACTACGACCGCTACGACGAGGTCGACCAGGCGGTCTGGCGCTTCATCCTGCTGCACACCTACGGGCAGCTGCGCGACCACGCCCACCCGGCCTACGCGGACGGCTTCGGGCAGGCCGGCATGCGCGTCGATCGCATCCCGCGCGTCTCCGAGATGGACCGAGCCCTCTCGCGCTTCGGCTGGGGCGCCGTCTGCGTCGACGGCTTCATCCCGCCACGGGCGTTTCAGGAGCTGCAGGCCCAGCGCATCCTGCCCATCGCCGCCGAGATCCGCCGCAGCAACCACCTGGCCTACACGCCGGCGCCGGACATCGTCCACGAGGCCGCCGGTCACGCGCCGATCGTCGCGGACCCGCAGTACGCGGGCTACCTGCAGCGCATCGGCGAGGTCGGCAGCCGCGCCTTCAGCCTGCCGCAGGACGTCGCGGTGCAGGAGGCGGTGCGTGCGCTGTCGGTCGCCAAGGAGCGGGTCGCGCCCGGCAGCGATGCGCTGTCGCGGGCCGAGGCGACACTCGCCGAGGCGATCGCTGGGGCCGGAGAGGTCAGTGAGGCCGCCCAGGTCGCGCGGCTGCACTGGTGGACGGTGGAGTACGGCCTCGTCGGTGCGATGGACGCGCCACGCCTCTACGGCGCCGGCCTGCTGTCGTCGCTCGGCGAGGGGCACGCGTGCCTGCGCGGTGGCGCGGAGCACCGACCGCTGTCGCTCGCCTGTGTCGAGACCGCGTTCGACATCACTCGTCCGCAGCCCCAGCTGTTCGTCGTGCCCTCGCTCGGCGAGCTGGTCGCTCACGTGAATGCGCTGGCCGAGCGCCTGGCGCAGCGTATCGGTGGGCGCGTCGCCCTGTCGCGTGCGCTGCAGAGCGAGCAGCTGGCCACGCTGCGGCTCGACGGTGGCCTCGACGTCATGGGCACGGTGGTCGAGCTCCCGCAGCAGGACGCCCCGCCCGCATGGGTGCGGCTGGCCGGGCGTCGGGCGATCGCGGATGCGCGCGAGGTGTTGGTCGGCCCGATCGCCCCCGAGGACCGCCCGGGGGTCGATGTGCTGCCCGTGCTGCCGCTGGGCCCACTCGCCGATGGGCGCCCGGTGTCCGCGCTCACGCACGCGGAGATCGCGCGCGCGTTCTCGCCGTCCGGGGCCGGGCTGCGCTACGCCTCGGGTGTGCAGCTCTCGGGCCGGCTGCAGCGCCAGCTCGCGGTCAATGGCCGGCCGCGCACCGTGGAGCTCGTCGGTGCGCGTGTCGAGCGTGACGGTCGCGTGTTGCTGTCGGCGGCCCATGGGGCGGGTGCGCCCGCGGCCCACGCGCTGCCGCTCGGCGGGGCGCTGCGGCAGGTCGTCGCGGGCGCGACGCTCGGCGCCTTCCACCCCGAGCAGCCCCGCAGCGGTCTGCGCGCGCCTGCCATCCGCCCCGCCGGTCCCCATGCCGCCCTCGACGCGCTCTACTCGCGCGGCCACCGGCACGCCCGTGAGCGTGAGGCTCTGCTGGCGCTGCGGCGCGGCGTGGCGGCCTACCCCTCGGACTGGCTGCTGCGGTGGAACCTGCTCGAGAGCCTGCTGTCGCTCGGAGTCGAGGGGCGCGAGGTCGACGCGCTCGCCAATGAGCTGCGCGCGCTCGAGGTCTCCTATGCACACCGCGAGCCGATCGCGATGGGGCTGCGGTCGCTCGGTCTCGACGCCGCCTGAGTCGAGGCTCGCGGGCGTCGCTGCTACGGGCTCTGCTTGACCGCGTCGACGCGTACCCAGTTGTTTGGGTCGCCGGGTGGGGAGCTGCAGCCGAGGTAGCCCGCGCCCAGGCCTTCGAGGCTGGGTGCGCACTCGAAGATCAGGTCGTCGGTGGCGGCGAGGATCCCATCCTCGAGCTCGCCCTCATCGTTGTCCTTCACGATGAAGCTCAGGCGGCCGTCGTCGCTCTCCGACAGCGCCAGCAGCGCAGGCGTGCCGCCGCCGGCTGCCCAGCGCGGGTTGAGACTGTCGCGCACCGTACGCGACGTCCAGACGACCTCGCCGTCGAGCGCGATCTGAACGTAGACATCCGGCAGGCAGTAGCAGTCGAGCCCGATGGTGGGCGTGCAGGGGTCGAGGCACTGCCCCACGCCGAGGCTCACGGGCACCATCGCCTCCGCCGCACTCAGCGCGAACGACTCGCCGCTACCTTGCGTGTCGCCGTCACCGTCCCCGGCCGCGGCCGCGTCCAGCGCGCCGGGGCCGCCCCCCGCGTCATCCGGCACCGCCCCCGCGTCGGGGTTACGCAGGCGGATGAACTGCGCCGAGCACATGACCCAAACGGCACAGTCCGGGTCATCGCAGTCCTGCATCTGATCGCCGTCGTCATCGAGGTTGTTGCTGCACTCGTTGCGCGAGAACTCGCCGCGGGTCTGCTGCGTACAGCCCGCCGCGACCGTGTTCACCGCCGCCACCAGCGCCGCCACGGCGAGGGCTCCGAGTCGGGTCCCGGCGCACCGGCGCACTGGGATGCGTCGGGGCGACCTGCGGCTCGGATGGTGCGCTTCCATTGCGACTAGTATAACTACCGTCGTCGCCCCGCGCACATGCCGCGGACCGGTCCGGTGCGAAGTGCAGAGCTTCCCGCAGACATCGCCCTGGGGGCGCCACGCATACGCCATCGTCGTGGCGTGCGCAATCATCGCGGGGGTTGCCCTGCGGTGGCCAGCCCTGGATGCGGGGCCGGGGTCGGACGACTACATGCAGTACGCGACCCTCGAGGGCAAATACCCCGTGGAGCGCTCGGCGCTGGACCTGTTCAACTTCAGCGATGGAAGTGCGCAGGAGACGCAGGCGCTGAAGGACTACGGCTCGGTCCCGTGGTGGACCGCCCCGCAGCTGCGCCTCGCGATGCTGCGACCGCTCTCGAGTGCGCTGGTGATCTTCGATCGCAGCGTGCTCGGCGACCGCCCCACGCTGCACCACATCCACACGATGCTCTGGTGGGCGGCGCTCGTCATCGTGGTTGCCATCCTCCTACGGCGTCTCTTCTCTGGGCCGGTTGCGGCGCTCGCGGTGGTCGCCTTCGTCTTTGAAGAGGGCCACGGCATGCCGGTCGTCTGGCTCGCCAACCGCGGTGCGCTCGTCTCGCTCTTCTTTGGCGTCCTGGGGCTGATCGCACACATGCGCTACCGCGAGGCGGGAGACCGGCGCGCGCAGGCGCTGAGCATCGCGGCCTTCGTCCTTGGCCTGCTCTCCGGCGAGTGGGTCTTCCCCGTGTTCGGCTACCTGATCGCCTACGAGCTGCTCGGCGCCTCGGGTTCGCTCCCACGTCGCGCGCTCGCGCTGCTACCGGTCGGGACGCTCGCAGTCGCCTTCCTCGCCATACGCAGCGGGCTTCGCTACGGCGCGCTGCACTCGGGCGTCTACATCGATCCCGTCACCGAGCCCATGCACTACCTGGTCGCGGCGACCCAGCGCATCCCGGTGTTCTTTGCGGACCTCGTCTTCGGGATCCCGGCGGTCCAGTACAGCTTCGGTACGCCGTGGCGCGACATCGTCCTGGGCTGGAACATCTTCCCTCCGGAAATCTGGGCGCAGCTGCCGGGGTGGCGCACGTGGCACGTGGTCCTGGGCGTGACTGCGATGATTCTCCTCGCGTGGGCCGTGCGCTCGACGCTGGTGCAGAACGAGCGCGGCGAGCGCCCGACCGCGCTGCGCTGGCTGCTGGTCGGCTCGCTGCTCTCGATGTTGCCCGTGCTCGCATCGTTCCCGAGCAGCCGGCTCGTCATGCCGGCCTCGGTGGGCATCTTCGCGACACTGGCGGCGACGGCGCTCGCATGGGCCGGCCGCGTTGCCCGCAGCTGGCGGGAGCAGCGCCGGGTCGCGCTGTGGCCGCTGCTGGGCCTGTGCGCGGTGGCGTACATGCAGCTGTGGGTGGCGGGTACGTCGAGCCGCGGTCAGGTGCACTTCGTGAGCGCTCAGTACGAGGCGGTGCGCGAGTGGGTGAAGCACGCGGACCTGGACGACACCAGGCTTGCAGACCAGCGCATCGTCCTGATGAGCACCACGGAGCACACCCTCGCCGTCTTCCTGCCGTTCGTTCTGCACTACCAGGGCCGGCCGATGCCGCTGTCGTCGTGGACGCTCAGCGGTGCGATGGTGCCGCACGATGTGCACCGGACGGCATCGAACGTGCTCGAGGTGGTCGCGCTCTTCGGTGGCTTCGGGACCAACGCCATGGAGCAGCTCTATCGGGACACGCGATTCGGGCTTCGCGTCGGCGACCGTGTGACGCTGGACGGGCTCGAGGTCGAGGTGCTCGACGCACTGCGTGGCTTCCCGCGACGGGTGCGCTTCACATTCGATCGCAACGTGGACGACCCGTCGATGGTCTTCCTCGAGGCGACGCCTGTCGGCCTGAAGCGCTTCGTCGTGCCGCGCATCGGGGCGGCCGCCCGTCTGCGGCGGTCCGCGTTCCCGACGCCGGGCGCGATGGATCGCGTGATCGCCACCCGCGACGCCAACGTCACCTGCGTCGGTCAGCGCCCGCTGATCGACGATTGCACGCTGGGCCAGGCACATGCCGACTGCGGCGGAGTCGGCGACCCGGTGCTGGCGTGTCACGGGTTCGGCGACTGCCGCTGGTTCGCCGGCGGGTGCGTCGCGGTGGGCTACGTCGCCTCGTTCTGCACGACCGATGACGCCTGTTGCCAGGACGGCTGGCCGTACCACGACTTCGATGCGTTCGATGAGGCTCCCGGGGCGCAGGCAGTCGAGGCGCTGCTGCACGGCTGGGGGGAGCAGCCATGGGATACGCAGCGTGAGATGAACGTCGTGGCCGCGCTCGACCCCGAGGTGCTACCGGGCGTGCCCAGCGTGCGCTGCTCGGCGGGCGACGGGCCCTGCGATGGCGGCCGCGTACGGATGCTCGGCTACTACACGCACTCGTTCAGCTTCGCGCTCGAGCCACCGCTGGGGTCGAGCGATTGGGGGCTCAGCGTGGACGTGATCGAGGATCCCCGCCGCGGCCTGATCTCGCGCGTGTGCCGCACCTCGCAGCCCGAGCGCTTTCATGCGGAGTGCCCGCGCACCCCGGCGCCGAGCTGTGCCGTCGATGGCGAGCTGTTTCTGGGCAAGCTGCCGCGCTATCCGGCGGAGGTGGGTCAGATCGGCATGCGGCTGCGGGCGCGCTTCGAGGACGGTGATGAGGTCGAGGTGACCCTCTAGCGGCGGGCGGGGACTTCGCCGGCAGGCTACTGCGCCGGCTGTGCGGGCGAGGCAAGCGAGCGCTGCAGGTTGAGCAGCTCGGCGTGGTAGCGCGGACCCAGGTCGTCGATGGCGCGCACCAACGAGCGGAAGGCGCGCCGGTCGAAATTCGAATCGACGTGCAGCGTCGTCCCGAGTCGGACCTCGCCGGTGTCCGGGTTCCAGGAGAAGCGCGCCGCGGCGAGCTTCCAGTGCAGCGCCATCAGGCGCTCGAGCAGGGCGGCGGTCGCCGGGTGGGAGATCGGCGCATCGAGGAAGCGCCGGACCTGGATCTCCACCGTGCGTGGCTGCTCGTGGTAGGTCGCGCGCACGTCGAAGCGTCGCTCCGTCATCGAAGAGCGACCGAGGTACCTGCACTCGAAGCGGCCGGCCGTACGCACGCAGCTCGGCGACAGCTCGAGCGCCGAGAGCTCGGCCTCGATCGCCTGCGCGTAGGCATCCGGGGTCGGCACAGCGGCCCCCGTCGCTCCCTGGGGCGACTGGGGCGACTGGGGCGGCCCGGGCGACCGGGGCGCCTGCGCGACCGACGGCGCCGCACAGCAGAGTGAGGTGGCGAGTGCCAGCAGCGGGGCCATCGAGGCACGTCCGTGGTCTGTCGCGTGCAGCATGGAGCCCCCTAGTAGATGATGTCGAGGTAGGAGCCATCGAGGTCGTCGTCGCGCGCCTCGGCGGGCTTGAGGCGCAGGATGACCTGCCCCGTGCAATCGCGGGGATCGACCTCTCCCATGGTGCGGCTGTCGTGGCCGTAGTCCGTGCGGTTGTCGCCGAGCAGGAAGACGCCCTCGTTGACATAGGCCGGGGAGAAGCGAACGTGCTCGCCTTGCTCGATGAAGATGGGGTGGGGATGGTTTCCGGCGAACGTCTCCTCGTGGATCTTCATCGTCTGATGCCGCGCCCGGTCCTCGTCGTAGAAGTTGATGGTGTCGAGCTGATAGGCCTCGGTCTTGTCCCCGTCGATCAGGAGCTGCGACCCTTGGCCTTTGATTGTCGAGCCCTCGAGGGCGACGACCCGGCCGATGAAGTCGAATCGGTCGTCGGTGGGGTCTTCGCAGAGCACCACGTCCGCGAAGTCGATGGTCCCGACGGTCCACACCGCCACCGTGTCGCCCATGACCAGCGTGGGCGCCATGCTGTTATCCTCGACCGTGTGCACCTGGATCACCGTCATGCGCAGCGCGGCGGCGGTGATGGCGACGAAGAAGCCCAGCTTGACGAGAGTGCCGCCGAGGTCGATGAGATTGTCGAGCACGTTGTCCTAAGCGTTGGGGGTCCGTGGCCGCGTGTCAAGAATCGGTGGGCCGACACGCTGCGAGCAGCTGCATCACGACCGCATGGGGGTCGTCGGCTGCGTAGACGGCTCGAATCACCGCGACTCCTGATGCGCCAGCCGCGATAGCGTCGACGGCCCGGGCTGGTGTGATGCCGCCCAGCGCGAGCACGGGAAGGGCACTGCGCCTCATCCACTCAGTGGCTTGCTCCCGCTGCAGAGGCGGGCCCTTGTCGGCGACGCCGTGGAATGGCGAGAGCGTCGCGAAGTCCGCCCCACGCGCCTGCGCGCGCCCGAGCCCTTCGCCGTCGTGGCAGGAGGCGCCGATGGATGCGCCCGGGCCGAGCAAGCTGCGCGCGTCCGCGACGCTCGGCCCATCCTCGGGCAGCTGAACACCATCTGCACCCACCTCCCGGGCCAGGGCGGGCTCGCCGTTGACGATCAGCGCCGCGCCCGCACTCGCTGTGAGCTCGCGCAGCTTCTGCGCGGCCTCGCGTCTGCGCTGTGGGGTCCAGGGCTTGAGCCGCAGCTGCAGCGCGATCCTGCCCGGCGGCGTCCCGAGCAGCGCACGCCGCGTGATGTCGATCAGCGCATCGCCGCGCGAGGGATCCGTGATGACGTAGAGGTCGAACACGCGGCGTCCCGTGCGCTCACGCTTGGTCGGAGCCGACGACCCCGTCGAGTGGGCTCGACGCGGTCGCGTAGAGCTTGCGCGGGATGCGTCCGGCGAGGAACGCCTCGCGGCCCGCCTCGACTGCAAGCCGCATCGCGCGCGCCATGCGCACGGGTTGCTTGGCGCCCGCGATGGCGGTGTTCATCAGCAGCCCATCGCAGCCGAGCTCCATCGCGATGGCGGCGTCCGACGCCGTTCCGACACCGGCGTCCACGATCAGTGGGACCTTGATAGTCCTGCGGATGATCTCGATGTTGTAGGGATTGCGGATGCCGAGCCCGCTGCCGATCGGGGCCGCCAGCGGCATCACCGCCGCACACCCGATGTCCTCGAGCTTCTTGGCGGTGATCGGATCGTCGGTCGTGTAGGGCATCACCGTGAAGCCCTCGTCGACGAGCGTCTTGGCCGCCTCGAGCGTCTGCACGACGTCGGGGTAGAGGGTCTCGGGATCGCCGAGCACCTCGAGCTTGACGAGGTCGCTCATGCCGAGCTCGCGCGCGAGGCGACAGGTGCGCACGGCATCCTTCGCGGTGTAGCAGCCGGCGGTGTTCGGCAGCAGCGTGAAGTTCTTCTCGCGCAGGTAACCGATGAGCGAGTCGCCGCCCGGCGCGTCCAGATCCAGCCGCCTCACGGCGACCGTGACCATCTCGACCCCAGACGCCTCGAGGGCCTCACGCGTCTGATCGAGGTCGCGGTACTTGCCGGTGCCGACGATCAACCGCGAGCTGAATTCGAACTTCCCGATCCGAAGTTTGTCCGTCATTGCTATCCGCCTCCCACGAAGCGCACGACCTCGAGGCGGTCACCCTCGGCCAGCTCGGTGCTGCCGTGCACCGCGCGTGGAACGATCGCCTCGTTGCGCTCGACTGCGACCGGGCCGTCGTCGGTGCCGAGCAGGCTCAGCAGGGCGCTGACCGTCGTCCCGGCGGGGACGTCCTGCGACTCACCGTTGACCTCGATCTGCATGGGCCGGAGCCTAGCTGAAAACGCGCGCGAAGCGAGGGTCGCCCGGGGCGGTGGCGAAAATGTCGGCCGATCCCGGGAATATGCGTGGCGCGTCCTTGACGGTCCCGCGTGCCCGCGGATAGCTCTCGACCCATGTGGAGCGAGGTCAGCGACCGCCCGGGGCAGGGCGACGCCGAAGGCAGCGGCACCGCGGGCCGCACGCCTGGCCGGCCGACCTATGCGGAGGTGGACCTCGATGCCATCGCGGACAACCTGCAGTGCGTGCGCCGTCGCGTCGGCGCGGCCCAGGTGTACGGCGTGGTCAAGGCGGATGCCTATGGGCACGGGCTCGTGCGGGTGGCGACGCAGCTGACGGACTCGGGCGTGGACGGCATCTGCGTCGCCCTGGCGGAGGAGGGCTTCCGCCTGCGCGACGCGGGCCTCGAGGTTCCGATCCTGGTCCTCAACGGTGCCTACGGCGCGCGCCACGCTGACATGCTGCGGCTCGGCCTCACGCCGGTCGTGCACGATGTCGGCCACGTGCGGGCGTTCGCCGCGGCCGGGGCGGGCATGCCGGAGGGCTCGGTGCCCGTGCACCTCAAGATCGACACCGGCATGTCGCGGCTCGGCGTGCAGCCCCGGGAGCTCGCCCCGTTCCTCGATCTCATCGAGCAGGCACCGGTGCTGCGCATCGAGGGCGTGATGACCCATCTGTCGAGCGCGGACATGGGGCCCGACGTCACCTCGGGGCAGCTCGCGGCGTTCGAGGCGGCGCTGAAGCTGATCCGCGCCCGCGGGCACCGCCCCGCGATGGTGCATGCGGCCAACAGTGCCGGCACCTACGCGCAGACCGCCGCGCACTACGACATGGTGCGGGTTGGCCTCGCGCTGTACGGGGTCGAGCCGATGGCAGGCGCGGACGGATCACTGCGGCCGTCGATGCGCGTCACCAGCGAGGTGATCGCAGTGCGCACGCTGTCCGTGGGAGACAGCGTCGGCTACGGGCAAGCGTGGACGGCGTCGCGGCCATCGCGCGTCGCGACCGTGCCTATCGGCTACGGGGACGGCCTGCTGCGGGCCGCGTCCAACCGCGGTGCCATGCTCGTGCGCGGCTCGCGCTGCCCGATCGTCGGTCGCGTATCGATGGACCTCACCAGCCTCGACGTCACCGACGTCGCCGACGTGGGTGTTGGGGACGAGGTGGTGGTGCTGGGCTCACAGGGCGAAGCGCACATCGGGGCCGAGGCGATCGCGGAGGCGTGCGACACCATCGCCTACGAGGTGCTGACCAACCTCTCGGCCCGCGTGCCCCGTCGCTACCGTGGCGGCTCGGCCACGCACTGAGGTCAGGCGGCGCGGCTCAGCCGAGGGACGCGCGCATGTCGATGGCGCGACGAATCGCTCGCGCGCACAGCTCGGCGATGCGTCGGCGCTGCGCATCGTCGCCTGCGTCGGGGTAGAGCGGATCGACGAGCACGTAGCCGAGCTGCGCCATCGCCTTGAGCCAGCCGAGCTTCCAGCCGCGGTCGAAGGCGTCGCGATCGACCGTCGCGCCGAGCTGCTCGCCTAGCTTCTGCACGTAGAGGTCCGCCAGGTCGTCGCAGTCGTCCCCCGCGGTCACGCCATCGGGCGGGTAGCCCCAGTAGTGCAGCAGGCAGTGCCACTGCAGGTCGCAGCCGGCGGGGCCGTATGCCGCCAGCTCCCAGTCGAAGAGCTCGATGGCATCGTCGCGCAGTGACATGTTGGCTCGCCTGAGATCACCGTGCAGCAGCGTCGCTGGCTCGCGGTCCAGCATGTCGAACCAGCCGTCGTCGGCGACCAGCGTCAGGTACTCGTCCGCGAGCTTTGGACCGACCGTCTGGAGGAACAGCGGCAGGAAGGCCGTCATGACCTGGAAGTCCTCGACCAGCTCGCGCACCCAGGCGGCCCGGCTCGTGCGCTCGCCCGAGACGTGCAGCACGCCGGTGCGCAGCAGCCCCGTGGGGCCCGACACCGGCGGCAGCGGTGCGTCGCGCAGCGAGCGGTCGCCGAGGCGCGGGGCCTGCATCGCCGCCAGGCCTCCGATCAGCGCGCGCGTGTCCTGCCGCGTGAACGCCCCGCGGTCACGGATGCCGGATGAGACGTCGTCCATGAGTATCCAGTGGGTGTCGCCAGCGCTGCGCCGGGTCACGTCGATCACGGGGCAGCGGATGGGTCCGTCGAGGTCGCGGGTGACGCCGTGCTCCCAGAGTGCGGGCTCGCCCCCCGCCGACGACCCCATGCCCGTGACCCTCCAGCTGTGTTCGTCGGTGCGCTTGAGCACGAAGCTGCGGTCCCCGCAGCGGATGCGCTGCACGGTCGCGCCGGTGCGGCCGTCGAGCAGTGGTTCGATGTGCAGCTCACCCTCGGGCGCCGGCCTGCCCGCGCGCCGCAGTGCGGCCGCCAGGTAGTCCATGTCGACGACGTCGTCTGCGACGCTCATGCGCTGGCCTTGCAGTGCGCCGCGATGCGGTCGATGTGCGCTGTGCCCGTGCCGCAGCAGCCGCCGACGATCCGCAGCCCATGGCGCCGCCGCGTCTCGAGCATGTGCTCGGCAAGCTCATCGGGGGGCTGCGTGATCAGCGCCGCGGCCTCGTCGAGGTCCTGCGGCCGCAGTGTCGACGTGTTGGCGCGCAGGCCGACGATGCGCTCGCTCGCGGACTCGCCCGCGGCATCCAGGCACGCGCCGAGGACCTGGGGGTGGACGCAGTTGACCATGTACCCGATGGGCGGGTTGCCGCGCTCCTGGTCGATCGTATCGAGGGCCTCGCCCAGCGGCGTGCCATCGAGGAGCGTGCCCGTGTCGCGAACGACGAAGCTCAACAGGTATGGCAGACCGGTCCCATCGAGCACCCGCGCGATGCCGCGCGCCTCGGAGACGGCTGGGAGGGTGGCGGCCACGATCAGGTCGGGTGCGGCCTCGGCCAGCGCCTCGATCTGGACCGCGTGGACGCGAGCCGCTGCGTCGGCATCGCGCGCCTCGTCCGGACGGTATGCGTCGCCCGCCGGGCCGAGCGCGCCCGCGACGAAGAGCGGCGCCGCGTCGGTGCTCCGGTCGTCGGCGAGCCCGCGGACGAAGGCGACGTTGTCCTGATTGACGGCCGCCCCGGCGTGACGCGAGCGGGCGATGCGTGCCTGGTTGCCGCGCCAGGTGCTCGCGGTCACGATCATCGGCAGGCCGTGCCGCTGTGCGACAGCGATGTACTCGCCGTGGACGCCCTCCAACGTCACGCGTGCGCCCTCGTCGTAGATGAGCGCCGCGTGGGCGATGTCCGGGTCGAACTCGACCGCAGGGTCCCTGCGCAGGCGCTCGTACATCGAGCCCTCGGTCAGCATCAGGGGAGCGTCGCGGAGGTGGCGGCGGAAGTCGGCCGTCGTGGTGCGTGTCGCGGGTTCGGGGCTCATGGGGTCAAGTGCTGCTCACGAGGGTGGCGGTGGCTGACGCCGCGGTGCAGGCGGCTAGCTCTTCACGATGCTCGACTCGAAGCCCACCTGATCCTTGATGACTGCCTGGATCTTCGCCGCGCTCGTCTTGTCCGGATCGTACACGACCGTCGCGGTCTTGGTCTTCAGGCTGGCCGACACCTTCTCGACACCTGCCATCTTCCCAACCGCGGCCCTCACGAGCACCGGGCAGTTCGGGGTCACCATACCCTGGATGGCGAACGTCACCACCCGGGTGGCGGCCGGTTGCTCGGCGCGTGCCAGCTGTGGTGACGACAGTCCAAGCGGGGTGATTGTCAGTAGGATCAGTACCGTGGCTATCCGAGTTTTCATGGGTCTCTCCTTGTGTTGAACCGAGCCGCGGGAAGACCACGTACTCGAAGAGGTTGACGCCGACCGCGAGGGTGGCGGCGATCCAGAGCAGGACGCGCGCGACCCGCTGGCGTCGACCGGCGGCCCCGGTGCAGCGGCCGCGGCCGTAGGCCCAGTAGAAGCCGGCCGCTAGCAGCATTGCGGTGGCGACGGTGGCCGGTACCCGCAGGTGCCCGTAGCGCGTGAGCCAGCCGAAGCCGCCGACCCCGAGCGTGATCGCGACGAGCGGTCCGACGCAGGCGAGTCCGGTTACCACCGTCGTCAGCAGGCCTGCGCAGGCGGCGACGATGCCGAGGGTGGCCTGGGGCTGTGGTTGCAGTCGTTGCAGCGTGTGTCGTGCGGTGTCCATGCGGTGTCTCCGCAGGGGACCATCGCAACGGGCGTGCCAATGCTAGCGGGCGCGTACCGGCCGGCTTTTCGATCCGCACGAGGCCGCGTCATGTCGGTCACGACATGGCCCGAGTGAGCGTCCATGTCGCAGCGGACATGGCGCGGCGCAGCGGCTAGGCCGGCTTCTTGAGACCGAGGTTCTTCACCAGCCGCGCCATGTAGGGCTGGCTGAGGCCGAGCAGGTGCGCGGCCTTCGTCTGGTGGTTGCCCGTACGCTCGAGGGCCTGGCGCAGGATGTGGCACTTCGCCTCGCGGACGGCGTCGTGAAACGGGAGCAGCTCGCCGGGCGCGCTGGCCGCGCCTGTGGCCCCCACCGAATGGGGCGCACCGGGTGCATCGCACGGTGGCGTCCCACCGCTGGCGTCGCGCAGTTCCTCCGGCAGGTCCTCGGGCAGGATGGTGGTGCCCTGGCTGAGGACCACCGCGCGCTCGATCACGTTGCTGACCTCGCGCACGTTGCCCGGCCACTGGTAGCGCAGCAGCAGCTCCATCGCAGTCGGATCGATGCGCAGCGCTCCCCGACCGGCGCTCGCGGTGTGCTTCGCGAGGAAGTGGTCGAGCAGCGCGGGCAGGTCCTCGCCGCGCTCGCGCAGCGGCGGCACCCGCACGCCGACAACGTTGAGGCGGTAGTAGAGGTCCTCGCGGAAGCTGCCGTCGGCGATGGCCTTCGGCAGGTCGCGGTGGGTCGCCGCGATGATGCGGACATCGGCCTTGATGACGCGCTCGCCGCCGAGCCGCTCGAACTCCCGCTCCTGCAGCACGCGCAGCAGCTTGGCCTGGATGGCGGGGGCGAACTCCGCGATCTCGTCGAGGAAGAGCGTGCCGCCCGCGGCCTGCTCGATGCGACCGGCCTTGGTGCGCAGCGCGCCGGTGAACGCGCCCTTCTCGTGTCCGAAGAGCTCGCTCTGCAGCAGCTCCTCGCTCAGGGTCGCGCAGTTGACCGCCACGAAGGGCCCGGCGCTGCGCGCGCTCTGCTGGTGGATGTAGCGGGCGAGCACCTCCTTGCCGGAGCCGCTCTCGCCCAGCAACAGCACGCTGGCGTCGGAGGGCGCGGCACGGCCGGCCATGCTGACGACGTCGCCCATCGGCTTGCTGTCGCCGACGACGAGGGTGTGCATGCTGGACAGCTCGGTCTGCAGGCGCGAGAGCCGACCCTTCAAGCCATGGGTCTCGAGGCAGCGGCCCACGACGTGCTCGAGGTGGGCGTTGTCGAAGGGCTTGGGGATGAAGTCCACGGCGCCGAGCTGGATCGCCTTGACCGCCGACTCGATGCTGCCGTGGGCCGTGATCACCACCACCATGGGCGAGGCGTCGAGCTTCTCGAGGCCCTCGAGGACGCCGAAGCCGTCGAGCACCGGCATGCGCAGGTCGAGCAGCACCACCGCGGGGTCGAAGCGCTTGATGGCTGCGAGCGCGGCGCGTCCGTCGGAGGCGGTCTCGACCTCGTGCCCCATGGCCGCGAAGCGGTCGCGGATGACGAGGCGGATGCTCGGATCGTCGTCGACGACGAGGATGCGGGCGCTGGGCTGGGACGGTTCGGTCATGGTGCCTTCGGCGAGGGGGAGTGCCCGGAGTGTTTGCATGCATCGTGCCAACAGCAACGCGCCCCGTCCACCCGGTGAGGTGGCGGGGCGCGTGTGCCAAGTGTGTCGGTACGACTCAGAAGGAGACGGTGGCAGCGCCGTCCGCGATCAGGCCGTGCATCAGACCGGCGCCCGTGATGATGGTCCCGTCGATCAGGTCGCCCTCCGTGTACCCGCGGGACTTCACGCACGGTGTGCATGCCCACAGCTGGCCGCCGCGTGCGACGAAGTCCGTCAGCAGCGCCTTGAGCGGCTCGAGCGGGTGGACCTCCGTGAGGTCGGCGGCGCCCTTGCGGGCGATGTCGACGCCTGCGCTCGTCAGGAAGATAGAGACGCTGAGGCCCGAGGTGATTCCGCCGTTGGCGATGGTCAGTGCGACGCTCGACAGCTCGTGATCGATGCCGTGGGTGACGACCACGACCAGGTTTCGCTTGTTTGCACTCATGGTTTGATTCTCCGGTGTTCTTCGTTGGGGTGTTGTGGTGAGGGTGCTGCTAGGCGTTGGATTTGATGGCGACCAGGGAGATGCTCTGCACGCCGTACTTCTTCTCGGCGCCGGTGGCGTTGTCGCTGAGGAAGCGGTAGCCGTCGTTCACCTTCATGCAGGTGATACGCAGCCCGGCCGCCTCGATGGCCTGCTGGTAGGCCTCCCGCTGCATGGCGCCGCCGATGCACGCGGCCCACAGCGTGGCGTCGCAGACGATGCCCTCGGGCAGCTGCTCGCGCGTCACGATGTCGCTCAGCGCGATGCGTCCGCCGGGACGCAGGACGCGCGCGGCCTCTGCGAAGGTCGCCGTCTTGTCGGCGGACAGGTTGACCACGCCGTTGCTGATGATGCAGTCGAAGGAGGCGTCGTCGCAGGGCAGCTGCTCGATGTAGCTCTTGTCGTAGGTGACGTTGCGGAAGCCGCCGTCGTCCGCGAGCTGCCGCGACTTTTCGAGCTGCGCATCGGTCATGTCGATGCCGACCACGCGGCCCTCCGAGCCGACCGCGAGGCTCGCGATGAACGTGTCGAGCCCGCTGCCGCTGCCGAGGTCGAGGACGCGCTCGCCCGTCGTCAGTCCGGCGAGATCGAAGTGGTAGCCGACGCCCGCGAACGAGGCGATGGACTCGGCCGGGACGTGGTCGAGGTCGCGGCCGGGGTAGCCCAGCCGCTCCGCCATCGCGCGACCCATCTCGAAGTGGAAGTCGCCCTGCGGGTCCTGCGCCACGCGGCGGTACATCGCTTTGACCTTGGTCTCGAGGAGCTGGGTGTCTACGGCTGCTGTCTGCATGTCTCTCTCCGGGGTTGGGGCGCGTCCTGCGCCGAAGCTTGCTGCTCCCTTTTGCAGCGGCCGTGCCAGCTGGGATCCCTGCGAAAAGCCGCACGTCGCAGCCTTCAGGTCGCGTGCCCATGTCCATCCGGGTCGGCCACCTGGACATGATCATGTCCGCCGAGACATCTGCCCCGCTTCATGTCCGAACGTGCATGTCCGTTCGGCATCACCATGCACAAACGGATATGAGCGCCACGGCGCAGGGAGCGTTATCCCGGCCTGCGTCGCTGGCACGGGCATTGCTGTTACCCTCATCAAGCTTCGACAGGACGCGCGCCCGGGAAGGCCCGGCACGCGAGGGGACTGAGCATGCCAATCGATCTCAAAGAACTGCGCGGCTACGTCGCGGACATGTACAGCGACGTGGCGAACTACCCGCGGGCCGAGTTCCACTTCCCGACGGGCCGCCCGCTGATGGAGCAGCTCGGCTACGCCACCGACGTGCTCGACCGCGTGCCGCAGGCCGCGCTGGCGTCCTTCGCTGGGGTGGGGCACCACTTCGGGATGGACCCGCTGTCCGAGGGCGAGCGCGTCCTGGACGTGGGCTCCGGCTCGGGCAGCGACGCGCTCTTCGCCGCGCTGCAGGTCGGGGCCAGCGGGCGCGTGACGGGCATCGACATGACGCCGCCGATGCTCGAGAAGGCGCGCGAGAACCTGGCCGAGTCCGGGCTCGACAACACCCGCTTCGAGCGGTGCTATGCCGAGGAGCTCGGGACGCTCTCCGACACGTTCGACTGTGTCATCAGCAACGGCGTCATCAACCTCTCACCGGACAAGCCTGCGGTCTTCGACGGCATCCGAGAGCGGCTGCGAAGCGGCGGGCGGCTGATGTTCTCCGACATCATCACCGGCGTCGAGCTCCCCGAGTCGGTGCGCGAGAACTGCGAGCTGTGGGCGGAGTGCATCGGGGGCGCGGTGCAGCGCGACCGCTACCTGCGGCTAATCGACCAGGCCGGCATGCGCGTCGAGAAGGTGCACGACAACGACTACCGCTTCACGCAGGAATCGACGATAGCGGCCGCCGACAAGTTCCACGTCGGCAGCATCAGCATCCTCGCCTACAAGCCCTGAGCCATGCCCGACGACTCCACACCGCACGACCCGCTGGACCCCCGGCAGCGCATCGAGCAGCTCGAGGCGAAGGTCCGCAAGCTCGATTCGCATGCGGTGAAGCTCGAGAACGAGATCGTACGTCGCGGCATCAAGCTGAGCTGCGCCAACGTCGCGCTGGCGCGGGCGAAGATTGCCTTCGATGAGACATCGCGGGCGCGGGAGAGCGCGGTGCAGGACATCGCCCACGACCTGCGTACACCGCTGACGTCGATCAAGGGCGCCACCCAGAACCTGCTCGACGGTGTCGTCGAGCCGCTCACGCCCGGTGTGCGGGAGTACATCGAGATCGTGCACCAGCAGGCGGACCGCCTCGTCGAGGTGGTCAACTGGCTGGTCGACGCGATGCGGCTCGACACCGGCAACGTCGATCTCGAGGGCGACCCGGTCGACCTGGCCGAGCTCGTCGAGCGGACCGTACGGGGTCTGTCGCCGATCGCGAGCGACCGCGGCATCGAGCTGTCGGCGGAGACGACCGACGCCCGCGTGCGCGCCGACGCTCCCAAGCTGCAGCAGGTGCTCGAGAACCTGCTCGGCAACGCGCTCAAGTTCACCGACCGCGGGGGCCGCGTGACCGTCTCGATGAGCCGCGACGGGGTGGGGCACCACGTGCGCGTGAGGGACACGGGCATCGGCATGGACGACGAGCTGATCGACCGCATCTTCGATCGCTACGTGCGCAAGCCGTCGGACGCGCAGGGCAAGGGCCTGGGGTTGCTGATCTCACGCGAGATCACACGCAAGCACGGGGGCGACATCACCGTGACGAGTCGGCCGGGCGAGGGCAGCGAGTTCGTGGTGCACCTGCCGCTCTGCGACTGAATCCAGCGACGCTCGGTCGGCGCTCGCCGCGTGTGCACGCAAACTCTGCACTGCCGCGTGGGTGCACGCATTCGTGCGATGACGCTATCCTGGCGAGCATGGAATTCGAGATACCACCTCCGGACCGTGTGCCCTTCGGCATGCGCGCGATGAAGACCGTTGCGCTCGCCGACGGTGAATTCGATGCGACCGAGCGCGCGCTCATGGAGGCCGCCCAGAAGCTCTTCGGTGTGGAGGTCGACATCGATGGCCTCGATCTCATCACCCCGCAGCAGCTGGCCGAGGAGATCACCGACCCGCAGCTCCGCTGGCAGCTCGGCCACGGGTTGATCGTGATGGCGCTCGCCGACGGCGAGGCGAGCACCGCGGAGTTCGACCAGGTCCGGGAGTTCGCCGACGCGCTCGAGGTCGACAGCGAGGCGTTCGGGACGCTGCACAAGCTTGCGGACCACCACTTCATGGCGGCCCGCGTCGACGTTGCGCGGCACTTCTTCGCACGCGAGAAGATCCTCGAGCGCGCCCAGCTCGACGGCTTCGGCTGGCTCGCCAAGTCGGTGGCGACACTGGCGGGCTTGTCGGAAGACAAGCAGCTTGCGGCGCGCTACCAGGCGCTCGAGGACTACCCCGCCAACACGCTGGGACGCTGCTATGCGGAGTTCATCCGTTCAAATGGATTTTCGTTTCCCGGCGAGCGCGGCAGTCCGCCGGAGCCGATCATCTTGCACGACATGACGCACACGCTCGGCGGATACGACACCACCCCGCGCGGTGAGCTGCAGGTCCTCGGCTTCCACGCCGGCTTCCGCAAGCGCCATCCGTTCACGTTCCTGCTCTTCGGTCTGATGCAGTTCCACATGGGGATCCGCATCACTCCGCTGACCAAAGGGGTGACCGACAACCTCGAGCCCGAGCTGCTGCTCGAGGCACTGGCCCGTGGCGCCGCGATGAACATCGACCTGACGGCGATGTGGGACCCGTGGGGTGTCATGGACCACGACATCGACGAGCTGCGTCAGCAGTACGACATCGCGCCGCGCGGGGACTGAGCTTCGGCGCGCCGCGGTGGCTAGTAGTTGCGGACGACGACTTCGGGCACAGGCCCTCGCTTGCTCGCGTTGCTATTGATGGCGCGGCCCGCGGCGACGACGTTGATCTTGAACTTGCCGTAGAGCTCCCGGATGAACGGGACGTCGCTGTTCGAGAGCATCAGCCGGCAGCGGCGCTTGTGGAGCGCCGAGAAGACGTCGCGCAGGCGCGTCTGATCCGCCTGCGCGAAGCCGTCCTGCGCGTAGGCCGTGAAGCTGGCGGTGCGGGAGACGGGCTCGTAGGGCGGGTCGAGGTAGATGAAGTCGCCGGGCTTGGCGGTGGACAGCAGGCTCTCGAAGCCGGTGCAGCGGATGTCGGTGCCGGCGAGCTGGTGACTGGCCGAGCGCAGCAGATCCTCGTCCAGGATGCGCGGCTTGTCGTAGCGGCCCGCCGGGACGTTGAACTCGCCCTTGCGGTTGACGCGGTGCAGGCCGTTGAAGCAGGTCTTGTTGAGGTAGATGAACATCGCGGCGCGCTGCGGGGCGGCCGGCTTGGCGGGAGCGTTGTAGCTCGTCCGGACCTCGTAGTAGTGCTCCTTGCTGTGGCCCGCCGCGAGCTTGCGCAGGTGGCCGATCACGCCGTCGACGTCGTCACGGACCTGCGTGTAGACGTTGACCAGCTGCGGATTGATGTCGCAGAGCATGGCGCGCTCGGGGCGGCGCTCGAAGAACATGGCGCCGCCACCCACGAAGGGCTCGACGTGTCGCATCAGGTCCACACCGGGCGGAAGCAGGGGCCGTAGCTGCGACATCAGGCGCCCCTTGCCCCCCACCCACTTGATGATCGGGGCCGGCGCGCGGAGCGGCGCGGTGGACGGCGAAGAGGGGATCGGGAGGGCTTGCGCTGTTGATGTAGTCACAAAAACCACACTATCCGACGCCTCCCACACAGCGAAAAAAGTGGCGAAGCGGGATCGCACCATGGATGATCGGGGCCTGAACACCGGAGCGTGCAGGGGCAGTCGTGGCGGAAAACACCCCCATCGAGGAGATTCGCGAGCGGCTCGACGACTTCGTGGACGCGCTCCGCGAAGCGGGCGCCGACGACATCGCCGAGCAGGTCCTGAAGCCTGTCCCCGAGTTCACCGAGATGGCGGCCGTCCGCCGGGCGGTGCAGGCCATCTACGAGCAGCTGCAGCACTGGCGCGAGAACCCGGAGGAGCTGCCCGAGACGCCGGCGGTGCAGGTCACCTGCAACATTCTCGAGGACGCCTGCCGCAACGCGCTGCGCGCAGGCGTGATCGTCGCCGCGCGCCCGACGATCGGCGCGCACGCCAAGCGCAAGTTCTCGGTCGCGGTCTACGCCGCCATCGCAGTGGGCATCGCGTTCGCGATCCCGGTCGGACTGATCGCATCGGGCGTCGACATCACCGAGCCGATCACGAAGAAGGCGACGCGGTCGATCGAGCTTCCCCAGGTGGAGGAGCGCGCCACCGGCATCGTGACTCTCCTCAAGAGTGGGTCGCCGGAGCTGGTGACGGGCGTGGAGTTCGTCGTGAAGGGTGGCTGTGACGGCGAGGAGCGCGGGGGGCTGACGTGCATCGAGGCCGGCGAGCGGCTCTGGGAGCCCGGGCGGCTGCCGACCTTCGAGGCCAAGCTCGCGGACCAGGCCTACGGCATTCTCTTCGCCATTTACCAGAGCGACGTCGAGGGCGGCCTCGGTCGCACCCAGGTGCTATTCGCGGCCACCAACGACACGCCTCCAGGGACCTACAGGCTGCAGCTCGAGGCCGCCTACCTCGGCTATACGCCCGTCCCATGCGGCGCCGTGCAGCAGTTGCTAGACGAGTGTCCGGAGCCGATGGTCGGCGAGGATGCGCGCCACAGTGGTGTCGAGGTCGCGCCGCTCGACGTCGTGGTGGTGCTCGGCAGTCCCGAGTCGCGTCTCAAGGGGCAGGCGCTCGTCCAGCGCGAGCAGGAGGCGAAGCGGAAGCTCGCCGAGCAGCGCGCCGAGCAGATCATGAATGTGCTGACCGACATCGAGGCAGCGATGAAGGTGACCGACGAAGCGGTCAAGCGTCGCAAGTGGCAGGAGGTGCGCGAGCGTCTGAGCAAGCTCGCCGTACTCTTCGAGCCGCTCGATGTGCTGCTCAGCGATCCCGACAGCAGCGGTACGCTGCCACCCGAGGTCGTGGAGGCCCGCGAGCGCTTCGGCGATCACCAGGATGCGCTCAAGGAATTCGAGGACGGCGTGTTCGACGACACCTTCAAGGCCCTCAACTCCTCGGCCAGCGGCAAGGTCGTCGACGAGGACAGGGCGATGGCCGCGATTGCCAAGAAGAAGCGGATCAGCGTCGAGCTGCTCGAGGAGATCTACACGGACCGGCCCGAGGAGATCGAGACGCGCCTCAAGGCGATGTCGAAGAAGCACCTCGCGGACAAGCGCGCCGAGGAGGACAAGCTGCGCGAGCGCTGCGGCGAGCTGCAGGGCGGCGGCTGGCAGCTCATCTCTACCTATCTCTCCGCCAGGATGAACAACAATCACGTCGAGACGCGCCTCGGTGAGTGCCTGAGCCCGCGTCTCGACGACAGCTGCTGGCACATCAGCTGTTCGTACAAGAAGCGTGTGACGGTCAGCGAGCTGCACCCGAGCCAGACGCGCGAGTTCCGCGCGACCTTCCACGTGAAGGACGGAAGCGTGCTGAGTCATCGCGCGGAGTGAGGTGCGTGGGCCGCGCGCCTTCAGCGCGGGCGCGACGCTCGGAGCTTACGCCCCAGCGTGCGGTCGTTCGCCGCACGGTCCACCAGCCTCCCCAGGGCTGCCTGCATGCGCGTCGCCAGCTCCGGGCGGCTCTCGATGAGGTTGTCGCGCTCGTCGGGATCGATATCGACGTCGTACAGCTCGCTCGAGCCCTTGAAGTGATCGGTGATGAGCTTGTAGCGGTCCTCGAGGTACGCGTAGCCGTGTCGGCCGTGGTAGTTCATGACCGAGACGGTCGTGCGATCGCCATGCTGGCCACCGCGCCACAGCGGCGCCAGCGACTCGCCGTCCACGTCGAGCCGGACCCGCGTGCTCAGGCTCAGCAGAGTCGGCGCCAGGTCTACGAGCCGCACGCGGGTGTCGATGATGCCCGCCTCGACGCCCGCGCCGCGCAGTACCATCGGCGTGCGGATGCAGTCCTCGTAGAGCCACCAGGCGTGCCCGTAGGGTGTGCGCGGCGAGAGCCCCTCGCCGTGGTCCCCAGTGACCGCGAGGATGCCGCGTTCGAAGAAGCCGCTGCGCTCCAGCAGCGCAAAGACGGGCCCGAGGTCGCGGTCGACCGCGTAGATCTCCTGGTGATAGCGGTCGCGCCGACTCCGCCCCCCGAAGGGCGTAGACTCGCGGGCGACGTAGGCCATGTGCGGATCTGTGTAGTGGACCCAGTAGAAGAACGGCTTGCCGGCTGCGAGCAGTCGCTGCAGGTGCTCCAGCGAGACGGCCGTGAGCTCGGGCGAGTGGATGCCGTAGGGCGCATCGTGGGCGACTCGCTCATCGACCAACGAAAAGCCCGTCCGAAGCGGCCACGTGCGCGCGCGCTGCAGGCCGACCGCGGAGACGGTCTCGTACCCGAGCAGCTTGTAGAAGTACGCGAGCGGCGGTGGCAGCCCGAAGCTACGCGTGCCGAGCCGGCCACGCATCGGATACTCCCCCGTGTGCAGCGACATCAGGCCGTCCGAGGTCGCGTTGGCCTGGGAGTAGGCACGGGTGAAGTGGGCGCCCACCTGTGCCATCGCGCGCACGTTTGGCATCGGATCGGCCCCATCGGGCGCCTGTGGCGGGAGCATGCGGTGGTTCCACGCGTCGATGGTCACGAGCACCACGCTGCGCAGCTCGGGCTGCGCTGCGGGGGCCTGCGGCTCGGCCCGCGACCGCGTCGCCTTCAGGTCTCCACCCATGCAGTTGTCGTCGATGCCGTTGCCGACGATCTCGATCGCCATCGGCCCGACCCGTGGGTCGCTGTCGTCGCAGTCTCTGCCACCGAAGGCCGCGGCGTGGCCGTCGCCGTCCAGGTCGACGTACGCGCGCAGCCCGCGCAGAACCCCCGCAGCCCCGGGGTAGCGCTCGGCGAAGTCCGCTGCAGCGACCCGGTGGTCAGCGACCGTGAACAGCAACCACAGCATGGCGACGCCCATCGGGACGCTCGCGAGCAGGGCGGTGCGATGGGCTGCGATGCCGAGGCAGCCGACCACGCCGATCACGAGGCCGGCCGTCTCGAGCAGGTACTCGCGTGCGACCGCCACCACCACGAGGGACTCGACGGAGGCGATCCTCGCGAGGCCGAAGAGCACGGGTAGGACCCACAGGGAGATGCGTGCGGCATCGCGGTGGGTCCATGCCTGGGCGCTCCAGACGCCCAGCGTGGCGGCGCCGGCGCAGCCAAAGGCGGTCGCCGCGAACGTCAGCTGCGGCACCTCAGCGAAGTTGCGGAGCAGTCCGGGCAGCAGTACCTGGATCGCGGCCGCAGCGGTGACGGCAGCGGCGACACCCGCCGTGGCCGAGCGGTTGTCCCAGGCCACACCCTGCCACCGCTCCGCCAGCGCGAGCGCCTGCAGTCGTGGGAGCGCGGCCAGTGCGGCGGCCGACAGCGCGCCCACGGCGAGCGCCGCGGCGGCGAGGACACCGAGTGCGTAGGCCGCCGGCTCCCAGCCGGACCAACCGCCCGCAGTCGCCAGCGCCAGTGCCGACACATAGGACCAGCCGTGTACGGTGGCGGTCGCGACGGGCCGGGCGAGGCGCGTCAGCCGGGCGAGGTAGGGCGACGACACGGCCGCGATCATACACGGTCGCCGCCGCGCGTGTGTTACTCGAGGCCCATCCGGCGCGCGATGATCAGCTTCATGATCTCGTTGGTGCCGCCGTAGATCGTCTGCACAGCCGCATCCGCGTAGTCGCCGGAGATCGGATACTCGTCCATGAAGCCGTAGCCGCCGTGCAGCTGCAGGCACTCGCTGGTGAGACGCTTCTGCAGGTCGGTGGTGAAGCACTTCGCCATGCTGACCTCGCTGACGAGGTCGCGGTCGCCGGCGGCATGCGCGGCGCACAGCCGGTCGACGAAGCACTGCCCGACCTCGACCTGGGTCGCGAGCTCCGCGAGGGTGAACTGGGTGTTCTGAAACGCAGCGACGCTCTGGCCGAACGCCTTGCGCTCCTTGACGTAGGCAACCGTGTCATCGAGCGCGCGACGGCACGAGGCGATCGAGCCGACCGCGAGGATCAGCCGCTCCTGCTGCAGCATGCTCATCAGATGCGCGAACCCGCGGCCCTCCTCGCCGAGCAGGTTGTCGGCGGGCACGCGGCAGTCGTTGAAGAAGAGCTCGCTGGTGTCCTGTCCCTTGAGGCCGAGCTTTGCGAGGTTGCGTCCGCGCTCGAACCCGGGGCGGTCAGCCTCCACCAGCACGAGACTGATGCCGCGGCGTGCCGGGTTCGCCCTGGGGTCGGTCTTCGCGACGACGATCACCAGGTCGCAGTTCTGGCCGTTGGAGATGAACGTCTTGGCGCCGTTGATCACGAACTCGTCGCCGTCACGCAGCGCGCGCGTCTGGACGCCCGCGAGGTCCGAGCCCGTCCCAGGCTCCGTCATGGCGACCGCCACCAGGCACTCGCCGGTGATGCCCGGCCGCAGGAACTTCTCCTTCTGCGCCTCGCTGCCGAACTCGCGCAGGTAGGGCAGGCAGATGTCACTGTGCAGAGAGGTCTGCAGCGCGTGCGCGCGTATCATCGAGAGCTCCTCGACGATCACCACGTCGTAGAGAAAGTCGCCGCCGCCGCCGCCGTACGCCTCTGGCATGTTGGCGCCGAGGTAGCCCATCTCGCCCATCCGCAGCCAGCTGGCGCGGTCGCTGATACCGGCGGCGTTCCAGTCCGGGATCCTGGGCTCGATCTCGGCGTGTGCGAAGCGGCGGAACTCGCCGCGGAAGAGCTCGTGTTCGGGGGTGAAGAGGTCGCGTCGCATGTGCGCAGGCTACCACCTCGCGCGGTCACTATGGAGCGCGTCGGGGCACGCCTGGCAAGGTGCGCCTGGCCGTCGCTACATCGCTGCGAACGCGAAATCGGTCGGAGACAGCACACCCGCGACCTGTCCCGCATGCAGGGCGATCAAGAGCGACGACTTCATCAGGACGGCCTGCTGGGCGGCGCGCTGCATGGGCGTGTCGGTTGGCAAGCAGAGGAAGGAGGTGTTCATCACGTCCTCGACCTGGCCCCGCTCGAACGTGTGGCGCGCCGTGACGGCCTCGTCCTGGGTGAAGGTCCCGACCGGCTTGCCGTGTCGCATCACGACGATGGTGTGCAGCTGGGACGTCTCCAGCCGGCTGATGGCGTCCGGGATCGAAGCGGTGGCCGGCATCGTGACGGCCAAGTCGTTCATGTAGTCGGAGATCGGCTCCGTCGAGCCGCGCGCTGCGACCACGCGCAGCAGGTCCCGCATTGCCAGCACGCCGAGCAGGCGCTCGTCCTTGGTGACGAAGACGCGGTGAATCCTGCGTCGCAATAGCAGGCGCGCGGCGCGCGGGACGGTGAGTGTCGGCGGCACCGTGAGCGGATCGGGCGTCATCGCGAGCGCGACGGGATCCTCGGGGATCTCCAGGACGCTCTGTCCGGCGACATCACCGGGGCGGATCGAGCCGAGTCGGATGAGGTCGGTCAGCGAGATCACGCCGATGATCCGCTGGTCCCCGTCGACGACCGGCAGCGCGGAGAGTCCGTGGGTCGTGAGCAGCTGCGACACCTCGCGCAGCGACGTGCGACCCCGCACGCTGCGGACGGGCGCGACCATGTAGTCCGCAATCTGTTCGCCCGCGTCGTGCATGCCTGGAGCTTAAGCACGAATGGGCGACTCACAACCCCTTCACTCGACATCGCGTCCGCGCCTGTCGCGCGGTTGCTCCGAACGCTCGAGTTGCAGCGTGCTAGCATGCGGGCATGTCGAGCTTTCCCGGACTGGCGGAGACGGGGTTCTTCGCGAATGTGCTGTCGGCGATCGACGTCGCTGCCCAGCACACCGCGCATGCGCCGGGCCTCATCGAGCAGATCAAGTCCTGCAACGCGGTCTACCGAATGCGCTTTCCGGTCGAGACGGATGACGGCCGCATCGAGGTCGTCGATGCGTTCCGTGCAGAGCACAGCCATCATCGATTGCCGACGAAGGGAGGCATCCGCTACAGCGAGGACGTCACGCAGGACGACACGATGGCGCTGGCCGCGCTCATGACCTTCAAGTGCGCGCTCGTGAAGGTGCCATTTGGCGGTGCCAAGGGCGGCATCCGCATCGATCCGAAGCGCTGCAGCGTGGCCCAGCTCGAGCGCATGACGCGCCGCTACACCGCCGAGCTGCTCAAGAAGAACTTCATAGGCCCCGCCGTGGATGTCCCCGCGCCCGACTACGGCACCGGCGAGCGCGAGATGACCTGGATCGCGGATACCTACAAGTCGATGCGGCCCGACGACATCAATGCGCTGGCCTGTGTGACAGGCAAGCCGCTGTCGATGCACGGCATTCCGGGGCGTACGGAGGCGACCGGCCGCGGCGTCTTCCACGCCATCGAGCAGTGCCTCTCGTTGGCGGAGGACATGAAGCCGCTCGGGCTCTCGACGGGCATCGCCGGCAAGCGGGTCGCGATCCAGGCGCTCGGCAATGTGGGCTACCATGCGGCCAAGTGCCTCTCGGAGGCGGGTGCGATCGTCGTCGCCGTGGGTCAGCGGGAGGGCACGCTGCTCGATCCCGATGGCCTCGATGTCGACGCCATTGCAGCCCATCGCGCCCGCACCGGGACCCTGCTCGACTACCCTGACGCAGCGGTCGTGGAGGCGGACGCCTCGGCGGTCTTCAGCTGCGACTGCGACATTCTGATCCCCGCCGCCGTGGAGGCGCAGATCGATGAGACCAATGCGCGCGAGGTGCAGGCGAAGATCATCGTGGAGGCCGCCAACGGTCCGGTCACCCCGAGGGCCGACGCTATCTTTCAGGAGCGGGGCATGATGGTGGTGCCCGACATCTACGCCAACGCGGGCGGCGTTACGGTCTCGTACTTCGAGTGGCTCAAGAACATCAACCACGTCAGCTTCGGGCGCATCGCGCTGTCGGAGGCGACGACCGAGGGCGCGCCGATCGGCCACCCGCCCGGGCCCCGTCGCGCGACGCCCCACGGCGCGACGGAGATCGACTACGTGCGCAGCGCCCTGGAGGACACGATGGCGTGGGGCTACCACGAGATCCGTGATCGCTGGCGCTCCGCGGAGCTTCCTGACATGCGCACCGCCGCGTTCGTGGTCGCGATCGACAAGGTCGCCCAGGTCTACGAAGCCGAGGGCATCTTCCCCTGAACGCGCTAGCCTTCGGGCAGCGGGACGGTCATGACGGGGCATGCGGCCGTGCGCACGACGCGCTCGGCCACGCTGCCGAGCATGAGCCGGGGTAGCCCGGTGCGGCCGTGCGTACCCATGACGATCACACCGGCGCCGAGGTCCTTCGCCGTGTCGACGATGCAGATCGGTGGCGGCCCGTCGCCAATGTGCGCATGGACCTCGAGGTCGCCATCAGCGAGCTCCGCGCGCAGCGCGGTAAGCTTCGTGCTCAGCTCCTCTCGCGCCTTGCCAAACGCTTCCGAGAGGCCTTCCGGAATGCTCGCGTCCACACCGAGGCCGAGGTAGGCCATGCTCGCTGGCATGTGGTGCACCGACAGCAGGTGCAGTGCACCGCCGCGGGCTTTCGCGAGCGTGACGGCCGCGTCGGCTGCGGCGCGAGAGCCGTCCGAGAAGTCGATCGCGACGAGGATGTCGTTGCTGTCCGCCATGTTGTCTCCCTATCGGTCGGACCGGCCGCGATCCGTTCGCGGACTTGTAGCATGCGCGCCGCTACAGTCCCACCGCGCTCCGCTCGCGCGGGCCGAAGGCATCGAGGCTGCCGACAATCACGGCTGCGCCGACGAGCTCATCGGGGCTCACCCGTGGGTCAGGAACCGCGACCACACGCATGCCAGCGGCGACACCGGCGGCTACGCCCGCGGGGGAGTCCTCGAACACCACCGTGGTCGCGGGGTCGGCGCCGAGTTGACGCGCGGTCTCGATGAACATGTCGGGCGCTGGCTTCGAACGCTTCACCTCGGAGTCGTCCCCGCACACGATCACACGCAATTCGTTCGCCCAGGATCGCCCCGCGAGCTTGACGTCGCACAGGTGCCTGTCGCTCGACGTGCCGAGCGCCATCGGAATACCGCGGGCGGCGAGCGACTCGATGAGTGCGGCCGCCCCGGGCATCTCGCTCGCCTCGGCGCACAGCTCGAGCACGAGCGGCTCGCGCAGCGCCACGTACTGCGCGGGCGTCAACGGCAGCGACAGCGCATCGACGAGGGTGCGGGCGCTCTGCAGCGCGCGCCCGCCCATCATCTTGCGCTTCAGCTCCCAGCTGTAGGTCTTGTCGAAGCGCGCGAGCACCTGCTCCGTCGCGCGCGTATAGAGCGGCTCCGTGTCGAGCAGCGTGCCGTCGAGATCGAAGATGACATGGCTGGCCGGCTCCACAGCGGGCTCAGTTCTTGTGCAGCTCGGTGTTGAGCGAGGTCGCGTTGCGCTTGTAGCGAAGCTCGAGCGCACCGGTCGTGCTGTTGCGGATGAAGAGCAGGTCGTCCTTGCCGCTGAGCCCCCGCGCCTTGACCGTTTCGCCGTCCGGCAGTGTGACCCGCGCGCCCGCCGTGACGTAGGTGCCCGCCTCGATGGTGCAGTTGTCACCGAGCGCGATGCCACAGCCGGAGTTGGCTCCGAGCAGGCAGTTCTTGCCCAGGGAGATGACCTCCTTGCCGCCGCCGGAGAGCGTACCCATGATCGACGCGCTGCCGCCGATGTCCGAGCCATCGTCGACGACGACGCCTGCGCTGATGCGGCCCTCCACCATCGAGTGGCCCAGCGTACCGGCGTTGAAGTTGACGAAGCCCTCGTGCATGACGGTGGTGCCCTCGGCGAGGTGTGCGCCGAGGCGCACGCGATCCGCGTCGCCGATGCGCACGCCCGTGGGAATGACGTAGTCCGTCATGCGCGGGAACTTGTCGATCGAGTGCACGTGTACGTGCAGGCCCTGGGACTGCAGCAGGCCGCGGACGAGCTCGAAGCCCTCGGGCTGGTAGGCCCCGACGTTCGTCCACACCACGTTGCTCAGCTTCCCGAAGACGCCGTCGAGGTTGATGCCGTGCGGCTTGACCTTGCGCGTCGACAGCAGGTGCAGCCGAAGGTAGGCATCGTGGGCATCGATCGGTGCATCGTCGATGCTCCCGATGAAGCTGACGATGGCTGCGCGGGGGAGGGCGTCCGCCAGTGTGGCCTGGCCGGCCGCGTACTTCTCCGCCGCGAGCTGTGCCTGGGCGAGCACGCCGCGGATGTGCTTGATCGCGTCGATGTTCGCGTGGGCCTCGCCGTCCGCGGCGAAGGGCTTGAATGCCTCGAGGGCCTCCTGCAGTTGCTCGAGGTCGAGGCGGTAGCTCGCGCTGCCGCTGCGGTGTCCGACCAGCCTCGCGAGCACGGCCGCGGTGCCAAAGTTTTCGCCCAGGTTGGGCGCCGGGTACCACGTGTCGAGCGCAGGCGCGGCGGGACCGATGCTCGACGGATCGTCGAGATCCGCGATCGCGAACGTCGATAGACCCAAGGCGAAGGCGGCCGGTCGCTCGTAGCCGTCCTGGCCCTCGACCTCGTCCACCAGCTTCTGGAAATCAGCCACGCTCTCGACGGACATATCGCTCTCCATGTGGCGGCCCGCGGTCGGACCGGATGGCTGGCTTCTAGCTCAAAACCGGGGGCTTTGCACGCTAGCCGCCCGCGCGTGGCAGGAGCCTAGCAGCAGGCGCGCCGCCGCCCATGGTCGCACCGGTGCGCCATGCCATACTGGCGGACCGTGACCGCGCCGCCGCCACTGTCCGAGCTGACCCGCGCGTGGCTCTCCGAGACTTTTGACGCGCCCACCGAGGTGCAGCGCGCTGGTTGGAAGACCATCGCCGGTGGCGAGCATGCGCTGCTCATCGCGCCGACCGGCAGCGGCAAGACCCTGGCGGCCTTTCTCTACGCCATCGATCGGCTCTGCGATCCGCGCGGGCCGCACGCGTCGGGCAAGGCGGGCGTACGCGTGCTCTACGTCTCGCCGCTCAAGGCGCTCGTCCACGACATCGAGCGCAACCTGCGACTGCCCCTCGCCGGCCTCGCATCACTGGCGGAGCGGCGCGGCGATGCCTTCGTGCGCCCCACCGTCGCGATTCGCACGGGCGACACCACAGCAAAGGAGCGTCGGCAGCAGCTGCGGCAGCCGCCGGACATCCTCGTGACCACGCCGGAGTCGCTCTACCTGCTGCTCGGCTCCCAGGCGCGGGAGAACCTGCGCAGCGTGCACACGGTGATCGTCGACGAGGTGCACGCGCTCGCCCCTGAAAAGCGTGGCGCGCACCTGGCCCTGTCGCTCGAGCGGCTGTCGGTGCTCGCCGACCGCGACCCCCAGCGTGTGGGCCTGTCGGCCACGGCGCGTCCCGTGGGCGAGGTCGCGCGCTTCCTCGGGGGCAGCCGCCCCGTCACTATCGTCGACACGAGTCAGCGCCCTGACATCGAGCTGTCGATTCACGTCCCGGTCCGCGACATGACGCGGCCGGTCGAGGACCCCCAGCTCGAGCCGTCCGCACAACCCGAGGGGCAGCGCGCGAACACGCGCGACCGCGGCATGTGGGCGGTGATCCACCCCCAGCTGCTCGAGCTCATCCGGCGGCACCGCACGACGATCCTCTTCGTCAACAGTCGCGGCCTGTGCGAGCGGCTGTGCCGTCGGCTCAACGAGCTCGCGGGTGAGGAGCTGGTGCGCTCGCACCACGGCAGCCTCGCCCACCACGAGCGCACACTCGTCGAGGAGCAGCTCAAGGCCGGCGAGATCCGCGGCATCGTCGCCACCAGCTCACTGGAGCTCGGTATCGACATGGGCACCGTCGACCTGGTGGTGATGGTCGAGTCGCCCAGCTCGGTTGCCAGCGGTCTGCAGCGCGTGGGGCGCGCGGGTCACGGTGTGGGCGAGACGAGCCGCGGCATGATGTACCCGAAGCACCGTCACGACCTGCTGCAGGGGACGGTGGTGGCACAGCGCATGGCGGAGGGCGCAATCGAGGCGCTGACCGTACCCGACAACCCGCTCGACGTGCTCGCGCAGCAGATCGTCGCCATGGTCTCGGTGGACGAGCTGACCGTGGCGCAGGTCACCGACGTCGTCACGGCGGCCGCAAGCTACCGCGAGCTGCCCGACGACGCGCTGCACGGCGTGCTCGACATGCTGGCGGGCCGCTACCCCTCGCACCAGCTGTCGGACCTGCGACCGCGCATCGTCTGGGACCGCGACAGCGGCAAGCTCACCCCGCGCAAGGGCGCCAAGATGCTCGCCATCATCAACGGTGGCACGATTCCGGACCGCGGCACCTACGCGGTGCACCTCGGCGAGGACGGGCCCCGGCTAGGCGAGCTCGACGAGGAGATGGTCTACGAGTCGGCGGCGGGTGAGGTCTTCACGCTCGGCGCGTCGAGCTGGCGCATCGAGCGCATCACGCGCGACCGGGTGATCGTCGCGCCCGCGCCCGGCGAGCCGGGGAGGCTACCGTTTTGGCATGGCCAGGGGCCGGGGCGGCCGCTCGAGGTGGGCATGGCGATCGGCGCCTTCACCCGCGAGGTTGGCGCGCTGTCCGAGCCCGACGCGGTCGCGCGGCTAACCGCGCAGCACGGCCTCGACGCGCTGGCCGCCCGCAACCTGCTCGACTACCTGGGCGCGCAGCGGGAGACGACCGGCGGGCTTCCGACCGACCGCGCGATCACGATCGAGTGCTTCCCGGACGAGCTGGGAGACCATCGGCTGTGCATCCTGTCGCCCTTCGGCGCGCGCGTGCATGCGCCCTGGGCGCTGTGCATCGAGGCGCAGCTGTCCGGTGAGAGCGGCTTCGACGTGCAGGCGGTCGCGAGCGACGACGGCATCGTGCTGCGCATCGCCGACGGGGACGAGCTGCCGTCGACCGAGGCGCTGCTACCGGAGCCGGAGTCGATCGAGGACCTCATCCTGCCGCGGCTCGCCGAGTCGGCGCTCTTCGCCGGGCAGTTCCGCCAGAACGCCGCCCGCGCGCTGCTGCTGCCGCGCCGGCGACCCGGTGCGCGGGCACCGCTGTGGCTGCAGCGTCGCCGCTCGTCGGAGCTGCTGGCCGTCGCGCTGCAGTTCCCCGCGTTTCCGATCATCATGGAGACCTACCGCGCTTGCCTGCGCGACATCTTCGACGTGCCGGCGCTCGCCGAGGTGCTCTCGGCGATCCGCTCGCGCGAGATCAGGGTCGAGCGGGTGCACACCCGGGGGCCGTCGCCCTTCGCGCAGAGCCTGGTGTTCGAGTACACGGCGAGCTTTCTCTACGACGGCGACGCGCCGTTGGCGGAGCGCCGCGCACAGGCGCTGTCGCTCGACCGCGGGCTGCTGCGCGAGCTGCTCGGCGAGCGCGCACTGCGCGACCTGCTCGACGCGCAGGTCATCGAGGCGGTGGAGGCCGAGCTGCAGGGCACTGCGGAGTCGCGGCGTGCGGGCGACGTCGACGGACTGCACCACCTGCTGATGCGTGTGGGTGCATTGACCGCGGGTGAGGTCGCGCAGCGTGTCGAGTGCCCGCCACAGCCACTGCTCGCGGCACTTGTCGAGGCGGGGCGCGTGGTCCCGATGCAGGTGGGCGGCGAGTCGCGTCACGTGTGCGTCGAGGACGTCGGGCTGTACCGCGATGCGCTGGGCTGCCGTCCGCCGGATGGCGTCGCGGCGGCGTTCCTCGAGCCCGTCGACGCACCGGTGGATGCGCTGATCGGTCGCCACGCACGTACCCGCGGGCCCTTCACGGTCGCGCAGTTCGCGGCGCGCCACGCGCTACCCCCCGCGCAGGCCGAGGCGCTGCTGCGCGCACACGTCGACCGGGGCACGCTCGTCGCAGGGGAGTTTCTGCCAGGTGGCAGCGGTCCCGAGCTCTGCGACCCGGAGGTGCTGCGCCGCATCAAGCGCCGCACGTTCGCGAAGCTGCGCGACGCGGTGGCGCCGACGGATGTCTCGGCGCTCGGACGCTTCCTACCGGCGTGGCACGGCGTGGGTGGCGGTGTGCCGGGTCTCGCGCGGCTGCAGGAGGTGGTCGTCCAGCTCGAGGGGCTGCCGCTGTCCTTCGTCGAGCTGGAGCGCAGCGTGCTGCCCGCGCGCGTACCCGACTTTCGTCCGGCCATGCTGGACGAGCTGGGCGCGACCGGCTTCCTCGTATGGGTCGGGCACGGCGGGCCCGGGACCCGGGACGGCAAGGTGGCCCTCTATCGTCGCAGCGAGGCGGCCCGCCTGGTGACCGCCGCGAGTGTGGAGGCGCTGGCCGATGCGCTCGGCCACGTGCATCGCGCCGTGCTGGAGCGCCTGCAGCAGGGTGGGGCGAGTTTCTTTGCGCAGCTGAGGGATGCCGCTGCGCCCGCGGGGCAGAACGACGTGCTCGCGGCGCTGCGCGACCTCGTGTGGATGGGGCTCGTCACCAACGACACCTTCGAGCCCCTGCGCAGGATCGGCGTCAAGCCGGCCTCGGGCGGCGCACGCAGCCAGCGCGGTGCGCGCGCCCAGGCCCGTGCGCTGTCCCGCGCCGTGGGCGGGCGCTGGTCGCTGGTGGCCGAGCTCTGCACGGGCGGGACCGACACCGAGCGCGCGCACGCGATCGCGCGCGGCCTGCTCGAGCGACATGGCCTGGTCGCCCGCGAGACCGTCGCGATCGAGGCGACCCCCGGCGGCTTCGCCACCGTCTACCCCGTGCTGCGCGCGATGGAGGAGGCGGGCACGGTGCGCCGCGGCTACTTCGTCGAGGGCCTGGGCGGCGCCCAGTTCGCCTCGCCCGGTGCGGTCGACCGCCTGCGCAGGGCCGCCGAGGCACGCGGGCGTGACGCGGTGCTGCTGTCGGCGGTCGATCCCGCCAACCCCTACGGCTGGCTGCTTCCTTGGCCCGGGCCGGGGCCGGGCGATGACGCAGCGCGCGCAGGCCAGTCACCGCGTCGTGCGTCGGGCGCCTTCGTCGTGCTCGTCGGTGGGGAGCCGGTCCTCTACCTGGGCAAGGGCCACAAGCACCTGCTGACCTTTCCCGCGGCGCGTGACGGCGACGTGTTGCGCGCCGCGCTGCCGTCGCTCGAGCGGGTGGCGGCCGCGCGCCGCGGCAGGCAGCTGCACCTCGAGACCATCGACGGCGCACCCGCGCGGACCTCGACGCTCGCCGCCCAGCTGCTGCGGGGCAACTTCGCCGAGAGCTACCGCGGGCTGTCCCTCGAGCTGGCGCGCTGAGGCGGCGGTCGGCCGCCGCCGCGTCAGTGCAGGCTCTCGACCAGGCCGTTGAAGGCCTGCTCCGCGCTCGCGACGGTCACCGCGGGGCCGACGAGCTTGAAGAAGACGGGGCCCTCGGGGCCGACCGCCACGATCGCGAGCATGCGCGCGTCCTCGACCGGGCCACCGCCGCCCATGCCACCGGAGAAGGTGCCGGCGACGTCGAGGGTGGAGACCTCGATGGCGCCGACCTTGCGCTTCGCGCGCTTCGCGTCGGCCATCGCGGGTGAGCCGTCGGCCCGCTTCATCTGACCGATCCAGCGCTCGAGGTTGGCGTCGACGGAGCCACCCTGGCCGGGGCCGAAGTAGAAGACCGTCAGCTCGGCGTCCGCCTTGCCGTCGACGCCGGGCACGCCGTACTCGGCCGCGCGCATCTTGCTCTTGGGAGCGCGCGCCGTCAGCGGTGCGGCGGCCGTCCATGTCAGTCCGCCCGCGGCGTGTGCACCCGCTGGTGCCGCGGCTGCTGGCTGCGGCGCGGGAGCGGCGGGCTCGGCGGGCTGCGAGGTCGGTTGCGCGACGGCCGGCGCGGCGGCTGCCGGTGGCTGTCCCTCGGGCAGCGGGCCAGGCTCCGGCCCGCGCGTGCAGGCGCTCGCGAGCGCGCAGACGCCGAGCAGGATCGAGATGGTGGTTCGTGGGTCGATGCGACGGTGCATGCGGCCGTTCTATAGGCTGCGCTTCGATTCGTAAAACCGATGCCAATTCAGCATGGATTTCCGGCCCTGCGAAGCGTTCGCCCTCTCAGGGGGCGAGCGGCGGACCCTCGGCTCGCGGTGCCGATGCAGCCTCCACCGGCTCTAGCCGCGGATCGCCAGCGCGGATGCGGAAGGCTCGATCGAGGTGGTGCTCGACACGCCTTCGCCTGATGGTCTCGGACGCGTACCACTCGCCCTGCACGCGTTCGGCGTCGACGTCGATCAGCAGGTAGCCGCGATTCTCCGTGTCCAGGTACTTGAAGTGCGGGTGCGTGGCGGCAACCACCGCCGGCCCGTCGGCATCGACGAAGTCCTGCGCGTGGGGCGCGGTCATCGAGTTGGCGACCAGCTCGGCCGCGATCACACCCTCGCCGCTTTCGGGGTCGTAGTCCGGCGAGAAGGGATCGCGGGCGAGCTCGATCGCAGCCGCCGCGTGCAGGTCGCTCGAGACGACCACCACGTCGCCGATGTCCTCGTCCACGAGGTGGTCGAGGATTCGCGTACGCACGCGCGGGTAGCCTTCCCAGAGCACCACGTGCATCGGAAAGTCGGGCACCTCGATCTGCCCGAAGATGATCTGGGACATCATGAACCGCCACCTCGTACCACGGGCCTGGGAGTCGCTGAGCTCGTTCATCAGCCAGCGCTCCTGCGTCTCTCCGATCGGGCTGGTCGACGGGTCGTCGCGCGTCTCGGGGCTGGCCTCGTCGCGATCCTCGATGCGGGCGTCGAGGAGGACCAGGTCGAGCAGCGTGCCAAAGGACAGGGAGCGGTAGAGCGACGGGATCCCCCGCGTCGTGCGCGACTCGCGGATGGGCATCCACTCGGCGTAGGCGCGCCCCGCGACGAGGCGCCGGGCCGCGAACGAGCCATCGCGGCTGCGGTGGTTCCGCGCCCCACCGTTCCAGAAGTTATCTGCGAACTCGTGGTCGTCCCACATGGCGATGAAGGGGTGTTGCCGATGGGCTTGCTGCAGATCCGGATCGCTTCGGTACTGGGCATAGCGCTGCCGGTAGTCGTCGAGGGAGACCGCGTCGTGGAGTGGCTGCGGTGTGCGCCCGAAGGGGATGTCGAAGCGCGTGTGGCCGTACTCGTAGATGTAGTCGCCGAGGTGGACGACGGCGTCGAGGTCGGCGCGCTGCGCGATGTGCGCGTACGAGTTGAAGTACCCGGCGGCGTGTGCGGTGCATGCGACCACGGCGAGCCGCAGGCGCTGCGCGTCGGCCCGCGGAAGCGTGCGCGTGCGTCCGATGGGGGAGTGGTTGCCGGCGATCTCCGTCTCGTCAAAGCGGTAGTAGTAGGTGGTGCCCGGCTGCAGGCCGGTCACATCCACCTTCACCGTGTAGTCGCGGGAGGCATCGGGCGTGTACTCGCCCTGCGCCACGGTGTTGTGGAGCTGGGGGTCGGTCGCGACGAGCCAGTGCACGGCGCGCGGCTGCCTCGGCGTCCGCGTCCCCTCGTCGACCGGCGTCGCGCGCGTCCAGAGGATCACCGAGTCTGCGGTGGGATCGCCGCTCGCCACCCCATGCACGAACTCCACGGATGCGAGCGGACCGCAGCCCGCGGTCGCGAGCAGCAGCACCAGGTGGAGGCCGAGGCGGCGTGCGCGGTGCCGCGCAGCTACGGCTTCCACTGCTCGCGCAGCCAGTCGAGCAGCTCGGTCTCCGCGCTATCGACGCCGTCGGCCTCGGCGATGGTCTCGAGGATCGACAGGATTCGCGCGCGCGCGTCGGGTGAGCTGACCTGGCCCACCACGGCGCGCACCTCGGCGTCCGTCGGGTACGCCTGGGCGCTGTCGGAGATGGGCTTCCAGAGCGCTCGCTCGTTGCCCTCCGCCTCCCCGATGCGGTTGATGGCGGCCTCCTCGTCCTCGCTGAAATCGCCGTCGGATCGCAGCATCAGGCGGGCGAGCCCGCCGAGCACGAGCAGATCTTCCGCCCGTAGTTCCTCGATACGCATGCGCGCACCCTAACACGGTCCGCTGGCGCGACGATGGGCCGGTAGCCGGCGAAAAGGCGCCCCCCACCGGTCGGCGAGCGCGCGGTGGGTGCGTGGTGGGCATGCGCCCGGCTGCGCAAATGTGTGCAGGTGCTTGCGCGCGCGATTGGACGCTTCGTTGACAGTCCCCGGGGGGGTGGGTATCGAATTCCATATGGACGCCTGTCGGCAGAACCCGGGCCACGCTGTATCGGTTGCCCTCGGCGCGCTGCTCGCCGTTGCGAGTGCGACCGCCTGCGGCCCCGTCGACGACGGTGTCGCGTCGGACGGCGGGGGCCGTTCGGGTGGGGACTCCGCCGCGCCCGGCGATGCGGGGCCGCAGGACGCGGGCGCGCGGACGAGCCTTCAGGGCTTCGCCTGCGCGGAGGTCGAGGCCGAGCTGACCTGCGGAGGCATGCAGTGTTCGGACCTTGGCAGCGCTGGCAGCGACTTCTGCGCCGTCAACTGCTGCACCGAAGAGGGTCGCTGCGGTGCGCGCGTCGCCGTCATCGGCCGGCCGGCGGGTGGCTGCATCGAGCAGGCCCAGCCGGATGGGCGCTGCCCGGCGCTCGAGGGAGAGCTTGGGACCGTGGAGGGCTGCTGCACCCGCGACAACGAGTGCGGCGTGCTGTTTGGGCCGATGTGTACGCCGCTTCGGAACCTGCGCGGTCCCCTCAGCGCGGGCGACCAGGATCTGCAGCCGACGGACTGTGACGGCAACCCGCTGCCCGACCTCGACGGGCACGACGACGTCGACGCGGGCCTCTAGCAGCTCGCCGGCCCCTAGGCGCCCTCAGCTACTCTCGGTACGGACCTTGGCGCGGTAGGCCGACGGCGTGTCGCCCGACCAGCGCTTGAAGGCGCGGTTGAACGAGCTGGTGTCCGCGAAGCCCAGCAGAAACGCGACCTCCCCGATGTCGACGCGGGTTCGGCTGAGGTACCGGGACGCCAGCTGGAAGCGCACGTTGTCGAGCAGTGCCTGGTAGCTCGTGCCGGCGTCCTTGAGGTGGCGACTCATCGTGCGGACACTGACGCCGAGCAGGCTTGCGATGTGGTCGGAGTTGGGGTTGCCCGTCGCCAGCTCCTTGGTCACCAGCTCCGTGACGGTCCGCACGATGCTGCTGCTCTCGTCGAACTGGTCGAGCAGGTCCTTGGCCTGTCGCTCGAGGATCTTGCGCAGCTGCGGGTCGTGGCCGCGGACGGGCATCTTCAGGTAGTCGGCGCTGAAGATCAGCCGGTTGTGCGGCTGATCGAAGTGCAGGTCGGTTCCGAACGCCTCGCGCAGGCGATCCAGCGACTCCGGCTGAGGGTGCCTGAAGTCCGCTCGCCCCATCTCCGAAGGCTCGCCGCAGAGCCGCTCGGCCATCTGCTGCAGGGCGTGGAATAGGAATTCGACGCCCTGGCGATGGGGCGGGCCATCCGAGGCGGACCCGAAGGTCATGGTCGCCGTGGCGCCGTCGAGGTCGATCTGCAAGATGCCCGGCGCGCCGGCGAGGGCGCCGTACTGGATGACCCGGTCCAGTGCATTGCCGAGCGTCTCGCTGTGGCGGGCGACGTAGCCGAGCAGGTCGAAGTTCTCGGGCCGCACCAGCGCCGCGATGCTCAGGCCGATGTGCGGGTCACCGGTGACCTTGGCGGCGGCGTCCCACACCGAGCCGATCTGACTCCTGGCACCCGCGGTATCGAGCTTGTCGAGCTCTTCACGGGTGAGGCCCATCACCTCGAGGACGGCGTCCGCGTCGTGTCCGAGCACCTCGATACCGAGGAGCAGCTGGCGGACGATGGTGGCTGGAGTCGTGACGGAACTCACGGGACGCCTGCAGTGTAAGGCCTCGCATTCTGGCCGACCAGCCCCACGCGCACTGCCTGCGCAAACTCGCGCACAGCGGCAGGGGTGCTCGCGGTCGTCAGTTCACACTCTGGCGCAGCCCCTGTGTGCTCAGGGCGCGGCGCCGCGCATGAAGAAATCGAACATGCCGTCCATACGCGCCGACAGCTCGCCGGCGTCCGGGAACCCCGCGCCCCACTCGATGCAGGCCCGCATCATGATGCCCTCGAGCACCGACGCGAGCTGCTGGGCGTCGACCTCGGTGGTCAGCTCCCCGCGCTGCTGACCCTCGGTGATTACGCGCTCCATCACGCGGGTTCCGGCCTCGGCCGAACTCAGCAGGCCGGGGTCGCGGATCGGGTTGTAGGCGTTGGACAGGGCGATCGCGAACCACAGATCCCGGTCGCGGGTCACCTGCGCCGCAATTGCCCGGAAGTACGTGCGCAGCCGCTTCACGACGGACCCGCCGGCGGTCGCCATCCCCTCCAGCAGGTCCCCAAAACCGTGCAGGGCGCGCTCCATCAGGACCGCGTCCTTCGATGGGTAGTACTTGTAGAAGGTGGGCTGGCTGATGTCGGCCTGGGCGGCGATCTCATCGATCGTGACCGCGCCGTAGCCGCGCTCCGCGACGAGCCGCAGGGTGGCCTCGGCGATCCGCTTGCGCAGCTGGGCCTTCTTGCGCTCGCGCAGGCCGGGCGCGGGCGCGTCGGCGCCGGGCTGCTTGGTGGCGTGACGGGGCATGACGAACATAAACGTATGCGAAACTAAATTTTTAGCTAGACAAAAGTTTTAGTTTCACTAATCTTTTGTGGGTCCACTGAGGGAGAGGTGTGCCGCCATGAACTGGCTAATCCGACATGCGATGTGCGCGATGATGCCCGGTGGCGGCGAGTTGCCGGGCCTCGATGCCGCCGATGCCGCGGACTACACGCGGGCTGTTCGCGCCGAGTCCGACTGGCTGTACTTCCTGGGGCTGGTGCTGGGGGCGATCGTGTTCGCCATCACCCCGCTCATCACGCTGGGCGTGCCGCTGCCCTCGTTCCTGTTGCCGGCGGGCATGCTCGATCGCCACGCGCAGCGCGTGGTCGCCCACCGCTCCTACCTGATCAAGCAGGCGGTCTTCCTCGTGCGACTCAACGCCGGGATGTGCTGGGGGAAGCTCCAGGCCCCGCGCAACGCCCTGGGTCAGACGCTCTACGCTGCCGACTCCGGCAGCTTCAGGGCCGAGTGATGACGAGCGACGGACACATCGCATTTCAGCCCCCCGCGGAGCACGTCGAGCTTGCGGTCGACTACGTCGTGGTCGGCAGCGGCGCCGGCGGCGCGGCCGCCGCAGTGACGCTTGCCCGGGGCGGCGCATCGGTCGCGATCGTGGAGGCGGGCCCGTGGCGCGACCCCGACGACTACCCGAGCTCGGTCTACGGCGCCATGCGCGACATGATGGACAGCTGGGGCGCGACCTTCACGCAGGGCAGGGCGTTTTGGCCGATAGTCCAGGCGCGCCTGGTCGGCGGCACCACGGTGATCAACTCGGCCATCTGCGTGCGCACGCCCGGCGACATCTTCCAGCAGTGGGAGCGCGAGCACGGCGTCGGCGGCGAGGCGATGGCGAAGGCCGTGTGGGAGATCCAGGACGGCATGGAGGGCGAGCTGCACGCGTCGGTCGCGGCACCGGAAGCCAACGGCCGCAACAACCTGCTGGCCAAGCAGGGGGGCGATGCGCTGGGCATCGACAGCCACTACATGACGCGCTACGTGCGCGACTGTGAGGGCAAGGGGCAGTGTCTGCAGGGCTGCAAGGCGGGACACAAGCGCAGCACCAACCTCAACCTGATCCCCGAGGTGCTGCAGCGCGGGGGGCACGTGCTGTCGTGCGCGCCCGTGACTCGCGTGGCCTTCGAGGGGCGTCGGGCGGTCGGCGTCTCCGGGCGCTTCGTGCACCCCCAGTCCCGCAAGCGCGGTGGCGACTTCAAGGTGCGCGCGCGTCGCGGCGTCGTGATCGCCGCGTCGGTCACGCGCAGCGCGAACCTGCTGGCGATGTCCGGGGTCAAGCACGCGCAGCTCGGCGAGCAGTTCCGCGCGCACCCCGGGGCGCCGGTCTTCGGTTGCTACGAAGACGAGGTGGACATGCCCAAGGGCGCCACGCAGGGCTGGGCGTCCCTGTCCTTCCGCGAGGACCCGGGGCTGAAGCTCGAGACGCTCGCGCTGCCGCTCGACATGGTCGCCGGTCGACTGCCCGGGGCGGGCGCGCAGCTCATGGAGCGCCTGCAGGAGTACCGCAACCTGGCGATGTTCGTGCAAGCGACGCGCGCCGAGACCACGGGCAGCGTGCGTCCGGCGGCGCTGGGCCGCACCAGCGTTCGCTACACGTTGAACAAGGCCGACATGACCCGCTTCCGCGAGGGCATGTACAAGGTGGCGCAGATACACATCGCAGCGGGCGCCCACTCGGTGTTGCCCTGCATCAGCGGCATGCCATATCGCCTCGGGCGCGACGAGATCGATCTGTTGAAGGAGGCGCCGCTCGACCCGCGCGCTTACGTCGCGGTGCTCTCGCACCTGTTCGGCGGCTGTGTCATGGGCAGCGACCCTGCGCGCGCGGTCTGCGACGACAACGGCAAGGTCCACGGTCACGATGGGCTGTACGTCGCAGACGCGTCCGTCATCCCGACCAATCTCGGGGTCAATCCCCAGGCGACGATCATGGGCCTGGCCGTACTCTTCGCGCAGCGCATGCTCGAGGAGCCCGCCACCGCCGCGGCGTGACCGGCGCTGCCGCCCGACGCGCGCTGTCCGCCCTGCCTCCGCCGCCTCTGCCGCCTCTGCCGCCTCTGCCGCCTCTGCCGTTGGGTGGGCGCGGCTTGGCGCCGGTCAGCCGGGGCTGCTAGGCTGCCGCGCCATGACTGACGGATACCGCAGCCGCACATCCACCCATGGCCGCAACATGGCCGGCGCCCGCTCGCTGTGGCGCGCCACGGGCATGACCGACGACGACTTCGACAAGCCGATCATCGCCATCGCGAACAGCTTCACCCAGTTCGTGCCCGGCCACGTGCACCTGCACGACGTGGGGCAGCGTGTGAAGAAGGTGATCGACGCATCCGGCGGCTACGGCGTGGAGTTCAACACCATCGCGGTCGATGACGGCATCGCGATGGGCCACGCCGGCATGCTGTACTCGCTGCCGAGTCGCGAGCTGATCGCCGACAGCGTCGAGTACATGGTCAACGCCCACTGCGCCGACGCGATCGTGTGCATCTCCAACTGCGACAAGATCACCCCCGGCATGCTGCTGGCGGCGGTGCGCCTCAACATCCCCACCATCTTCGTGTCGGGTGGCCCGATGGAGGCCGGCAAGGTGACCGGCACCCACGACCGCACAGGCAAGCAGCTCGTGCGCAAGCTCGACCTCATCGACCCGATGATCGCCGCCGGTGACGACAAGGTCAGCGACGAAGAGCTGCTGGAGATGGAGCGCTCCGCCTGTCCGACCTGCGGCTCGTGCTCGGGGATGTTCACCGCCAACAGCATGAACTGCCTCAACGAAGCACTCGGCCTGGGCCTGCCCGGCAACGGCACGCTGCTGGCCACGCATGCGACGCGGTGGGAGCTGTTCGAGCAGGCCGGCAAGCGCATCGTCGAGGCCGCGCGCCAGCACTACCTCGAGGGCAACGACCGCGTGCTGCCGCGCAACATCGCGACGTTCGAGGCGTTCGAGAACGCAATGGTGCTCGACATCGCCATGGGCGGGTCTACGAACACCGTGCTTCATCTGCTTGCTACCGCCGAGGAGGCGGGTGTCGACTTCACCATGAAGGACATCGACCGCCTCTCGCGCAAGGTGCCGAACCTCTGCAAGGTCGCGCCGTCGTCGGACTACCACGTCGAGGACGTCCACCGCGCGGGCGGCATCATGACGATCCTGGGTGAGCTGCGGCGCGCGGGGCTGATCAACGATGCGGTGCATACGATCCACACCGACACGCTCGGTGCGGCGATCGACGACAGCGACCTGCGCAGCGATGCGGTGAGCGATGCTGCAAAGCAGCGGGCCCTGGCGGCACCCGGCGGCGTACGCACGATCGAGGCGTTCTCGCAGGACAAGTACTTCGCCGACGCCGACACGGACGCTGCCAAGGGCTGCATCCGGGATGTCGAGCACGCATACAGCAAGGACGGCGGGCTGGCGGTGCTCTACGGCAACATCGCCGAGGAGGGATGCATCGTGAAGACCGCGGGCGTCGATGCATCGATCCTGAAGTTCAATGGACGCGCCCGGGTCTTCCACTCGCAGGACGCGGCGTGCGACGCGATCCTCGCCGACGAGCTCTCCAGCGGCGACGTGGTCGTCATCGTCTACGAGGGCCCCAAGGGCGGCCCCGGGATGCAGGAGATGCTCTACCCGACCAGCTACATCAAGAGCAAAGGGCTGGGGAAGGTGTGTGCGCTCATCACGGACGGCCGCTTCAGTGGCGGCACCAGCGGGCTGTCCATCGGCCACGCCTCGCCGGAGGCCGCCGAGGGTGGGGCCATCGGTCTGGTCGAGGAGGGCGACCCGATCGAGATCGACATCCCGGCGCGCAGCATCCGGTTGGCCATCGCGGACGACGTGCTGGCCGAGCGGCGCCGCGCGATGGAGGCCCGCGGGGCGGATGCGTTCAAGCCCAACCGCAACCGCAAGGTGTCGCAGGCGCTGCGCGCGTATGCGGCGATGACGACGAGCGCGGCCCGTGGCGCCGTCCGGGACGTCGACCAGCTCGACCGGTGAGCCGGCCGCTCAGGCGGTGTCGGCTGAAGCCGCGGCGGTGTCGATCGCTGCGCGTATGCGGCGTAGCAGCTCGTCGCTCTGGTAGGGCTTGTCGATGCGCTGGGCCTGGCTGATGCCGGAGGCGGCCTCGGCGTCGCCGTATCCGCTCGTGAAGAGCACCGTCGCACTGGGCGACAGCTCGCGGATCCGTTCCCAGGCCTCGAGCCCACCGAGCTTCGGCATCACGAGGTCGAGCAGCACGAGTGCGATGCGGTCGCGGCTGCGCTCGAACCGGTCGACCGCCTGCTGACCGTCGTCCGCGACCACGACCCGGTAGCCGCCATCCTCCAGGATGGTGGTGACCGTCTTGCGCACCATCGGCTCGTCCTCCGCCACGAGGATCGTCTCGCCGCGACCACGCTGCGCCGGCTCCCTGGTCGCCGGGTCGGCGGCAACGGCGGCGGACTCACTCAGTGGCAGGTAGACCCGGAAGGTCGCGCCCACACCGGGTTGGCTCTCCACGTCGAGTACGCCGCCGTGCTGCTGCACAATCGCGTAGGTGGTCGCGAGTCCGAGTCCGGTGCCGTGTCCCGGCAGCTTGGTCGTGAAGAAGGGCTCGAAGATGTGCGGCTTGACCTCGGGGTCGATGCCGTCGCCGTTGTCCGAGACGCTCAGGCAGGCATGGCCGCGGGCGGCGGCGCCGTCTGCGCGCTGGATCTTGTGACCGTCCTCCACACGCGAGGTGAGGACCTCGAGGACTCCACCGTCAGGCATCGCGTCGCGCCCGTTGAGGCAAAGATTGACGATCACCTGGTTGATGTGGGTGGCGTCGGCGCGCACATGCTCTATCGAGGGGTCGGCCTCGAATCGCAGCTCGATGCTCTTCGGTATCAACCTGCGGACCATGGCGAGCGTCTCGCCCACGACCGCGTTGAGGTCCGTGGCCTCGAGCTTCATGTGCTGCCGGCGGCTGAACGTCAGCAGCTTGCGTGTGAGATCCGCGGCGCGCGTGGCGGACTGGTCGATCTGCTCGAGAAACCGGTCGACCTTGTCGGGACTCGCCGTCCGCGCGAGCTCCGCGTTGGCGCGCATCACCAGCAGCAGGTTGTTGAAGTCATGCGCCACGCCACCCGCGAGCTGGCCCACCGCTTCCATCTTCTGCGCCTGGCGCAGCCTGTCCTCGAGCGCGCGGCGCTCGGTCATGTCCCGACTCGTTACGGCGTACGCGACGACCTCGCCATCGCGAAGGACGGGGCCGACACTCGACTCCCAGTAGAACGTCGAGCCGTCATCGGTCACGGACACGGTGTCGTAGCGGTCGGGCTGGCCGCTCGCGAGCACGCGGGTGAAGCAGTCCTTCATCGGCTGGTGGTGCGAGTCCGGGACGAACTCGTAGACGCGCGAGCCCGTCACGTCCTCGACCGTGAGCTGCGGGACAGTCCAGTTGATGAAGAGGACGCGATGCTCGAGGTCGAGCAACATGATGTTGTCGGGCGAGCTGTGGACGAGCGAGTGCACGACGGACTCCGAGCTCAGATCGTGCTGAGACAGATCCATGTCCGTACCGCGTCCCGGTGGCTTCCCCTCGCTCATCGCCTCCCTCGCTGACCGAATCGACAGGGTAGCGCGATGTCGCCACCGATGCCTATGCCCGGTGATCGGCGGCCCGCATTCGCCATGCGGAAGGCCGCACAGGCAGACAAAGCGCCATGCCCGGGCGATATCGCATGCGCTGCAGGCGTCGATGGTGCTCCTGAGCCTGTGCTCGCTGTCGTGCTCGGAGAGCCACCCCGTGGCGGGGCATTCGAGGGGAGGCGCCCGTCGACCGAGCGGCGTCGCCCGGTGATCGCGCCGTCGAGCGGTGACACAAGTCGCCCATAGCGTCACCGCCGGGGCGCACCACCGCCGCGTGCCACGGGCATGCTCACTGAAACCGACCCGCGTGGCGTGGGTCACACATGGAGTGGGCATATGACGAAACGACACTGGATGATCAGGGGCGTGCTCGGGACCCTCAACCTCGTGCTGGCTAGCTCGGTCGCCGCGCAGTCGCCGGATGACCCCGGCGCGTCTCCGCTACCTCCCCAGCAACAGGTTGCGGAGCCCTCGGGCGCTGGCGCGTCCGAAGATACCGCCGGAGTGCCGGCAGTGCGCCAGGCGCCGGCCCAGCCCCTGCCAGGGACGCCGGAGTTCCCGCGGCGCACGCCACCCACCAGCCAGGCAGTTGCCACGATCGTCGTCGACTCGGACTTCGCGCGGCCCAGCCGGCGACGGCTGCAGGAGCCCCGTCCGCGCCCCGACCGTGGGGACCGTGAGGATGTGGAGGAGGAACCGAGCACCACCTTTCACGGCCTGCGCCTCGGCTACATGGCGACGCTGAACTACGACGAGCCGACCGACCCGAACGACATCGACAGCAGCCCCAAGCGCCAGCTCGACCTCAGCAGTCCGCACAATTTCGTTCTGGGCTACGAGATTGCGGAGCGCATCATCGGCGGGGGCTGGCTCGACATCTTGCTGATCGCCAACGGAACCATCGTCGGTCTCGAGCAGAGCAAGTTCATGCCCAACGGCAACCTGCTAGTCGGCTTCGAGTTTCGCAAGTCCTTCCAGGCAGGTGTGGGCATCAATCTCGCGCCCGTGAAGGACAAGCCCGCCCACATGATCCTGGCCGCAGGCTGGACGCCATCCACCGGTGAGCTGCTATTGCCGGTGCACGTGTTCGTGATCCCGGACGTCGACGGCAACCACCGGCTTGGCGCGACCGTCGGAGTGAACTGGGAGATCTAGCAGTCGGCTCAGGCGAAGCTCGCGAGCCAGCGCTCGAGCTGGCGCCGCAGCAGGTGCTGCTCGGCCGGCGGGCAGAAGCCCTGGACGAGCTGGCGGTGGACGATGCCCATCCGCGTGGCGTGAAAGAGCTCAGCGGTCCATTTCGCATGCTCCTCGGGCAGCCCGACCGCGCGCTGCAGCTCACCCGTGGCGGTCGCGAGATACAGCCGCTCGACCCGCTCGATGCAGTCGCCCAGGGGCGTGTCGCTACCGACGTAGCGGAAGTAGAGCGGCAGCACCCACGGCGCGCGCTGCGCGGACTCGAGCATCTGCTGCACCCCGTCGAGGCTGTCCTCGACCCAGTTGGCGAGGCTGTCGGTGCGCGGGCGCCGCTCGAGGTCGGCGAGCTCCGCGCCGAAGTGGTCGGCGACGAAGCGCACGAGGTCCTCTCGCTGGTTGCCGATGTACTTGTAGAGCCACGGGCGGGAGACCGCCGCGCCGCGCGCCACCTTTGCGTAGCTGACGCCATCGATTCCATGCGCGAGTAGCAGTCGGGCCGTGGCCTCGGCTACCGAGCGCATCTTCGCATCCTTGCCGTCCGACGATGTGGGTGCTGCTCCCATGCCCCATGGTCGCAGCGAGGGGCGAAAAGGGAAGGGTGTCCGCGAAGTCCGAGTAGCCGGAGCAAAGAAAGTTCGCCTGCGACCAAACCTTTGGCCCTGACAGGCGTCCTACAGAGCAGGAGGACTCGCCATGCCCACACCCGCCATGCCCCGGCGCACCGCCGCCGCCGTCACGATCACCGCCCTGTCATCCTTCTGGTGGGCCTTCGCCTGTGGTGGGACACTCTCGCACCCGCAATCCGGAGAGGTCCCGGCGGAGGAGACCGAGGCTGCCGCAGACGAGGCGCCGAGCTTCGCCGAGCCGGCCGACCAGGCGTCTAGCGTCCGCCCGCAGGCGTCGGTCGCCGAGCTGGAGGCGCCGCGCCCCGCACCCGTGGCGGCAGCGCCGCCGTCCCGGCCGAAGCCTGACAGCAAAGCCGCGCTCGAAGGTTTGCTCAACGCGCCGACGATGGCGCGGCAGAGCGCTCCCGTGAAGGAACGTCGCGCTCGCCGCGCGCCGGTGCGCAAGATGAAGTCCCGGGCCGCTCGCACGGGCTCTGCCTACGGCATGGGCTCGGCGGGGATTCGCGGGATGTCGGCCGGTGGCGGAGGCAAGGGGCGTCGCCATGCCAGCGGCGGCGCGCTGCGCATGGCCCCGGCGCCGCGCATGAACACCGAGGACTACGCGCACATCAAGGACAACGCCTTCCGGCCCGTCGTCGATCAGCCCCTGTCGACCTTCTCCGTCGACGTGGACACGGCGTCCTACGCCAACATGCGTCGCTTCATCGACCAGGGCGTCAAGCCGCCGGCCGACGCGGTGCGCATCGAGGAGCTCGTCAACTACTTCACCTACACCTACCCCCAGCCGCGCAGCGACGCGCCGTTCTCCGTGTATACGGAGGTCGCGACCGCGCCGTGGAACCCCGACCACACCCTGCTGCACGTCGGTCTCAAGGGCCGCTCGCTGCGCCAGGGGAAGGTGCCTGCGCGCAACCTCGTGTATCTCATCGACGTCTCCGGCTCGATGCGCTCCCAGGACAAGCTGCCGCTGCTCAAGCAGGGGCTGTCGATGCTGGCGCGGCAGATGCGCCGCAAGGACCGGGTCGCGATGGTTGTCTACGCCGGCAGCAGCGGGGTCGTCCTCGAGTCGACGCGCGGCGACCGCCAGGGCGCCATCCTCGGAGCGCTCTCGCGTCTCCAGGCCGGCGGCTCCACCCACGGCTCGGCGGGCATCCAGCTCGCCTACCGCATCGCACAGGACAACTTCATCGAGGGCGGCATCAACCGCGTGGTGCTCGCGACGGACGGCGACTTCAACGTCGGCGTGACGTCGGAGGGCGAGCTCACCCGCCTGATCGAGCGCAAGCGACGCACCGGTGTCTTCCTGACCGTGCTCGGCTTCGGGAGCGGCAATCTCAAGGACTCGCGTATGGAGATGCTCGCCGACAAGGGCAACGGCAACTACGCGTACATCGACTCCGTCGCCGAAGCGCGCAAGGTGCTGGTGCGCGAGGCCGGCAGCACGCTGGTCACGATCGCCAAGGACGTGAAGCTGCAGCTCGAGTTCAACCCAGCGCGGGTGAAGAGCTATCGCCTGATCGGCTACGAAAACCGCGTGCTCGCGGCGCGCGACTTCAACGACGACCGCAAGGACGCCGGAGAGATCGGTGCCGGCCATACGGTGACGGCCCTCTACGAGCTCGTGCCGGCGGACGGCAGCCCCCGCAGCGGCGTCGACCCGCTCAAGTACCAGGCGGCCCGACCGAAGGGGGCCGTGGTGGCGAGCGATGAGCTGCTGACGGTCAAGCTCCGCTACAAGCAGCCCCGGGGCTCGCGCAGCAAGCTGATGTCGACGGTCGTGCGCGACGTCGGCGGGGGTCATGAGCGGGCCAGCGAGGACTTTCGCTGGTCGGCGGCGGTTGCCGGGTTCGGCATGGTGCTGCGCAGCTCACCCCACCGCGGCAGCGCGAGCTTCGAACTCGTGCACGCACTCGCCGAGGGCGCGATCGGCAGCGACCTCTACGGCGACCGTGCCCAGGCCCTGCAGCTGATGCGGCGCGCCGAGCGACTCTAGCAGGTCGGCCGCTGCCTACCTGGCAAGCGGGACGAGGTGCCCGAACGCGAAGTGCCGGTTGCCCCGCATGGGCACGACCCGCACCGCATCGTAGCCGCGCGCCGCGATCGCCTCGGGCACCTTCACGCGCCTGCGCGACAACCTGCCGCGCCCGTCGCGCCTGCGTCCCCTGAAGTCGACGTGGCCCACGACCTCGTCGCCGGAGTAGAAGATCATGCGGTCGCGGTCGTCGTGGTCGACGCTGACATCGATGCGGCGGGCGTGGTGGGTGCGTCCAAGGTCGACGCGTACGCCCAGTGCATCGAGCTTCCGGCCGCCATCGCGGGGCCAGCGCGTCTTGCTCTGCTGCACCTCGGACGCCTGCCCGGCCGAGAGCCGCAGCTCGGCGGCGGGTAGGGCGCCGCCTCGCCAGTACCCGAGCCACGCGCAGCCCATCACCGCGAGCGCCAGGGTGGCTGCGCCGGCCGTTCGCGGAGCGGACGCGGCCCCGGTGGCGGCGGGCGAGGCGCGCAGCTCCCACGCGAGGCTGCCGACGATGAACAGTCCATAGAGGGTCATGCCCACCGACGACATCGAGGTCATCGTGTAGGTGATCGCGCCCTGGGCCGCCGTCGCGATGCCCATCACCTCGACGAACAGCAGGCAGCACAGGCCCACCGTGTCGCGCAGCGGGCGGGTACCGCGCGCGTGCCAGATGACGAGCAGCACGCGGCTGTTGTGGTAGTTGATCTGCGGCGTCGTCAGCGCGAAGAACGCCAGGTACGCCAGCTGCATCGCGGGCTCACTGCCGCCGCGCCTACGCCAGACGACGCGGCCGATCAGCACCAGCAGCAGCAGCCCGATGGCGTGCGTCAGCGGCTTGAGCGCTCCGAGTTGCTCTGCCTTGGCCGGGATGCTCCCGGTGAGCGAGAGCAGCTGCCAGTAGCGCTCGCCACGAAAGATCAGCGCATCGCCGAGACCGACGCGCAGCGAGCTGTACGACTCGGCGCTGCCATGCATCGCGAGGTTGTGTGCGGAGTCGGCGAATGCCTGGCCGCCGAGCTGGAGCAGGGCGCCCCCCACCATGAGGGCCGTTACTCCCGCGGCCGCCGCCACGAAGCGCCGCGCCGGCACGCCGATACGGCGCTCGCGCATCGCGTCGCGTGCGAACATCACCAGCGGCGCGAAGAAGAAGATGGCGGGGAAGATGCGGCTCAGGGCGGCGTAGGCGAGCAGTCCACCGGCCCACGCGCTGCGTCCACGGTGCAGGCAGCACATCGCCGCGATGCACGCCGCGAGCCAGTCGAAGCGCAGCAGGGCCTGACCGAGCACCGGCCAGCGTCCGCTGAGCGTGGTCGTCATGAACAGGAGCCCAAGCAGCATCGCCTCGAGCCCGAACGTGCGCCACACGAGTCCGAAGGCCAGCAGCATCAACACCGTGTCGATCGACGTGATCCACTTCAGGTGCTCCACGGGCGTCAGCTTCGAGAACATGCCGCCCACGAGCGTCCACGTGGGCGGTGGGTTGTAGCCGTGGTCCTTGAAGAAGTAGCCCAGTGTCGAGGCGCCCTTCATGCGCACGACGTAGTCGGCGTCGTGCTTGAAGGCTGCCCAGCGCGCCTCGGTGAAGCGCGCTCGCAGCTCGGCGGTGTCGGCCATGAGGGTGGCGCGCGACTTCGTCTTGTAGTCGTGGAGGTCGCGCACGCTGCGGATGCCGCGCAGCCGGCCCTGGTTGTCCTCGTCGGCCAACAGGATGGCGCGGTACAGCTCGTAGTAGCCGAGCTCGTCGAAGTACTTCGAGTTCAGGTAGTAGTAGGTGATGTCGTAGTAGTCGCCGACCTCGGTAAACGCGGCGCTGTCGTAGCGGTAGTAGTTGAGCGCACCCGCGACGCACGCGAGGGCGAGCAGGTAGATACGAGCCTGCCGCAGCCGCGTGCCGGCCGCGGGTTGCAGGCCGCGCCACAGCACGTAGCCAATGCCGAAGATGGCCAGCCACGCGCGCTGCTCGATCGCGTCGCCGCGGGCCGCGCTCGGGATCAGCGTGCCGAGCGCGATGCCGAAGCCGGCCAGCGACGCGATGCCGAGCAGCCAGCGTCCGATGTTCGCCGAGGTGTGCTGCCCCGCGGCGGTCCCGATCCTGGCGGACGCGTCCGACTCGTCCGGTACCTCGGCCTCGCCGGGCACCTAGCCCTCCTCGGGCATCGGCGGCAGCGCATCCACCCAGCCCGCGTCCGCGTCCGGGAAGGCGTCGGCGTAGGGTACGTACGGCTTGATGTCGAGCACCGGCGTACCGTCCACGAGGTCGAGCCGCTCGAGCTCGAGCTGCGCGCCGCTCACGGACAGCAGGCGGGCGGCGGACAGGCCGATGGGGTTGGGGCGGTGCGGCGCACGGGTCGACAGCAGGCCGCGCTTCACGTCGGGGCTGCGCGGGGGCGCGACCAGCGCATTCCAGCCGCGGTTGAGGTGGAGGTAGCTGAGGATCCAGACGTAGTCGAAGCCATCGAGGTCCTGCAGCGCCTGCGCGGGCACGTGGTCGGTGAGCAGCTCGATGCGGACGCGCTCGTCGGGCCGGCGCTTCGCGTGTGCCTCCAGCACCGCCTGGCGCGGCGTGCCGTACCGCTCGGTGTGCGGGGACCGGACGAAGCCGATGGGGCGCAGCACGATCTCCCCGGGGGGCGTGGCCGCGCCGGTGTAGTTCTTGGTGGGGAGGTTGCGCGGCACGGGTCGACCTTGCCGGCTCCATACCATACCGGTAGATCGTGCTCCACGCCGCCATGACGGACTTCTCCAGGCCGGTCGAAGAGATCACGCTGGACGTGCCACCCGAGCACGCCGGGCCCCGCATCGACAGCTACCTCGCGCGTCGCATGAAGTGGCGCTCGCGCGGGCACTTCATCGCGCTGTTCGAGGACGGCGACGTGCGCGTAGGCGGTCGCGTGGTCAAGAAGTCCTATCAGGTGCGCGCCGGCGACCGCATCAGCATCCGGCTGCCCGAGAGCTACCGCGAACAGTTCGACTACGCGTCGGTGCCGCTGTCGATTCTGCACGAGGACGACGACCTCGTGGTCGTGAACAAGGACGGCGCCACGGCGGTGCAGCCGACCGGCCGCTACATCCACGACAACCTGCTCTACCGCCTTCGCTACCACTACCGTGACGAGCTGGGCATGCCGGAGGTGGAGCCCGCAATCGTGCACCGCCTCGACCGCGAGACCAGCGGCGTCATCGTGTTCGCCAAGCGGCCCGACGTCGCGACCACGCTCGCGCGGCAGTTCGCCGAGCGCCGCACGCGCAAGGAGTACCTCGCGGTCGTGCACGGCTCGCCCGACGACAGCGGCCGGGTGGAGGTGCCGCTGCTGTCGACGCCGGACCGCCATGTGATCGTCGACCCGGCGGGGCGCTCTGCGCTCACGGAGTACACCTGCGAGCAGCGCGCGCGCGGGTTGTCGCTGCTCGCGGTGCGCATCCACACGGGCCGCCAGCACCAGATCCGCGTGCACCTCGCCCACATCGGCTGTCCGATCGTCTGCGACGACCTCTACGGCGTTGCGGCCGACCGCTCCGACGAGCGCTTCCCCGGGCGGCAGCTGCTGCATGCCCGGCGTCTCACGCTGCGGCACCCCGATGGGCGCGAGCTCACCTTCGAGGCGCCGCCGCCGGCCGACATGGCCACTGTGATCGACGCCGCGGGCTGACTTGCCCGACGCCGCGCGCGGATGCACGCTGCGGCCATGTCCGCCGAGCTGTTGCCGCCGCTGGCCGCCGTCGCACTCTGCGTGCTCTTCGCGTGGGGCTTCGCGCGCGCGTCCGGCGACAGGTCGGGCGTCGATCCGTGGCAGCTGGCGGTCGGCTGCGTTATCGTCGCGACCCTCGTGTCCTGGTACACGGGCGGTTCGGGCGGCTGAGCGCCCACGGGAGACAACCATGATGCGCATGTGTGGGTGGATGGGCTTGGCCGCGGTGGTCGCACTTGGGGGCTGCGGCGACGACGCCGCGACGTCGACGGGCGACGCGGGGCCGGACGGGGGCGCGGCCCAGGGTGGTGGCGAGCCGCCGTCGGAGCTCGCGCTCGGCACCTTCAACACCGGCCTCGTCGCCGTGGTGAAAGGCGTCGACGACCGGCGACCCCTGATCGAGCAGGCGATCGCCGACTCGCCCCTCGACGTGCTGTGCCTGCAGGAGCTCTTCAGCCCGATCGTCAGCGCGGACTTCGCCGAGTCGCTGAGCGACACCTTCCCCCACAGCCACCACTCCGCGCTCGGGGACGCGGCGGTCGGCAACGGGCTGCTCATCCTCTCGCGGTATCCGCTCGACAACACCCAGGCGCTGCTCTTCGAGGCAGCCGACCCGTCGGGGCTGACCGACCGCATGGTCATCGCTGCGGACGTCGTGCTGGGCGATGCGCGTCTCCACGTCATGTGCTCGCACCTGGTGGCCGGTCTCGACGCGGACAGCGCGATGCTGCGCGCCGACGAGATCGACGAGGTCGCGGCCTTCGCCCAGGCGCAGGGCTACCTCGAGGGCCCGAGCGTGCTGCTCGGCGACTTCAACATGGGTCCCGACCCGGTCGGCAGCTGCACCGACGCCAGTGATCCACCGTGCCTCGCGCCGGATGAGGCGGGCTACGCGAAGATGCTCGAGACGTTCGACGATGCGGCGGCCGACCTCGGCGCCTGCACGCAGTGTCGCGACGCCTTCCTGCCGCTGCAGGTGCTCACGAGCTATGTGGACGAGCCGGACCAGCGCATCGACCATTGCTTCACGCGCGAGCTCGGAGCGTGGTCCGCAACCGGTGCGCAGGTGATCTTCGACGAAGCCATCGCCGTCGAGCTCACAGCATCCGACGGCAGCGTGGAGGTACTGACCACGCTCTCGGATCACTTCGGCGTGCGCTGCGACCTCGCGTACGTGCCCTGACAGTGCGCCGTGACGCCGCGCCGTGACGCGGCTCCCGCCGCGGTCAGGTGCAGGTCTTGACGCAGCCCTTGGTCATGCCGGCCTGCATGCAGGTCGAGCCCATGAGATTGGGGCAGGTGTCGTCGGCCTCGCAGGCGGGGGGCAGGAAGCCCGCGATCCCGTCCTCGCCGCAGAATTTGGCGCCGCCCATCATCACGGCGTCGTTCATGCCGCACGTGAACGCCTCGCACTCGCCGCCGGCAGCGCCGCCGCCCGCGCCGCCGCTGCCGCCGCCTCCGACCGCGGCGGTTCCGGCGCCCGGAGCGGTCTTGTTGTAGTTCTGCTCGGCGCCCTCGGCTTCGCAGCCGGTTGCGAGCGTGAGCGCGGCCACGGCCACGATCGAGATGACGAGTTGCTTCATCTGAAAATCCTGACGCACGAAGAGCTATGTATGGGCTGTTGGGGAATGCTGCAATTGCATTGTGCTTTCGCATCGGGCTTTGGCTCTGGCTGTTCGACCGCAACGTAAAATTCCTGCACGAAACCGGGTCGGTTTGACCCGGCCTGGATCCGCGCCTACACCGGAGGCATGTCGCGAAGCATCCCCGTATTGGCCCTGGTCGCGTGCCTGACGGCGGCGTCGGCCCACGCACAGCAGCCGGCTGCGGAGCCCGCCGCCCCGGCCGAGGAGCCCGCCGAGCCCGCATCCGGCGATGCGGCCCCCGGGCCTGCGGGGTCGCCCGAGACGCCGCAGGCGCCCGCCGAGCAGCCCCCGCCGCCCGCGCCATCGACCGCTCCGCGGGCCGAGCCGGCCCCGCCGCCGGTGCGCGACTTCCCCGTGCCGCACAACACCCCTCCGCCGAAGCCCGACTTCGATGCGCCCCGCTTCCCCGATCGCAACTCGCCGGGTCGCCACAGCGTCGAGACGGGCTTCCACCTCGGCGTGCCCGTCTTCCTGACGGCGGACTCCGACGTGGACCCTGGCTTCGCCATGGGAGGTCGCATCGGCTTCGTCGCGGGCTTCGTGGTGCCCGAATTCGGCATCGCCTGGCAGGGCAATTCGGTCGACGGGGAGGACACGCTCGACGCCATGATGCTGAGCTTCGGCGCGCGCCTGAGGATGAACAACAGTTCCTCAGTTACTCCTTTCATTTCAGGTGCTTTCGACATGAACTTCTGGCACTTCACAGGTTCTGATGAGCTGGTCTGTCGGAACTACTGCGAGGTCCGGGAGGACTACGGGTTCAGCCCGGGGGTGAGCGGCGTGGCCGGCCTGGCCCTGTCGCTGTCGCCCCGCGTGTCGTTCGATGTCGGGCTGCGGGTGGCTGCGACGTTCGCCGCTGGCATCCTCGACGAGGCCGAGCTCTGGCTCACGCCCCAGGTCGGCCTGGGCTTCTACTACCGCTAGCCCCGCTGGCACCCCCCGGGTGCCGGGCTGACTCGCCGAGGCTCGCCGTTTGGTGACGCGTGCGGGTGGCAAAGTTCCGACCGTCTCGCCGGTCACCCCCCACTGGGCTGGGTGAGATGTCGATCGTTTCCGTAGATTCAGCCGAGTTCGAGCCCCCCGAGTCCGCGGACGCGGCGGACGCGGACGAGTTTTCCGAGGGTTTCTTCGCCACCGACTCCCTGGCGCCGGTCGAGAGCGAGTGGGAGCCCGACCCCATCCCCTCGATGGCGGTGGGGTCGCGCCGGGCGATGCACGCCACGCTCGGCCTGCTGGGGCTCTCGGTGCTCGGCATCGGTGGGTTCCTGTTCTACGCGCGCGTTCTGATGCCGACTCCGGTCGCGCTCGGGGCCGCGGTCGCGCAGCCGCCGGGCGCATACAACATGCCGATGGAGGCGCGGCTCGAGGCGATTGCGCCGGCGGTGCCCGTGCCAGTTGCCGAGCCGGTGCCCGCGGCAGTCGCCGAGACGGTCATCGAGCCATCGCCGGTCGAACCTGCCGAGATCGCCGCCGCCGAGCCGGCCGAGGTCGCACCGGCGGTCGCTCCGAAGGCGCCTGCGAAGAGGGTCAAGCCTGCGAAGAAGGCGCGACCTGCGCAGCGCCGACGGGCCAGCGGGGGGCTCGCCAGCCGGGCCCATGCCAGCCTCAACCGCGGGGACTTCCGCGCCGCCGCGAAGTTCGCCGAGCGCGCGGTCATGCAGCGCCCGGAGCGCTCCGGCAACTGGATCGTCCTGGCCGCGGCCCGCGATGCCCTGGGTGACGACCGCGGTGCCAAGCGCGCCTACCGGATGTGCACCGAGCAGGCGATGGACAGCGGCGTCGCCGCCTGCCGCGCCCTGCGCCGCTAGCCCCGCCCACGGCACCGGCAGTCGAGGGGTCCCGATCGGGCGCTGCTCTCTTTTGCGAGCCGCGGCCCTTCCCACCTTGATTGTGACACCAAGAGCTGTTACATCAATAAGTGACAGGGTGTTGGGTCGCGCTGCATCGGCGCGCCGGGTCGTTGGGAGGCCGCTATGAGCGACGAGGAACGTGAAAAGATCATGCGCGAGGTGCGGGCCAAGGCGAAGGCGCGCGTCGCCCGCCGGGTGGGCTTCATGTGGCACGCGGCCGTCTTCGCGATGGCCCAGGTCGCGATGTTCGCGATCAACATGAACTACTCGCCCGACACGACCTGGTTTGTGTGGCCGCTCGCGGGTTGGGGCGCTGCGCTGCTCATGCACGCGTTCGCGACCTTCCAGGGTCAGGGCATGAACGAGGACATGGTCGAGGCGGAGATCGAGCGAGAGCTCCGCAAGCGCGGCATCGCCGGCTAGCTCACGCGCCAGCAGGCATGCAATCCGTGTCGTCGCGCCACGCATGTCGGGCGCGCTGCGCCTGTGCACCTGCTCGCTACGCGTCCAGTTCGAAGACGTCGCCCTCGGCCGCGGCCGTCGTTTTGCGCCATCTCGCCCCCTCGTCACCGGTTCGGCGTGCCCCGGATCGCCGCAGGGCGCAGGGTGGGGCGGCGCGCGGCGATCACGGTAGCGCGGATGCGGCGCGCGATGCTCGCATCTTGGCCTCGCGGCGGCTCAGGCTTGCTCGGGAGCGGAGCCGCTACGCGAGACCTCGAAGGCCGCGCGCTCGACCCGGCACGCGCCGCGTGACACGCGCGTGGCCAGCGCCTGCACGCGAATGGCCGTCCTCGAGACGCCCCAGGCGAAGCGCTCGACGCCCGAGGCGCCGTGGCCGACACCGCGCGCGCAGCCGTCGAGCCATGCCCTCAGTGGGGCCGGCGTATGCTCGGTCAGCGCGTCCATCATGCCGCGGCACCCGCCGTGCCCGCCGTTGAAGCCTCCCAGATCGGCGCCGTCAGTCGCGCCCACAGGGCCTGCAGGCCGGCGCGCGCCGAGCGGTCCGCAGACGCGGCGGGCGGGGGCGTGGAGTGGATGCGCGTCAGCATGCGGTAGCCATCGGCGCGGTTGTGCTTCTCGATGGCGAGGATGGGTGCCGAGTGGAAGAGACCGCGCGTGCCTTCGACGGCGAGGCGCTCACCGAGGCGCAGATCGCCCGAGGTGCGCCACTGTCCCGTCTCCTCGTCGAGCCGGGCCGAGCCGATCACCTGGCCGCCCCGGGCCTCGTGGAAGCTGACGGGCGCACCGGTGCGCCGGTTGCGGGCGGCCACGCAGATACCTTCGATCACGTGGAACTCCCAGCAGCGGGTCAGCACGACGATGTGTGGTGTGGGGTCCGTCATCTGTGTTCCTCCCTGGAGACTGTGCCTCCAAACGATGAATCATTAGTAACTGTGACAGCGCGTGCTGTCAAATGGAAAATGTGTGTATCGACCGACACCGTCCCTTGATCGTCGCCAGGAGACTGCTAGGTTGCCACCTGTCCGACCGGTCGGTCGGTCACGCAAGATGATGAAATCCCTCACAAATGCTGTCAGCACGTCGGAGCTAGACAGCCGAGGGCGCATCATTGACGTGTCCGCGCCACTGTTCGCCTCGCGCGGGTTCGCAGGGGTGGGGATGCGGCAGGTGGCTGCGGAGACCGGGCTGAGCAAGTCCGCGCTCTTCCACCACTTCACCACGAAGCTGCGGCTCTACGGCGCCGTGCTCGAGTCTTGCCTGGGCGACATCGACCGCCGCATCCGCTCCGCCGAGCTACCCGACGCCGACCCGCTCGAGCAGGTCGACGCCTACGTGGGCGCGTACGTCGAGGCGCTGGCGAGCAAGCCGCACTACGGCCACCTGCTCATGCGCGGCCTGATCGAGGGCGAGCCGCTCGAGCCCGAGGACGAGGCGCGCAACAACGCCATCACGTCGGGGCTGGTCGAGCTCTTCGGCGAGCTGCTGCGCGGCGGCATGGACGGCGGCCGCTTCCGGCGCGTGCCGATCGATCAGGCCATCCAGACCCTGATCGGCGTCGTCACGTTTCACTTCTCCTCGGGGGAGTTTGGCGAGCACCTCGTCGGTGGCTCGCTGTTTTCGCCGCAGCAGGTGGAGCGACGCAAGAAGCACGTCATCCACGTGATGCGAGAGATGTTGCGGCTGGATGCCTGAATGAATTCGGACCGCGCTGCGGGCCGCGTGACCGAGAAAGAGGATGCGATGGACAAGTTGATGCAAGACCAGCGGCGCGACGTGAAGGGCTTCGAGCTGATCGATTTCCAGGACGACGCGGACATCGAGCGCATGCGCAACATGTTGAGCGTCGACACGCCGACGACGGTCAACTGGAACGACTGGGAGTACGGCAGCGAGGTGCAGGAGCTGCGCGCGCTCTACGAGAAGGGCAAGCGCAACCAGTGGAACGCAAGCGACGACATCCAGTGGGACCAGCCCGTCTCGAAGGACGAGTGGCTCGGCGACCCCATCATCTCCATGCTCTCGCAGACGGTGAAGCTGCTCGGCAAGGACGAGGCGACGCAGAAGGCCGCCATGTTCGACGAGATGAACTACATCGTCTCGCAGTTGCTCCATGGTGAGCAGGCGGCGCTGCAGATCTGCGGTCAGCTCACCAACGAGTGCCCGACCACCGACGAGAAGTACTACGCGGCTCAGCAGACCGCCGACGAGGCCCGCCACGCCGAGGTGATGGCCCGCTTCCTCTCCGAGAAGATGGGGACCATCTATCCGGTCAGTCCGGTCACGAAGGACCTGCTGGACCGGCTGCTCGCGGCGAAGGGCTACCACAAGAAGGCGCTGGGCATGCAGACGCTCTTCGAGGGCATCGCCATGGGCATCCTCGACCTGATGTCGACGAACCTCCAGAACCCGCTGTTCCAGGACATCACGCAGCGCGTCAAGATCGACGAGGCGCGACACGCGGCCTTCGGTGTGCTGACGATGCGTCGCGCTGTCCAGGAGATCAGCGAGGAGGATCGCGCGGAGCTCGAGGACTGGGCGTTCTGCATCCTCGAGGCCCTCAACGCGAACCAGCAGATGGCGATGATGCGCGTGCTTGGTCCCAAGTACGGCGTCGACCCGGACATGTTCATCGAGTACGTCGTCAAGGGCGAGAACTGGGCGGCGATGAACAGCATGCTCTACATGCACACCGTCATGCCCAACCTCAAGCGCCTGGGCCTGATGACCGAGCGCACCGAGGCGAAGTACCGCGAGGTCGGCATCTGGTTCGACGCCGAGGCCGCCTGACGCGCGCCGAGTAGGCCCCGGCGTACATGAGCGCGCCTCCCGCGCCCCCCGGTGGCCCCGCGGCACTCGCATCTGGTGAACCGACCGGGTTAGGGTGCCGCCATGGCGCAGTCAGGCGCACCCGGGAGCAGCCCCGCGATGCCCAGGACCCCGGTGGCCTGGGCCGTGGGGCTGTGCGCGTTGGGGGTGCTGCTGATCTCCCGGGGCACTCCACTGTGGTGGTTTGGCGGCGCGTGCCTGGTTTCGGCCGCCGCGTTGCTGCACCAGGGCCTGTCCTCGCAGATCGATGAGCTGCTGCGGCGTGCGTCGAGGCCTCGCCGCATTCTTGGCCGCGAGCGCATCCCCTCGGGCGTCGCCCTCGAGACGCTCTACCTGGGCTTCATCGTGTACGTGGGCGCCGTGATGATGGCGGACCTGTGGCACGGCGAGCGACCGGTCAGCTACGACCACACCGTCCACTACTACAAGGCGTGGCAGCTGCATCAGCACCTGCTGCCGGAGGGCAACCTCTACGGCTGGAGCCATCGTATGTTTGCGGGCTACCCGGTCAACTACCTCTACCCGTTCGGCACCGACCTCTGGGTCAACCTGGTGCACGCAGCGGGCTTCGGCCTGCTGAGCTTCAGTCGAGCGTACGGTCTCGCCTTCGCGCTGATGCACGTCTTCACGGGCGTCGCGGGCTACCGCTTCGGTCGTGTCCTCGGCGGTCCCCACGTGGGCGTGATCACCGGGCTGCTCCTGCTGACGGACCTCTCCGAGTTCCGCCACGGTGGCTGGGCGTACACGGTGGTCTACGGCGTGTGGCCGCAGGCGCTGAGCCTGGTGCTCGTGCTGCTGGGGCTGTGTCACCTACCGGCGATCTTCGAGCAGCGGCGCCTCGCCCCCATCGGTGCGTTTGGCTTCTGGATCGGTCTGTCGATCCTGACGCATCCCATGGTGCTGGTCTTCCTCGGCATGCTGGCGGCCGTCTGCGCGATCGCGGCCGTCTTTGCCGATGGCGTCAAGGCCGCCACGGGCCTCGCACGGCTCGCCCTCGCGTACGTCGTGGCGCTGCTCGTCGCATGCGCGTGGCTGATGCCGTTCATGGCGACGCGCAGCCAGACGATGCCGATGGGCGTGTGGTGGGACTCGACCTACGAGATGGGTCGCGGGCTGCTCGAGCTGACCGCGCTGCCGGGCACGCGCGGCTACGTGCTCGCGTTCGCCCTGTGTGCGCTGCTGCTGCTGCTACGCACCCGCCGCTTTACGCATCTCTTCGTCGCGCTGACCGCGATCGCCATCCCGGTGGTGTCGAGCAGCACCTTCATCGACGAGTTTCGTCTGCCCATGCTCAGCGAGGCCTTCACCAAGGTGCAGTTCCTGCGCATGTCGACGATGGTGAAGCCGTTCTGGTTTGCGCTCGCGGCCTACTTTGCGGTGGCGCTGCTGCGTCATGCGCCGCGCCTGCTGATCGCCAGGGATAGCGACCCACCCGCGCGGCGGCCGCTGCTGCACACCGGGGCCTTTGCGATGGTCGTCGGGCTGCTCGTGTTGCCGGTGCTCGTGCCGGCGTTCCAGATCGGGTGGACCACACACGTCGCCAAGTCGCTGCGCACCGTGCACGACAGGCAGCTGCAGGAGGAGCGCGGCGAGCTCGAGAAGTGGCTGCGCGACAACCTCCCCGACCCCGCGGACGTCGGGCACTACCGGCTGGGCATCTTCACCGGGCACAACCACGACCTCTTCGACCTGGCGGCGGAGCTGGACGTGCCGATCTTCAAGCGCGGCTTCACGCCGTGCTCGAACTTCGTCTACAAGATGCGCGAGCCGGTCAACCCCGTGATGCAGGCGGTCAACCTGCGCTACGTGATCTCCAAGGTGCCGCTGACGCCGGACGACTTCGAGCGCCTCGCGCAGTTCGGTCGCTACAAGGTCTACCGCTACCTGCACTTCCAGCCGCAGCCGTTCGAGGTCATAGGCGGCGAAGCGGACGTCACCCTGCGCCGCTTCTCCGATGAGGAAATTCTGCTGGACGTGGGCCCCGGAGGCCACGGCAAGCTCCGACTCTCGGTGTCCTGGTTTTCGCGCTGGAAGGCCTACCGCGATGGGCAGCCGGTGAAGATTTCGACCACCTACCTGAACGCCGAGCCCGACGCGACCGGCTTCATCACGGTGCCGATCGCGCCGGGCAAGTATCGCTTCGCCTTCGAGCGTGAGCCCGTCGACCAGCTCGCGCTGCCGGTGGGACTGTTCGGTATCCTGCTGTCGCTCGGGCTCGTGCTCGTGGACCGGCGACGCCCCGCCTGGGTTGCGAAGCTGCACGACCTGGCCGACCGCCTGTCGGCACCGGAGCTGTCGCGCGGCCGGACGCTGGCGCTCGGCGTTGCGGTCGTCGCGGTCGTCGTCGGCGCGGTGGCGGTGGCGAGCTGGCGGCCTCCCATCGAGCTCGATGGGGAGCTGAAGGACACGGTCGTGCGGCGGGTGCGCTACGACTTCCTCGAGAACCTCGGCGAGGCGCGGGCGTGGATCAACTACAAGGATCGGCGCCGTCAGTGTCGGCGCATCGCGGATCGCTTCATCTGCCGTGACGATGCGGGCAACCTCGACATCACGAAGTATGTCGCCTCGAGCCCCGCCACGATCGAGGAGTACCGCATGGAGCGCTGCATCCGCGCTCGCCCCGAGGAGGGCGCCCGGCTGCGCATCGAGTATTCGAACGTGCCGCGGGGGCATGCCCTCGTCGGCTACTACGGCGTCGAGTTCGAGGGGCGCCTGCTGAAACGGTCGCGCCCGGTCGAATTCGCGATCAACGTCGATGGTCGCACCGTGTACCGCGAGGACACGGAGAAGGACGACAAGATGCACTGGTTCCGCGTGCCGGTGTCCCAGGTCGGTGGCGAGAGCGCGCGCGTGCGCTTCAGCGTACGCGCACCCAACGTCCGCAAGCGCTGGCTTTGCTTCCACGCGCAGATGGTCGACCTCTAGCTGGTCGGTGCGATTGCCAAACGCGACGGCCCATGGAAGACCCGATCGCGGAGGCGGCGACCGACCATGGACTTCGAGCAGAGTGAAGAGCACCAAATGCTGCAGCAGCTGGTGGCGCGGTTCGTGGCGGACGAGCTGCTGCCCCTCGAGCCGGCGCTGCTCGAGCGCGAGTCGCGGGGGCAGGGCGCCTACCTGAACGACGAGGAGACGGCGCGGCTCGATGCACGCTCGTCCGAGCTCGGGCTGTGGGGGCTCGACGCGCCGCAGGACGTCGGCGGCTCGGACCTGCCGCTGCTCGCGATGGTCGGGGTCAACGAGGAGATGGGCAAGGCGTGCGCCGACTACCACCTGCCGCCCGACTCGCCGAACCTGCGCATGCTGGCGGCGACGGTCAACGACGATCAGCGCGAGCGCTACCTCGCACCCTACGTGAGCGAGGGGACGGTGTCGGCCATCGGCATCTCCGAGCCGGGTGCGGGGGCGGACCCGTCGGCGATGCAGACGCGTGCGGTGCGCGACGGCGAGGGCTGGCTGATCAACGGTCGGAAGATCTGGGTGACGCGCGCTGCCGCCGCCGACTTCACCATCCTCATGGCGGTCACCGACCCCGACAAGGGCGCCCGCGGGGGCATCACCGCGTTCCTGGTCGACAAGGACACACCCGGTTTCAACGTGGTGCGACCGATCCCGATGATCGGCGGTCACATCACCTACGAGATCGAGCTCGAGGACATGCGCCTCTCCGATGCCCAGGTGCTGGGCGAGGTGGGCAAGGGCTTTGCGCCGATGCAGCTTCGTCTGACCACGCGGCGGTTGCAGATGGCGACGTGGTGCATCGGGATGGCGCAGCGCGCGCTCGACATGATGTGCGAGTACGCCGACCAGCGCGTGACGTTCGGCAAGCCGCTCGCCGAGCGACAGACGATCCAGAACTGGGCGGCCGACGCGGCCATGGGCATCCATGCGTGCCGCTTGATGGTGCAGCACGCGGCCTGGAAGTCGGACCAGGGCAAGTCGGTGCGCACGGAAATTTCGATGGCGAAGGTGCAGGCGACGGAGCTGGCATGGCAAGTCATCGACCACGCGATGCAGGCGTTCGGCGCGATGGGGATGACGAAGGAGATGCCGCTGCAGCTGATGGCAGCGCAGGTGCGCAACATGCGCATCTACGACGGCCCCTCCGAGGTGCACCGCTGGGTGGTTGCGCGGTCGCTGATGAACGCGGGGCGCTAGGGGTGGGACGGATCGCCGCTCCGGGCGGTGGGATCGATGAAGGAGACGGGGGCTGGGGGTGGTCCGCCGTGCTCAAACATCCGGCGGCGGGGGTGGGTAGGCGTGGAGGCGGCTGAACGGGGCGGGGGGCGGCAAGCCCACGGCCGGAGCGCTCAGCTTGCAGATTGCGGCGCTGGCGAATCACCGCAAGCTCATCTCGCGCCGCGGCAAGCTTCGCTCGTCGCTCGCGCCAGCCGCGCTCGTGGTGGCTGCTCGCGCGGCGGCTGTCACTCGCGACGTCCGGCCGTGGGCTTGCCGCCCCCCGCACCTCGCGTCGTGCCAGCGGGCGACCACGGCCAACGCTACCCGACAACCCGCCGCCAGCTGATAGGCACGACGCTGACGCTCGCTCCCCCAACACAACACGCTTCGCGCCGGGGACCCTGCACAACGCGAGGAGGGTGGGGGTGGTCCGCCGCGCGCAGTTCCGGCTTCGCTGCCGTACGTCGCGAGCGCTGCGCCAGCGTCTCAGCTGCAGCGGCGGTCCGGGGAAGCTCTGCGATCCCGGACTTCGTCAACTCAGCACCACGAGGACGGCGCCAGTGAACGAGGATGCGGCCAACCCACCCCCGGCGCCGGATGTTTGAGCACGGCGGACTACCCCCACCCTCCGATCCTGTTCACGATCCTCTCACGATCCTCTCACGATCCTCTCACGATCCCGCCGCCCGCCCCCTACTGCCCCGCGCGCTCCGCGATCACCGCCACCAGCACCGCGCGTGCCGCCGCGTGATCCAGGCCGACCAGCAGGTCGAGGTTGCCCTCCAGGTTGCCCATGCCGTGGGCGACCAGTGCGCCGCGTGAGATGGGCGAGGGGAGGGTGCCGCGGTGGACCGCCTGTAGCAGTCGCTTCAGGTCCTCGAGACCGACCGCCGTGAGTCCGCGTTTGAGCACGACGGTACGCTCACACGCCGTCGCAGCCCGGGCAAGACCGTCTGCTCAGGCGGCGTGCTCCTCCGCGCTCGGTCCGGCCGGCGGCGGCACCGATGGCCTGCGGTCGGGCGAGTCGTTGGCCGCCACACCGCGCCGCGCGAGGTCCGCCGCCTCGGCCTCCGTGAACGCGTAATGGACGCGCGTGCCGAGGAGCTGATCAAACCACGGGTGCGTCACCCCCCAGTTCGCATCTTGGTTCTTGCCCATGTGGTGGTCGTAGTGCCAGGTCAGGTGCTCGCGCGCCCACGCGGGGTCCCGGTGCGAGCGTCCGTGCTTGTACATGTACTCGGCCGCGGTGAAGAGCAGGGTGGCGACGAAGAGCGGCGCCCACGGCGCCAGCGGCAGGTGCGCCACCACCATGAGCGCGATGCCGAGGGCCTCCTTGCCCTGGGCGTGCCAGCCGAAGACCGAGCGCTCGTAGCTCGGGTCGATGTGGTCGTGGCGGCGGCAGTTTCTGTGGTGCTCGCCCCAGTGGAAGTTCCACATGCTCGTCTTCTTCTTGCCGACGCCGTGCAGCAGGTAGCGATGCGCCACCCACTCGATCGCGTTTGCGTACAGCAGAGCGAGCGGTATGGACAACAGTGCGAAGATGTATGCCGGAAGATTGGACACGGTGCTTCTCTATTCAAGGTAGTGCGCGCCGGTGACCTGTCCAGCCGACGACCCTCAAATTACCGCATGCTGACAACCGACTGACCGGCCGGTGCGTACGGCACCCTGACGACGCTCTGATACGCTCGCGCGCATGACCTCGACCGACCCACGCAGGCACGCACCTGCAGCACAGCGCAACCGCGGACCGATCCTCGACGTGCTGCGCACGCTGGTGCCGACGTCCGGCGACTGGCTCGAGGTCGCGAGTGGGACGGGGGAGCACACCGCGCACTTCGCCGCCGCATTCCCCGCGCTGCGCTTCCAGCCGACCGACTTCGATCCGGCGGCGCTCGCCAGCATCGACGGGTGGGCGGCCGACGCGGGGCTGACCAACGTGGCGCCCGCGCGACGGCTCGATGCGTCGAGCGACACGTGGCCGGTGGATGCGGTCGACGTCATCTACAACGCCAACATGATCCACATCTCGCCCTGGGCCTGCTGTCTGGGGCTGCTGCGCGGGGCTGCGCGCCATCTGCGGCCCGGCGGGCTGCTGATCACCTACGGCCCCTACCGCATCGGCGGCGCGCACACGGCACCGAGCAACGAGGCGTTCGACGCGAGCCTGCGGCAGCGCGATCCGAGCTGGGGCGTGCGCGATCTGGAGGCCGTGCTCGAGGCGGCCGAATCGCAGGGCCTGAAGCTCGCTGCGCGCCACGCGATGCCGGCCAACAACCAGCTGCTCGTGCTCGGCCTGGCAGCGCCCTAGGGGCCGTCGTGCAGAGCACGGTTGCCCGTGGGGCCGGCTGTTGGATACAATCGACGTGTGATTTCCCGATGTATGGGGTCCCACGCGCCCCCCATCCGGCGCCTTGTCCTGCGGGCGCTGGTCCCGCTCAGCCTGTGGCTCTGTGCCTGCGGGGCGTCGGCGCCTCCGGTGGTCGAGAAGCCGCCGCCGCCGCCGCCGCCCGTCGTCGACGAGGGACCGCCACCGCCCATCCGCTATGCGCTCGCGCCGGAGCTCCAGGCGGTGGTCGAGCGCTCGGACAAGAACTGGCCCGCGGAGAACGTCCCGCTCGATCAGAAGACGTGTCGCAAGCTCTCCGGCTGGCCCGCGGACTTGATGGAGTGCTGGCTGGAGTCGCGCGCCAACGGGACCGCGGCGCAGTTGGTCATGCAGACGACCTGCGCGGCCGACACGTGTGAGTTCGAGACGTGGCTCTTCGCTGGCGGCACCGCCAAGCCGCAGCGTCCGGTCGCGGACGAGCTGAGCCTCGATCACGCGGTCGCCTACGAGGAGGAGGTCGTGTTCTCCGCGAACGAAGCGGTCATCGTCGGCAAGCGCCTGGTGCGCGTGGAGCGCGAGTCGCGCCGGCGCAAGAAGTTCGCCGCGTGCTTCTCCCCCAGCGTCTCGCCGGCGGGACACTGGATCCTGTGCCGCGACCGCCAGGCCAACGTGATCGCCGTGCCCGCCCAGGGCGGCGAGGCCCGCGTGATCATCCCCTCAAAGGTGCGGGCCGAGCACGTCCTGTGGAAGCCCGAGTGGTACGACTACCCGTCCAAGGTCTGGTTCGAGGGAGCTGGCGTCCTGCACTACCGGATGGACATGATGCCGGAGCTACCCCGTTCGATCGCGAAGCGACGCGCCCAGCTCGAGGGACCGTTTTCGATCGAGTGGAGCGAGTGAGCGGCGAGGACCCGGAGCCCGACGGTCCGGAGCCCGACGGTCCGGCGGATGGGCAGCGCGCGTCGATCCCCGGTGAGGTGATCCGCGACCTGAAGGACATGGACTTCACGGCCGAGATCCTCCCGGTCGACGCCAAGACCGTCGTCGAGCTGCGCAAGGACGTCGTTTTCTGGGCCGTGGCGTTCCTCGGCCTCGCACCGCTGCTCGTAGCGGCGTTGCCATCGCCCCGGCTGCAGCTGGCCGGCTTCGGCCTCTTCTTCGCGGCGGTCTGGGGCGCGATCATGAAGAGCCTGATCGTCGGCGCCCCCGACGTACCCATGCGCCCGCTGCTCACCTCCTTCGCGTTCAGCGCGACCGTGGGCGTCTTCCTGCTCTTCGGGCTCTACGACACCGTCGTGCCCCGCGCGCTGATCATGCTGCCCGCGCACCCGAACCCGCTCATCTCGGCGCTCGGCTTCGTGCTCCAGGTCGGCGTGCTCGAGGAGCTCGTCAAGGTACTTCCCGTCCTCTGGTATCTGCGCACCGCACGCCGCCGCCGGGTGGATGTTCTGACGATCCTGCTGATCGGCGTGTTCTCGGGCCTCGGGTTCGCGTCGCTGGAGAACCTGCTCTTCAGCAACGCCGCCAACGAGCACTCGATCCGATTGCTACTCACAAAGGGCGCCCAGGGGCTCGAGGAGGGCGTCTACTCCGCGATGGTGATCGTGATGTTGCGATCGCTGTCGCTGGTCTTCTGCCATGGGCTGTGGTCGGGCATCTTCGCCTACTTCATCGCCGTGTCCCGCTTCACCCAGGCGCGCCTCGGCGCGCTCTTCCTGGTCGGCCTCGCCGTGTCCGGCACCCTGCACGGGCTCTACGACTGGGCGTCCACGCGGAGCATGATCGCAGCCACCAGCATGGCGAGCGTCTCGTTCATGCTCTTCTATGCCTACATGAGCAAGCTCGACCTGAAGTTCGGCGTGGACGACTCCGGCAGCCGCCGGCGTGGCCCCGACTGAGGTAGAAAGCCCCCGGTTTTCGTGGGCTTTCTACCGCTCCGGCCCGCCGCCGTCGAACCCTTGCGCGAGGTCGTGGAGGGCTACGCGGCGATGCGACCGGTCGCGGCGGGGCCGCTGAACCCACGCGGGCCGTGCGTCGCGCCGCGCTTAGGGCTCCCGGTCTGGGGTACCATGGTCTGCGATGCCGACCGGCCGCAGTCTGGGGATCGGAGTGGGTCTGGTCCTGGTGGCGGGCGGGGTGGCTGCGATCGCGCTGTGGCCGTCCGAGCCGGAGCCCGAGTCCGCCCCCGTCGTGCAGCCTCCTTCGACGCCTGAGCCTGCCGTCGCCGATGGCGGCGTGACCGATGGCGGCGCTGTGGGGGATGCGCAGGACGAGGCCGCCGAGGCAGGGGGCGCGGAGGATGCGCAGGACGGCAAGGCGAACCGCGGAACGGCCTACATGATCACGTCGCTTCGCACTGCCAAGGCGTTTCGTGCGCGGGCGCGGGCCGCGATCGTGCTCGGCAGGCGGGGCTCCGGGCGTGCGACCCGTGCGTTGATCGGGGCGCTGCGCGACCGTCACCCGGCGGTGCGCGTGGCGGCTGTGGAGTCCCTGCGACGCATCGGGACATCGCGGGCACTCGCCGCCCTTCGCAAGCACGAGGCGCGTGAGTCCGATGCCAAGGTCAAGCGCGCGATCCAGAGCGCGCTCGCCAAGGCGCCCGCGCAGGTGAAGGGCAAGCGGGTCGCTGCACGGGCTGCCGAACCGCCGCCCGATGCGCCGCCCGAGCCGGTGCGGTCGGCGCCGCAGTACTACGTGGGCGTGAGCAAGCTGGCCGACCCCAAGGGTGCGCTGGGGGCGCCGCAGGCGGGCAAGCTGGGCGCCATGCTGCGTGGCCGTGTCGGTCGTCTGGGCGGTGTGAGGCTTGCGCCCAGCGGCGAGTCGGCGGCGGGCGCGAAGCGGGCCCTCGCGGGCGGCGCGACGGGCTACTACCTGACGGCGAGCGTCACCCGCATGGAGTACGCTCCCGGCATCGGCATGCGGGCAGGGGTCAGCCTGATGGTGGGCACGTACCCGGGCCGCAACATGCGCGCGATCGTGAAGGGCAGCGTCACGCTGCCGGGGGCGAAGGACACTGCCAAGTCCCGTGAGGATGCGATGAAGGCCGCGATCAGCAGTGCGGTACGCAAGCTGCCATCGACGTTCGCCCGAAGCCGGCGCTAGCTGCGCTACTGGCGGCGTCGCTCTGTGCGTGGAATGATCGCGTCATGGAGCCGGAGGCTCACTGCAAGGGGACGGCGCTGCAGGGCCTGATCGTGATTCTGCAGGCGGACCCTGCCCGCTACCGCCCGCTGCTTCCCGGGCGTCTGCGGACCTACATCGACGACCCGTTGTTGGTCTCCAACACGTATCCGGAGGCGGACCTGCAGGAGATCCTGCGCGTGATCGGTCGCGAGCTGCAGCCCGACTTCCCGGACGAGAACATCTACGAGATGTTCGGCAAGCTGACCGCCCTGCGCGACACGGAGGGCGTGCTCGACGAGGCCCAGGCCGACGCCCTGGTGCCGGGGCTGTACCGCAACCTGGTCTCGTTGGAGCAGGGCATCGCGCGCTCGATTCGAACGTCCACGCTGCTGTGGCAGGCCTACCACGGGAGCGGCCGGCTGAAGGTCTCGCGGCTGGGTGAGCGCACCCTGCGTACCGAGTTGCTCGACTTCGCGCTGCCGTGCGAGGAGCTGTGCCTCGTCAACGTCGGCTACATGCGCCAGCTCGCGGTGTCGTCGGACCTTCAGTGCGAGGTCACCATGCCCTCGTGCCGCGGACGCGGCGACCTCGAGTGCGTGTGGATCAGCGAGTACGGACCCGACGTCGACGTGAGCGGTCTAGACGAGCTGTGAGTGTGTTCGCGTTTAGCCGCTGCGGTCACTCTGCTGACGTCGGTGCTCCAGCGGCGAGCGACCCGTCCAGCGCTTGAAGGCGCGCACGAAGGGCGCCGACTCGGAGTAGCCGAGCAAGAACGCAATGTCCTCCACGCTGTGGTCCGTCTCGAGCAGGTAGTGCTCGGCCGTCCGGCGCCGCACGTCGCCGAGCAGCTCGGTGAAGCTGGTGTTCTCCTCGCGCAGGCGGCGCGTGAGTGTGCGCCGGCTGGCCGCGAGTCGCGAGGCGGTCCTGTCGGCGGAGGGCCGCTCGTTGGTCAGGTGCTCGGTGATGTCGGCGCGCACGCGCTGCGCCCAGCCGCCGTCGTCGTCGAGTGCCGACAGCAGCTTGTCGACGTGGCCGCGCAGGACGGAGTGCAGGGCAGCATCGGCGGTCTGCACCGACTCCTGCAGTAGCTCGGCGTCGCACTCGAGGCCGTCAAACTCGGCGTCGAAGCGCACCTCGGTGTCGCCAAAGACCTCGTCGTACATCGAGGCGTCTGCGGGGCGCGCGTGGCGGAACGCGACGCGCATGTCGCTGGCGCGGTGTTCCGGCCGCCGCCGGGCGAGCGATGTGTGGAATGCGGCCACCTGGAAGTCGGCGCCGGCGCGTCCGAGCGGCACCGTGCTGTGGAGGATCACGCGCGCGCGCCCGTCCCGCTCTTCCAGCCGGAAGTCGGCCGCCTCGTTCATCAGCCGCGTGTAGCGAAAGAGCGTCTCGATGCCATCGCGCAGCGTCGCTGCGGACGCGGAGACGTACTCGAAGACCTCGAAGTCCCCCACCTCCACCTGCAGCGCCGCCCGCAGTCCGAGGTTCTCGTCGCCGGTCAACACCACGGCGCCGGCGAGCAGCTCCTGCGAGATGCGCATCGGTGTGCGCTGCGTCGGGTCGGCGGCGGCCAGCTCGTCGAGGGCCTCGTCCGGGATCTGCGGATAGGTGCGCAGCAGGCGCGTGAAGGGGCGCATCACCTGGTGCGCATGGGTCGGCTCCGCGATGGGGTCCACGGCACCATGATGGCGAGGGAGCCGCGGACCATCAAGCCCCACGTCGCACGGACGCCGAGTTGTCAGAAGCGCGCGAAGTAGTGGCCGCAGCCGGGGTCGTACTCCGGGCCGAGCCACATGTCGCGCAGCAGCAGCTCCCCGGGCTCCCCGGGCACGCGGGACAGCTCGTAGCGGCCGTCGATGTCGAGGTTGGGCGGGATCTGGTTGCCGTCCTCGACCGCGAGCACCAGCGTGCCGCGGTGGTCGTCGAGCCGATCGACCAGCGCCTGCGGCGTGCCCCAGTAGTCTCGGTACGTCTCGAACGGCGAGAACGTGACGGTGAACTCACCGTTGCCGAACCACAGCTCTCCGATTCCGTCGCCGCGGAGCAGCTCTGTGCGGCTGCCATCGCACTCGAGTCTCGCTTGCTCGACCCAGAAGCCGTTCAGCACTCGGCTCGCGTCGAAGACGTAGACGCGCGTGGTCGCGAGCACCGTCTGCCCGCTGACCGCGCGCACCTCGAGCCATGTTCCGGCGCGCAGGGCGCCATAGCTGAGGTGGCCGCTGACCGGATCGATCTCGACGTCGGTGTCGCTGCCGCCGGTGAACGGGTTGGGCTGGAACACGCTGGTCGGGGAGACGGCCCAGTGCCAGCACGCCTCGTCGAGCCCCTCGCCGCCGACGAGCGTGAACGTCTGGCTCGAGTGCAGGCCCATGGTGGGTTCGAAGGGGTCGATCGACAGCGGTGAGTCCGTGGGCGCGCAGGCCGGCTCGGCCATGGGCCCCGGAGTCGGCCCCGCGTCGCGAGGCGTGCCGCCGGCGTCGTCAATATCCGCACCCGGGAGCGCCGCATCGCCCGATTGCGAACCCGCATCGTACTGCCCACCCTCGACGCTCGAGTCGGTGTCCTGAGACGCGCCCGACCCGCGCTGCGTCTGCGTGCAGGCGGCCGCCAGGATTGACAGCACGATCGGCAGCGGCATCAGCACGGGTGCGCGGTGCATGCCGACAAGCTAGCGCGCGCGGCGGTGGGATCAAGTCCGCCGTCGGGGTCAGTCGACACAGGCGACGGCGGGCGGGTAGGCCTGGCCGCCGCAGCTGCAGTTTTCGTCCGGGAACGCGGCGCCGCCGTACTGCCAGCCGAGGTAGTTGCACACGAGGTGCAAGCGCTCCTCGCTGTCGATGAACGTGCCGCAGCCCACCGCGGTCGTGTCCTGCTGGACCATCTGCGTGTAGTGACTGCCGCCGTGGTTGCACCCCGGCGCGTCGTCCTCCTCGCCGAGCCAGCCATCCACGAGCGTCTCGGGCGGCCAGTAGTCCCACGGCTGGTGCCACGCGATGTTCTCGCCGAGCTCGGGACATCCGTCGACGCAGCCGATGCGCGCGGCGTACTGCGCGTTGCGCTGGTCGTTGTGGGGGAGCATGCCGGCCCCCATCCGCGCGTAGGCCTGGGCGACCGCGGCCAGGTCGTCGTCCCAACGCAGTGGCTCGAGGCAGTACTGGGCGCGCTTCGCATTGTGCTTGTCGAGGTAGGTGGCGGCCAGGGCGGGGGTGAGTCGCGAGTCCTCGCCGTCGAAGCGGGTGCAGTCGCCGCCGAGGGGCCCGCCGCCGTCCCCGTCACCGTCACCGTCGCCGTTGCCGCCACCGCCACCGTCGCCGTCGCCGTCGCCGTCGCCGTCGCCGCTGCCGTTGCCGCTGCCGTCGCCGTCACCGTTGCCGTTGCCGTTGCCGCTGCCGTCTCCGTCACCGTCTCCGTTTGCGTCTCCGTCGCCGCTGGACTGTGACGGCTCGCCAGCGTCTGCCGGGCCCGTGTCCGAGGTATCGTCGCAGGCGGCGAGCAGCAGGGCGACTGCGAGTGGAAGGAGCAGGGGGAGCATGCGCCGATTGTGCGCCACATCTGCGCGGCGCGACAGCCGGTGCGCAACCGAATCGTCGCAGTGGTCGATGAGCTGTCATGCCGATTCTACCAATTTGGGTGCGACGGGGTGCGTCGTGCGTCGCGATGCTGGTCGCTTGCGGATCGGCCGCGACCGCGCAGCCGCTCGAGCTGAGGGTCACCGAGGTCCAGGGAGCCGCGGCGCGCAGTCCCCACGAGGGCTCGCGCGTGTCCGTCGAGGGGCGTGTGGGTCATGTCTCGCTCGGCGACTGCGGGCTCGGCGGCTTCTTCCTCGAGGGCGACCCGGGCGCATCGCCGTCCGGTGCGTCGCGCGGACTCTTCGTGCACGCCCCGGATGCGCCGGTGGGGACGGGTCAGCGACTGCGGGTGGAGGGCACGGTTCGCGAGTACCGCGGTCGCACCGAGCTCACCGACAGCGTCGTCCACGGGGTCGTGATGGCGGCCGCGCCCATCGCGCCCTCGCCGCTGGCGGGCCTCGATGCGGAGACGCTCGAGCGGTTCGAGGGGATGCGCGTGCGCTTCGAGACGCCGCTGCGGGTGCTCGATAACCACGCGCTAGCTAGCCGGGGGCGACTCATCGTCGGGCTGGGCGAGCGTGCGGTCTCGTCCACGCAGCTCGCCTATCCGGCGGCCTCCGCGGTGATCCCCTCGCTGGTGCTCGACGATGGTTGCGAGCAGCGCGACCCGCGGCCCGTGCCCCACGGCGCAGGTCCCGGGCGACCGCTGCGCGCGGGTGCTCGCCTCGTGCGCCTCGAAGGCGTGGTCGACGAGGACCTGGACGGTCACCGCCTGCATGCGCTGTCGTTCGAGGTGCTCGACGACAATCCGCGCCCGGAGGCGCCGCCCGCGGTGGCGGGGAGCCTGCGCGTCGTCGGCTTCAACGTGGGGCGCTTCCTCGGGCTCGACGGCGGCGAGGCGACGGCTGCGCAGCACGCCAAGCTCACGGCGACGCTCTCCGCACTCGACGCCGACATCCTGGCGCTCTCCGAGGTCGGCAGCGGCGGGGGCTCGGGCGCCCTCGACGAGCTCGTCGACGCGCTGTCGGCGGCTGGGTCGCGCACCTACGGGGGCGTGCAGCATGCGCGCGAGGGCGGCGCGGTGGGGATCGCGGTGGCGCTGGTGCACGACACGCGCAGCGTCGAGGCGCTCTCGGACGTGCGTGTGCTGGACACGGCGGTCGACGCGCGCTTCGACGACCGGCGCAACCGGCGGGCGATCGCCCGACACTACGGATCGATCCGCGGAGACGAGCAGCTGCTCGTCGCGGTGGCTCATCTCAAGTCGAAGTCCGGATCGTGCGCCGCCGTCGGCGACGTCGACCGCGGCGATGGGCAGGGCGCGTGCCCCGAGACGAGGCTGTCGGCTGCCCGCGCCCTCGGCGACTTCGTGGCTGACCACGCGAGCACGCTCGCGGTGCCGGCACTGTTGATGGGCGACCTCAACAGCTACGCCGCCGAGCCGCCGCTGCAGGCCCTGCGCTCCACTGGGCTGGTCGACCTGATCGGGCGGCACCTCGGGCAGCGCGCCTACACCTACGTCTACCGCGGCGCCGCTGGCTACCTCGACCACGCGCTGGGGGACGCGACGCTCGCCGCGCACGTCCGCGGCGTCGGCATCTGGCACATCAATGCGGACGAGTCGCCACTGTTCGGCCCGGGTCCGTCGGGCGCCGAGCCCTCAGCCTACCGGTCGTCCGATCACGACCCGGTGATCGTCGGGCTCTTCGACGCACCGACCGGGTCCGAACTGTTCCCGGCGTCATCGCCCGGCACCGCGGGTGCGGCCGAGGCCGTGCCACCGACGCCGGCCGCTCCGTCCGCGGCCGCGCCCGGCTGCCTATGTGCTGTGGGTGCTGGTGGCTGCGGTGGCGAGCTGCCGCTGGCGGTGCTGGTCTGTGTGGTCGCGCTGCTCGTTCGCCTCCGTCGCGCGCGCCGGCGTTCGGCTTGCGCCGCGCGGGAGGACATGCGCTGATCGCCGCATGTCGACCGCTCCCCCCGTGGCCCTGACCATCGCTGGCTCCGACCCGGCCGGCGGCGCGGGCATCCAGGCCGACCTCAAGACCTTCCATCAGCACGGCGTCTACGGGGCGGCCGTCATCAGCCTGCTCACCGTACAGAACACGGTCTCGCTGCGGAGCGTCCACGTGCAGCCCGCGGAGCTCGTCGAGCAGCAGCTGTCGGCCGTGCTCGAGGACCTGCCGATCGCGGCGTGCAAGACGGGCGCGCTCGGCGATGCGGCCGTGGTGGAGGCCGTTGCGGAGACGCTCGGACGCTGCGATGCGCCGCTGGTCGTCGACCCCGTCATGATCAGCAAGGCGGGGGCGGCGCTGCTGCAGGACGATGCGCTGTCGGCGCTGTCGCGCACACTGCTGCCGAGGGCGACGCTCGTGACGCCCAACCTCGACGAGGCACGCAGGTTGTCTGGCCGCACGATCGACACGCGCGGTGAGGGCGCGCGCGACGCGGCGCGGGCGATCGCCGATCTCGGCTGCCCCGGGGTGCTGATCAAAGGCGGGCACCGGGCGGACGCGCCGACGGATCTCTTGTTGTGGGAGGGCCATTTCCACGAGCTGGCGGGCGTGCGCGTCGAGACCCGGCACACCCACGGCGTTGGCTGCACGCTGTCGGCGGCCGTGTGTGCTCGGCTTTCGCAGGGCCATTCCGTCGTCGAAGCATGTCGCCTCGCCAAGCGATGGCTGTCGGCCGCGATCGCATCGGCGCCGGGCCTCGGTGCGGGGCAGGGCGCGGTCGACCACCTCGCGCCCGTCCCCCCGGCGGCCGAAGATGACCGCAAAAGCACCTGAATTCTTGCCACTGTCGCCGGGCAACTGGTAGGCAAGTCGTGAACTGAACTGAACTGCAGTACAGCATCCCGCGTACAGGAGTCTGTGTGGCCGGCAAGAAGAAGGAACAGCTGAAACTCTTCGGCGGTGGCGGCGGCGGCGGCGGCGGGGCCGGGACGCTCGACGCGTCGCTCGTGGACGAGGCCCAGCGCCGGTACCTGCACTACGCGCTGAGCGTGATCACCTCGCGTGCCCTGCCGGACGTACGCGACGGCTTGAAACCGGTGCAGCGCCGCATCCTCTACACGATGGGTAACGACCTGCACTTGCGTCACGACGGTCGCTACCGCAAGGCGGCGGCCATCGTCGGCGACGTGATGGGCAAGTACCACCCGCATGGCGACACCGCGATCTACGACGCGCTCGTGCGCATGGCCCAGAGCTTCTCGATGCGCGCGCCGCTGGTCGACGGTCGCGGCAACTTCGGCTCCCCCGACGGCGACTCGCCCGCGGCCATGCGCTACACCGAAGCGAAGATGACGAAGCTCGCCGCCGAGCTTCTGTCGGAGATGGGCAAGCGCACCGTCGCCTTCCGCGAGAACTACGACGGCACACGCTCGGAGCCTGTCGTGCTGCCGGCGCGCTTCCCGAACCTGCTGGTCAATGGGGTGACCGGCATCGCGGTCGGCATGGCGACCTCGATCCCGCCGCACAACTTCGGCGAGGTTGTCCAGGCGGCCATCGCAATGATCGACGACCCCGAGCTGACGGTGAAGGGGCTGCTCAAGTACATCAAGGGTCCCGACTTCCCGACGGGCGGCCAGCTGCTGAGCACGCGCGGGGACATCGAGGCGGTCTACACCTCGGGGCAGGGCACGCTGAAGCTGCGCGGCGAGTGGAAGGCCGAGAAGGCCAGCCGCGGCGCCGAGCAGATCGTCATCACGTCGATCCCGTACGCGGTCAAGCGCGCGACCGTGGTCGAGAAGATCGCCGAGGTGATCATCGCCCGCAAGCTGCCGGCGCTGACCGACGTGCGCGACGAGTCCACGGACGTGACGCGCATCGTGCTCGAGGCCAAGAAGGGCACGGACCCGCAGCTGGTCATGGCCTACCTCTACAAGCACACGCCGCTGTCGGGGACCGTCAGCGTGGACCTCACCTGCCTGGTACCGACCGACAATCCGGACGTGCCCGGGCCGGCGCGCCTCGACCTGCAGCGGATCCTCCGCCACTTCCTCGACTTCCGCATGGAGGTGGTGACCAAGCGCGTCGAGTTCGAGCTGGAGGAGGTGCGCAAGCGCATCCACATCCTCGAGGGGCTCGAGGCGATCTTCGATGCGCTCGACGAGACCATCCGCATCATCCGTCGGTCGAAGGGCAAGAAGGATGCGGCCGAGAAGCTGATGAAGCGCTTCGAGCTGAGCGACGTGCAGGTCGACTCCATCCTCGAGCTCAAGCTCTACCGCCTGGCCCAGCTGGAGATCCTGCTGATCCGCGAGGAGCTGGCGACGAAGCGTGCGGAGGAGAAGCGCCTGGCGCAACTGCTGCGCAGCGACAAGGCGCGCTGGCAGATGATCCGCGCGGAGCTACACGAGCTTGCCGACGAGTACACCGACCGCCGTCGCACGCGCATCGCTGGCAGCGTCGACGAGCCGGAGTACGACGCGGAGGCGTTCATCCTCGAGGAGGACGCGCGCGTGCTGCTCACGCGGCAGGGCTGGATCAAGCGCCAGCGTGAGATCAAGGACGCGAGCGCCACGCGCATGCGCGAGGGCGACGCGGTGCTCGACGTGGCGGCCGGTTCGACGAAGTCGTGCATCGCGCTCTTCAGCAACCACGGCGCCTGCTACGTCTGTCGCGTGGTCGACGTGCCCGCGGCCACCGGCTACGGCTCGCCGGTGCAGAAGATGTTCAAGCTCTCCGACGGTGAGCGCATCATCCGGATGGTCGGCTTCGATCCGCGCCTGCTGGAGGTGCCGGCGGCGCCGGAGGAGGGTGACCCAGAGCCACCCTACGCGATCGCGGTGACGCGCCGTGGGCTGTGCATGTGCATGTCGCTACGCGCGCACCGCGAACCCAGCACGCGCTCGGGGCGCCGCTTCATGCGGCTCGGGAAGGACGACGAGGTGCTCTACGTCGGCGTCTGCGGCGAGGAGGACTTCCTGGCGTGCGCCTCGCTCAAGGGCCGCGCGTTGATCTGTGACGCGGAGGAGGTCTCGCTGCTGTCCGGTCCTGGCAAGGGGGTGCTGCTGATCAAGCTCGAGAAGGACGACGTCCTGCTCGGCGCCAAGCTGCTGCACGCACCGTCGGACGGCCTGGTGGTGGAGAAGGACTCCGGGACGACGTTCGCGGTCACGCGCCGCAAGTACAAGCCCGTTTCGCGGGCGGGCAAGGGGCACTCGATGTTCAAGCGGGGCAAGCTCAAGGGCGTCATCGACGACGCGCCGGCCGTACCCGAGCTACCGGAGGAGGGCTAGCCCATGAGCTACTCCGCAAGCAGCATCGAGGTGCTCGAGGGGCTCGAGCCCGTCCGCAAGCGCCCGGCGATGTACATCGGCGGCACGGACAAGTCCGGCTATCACCACCTGCTGTGGGAGATCGTCGACAACTGCGTCGACGAGGCCATCAACGGCCACGCCCGCAAGATAGACGTTGTGATCGCACGCGACCACCGGGGCGCCACGGTCACCGATGACGGCCGCGGGATCCCCGTCGACCGCCACCCGAAGTTCAAGCGCTCGGCGCTCGAGCTGATCCTTTGCACGCTGCACGCGGGCGGCAAGTTCGATGGCGGCAGCTACAAGGTGTCCGGCGGCCTGCACGGCGTCGGCTCGTCGGTGGTCAACGCACTGTCCGAGGAGATGGAGGCGACCGTTCGCCGTGACGGCTACGAGTACACCCAGGGCTATTCCCGCGGCGCGCCGACGACCAAGCTCAAGAAGGGCAAGCAGGTCCGGGCGCACGGCACGACGATCGCGTTCCGCCCCGACCGCAAGATCTTTGGCGACCGCCATCGCTTCGATCTGGCGCTGATCGGCGAGCGGCTCGAGTCGAAGTCCTACCTGCACAAGGGACTGCAGCTGACGTTGGTCGACGAGGCGACCGGCAGCAAGGAGCGCTTCCACCACCCCGGCGGGATCACCGAGTACCTGAGCAAGCTGGTCGAGACGCGCGGCAAGCGCGCGATCCACGAGACCGCCTTCTCGCTCGAGCGCGAAAACGGCGTGCAGCTCGAGCTGTGCCTGCAGTGGACCGAGGCGACCGACGAGACCATCCGTTCCTATGCCAACGGCATTCCGACGGGCTCGGGCGGAACGCACGAGAACGGGCTCAAGCAGGCGCTGGGCAAGGCGATCCGCGGCTACATGGCGGCCAAGAAGATGCAGCCGAAGGGTGTGACGATCTCGGCCGAGGACATCCGCGAGGGCATCGTCGCGATCCTCAGCATCTACGTGGAGGAGCCGCAGTTCCAGGGCCAGACGAAGGACCGCCTGAACAACCCGGAGATCACCAGCAGCGTCGAGCTGGGCGTCAAGACGGCCCTCGAGCAGTGGCTGCTCGACAATGCGACGGCGGCCGACTCGATCGTCGCGCGCATCGTGACGTCCGCGCGTGCGCGTGCCGCCAGCCGTGCAGCGGGCGCACAGGTCATGCGCAAGACGGCGATCAGCCACCGTCTCAACCTGCCGGGCAAGCTCGCGGACTGCGCGAGCACCGACCCGAACCTGTGCGAGCTGTTCCTCGTCGAGGGTGACAGCGCCGGCGGCAACGCCAAGCAGGGGCGCGACCGGAAGATCCAGGCGATCCTGCCCCTGCGCGGCAAGGTGCTCAACTCGGAGCGCGCGACGACGGCCGCCGTGCTCGCGAACAAGGAGCTTCAGAACATCGTCTCCGGACTCGGCTGCGGGATCGGCAAGGAGATGAACCTCAAGCAGCTGCGCTACGGCAAGGTCTTCCTGCTCATGGACGCCGACTCCGACGGCTACCACATCTGCACCCTGCTGCTGACGTTCTTCTATCGCCACATGCCGGAGCTGATCCGCGCCGGCCACATCTACATCGCGCAGCCGCCCCTCTACCGCATCGATGCGGGCAAGGAGACGCACTGGGCGATCGACGATGCGGAGCGCGCGCGCATCCTCGCGGCGCTGCCGAAGAACGTGAAGCCCGAGATCAGTCGCTTCAAGGGTCTGGGTGAGATGTCGGCCGACGAGCTCAAGGAGACGACGCTGGATCCGAAGCGTCGGCGCGCGCTGCGCGTGACCATCGAGAGCGAGTACCAGGCCGACCACGTGATGAACGAGCTGATGGGGAAGGACCCCGCGACCCGCTACCAGTTCATCATGGAGTCGGCCCGGGACGCTGACTCCGAGAGCCTCGACGTCTAGAGGGCTACCGGACGCGGCGGCTGCCGTGCGGAACCGCGCGCGATTGCGCGAATTACACCTCTGGCGTAAAATCTACCCGTATACTGGAACTTGCCGCGACGGCGGCGCAGTGAAACAATCAAGATCAGGGACTTCCGCCCCTGAATCACGGTGGCGGCACCCCATTTCGCTTCCCATGCGCTGCCCTCGACTCTTGCCCTTTCTCGCCTGCCTGGCCCTGCTCGGAGCACCGCTGCACGTGCGCGCGGAGCCCATCGTGCTGACGGTCGACGGCGCCGCCGCCATCGCGCTGTCGACGCCCCAGAGCGATCGCTTCGCCCCGGGCGGATCGGTCGCGGTGGGCGCGCTCTACTCGCTGCTGCCACAGCTGCAGCTGGGCGTGCGTGTGCGTGGACTGGCGCTGCTCGACAAGTCCTCCGACGAGCCCGAGGGCTTCGAGAACCCGAAGATGGGCACGATGGAGGGGCTGACCCTCGCGCTGCGCATCCGTCCGCTCGCGAAGGCGGAGGAGCGCCGCGCCAAGGGCCTCTTCATCGAGGCGGCGGGCGGCGGCGGCTTCACGGGTGACCTCGCGCGGCCCACGGTCGGCGGCGCGGTCGGCTACGGCGTCGACATGGGCGACTTCGTGATGGCGCCTGCGCTGCGCTACACGCAGATCATCCAGTCCGACGACGACCTCTCAGGCGAAGATGCGCGCCTGCTGCTGCTCGGTCTCGAGTTTGCGATGGGCGATCGTCTACCCGAGAAGAAGCAGGTCATCGAGATGGAGCCCGAGCCGGAGCCGCTGCCGGATACCGACGGCGACGGCGTGCCCGACGAGGATGACCTGTGCGACAACGAGCCGGAGGATGTGGACGGCTTCGAGGACGCCAACGGCTGCCCCGACCCCGACAACGATGGTGACAAGGTGCTCGACGTCGACGACGCCTGCCGCGACGAGCCCGAGGACATCGACAACTTCGCCGACTCCGATGGCTGTCCCGACCCCGACAACGACGACGACGGCTTCCTCGATGCGGACGACGCCTGTCCGAACGAGGCCGAGGTCATCAACGGCAACAAGGACTTCGACGGCTGCCCCGACAAGGGCCTGATCACGATGATCGACGACCGCATCGTGCTCGAGGAGCGCGTGCTGTTCGACCTCGAGCGCGCACGCATCAAGCGGGTGGGTCGCCCGGTGCTGCGGGCGATCGTCAACCTCGTCTCGCAGCACCCCGAGTGGATCAAGATCCGCATCGAGGGCCACGCCGATGCGCGCGGTGACATGGCGTACAACCAGAGCCTGTCGCAGCGACGCGCCGACAACGTGCGCAAGGAGCTGGTCAAGCTCGGCCTGCCGCCCGAGCCGATCGAGTCGGTGGGCTACGGTGCGACCATGCCGCGCGACAAGCGCGAGTCGGGGGAGGCCCACAAGCGCAACCGGCGCGTGGAGTTTGTCGTCGTCGCGCGTCGCAACTCGGGCGAGGACACCAGCGATGACGCCGCACCGCAGGAGCTGGGCGACCGCGGGGGCCTCGAGGGCACGACCGGGCCCGATGCACCGGCCGAGTCGGCCAAGCCGTCTTCGAAGGAGGAGGCGCCAGTGCTGCCTGCGCCGGCCCCGACGTCCGACACCAAAGAGGCGGCCAAGCCATGAGAACACTGCGCCCCGTGCTGCTGTCCCTCATCTCGCTCGTCGCGGCTGGCTGCGGAAGCGCCCTCGTCGGCGCCGAGTGCGCGTCCGGCTACGAGCAGTGCGAGGGCGAGTGCGTCGACACGACCGACGACCACCGGCACTGCGGCGGTTGCGGCATGAGCTGCGGGCAGTTTGTTTGCAGCGAGTCGGCCTGTGACATGGAGTCCGTGCGCCCCGACGCAGGCGATGGCGACGGCGGCGACGGCGATGGCGACGGCGGCGACGGCGACGGTGGCATCGGGGGCGACGGCGACACCGGCATCGGCATCACCGACGGCGGACCCCAGATCATCGGCGTGGGGGTCGTGCTGTCTCCGGATGCGGGTCTCGGAGGCGACAGCTGCGGCGCCGGTCTCAGATGGTGCGCGGGCGATTGCGTCGAGCTGTCCAACGACGTGCTCAACTGCGGTCGCTGCGGCAACGAGTGCGATCCCGACGACTTCTGCAGCAACGGGGTCTGCGATGCCGACTGTGCCGCGGGCCTCATCAAGTGCGGCACCAAGAGCTGCAAGGACCCCAACAGCAAGTTCACGTGCGGCGGCTGCAGCACCGTGTGCAAGTCAGGCATCTGCATCGACGCTGAGTGCGCCGATGCACTGCCCGGTCACATCGTCATGCTCGGTCACGACTTCGTCGACTCAAACCCCTTCATGCGCACGCTCTTGGGTAACGCCATCTTCCTCGGTCAGGGTAGCCCCGTGCGCACCCTCGTGTACCAGGGCGAGGCGCTGCCGCAGTCACTGGCGGGCGTGCGCTCCGCGATCGGGGCTGCCGAGGCTGCCATCGGACGTACCGTGGTATTGACCGTCGTGAACGCGTCCGATGTGACCGAGATGCTCGACCGAACCGACGTGTTTCTGATTCATGCGCAGGCGGGCGCGACCGATTCCGAGCTGGATCTGCTTGGTGTCAACTGGGGCCAGGCGATGGTCGACTTCGTGCGCCGCGGCGGCGTGATCGTCGGGCTCGACGGCCCCAGTGACGACAACATGGGAACGTTCCAGGTGCTCGAGCCGGCGGAGCTGTTCCTAGCGTCCGAGCGCGAGACGGTCGATGGCGGCAACATCACCGTCGTGGCGCCAGGCCGGGGCCTCGCGCTGCGCGTCGGCGTCAACTACGCCGCCGAGGAGAACACCGTGCAGTTCCTCGACGTGATGAGCGGCGGCGAGGCCGTCTCCCACGCACCCGGCGGCGAGCTGGTCATCATCGACCGCACCGTCATCCCCTAGCGGAGGCCGCTGGCCGGTGGCGGGCGAGCCGCGCGTGGCCTAGCATTCCCCACATGCAGGGGGCAAACAGTCTCGCGTCGATCGCGATGTCGTCGCTGGTGGTCCTGGTGGGGCTCGTCGTCGCGGGCTCGGCCGGCGCGCAGCGCACGCCGGTGATCAAGCGCATCGAGCCGAGCGCGGGTCCGCCCGGCACGCTCATCCACATCGTCGGCCGCAACTTCGGCCCCGAGGCGCGGGTCCGGATCGGGGAGGTGGCGCTGGAGCTGGAGTCACGCATGCCCAGCCGTCTGGGCGTACGCATCACGCCGGGCGTGGCCGGGGGGCCCGTGCGCGTCGAGACCGCGGCCGGGGTTGCGACCGGGCCTGGCTTTCGCCTGACAGAGGCCCCGCCGCCGCCCGTCATAGAGCGCATGGAGCCGACCGCGGGACCGCCCGGGAGCCGCGTGACCCTGTACGGGCGCAACTTCGCTGCGCGCCTCGGCCGAAACCGCGTCCGGCTTGGCAGCATGGAGGCCATGGTCTACAGCGCATCGCCCCTCGCCCTGGTGGTCACGGTGCCGAGCGGTGCGAGATCGGGCGTCTTCAGCGTCTCGGTGGTGCACGCGGGGGAGGTCGACAGTCCGCCCTTCGAGGTGGAGGCGGGCACGCGTGTCGACTCGGTCGAGCCTGTGCGGGCGGTCGCAGGGGGGACGCTCGCGATCCTCGGGGCGGGCTTCTCCACGGCTGCACCCGACAACCGCGTGTTCCTGGCGGACGCGGCACTGAAGGTCGAGTCCGCCACCCGCGAGCGGCTCGAGGTACGGCTGCCCCGTCGCATCCGCTCCGGTGTGCTGTTGGTCGACGTGAAGGGCGCCGGTCGCGCGCAGCTCGGGCGGACGTTGCAGGTCCAGCGAACGCCCATCGTCGAAGCTGTCGAGCCGGTGCAGGGGCCGGCGGGCACACGCGTCACGTTGACCGGACGCCACTTCGGCGACGATCCCGCAACGGTGAAGGCGACGGTCGGCGGCGTCGCTGCGGTCGTCCACGCGGCGACCGCGACGCGCATGATCCTCGAGGTGCCGGCGTCGGCGACCACGGGGCGCATCGCCGTCACGGTCGGCGGGGTTGGGCCAGCGCGCTCCGCCGAGCCGTTTCAGGTCCTCGCGCCACCGCTCATCACGGGCTTCCGGCCGAGCTCGGGGCCCGCGGGCACCGTCGTCGCGATCCGCGGCAGTGGCTTCGCGCGCAACCCGACGCGCAACCGCGTCACGATCGGCGATGTGCCGGTGGAGGTGCTCAAGGCGAGCACCCGCGCGCTGCGGGTTCGCATCCCGGCGGCGGCGAGCGGGTTGTTCACGGTCGAGCACAGCGAGGTCGGTGCAGGACGCGCGTCGGATCCGTTCGTGGTGACGACGCCTCCCACCATCGCCACCGTCGAGCCCCAGGCGGCCACTGTCGGCAGCGACATCACGATCCGGGGCACTGGCTTCGGGGATCGCCCCGCCGGCGTTCGGGTGGAGCTCTCGGACAGGCGCCTGCGCGTCCGCTCTGTCAGCGACGACACGCTGGTTGTCCGCCTGGTTGCAGGGGCGCGGACCGGGGCGCTTCGCGTGACGGTTCCCCTCGAGGGCAGTGTGCTTTCCTCGCAGCCGCTGCGCGTGCTCCAGAACCTCGTCGCCGGGCGCGCCACGCCCCGTAGGGTGGCGCCGGGTGACACCGTGCGCATCGGCGGGCGCGGGTTCGTCGCCGAAGGCACCCGCGTCGAGTTCACGGGCGGCGCGCTGGCCGATGCTCGCGTCATCGATGACGGAAGCCTGGAAGTGGTGGTTCCCCAGGGGGCTGCCTCGGGGCTGGCCACGGTGATCCTGGCTGACGGCCGCCGCTCGCCGACGCGCACCACCCTGCGTGTCGCCGCCCTGGCCCCGGTCGCGGATGGCGCTCCGGATGGCGACCCGGCGACCGGTCCCGACGCCAAAGGGCCCTAGGCGATCTGTCTGACCCGGTGAACGCGACCCGGCAACGCCCAAAAAGCCTCGCGGCGGCGCCCTTGACGGCGGCTCCAGACGGAAAGAGGCTGCGTCCCCTCCCGGTCACGGGAAACGACGCTATACTGCCCGACTTTCCCGCAGGAGGTTCTGGAACGTGTTGGAAGACCGATTGCCCGAGTCGCTGACATTCGACGACGTCCTGCTGCTGCCCGCGTACTCCGACTTCCTGCCGGCGGACGCGAACGTCAGCACGCGGCTGACGCGCAACCTGACGCTCAACGTGCCGTTTGTGTCGGCGGCGATGGACACCGTGACCGAGTCGCGATTGGCCATCACGATGGCGCGAGAGGGCGGCATCGGCATCGTGCACAAGAACCTCTCGCCGCAGGATCAGGCGCGCGAGGTGCACCGCGTCAAGCGCGCGGAGAGCGGCATGGTCGTGGACCCGCTGACCGTCGCACCCGGGCAGACGCTGCAGGAGTGCCTCGATGTCATGAAGCGTCACGACGTCTCCGGCTTGCCGGTCGTCGAGGGCCGCAAGCTGGTGGGCATCGTCACCAGCCGCGATGTCCGCTTCGAGACCGACCGCGCCAAGCTCGTGAGCAGCCTGATGACCGAGAAGGTCGTCACGGTCTCCCCCTCGGTCACCCAGGACGAGGCGCGGGCGCTGCTGCACAAGGAGCGCATCGAGAAGCTGCTCGTCACGGACGCCAGCGGAGAGCTCGTCGGCCTCATCACGTTCAAGGACCTCATGCAGGCCGAGCGCTATCCCGGGGCGGTCAAGGACGACCTGGGCCGTCTGCGGGTGGGCGCTGCCATCGGTGTCGGGACCGACCGCGATGAGCGCGCTGCGGCACTTGTCGAGGCAGGCGTGGACCTGCTGGTGATCGACACCGCCCACGGTCACAGCGAGAACGTCGCCGCGGCCGTGCGAGCGGTGCGCAAGGCCTACCCCGGGCTGGACCTGGTCGCCGGCAACGTCGCGACGGGGGACGCCACGAAGGCGCTGATCGACGCGGGCGTCGATGCGGTGAAGGTCGGGATCGGCCCCGGGTCGATCTGCACCACGCGCGTGGTGGCCGGCGTGGGCGTCCCGCAGATCTCGGCCATCGACGGCTGCGCCAAGGCGGCACAGGACTCGGGTGTGCCGATCATCGCCGACGGCGGCATCAAGTACTCGGGCGATGCGGTCAAGGCACTCGCAGCCGGTGCGAACGTCGTCATGATCGGCTCGCTGCTTGCGGGTACCGAGGAGGCACCGGGCGAGCGCGTCCTCTTCCAAGGTCGTACCTACAAGGCGTACCGCGGCATGGGATCGCTGGGTGCAATGAAGCAGGGCTCCAAGGATCGCTATGCCCAGGCTGACGTGGACGACCTCGACAAGCTCGTGCCGGAGGGGATCGAGGGCAGGGTGCCGTACCGCGGTCCGGTGTCCTCCGTGATCTACCAGTTGGTCGGTGGGCTGCGTGCCGGGATGGGCTACACCGGGTGCCGCACCGTGGACGAGCTGAGGACGCGGGCGCAGTTTACGCGGCAATCCGCCCAGGGCCTCCGCGAGAGCCACGTGCACGACGTCGTCGTCACGCAGGAGGCGCCGAACTACGGCACCTCCCGGTAGCCGGTTCGGGTGGATCGGTCGGGCGCGGGCGTGATAGACCGTCGCATGGAACGCGGCCTCGTCCTGATCCTAGACTTCGGATCGCAGTACACCCAGCTGATCGCTCGCCGCATCCGCGAGCAACACGTCTACTGCGAGATCCATCCCTGCACGCTGCCATTCGAGCGCGTCGCCGAGCTGCAGCCCCGCGCTGTCATTCTCTCAGGGGGACCCGCGAGCACGCTGGGCTTCGAGGCTCCGACGGTGGATCCCAAGCTCTTCGAGCTCGGTCTGCCGATCCTCGGTGTGTGCTACGGTATGCAGCTCTTCTGCCGCCTACTCGGTGGTGAAGTCGAGAGCGCAGACGAGCGCGAGTTCGGGCCGGCGACGATCACGGTCGACGGGACGAGCGGTGTGCTCGGACGCTTGACCGGGGTCGCGCAGACGGGCGTGTGGATGAGCCACGGCGACCGCGTCGTGACACTTCCCGACGGCTTCGAGACGCTGGCGCACTCCGACAACTGCCCGTACGCGGCGGTCGGCGACGATGCGCGTAAGATCTACGGCGTCCAATTCCACCCCGAGGTCGTGCACACGGAGCGCGGCACCGACATCCTCGCGGCGTTTCTCTTCGACGTGGTCGGTCTGCAGCCGTCCTGGACGTCCCGCTCGTTCGCCGACGACAGCGTCGAGCGCATCAAGCAGCAGGTCGGCGACGGGCACGTGGTGTGTGGGCTCTCCGGCGGTGTCGACTCGTCGGTCGCCGCGGTGCTCGTCTCCAAGGCCGTCGGGGACCGCTTGACGTGCATCTTCGTCGACAACGGCGTGCTGCGGATGAACGAGGCGCAGAGCGTGATGGACATGTTCGGCGAGCACCTCGACCTGAATGTCATCCACGTGGACGCGGCCGACCGGTTCCTCGACGCGCTCGCCGGCATCTCTGACCCAGAGACCAAGCGCAAGATCATCGGCAACGTCTTCATCGAGATCTTCGACGAGGAGGCTGCGAAGCTGAAGAATGTCGGCTTCCTCGTACAGGGCACCCTCTATCCCGACGTGATCGAGAGCGTCTCGTTCAAGGGACCGAGCGCGGTCATCAAGACGCACCACAACGTGGGCGGGCTGCCCGAGCACATGAAGCTCGACCTGGTCGAGCCGCTGCGCGAGCTCTTCAAGGACGAGGTGCGCGCGGTGGGCGCGGAGCTGGGCATGCCCGAGCGCGTGCTGTGGCGGCAGCCGTTTCCGGGTCCGGGGCTCGCGATTCGCTGCCTCGGTGAGGTGACGCGAGAGAAGCTGCGCATCGTGCGGGAGGCGGACGCGGTCCTGCTCGAGGAGATCCGCAGCGCCGACCTCTATCGGTCGCTGTGGCAGTCCTTCTGCGTGATCCTGCCGGTCAAGACCGTCGGCGTAATGGGCGACGACCGCACATACGAATACGTCATCGCCGTGCGGGCCGTCGAGTCCAACGACGCGATGACGGCCGACTGGGCGCGCATTCCCTACGACGTGCTGGCGAGCGTTTCGTCGCGCATCATCAACGAGGTGCGCGGCTGCAACCGGGTCGTCTACGACATCTCGTCGAAGCCACCCGCGACCATCGAGTGGGAGTGAGGGCGGTGCGCGCGGTCGCGGCGCTCTTGGTAGCGCTCCTCGTGACGCCTGGCGTCCGCGCCGACGCGCCCACCGCCGATGCACCGGTGCGCTATGACGGCCAGGCAGACAGCCTGGTGATCGCACGCTCCGGGTTGCCGCCCCAGCGAGGAGTCCGACTGGCCGCGCGCAGGCGGCAGGCCGAGGTCGTTGCCACCCGGCGCGCGCATGCTGGCCTGACGCGGTTCGTCGATGAGGCGCTGTCCGCGCGCGCCGCTGCCCCGTTCGTCGCGGCCAGGGTCCACGCCGCAGTGAGCGTCGAGCGAACCGGGTTGCGATACCTCGCTGACGGTAGTGTGGTGCTGAGTGCCTCCGCGCCAGCGGCGCCGCTGCGCCAGGCATGGGACGCGGAGGGACTGCCGTGGGCTCGGTGACCACCGCCCTGGGGACCGCCGCCGTGCTCGTGGCGGGCGCGCTGTTGACGGGCGCGTGCATGCAGCCACCGCCGCGTCCCAAGGTCGCCAAGCTCACCGTGATCGCGGAGCCCGAGGACACGACGGTCTACATCAACGACAGGTTCGTCGGTACCGCGCGAGTCCTGTCGCGCAAGGCCAAGCGCCTCAAGCCTGGCGTCAAGTACATCACGTTCAAGGCGCCGAACCACTTTCCCCATGACGTGCGTCTCGACCTGCCGCCTGGCGAGACCAAGGTGCGCATGAAGCTGCGTCCGATCCCGCAGTAGCGACCCGGGCCGCTAGCGCGGGAGCTGGATGACCGGCTTGTCCGGGTGCGCGCGGAACAGAATAGCGGTGTGTCCGACCAGCCCGCAGAGCACGGCCCCCGTCGCGCGTGCGAGCTGGGCCGACATGCTCTTCTTGTCTTCCGGCTCGTGCAGTCGAACCTTGATCAGCTCGTGATCCAGCAGCGCTCGCTCGGTCGCGGCCACGACGCCCGTGGTCACGCCCCCGTGCCCCACGTGGACAATCGGCTCGAGCCCATGGGCGAGGCCGCGCAGGTACTTGCGCCTGCGGCCGTCGAGCCCTGCGTTCTGATCTGAGTCGGTCACTCGACCCTCACCACGCCCGCGCTGTCCACGGACCCAAGGAATTCGCTCATCGCCTGCTCCACCCGGTCGCGGTCGCGCCCGTCGAATGTGATCTTCGTGCGGTACTCGGAATTGCGGAAGGTCGGATAGCTCCCGAGGGAGAGGTCGTCGAACTTGTCCGCCAGCTCACCGAGCCGCTTCGCGATCTCGCCCTCGCCAAAGTTCGTGAACACCGCGCGTGTGTGGAACGGGTCGTCCCCCGCGAGTCGCTGCCGCACGACGGGGAACTTCATGCGAAAGATCTCCGGCACCCCGGGGAACATGTAGACGTTCTCCATCGCCACCGTCGGCCACGGCATCTCGTCGCTGCGAAGCAGGTCGGCGCCCTCGGGCACGTCGGCCATGCGCAGATGCGCGTCCGTCACATCCTCGCCGTTGTGCTTGTGAATCAAACCAGCGATGACCTTCGAGCGCTCGAGCGGAACGCCGAAGGCCTTGGCGATGGCCTCCAGCGTCACGTCGTCGTGGGTGGGGCCAATGCCGCCGCTGGTGAAGACGACGTCGTGCGCCTTGCGCAGGGCGTTGACGTCTGTGGCGATCACATCGACGTCGTCCACGCACACGACGACTCGTTGCAGCGGGATGCCCAGCAGGAAGAGCTCCTTACCGAGGTAGGCGATGTTCTCCTCGCGGATCTTCCCGCTCAGGATCTCGTTGCCAATGATCAGTGCCGCCGCGGTCCTGCCCATGCGGGCGCAATATACGCCGCGCCGACCCGGGCGTCACCCTCCCAGTTCGATGCCGACCGAGCGCGCGACCCGCACCAGCTCGCCGCGCGGTCGCACGAGCTTGGGCGCCTTCAGTGCTTCGCGCAGCGGGACCGAGATGACCTCGCCGCCGCGCAGCGCGACCATGTGGCCGATCTTGCCAGCCTTGCAGAGGCGCGCGGCCTCGACGCCGAAGCGCGTGCCCAGCAGGCGGTCGAAGGACGATGGCGAGCCGCCTCTCTGGAGGTGTCCGAGCACCGTCACACGGATCTCGTGGTCGATGCGGCCCTCGAGTAGCTTCGCCATCGCGGCGCCGGCGCCCCCGAGTCGCTCGAGGTGCCCATCGCGACCCGCTGCGATCGTCGCACGCGCTCCATCCGCTGGCACAGCGCCCTCGCCGACCACCACGATGCTGAATGTCACGCCAGCCTCGGAGCGCTTGCGCAGCTTGTCCACGATGCGGTCGATGTCGTAGGGGATCTCCGGGATGGCGATTACGTCGGCGCCCCCAGCGATGCCTGCGCACAGCGCGATCCAGCCGGCGTAGCGGCCCATCAGCTCCACGATCATGACGCGGTCGTGCGACTCGGCGGTGGAGTGCAGCGCGTCGATGGCCCAGGTGGCGGTGCTGACGGCCGTGTCGAACCCGAAGGTCACCTCCGTGGCAGCCAGGTCGTTGTCGATCGTCTTGGGTACGCCGATGACGGGCACGCCGAGCTTCATCATCGCGCGCCCGTGGCCCATCGTCCCGTCGCCCCCGACCATCACCAGGGCATCGATACCATGGGCCTGGATGCGCTCGACCACCTGTGCGGACACGTCGACGTAGCGGGTCTTTCCACCGCGGGTCGTGCTCGGGTAGGCGAATGGGTTGGCGGTGTTGGAGCAGCCCAGCACGCTGCCTCCCTTCGGCAGGATGCCGCGGACGCTCGAGGGGCGCAGCTTGACCAGCCGGTCGGGCTGGATGAGACCCTCGAAGCCGTCCTCACTTCCGTAGACCTCGATGCCGAGCTCGCCGCACGTCTTCACAAATGCGCGCAGTACGGCGTTGAGTCCGGGGGCGTCGCCTCCGCCTGTCATGATGCAGACGCGCTTGATCTTCGTGCGTCGCCGGCCGCTGGACCGGGCCGGACGTTTCGTGGTCTTGGATAGACTCATGTTCGCTCCCTCGCTTGCGATGCCGATGATAAGGCCTGGCAGCGAAGTCCGCGACGCGTCCCGTCTTCTCAGCCCTGTGCGTCCAGGGCTGCGCGCCGGCCCCTGGCGCACTCGCTCAGCGCGATGCCGGCCGCGACCGAAGCGTTGAGACTGGCGATCGGACCGACCTGCTCGATTCGTGCAAGGCGGTCGCAGCCCTCGCGCACGAGCCGGCGCAGCCCCTGCCCCTCGGAGCCGACGACCAACACGCGCCCCGCCTGGGGGTAGGGGAGCTCATCGAGTGTGGTGTCTCCCTCGGCGGCGAGTCCGACCCGCTCGAGGCCCGCGTCGCCAAGGGCATCGAGCGTGCGCCGCAGGTTGGTCACGCGGGCGATGCGCGCGAACTCGGTCGCGCCGGCCGAGGTGCGGACGACGGTGGCGTTCACAGGACAGGCGCGGTCCTTCAGTGTGATCACCCCATCCGCGCCGAGCGCGACGGCCGAGCGCACCATCGCACCGAGGTTGTGCGGGTCCTGCACCTGGTCGAGGGCGAGCAGCAGTGGAGCTGGCTCGGCGGCATTGAGGATCTCCTCGACGCTCACGTGCGGATAGGCGCCAGCGACCGCGACGATCCCCTGGTGCTTGACACCCTGCGCGAGACGCGTGAGGGCATCGCGGTCGACCGACTCGATCGGGATGCGAGCGCTGGTCGCCTGGCTCACCAGCTCGGAGAGCGCCCGTGCCTCGCGCTGGTCCACGTACAGCACGGACAGCTGCTTCGAGCTGGCACGCAGCGCTTCCTGTACTGCGCGACGGCCAGCGATGATGCGCTTCACCAGGCGGACCCGATGCGCGTCAGGCGGGGATGTTCGAGGGACACGACACTGGCCGCAGGAGGCTCTTCAGAAGTCGAGCCCGGCGAGCGGATCGTCCGCGTCATCCTTCTTGGCCGCGGTCTTCTTCGCCCCTGATGCCTTCCTCTTCCTGCGGACCTTGCGCGCCTTGGACGCGCCGGACGCCTGGGCCTTGCTCGCCTCTGCGAGCTTGACCTTCGCGGCCGCGATCTCCGCCTGGTCGGCGCGCTCCATGGCCTTCTTGAGCGAGTCCTCCGCTTCGGAGCGGGCGGAGGCCAGCTCGTCGGCGATCTTCTGGTTGGCGCGGGCTTGGACTTCGGCCTTGGCCTCCGCCTCGCGCGCCTTGGCGGCTGCCGCCTGCGTGGTAGGCACGTACACACCGAAGTAGCCGTAACCACCACCGCCGAGTGCCAACAGCACGATGGCTGCCAGCGCGGCCGGATGGATGCCCTTGCGGCGCTTGGACTCGAGCTCCTTGACCTTCAAGTCATGATCGCGCTGACGCGACGACTCGGCCTCGCGCTCGCGCGCTTCCTCTTCGAGCTTCACGCGCAGCGCGGCGCCCTCGCGATCCTGGAGGATGCGTTCCTCCTCGTCGCGCTTCGCCTTCTCCGCGGCGCGCACCACGTCGTCCTCCGCCTGTCGGCGCGCTTCCTCTTCGGCGCGGAGGCGCTCTTCCTCTTGGCGCTTGCGCTCCTCCTCCGCTTCCCGCTCTTGGCGCTGTTCCTCGTCCTCAGCCTCGATGCGCTCCTCCTCGAGGTTCATCAACTCCTTGAGGTTGAAGAGGACCGAGGACTCGTTCTGATCACTCATGGCGCAGCATCTCCGCGTTGACCGTTTCAGGCAGCCAACTCTGGTCGATCCCGGCTGGTGGCCGAGAGTCGATCATCCCACGAACGCACGACCGTTCGAGGCGTTCATCTTAGGGGTGCCCACCGGGGCTGTCAATCCGAAGGGAAGTGTCGATATTCCAAATTCTCGTAGTAATTCATAGGCTTGTTCAGCGCCCCCACGGACTGCTACCAATGCGCTGCACGGAGGCACGATGGACGTCGAGTCACACATCTCGGGGACGGTCTGGAAGGTCGAGGTGGCGGTCGGCGACGAGGTCGCAGAGGGCGACTCGATCATCATCCTCGAGTCCATGAAGATGGAGGTCCCGGTCGAGTCGCCGGTCGCTGGCCGGGTCACCGAGGTTCGGTGCCAGAAGGGCGATTCAGTGCTGGAAGATCAGGTGGTTGCGACCGTCGAGGCCGGCTAGGGCCTGCCGCGGCGACGCCACACGACAGCGATCGCCAGCGCCAGCACGGCGTTGAGCGCCAACGATCCCCCGAGGATCGCGCGTAGCGCCGGCAGGCTCGAGGGGGCAACGGCGAGCGGGCCGATCTTCACGAGCCGCGGCGGCTCGAGGCCCGCCGCCGTGCGACCGGCGGGTTGCAGCTGCACCGTAACGGCTTCGCGCGACAGGCCGGGAACGGACCCTGCGACGGTGGAAGCCACCACTGCCTGGCTGACCACCGTATCCCCGCTGCGCGGTGCCAGAAGCACCCATGCGAGGGCGCTGCGACCCGTGGTGGCGTCGTCGAGCTGCTCAGGGGGTCGAGGGGGGCTCAGATGCACGCGGGCGCTCTCGATGCCTGGATGCCGCTCGAGGGTGCGAGCGATCTCGCCGGCCGTGGCCGCGTTGGCGCGTGCCCGCTCCTCCGACGGTGTCGGCACGAGGCCCGCGGCCCCGAAGACCTCCTCGAAGCCGGCTTGGGCGGGTCCTCTGACGGCGAGCTCGCGCGTGAGCTCGGCGATCGCACGATGGACCTCCGTGCTCGCAACCTCCACCCGATAGTGTCCTGCCCGTGCCCGCGAGAGCTGCGCGGTGACCCCGGCGCGCTCGAGGGCGGCCACGACGCGGCGTGCGTCGATCTCGGGGAGCGACTCGTAGAGCGTCGCGTCGCAGGCGGACAGCGACATGCACAGCACGGCGGCCAGCCCCAGCGCGCGTCGACGCCTCCGCGCGTCCGGTCGTTGCGCCACCGCGGGCCTGGTCAGTCCACGCCGAAGCTATAGCGGGCGCCCATGCGGCCCGCCGGGAACGACGGGAACTTGATGCGCTTGACCTTGCCCACGACGCATTTCTTGAACGCGCCGCTGCCGCCCTTGATGCTCGCGCCGAGCACCTTGCCGTTGCCCTGGATCGCCATGTCGATCGTGACGCTTCGCAGTCCGCCTCCGCGTCGCAGCTCGGGTCCCACGCATGCGTAGATCGAGTTGAGCCTGCGGTCCATGACGCCGGCGACCTCGCGGCTGGTCAGCTGGCGCTCGCCGCCGCCCTTGGTGGCGTCACCCAGCTCCATCGCCACATTCATGGCGCCCTCGTAGGACGTGAAGCCCGTCGATGATGACGCGCCGCCGCCGGAGCTGCCGCCGCCCTTGCGGCGCTTGTACTTGAGGATGCCGGCCGTGCCCTTGATCTTCACCTGGCCGCTCTCGTACATCGCTGCCAGGTCGACCTCCTCGGCCGACTTGCGCTTCTCAGCCGCGTTGCGGTTCATGAGGTAGCCCGCGCCGCCGAGGGCGATTGCGGCGACGCCCGCCGAGAGGATCGCGAACTTCGCGACGTTGGAGCGCTTCTCGACCTTGTTGGAGTGCTCAAGCGCGTTCTGGTGATCCGACTCGGCCTTGCGCAGCTTGTACTGCGCGACGAACTCGGAGAACTCGGGGTACTCGGCGAGCGGCTTGCGCTCGTTGGTGTCCATGTTGAGCACGCCGTGCTCGGCCATGACCTCCCCGTCGACGATCAGCTTGACCAGCTCCTTGGCCGTGAACGGCCCGTGGTCCATGCCGTCCTTCACTGCCATCCAGCGTGGCGCGTCGTTCTTCGTCAGCGACGCCATGATGTCGCCGAAGTCGACATCCGCCCTGTGCGGAGCTGCGGCCGGGCCGGAGTCTGCGTCGGGCGTCGGTGCTGCGGTGGCGAGCGGATCGGGCGTGGCGCGTTGGGGCGGGGTCGGCAAGCCGGGCGGCGGCGGCGGCTGCGGCAGCGCGACCGACGGGGGCGGTGCGGCCTTCGGGATGGCAACGGGCGGCGGGGCGTTGTCAGGCGCCGGCGGGGCGACGGAAGCCGCCACGTCCACGTCGACCTCGACGTCCACGTCGAACTCGTCAGCCGCCGCGGTGGGCGCCCCGGCGACGAGTGGCATGAGCGCGTCCGACACCTCGTGGGGCGTCGTGAACCGCTGCTGTGGATCCGCAGCCAGGCACTTCATGAGGATTGCGTCGACCTCGGGGGTCGCCTCCGGGTGCGACTGCGACGGTGCGATGAAGTCGTCGGTGGGTGAGCGACCGGTCAGCAGGACGTACAGCAGCGCGCCGATGCCGAAGATGTCGCTCGCGGCGGTCGCTTCCCCGCCGGACTTCACCTCGGGCGCGAGGTACGCCTGCTCCGTCTCGGGCAGCCGCTGCCAGCGTCCGCCCTGCGTGAGCGCCCGTGCGATACCCATGTCCGCGAGCTTCACGCGCCCCGACTTCGTCACCCACACCACGCTGGGCCGCACCGCGCCGTGGCAGCCCAGCTCGTGAGCCTTGTCGAGCGCCTTGCACACGTGGGCCACGACGTTGAACACGCCGCGCGCCGACAGTGGCTTGCCCTCGCGCTTGGCGACGAAGTCTCGCAGGTTCGTCCCCTTCACCCACTCCGAAGCGACGAAGTGCGTCGAGGTGCCGTGTGTGCCGACGCCGTAGGTCGCCACCAGGCTCCGGTGCTTGATCTTGGCGGCGGCCTTGATCTCGTCACGCACGGGCGTGAACGAAGCCTTGTCGGCGCCGAAAACGTCCGCGAGGACACGAATCGAAATGGCTCGCTTCGTCTTCTGGTCGCGGGCGAGCCACGTCGCTGTCAGCTCGTCCTCTCGAACCGAGCGTTCAATCAGAAAACGGCCCCCGACGAGTGTCTCGGGGCCCAGCGCTGCTCCGGCGGCTTGCTGCGCGGTGGCGGGATCTGCGGGCATATGCGACCGAAGACTAGCGGACCGGGGGGGGGCGGTTCAAGCCTGGCCCGGTTGGTTGCGACAGCAAAACTGGCGAAAAACCAGGTCGCTCAGGGCGTCTTGGCGATTGGTCGCAGCTCAAGCTCCAGGGTGCCGGCTGCGCCGCGCGGGGCGCCCTCGACCGGACCGGCGAACCGGACCTGCTCAAGGCGGGCTTGCAGGCACTTTGTCTCATCGCCGTCGAGGCCGCCGCCCGAGACGCTTCCCCGCAGGACCGCCCCACTGGGCATCACCTGGGCGCTGAGGGCGATCGACACTTTGGGTGCGCTGCCCTCCTTTCGGGGCTTCAGGCAGCTGGTCGCAGATCGCATCGCGGCGACCAGCTCCTTGTCCAGGTCGCGCTCCTTGTCCTCGGGGGCTGCCGCCGCGGCGGTCGGCTCGGGCGTGGGCTCGGGGACGGTGGGTGTCCTTGTGGGCTGATCGTCCGCCCACGGGTCCGGCTCCGCCTCCTCCTCGGGCTCGGCCACGGGCTCCGGGGCAGCACCGACGGAGCGGCCGCTCGCCGGGCGGGAGCCCTGGGGCTCGGTGAGGTCACTGCATGCGACGAGCACGACGAGCAGGCAGGGCACGAGCCGCATCATTGCTTGCTGGTCACCTTCGCCCGCTCTGCGCCAAGCGGTTGTTCGTCGAGCTTCGCCTCGGCGAGCGCGGTCAGCGTGGAGTCCACCTTGGCCTCCGGCAGGCCGACGAGCGTGTAGCGGTCGCGGACGCGGATGCGGCCGACCTCGGAGCGCTCGAGCCCCCCGGTCTCCCGCATCACTCTGGCGATCTCGCCCACGCGGGCGCCGTCCTTCTTGCCGATCTTGAGGTAGAGGGTCGCCTCGTCGGCATTGCTGTCCGACTCGCGCGGTCGCCGAGGCGCGCGCTCCTCCGAGTCGGAGCCCGAGCCTGCGGCCGCCTCGGCGCTGTCCGCCTCTCCCTCGCTCTCCCCTCGGCGCGCCCGGGGCCTGCGCTTGCGGGTCGGCTCTCCGCTCTCGGTGCCCTCCGCGCTCTCGGTGCTCTGCTCGGCGGTCTTCGCCTCGGTCTTCGCTGGGCGCTCATCGTCGGCGCTGCGCTGCCGGCGGCGCGGTGTGCGCTCGGAGCTGCGTTCGGGCTCGGGCGCGGCTACCGGATCGGGCCGCCGTGACCTGCGCGCTGCCGCCGCCTGCTCGTCGACGTCGTCCTTGTCACCGAAGAAAGTCTTGAGCAGACCCCCGAGGATGGTCTCTGCCTCAGGGTGCGTCATCAGACGTTGCGCGAGGGCTCGGTGGTCGGCGGAGCCACGGCCGACCGCGTCCTCGAGCAGCTTGATGCGATCGAGCTCACGCCGGGTGCTCAGTTCACTGGCGTTAGGTAGCGAGCGCTCTACGGGCGAGATGTTGAACTCGAGTCGCAGGTAGTACAGCCGGCCGAGCTCCTGTGGGCTGATCAGCGAGATCGCGCAGCCTGTCTTTCCGGCGCGCCCGGTGCGACCCGTGCGGTGCACGTAGCTCGCTGGCGATTCCGGGAACGAGAAATTGATGACGTGGGTGAGGTGCGAGATGTCGATGCCGCGGGCCGCCACGTCCGTGGCGACGAGGTAGCGCAGCCTGCCCTCGCGGGTGCTGGCCATGATGCGCTCGCGATCGCGCTGTGGCAGGTCGCCGTTGAGCCAGTCGGCGTTGAAGCCCGCCTGCTGCAGCTGGGCCGCGACGCGCTCCGTCTCCGAGCGCATGTTGCAGAAAACGATCGCCGACTCGGGGTCCTCGATGTTGAGGATCTCGACCAGGTCTTCCGCGCGGCGGGCACCCGACACCATGTAGGCGTAGTGCGTGACCTGTGTGGCGCCGACCGCGTCGCTCGACAGCTGGACCATCTCCGGGTCCTTCATGTGCTTCTGCGCGTGGCGCTGCACCTGCCCGTCGACCGTCGCCGAGAAGCACATGGTCTGGCGCTTGTCGATGGTGGGGATCAGCTCAAGGATGGCGTTGAGCTCCTTCGCGAAGCCCATCGACAGCATCTCGTCCATCTCGTCGAGTACGAGCACCCGCATGGCGCTCGAGTCGAGTGTGCCGCGGCGCAGGTGGTCGAGCACGCGCCCCGGCGTACCGGACACGATCTGCGCGCCCCCCGCGAGAGCGTCGATCTGGCTGCCCATCGGCGCGCCGCCGTAGACGGCGGTCGTGCGGACGTTGCGGTGCTGACCGAGGCGCTCGACCTCGCGGGCACTCTGCAACGCGAGCTCCCGGGTCGGCGCGAGGATCAGTGCCTGCACACCAGGCTCGGATGTGACGATCTTGTCCACCAGCGGGATGCCGAAGGCGGCCGTCTTGCCGGTGCCCGTACGCGCTTGGACGATGAGGTCCCGGCCGGCCACGGCCGGCGCATACGTCGCATGCTGGACGGGAGTCGGCTCGACGTAGCCGATCTCGCTCAGGGCCTGCATGACCTCTACGGTCAGGTTCAGTGATTCGAAGGTAAGGGGCTCTGACTGCGGTTCCGCGTCAGCGGCCTGTTCTTGCGCGTTCATATTGGATTGTGTCTCTCAGGAAGAGGGGATGAGTGCGTCGAGCGCCCGCTCCAGCGTCTGACGGCCTGGCTGTGCGTCGCGCTGGTGCTTGCGCAGCATGGTGCCGATGGTCTCGCGGACGTTCGCCAGCTCACGCTGCCGATCGTGCACGACGCCGCAGCGGTCCTTGAGCTCGGCGAGCTGCCGGTCCCAGCCTCGCAGCCATGCGAGGCTCGATGCGCCCGGGGGCGATGCGATGGTCTTGCCTGCCGATTCGTGCAGGCCGGTGGAGAGAGTGCGCAGCTCGCGCGCGCACTCGGCGGTGTGACCCTCGACGGAGGCCTTCAGGCCGTCGCCGAAGAGCTCGCTCGTGACCGAGTAGGTGGACGCACCCACGAAGTACACCGCGACTACCCAGAACATGAGGACACCCGTCGTGCGGCCAGCGCGTGGCAGGCCGGTGAGCTTGCGCGGGGGCGCCTCGCTTTGGGTTCCTTCTGACACCGCGTGAGGTTTGTAATGGCGGGGTGGCGCCCGGTCAAGCGCCCCCGGTCCCCGCAAGGGCACCCACGTGGGTCGGAAAGCTTCAATAAATACCGTAGGTTGCCTTCGCTCCGAACTACAGGACCAACTTGTAGCCCGAGCCGTAGACGGTGAGAATGTGGCGAGGCCGCTCCGGTTGCGCTTCGATCTTCTTGCGCAGCTTGACCACGAAGTTGTCGACCGTGCGGTTGGTCGGGTGCGACTTCGTGCCCCAGACCTGGTCGAGGATCTCGTCACGCGAGATGGTCTCGCCGGCGCGTTGGTACAGCAGCTGCAGCAGCTCGAGTTCGTAGGTGCCGAGCGGCACCGTCTCGCCGGCGCGTTCGATGGTCTGGGTGCGGACGTCGACGCGGGCGTCCCCGATCTGGATGTGGTCTGGCGGGGCGGGCGAGAACTGCTGGCGTCTAAGGATGGCGCGGACGCGTGCGAGCAGCTCGCTCACAGAAAACGGCTTGCTAACGTAGTCATCGGCCCCCGCGTCCAGCCCGCGGATCTTGTCGCCCTCCTCGGAGCGCGCCGTCAGCATGATGATCGGCACGCGGTTGCCGGTCACGCGGATGCGCTCGCAGACCTGGTACCCGTTGATGTCCGGCAACATGAGGTCGAGGATCACGCAGTCCGGCGCATCGGACTCCGCCAGCTCGAGCCCCCGCTCGCCGAGCTCCGTGTGCAGCACCCGGTAGCCCTCGAAGTCCAGTGCATCGCGAAGACCGAGCGCGAGCGCCGGGTCGTCCTCGACGACGAGGATGGTGGGCTGTTCCGTCTCTTCAGACATGTTCGGTGACGATGTCAGTGGCCGGTGCACTGTCGATTGGGGGGGTCGTCTGCGTGCGCGGGCGGGTCGGGTCGCGGCGCGGGATGGTGATCGACACGATCGCGCCCCCGTCCTGGGCGTTCTCGGCCCACGCCCGGCCGTGGTGCGCTTCGGCGATGTGCTTCACCAGCGACAGCCCGATTCCGGAGCCGCGCACCGTCGTGTCGCTTCCGGTGCGGTAGAAGCGGTCGAACACGCGCTTGAGGTCGGCGCGCGGAATGCCGCCGCCGTGGTCGCGGACGCTGATCGTGATCTGCTCGGGGCCTGCGTGCACGCCGACCTCCACGGTGGTGCCTGCGCCGTACTTCACCGCGTTGTCGAGCAGGTTGATCACAGCCAGCAGAATCGACTGCTCGTCGACGCGACCCAGGGGCGTATCGCCCGAAGAGTCGTATTTGACGGTCGATCCCTCGCGTTCGAAGCGGTAGCGGAACGCCTCGATCGCGCGCCCCACGAGCTCGCCCACGTCGCTGTCGGCCATGGCGTAGCGCTGCTTGCCGCGCTCGAGGGCGGCGAAGTCGAGCACGTTCTGGATCAAGCTGCTCAGGCGCTCACTCTCGCTGCAGATGATGTTCAAGTACTCCTGACGCTTCTCATCCGTGCTCACGCGCTGCGTCAGCAGCATCTCGGAGAACATGCGGATGACCGACAGCGGCGTCTTGAGCTCGTGGGTGACGTTGGCGATGAACTCGCTCTTGAGCGTAGCCAGCCGCCGCTCCTTGTCCGCCACGTAGGCGGTGACCAGCACGGCTACCAGGATGATGGCCAGGCACAGCGCGATGAGCGCGAACTGGTTGAAGCGCGAGGTGCGCCCCTTGGCCTCCAGCAGCGGCGCTGTCCGCGGCGCCACCTGCAGCCGCCATCCGTAGAGCGTCGTCGGGAAGCGGTACGCGACGACGTAGTCGCCCGCGTCCGTCATGTTGGCGCCGAAGACGCGCTGGTTGTCGCCGTCGATGACGTTGAGCAGCTGTTCGCCGCCCAGGCTGAACAGCTCGGGGAAGACCTCGCGCACCAGGTAGCCGACGTCGTGGTGGGCTGTGACGTAGAGGCGCTGCCCGCGGTGGCGGATCGCCTTGTAGGAGATGAGAAAGACCTTGTCGTCGTAGACACGGTGCAGGTGCTTGAGACGGTTGTACTCGAGGCTCTCGAGCTCGAGGTCGGCGATCAGCTTCGTGCGCAGCAGGTGACTGTAGGTCCCGCGCTCGTCGGCGGAGGTGCGCGATGACAGCGCGAGTATCTGCTGTGCGCCGTTGAGCACCGCGACGGCGCGGACCGACGGCGACAGCTGCTCGGCACGCGTGCGCCAGCGCTCGTCGATGGTGTTGAGGCGCTCGAGGTCGATGCTCGAGAAGACGCGGTTGTCAGCGGCGATGATCAGCCGCTCCAGCTGCCCGACCTTGTCGCGTGCGTGTGAGAGGCTCGAGTCGGCGATCGACTGCTCGCCGAGGCGCTCGAACTGTGCGGCGGTCTGCAGGCTGTAGTACGCGAGCACCCCGATGGCCGCGAGGGTCATCGGGAGCACCACCCAGTAGACGAACCGCAGTCGAGCGCTGGCCATGCGTCTGCAGCGTACCCGCCCGCGCGCAAACTTTCACGTAGCGGAAAAGCCGCGCGATCGACGGCCTAGGAGGGGGCGCTGCCGCTGGCTTCCGCTGTCCTGGCGGAGCGATCGGGCGCCGACAGATTGCCCAGGTCGAGCTTGTCAGGCTCCTCGAGCGCGGCCTTGAGTACCTCCTCCATTTTCGTGACGGGGATGAACTCGAGATCGTCGCGGACCTCCTGCGGGACCTCCTCGAGGTCGGCGACCGTGCGCTCCGGGAGGATGACTCGCTTGATGCCAGCGCGGTGAGCGGCCAGCACCTTCTCCTTGACGCCGCCGACTGGCAGCACCTTGCCGCGCAGCGTGATCTCACCGGTCATCGCCACGTCGTGCCGGGCGCGGATGCCCGTCAGCAGCGAGACCAGTGCGGTCATCATCGTGACGCCCGCGCTCGGGCCGTCCTTCGGAACGCCGCCGGTTGGAATGTGGATGTGGATGTCGCTGTCGTCGAGGAAGTCCTCCTCGATGTGCAGCTGGTTGGCGCGCGTGCGCACCCAGCTGAGCGCGGCCTGCGCCGATTCCTTCATCACGTCGCCGAGCTGGCCGGTCAGCTGCAGCTTGCCCTTGCCCTTCATGCGCGTGGCCTCGATGAAGAGGATCTCGCCGCCCACCGATGTCCAGGCGAGCCCGGTGGCGATGCCCGGCTCGTCCATGCGCTCGGCGAGGTCGGAGATGAACTTCTGCGGACCGAGCGACGGGCGCAGGTCCTCATCGGTGTCGATCGTGAAGGGTCCATTGTCGCCTTCGGCAACTTTCACCGCCACGCCGCGGATGACAGACGCGATCTCGCGTTCGAGGTTACGGACGCCGGCCTCCCTCGTGTAGCCGTCGATGACTAACGCGATGGCGGCCTCCGTGACCTTCAGCGTGTCGGCGTCGAGGCCGTGCTCGTCGAGCTGCTTCGGCAGCAGGTGGTCGCGTGCGATCGCGGCCTTCTCATTGCGCGTGTAGCCGGGGATCTCGATGATCTCCATGCGGTCGCGCAGCGGAGCAGGGATGGTGTCGAGCACGTTCGCGGTGGCGACGAACATCACCTTGGTCAGGTCGTATGGGATCTCCAGGTAGTGGTCGGAGAAGGTGTCGTTCTGCTCCGGGTCGAGCACCTCGAGCAGGGCGGCGGCCGGGTCGCCGCGGAAGTCGTGGCCGATCTTGTCGATCTCGTCGAGCATGAAGACGGGATTGACGGTGCCCGCCTTCTTCATGCTCTGGATGATCTGGCCGGGCAGGGCGCCGACGTAGGTGCGGCGGTGACCGCGGATGGCGGCCTCGTCGTGGACGCCGCCGAGCGAGTTGCGTACGAACTTGCGTCGCAGCGCGCGCGCGATCGACCGACCGAGTGACGTCTTGCCGACGCCAGGCGGGCCAACGAGGCAGAGGATCGGGCCCTTCTTGTCCTTCTTCAGCTTGCGCACCGCGAGGAACTCGACGATGCGCTTCTTGACCTTCTCGAGTCCCGAGTGGTCCTGGTCGAGGACCTTGCGGACCTCGGGGATGTCCATCATGTCCGTGGTCGCCTTGGTCCACGGCACGTCCAGGATCCAGTCGATGTACGTGCGCACGACTGTGTACTCGGCGGAGCCGACCTGCATCGAGCGCAGCCGCTTGAGCTGCTTGCGCGCCACGCTCTCCGCCTCTGTGCCGAGTGGCGTCTTCGCGAGGCGCTCGTCGAGCACATCGAGGTCGCCCTGATCACTCTCCTCCTCGCCGAGCTCCTCCTTGATGGCCTTGAGCTGCTGGCGCAGGACGTACTCGCGCTGGTTCTTGCCCATCTCCTCCTTGATCTGGGAGTTGATGCGCTCGCGCATCTTGAGCACCTCGAGCTGGCGCGTGAGCAGGCGTAGCACCTTGCGGATGCGTTCCTTGACGTCGACGGACTCCAGCAGCGCGGCCTTCTCGTCGATCGGCGCCTCGACGTTCGCCGCGACCAGGTCTGCGAGCTGCCCCGGCTCTGTGATCGAGTCGATCAGCGAGCCGGCCTCGCGCGGCAGCTCGGGCATCAGCTGGATGACCTGCTTGGCCGTGTCGCGCAGACCCATCGCCAGCGCCTCGCTCTCGACGTCGTCCGTCTCGGGCTCGTCCATGCGCGTGATGCGCGCGCGCAGGTACGGCTGCGTCTGCGGCAGGCTCTCCAGCCGCACGCGCATGAGCCCCTGCAGGATCAGGCTGTAATTGCCGGTCGAGTGGCGCAGCGCCTTGAGCACGCGCGCCGCGACGCCCGCGGGGTGCAGGTCGTCCATGCCCGGGTCGTCGGTGGCGGGGTCGCGCTGGGCGAAGATCACGATGATCGGCTGATCGATGCCGTCGAGGGCCTCCACGAGTGCGACCGACTTCTCGCGGCCGACGTCGAAGGGCATGACCGAGCCGGGGAACAGGACAGCGTTGCGGATGGGGAGCAGCGGTAGCTCGGCGTCGAGTTCGATGTCTCGATTCTCGATGTCGAAGATCTTCGTGCTTTCGTCGTCGTCCATTGGGGCTCCCGCGGGGGCGGATTCAAGTTGATCAACAGGAAGCGTAGCAACTCCCCGCGCGCATTACTTCGGCACAATAGTCACCGCCCCGCGACCACGCAACATGACGTGCGCGGGCATACGAAGGGTGGCTCACGTGTGGTGTGAGAGAGCGACGTACACGTCGTGCGGACACATTGGGTTACCGTGCGCACCAAGCGAGTTGACCGAGCCGTGCTCCGAAATCTACTCTCCGCGCTCGCAGCTCACACACGGGTACACCAAGTGGCGACGGCGCGCAGGAACAGGGGGGGATTGACTCGAGGTGGCACGGCGGCCGCATCGCGGCAGCGCAAGCGCGGTGCGAGCATCGCCATCACCGGTGCCAACACGTTCCTCGGCAGGAACCTCGTCGCCGTGCTCGAGGAGGACCCGACAGTCTCGAAGGTCGTCGTGCTCGATCTGGAAAACCCGAGCACCAGTCGAAGGAAGACCTCCTTCTACGAGGTCGACCTCACGCAGCCCGGCGTCGACTCACGCATTGCGGAGATCCTCCACGCGGAGTCGTGCACCGCCTTGGTGCACCTGGCGTTTCCCGTCAGCCCGACCCAGGCGGTGGCGTGGGCGCACGAGCTCGAGTCGGTAGGCACGATGCACGTGCTGAGCGCCTGCCAGCAGCACAAGCCGGCGCAGGTCGTGCTGTGCGGCTCGACGCTCGTTTACGGGCCGCACCCCGACAACCCCAACTTCCTGTCCGAGGACCACGCTGCCCGTGGTCTGCACGGCGCGCCCTTCATCGAGGACAAGCTCGACGCGGAGCAGCAGTTCGCGCGCTTCGCGGAGGCCAGCCCGCAGTGCGTGGTGACCGTGCTGCGAATGGCGCCGATGCTTGGGCCGACCGTGGACAACTTCGTGGCGCGCACCCTGACGCGGCCGCTCGTCCCCACGGTGCTCGGCTTCGATCCGCTGGTGCAGTTTCTGCACGAGGTCGACGCGGTCAGTGCACTCAAGCTCGCCCTCGAGCGCGCGACGCCCGGCACGTTCAACATCGTGGGTGAGGGCGTCCTGCCCGTCTCCACCGTGGTCAAGCTCGCCGGGCGCCTCGGCGTGCCGATTCCGTACCGGCTCTACCGGCAGCTGACCGGCTTCCTGTGGGCGATGCAGCTCGGGGAGGCCCCGGCGGCGTTCGTCGCGGCGATGCGCTACCTGTGTGTCGCCGATGGTGCGAAGGCCGCCGACCAGCTCGGCTTCTCGCCGGCCTACAGCACCCGCGATGCGGTGCTCGATTTCGAAGGCGCGCTGCGGCTGCGCGAGGCGCGCGCGCTGAGGGGAGGGGCATAGCCATGGGGACCGACGGCAGTGCCAAGTCATCACGCAGGCCCTCGGCGCGACGGCGGCCCGAGTCCGCGGCCGGCGCCGCCCCGACGCCGGCGCGTCCATCCGCGCGGCGTCCTTCGAAGTCAGCTTCCGCCGCTCGCCCGGCGGCCAGTGCGCCGCGCGCTGCCCGTCCCTCGGCGACCGCACCCTCGAAGGCGGCGGCCGCGCCGGCCGCGCGCGCCGCCGGCGCCCACGACCACCTGCAGCAGATCCACGGCAACCTCGACTCGCTGCTGGATGACGTCGATGACGGAAGCGGTGACGCGGAGGCGCGCAGGCGGGCCGCCCGCGCGATGGAGCACATCGCCGCGCGGCTCGAGTCCGCCGACCACGCGGCGGACCAGCAGTGGGATGCCAGCGCCGACGAGGGAGGGCCGCGGCAGCTCCTATCTGCGGACTACTACCTGCGCCGTTGGGGGCGTATGGCGATGCACAACCGCTCCGAGGACGTGGACGACTACGGCCTCGACCCGGTCTACGAGGCTCAGCTCGCGCCCCTGCTCGATCGCGTCTTCACGGACTACTTCCGGGTGCGCGTCAACGGCATCGAGCACGTGCCCAGCGAGGGTCGGGCGCTCCTCATCAGCAACCACAGCGGCGCGCTGCCCTGGGACGGCGTCATGCTCAAGACCGCCGTGCGCCTGCATCACGCCGAGAAGCGTCCGCTGCGCTGGCTCGCGGAGGACTTCGCCTTCCATGCGCCCTTCCTGGGGGCTGCGCTCAACCGCCTCGGTGCGGTCCGCGCCTGCCCGGAGAACGCGCAGCGGCTGTTGTCCCAGGAGTCGCTCGTGGCGGTTTTCCCGGAAGGCATCAAGGGCGTCAGCAAGCTCTACCGCGAGCGCTACCAGCTGCAGCGCTTCGGGCGTGGTGGCTACGTGAAGCTGGCGCTGCGCACGGGATCACCTCTGATTCCAGTGGCGGTGGTGGGCGCGGAGGAGACCTATCCGATGCTTCACCGCTCGCGCTTCCTCTCGAAGGCCATGGGGCTGCCCTTCGTGCCGATCACGCCCACGTTCCCGCTGCTGGGCCCGCTGGGGCTGCTGCCGCTCCCGAGCCGCTGGCAGATCACCTTCGGCCCCCCGGTCGAGGGCCTCGACGCCTACGGCCCGGAGGGCGCCGAGGACATCGCGCTGGTCAACGAGCTCAACGGTCGCGTGCGCGCGCAGGTCCAGACGCTGCTCGACCGCGCGCGGGGCGACCGGGGCGAGCGCGTCTTCCGCTAGCGGCGTACGTTCCGCCGGATTTTTGACCTCGCGATCGGCTCGGTCAATTGTCGAGGGATGTTGCATGGATTGCGTCGCGCCACCCCTGTGCTCTTTGCCGGGGCAGGGATGGCGGCATGCGTGCTGGCGTTCGCGTCGGCCGAGACCGCGGGCAAGGCCTCCGCGCTGTCGCCGCCGAAGGCGTTGTCGACGGCCAAGCCGCGGACCAGCCAGCTGCTCTCGGGTTTCGACCCGCTCGTCCACGAGCTGCGGGACGGCAGGCTGGTCTCGCCCCTCGAGGGCGGCCGTCGTGCCGAGCTCACGCTCGAGCCGGGCCTGCAGAAGCACGTCGCCAGCGTGCTGCGCCGCTACGAGGTCCCGTACGGTGCGGTCGCGGCGATCAGCCCTTCGGATGGCCGACTGCTCGCATACGTCAGCCACTCGAGCGCCAACCCCGGCGCCGGCGACCTGGTGCGCGATCCCACGCCGCCCGCTGCCTCGGTGTTCAAGGTGGTGACCGCGGCGGCGCTCGTCGACGCGCAGGTCAAGCCCGGCGCGGACGTCTGCTACAGCGGTGGCTTTCGTCGTCTACACTCGCGGGACCTGGACGACGACCGCTCGCGTGATCGCGCATGCGCCAACCTCACCGAGGCGCTTGGCGGCTCGATCAACACGGTGTTCGCGAAGCTCGCCGACCGTCATCTCGATGCGCCGACGCTCGGGCGCTACGCGCAGGCCTTCGGCTTCGGGCACGCGCTGCCCTTCGACGTGCCGACGCGGCCGAGCCCCACGGAGGTACCCGCGGCACGTCTCGAGTTCGCGCGCACAGCGGCGGGCTTCTGGCACAACCACATGTCCCCGCTGCACGGCGCGATGCTCGCTGCGACGGTCGCCAACGACGGTGTGATGGCGCGGCCGACGATGGTCGAGCGCGTGCTCTCCGCCGACGGCAAGGTGCTGCGCACCCACAAGCCCACCGACTTCCGCTCGGTGATCGGGCGCGGCACGGCGCGCAGCGTGGGCAAGATGATGCGACGGACGGTCACGCACGGCACGGCGCGCAGCGCGTTCTACGATCCCAAGGGGCGACCGTTTCTGCCGGGCATCTCCGTGGCGGGCAAGACCGGCTCGCTCAGCGCCGACAGGCCCTACCGCGCGTACAGCTGGTGGGTCGGCTTTGCGCCGGCCGACAAGCCCGAGATTGCGGTTGCCGCGCTGGTGGTCAACACGCCCAAGTGGCGCATCAAGGGCAGCTACCTGGCGCGCGAGACGCTGCGCTACCACCTCGTGCAGCGCAAGGCGGAGCTGGCCAAGGAGAAGCGCCGACGCGAGCGGGAGGCAGCGAAGGCCGCCGAGCTCGCGAAGGCAGCTGAGCTCGCGAAGGCAGCTGAGCTCGCGAAGGCAGCCGAGCTCGCGAAGACAGCGCAGGCGCCCGCTGCACCCGCAGCACAGTAGATAACGTCGTGTGTCGCCGGCCGTGGGCCGCTATCCCTCGAGTGCCTGCCTGGCGACCTCGGCGTCGAGCTTGCCGTCCTCGAGCAGCATGCGGACGTGCATCTGGAAGGTCCGCATGCCGTAGGGGTGGGCGCCGCGCTCCATGACATCCTTGATCGACATCGAGCCGGAGGGGTTGCGAATCGCCTCCCGCGCGGTGCCCGTCATCACGAACACCTCCTGGGCGAGCACGCGGCTCTCGCCATCCTTCGCGGGCAGCAGCCGCTGCGCGAGGATGCCCTTGAGGTTGTCGGCGAAGCGCTCGCGCGTCTCCTGCGCATCCGAGTCGCCGCACAGGGCGAGCACGCGGCCGACCGTGCGGCTCACGTCGGGCGTGTGCAGCGTGGACAGCACGAGGTGTCCCGTCTCGGACGCCTTGAGGGCGATGTCCATCGTCTCCTCGTCGCGGATCTCGCCGACCAGGATGACGTCCGGGTCCTGGCGCAGCGCGGCGCGCAGGGCCACGGCGAAGCTCGGCGTGTCCAGGCCGATCTCGCGCTGCGAGATGGTCGCGAGGTTGTCGTCGTGGAGGAACTCGATCGGGTCCTCGACCGTGATGACGTGGACGCGGCGCCGGCGGTTGATGTGCCCGATCATCGCCGCGAGCGTCGATGACTTGCCGTTGCCCGCCGCCCCCACCACGAGCACCAGCCCGCGATCGAGCTCCGCGAGCTCACGCGCCACCCGCGTGCAGCCCAGGTCGTCGAAGCGCGGCACGTCCAGGGGGATGTTGCGCAGCGCGATGGCCAGGCTGCCCCGCTGGCGAAAGACGTTGACGCGGTAGCGGCCGATGCCCTCGACCTCGTAGGCCGTGTCGAACTCCGTCAGCTCGTCGATCTCACCGCTGAAGCTCGACTCCGCGAGGATCAGCTGCGCCAGGTCCCGCGTCTGGGCCGCAGTGAGCGGGTCGCCCTTGAGGTAGTGCAGGCTGCCTTGCACGCGGAAGGCCGGTGGCTGGCCGACCTTGAAGAGCGCGTCGCTGGCCGCGTACTTGGCGCCGCGCTTCAGCAGCCCATGGAGAGTGGCCTCGTCCATGCGGGGCCGGTCAGCTGTCCTGGTTCTTCGGCCGCCGCACGACGTATGTGTTCATGCCCTCGTCGGATTCGAACTTCGAGCGGTACGCGCGCGCCTTGTGGCGCTTCTCGAAGGGGCCGATGCGCACGCGGAAGTAGACGCCGCGGTCCTCGATCTCGGCGCGCGAGACGAAGGCCTGGTGGCCCTTCGCGCGCAGCCGCTCGGCGAAGGCGCGGGCGGGCTCGGGCTTGTCGTAGCTGATGACCTGCAGGGTGTACTCACCCTCTTCGCCGCGCGGAGCGGTGGGCGCTGGCGCCCGGTTGGGGATGGCCTGCGCGACCAGCGGGTCCTGCTTGGCGACGTGGGGCAGCTGGCGGCTCGCCGGGCCCGCTGCGATGGCCGCCGGCAGCGTGTGCACGACGCCCGCCGGGGTTGCCTGAGCCTGCAGCACGGGGGCTGCCGGAATTGGCGCCACCGCATCGTCGGCAAGCGCTGCTGCCTCCCGTTCCGCCGCTGCGAGTGCGGCCAGCACCTCCGGGCGGTCGTCACGCTCGGCGAGCGTGTTCGGGAAGGTCAGATCCGTCGCTTGCACCTGCGGCTCCGGCGTGTCGGATTCGTCCGAGAGCTCGCCCCGGGCGCTGCCAAAGTCGACGGCGGCGAGGGGGTCGGCGACCTCCTGTGCGTCCGGCTGGGCAGCGCGGCCGACGACGACGCCGATGGCCGAGCTCAGCCCGACCAGCGTCAACGCGGCCATCACCATCGTTCCAAGCCGACGGCCACTCTCCTCGGGGTCCCTTTCCTGGATCTGCTCCAGGTCCCGCATGCGGTTGTTCATCGAACGCTCCTCGGTCGCAGGGGCGGTTGCGCCCTCTACAACACTTAGGAATTCGTCCCCCAACCGTCAAAAAATCGGCGCAAGCGGCGCCGCATACCTGCCCTAGGGCTCGGGAACAGAGACGTCAGTCGTGCTCGCGGTCTCGAAGAACTGCCAGACCCGCAGCTGATCGTTGGGCTCGGCGGGGAGCTTCGCCTCGAACGGGCAAGCGCTGTTGCAGCCCCCGTCGTCGGAACTCACGATGACCCCGCGGCCGTCGAGGTCGTTGAGGACGCCCACGGCGGCGCCTTCGAGCGCGAGGCCGCGCACCGTCACCAGCCCGTCGGCGTCGGGGGCGCTCACCTCCTGCACCTCCGGGGGCGGCAGCGGGAGCGTCCTCGAGGTGCAGCCGGCGGCCCAGAGGGCGGTCAGAAGCAGCGCGGTGGTGGGGTGCGATCGCATGGTCTGGTGCCTATTGTCCGGCACTACTAGACGCAAGAGCGGTGCCAATCGTTGGGGGTCCCAATTGCCCCATGAAACTAGCACGGCGCCCCAACGCGGTTGCCCACCGGCGCCAATCGAGTTGGCAGCCCATCGCTGTCAGGATTATTCGAATTGGCGTCTCACGCCACTGTGTTAGGGTCACGAGCCCCCGGGTTTTTGGGGTGTATTTCCGTTCAGTGATCATGGCCGAAGAGTCGACCAAACTACCCGTCTCGATCGAGGCAGAACTCCGTAGTTCGTACCTCGAATACGCCATGAGCGTGATCATCGGGCGCGCCATTCCGGACGTCCGGGACGGGCTCAAGCCGGTGCACCGTCGCGTGCTGTACGCGATGAACGAGATGAAGCTCGGCTGGAACCAGCCGTACCGTAAGTCGGCGCGTGTGGTCGGCGAGGTGCTCGGCAAGTACCACCCGCATGGCGACCAGGCTGTCTACGACACGCTCGTGCGGCTCGCGCAGGACTTCTCCATGCGCTACCCGCTCGTCGATGGGCAGGGCAACTTCGGCTCGGTCGATGGCGACTCGGCTGCGGCCATGCGCTACACGGAGGCGCGCCTCGCGCGCTTCGCGACGGAACTGCTCGCCGACCTCGACAAGGAGACGGTCGACTTCTCGGCCAACTTCGACGACTCGGAGACCGAGCCCAGGGTGCTGCCAAGTCGCGTGCCGAACCTGCTGGTCAACGGCTCGGCCGGCATCGCCGTGGGCATGGCGACGAACATCGCGCCGCACAACCTGCGTGAGGTGATCGACGGCACGGTGCGCCTGATCGAGAACCCTGACATCAGCATCGACGAGCTGATGACGGATGAACCCGAGACGGGGCGTCTCGGCATCAAGGGCCCAGACTTCCCGACCGCTGGCTTCATCTACGGCACGGTCGGCATCCGGCAGGCATGCCACACGGGCCGCGGCCGCGTGGTGATGCGTGCGCGTGCGACCTTCGAAGACATTCCCGGCAGGGGCGACCGCGAGATGATCGTGGTGACCGAGCTGCCGTACATGGTCAACAAGGCCGAGCTGATCAAGAAGATCGCGCAGCTCGTCCGCGACAAGAAGATCGAGGGCATCAGCGACCTGCGCGACGAGTCCGACCGCACTGGCATGCGCGTCGTCATCGAGCTCAAGCGCGACGCGGCCGGGCAGATCGTACTCAACTCCCTCTACCAGCAGACGCAGCTGCAGAGCACCTTCGGCGCCAACTGCCTCGCGATCGTCGGCAACCGACCGCAGGTGCTCTCGCTCAAGGACATGCTGGGCTACTTCGTGCAGCACCGGCGCGAGGTGGTCACTCGCCGCACGCGCTACGAGCTGCGCGAGGCGCTCGCGCAGCGCGAGCTGATCGAGGGCCTCGGGATGGCCATCACCGAGGTGGACCTCGTCATCAAGACGATCCGCGCGGCCAAGGACCCCGACGAGGCGAGGCAGGCGCTGATGGGCCTACGCCTGCAGGGGCTGGAGGCCTTCGTGCGGCGCGCAGGTCGCCCCCAGGAGGAGCTCGACGCCGCCCAGGCGCGCGGCGACTACTACCTGTCAGAGCGGCAGGCGAGGGCGATCCTCGACATGCGGCTGGCGCGGCTGACCGCGCTCGAGCAGGACAAGCTCGCCACCGAGTACGGCAACCTCTCCGACACGATCGCGCGGCTCAACGCGATCCTCGCGAGCGAGGAGCGGCTGCTCGGTGTCATCATCGACGAGCTGGCTGAGATTCGCGAGCGCTATGGCGACGACCGGCGCACGGAGATTGTGCCGGTCGAGGGCGAGATCACGGTCGCGGACTTGGTCGCCCACGAGGACGTCGTCGTCACCGTCAGTCACTCCGGCTACATCAAGCGCGTGCCCGTCTCCGAATACCGCGCGCAGGTGCGCGGCGGGCGCGGCAAGCGTGCGATGGAGACGCGTGAGGACGACTTCGTCGAGCAGATCTTCGTCGCCAACAACCACGACCACATCCTGTATCTCAACGACCGCGGCATCGCGTACCTGAAGAAGGTGTACGAGATCCCGGAGGCGGGGCGGCAGAGCCGTGGCCGCGCCATCGTGAACTTCGTGGGGATGGAGGCCGGCGACCGAGTGGCCTCCATCGTGCCTATCCGCGAGTTCCGCGATGGCGATGACCTGGTGACGTGCACGCGCGGCGGCACGGTCAAGCGCACGGCACTGAGCGCCTACTCGAACATTCGGTCCACGGGCATCATCGGTGTTGCGCTCGCGCCCGACGACGAGCTGCTGTCGGCGAGCGTCGTGCACGAGGACCAGGATGTGCTGATCGGCACGGCCCGCGGCATGTCGATCCGCTTCCCAGCGGTCGACGTCCGGCGCATGGGTCGCGACTCGCGCGGCGTCCGCGGCATCGACCTGCGCGACGGCGACCGCGTCATCGGGATGGACATCATCCACGACGTCGAGCACCAGGTGCTGACCGTGAGCGCGAACGGCTACGGCAAGCGTACGCCCGTGTCCGAGTGGCGGATCCAGGGGCGCGGCGGCATCGGGATCATCGCGATGGACGCGTCGGATCGGAACGGCGAGGTGGTGAACCTGTGCCTCGTCACCGGCGAGGACCAGATCATGGCGATCACCAACGGCGGGCAGGTGATCCGCACGCTGGTGGATCAAGTCCGGGTCGCTGGGCGCAACACCCAGGGCGTCCGCGTGATTCGCCTATCGGCAGATGAGCGAGTGGTCGACGTCGCAAAGGTTGCGCGCGACGCGGACGACGTGGAAGGGGCGGGCGGCGATGACGGCGAGGACGGGGCCGAGGCCGAATCCGCGCCGGGGGACCCCGCCAGCGAGGCGCCGCTGCCCACTGCCGGGGCGCCAGGGGAGCCCGACGCCGCGGACGGCGATGACAGCTCCGGCGACGACGACGCCTAGAGGGCCCACTTGGGACCACATGGACGGTCGCGCACTTGAGTGGCGCGACCGGCGCAGGGTATTGTGCGGGCGCAATGCGTAGCCCCGTCCTCGGTATCGATCTGGGCACGACCAACACAGTCGTTGCGGTTGCTGACGCCCAGGAAGTGCGGGTGCTGCCAGGCGAGGACGGCTCCCGGCTCACCCCCTCGGTGGTCTCCTTCCATCCCGGGGGTGACGTGCTCGTCGGCCACACCGGCAAGGAGCGTCGGCTGGTCGATGCGCAGAACACCGTCTCGTCGGTCAAGCGCCTGATCGGGCGGCCGTTCCGCAGTCCTGCGGTCCGCCGGGCGGCCGACCGCTTCCCGTTCACACTCGTCGAGGGCGACAACGGCGTCGTGACGGTCAAGGCGCGCGGTCAGCAGTACTCGCTCCCCGAGATCAGCGCCTTCGTGCTGCGGCGGGCCAAGGGGCTGGCCGAGGCGGCGCTCCAGATGGAGGTCACCCAGGCGGTCGTCACTGTGCCGGCCAACTTCAACGAGCTGCAGCGTACGGCGACGCGCGACGCGGGGCGCATCGCGGGCCTCGAGGTCCTGCGCATCATCAACGAGCCGACCGCGGCGGCGCTCGCCTATGGGTACGCGAGCAAGACGCGCGAGCGGGTGGCGGTCTACGACCTGGGCGGCGGCACCTTCGATGTCTCGATTCTCGACCTCTCGGGCGACGTGATCGAGGTGCTCTCGACCGCCGGTGACACGTATCTCGGCGGTGACGACATCGACGCGCTGATCGCTGACCGCATGGCACAGGCTTTCCTGGAGGAGCACCGCGTCGATCTGGCAGCGGATGCCCAGGCCAACGAGCGGCTGCGCGTGGCTGCCGAGTGGCTCAAGTGCCAGCTCTCCGAGCGCGAGCACGCCGAGGTGACGGTGGAGGAGATCGCCTACGGTGCGGGCGGTACGCCCCTCGACCTTCGGTTCGAGATGGACGCCGAGGCGATGGAGAAGCTCACCTTCGCGCTCGTCGGACGCACATTCGACATCTGCGAGGAGGCGATGAAGGCCGCCAACGTGCGTCCCTCGCAGCTCGACAGCGTGATCCTCGTCGGCGGTCAGACGCGCATGCCACAGGTCCGGCGCATGGTGGCCGAGTACTTCGGTCGCGAGCCGCTCGTGAGTGTCGACCCGGACGAGGTCGTTGCCCAGGGCGCGGCGCTGCAGGCCTACGCGCTGTCTGGGCTCCAGCGCCCCGACTGGAAGCCACGCATGTCGCAGCCGCCGCCGGCCACGGCGAGCGGGCACCCGCAGCGGCCGTCGTTCTTTCCCGAAGCGCACTCGCCGTCGAGCATGCCGCCCGAGGGCCGCAGCGGCTCCGCGGCCGCGACCTTACCGAGGCCGCCGAACATCCCCGGCGAGCTGCCAGGACCGCGCGCGGCCGGGGCAGCGCGCTCGACGTTGTCCGGGTTCGGTGAGGGTACCGAGCCGCCGCCGGTTCCCACGCAGCCCGGCAGCGCGCGCAACGACGAACCGACGGTCATCCGGAAGATGCGTCCGAAGATGCCGTCGCGCGATCCCTTCGACGAGCGCACGCTCGTGCGCGGCGATCCCAGGGTCGACGGCGATGACGACGAGGTCACGCGGGTGAGCACCGGGCCGGTGGCGCGCCCGAGTGCGGTCGGGCGCGTGGAGCTCAAGGCGCGTGCGGCCCCGCCGGCCGTGCCACCGGCTGCGACCGAGGTGCGCGGGCCCGTGATCGAGGGGCCCGGCGCCGCTGGCGATGCGATTGTTCGCCCCAAGAAGTTCAACACCATGCCGGGGATCTCGGCTCCGGCCGGCTCGGCTGCACCGCCGCCGCCGCCGCCCGCGAGTCGTCACGAGACGCGCCCGCCGCCGCTGGATGCTCCGCCGCCGCCCGCGATCTCTGCGCCTCCGCCGGTGCCCGACGTTCCGCGTCACGAGCCCTCGGCTGTTCCGCCGGCTCCGCCGCCCGAGGCATCCCGCGCGCCCGCGCTGCCGCTCGCCTCCGAATCGCCTCCGAAGCGTGTCTCCGAGCCGCCGCCCCCACCGACGCGCGCGTCTGAGCCGCCGCCGCGTGACGAGGAGCAGGAGCTTCCCGAGGCGTTGCGATCGTCGACGGCGCCGCCGGCATCCACAGGGGGCCGCGAGCCTTCGCAGAGCTTCTCGCTCTCGTCGCTGCCGCCTTCGTCGCTCGCCGCGCTTGATGCGGAGGTCCCCCTGACGCCGCAGGCGGGCTCGACGCCGCCACCGCCGATGACGGTCGATGGCGCGCCGCTGCTACTCGACGTCACTCCGCACACGCTCGGCATCGAGACGGTGGGTGGCTACTGCGAGCAGGTCATCGAGCGCAACGCGCCCATCCCGACCGAACAGACGCGGGTGTTCTCTACCAGCCAGGATGATCAGGTGGTGGTGCGGATGCGCGTGTGCCAGGGCGAGGCTCGCAAGATCGACGACAACCAGGTCCTCGGGCACCTTGAGCTGCTCGGGCTCCCCAAGGCGCCCCGTGGCGACGTGCGTATCGGCGTGACGTTCATGCTCGACGCAAACGGCACCCTCCAGGCGCGTGCCAAGGACAAGGCGACCGGCAAGGAGCAGCGCATCCGAATCAATCTCGTGGGCGCGCTTGCCGACGACGAGATCAAGCAGATGCAGCAGCGCCAGGCTGGCATGTACAGCGGCGGTTAGGAGCGGGGGCAGGGGGGATGGCCAAGCGTCTTGACGACCTGGACTACTACGGGCTGCTCGGAGTCGAGCGCGGTGCGACCATGGATGCGATCAAGACCGCCTTCCACAAGTTCGCTCGCAAGTACCATCCCGACCGGCACGCCAGCGATCCGAAGGCGAGCGCTCGCAACACGCGCATCTATCGCCGTGGCACCGAGGGCTACCGCGTACTGACGAACGTCGAGCAGAGACGGGCCTACGACGCTTCGCTCGACGAAGGCCACTTGCGGTTCGATGGCGAGGCCGCGCCGGCTCGCAGCGCCTCGATGCCGCCTGGCCAGTCGCACACCAAGGCGGCTGCCCGGCCCTTCATCACGAAGGCCAACGTCGCAATTCGCCAGCAGGACTACCAACAGGCGAAGCTGAACTTGCAGATCGCACTCCAGCGCGACCCGGAAAACCAGGAACTGGAGCAGATGCTCGCCGATGTGGTCGCCAAGCTGAAGGGCGGCCAGGGGTAGCGGCGGCGTCACTGCGGCCAGTGCCCTTTGCTTGACAGGGCAGGGCGCCGGCGACAGGCTCCGCCGCATAGCGGCAAGTTCCGGTTGCGCGTGGAGGAGAGCATGGCACGGCGGGCGACAGTCGAGCGCAAGACCAGCGAGACCCGGATCCGCGTGGAGATCGACCTCGACGGCTCTGGCGTGCACGAGGTCAGCACGCCGCTGCCGTTCCTCACCCACATGGTCGACCAGATTGGCCGCCACGGTCTGTTCGACCTCAAGGTCGAGGCGGAGGGGGACGTCGAGATCGACGGCCACCACACCACCGAGGACCTGGGCATCGTGCTCGGTCAGGCTGTCTCTGAGGCGCTTGGCGACCGTGCGGGCATTCGTCGCTACGGCTCGGCCACGCTGCCGATGGACGAGGCGTGCGTGACGTGCGCGCTCGACATGAGCGGCCGCCCCTTCTTCGTCTGGAAGGTGCCGCTGCCGAAGGCGAAGATCGGCGAGTTCGACACCGAGCTTGCCGAGGTGTTCTTCGAGGCGTTCGCGCGCTCAGCGGGGTGCAACCTGCACATGCACCTCGTCGAGGGGCAGGTGCTGCATCACATCGTCGAGATTGCGTTCAAGGCATTCGCGCGCGCCCTGCGAGCGGCCTGCGAGACCGACCCACGCAGCACGGGTGTGCCCTCCACCAAGGGCACCCTGACTGAGTGAGCCGCGGATGCAGTTAATCCCAGCGATCGATGTGCTCGACGGCAAGGTCGTGCGGCTCCACAAGGGCGACTACGACAAGGTCACGGTTTATGCCGACGACCCCGTCGCCCAGGCACGCGCGTTCCACGTCGCCGGCGCGACCCGCTTGCACGTCGTGGACCTCGGCGGTGCGCGCGCCGGCAAGCCCATGAACCTCGAGTTGATCCGCGGGATCCTCGCCGCCGTCCCGATGCAGGTCCAGGTTGGCGGCGGTATCCGCGATGCCGACGCAGCCGAGCAGTGGCTGCAAGCCGGCGCGCATCGAGTCGTCTTTGGCACCGCGGCGATCAAGCGACCCGAGATGGTGCGCGGCGTGTGCGAGGCCCATCCCGACTCTGTGATTGTTGCTGTCGACGCCCGCGGCGGTGAGGTTGCGGTCGAGGGCTGGCTCGAGGGCAGCGGCCGCCCCGTCGAGGCGTTCGCCCGCGAGGTCGATGGCTGGGGCGCAGCCGCCCTGCTGTACACGGTCATCGAGCGCGACGGCACTCACGAGGGGCCGGACGTCGAGGCGACAGCGGCGCTGCAGCGCTGTGTGCGGGCGACGGTCATCGCCTCGGGCGGCATCGGCAGCCTGGAGCACATCACCGCCCTGCGCGCGGCCTCGGTACGCGCTGCGGTCTGCGGGCGAGCGCTCTACAGCGGCGCCTTCACGCTAGCGCAGGCGTTCGACGCAGCCGCCGGCTAGCGTCGGGCCCACACGCCTGTCGAAAACTGGACGTCTGCGCCCCCGTGGGTACCAGTGGAGGGTGGCATCCGCAGTGTGGGGAGGGTCCCCGCAATGATCTGGAGTGCCCGCGAGGCGACACTGTGAACCAGGCACTGGACGTGAGCGTGGATGGGCTGCTGCAGACGCTGGAGCTGCGCGGGATACCCCTGCCGTACGAGATCGGCACCTTCGTGGCGCTGCAGGCGTGCGAGCGTGTGTTGGAGGCGCCGGCTGATGTCGGTGGCGATGTCGTGTGGATCCGCGACGACGGCGCGGTGCACGTGTCTGGCGCCGGGGCAGGGAGCGACGAGTCCGCCGCCCGTTCGGTGATCAGCCTGCTGGGCGACCTGCTCGTCAAGTCGGCGCCGGGTGTGCCACCGATGATCCTCGACCTGGTCGAGAGCGGTCCAAGCGACGGTTCGTGGGGGCTGACGCGTCTGCGTGACGACCTCGAGGCCGCGCTGGTGCCGCTCAACCGTGGCGCCACCTCACGGGTGCTCGGGCGTCTGATCAGGGAGAGCCAGCGCGATGCCGCACCGGCGGCGCAGGAGCTCGGCGCCGAAGAGGAGGCGCGGTTGTCGAGTGAGCTCGACCGCATGCTCGGCACGGAAGTCGCGCACGATGATGCAGGCGGCGATGCGGGCGCACTCGAGCCCACCGGTCAGCGGGAGCTCGAGGGGATGATCTATTCGCAGCCCCCGCCCGCGGCTGCCCACAGCGCCAAGCCGGCTCTGCGGCTGCGCGACGACATCGACCAGCTGCGCGAGACGCGCCGCCGCGGTGGCTGGGCCATGTGGCTGTCCGCGCTGAGCCTGTGCGGCACGTGCGCGCTGTTGTGGTTCGTCACCCAACAGTAGCCTGGCGCGCCTGCTCGACGACGCCCTCGACCTCGCTGCGGATCTCGTCGAGGCGGTATTGCGTGCCCGCCTCGAATCGCAGCACGAGAGCCGCCTGCGTGTTCGATGCGCGCACCAGGCCCCAGCCGCCCGAAAATTGGATGCGTGCGCCATCGATGTCGAGCACCTCGTGGCTTCCTCGGTAGTGCGACAGCACGCGGTCGACGATATCGAACTTGGTCGCGTCGTCGCAGTCGACGCGCAGCTCAGGGGTCGAGTGCGTTACCGGGATGTCGGCGAGTAGCGTCGAGAGGGGGACGTCGGTGTGCGAGAGGATCTCGAGTACGCGCAGCGTGGCGTAGACGGCATCGTCGTAGCCGAAGAAGCGGTCCGCGAAGAAGATGTGCCCGCTCATCTCGCCGGCGAGCATGGCCTTCTCCTCCTTCATCTTACGCTTGATGAGCGAGTGGCCGGTCTTCCAGATGATGGGCCGGCCCCCGTGCTCCGCGATGTCATCGTAGAGCGTCTGCGAGCACTTCACCTCGCCGAGGATCGCCGCGCCTGGGTGCCGTGTGAGGATGTGCCGCGACAGCAGGATCATGAGGCGGTCGCCCCACAGTACGTTGCCCTTGTCGTCGATCACGCCTATGCGGTCGGCGTCACCGTCGTAGGCGATGCCGAGGTCGAGGCCGTCTGCGAGCACCCGCTCCGTGACGTCGGCCACGTTTTCGGGCATCGACGGATCCGGGTGGTGGTTGGGGAAGTTGCCGTCCATGTCGCAGAACATCGCGACGGGCTCGACACCGACGGTTCGTAGGGCCGCCAGGGCGGTGGGGCCACCGGCCCCGTTGCCGGCATCGATGGCCACCTTCAGCTTGCGCTCACCGAGCCGCACGTTGCCCTTCACGAACCCGCAGTACGCGGGGATGGGGTCGTAGTCCTCGCTGGTGCCACCGTCGGCGGTCTCGTAGTCGCTCTTCTCGATCAGCTCGCGGATCGAGCTGATCTCCCCGCCCGCCAGCGTGACCTTGCCCTTCATCATCTTGAAGCCGTTGTCGGGCGAGGGGTTGTGGCTGCCCGTGATCTGGACGCCACCGTCGAGGTCGAGGTGAAAGACGCTGAAGTACATCGCGGGGGTTGGGCCGACGCCGATGTCGACGATCGACAGCCCGGTGCTCAGCAGCCCGCGGGTAAGCGCAGCGTGCAGACGGGGCGAGCTGAGCCGACAGTCGCGGCCCACGACGATACGCTTCTTGCCCGCGCGCACCAGAATCGTGCCGAAGGCGCGCCCGATGTTCTCCGTGACCTCGTCGCTGAGGTCGCTGTCTGCTTTTCCGCGGATGTCGTACTCGCGAAAGATAAGTGGGTTCATTGCTGAGCTCCGGTTGTCACAGTCACAGGTGTTCCTCGTCGTCGCGCTTCTTCAACTCGTCGACGATCGCACGCACGTCCTGGGCGCGCTCTCGGGGGAGGATCAGCAGCGCATCGGGGGTATCGACGATCACGAGGTCGCGCAGCCCCACGGCCGCGATCAGCTTGCCCTCGACCCCACGGATGTAGCAGCCCGAGCTGTCGATCACGACGGCGTCGGTGAGGACTGCGTTGTCGTCCTCGTCCCTGGGGGCGAGCTCCCACGCGCTCATCCAGCTTCCCACGTCGTGCCAGCCGAAACTCGCGGCGACGACCTGGATCTCCTTTGCGCGCTCCATGATGCCGTAGTCGATCGAGATCGACGGCAGGGAGTCGTACTCGCGTTGCACGAGCGCATCCTCGGAGCCGTCCGCGAGGGCCGCGTCGCATCGCGAGAGGAAGGCCGCAAGCTCAGGAAGGTGCTCGGAGACCTCGCGCCGGATCACGTCCGCGCGGAAGAAGAACATGCCGGAGTTCCACAGCAGGCCATCGCGGACGAACTGCCGGGCACGCTCCTCGTCGGGCTTCTCGATGAAGCGAGCGACGCGCCTCACGCCCTCGGAGAGCTGCTCGCCCGGCTCGACGTATCCGTAGCCCGTCTCTGGCCGTGTGGGCTCGATGCCGACCGTGACCAGGCCGCCGCCCTCCGCGGCATCGAGCGCGCGCTCGAGCGTCGCGCAGTAGGCGTCGTCGTCGTCGATGTGCGGGTCCGCAGGCAGCACGGCCATTACCCCGCGCTCCTCCAGGCGCTGTACGTGAGCCGCGGCCCAGCCAACACACGGTGAGGTGTTGCGTCCGCTCGGCTCCGCCAAAATGTTTGCCGCCGGCAGCTCGGGGAGCTGTTCGGCGGTGAGCTGCGCATGCCGCTGTGACGTGACCACGAAGATGTGCGCGCTCGGCATGATGCGCGCGACGCGGCGAACTGCGGCTTGCAGGAGGGACTCGCCACCGGCCTGCAGCGCGAGGAACTGCTTGGGCTTGACCGCACGCGACTGGGGCCAGAAGCGCGTCCCCGAACCACCCGCCATGATGCACGCGAAGCGCTTGCTCATCCCGCACCTCCTAGCGCCTGGTGCAGCAGCAGTCCGCCCCCGAGGGGCACTAGGTAGCAGGCGAACACCCAGAAGCGGCCCTGCGACACCAGGCTTCCGAGCAGGCGCAGGCTCGCGTAGCCGGTGACGAATGTGATGACCGCGGCGAGCCAGACCGTGGAGGAGAGCCCGGCGAGGACATCCGGCGAGCCGAGCTTCAGCACGGTCGCCCCCGCGATGACCGGCATCGACAGCAGGAACGAGAAGCGGAAGGCGGCGATCGGAGTGAGCCCGAGCGCCATGGCGACGGCGATGGTCGTACCGCTGCGGCTCAGACCCGGCATCACCGCGGCACCCTGCGCCGCGCCGACCAACAGCGCGGCGCCGAGCGAGAGTGTTTGCGCGCCGCCGCCACCGCGGCGCGTCCACAGGGCCATGGCGGCGGAGGCGAGGAAGCCGACACCGAGCACCGCGGGCATCCGACCGAGCGCCTCGACGCGGGACTCGAGCAGCAGGCCGATGACCGCGGTCGGGACCGATGCGATCACCACATTGGTCACCACGCGGCCGTCCTCGCTGCCCAGGAATGCGCGGGGCGCACTCAGCCCTGCCACGCTCGAGCGCAGCAGCTGCGCGAGCTCGCGCCTGAAGCACACGACGGTGGCCAGCAGCGTGCTCGCGTGCAGCAGCAGCACCCACGCGAGCGACATCTCGGGCACGTCGGCGAAGAGCGCGTACACACCGAGGTGGCCGCTACTGGACACCGGCAGAAACTCGGTGGTTCCCTGGACGACGCCGAGTCCCAGGGCGACCCCGACGTCGGTCGTCTGGTCCATGGTGCGGCGAACCCTATGCAGCTTCGGCAGCCAGCGCAACCGGTGCGGGCGGGCCGTGTCCTTGTCGACGCGCGTCGGCTACGCTGCTCGCTGAATGGTCGTCGACGAGCTCGATACGGCGCCGCCGCCCCCCGCGCCGGGCTTCACCAGCTCGCTGGGCTATCCCCTGCGCGGTGCGCGCCTGGTGTTCCTGGAGCGCCCCGCGTTGGCGCGCTACTGGCTTCCGCCGATTCTGATCACGGCGGCCGCCCTCGTCGCGCTCGGGTACCTCACGTGGACGTCGGGGCCGCAGTGGGCTGAGGCGATCTGGTCATCGCCGGACACCGTGGTCGCCCGCTTCTTTCACGGCCTCCTGCGATGGGTCCTGATGCTGCTGATCTTCGGCGTCGGGGTCGTCGTGGCAGCGCTGCTAGGCAATGTGGTCGCGGCGCCGTTCAACGATGCGCTCAGCCAGGCCGTCGAGCGCGAGCTGGGCCACGGTGAGGGCCCGCCGCCATCGCTTCGGGCGATGGTCACGGATCTGCGACGCACGGTGCAGCTCGAGCTCCGGAAGCTCGGCATCTACTTGCTCGTGATGGTGCCGGCAGGCCTTGCGAGCCTTGCACTGCCGGGTATCGGCCCGCCGATCTACTCGGTGCTCGGCTTCTTGTTCACGGTCGCGTTCCTTGCGCTCGACTACGTGGACTGGCCGGCGGCGCGTCGCGGCGTCCCGGTACGCAGGCGCCTCGGCATGCTCGCTTCGCGCCCCGCTGCGATGTTCGGCTTCGGCCTGTCGGTCTGGGTCTGCATGTGGGTGCCGCTGCTCAACCTCGCCTTCATGCCGGCGGCGGTCGCCGGCGGCACCATGCTCTATCTCGATCTCCAGGCCAGCGACGCCTCGTCAGAAGAAAGCGACACCCAGGATTGAACAAGGGGGGCGCGTACGCGTCGGTACGGACGATGGCTCTGCGCGAGCAGTCGCCGACCTTTCGATCTCGCATCGAAGCAAATCCCTGTGTTTTCAAGATCTTCGAACCCGAGCGGTGCTCGGATTCCCGGTTGATGGGGTCCCATGGTTTGAGATAGTGTCAGCCGGTGTGGGACGAGGCAGGTGCGGGTCGTAGAACGGAGGAACCGATGAAGCGGTTATTGGTGAGTGTGGTGCTGGCGGCTTTCGTGGCTGCGATGGTGACCTCTTCGGCTGCAGCCCGGCCCAAGAAGAAGCGCAAGGGCAAGGGCGATAAGACCCCCACCAGCGAGCAGATCTCCGTGGCCATGAAGAAGGCCAACGTGAAGTGGGGCATGTCGCGGCGCGAGGTGACCAAGGCGCTCGTCAAGCAGGTCAAGGACCACTACACGCCCATCATCAACAAGATCAGCAATCCCGTCGAAGAGGACCGCGTACGCAACGAGGCCAACGACGAGATCAAAGCGATCAAGAAGAGCTACGTCGAGTTCAACGGCAAGACGACCGGCTGGGACGTGAGCTTCCTGCGCGAAGAGTTCACGCACAACAACGACGAAGCGCTCATGGTCGTGCGCGACAAGAACTCCCAGAACTTCTACTTCTTCATGGGGGGGCGATTGTGGAAGTGGTACAAAGCGTTCGACGCCTCGGTCTTCAAGGCGGGTAGCTTCAAGCAGTTCGCGGGCGCGGTGCAGCGCAAGTTCGGCGATGCGGTCATGCGAGAAGGTGAGGCGGGTTCGGGCAAGGGCTCGCGTCGCTGGCTCCAGTGGCAGGACAAGATGTCCCGCCTGCGTGCCATCGACGAGACGGAGTTCTACGGTTTCTACTGCCTCGTCTTCGACGAGAAGCAGACCCTCGGCAACCTCGCCCAGCTGCGTCGCAACGACGACCGCCGCAAGAACAGCAAGCACTCCGTGGTCGACTCGGTCACCTCCGGTGACGGGGCCGACCCCGACGACAGCCCGAACATCGTCGACCGCATCACCGGCAAGTACCGCGTGCGTGAGCAGGCACCCCGCGCCGAGGATGGTGGGGGCCGTGGCAGCAGCGGTAAGTCGAGGAGCAAGAAGCGCGGCAGCCGGGCCACCTCGGGCAGCAGCGACATGGGCGACGACGACCCGCTCTCGGGCCTCTAGGGCCGGAGCGGCGCACGCCGCTCTCAGGGGCTCTCGACGGTGACCTTCACGCCCTTGCCCAGGCGGTGCTCCACCGCCGGGCGCAGGATGTGCTCGAGCGTATAGGGCTGCCCGGGGCAGCCCGCGCAGGTTCCGCTGAGTCGCACGACGACCTCGTCGTCACGCATCTCGACGAACTCGATCTTCCCGCCATCCGCCTCGATCAGCGGGGCGAGGATCTCCTTGATGAGTGCCTGCGCGCGTTGTTGCACGCTCCCATGGTAGCGCGCGGGCGGTCCCTAGCACTACCGCTTAATCGCGTGCTAACGGCTGGAGATCATTCGGACCAGGCCATCGAGACGCGACAGGATGAAGCGGTCGTTGGCGCCGAGCGTCTCATCGCGCGCCCTCAGCTGGGCGATGTAGCTGCGCAGGGGAGTGGCATCCTTGTAGCGCAGCGGACCGACCACGCCGTAGAACCGCTCGATGACGGCCTGCGGCATGACGACGTCCAGCGCCATGTACAGCTCGAGTGGGTAGTTCGCCCAGCTCGTGTTGCTCGTCGTCTCCGCCAGGCGCATCGCGTAGTGCGAGGCCTTTGCCGCGTCCGCCTCGCTGACCCGCTCCGCCGGGCCGTCCTCGTTGGCCTTCGCCAGCAATCGCTGCAGGGTACCTGCGAGGATACGCTCCGCCTCAGCACCCCTGTCCATGTCGAGCGCCCGATCGGCCAGCTGCCCAAGTGTGTTTAGCGCTCCGCCGGGTGCGTGCGAATCCGGGCCGCCGCGGCCGTCGGACTCGCCGATGGGTGCCATCCGCACTGTCGGGAGCTCGGGCGGCACCAGCGAGTCGGGCTGGCCGATACCGCAGTGGGGGCAGTCCACATCCGGCGGCTTCATGCTGCCGCAGGTGGGGCACCGGATCAGCTCGGTCGTGCCCTGCGCGCGGCGTCGTCGTGTCTTCTGCGTGTCGTGGAGGACGAGCTCGCGTGTGCCGACCCGGACCCTGTCGGCGTGACGCAGCAGGGTGGGCTCCTCGATGGACACACCGTTGACCAAGACGCCGTTGCGGCTGCCGAGGTCCTGCACCATGACCTTGTCATCCTCCACGCGGAAGCTCGCGTGTCGCCTCGAGACCGCGGCGTCGTCCATGACCAGATCGCAGTCCGGTGCACGCCCCGCCACCAGCTCGCCCTCCGCGAGAGGTACGTCGATGAATTCATAACGGAGGGTGTAACGACTCACTCTGGGATCCGTGGCTGGCGCGGTCGGGGCCAACCGTAACTTTACGCCATTGCTGTGAAATTGTGGAGTGCTCGCTGATGACTGCGGACACGAAAAAGGGCGCCTGACCAGCGGTCGGGCGCCCTCGAGAGGCGTGAATCCTCGCGCCCCGCTTCTAGAAGAACTTGCGCTCCTGCAGGGAGGCCACCTTGCCGAGCTCCTTCATGAGTCGACCCTGGACCTCGGCGTTCTTGCTCACGATGCCGTTGATCTCCATCAACTGGCCCGTGTACTTGCTGAACAGGTTCGCAGGCTCACCCAGGACGCTGCCACTGCGCATCTTGTCGATGAGGAATACATAGTTGCCGTGGTTCTCGGCGATGTCTTCCTGTCCCATGAAGAGCGTGCGGTCGACCTGCCGGCCGCCCGGCGCTGACGAGACCCTGAGGATTGGCGCAGCGCCTTCTTCTGGCGGGTTCGCCGGGTCCGGCGGCGCGACCTCTACGTAGACGACCGCAGACGCGAACTGCTCGTTCGTCTTCATCAGAACGACACCGTACTGCGTCTTGATCAGACCGTCGGCGGCCTTCGCTGACTCGTCGAGGGCCTTGCGCTTCTTCGTGCCCGCGGTGCGTGCACCGAGCGTGGCGAAGCGGTCCCAGAGCAGGTTCATGTTGTTGTAGTAGTCGAACAGGTCGTCGACCACGTTGGTGGGGAACGCGAGGTAGCGGCGCCGGTGAAACTCGTTCGCCGTGAACGGACGCTCGAGCGCGACGACCGACTCGATTGCGGAGTAGGCGACGGCCGCGGTCTTGCCAGGCGCACTCTGCGTGGCCATCACCGCAGCCTTGATGTGCTTCTTCGCCTCGTCCAGGACCTTCGAGACTTCCTGGACCTTGGCGTAGATCTCCTTACCGTCGCGCACGGCCATGTTGTACTGCTGGCGCTCATTCGACGTGCTCATGAAGGCGCCGGCGAGTACGCAGCCCAGCATGGCGCCGAGCGCGAACGCGATCATCGACGCACGCTTCGACTCGCGACCAATGTCGGCCTGGTTGACCGCGGAGTCGTCGATGACGAGCGTGATCTTCTTCTCCGCGGAAGCGAGCGCCGCACCGCTGGCTGCTGCGAAGGGATCACCGCCCGCTGGCCTGGCCGCCGCGGGGGGCGCCGCGGCAGCGGGAGCTTGCGGCTGCGCAAAGTGTGGCGCAGCGATCGCGCCTGGCAGGCCGCCCGGTGCAGCGATCGCGCCTGGCGCCGGCGTTGGCACAGCACCTGCGACAGGTGCGGGCACCGCGCCGGGTGCGGGCGTGGCAGCCGGTACCGCGCCGGGCGCCGGTGTGCCCATGGCAGGAACCGCGCCGGGTGCCGGTGTCGGCAGCCCCGCCTGGCCAGGCGTGATGGTGCGTCCCAGTCGGGCCTTCAGGTTCTTGATATCGCGAGGTTTCTTACCAGGTGAGGCCATGCGTCCCGATCATGTTGTGGAAGGCGGCTCGGCGGTGCATCAAACCGGCCGTGCCAGGGTGCTGCCTTCGTAAAAATGTGGTTTGGAAGGTAGCCAAGGCGTGTCCGGGGTGTCAAGCGCGGATACCAGAGGACAAAAACCCTAATAAAAACGGACGCTTTCGCGTACACCTCACGGCCTGTGCGAAAATGTAGGCGAAAGTCAAGTGTGCAGGAACCGTACGTGCATTTATCGTTCGCACCCGGGAGTCGATCCACGTCGGGCTCGCGAGTGTACGACCGCTCGCACTTGGCGGGTCATTCGAGCTAGATTGCCGCGGCATGGCCGCACGTGGTGAACAACGCTCGTGCCTCACTCACGACGGGCTGCAACTGCCGTACCGCGTTCGCGGCGAGGGGCCGGTCGTGCTGTTTGCCAACGGTCTCGCGGCCGACCAGTCAGCCTGGGAGAGGTTGGCGGACAGTCTCGCCGACCATTGCACGTGCGTCTTCTGGGACTACCGCGGGCTGACGCCGGGGCCGGCGGCTGCGGCCTCGCCTGAGACACACGCGGCCGACGCGCTGTCGATCCTCGATGCCGAGGGTGCAGAGCGCGCGAGCGTCATCGGTTGGTCGATGGGGGCCCAGGTTGGCCTCGAGTTGCTGCGGCGCGCCCCCGCACGCGTCGCGTCGCTCGTATCGATCAACGGGGCCGGCAGGACGGCGTGGGGCAGCCGACCCGAGGCGAGCCTCCTCAGCCGCGGGCTCGCGCGTGTGCTTCCGTTGAGTGACCGCTTCCCCGTTGTGACCGGGATGCTCGGGCGCTGGCTGGCCTCACCCGAGGCGCGCACGTGGGCGACGCGGATCGGCCTACTCGACGGATCCGCGGGCGCGCCAACGCTCGAGGAGGCGATGCGTTCGCTGGCGAGTGTCGACGCGCAGCGCTACGTCAGCACGCTGCGCCAGCTGGTCGCACATGACGCGACTGACATCCTGGGTGCCGTGCGCGTGCCCTCACTGTTCATCGCCGGCGATCGCGACCCCTTCTGTTCTCGCCGGGCTGTGGAGCGCTGCGTCAACCGGGTAGCGGACGCGGAGTACCTCGTGCTGCCGGGGGGCACGCACTTCGTCTTGCTGGAGCGGCCGGATCACATCAGCCTGCGAGTCACCAAGTTCCTCGATGAGCACGGCGTCGGTGCCGCCGGATAGGGCGCTGCCGGAGCTGTGGAGCCTTGCGTCGGGCACACAAAGCTGCTTCATTTTCGCCGGTTCGCGATGATCCTCGTAATCGACAACTACGACTCCTTCACCTACAACCTCGTGCAATATCTGGGCGAGCTGGGCGCGCGCGTGAGCGTCTTCCGCAACGACAAGATCACGGTGGACGAGGTTGGCGGGCTCGCGCCGGAGGGGATCCTGCTGTCCCCCGGGCCGGGAACGCCTGACACCGCCGGCATCACGCTCGATGTGATCCGCCGGTACCATCGCAACATCCCACTGCTCGGCGTATGCCTCGGCCATCAATCGATCGCACAGGCGTTCGGCGGCAGCGTGGTCCGGGCGCCGCGCCTGATGCATGGGCGGACGTCGGCGATCCAGCACGATGGTGCCGGCGTGTTCCGCGACGTGCCGACGCCCTTCGAGGCGACCCGCTACCACTCGCTGATCGTCGACGAGACGACGCTCGGCGAGGAGTTGGTTGCGACCGCGTGGACGGCCGAGGGCGAGCTGATGGGTCTGCGCCACCGCTCGCTGCCCGTGAGCGGCGTGCAGTTTCATCCCGAGTCGTTCCTGACCGAGCACGGTCATCACATGCTGAAGAACTTTCTGGACGGGCTGCCCGAGGGTGGAACCCGTGGCGAGGAGGAGGTGGCGTGATGCGCGAAGCGATCGCAACAGTGGTCGAGGGCGGCGACCTGCTACCCGCACAGATGGAGACCGCGATGGCGGCGATGCTCAGCGGAGAGGCAACCGCCGCGCAGGTAGCGGCGCTGCTCATCGCGCTGCGGATGAAGGGGGAGACGGCGGAGGAGCTCGCCACTGCTGCGACCGTCATGCGCCGACACGCGGTGCCGGTCGAGGTCGATGCCGACGGTCCCGTGCTCGACACGTGCGGCACCGGCGGCGATGGCTCGGGCTCCTTCAACATCTCGACGGTGTCTGCAATCGTGCTCGCGGCCTGCGGCGTCAAGGTCGCCAAGCACGGCAACCGTGCCGCGAGTTCGAAGTGCGGAAGCGCCGATGTGCTCGAGGCCCTGGGCGTGAGCCTGGAGATGCCGCCATCGGACATCGGACGCTGCATCTCCGAGGTGGGCATCGGCTTCATGTTCGCGCGCGCACACCATCCGGCGATGAAGCACGTGGGTCCCGTGAGGGCAGAGCTCGCCGTGCGCACGATGTTCAATCTGCTTGGGCCGATCACCAATCCGGCCGATGCCAGCCACCGTCTGCTCGGGGTCGGCGACGAGAGCAAGCTCGGCCTCATGGCGGGTGCGCTCAAGGGGGCGGGCGTCGAGGCAGCGTGGGTCGTGCACGGGCATGGAGGGCTCGACGAGGTTGCGCTTTCGGGGCCGACGCGGGTCGTGACGCTGGCGCGCGGCGAGATCGGAAACATGGAGGTCACGCCGGAGGACTTTGGAGTCGAGGTCGCTCCTCAGGAAGCGCTCGCGGGTGGCGACGCCTCCGAGAACGCCGCAATCGCGCGCTCGATCCTCGCCGGCGACACGGGGCCACGGCGTGATGCGGTGCTGATCAACGCGGGCGCCGCCCTGTGCGTTGCGGGTGTTGCGAGCTCCCCCCGCGAGGGTGCCGAGCGGGCGGCGTCCGCGATCGACAGCGGTGGTGCCGCCGACAAGCTGGCTGCCTGGGCCGGCTTCCTGGACTCGTAGGGCGGTGGGCCGTCCGCACAGCATCCTGGACGACATCGTCGCGCGTAAGCGGGTCGAGAATGAACGTCGTCGCCGTCACCTCGGGTTCGACGACACGCAGCTCACGCGCATCTCCGTTGGTCGCGCGCCGCGGGCCCATGCCGCGCTCGTCCGCGGTGATCGACCGCTGCCGCACGTGATCGCCGAGATCAAGATGCGCAGTCCCAGCGCCGGTGCCATCCGTCAGCGCGAGCGGGGAGTCGTCGCAGATATCGCTCGCCAGTACGAGGCGGGGGGCGCCTCCGCGGTGAGCGTGCTGTGCGACGGTCCCGGCTTCGGCGGCTCGGTGCTCGACGTGAGGCGTGCGGCTGCGGTCATCGAGCTACCGGTGCTGTTCAAGGAGTTCGTGCTCGACCCCGTGCAGCTCGCATTGGCCTGCGAGGTCGGCGCATCGATGGTCCTGCTGCTCGTGCGCGCACTGCCCCGTGACGAGCTCACACGCCTCGTCACACTCGCGCACCAGGTGGGGCTCGCCCCGGTGGTCGAGGCGGCGGACGACGAGGAACTCGACGTCGCACTTGCGAGCTCGGCGCGTATCGTGGGTGTCAACGCTCGCGACCTGCGCACGTTCGATGTCGACCCCGAGGCTGCCCGCCGCAGCGTCGCGCGCATTCCGGAGGATCGCATCGCGATCTTCATGAGCGGCATCCGAAGCGAAGCGGATCTTGCGGGCGTCGCAGCAGGGCGCGCCGATGCTGTCCTGGTTGGGGAGGGCCTGATGCGCGCGCGGTCGCCGGGCGACCGTCTGCGCGAGCTACTGGCGAACGCGGTGCCAGCGGGCGCCTAGCTACGGCGTCGAGGACGTCGCTTCGGCCTCGACCCCAGGATGCGGCTGGCCGCCGGGGAGCCGCACGATGAACGTCGCGCCGCGGCCCTCGCCGCTCATGATCTCGATCGTTCCGTCGTGGGCGTCGACGATCTGCCGCACGAGCGCCAGCCCGATGCCGGAGCCGTGTGTACGCTCGGAGTGGAACATGTCGTAGACACGCTGCTTCTGCGCGTTGTCGATGCCCGCGCCCTCGTCACTGACCTCCACTACAGCGGAGCCGTCTTCGGCCGAGTACGTGCGAACGTGGACCTCGGACTCGGGTGGCGACGCCTCGAGGGCGTTCTTGACCAGGTTCCAGAGGACCTGTCGGACCTGACCCGCATCGGCGAGCGCCATCACCGGCTCGGCTGCCGTGTCGGGTGTGATCGTCACCTGCTTTGGAGCTGCCGGTCCCCGCGCTGCGACCTCGGCGACGTCCCGTACTGTCCGGCGCAGATCAAACTCCTCGCGCAGCGGCTCGCGAGGCTTGCCGACCTCGAGCATCGTCGAGACGAGCTCATCGAGACGGTCGACCTCGTCGATGACGATGTTGAGAAGCCGAGTGTCCTCGTCGTCCATCGCCGTGGAGTCGCGCACGAGCTCGACCGAGCCGGAGATGGAGCTCAGTGGGTTGCGGATCTCGTGCGCGAGCCCTGCAGACAGTCGGCCCAGCACGGCGAGTCGCTCCTGGCGTGCGGACGACAGCCGCAGCGCCTGAACCTCGGTGAGGTCTGTGAACAGAACCAGCGCACCGATCGCGTCACCACCGGTGCTGACGACCGCGCTGACCGAATAGCCGACGGGGAAGCGCTGACCGTCCGGGCGATTCGCGATGCCCTCGGCGCGCTCGCTCAGATCGAGGCTGGGTTGGCTCAGTACGCGATTGATGTCGACGGGCAGGATCGCGTCGACCGGCATGTCGAGCAGCTCGTCGATACTTGCCCCTAGCATTTCCACGCCCATCGGGTTGATCGTCCGGATATGCCCCGCGAGGTCGGTGCTGATCAACCCGGAGGTCATCGAGCGCACGATGTCGTCGTTGAGCCGAGCGAGGCTGGCGGCGCTGGCCTCCGCCTGGCGAAGCTGGCCACCGGCTGTCAGCAGACGAGCGGCGAGCGTCGCCGCCAGAAGGGTGACGAGGAAGAGACCCGAGAGGTTGAGCAGGATGGTGAACGCGAGCTCGCTGCCCGCGACGGCATAGGTCTCCGGGTTCTGGTCCGGCGGCGCGCGCAGCCAGCCGCGCCAGACAGTGAACGCGATCGCACCGTAGCCGAGGATTGCGCCCGCTCCCGCACCGCGGGCCGCGCGTGGCCCGACGACCATGGCGGCCATGAGGACGTTGATACCGAACAGAAAGGAGAAGGCGCTGCTCGCGCCGCCCGTCACGTAAACGAGGCCGGAGGTCAGCAGCAGGTCCAGGCCGACCTGTGTGTTCGCGACACGGTCGTGACTCCCTGATCCGAGCAGCCAGATCAGGAACACGAGGGACGACGCGTAGATGGCGCCGATGAGTGTGACTAGGAATTGCGGCGTGAACGCATCGAAGCCGCGCTCGTCACCCAAGGCCAGCAGCAGCGTGCCGCCCAGCAGCAGGGTCGCGACCCCAAGGCGCGCGCCGATGAAGAGCTGCAGACGCCGCGATTTCCGGCGATCGACTTCCGCGGGGTTGTCGCCGACGCCGGTGGATGCTTCGAGCGCGGTTGACATGGGCCTGAACTAGCCGGTGTATGGTAGCGCCGCAGCAGTCGTGTCAGTTCGACTTGACGGCATCCGCGATGCTGAAGATCGGGAGGTACATGGCGATCAGGATGAACCCGACGACGCCGCCGATGCCGACCATCATGATCGGCTCGAGCATCGACGTGAGACCTGAGACTGCCACGTCGACCTCTTCCTCGTAGAAGTCGGCGATCTTGTTGAGCATCTGGTCGAGGGCACCGGTCTGCTCGCCGACGGCGATCATCTGCACGACCATGCCAGGGAAGATCTTGGTGCTCGCGAGGGGCTCGGCCATCGTATGACCTTCGCTGATCTTGGCGGCGACCGTCATGAGGGCGTCCTCGACAATCACGTTGCCGGCGCTCTTTGCAACGATCGTGAGCGCGTCGAGGATTGGAACGCCAGAGCCGAGCAGGGTGCCCATCGTGCGCGTAAAGCGCGCGACCTGAATCTTGGCCATGGCGGGTCCCATGATCGGTATTTTCAAGAGCATCCAGTGATAGAAGCGTTTGCCCTTCTTCAGCCGATACGTGTAGCTGAAGCCGAAGACGGTCGAGCCCGCGATCGCGATGGCGATCGGGATCTGCTCGATCATGCCGTTAGAGATCCCGATGATGAACTGCGTCAAGGGAGGCAGCGAGTCGGTGCCACCGAAGTCGGCGAACATCGCTTCGAAGCTGGGAACGACGTAGATCATCATGACGCCCAGCACCGTGAATGCGATCACGCCGACCGCAGCCGGATACACGGTGGCGCTCTTGACCTGGCGCTTCAGCTTGACGCGCTTCTCGATGTAGATGCCGAGGCGGTTGAGGATGGTGTCGAGGATGCCGCCCATCTCACCGGCGGCCACCAGGTTGACGAACAGCTCGTCGAACACCTTGGGGTGCTTCTTGAGCGAGTCCGAGAAGGTCGAGCCGCCCTCGACCGAGGCCTTGATGTCCGCGAGGATGGCGCGGAACGCCTTGTTTTCGCCCTGCGATGAGAGGATGTCGAGGCACTGCACCAGCGGTAGGCCAGCATCGATCATCGTCGCGAACTGACGCAGGAAGATCACGATCTCCTGCTCGGTCACCGGCGAGCCGAAGCTGAGCTTGATGTCCTTGCCCTTCTTGCGGACCTTGACGGGGCTCAGGTTCTGGGCGCGGAGCTTCGCGTCGACCGCCTCGCGGTCGTCGGCGTCCATCGTCCCCTTGCGGACCTCTCCCGCGCGCGTGCGCGCTTCCCAGGCAAACTCAGCCATTCACAACTCCAGCGATGGTTGCGCAGTCGTAAGATTGTATCTGAAGTGCAACCCCGCGGTCAAAAAGGCGGACGGGGGGGCGTGGGCCCGATGGCCGGGCCACGCGGGGGGATCGTGCGGGGTAGATACAGCGACCTACATCAGCGCCGGTCGTCGGCCCATCCGCTCCCGAAGGGCTCAGCGGTACGGGTTGAAGAGCAGATCGTCGCTCGCCTTGGCCTTGGCCTTGGCCTTGGCCTTGGACTTGGCCTTGGCCGTGGCCTTCGTCTTGGCCTTCGCGCCTGCCCCGGCCGACTTCCTAGCCTTGCGCTTTGTGCGCGTCGCCTTCTTGCGGGGGGCCGGCTCTTCAACCTGTGCGGCGGCCTCGTCGCTGGCCTCCTCGGCACCGGCGGCCTCGTCGTCGGTCTGCCCGTTGGGACCGGCCTCCTCGCCGTCTGCGACCGCGGGCTGCTCGGCGGCCGCGGGTGCGGCTGTCGGTGCCTCCGGCTGCACGGGTGAGGGCGTCGGGGCAGCCACGGGTGCGGCGGTCACAGGACTGTTGGACCCGGGTAGAGTCTGCGTCGTCACACCGGCGCCGGCGTCATCCCCCGTCGCGAGGATCGCGAAACCGATCGCCAGTGCGACGATCGTCAGTCCGAGTCCGATGATGAGCCCGGTCCGATCCGGCGCGGGTGCCGCCGATGTGTGGGCCAGCATCCCATCGCCGCCCGCCGTAACGACCGCGCCTGAGGGTTCGCGTCCTTCCGCCTGCGCTTCGGTTTCCGCGACGGGTTGTACGGGGTTGGCAGCCGGGATGGGGCCCGAGACGGATGCCTCGTTCTCGGCGTTCTCGGCGACGAGTGCGATGCCCTCGCGGATCAGACTCTTGTCCTTCTCGAGCTTCTCGCGTGCATACTCGCGCACGAGCTTGGCGACGACGCGGTGATTCGCCAAGCCACCGTTGGTCGCGGCGACCTCCTCGAGCTCGTCGGCGAATTCCTCGGCCGTCTGGAAGCGATCCTCGGGCTCGCGCGCCAAGCCCCTTGCGAGTAGCGCGTCGAACGGTGCGAGCTCCTCCGCGACCTCTGATGGGGCGGGGATCGGCTCGAGGCAGATCTTGTTCAGCGTGGCCGCATGGTTCTCGCTCTTGAAGAGGCGTCGCCCGGTGAGCGCCTCCCAAAGGATGATGGCCATCGCGAAGAGGTCGGAGCGCTGGTCGGCCTGCCCGCTCGAAGCGTGCTCGGGCGCCATGTACGCGAGCTTGCCCTTGAATTGCCCCTGCTTGGTGTTGCTCAGGCGCACCTCGGACTTCGCGACACCGAAGTCGGTGATGCGCGAGACCCCATCGGTGCTCACCATCACGTTGTGGGGCGAGATGTCGCGGTGCACGAGGTTGAGGGGCCGGCCCTCGTCGTCGACCACTGCGTGGGCCGCCGCCAACCCGTTGAGCGCGTCGGTGACGATGCGCAGCGTCAACTCGATCGGCAGATTGCTACCCTGCTTGAACGCGGTCTGCAGCAGCGCCCCGAAGTGGTCGCCCTCGATGTAGTCCATCACGAGGTAGTAGCCGGCATCGGGCGTATCGCTGATGTCAGTGGTCGGTACGACGTTCGGATGCCGGATGCGTGCGGCCAGTCGCGCCTCGTCGAGGAACATCGAGATGAACTCTTCCTCGTGGGCGAGGTGCGGGTGCAGCACCTTCAGCGCGAAGAGGCGCTCGAAGCCAGCGACGCCGCTCGCGCGCGCGACGTAGACGCCGGCCATTCCGCCAGATGCCAGACGTGCGAGCACCTCGTACCGGCCTAGCTTCCTACCGGCCAGGCTGGTCGCGAACGGATCGTTCAGCGACTGTGCTGCATCATTCAAAACGTCCCCGGAGCGTTGCTAACGCGCCATCCTGGACCGGTTGCACGTCGAACGTCAACCGCGCCATGGAGTCGGAATCCGCATCGTCGTCGCTGCCGTCCCAATCTGTCAGGAACAGCGCGATGGCTCCGGTTCCGAGCCCCACCGCGATTGTGGAGATCATCATCACATTGTTGAGCGTCTCGGCACTCAGGGCGTCGTCTTGCTTCTTGTTCGCCGCGTCGAACAGCGACGTGCAGTCGCTTTCTTCGCATGCGTCGAGCTCTTCGGTCGCCTTGATGTAGTCGTCGTTCTTACCGCTCAAGGAGAGGTAGGTGATTACCGTACCTACCAGGAGCGCGCCGGTCACACCGGCGCCGATGTAGGTGTAGAGCGGCGGCAGTCCGTCGCCTCCGGTGACGTCCTCGACCGGATCGGTCACGCCGATTGTGCCGCCTGTGCGCGTCTGTGGGTCCGTCGTCGGCGCCACCGGGTCATCCTCGCTCGGGGGAGGTGCCTCGAACACGAGCTCGCGCGTGTCGCCGGGCTCGCCCATCACTTCCTGTGCGACGTCGCCCGTCGGGAAGCTCGCCGTGACCGTGTGCGTTCCACGCGGCTCGAGAAAGAACGACGAGCTCTCCTGGATCTTCCCGTCGAGGTCGATCCTGCATTCCTCGCAGATCACATCGACGCGCACGAACTTGCCCTCGAGCTCCGACAGGGTCTGGTTCGCGTAGGTGACCGCCTGCCCGACGTCCGGGTACTCGTTGCGCAAGCGCAGCGCGAGGCTCGACGCCTGCGCCAGGTTCTCGCCCTTGAGGTGGGCGCGCACCGCCTGCATGAGCGCGGGGGCGGCCGGCGCCATGCGGTGCGCGGTCTCGAACCACTGGGCCGCTCGCGCGTATTCTCCACCGAGGTAATCGGCGGTTCCGCGGTCATACGCCTCCGCGGCGGCCTTGCGTTGACTCGCGCTCGCCTGACCCCACACGGTGGCGGGAAGCGCCAGCATGGCGATCAGCAGCAGCGGCAGAATCCGGAGTGATCTCATCGGTAAGTCCAAGCGGTCGAACTCTGCACAGCTTATCACACGGGATTGGAAGCGGTTCCACTTCGCAGCATCGAGGCGATGCCGGGTGCCACTCCACCTACATTGTCGGATGTCACCAGCCTGGGAATCTCAGCGCACGGTGACCGGGCCGTTGTTGTCCATCATCGTGATGAGCTCGTCGGGCTCCACTGCTGCCGCGAGGGCGCCTTCACGCGTGACCAGCCGGCGCGAGTAGAGGTTGTAGAGCGACTGGTTCATCGTCTGCATGCCCGTGGTCGTCTGTCCGGTCTGCATCACCGAGTAGATCTGGTGGACCTTGTCCTCGCGCACGAGGTTCTTCACGGCGGGCGTCGGGATCAGGATCTCGAGTGCCAGGCAGCGCCCGGGTCCGTCGCTGTTGGGCACGAGCGTCTGCGTGACCACGCCCTGCAGGACGAACGAGAGCTGCGCGCGGACCTGATTCTGCTGGTGCGCCGGGAACACGTCGACGATTCGGTTGATGCTCTGCACCGCGCTGTTCGTGTGCAGCGTTGCCAGCACGAGGTGGCCCGTCTCCGAGATCGTGAGCGCCGCCTCGATCGTCTCGAGGTCGCGGAGCTCGCCGACCAGCACGACGTCGGGATCCTGACGCAGCACGTAGCGCAGGGCCGTCTTGAACGTCGTGGTGTCTGCACCCACTTCGCGCTGGTTGACCACCGAGAGCTTGTTCGGATGCAGGAACTCGATCGGATCTTCGATCGTCAGGATGTGCGCGCGCTTCTCCGAGTTGATCTTGTCGACGATCGCCGCCAGCGTTGTCGTCTTGCCCGAGCCGGTCGGCCCGGTGACGAGGACCAGCCCCGCGGGAAGCGAGGCCATCTGGGCGATGATCGCGGGCAAGCCCAGCTCCTCGAACGACAGGATCTTGAAGGGGATCTGCCGGAAGACGCCGCCCACCGCGCCACGCTGGACGAAGAGGTTGCCGCGGAAGCGCGCCAGGCCCCGCACTCCAAACGAGAGGTCGATCTCGTTGTCCTGCTCGAAGCTGACCTTCTGCTCCTCGGTGAGCACCGAGTAGCAGAGGTTCTTGGTGTCCACAGGCGTCAGCGGTGCGGTCTTGAGAGGTAGCAGCTCGCCGTCGATCCTGAGCTGCGGTGGGGTGCCGGTCGTGACGTGCAGATCCGAGGCGCCCTTCTCGACGACGGCACGCAGCAGCTGGTGCAGGTTGATTTGGTTTCCCGGCGCGTTCATGGGCTGCATGGTAGCGCGTGTGCGTCGAGGCTGACCAGCGTCCGCCACGGGGAGTGTGTGGGCGTCCTACACTTCGACCTTGGTCCACAAGCCGCGCCGCATCCACTCACGCGACGAGTCCGACTTCGTGATCAAGCGCGCGGCGGAACATGCGGACAGTAGTCGCCCCTCTGCGCCCAACCCGGGTGCAACCTGTGCGTTCGAGAGCACGAGATGCCGCACCGGCGTGCGGACCGAGAGGGCGCAGAGGTCGAGCGCGCGCGTGACCGGGTAGCCGTAGATGGCGGGCATCGTCTGGGGTCCGCGCCGCGCGTCCCCAGCGCCGGCATCATCGTCGTCCGTGTCGCCCACCCACTGCGGCGGCAGGCCGTCGTGGGGCGAGTCGAACAACACCGCATGGTCGTCGATGAATGGCAGCAGTGCACGAAGTGCGCTCCGCATGCGGCTGCGAACCCCCCCGAGGTAGTCCTCGCTCCGTTCGACCATTGCGGCGGGTAGCTGCGTCTCCACGCACAGCTGCATGTGCTCGTCGTCGAGCGGGTCGGCCTGCACGTAGAGCGGCGCCCCGCGCTCGACCGCAGTCTCGTCGGGGGGGATCCACAGCACGTCGCGCGCCATGCCTGCGGGCAGACCATCCCGCTTCAGCACGACGTTGAGCGTGTAGCGGTAGCGCTGCAGCTGCGGTTCGCCGACACGCTCGAAGATGTCATCGAACGCGCTGCGATCGTCGAGCAGACGCAGCACCGCCGCGAGGTCGATGCCGGCGGCGACGAAGGCGGCGCCCACCTCGTCGCCCGAACCGTAGAGCCGCACACCTGTCGTGCGTCCGCGTCGTACGAGGATACGGCTTGCGCGCTCGTCGATGCGCACCTCGCCGCTGTGCGAGCGAATGCGATCGATCAGCAGCTCACGCAGTGGCCCGATGCCGCCGTCGATGCGCGCCGATCGGCGGTAGAGATTGTTGTAGAGGTGCAGCATGCGCAGCGGCGCCGTCTGGGCCGCGTCGATGTCGTCCGTGAGTCGCCCGACCGCGCGAACCAGCGTTCGAAATGGGTGCTCGTCCGGGAACTCCGCGAGCGGATCCGGGATGGCGCCCTCACGGCCCAGGCCGGCAGCGGCGCACGCACGGGCGAACTCCTGCCGCTCGAAGAACTTCTCCGGCGGCCAGACGCGGTCGCGCTCGAGCAGTGAGTCGAGCTGTGTTGCGACTTTGCCCGCCAGCCGGTGGAAGTCTTCCACAGGCCGCTTCACCTTCGGAAACTCGCGCTCGAGCTCTGCGCTCAGCGCGGCCGGGTCCAGCGCGAGGTCGAAGCGGTGGCCTGGCATGGCCACCTGGAACGGCAGCTCGGGCGTGCTCGACACCTGCCGGAATGTCTGGCTCAGGCCGAGCTCCGCGAGGATGCGCCGCATCAGCGGCGACCGTGCGCTCGGACCGACGTATGGATGGCGCTGGAGCGAGAAGCGCCCCACGTCGTAGCGCGGACGCACGTCATCCTGGCCGAGAACGAGAACACGGAAGCCGCGCTTGGCGAGCAGGGCGCCGCAACAGAGTGGCGACAGGTCGGTGCCGAGGACGACGGCGTCGTAGAAGCTCTCGCTCATGTCGCGTCGGGCAGTGGCGGTGAGAAGAACAGCTGCGGGTCCTCGGTTGCCGTTTCGATGACCGGCCGCTCGCCGAGCGTGATCCCGCCGCGAGCGACCTCCGCGATCACGTGCGGGAACAGCCGGTGCTCTGCTGCCTGGATGCGGGCGTGCAGCGTGTCGGGGTCGTCCCCCTTCAATACGCGCACGACGGCCTGCGCCACGATGGGCCCGGTGTCGACACCCTCGTCGACCACGTGGACAGTGCATCCAGTCACGCGCACGCCCGCTGCCAGCGCCTGGGCGGGACCGTCCGTGCCAGGGAAGGCGGGCAGCAGGGCAGGGTGCACGTTGAGCACGCGCCCTGCGAAGCGCTGGACGAATGCGGGCCCAACGATGCGCATGAAGCCCGCCAGCACGACCACCTGCGGCTCGAAGCGCGCGACGGTCTGGCACAGCGCGTCGTTCCACGCTTCGCGGTCCGGGTAGTCGCGCGGGCGGACCACCTCGGTGTGAAGCTGTCGCTCTCGCGCGTACTCGAGCCCCGGCGCCTTCTTCCGATCTGCGATCACCGCGCTGATCGATGCGTCGCACTCACCGCGGTCGATGGCCGCCTGGATCGCCTTCAGGTTGGAGCCGTTGCCGGAGATCAGGACGGTGAGCGGGATCGGCATGGCGGGCGTGTTGCAGGATATGCGCCGCGTTGCACCGGGCGTCGCGCGACGCTAACCAATCAACCCCGGAGCGGTCAAACCGCCGCCCCTAGTAGGGGCTGGAGGTCACGAACCCGGCGCCCTTCTTCTTCTTCTTCTTTTTGGGCGCGGGCTTGATGTCGAGCTTCGGGCGCATCTGTACGACCGGTCTGGCTGCGACGCGAGATGGTGCGCTCTTCGGCTTCGACGCCACCCTGCGTTTGGTGGAGCGCTTGCGCTTGGTGGAGCGCTTCTTGGCGACGCGCTTGCGCTTCTTCTTCGGCTGCGCCGCGGGTGGGGCAGCCACTACCGGTGGCGGCTCGGCGATCAGCGTCAGTGTGTGCGTCTGGTCGGCTCCAAGCGTGACGGCCTGCTGCGCCGCCTGGAACCCGGGGGCCTGCGCGGCGAGGGTGTGCGTGCCGCCGGCCGGGAGTCGGCCGCTGTAAGGATTGCCCACCGGTGCGCCGTCCAGCGTCAGCTGCGCGTCCGGCGGGACCGTGGCGACCTGTAGTTCGAAGTCCACTACCGCGGGTGGCGGGGGTACTGGCGCGGGCACGGCGGGCTCGGCCACGGCCGTCGCTGCAGCCTCCGGCGGTCTGGCCGCCTCCGGCGGGTGGGCCGCCTTGGCGGCGGGCTCGGGCGTGCTGTCGCGCTCGGCGCTCTGCGAGTCAGGTGCGTCGGCCAGCGAAGCCATGACGCCGGCGACCACGAACGCGGCGACCGCACCGACCGCGCCGACCGTGAGCCGCACGTTGCGCTTGCGCTGCGCTTCGCCGGGCATCGAGGCGAAGAGCGGATCGTCGGCATCCCCGACATTCGCCGCCGCCACCGCCACCGCCGGCATCGATGGCGCAGCGGGGGGCTGCGACGGGCTGGGTGTCGGTGTCGCGGCCGACTCCCACGAGGGGCGATAGGATGACGCGAACTGCTCCGCCGCGGCGTCGTTGAATCGGGCGTCGTCGTCCGCTGCTACGGCCGGCGGTGGTTCGCTCGCGTCCTCCGAGATGATGATGCTGGGTAGGTTGTCGCTCGTGCGCTCGGTGCGAACCTCGGGCGCTGCCGCGACCTGTGCTGGCTGCGCTTGTTGTGTGGCTTCCGCCTGCTCCGCCACGGGAGCATCGGGCGCCTGCTGCGCGGTTTCCGCCTGCGCCTCCACGGGAGCGTCGGGCGCCGGCTGTGTGGCTTCCGGTTGCTCGTCCACGGAAGCGTCGGGCGTGTGCTGCTGCGCGGCGTCCTCGCCCTGAGCGGCCGCACCCGCCTCGGCCGGGGCCGCTGTCTGCCCGTGCTGCGCGTCCGTGGCCCCAGGGTCGGCATCGTCCGCTGCGGGCGCGTCGGCCTGGGCGTTCGGCGCCTCCGCCAGCTGGGCAGCGCTCGCGGCCTGCGCCGCCTCAGCGTCCGGTGCGGTGGTGCCGCCGGCCAGCGTCGTCGCCTCGGCCTCGTTTGGCGCTGAGGTTCCGCCGGCGAGCGTCGTCGCCTCTTCGTCGACCGTGGCCTCGTCCATCTGCCGGTCGTCCGCGGCGCTCTCTTCTACGCTTGGCGTGTTCACGAGGAAAATGCAGCGGCGTGTTGGAAACCGCGCGGGTTTCGGGAGCATGGCCCAACCGACAGGCTACGTCAAAAGCCATCGCGGTCTTGCATTCCTACACTTCCTGACATGCGCTGAAGTCGCCGCGACAGACTGCGAAACCGTCTGCACAGTGCGACCGTGCGCCCGCGGAAAAGCGGCCTGCGCAGCCGCAGGATGTGCGCTCAGCGCTGAATGAAGGAAAGCATCGGAACGCGCTTGAGCATGTCGCCCGCGACCGAAGCGATCGTCTGGAGCATGTCCTGGAACTCGTCGTAGTCGAGGTCATCGACCCGCCGCATCATGCGCAGGTAGATGGCTTGCTTGCCGGCGTCGACCGCGAAGGCCGCCTGTCCGGTGGCGACGAAGTTCTGCTCGAGCAACGTGCGGTAGAGCTCGGGCGTCGCCTTGCGCGGCAGGTCGCCCATGCGCACCAGGAAGACGAGCAGGCCGTGCTGACGGCCCACGTTGATGCCGATGATCAGCTCGCCACGCCGCACCTCGGTGTAGCCATCTTCGTCGAGTGGGCTCAGGTCGGCGCCCACGACATCGCCGAAGCGACGCAGGTAGCGATTGACCAGCGTGACGTGTCGGTCGACGCCGTCCGCATCGGCGGGTTCTGGTTTTGGCTCGTTCATTTGTGCGGGCTGGTCGGTACTGTACCAGCGTGTCTAGCGGAACGCGATGGAGGCAAACAGCCCGCAGCGGGCGCCGTACGAGTTCTGCGCTGTTGCTCCTCTGCGCGACCTGCCTGTTCCGCTGTGCGGCACAACCCGAGCAAGCCTCCGATTCACAGGCTGAATCCACCGACGACGCTGCGCCCTCGGCAGCGGCGCTCGATGCGATGGACGTCCCGCAGCTGCGACGAAACTTGGCGACCCAAAGGATTGCGGCCGAGGAGCACGGAGCATCCCCCGCGGGGGTCGAAGCCGCTCGCGCGGGTGCGCGGGCGGCCCTCGCGATCGCCCGCAAGGGCGGTGGGGCGAGCTTTCTCGACGGCGCGCGTGAGTTGTTGCGCGGTGGCTCGTCGCATGCAGCCGTCGTCGGCGCGTGTGGAGCGATGCTCGATCTGGCGCGTCTCGAGGCGGGGCCGGGAGGTGATGCGGCCGCCGCACGCGAGCTGCTAGGCGAGCTGCGTTCGCGCCATCGCGATGCGACCGCCGACAGTCAGGCCCAGCGCTGCCTCGATGGAGCGCAGCAGCTACTCACTGAGCTCGCGTCCGCCGTCACTTCCGCCGACGGGCAGGCGGTCGACATTGCGGGCTGGGCCGGCGCGGATGCGGCATCCGAGGGCGGCGCCACGTTGAAGCGCGTGGCGGTGCTCGGCAAGACGGCCGGCAGTGCTGTGGCTGCAACGGACGAGGTACGCGTGGTGCTCTACTTCGATCGCGTCGCCATCTACCGTCGCGGCGAGCGCCCGGCCGCAGCCGGTCAGCCCCGGAGACTGTTTCTCGACCTCGATGGGGCGTCGCTGTCGCCGGCCGTCGAGGCGCTCACGAACGTCGACCGAGGTGGTCTACGGCGGGTGCGTGTCGTGCCGCTGGGCGCCAAGACGCTGCGCGTCTCGATGGATGTCGAGGACTCTGCGATCCACCGCATGTTCTTTCTGCCGCGACCGTTTCGCATCGTGATGGACTTCCGGCCCAGCGCGCCAGTCAAGCGGGCGGGCCACGGGCGCGTGATCGTGCTCGACCCGGGGCATGGCGGTCGAAACCCTGGAGCCAAGGGGCCAACCGGGCTGCGGGAGTCGGAGGTTGCGCTGTCGCTGGCGCGCCGCGTGCGCCACGCGCTGCGCCGCATGCTGCCCGATGCCGACGTGATCCTGACGCGCGACGCCGACCACGATGTCTCGCTCGAGGAGCGCGCCGCGATCGCGAACGCCGTGCGCGCCGACCTGTTCGTGTCGATTCACCTCAACGCATCGCACTCCCCCGAGGACCGCGGGGGCGTCTCGACCTTCGTCCTCGACACCACCAACGATGCGGCGGCGCTGCGCCTGGCCGCGCGCGAGAACGGCGGTCTGGCCCAGGACGTGACCGACCTGCAGGTGATCCTGGCGTCGCTCTATCGTGACGACCAGGTGACCCGCTCGACGGCCCTCGCGCGGGTAGTCCAGGAGGAGACGCTGCGTGGGGGGCGGACCATTCTGCCGAATCTCGAGAGCCGCGGGGTCAAGCGCGCGCTGTTCTACGTGCTGGTCGGTGCCACGATGCCGGCGATCCTCGTCGAGGCGTCCTTCATCACTCGGCCGGACGAGGAGGAGGCGCTGCGCTCCGACGAATACCGGGCGGCGCTCGCCGACGGGATCGCGCGGGGAATCGCCCGCAACCTGGGCGGTCGTTGAGGGGCCGCTGCTGACCCCTCCCGAGGGTCAGGCGGCCCCGGAATCCCGCGAGATCGTCTTGCCGTGTAGGGGGACCCGCCCCATAATGCGCCCCCGATGGCAAGTCTGGATGTGCCCGAAGCTGTACGGGGCCAATCGGCGGCGGACCTATCCCGTAGCTGCAGCGACTATCTCACCGCCCACACGAAGCGGCTCGCCGACGCGGTCCAGCAGGGTCAGCGCGGGGTGGACGTCGCGCGCATGTACTCACGCATGTTCGACGGGCTGCTCAACAGCCTGTTCTGTGCGGCCGAGGCGAGTGTGCGGCACGAGGAGGGTGGCTTCGGCCGGCTCTCCGTCGTCGCGGTCGGCGGCTACGGTCGCGCCACGGTCGCGCCGAACAGCGACGTTGATGTGCTCTTCCTGTGTGAGGACGCCAGCGACCCTCTCATCCTCAAGGTCGCAGAGCGCATGCTCTATCCGCTGTGGGACAGCGGTGTCGACATCGGTCACGCGCTGCGCTCCGTGGACGAGACCCTCGAGTTGAGCGAGAGCGACATCCGCACGTCGACGACGCTGCTCGACATGCGGCACGTCGCGGGCGACCCCTCGCTCATGACGGAACTCGAGCAGCAGGGACAGGAACGCATCTTCCACGATGCGCTCGACGACTTCATCGTCGCGCTCGAGCAGGACACGTCGGCGCGTCAGGCGCGCTTTGGCGACACGCTCTTTCTGCGCGAGCCCGAGCTCAAGCTGGGCCGTGGCGGTCTGCGCGACCTCGACGTCGTGACCTGGATCGCGAGGGCGCGCTGGGGTGTTGACTGCCTGGAGGACGCGGTGCAGCACGGCGCGCTCAGCGAGGCCGAGATGACGGACGTTCAGGCGGCGCGTGAGCACCTGTGGCTCATCCGCAACCACCTGCACCTGACGGGGCGCCGTCGACAGGATCGCTTGACCTTCGACGAGCAGGAGGGAGTCTCCCAGAAGCTGGGCTACAGCGATGGCATCCGTCTGCTCGGTGTCGAGCAGATGATGCAGAATCACTACCGGCACGCCCGTGTGATCGCGCGGCTTGCCGACTGCATGGGCGAGCGCGCGCGCCGCTCGGTCCGGGACCCCACGACGCTGGTCGACCTCGGTGGGGGGCTGTCGGTGCGTGATCACCACATCGGTGTCGACCCCGCGGTGCTTGCCGCCGAGCCCATCACCGCGCTGCGCCTGTATCAGAGCGTCATCCGCCGGCGGTTGCCCCCCGACCCCGCCGCCCGCGATGCGATCCTCGCTGCCGCGGTCGATCGCGATTGGTGTCAGCGGCTGCGGCGCGACCCGGAGGCGGCGTCACTCTTCATGCAGCTGCTCGTGAGCGTCGATCCCGTGCGCGTGCGCGGTGAGTCGCTGGTCGAGGAGTTCCACGAGCTCGGTATCCTGATGGCGATGATCCCGGAGATGGATCCGATCACGGGTCGCGTCTCGCACGACGCCTACCACAGCTACACCGCTGACGTTCAGTCGCTGAAGTCGCTCGACCGGTTGCGTGCGCTGCGCCGCGGCGAGCTCGCCTCCGAGCATCGCCTGGTCAGCCGCTACGCCGCAGAGATGCCGCGCACCAAACCGCTGCACCTCGCGCTGCTGCTCAACTCGATCGGCGCCGGACACCCGGATGACCCCGCCAAGCATGCGGCGGCACTCGCTGGGCCCATCGGTGAGCGCCTCGGCCTGACGGCGGAGCGTGTGCAGCACGTGCAGTGGCTGATCACGAACCGCAACAGGCTCTACCACTGGGCGATGCGCCGCGACCTGTCGGACCCGGAGACGATCGCTGAGGCCGCCGACGAGCTGCGGACGGTCTACCGCCTACGCGACCTGTACCTGCTGACCTTTTGCGATGTGTCTTCTACCAACCCGCAGGCGATGACCGCCTGGAACGCACGCATGCTGGACGACCTGGCCGGCGCCGTGACGAACCACTTCGATAACGGGCCCAACGCCGAACAGCAGCTCGAGTACCTGAGGCAGGCGCCGCTCGAGGGTATCCGGGACGCCGATGAGCGTGCACAGCTCGCGCTCTTCATTTCCCAGATGCCAGACCGCTATCTGCTGGCGAACACGGTCGAAGGCATTCGTTTCCACGCGCGCGCCGCGACGGGTGAGCCGCCGGCGGTCGCGGCCACGCCCTCGGGTGTCGGCGCCGGGACGCTCGAGCTGCTGGTGACGATGCCGGAGCAGCCGGGCATCCTCGAGAAGACCACGGCGGCGCTCGCAGCAAGCAGCTTCTCCGTCGACTCGGCGCAGGTCTACCAGCGCAACCGCGGGGAGGGGCGTCTCGATGCCTTCAGCCTCTTTCACGTGGGGCACCCGAGCCTCGGGGACGGGATCGATCTCGAAGATGAGGTCGCGGGGCTGCGCGACAAGCTGCGGCGGCTACTTGGGGGAGAGCTCACGACCGAGACGCTGATCGATCCGCTGCTGGCCGCGCCGAGCTGGAAGCGCCAGGGGCCGAAAGTGAAGACCGAGGTCCATGTCGACAACAGCGCCTCCAGCCGCTGCACGGTCGTCGACGTCTACACACGCGATCGTGTCGCTCTGCTGCATGTGATCGCCGGCGTCTTGCATCGCTCCGGGCTCAACGTCGCGCTGGCGAAGATCAACACCGAGGGCAACCGCGTCGCCGACGTCTTCTACGTCGAGCAGATCGGCGGTGGGAAGCTCTCGGGGCAGGGGCAGCTCGCCAAGCTCTCGAAGGACCTGCGGCGGGCGATCACCGCGCTCGACAAGAAGTAGGCGCGGCTCGAGCGTGTGGCGCCGGCACCCCGGCGCCCCCGGCCTGGGGTGTGCGAGTGCGCGCATCCGGGCTAAGGTCGCACCATGCATCACAACCGATCTCTGTGGATCTGGGTCGCGTCGCTGGCGCTGGTTACGGGCTGCGGGGGCACTCCACCGCCGAGCTCGAGTGACGCTGCCGACGCCCGCCTTGCCGCGCCGCGCTCCGAGGTGCCGAAGGCGTCGGATCTGGTCAAGCAGGCCGAGCAGAAGATCCAGGCCGGTGATGCCGAGGGCGCAAAGTCGCTGCTCGAGCAGGCCATCGCGAGCGACGGTGGCGATGCGCGGGCCCACCTCGACCTCGGGATCGCCAACGAGATGCTCGGCGACGCCGAGGCGGCCAAGGCGGCCTACCGCGCAGCCATTGACGTCCAGGGCGACCTCGCGGAGGCGCTCAACAACCTGGGGGTGCTGCTGCGCGATGGCGGTGAGCTGCAGGAGGCGATCGGTCTGTTACAGCGCGCGGCGGAGGCCAATGCCGGTTCGGCGTCGGTGCAGATGAACCTGGCGCTGGCGCTCGAGGATGCGGGCGATGGCCCGGGCGCGCGCAAGGCCTACGAGCGTGCACTCTCGATCAAGCCGGACGAGGTGATGACGCGCGCCAACCTGGGCCTGTTGCTGCTCGCGATGGGCGAGGCCGACGAGGCGCAGCGCCAGCTTCAGCAGGCGATGCGCAGCGCCAAGGACAACCGCGCGGCGCTGCTGGCGATTGGCAACGGCCTGCGACGCTCCGGTGAGCCGAAGCTGGCGGTCCAGGCGATGCAGGCTGCCGTCAAGGCCGGTGGAGAGGCGCCCACGCCAGCGCTGCTGTCGGAGCTGGCGCTCGCACAGCGGGCGGCCGACGATCGCGACGGGGCCATCGCCACCCTTGGCGAGGCGCTCGCGCTCGACGCGAAGTACGCCACGGCACACTACCTGCTGGGCAACATGCACGCGGGTGCCAAGCGCTTCGGCGAGGCACGCAAGCACTACAAGGCCTACCTGAAGCTCGACCCCGGCGGTCCGCACGCCGAGCGCGCGACGGAGCGTCTCGGCAAGCTGCCCAAGTAGGGGGCTGCCTCTGCCGCGCGGCGCTCAGCTCTCGTCGGCTTCGGTCGAGAGTCCGAGGCCGATCAGGAAGACCTCGTAGCTCTCGTTGCGCGAGGCCTCGGGCTTGATGATGCGCACCTTGTCGAAGGCCTGCTGTGTTGCCTTGCGCGCATCCGGGAACTCGGCGCCCTGGAAGATCTTGCCGACGAAGTTGCCCCCCGGCACGAGCACCCCGCGGGCGATCTCGAGCGCACGCACGTACAGCTCGAAGCTGAGGTATTGGTCGCGGTGTGCCTGTCCGCTGGTCGAAGGCGCCATGTCGCTGAGGACGACGTCGAAGCTCTGCGGGCCGCCGAGCTCATCGGTGGTGACGGTCGTCACGTCGCGCTCCTCGAAGCGCGCCTGCGGCGGCAGGGCTGTGCGGGCCGGGTTGAGGTCGAGGCCGAGTACGCGGCCCTCGCGGCCTACCTGCCGGGCGGCGTAGAGCGTCCAGGAGCCCGGGCACGCGCCCAGGTCGAGCACGCGCATGCCGCGGCGCAGCAGCTTGATGCGCCGGTCGATCTCCTCGAGCTTGTAGACGGACCGCGCCGGGTAGCCCTCCTTCTGGGCTCGCTTCCCGAAGCTATCTTGCGGACGGCGGGTCGCGCGTCCGCGGGCCATTACGCCGCGCTCGGCTTGGCCTTCACGGCGCCGCGGATCGTGACGACCGCATTGCGCGAGCCGGGGATGGCGCCCTTGATCAGCAGCAGGTTCTCGTCGTCCATCACACGCGCGACCTTGAGGTTCAGCGTGGTGACGCGCTTGTTGCCGTACTGGCCGGCCATCTTCTTGTTGGGCAGCGTGCGACCGGGCGTCATGTTCGCACCGATCGAACCGCCGTGGCGCTTCACCTCGTGGGCGCCGTGGCCGTCCGTGCCGGTACCCGCGTGGCCCCAGCGCTTGATCACGCCGGTGAAGCCGCGACCCTTCGCCTTGCCGGAGACGTCGACCTTCTGGCCCTCCGCGAAGCACTCCGAGGGCTTGATCACCTGGCCGAGCGCGTAGCTCTCGACCTGCTCAGCGGGCAGCCTGAACTCACGGACGGTGCGCACGGGCTTCTGGTCGGCCTTCTTGAAGAAGCCGGCCTCGGGCTTGGTGAGCTGCTTCTCCGGCCGGTCGCCGAAGCCGAGCATCAGGGCGGAGTAGCCGTCCTTCTCCACGGTGCGCTTGCCCATCACGGTGCACGGACCCACGAGCACGGCCGTCACGCGCGTGACGCTGCCGTCTTCATTGAAAATCTGCGTGTGGCCGAGCTTCTTGCCGATCAGGCCGCTGTTCGTGTTCATGACAATCCCTGGGTGAAACGGGCGCAAAGGATACGGTTGAAGTCGATTTGGTCAAGCGATCCGCCGTGTTTTGGCACTGTCGGGGGTGACGCGGGGTACCGCCGGCACGGGTGTGGCCAAAACCGGCGTGTTTTCACTGCGTTGTGGGCGGATCGGCCGCGTCCTCGGCGGCCAGCCCCGCGAGCGCCTCCCGGGCACGACCTGCCATGTCCCCGGACCCCTCGGACAGCGCCGAGAGGCCGCGCCGGGCGGCGGCGCTGTCGCCCGCGAGGCGCTCGAGCGCATCCAGCAGGAGGGTGGGATCGACTCCGCGCGGCCGCCGAGCGAGCTGCTCGAGTGCGGGGGCGAGCTCGGAGAGGCGCAGCTCGCCGACGATCTCGACGGCGTAGCTGCGCGCGTCGCCGCGGAATGCGGAGAGCACCTCGCCGAGGGCCTGCGCCCCGCGCGGGTCTCCCAGGCGGCACAGGGTGCGTGCGGCCGCCGCCTTGATCGCCAGCGGCTTGAGGAAGCTCTCGGCGACCGCCGCCGCGGCCGCACGCACCTGGGGCGTGTCGTGTGCGCCGAGGGCATCGAGCGCGTCCAGGCGCCGGACCGGGTTGTCGACCGCCTCCACCAGGATGTGGATGGCGTCGGCGGTGGCGTGCTCGCCCAGGCTCAGGGCCGCGCGGTAGCGCACGCCGCCGTCGTCGTCGCCCAGCATGCCGCGCAGCCGCTGACGGGTGGGCTCGTCGCTTGCGGCGGCGCCCGTCTCGCCGAGGATGCGCGCGGCGTTCTGGCGCACGCGGGCGTCGTCGTCCCGTGTCAGTCGCGTGAAGTGCACAGCTGCGACATCTGCGCACTGCTCGGCGCAGCAGGAGAGCGCCTGGAAGCGTACCTCCGGGTGGCGCGACTCGAGTGCTCCGAGCAGCAGCTCGTCGCGGGCCGCATGCTCGATCGTCGACAGCGCAACCACCGACAGCTCGCGCACCAATGGGTCGTCGTCGTCGAGGCACTCGAGCAGCCGCCCATGGTCCTCGGCATTGCCGACCTCGGTCAGCCCCTCCACCGCGGTCGCGCGGACGCGTGCATCGCGATCACGCGTCAGTGTGATGAGCGCCTCGCGCGCCTCCTGTTCTTGGCCGGCGTCGGGCTGCGACAGTCGCCGTGCGGCCGCCATGCGCGCCTCCATCGCCTTCGCCCGCACGTCGCGCAGTGCCGCCTCGAAGTGTGGCGGCAGGGGCGGCAGCAGCCAGCTCATCGCGACATTCCGAACAACAGCGCGTCCAGCGTGACCTCGGCGTTGGCGTTGCGATCGAGACTCGTGAACGTCTCCTGGATCGCTGCGAAGCGCCCGGCCGCGTCGCCCGCCGACAGCTGCCGCGCCCGTGCCTCGATCTCGTCGCTGCGATGCGCGAACAGAAGCGTCTCCGCGTTGCCGAGGGCGGCGGCGGCGACGTCGCGGTAGAACAGGGAGAGCGTCTCCAGCACCAGGTCCCGATCGCCGCTGCGCGCGAGCTCTTCGGCCAGGTCGAGCAGTGCGCCGGGGCGGCGTGCATCGACCGCCTCGTCGAGGCGAAGAGCCCAGTCCAGCAGCAGCTGTGCTCGGTCGTCCTGCGCGAGGTCGATCGCGCGGTCCGCACGGCCCATCGCGAGGGCCGCAGCTGTCTCGCGCTGGTCGGCCGGCACCCCATTGACCTCGAGGATGTCCGCGAGTGTGGCGCGCGGCAGCGGGCCGAAGCGCACGCGCTGGCTGCGCGAGCGGATCGTGCTCAGCAGCCGATCGGGTCGCTCGCTGAGCAGCACGAAGACGATGCCCGCGCGCGGCTCCTCGAGTGTCTTGAGCAGCGCGTTGGCCGCCTCCGCATGCTGGGTCGGCAGCGAGACGTCCGCCTGCGGGAAGATCAGGAACGCGACCTTCGCCTCGAAGGGGGCGAAGTGCGTGAACGGCAGGATCTCCTCGCGGATGTACTCGACCTTGAGGTTGTGGTTGCCGTCCTCCCGCGGGTGGAACACGCGCACGTCGGGGTGGCTGCCTGCCCAGACACGCGCACAGACACGGCAAGTCCTGCAGCCCACGCCGGGCGCCACCTCGCAGTTGCGCGCGCACGCGAGCGCGATGGCCGTCTTCTCCTTGCCGACGCCGGAGGGCCCGACGAAGAGGTAGGCGTGGGACAGCCGGTCGGCCACGAGCGCTGCCTGCAGCGTCTCGATCGCGGGCTTCTGGTCGCGGATGTCGGACAGCAACATCGGCTTCGCGGGGCCCGGCTCCGCGTCGACAGCCTCAGCCATCGGTGTCTTTGTCCTCGACCGCGCGGAACTCGAACAGCGCGCCGGCCATCGTCTCGAGCGCGTTGAGCACCTCTTCCTCCTGCACCGCGTCGGGGTCGACGAGCTTCTGCATCATGAGGCCGTCGAGCAGCGCGTGCAGCAGCCGCGGGATCTGTGCGGGCTTGACCTTGGGTATCAGGCCCAGCTTGTCGAGATTGGCGGTGAAGTGCTCGTCGACCTGCGCGAACGCGAAGCGGTAGTAGCCCGCGAGCGGCTCGCGCAGCCCCTCGTCGTGCAGCGCCTGGGTCATCAGGTCGGCGACGACGCGGGCGTCGTCCGACATCTCCGCGCGCACCCTCCACAGCTCGCGCAGCGACGACCGGATGGCGCCCACCGGGTCGCCGCCCTCCGTCCAGGCCGCGCGCGTGCCGTCGGCCACGCGGTCGCAGGCGGTCTGCAGCACCTGTGCCATCAGGCTCTCCTTGCTGGGGAAGTGGTAGTGCACCGCTCCCTTGGACATGCCCACCTCTTTGGCGATGTCCATCAGACTCGTGTTCGCGTACCCCTGGCGTGCAAGGACGCGGATCGCTCCGTCGACGATGCTCGCGACGCTGGCCTCGGATTTCTTGTAGCGCATGGGTGCCCAGGCGTTTTCGCCGGCCCTGGCGGGCAGGTCAAGCGGACACGCTCGCTCGCGATCCCGACGGCCGGCGGGAGGCTGTGCTAGAGGGTGGGGATGGCGCACGCCGAGGATGGCTCCAGTCTCCCCCGCCTGGTGGAGATCATGCGGACATTGCTGGGCCCCGGTGGCTGCCCGTGGGACCGGGAGCAGACGCTTTCGTCGCTGCGCAGCTACGTCATCGAGGAGGCCCACGAGGTGGTCGAGGCCATCGACGGTGGTGAGCCCGGGGCGCTGCAGGAGGAGCTGGGCGACCTGCTGCTACAGGTCGTGTTCCAGTCGGAGCTGGCGCGCGCGCAGGGCTGGTTTGGACCGGACGACGTGGTCGCAGGCATCTGCGACAAGCTGCAGCGCCGCCACCCCCACGTCTTCGGCGACGTCGAGGTGAGGGACGCCGACGAGGTGTCGGCCAACTGGGATGCGATCAAGGCGCTGGAGAAGGCGGAGCGCGGGACGTTCGACGGTGTGCCTGTTGCGCTTCCGGCGCTGCTGCGGGCCATGCGCATCGGTCAGCGTGCATCGCGCATCGGCTTCGACTGGCCCGATGCGGTGGGGCCGCGCGCCAAGGTGGACGAGGAGCTGGCCGAGTTCGACGCCGCCTGCGCCTCCGGCAGCGATGAAGAGGCCGAGCGCGAGCTGGGCGACGTGCTGTTCGCACTGTGCAGCGTGGCGCGCAAGCGTGGCCTCGACCCGGAGGGCGCGCTACGCGGGACCCTAGGACGCTTCGTCGATCGCGTCGCAGTGGTCGAACGTGCGAGCGACGAGGCGGGCGAGTCGGTGGCCGAGCTCGCGAAGCGCGACCCGGCGGCGCTCGACGCGCTGTGGTCGCAGGCCAAGCGGGGGCAGCGCTAGGTGATGCGGGCGGCCGCTACGGTCATGCTCGCGGGAGCGCTCTTCGGCTGCGGCGGCGCGGTCACGGTCGAGGCGCTGGCCGTGCAGCCGGCGCTGCTGCCGCTGCGAGCGTATCCGAGCGTGCTGCTCGTGCCGGGGCCGCTCGACGAGGACGCCCAGGTGGCGCGCGCGCTCACGCGTCACCTCAAGCAGGCCGGACACACGCGCGTGCAGGTGATCGATGAGGCTCGGCTGAAAAAGCACACCGCGCGCAGCCACGTGCCCCGCGGCACCGTCGTGGTCGAGCTGCTGGTGGCCACACAGGAGCGCGTGCACGCGCAGCACGGTCAACGCGGGCAGACGACCTGCGACAGCCTCGGCTGCTTCAACCAGAACACGAGCTACGCCCAGGACGTGCCGGTGATGCGCGCGACGCTCCAGGTCACCGTGCGCGACGGTCGCTCGATGCGCGTCGTGCAGCGGGTGCGCCTGCGCGCGCTCGAGGCCAGCGGCAACTTCGAGCACCTCAAGCGCAACGCCGTACTGACGCTGTCACGCCGGCTGAGGGCGAGCACCGAGCAGATCCCCGAGCTGATCGAGGTCGACCTGCTGCCGCTCGACCTGCCGCAGGTGGAGCTGGCCATCGAGGAGGCCCACGAGGGACGCTGGGTGCGGGCGAGGGCGGCACTGGAGCAGGCCGTGGACGACCCGGCGGCCCGGGCGCTGTCGCGCGAGCAGCAGGCGAGGCTGCACTTCGACCTCGGTCAGGCGCGGCGCGCGATGGGGCTGCCCGGGGACCCGCGGCCGATCGACGAGGCCCGCAAAGCCTATGCGCACGCCCGCGCGCTCGACCCCCATGAGCCGCTCTACGCGCGGGGCGAGGCGCGCGCCAAACGGGACGCGCGCCTCGCCGCGCTCGTGCGTGCGCAGCGCGTGCAGGCCGCCCAAAACTTCCGCTTTGCACGCGGAAAGTAGGCGGTCGGGCCCCGGCTCGCCGCTGAGCGCGCCGCTTTTTTGCTGTCCTACATCCACTTCCATAGACTTACAGGCGATCCCGTTTTCCCCGGAGGAATCGCATGTCCGTCACCGATCAGCTCGTAATCCCCAGCCGTCGCACCTGGCTCCCCCTCCTCGCGTGCGTGGTCGCCTCGATCGTGGGCTGCGAGGCCGATGACCCCGGCGCCGGCGTGCTCGTCGTGCCCTACGAGCTGGGCAACATGCGCGACTGCGAGAGCCTCGGCATCGTGAAGGTGGCGGCGGAGCTCGATGACGAGTTCCTGGTCGAGGAGGTCGCCTGCGAGTCCGGCGAGGTCCGCTTCAACCAGGTCCCCGCCGACACCTACGACGTGCGGCTCTACGGCATCGACGCCGATGGCTACCGCGTGATGGACAGCGTCGAGGCCGGTGACGTGAAGCTCAAGATCATCGGGCAGGGCACCACCGTGGTCGCCGACCCGCCCGTACAGCTCACGGCCGCGCCGGCGGAGCTGAGGCTGCGCTGGGACTTCGGCTTTGGCACGTGTGACAGCGCGTCGGTCGACAACTTCGAGGTCATGGCCTGGCGCAAGGACGGCAGCCAGCTGCTCATGGAGACCCACGTTGCCTGCGAGATGCCGGGCGAGGGCGTCGAGCAGTACCGCTCGGTGCCTGACGTCGATCGCGAGCTCGCCGGCGATGTCTTCGGTGAGGTCTCGGTGCAGGCGATCGATCGCAACGACACGCTCGTGGGCGACTCCGTGGCGTTCTTCTTCGAGACCCCGGGTGCGGGTCGCCCGATCATGCTGACGCTCGACTGCACGGTGGCGGGCTGCGACGGCACTGGCGAGCCGGACTGAGGCGCACGGCGGCGCTCACACACTGTCTGCGCTGAAGCTCAGCACGTCGTCGATGTGCGGGCGGCCGAGCGCGAGCATCACGAGCCGGTCGACGCCGACTGCGTTGCCGACGCAATCGGGCAGCGCGTCCACCGACGACAGGAACGCCTCGTCCAGCGGGTAGACCGGTCGCTGCAGCTCTCGACGTCGCTGCTGGTCGTGCAGCAGACGCTGCCGCTGCTGGGCACCGTCGGTGAGCTCGCCGAAGCCGTTGCACAGCTCGAGCCCGTCGACATAGGCCTCCATTCGTTCGGCCACCGTCGGGTCGTCGTCGCATAGGCGTGCGAGCGAGGCCATCGATGCGGGGTAGCGATAGAGGAAGGTCGGGCGCCCGCGGCCGAGCTCGGGCTCCACGCGCTCGACGAGTAGCCGGAAGAAGCGCTCCTCGTCGGGCAGCACGTCGTCGACCTCGACACCGGCATGTCTGCGAAACGCGTCGCGCACCGTGAGGCGCTCGAAAGGAGCCGTGAGGTCGACGCCTTCGCCGCGCACCCCCGGTAGGCGCGGTGCGCCGTGGATCGCCTCGGCGACGTGTCGCAGCAGCGCCTCGGTGTCGTCCATGAGCTGCGCGCAGCCAGTGCCCCGTCGATACCACTCGAGGATCGTGAACTCCGGGTTGTGGTGGTCGCCGCGCTCATCGCGCCGGAACGCCTTGCACAGCTGGTAGATCGGCTCGAGCCCCTCCGCGACCAGGCGCTTCATCTGGTACTCGGGGCTCGTGTGGAGGTAGCGCTCCTGCGTGCCGCCGCCGACCGCAAACGCGTCCAGGTGTACGTCGAGCCCCGGTGAGGGGACCATCGCCGGCGTCTCCACCTCGGTGAAGCCCCGCCCGTCGAAGAAGCTGCGGACGGCCTGTAGGACGCGGTGGCGCGCGCGCAGGGTGTGCAATCGGTCGCGGTCGACGGCGTCGACCATCGACTACTTCTTGACCCGCTCCGCGTACGAGTTGGTGCGCGTGTCGATCTTGAGCAGCTCGCCCTCGTCGACGAAGAGCGGCACCTGCACCTCGAGCCCCGTCTCGAGGATCGCGGGCTTGGTGGTGTTGGACGAGGTGTCGCCCTTGAAGCCGGGCTCGGTCTCCTTGACCGTCAGCTCGATGAAGTTCGGTGGCGTGACACCGATCGGCTTCTCACTGAAGAACAGCACGTCGATCATGAGGCCGTCGATCAGGTAGTACTTGTTGTCGGCTACCAGCTTCTCGTCGAGCTGCAGCTGCTCATAGGTCTCGGTGTCCATGAAGACCGCCATGTCCCCCTCCATGTAGAGGAACTGCATCTGGCGCTCCGAGATGTCGGCCTTCTCGAGCTTCTCACCGCTGCGGAACGTCTTGTCTGTGACGTTGCCGTTCATCATGTTGCGTAGCTTCGTCCGCGTGAACGCAGTGCCCTTGCCGGGCTTGACGAACTGGAACTCGATCACGGCGTAGGGCGTCCCATCCATTTGGATCTTGAGGCCCTTCTTGATGTCCGATGATTCGTACACGCAACTCTCTCCTGGTCGTTCAGCGACGTCGCTGGCGCGACGATGGCATGGGCGGCCCGTGGCGTAAACCCGCGCGGGCTTGGTGTGGCTCAGCGGTCGCGGTCAGTCGTCGTAGACGACTTCCTGCTTGGCGACGAGCAGGCCGTCGGGTGCCTTGGGCTCGGCGCTACTCTCCGCCGTGACCGTGACGGTGAACTGGAAGCTCGGGCTGTGGGTCGTCAGCGTACCGACGCGGTGGTCGGGGTCGTACTCGAGCGTACCGACACGCCGCGGTGTGCCCGCGGGCCCCGCCATCCACACGACGTAGTGCGTGAACTCGGCCGAGAGGCTCGCCGGCGGGTGCAGGTGCTTGAGGACGACGATGGCGCTGACGCCGTCGTCCTCGTCGTCGACCTCTACATAGCCGCTCGTGCTCGGCGCCTCCGGTGTACCGATCACGACGAAGCGGTCGTCGCCACAGCCGTAGAGCGACCCCAGTACGGCTACGAGGCAGCCCAGCTGTCGCAGCAGTCGAGGGGCCGGACCTGTCATTAATCGCAACACAGTGCCGGGCTTGTAGGCGTAACGCGCACGGACCGTCAAGCCGGGCGCCCCCCGGTTGCCGCAGCGTGGGCGGCGGGGGCGCGACATCGGCGCGCAATTGTGAGATTAGGGGGCGAACGCCGGAAGGGCAGCTGCGCCATGCAGGACACCGACGACGAGATCCGCGAGATCAAGACCGAGATCATCGAGTCGCGCGGTCTCATCATCAAGACCAACAACCTGACCAACTCGCTGGCCGCCGACATCAAGTCGATCGCCAAGCGTCAGGCGAGCTACGAGAGCCGCTTCAACTGGAACAGTGCGGTGGCCTACGCGCTGTTCGCGATCCTCTCGTTCGTCGGGCTCAAGCTCTGGTCTGACGTGCGCATCAACGAGATCGAGTCGGAGAAGCTGGACCTCACCAAGGAGGTCGCCCAGCTTCGCCGCGACCTCAGCGAGGAGACGCGCCGCGCGCAGAAGCGCGAGCAGGCCGAGAACAGCGCCGCCAAGTTCTATGCGCTGATCCGCCGCAAGGAGCTGACGAAGGTCGTCGAGGGCTACGAGGAGATCCGTCAGGAGGAGCTGTCCAAGGCCGAGACGGAGGTCTTCCGCGATACGGAGGACCGCTTCCGCCTCGAGCTCTCCGTGCAGGCGTACCAGACGGGGCTGTCGCTCGTGCGTACCGGGCGCTACGCCGAGGCCGCCGAGTCGTTCCAGGAGTCCATGCGACTCAAGGAGGAGGCGAGCCACATCCCCGCGGTCAAGTACCACCTGGCGCGCGCCTTCTGGCAACTGGGTCGCAACGGCGAGGCAGCCATCCTCGCGCAGGAGGTGATCGACCAGCAGCAGGATCGCGACCTCCAGGACGATGCAGCGTGGCTGCTGTCGCACGTTGCCGAGGACATGGACAACATCGACGATGCGCGCAACGCACTGCGGCTGCTACTGCGTCGGTGGCCCCGCTCCGCGCTCATCCCGGACGCGCGCAAGCAGCTAGGCGAGCTCAACCTCAAGGTGTGGCGCAAGCGCACCGGCGGCAAGAAGTAGCGCCGCACGCTCAGTCGATCGCGACGACCGTCGGCGACGCACCGGTGCGTACGTAGATGTGCGAGAGGCACGGGAGCGTGGTCTGCCGCTTGCGTGTGCCGCGCCTGATCGGCACGCGCACACGCACGTCCCGCGCGAGCAGCCCGGGCGGTAGCGACTGGCTGTCGCCGCGCCCGCGCAGTGCCTCGACCTCGATGTGCTCGGTGTCCACCACCTGCGCCGCCTCCGAGTCCGCGTGCCAGCCGAGCGGGGCGACCGCGCGCAGGCAGCGCTCGGCGAGGCGCCGACGCAGCATGTAGCGCCCGGCGCGCACGCGCAGCACGGGATCGGCAAAGGCATGCTCGATCGCGGCGGCGTCGCTTCGGCGCAGCGCATCGACGATACGAAGCGCGAGCTGCCGCGCCTGATCCGCGCTTCCGCTGATCGCGGCGCCCGTCGCTGCCCCGGTCCGTGCATCGGCGCGCGCCGCAGGCGGGGTGAAGACCGGGTCGGCCAGAAAGTCCGACGTGGCGAGGCCATCGCCGGGTGGCTCGGCGTCCCCCGGCGACTCCGGTTGGAGCTCTGGCGCCGTCGCGCAGGCCGTGACGAGCACCAGCGACGCGAGCAGGCGCCGCGCGCTCGGGGGATGGTTCACAGCGCGTGTGCGTGCAGCTGCAGGTCGCGGTCGACTACGGTGATCTGGCCCGCGGGGAGCGACTCGTAGCCGGGGGGCGGTCCGTCGCCGATCGACGCGGCGATCAGGGCGTAGCGCACCGGATCGCTGGGTGCGGGCCTTCCGTCGGTGTCGCTCTCACGCCCGGGCAGGTGGTCGCGCTGCACCATGCACGCCGGCTCGCCGCGCGTGAGGAAGTAGAGGTGGCGGCCGTTGGTGACCGCGAGGTTGAGCCCGGGCAGGGGGGCGCCCACCTCACTGACGAGCCGGTCCACCAGCTGCGCCGTCGCCCGCATCGCTCCGACGACCGCCTCGTCCGGCGCCTCCACCTGATCGAGGTGGCCACCGTCGTGAAGGAACGACAGCAGCACATGGAAGACGTGCTCGCTGTCGGTCTCGCCGCGGATGTTGCGCCGAAGGAAGTCCGGTGTGCTCTCGAGCAGCCGCTCGCGGACCGCGTCGAAGCCGCCGATCGAGCCGCTGTGCGCGAACAGCCACTGCCGCATGCGGAAGGGATGCGTGTTTTCGGCTCGTGCGTCGCCGACGGTCGCCTCGCGCACGTGCACCAGCGCGACGTTGGATCGCAGCCCCTCGACCATGCTGCTCCACTGTGCGGGAGCGGGCGACTGCGGGCGCTTCTTGTGCAGGACTTCGCCGTCGGAGTAGAAGCCGACGCCCCACCCGTCAGAGGACTTCGACGGCGGAGCGAGCGACGCTTCCTCGCACTCGAGCGCGCGGCCGAGGAGGTCGGCGCGGCTGATCATGCATGCGAGCAATTGGCCCATCGAGCTCCTCGGGGTGGCGCCCGTACAGATGTGAACGGACCTCAAAAGTATATAGGATCGACGCCACCCCGACGCCACGCATTCAGGCTTTTTTGGACGCGCTGGCCTGTTCACGTCGCGACGCTTCAATGAACTCACGCGTGCGCTTCGCGGCGCGCCGGTGCGAATAGATCTCCACCAACCGGGTGGCGAGCAGCAAGCCGGTTCCGATGCAGAGCATGACCGTGGCCGGGCCGAGGTCGATATCGCCGAAGCTCATGCGTCCTGGTTAACACGTGACAAGCGCCTGACCAAACGGGGACGTTTTTGGCTGAATCAACCGGGGCGTGTTAATGACGAAAGGTGGACCTGTGCGTTGACGTGTGGACCGATGCCTACCTCGACCACCTGCGGGTCGAGCGGGGGCTCGCCAAGCAGACGATCACGTCCTACGCGTCGGACCTGCAGCGTTTGACGCGCGAGCTGGCGGAGGCGGGCTGCTCGACGATCGATCAGGTCGATGCTGGCGCGCTCAGCGGGGTGCTCGTGGCGCTCTCGCGTGCGGGGCTCGGTGCCCGCTCGCAGGCGCGCTTCCTGTCGAGCGTCCGCGGTCTCTTTCGGTACGCTGTGGAGGAGGGTGCGCTCGGCGACAACCCGCTCGACCTGATCGAGGCGCCCACGCTCGCGCGCAAGCTGCCGACCCTGGTCACGCGAGACGAGGTCACCCGCCTGCTCGTCGCGCCCGACGTCACCTCGCCGCGTGGTCTGCGCGACGCGGCGATGATCCACACGATGTATGCCGCGGGCTTGCGCGTCAGCGAGCTGGTCGGCTTGAAGATGGGCGACCTCGACCTGCGCGCCGCCGTCGTCACGGCGTTTGGGAAGGGCGGCAAGAGCCGCCTGGTGCCCCTGGGTGAGGTCAGCGCCGCATTGCTAGAGCGCTACCTCGAGGGCGTGCGTCCCCGTTGGGCGCACATCGACGAGCAGCACGTGTTCCTCAGCAAGCGCCGCAAGCCGCTCACCCGGCAGGCGTTCTGGAAGGCGTTGAAGGGATACGGCCGCGCTGCCGGCATCGCCAAGAACCTCAAGCCGCACATGTTGCGCCACTCATTCGCGACCCACCTGCTGGCCGGCGGCGCCGACCTGCGCGCGGTGCAGACGCTGCTGGGGCACGCGGACATCAGCACCACCCAGATCTACACCCACGTCTCGGGCGAGCGGCTCAAGGCGGTGCACAGCCGCCACCACCCGCGCGGCTGACGCGGAACCCTGTCCGGATGGCCAGTTGGGCCCTGCCGCCCGAAAAGCGGTGGAAACGGGTGCTGTTGCCAGGGCCCCCTTGCACACTGGCGCGTAATCGCACTGTCCGGGGCGCGGGCGCAGTGGTATAAAGCGCAGCCCTTTCTGCGACGCATCCGCGTCGCCAGTGTCGCGAGCCCAGTCGGCCGCGCCGTTCGTTCGCCCGGGAGTCAACCGCCAAGGCCGGCCTCCAGGCGGGCACATGGAGGACCCAGACATGCCCAAGCGGAAGAAGATCGCACTCGTAGGTGCAGGTAACATCGGTGGTGAGCTCGCCAATTTGGCAGCGCGCGCGGAGCTCGGTGACGTCGTACTGCTCGACATCCCCGACAAGGAGGGCGTTGCCAAGGGCAAGGCGCTCGACCTGATGCAGGCGTGTGCGCTCGATGGCATCGATGCGCGCGTGACCGGCACCAGCGACTACGCCGACATCAACGGCTCCGACGTCGTCATCGTGACGGCCGGCGTCCCACGCAAGCCCGGCATGAGCCGCGACGACCTGCTTGGCATCAACCTCAAGATCATGCGCAGCGTGGCGGGCAGCATCAAGGACAACGCCCCCGAGGCGCTCGTCATCGTCATCTCGAACCCGCTCGACGCGATGGTCTTCGAGATGAAGAAGATCACCGGCTTCCCGCGCAAGCGTGTCATCGGCATGGCCGGAGCGCTCGACAGCGCGCGGCTCGAGTGCTTCCTCGCCGAGGAGGCCGGGGTCAGCACGAAGGACGTCAACGCGATGGTCCTCGGTGGCCACGGCGACACCATGGTGCCGTGCCTCAGCTACACCACCATCAAGGGCATCCCGGTCACACAGCTGATCGACAAGGACAAGCTCGACGCGATGGTGCAGCGCACGCGTATGGGCGGTGGCGAAATCGTCAAGCTCATGGGCACCAGCGCATTCTACGCGCCGGCCGCCGGTGCCATCTCGATGGCCGAGAGCTACCTCAAGGCCCAGAACCGCATCATCGCGTGTGCCGCCTTCCTCGAGGGCGAGTACGGCTACGAGGGCATCTACATGGGTGTGCCGGTTCGCATCGGTGCGGACGGCCTCGAGCAGGTGCTCGAGATCGAGCTCTCCGACGAGGAGAAGGCGATGCTCAAGGAGAGCGCGGATCACGTCAAGGAGCTGCTCGAGGCAGCTGCGAAGCTCTAGGCAACAGGCCCACGGAAGGAAGAGACCGATGAACGTCCACGAACATCAGGCCAAAGACCTGTTCCGGAAGTACGGCATCCCCGTGCCCCAGGGCACCGCGCTCATGGAACCTGCGGGCGCCAGCGCTGCCGCGCAGAAGCTGATCGACGAGACCGGCAACGAGGTCGTCGTCGTCAAGGCGCAGATCCACGCCGGCGGTCGAGGCAAGGCGGGCGGCGTGAAGGTCGTCAAGGGCGCCGCTGCGGCGCAGTCGGCTGCCGACGAGATCTACGGCAAGACGCTCGTCACGCACCAGACTGGCCCCGAGGGCAAGAAGGTGCAGCGCCTGCTCGTCGAGCAGGGCCTCGCCATCGACCGCGAACTCTACCTCGCTGTGGTGCTCGATCGCGAGAAGCGCCGCGTGTGCGTGATGGCATCCACCGAGGGCGGCGTGGAGATCGAAGAGGTCGCTACCAAGTCGCCGGAGAAGATCCTGAAGGTCTGGATCGATCCGGCCACCGGGCTCGCTCCTTTTCAGGCTCGTCAGATTGCCTTCGGCCTGGGCCTCTCGGGCACGGCCATGAAGGAGCTCGGCAAGCTGCTGTCATCGATGGAGAAGGTCTTCATGGACGAGGACTGCAGCCAGGTCGAGATCAACCCGCTGGTCGTCACCAAGGACAACCACATCGTCGCGCTCGATGCGAAGGTCAACTTCGACGACAACGCCGAGTTCCGCCACAAGGTCTGGAACGAGTGGCGCGACATGTCCGAGGAGCAGGAGACCGAGATCGAGGCCAAGAAGGCTGACCTCAGCTACGTCCAGCTCGACGGCAACATCGGCTGCCTCGTCAACGGCGCGGGCCTCGCAATGGGTACGATGGACATCATCAAGTACTACGGCGGCGAGCCGGCCAACTTCCTCGACGTGGGTGGCGGCGCGACGCAGGAGGCGGTCACCGTCGCCTTCAAGATCATCCTGAAGTCGCCGGCGGTGAAGGGTATCTTCGTCAACATCTTCGGTGGCATCGCCCAGTGCGACGTGATCGCCGCGGGCGTCATCGGCGCTACGAAGGAGCTCGGCCTCGAGGTCCCGCTCGTCGTTCGCCTCGAGGGCACGAACGTCGACGAGGGGCGCAAGCTGCTCGCCGAGTCGGGCCTCGCAATTACGACCGCCGCCAACATGGGCGACGGCGCCAAGAAGATCGTCGAGCTGGTCAAGGGAGCGTAGTCATGGCGATTCTCATCAACGAAGAAACCAAGGTCCTCGTCCAGGGCATCACCGGCGCCTACGGCGGCAACCACGCGCGCTGGTGCATGGAGTACGGCACCAACATCGTCGGCGGCGTGACGCCGGGGAAGGGTGGCCAGAAGTTCGACGACAAGGTCCCCGTCTACAACACGGTCGCCGAGGCGGCGGACGTCACCGGCGCCAACGCCTCGATGATCTTCGTGCCGCCGCCGTTCGCGGCCGATGCCTGTCTCGAAGCGATCGATGCCGGCATCGAGCTGATCGTCTGCATCACCGAGGGCATCCCCGCCAACGACATGGTCAAGGTACGCCGCGTGCTCGACGGGCAGTCGCAGTCGCGGCTCGTCGGTCCCAACTGCCCCGGGGTCATCACGCCCGGCCAGTGCAAGATCGGCATCATGCCTGGCCACATCCACAAGCCCGGGAGCATCGGCGTGCTCTCCAAGAGCGGCACGCTCACCTACGAGGCGGTCGGCCAGCTGACGGCGCTCGGCATCGGGCAGAGCACCTGCGTCGGCATCGGTGGCGACCCCGTGCACGGCACGGACTTCATCGACGTGCTCGAGATGTTCAACGCGGACGACGGCACGGACGGCGTCATCATGATCGGCGAGATCGGCGGCAATGCCGAGGAGCTCGCGGCCGACTACATCAAGCGCGAGTTCAAGAAGCCGGTCTGCGGCTTCATCGCGGGCACGACCGCACCCCCCGGCAAGCGGATGGGCCACGCCGGCGCCATCATCTCGGGCGGAGCGGGCACGGCCGCTGAGAAAATCGCAGCCCTGGAGGCGGCGGGAGCCAAGGTGGCACCGACGCCGGCGGACATGGGCACGACCCTGCAGTCTCTGCTATAGAGCGCCGACCCCACCGTGGCGGCGCCCGGTCGCCGTGAACAACATCGGTGGCGTGGTCCGGAAAGTACTGAAAAATCGAGGAGCTAGAACAATGGCTGTAGAACGTACGCTTAGCATCATCAAGCCCGACGCGGTCGAGGCGAACAACATCGGTGGCGTGGTCTCGTTGATCGAAAAGGCCGGGCTTGAGGTCAAGGCGATGCGCATGCTGCACCTGTCGCGGCCCCAGGCGCAGGGCTTCTACGCGGTGCACAAGGACCGCCCGTTCTTCGGCGAGCTCGTCGAGTTCATGACGCGCAGCCCCGTCGTCGTGATGTGCCTCGAGGGCGACGACGCCATCTCGAAGTACCGCGCGGTGATGGGCGCGACCAACCCGGCCGAGGCCGAGGCTGGCACCATCCGCAAGGCGTTTGGCACCAACATCGGTGAGAACGCCAGTCACGGCTCGGACGCGCCCGAGACGGCGAGCTTCGAGATCGGCTACTTCTTCCCCGGCTTCGAGCTCGGCTGAGCCGTCCGCGGTCCGTCCATGACGTCCAGCCACATCACCATCGCCCGCTGCACCTCGCTGCTGGCGGTGGTGTGTCTAGGTATCGCCGGCTGCGGCAAGGGCGCTGCACCCGCCGGGCCCAAGCCGGCGAAGGCAGACGCGCCTGCTGAAGCGCCGAAGCCCGCGGAGCCGAAGCAGGCGGAGCCGACGCCGAAGCCGGCGCCGACGGTGGCCGCACCCGCGGCGGCCAAGGACGACCCCCTGCTCAACCCGCAGCTCGCCAGCGACACGGCGCCCGAGCGCTACGCGGTCAAGCTCGACACGACCAAGGGCGACATCGTCATTGACGTGGAGCGTGCGTGGGCGCCCGTCGGTGCCGACCGCTTCTACAACCTCGTCAAGATCGGCTACTTCAGCGACAACGCGTTCTTTCGCGTCGTGAAGAACTTCATGGCGCAGGTCGGTCTGCACGGCCAGCCGGAGGTCAACCGGGCCTGGCGCCGTGCGCGCATCAAGGACGACCCGGTCACCCAGAAGAACGTGCGCGGCATGGTCACCTTCGCCACCTCCGGCAAGGACAGCCGCGTCAATCAGTTCTACGTCAACCTCGTCGACAACCTGCGCCTCGACGCGATGGGCTTTGCGCCGTTCGGCAAGATCCGCGACATGGCGGTGGTCGATCAGCTCTACTCGGGCTACGGCGAGGGGGCGCCCGGCGGGCGTGGGCCGCGCCAGGCGCTCATCCAGAACGCGGGCAATGCCTACCTGATGGCCGAGTTTCCGCAGCTGGACTACATCGTCACCGCCACGATCATCGAGCCCTGAGCGGGCCGCGCTGCCGTTGACTGGGCAGCCGGCGGTGGGCTTGCTACCACTGGGTGTGGCCACAGTGGTGACACCGGGCGGCGGGACGCCCCGTGCAGTCGTGATCGCGGTCTCGGCTGCGTGGCTGTGCGGCTGCGCTGGCGCCCCCGGGCGCGTGGGGACGTCCGCGGGCGGTCAGCCCGTGGCCTCCGCGCGGGGCGGCGACCTGCGCGCGCTCACCGCCCACCTGCCGAAGGGTGCCGACGTGTGCGCGGGTGCGCGGCCACAGACCATCGCGGACGACCGGCGAGCGGAGTTTGCGCTCGTGAGTCGTCTGCCCAATGCGGTCTGGGACCCCGCGCTCGGAATCGATGCCGTGGTCCGTGCGGAGCGCCATCGGCGCGGTGGTCGCCGTGGGCAGGTGATGGTCCTGCGCAGCCGATTGTCCGGCGGGGCGTTGGCGCGTGCACTCGAGGCGAGCCTCGGCCTCGACCTGCGCTGGACCGACGCCCCGCGCACCTGCACGCCCGACAGCTGTCCCTCCCATGCGCGCATGGTCGACGATCACATCGTCGCGATCACGGGGGGGGAGTGGCTGGCGCCGCCGGACGCGGTCGGTGTCGAAGGGGAGTGCGGGGCGCTTGCCCAGGATGCGCCGGACGCGCTCGAGTGGTCCGTGGGCCGCGGTCAGTCGATGGCGCTCGCGGGCGGGCCGATGATGCCCATGCGCACGTCGCGGGTCGTACGTGCAGGCGCCCGGGCGCTGACCGTCGAGCAGCGGGACCGAATGATTACGCCGGAGCTCGCGGCGGAGGTCGCGAGCGTGGGTGGCGCGGCCGCAGCGGGGCGAGAGGTCGCGCGAAGGCAGGATGGCGACGAGGTGGTCACGGTCAGCGAGTTCCTGTTTGAGGACCTGCGGCTTCGCATCGATGACGCGGCCAGGCTGCGCGCGGCGGACCGTGATGCGGACCGCATCCTACGGCTGCCTCCGGACATCGACGTCGACGTCACGCGCGTGGGTGAGGTGCACACCCAGATCGCCTACCGCCTCTCGTTGATGGAGGACAGCGACGAGGCGGGGCGCGCGTCGCTGCGGGCCGGACTGGTCGCGCTGCTCAGGCGCGCTGTCGAGCAGCACCCCGCGGAGATGCCGCTCGTGCGCATGTTGGTCGAGATGCTGCTCACCGATCCACACGCGGCCGCCGAGGCCGCGCAGCTGGCGGCCGGGTTCATCGATGACCGCGATCACGGGGCGGACTTTCGGACACTGCGCAAGCACGCGTTGGCTCGAAGTGACCTGTCCGCGCTCGCCGATGCGCTGGTTGTCGAGCGGGTTGCTCGGCGCACGGCCGCCACAGGCGCTGCACGGGACATCGCTGCGCTGCTCGAGGGGGGGCACAGCTACGCGGAGGCCGAGGCTGCGTGGGCGTTGTCTGCGGGCATCGCGCGGCGTGCGCGGCGCGTCCCGATCCGCGCGGTGGCCGAGGTCGTGCTGCCGCTGTCGTCGTTGATGGACGGCCTGCTCGCCCTGCGTCACCTGGGTGCGGCGACCGGGCCGCTGCGGTTGCTCGTGCAGCACGACGGCGGGCTTCACGCGCTCGTGGCCGAGCGGTCGCCGCGTGTCATGCAGGGGCGGGCGCTACTCTCACTCGATCCCGGTGCAGGCTCCCACGCGCGCTCGCTGGGCAGCGCGCTGGCATCCGCGGGGCTGTCGGGTCCGCTCGAGCTGACGATGCCCACGCGCGAGCGCGGCGGCCGCGTGCTGCGACTGCGCGGCGAGGTGAGGGGGGCTGACTTCGTGCTGCAGGCTGCCGATGCCGGCAGCGCCGGTGTGGACTGGGCACGCCTGCGCGAGCGGATGTTCGTGCCGCTCGCGACGCTTGCGCGGGGCGAGTTCACGCTCTCCGCGGCGAGCGGTCGCGAGGCGGGGCGCATGATCCGGCTCGCCTCGGGCGCCTTCGGCGTCGCGTGCATGCGTCAGGGGGATGCGGTTCGATGCCGGGCACGCGGCGCGTTCGCCGACCGCGGGCGCGCCGCGCTGTTGGCGCTGGTCGCGAAGGAGCTGTCCAGGGACGCGGAGCGGCTCTGGGAACCCTAGGGGTCGTGGGCCGCGTCGTGGCGACGTTTTCGCGTGGCGCGCTGGCGCGCTATGCTCGCGCGCGCATGCCGCTGTCGCCGTACACGTGTCGCAGTCCCCAACGGACCGAGGGAACGTAGGTGGCAGTCCTGATTCGGGAAGCGGGGCTGCTCTTCATCGCGGAGGCCCACGTTGCGGGTCGCGCGACGGCCGGCGCGCTACTCACGCTCGGCGGCGAGGCGTCGGCCGGCCACCATGACCGGCTTCCGGAGGCGCTGCAGCAGGGGCTCGTCACCCCCGCGGAGCTTGGCGAGCTCACTGTGATCTCGACCGTCCGCAATCACTACGACGCGCTCGTCACCTGGTGGTTGCAGCGCGGTCGCGGTCGCAGCTTCATCCACTTCCTGCAGCTCATGGTCACGATGCCGGGTCGCCTGCGCGATGACCGGCTGTACTGGAAGTACTTCGACGACTCCGACCTCGTGCTTCGCTACGAGGACATCGAGCGGCAGCTCGGCGAGCTCACGGCCGAGCGCATGGGGCGACGGGTCGCGATGGAGGTCATCGGTGACAACCGCAAGGGCGACTACCGACGACACCACGACGAGCACACGCGTGGACTCATCGCCACGGTGTTCGAGGTGGAGCTGAGCGCCTTCGGTTACGGCTTCGAGCCTGCCGAGGCGGGTGCTCCAGTCACGCGGAGGCCGGCCTGGCGTGACGACCCGCCGCCGGCGTGACGCCACCCACGGCATCTGATACAGCCCGACCGACCGTCGTGCCACCCCCCGATCCAGCCGAGCCTACGAGTCTCTATGCGCAGCTGCCCGAGGAGTGGCAGGCCACGCTCGCGCAGTGGGGACAGCCGCGCTATCGCGCGAAGCAGGTCTTCCGCTGGATCCACGGGCGTGGCGTTGCCGATCCGCAGCAGATGACCGACCTGCCGCTGGCGCTGCGGGAGCGGCTCGCCGCCGAGGGGCTGGCGCCGCCGCTGCGCGTCGCGGACGACCTGCGCTCCGCCGACGGTACGCGCAAGCTGCTCGTCGAGATGGCGGACGGGGCGCGTGTCGAGACCGTGCTGATCCCGCGCGGCAGCGTCGCCCCCGAGGACATCTACGCGCCCCCGGCCGACGAGGGTCGCGCGGACGAGGGTCCGCTCCCGCAGGTCACCCAGTGCGTCTCATCGCAGGTCGGGTGCGCGATGGGTTGCGCCTTCTGCGCTTCCGGCATTGCGGGGCTGAAGCGTCAGATGACCGCCGCGGAGATCATCGCGCAGGTGCACCTCGCGCGCCGCGCTATCGACGGCAGCGCGCGCCTCTCAGGCGTCGTCTTCATGGGCATGGGCGAGCCGCTGCACAACTACGGTGCAGTGCAGCGTGCCCTCACGCTACTGAACCATCCAGAGGGTGTCGGGATGGGGCTGCGCAGGGTGACGGTCTCGACGAGTGGTCTCGTGCCGGAGATCGCTCGGCTCGGTGAAGACTTCGGTGGTCAGGTGCGGCTCGCGGTCTCGCTGCACGCAGCCGACAGTGAGACGCGCACGCGCATCATGCCCGTCAACAAGCGCCACCCCTTGGAGGAGCTCATCGAGGCACTGCACGCGTACCCCATGCCGCCCGGTCGCCGCATGACAATCGAGTACACGCTGATCGATGGCATCAACGATGGGGTCGCCGACGCGCGGGCGCTGCTGGACGTGCTCGGCGGGCTGTCGGCCCACGTCAACCTGATCCCGATGAACCCGGTGCCCGGCACGCGGCTGCAGGCGCCGTCGGACGCGGCGGTCGATGCGTTCCAGGCCGTCCTGCGCGATGCCGGTCGTGTGACGTACGTGAGGCGCCTCAAGGGCGACGACATCGCTGCGGCGTGCGGTCAGCTGGCTCTACACGGCGAAAAGCGCAAGCTCAAGACGTTCGATCCTGACCGCACGTGACGCGCGCGACGCTAGGCTGGCCGCCGCGGACTGGTTATCATCCCGCCGTGGACGTGTGTTCGAGGGATGGTCGCCCGCCGACGATGGCAGGGCTGGGATGGGTGAGGTTGATCGCGGCCTTCGCGGCCTTCGCGGTGTTTGCGATCGGCGTGTGGTCGACCCCTGCGCGGGCCGATACGGCGCTGCAGGCGCTGCGCGCGAAGCCGGGCCAGATCAAGGTCGACGGCTCGCTTCGCGACTGGCCGTCGCGGGGCTTCGGCGAACTGGGCGAAGGAGAGGCGGGTTCGACGCGGTACATCCTGGCCTACGACGACAAGACGCTCTTCATCGCGGCGGAGATCCACGACGACACGATGGTACGTACCAAGAAGGCGGGGCGGGGCGAGGACGCGCTGGTACTGACGCTTGCGCTGCCCACGCGCAGCGGTCGCTACCTCAAGACCGAGGCGTGGCTGTACGCCGGCGTCGTCGGCGAGACGGCCAGTCGCATCGCGCTGTCGCCGCGCACGTCCAAGGCATCGGCCGCCAAGATCGTGGAGGGCCCGCTGCAGAAGGGGCAGGGCGTGGTGCTCGAGGCGAGCATCCCCTGGCAGGCGTTCAAGGGCGGAGGCAACTACCACCTCGCGCGGGCGGCGCTCCGCATGCAGGACGTCGATCGGCGCGGCGGCAAGAAGAGCGTGTCGGCGACCGCGAGGGGCAAGGCCGCGACGCTGCCGGAGCTGGGGATGCAGGGCGGCGCCAGCGAAGGGCTGTCGGCGTTCCGGCGTGAGCGCGGCATCCCCGGTGCGACCCCGAGACACGACTTCGTCGGTGACGTCTCCGGTGATCGCATGCTGGAGCGTGTGGTCATCGTCGGCACCCACGTGGTCGTGTTAGGCGCGGGCGGGCAGTTCACCTACCGCGAGCTGCCGGTGGTCGGAGCGGCGGACGTGCGCGCTGCCAGCCTGCAGGACCTGACCGGCAACGGACACCCCGAGCTGGCCGTGACCGTCCGACAGCAGAACGCCCAGGGCAGCCGCCACCTGCTGCAGGTCATGGGTTTCGCCGGCGGTGGGCCGGATGTCATCTGGTCGATCGAGACGCGCAAGGAGACGCCCGAGGGGAGCGTCGAGGCCAGCGTCGAGCTGAAGAAGGCGAAGCGCAAGAAGCCGGCGCAGGTCATCGCCAGTGTCGGCGAGAGCAAGGGGTTGTCCGTGGACAACTACCGTGAGCAACCGGCTGTCGGAATCGAGCCCATCCTGTTGCCGTGGGGTCCTGTCCTGCGTCGCGTGTACGCCTACCAGGACGGTGCGTTTGCGGTGGTCGAGGAAGAGGAGAACCCCGACGCGCAGGAGCCGAGCGCATCATCGTCCGCCTCAACGGGAACCGTCGCGCCGGTACGCCGACCGAAGCCCCCGCCGCGCGCCGCGCCGCCGGGCACCGACGAGCTCGTGGCGGCGTTTCGACAGGCCCAGGGCGTCGGCAAGGACATCCCCGCGCGCTTCGCTCGACACGTCAACGTTGCGGAGGACCGGCGGGTCGAGTCCCTCATGCTGTTCGGCAAGCACCTGCTCGTCATCGGCAAGGGCTTCCGCGGTGGCAACGGCTACTTCTACTTCGAGCTACCCGTCGCACAGCCACAGGACATCCAGCGCATCTTCACCGGCGACGTCACGGGCGATGGCCGTCGCGAGGTGTTCGTGCGCTTCAAGCAGCCCGTCGGTGACGTCAAGCGCGAGATCCTGCTCGCCTACACCTTCCGCGGCGGTGCGCTGGCACCCATCCTCGCGCTCGAGGTACGCCGCGCCCAGGGGGCCGCGGCCGTCGGCAATCGGGTGAGGCTGGTGCGCAGTGGCAAGCACTACGCGCTGCGCATCGGCGCGGGCACGCCGCAGGGTTGGACGCGCGACAGCTATCCGTTCGTCGCCGATGGCGGCGACAGCTACGCGCCACTGCTGCTGCCCTGGGAGGGCCGGTCGGTCCAGTACGTCTATGATGGTCAGCAGCTGCGCGCGGCTCAGTGACGTGGCGACGCGTGCGGCACTGCCGGCGGCGCTTGCGCGACTGCTGCCGCTTCTGCCGCTGCTGATCGCGGGCTGCGACCTCTCGAGCGATCGTCCCGAGTGCCGCTTTGGCGCCGTGCACACGCTCGCGAGCTCGGGGCACCGCGTCTTCGATGGGCTCGCGGTGACGCCGACCGATGGCGGTGCTGTCGCCCTGTGGTCCGACACGTCCGGGCTCTACGGGCGACGCGTTGACCGCAAGGGGCGCGGGGTCGGCGCCGTGGCTCGCATCGGCGGGCGCTGCCCCGGCGGACTCGCGGCCCGGGCGTCGGGCAAGTCGATCGCGATCGCGTGCCTGCGCCCCGGCGTTTCCACGGCGCCAGGTGATACCGGCGAAGGCGGCGCCGTCGGTGCGGTCGCCCTGCGCACCATCGACGCACGCCTGTCGGTCACGGGCGCGATACACTTCGGCAGCGCCGGTCCGCTCAGCCGCGGCGTCTCGCTCGTGCACGTGGATGGCGGCCTGCGCGCGGTGTGGCTCGACGCGGCCGCCGAACACAACCGCGTGTGGTTCGCGCAGGTCGATGCGGAGGGCAATGCGGGTCCGCCGCGCATCGTGTCCGATCGCAGCCGCGAGGCCGGGATCCCGGACGTGGTTGCCCACGCTGGGAAGCCCGTGGTCGTCTTCCGCGAGGCGTTCATGCAGGACGGCAAGCCCGCGGCGCAGCTCGTGCTGTGGAGCCCCGGCGCAGGTCGCACGATGCTCGCGCGCCTCTCCCACGAGCACCCGAGCCCACGCCTCGCGGTGCTCGACGACGACCTCTACGTGGTCTACCGCGACCGCCGCCGGCGCGAGGAGCGAATCGGGCTGTACGTTGCGCGGATCCGCTCGGCACGTATCGTCGCCCCGGGGCCGCTGCGGGTCGCACGCGCCGACGGGGACGCGACGCCGGCCCTGAGTCCGTGCTTCGGCGGGCTGGTGACCAGCACGCCGCGGACCTTCGCGGGCGACTACTTCGTCGGCGTCAGCTGGCTGGGCCCGGGCCCGACCGCGCCCACGCTCGAGCAGCAGTTCTACGAGGACGCCCACGAGTTCACCGACACCGCGGCCGCCTGCGTCGGAGAGGAGGCGCTGCTGCTGATCGGTGAGCGAGGACGTCTGGCGCAGAAGGAGACGACGCTGCGCAGCGCGACCTTCTCGTGCCGGTAGCCGCGCTCGCTCCCCCTGTCGCCACGACCTCAGCGCACGGCTGCGACCGAGAAGAAGCGCGTCCCCGACGGCGTGCGGACATCGACGTCATCGCCGGCGTACTTGCCGATCAGCACCTTGCCGAGCGGGGAGCGCGGCGTGACCACGCTGATGACCGCCTCGCCGACCTGCAGCCGCTGTCCGCCCGCCGCCGGCGCGACGAAGTGGTGCACCTGGCCCTGCTCATCCTCGAGCGTGACGAGCGCGGTCAGGGCGATGGGCGTCTCGTCGTCGAACTCGCGCAGCGCGAGCCGCTCGAGCACCGCCACCGCGTCGCGCATGTCCTGCACGCGCGAGGCGAGCCCGCGCGCGAGGTAGGACGACTCGAGCGCGCGCGTGTCCTTGTCGTTCTCCGGGCGGCTCTCCGCGTGCGTGGCGCCGGCAGCCGTGGCCTGCTGTGAGGCGGTGACCTGCTCGAGCTCATCGGCCGCGCTTTGCCTCAGCCGCTCGAGCAGCACAGCCTTGTCGATCGTCGCGGGGTCGTCCGTCGGTGAGTGTCCCGCCATGGGGTGAGTATCGCCGTGGCTGCGGCGAGCGCAACTTGCGCGGGCGTGGCGCTTGAATTGTGGTTGCCCGGTGGTGCTATGGTCATCGCCAACGGAGGCAGGGACATGGAACGGGCGAACAAGAAAGCGCGACTCGGGATCTCGATGCCGCTCGGAAGCGCGGCAGACGCCAACGAGCTGGCGGGCTACGCGCTCTCCCACGGGTGCGAAGAGATCTGGATGTCCGAGGTCAACAGCGGCGACGCCTACGCCATCGCTGGCGCCCTTGCGGCGGGCAACCCCGGGGTGCGTATCGGGACGGCGGTCACGCCCGCACAGACGCGCACGCCGCTCGTGCACGCGATGGCCGCGATGTCGCTCAACCAGCTCACCGGGGGCAACTTCATCCTCGGCATCGGGCTGTCGTCGCCGAACATCGTCAAGGAGTGGGCCGGGCAGCCCTTCGACAAGCCGCTCGCTCGCATGCGGGATCACGTGCTCGCGCTGCGCGGCCTGCTCAGTGGGCAGAAGATCACCTACGAGGGCGAGACGCTGAGCGTTCTCAAGGCGCGGCTCGGTGGGCAATTGATCGGTGAGGTGCCGATCTACCTCGGGGCGCTCAACGAGCGCATGCTGGAGATGACGGGCGAGCTGTGCGACGGCGTGACGCTCAACATGGTGCCCGAGGATGCGCTACCGAAGGTGCTCGGCGCCGTGCGTGCCGGTGCCGAGAAGGCCGGCCGCGATCCGGCACAGCTCGAGGTCGTCAGCCGTCTGCATGTCATTCTCACGGAAGATATCGACAGTGGTCGCGATATGGGTCGCGCCATCTTCGGCGCGTACGCCGCGACGCCGGGCTACAACCGTTTCTTCCGCTGGATCGGGTTCGAGGAGGAGGGGGCGCAGATCATCGACCGCTACGCCGCCAAGGATCGCGCGGGTGTCGCGAAGGCGGTCACGCCGGCGCTGTGCGATGCGATGGTCATCGCCGGCGATGCGGAGACCATAGTGCGCCGCGTGCGCGCCTACGCCGAGGGCGGCATCGACGTGTGCGTGATCAACCCGATCGGGGACGCCGACACGGTCAGGCGCGTGGTCGACCTCGTGAGTGGCTGCCTCGATGATCTGGATACCGCCAATAGCGGTGTAATTCGGGCCACTTCCTGAGCCCCGGCTCGCACCCGAATGGGGCTGCCGCTTGCGGGCCCAGGCGCCCGGTGCGTGGTAGGCTGCCCCAGGTCTGACCATGCGTCGTCTACGTCCCGGCTTGGCGATCTTCACGCTGGCGATCCTGGCCTCGCTGGGACTGCACCTACCCGTGTACCAGGTGCTCGGGGTGCTCGCCGACGCGCTCGCGTCCGCGACCTCGGGGCCCCCGGGCCCGACGACGGTCGAGTTCGAGCTGGCGCCGCTCGCCGAGGAGGCCGAGGAGGAGCAGGTCGTCGAGCCCGATCCGCTCGTGCGGATCAAGCAGCCGAAGGAGACGCCCGAGCTGCCGAAGCCGCCGCAGCCCGAGCGGGCGAAGCAGGAGAAGCGTGTCGCCCAGCTGCAGCTGTTCCCCCAGCCGGCGGCTGCCCCGGCGGCGGCGCGCCCGCCCCCGCCGCCCGAGATGAAGAGGCTCGCGGTCGAGCACAAGAGCGCCGACCCCGACGTGGAGCCGCCGATGGACGCGCAGTTCACCGCGGAGGACAACAGCCGCGTCCGCGAGGAGACCGTGGCGCGCGTCCGCAACATGCACCGTGACGACGCGCAGCCCGACCCGGGGCGCGCCACCGAGGAGGCCCAGTCGACCGACGAGGGTGCCGCGGACGCGACCGAGGTGGCCGACCTTCAGGAGGTCGAGGGAGACGAGTCGCGCACCGCCGACGAGGTCGAGGCGCAGCGTGAGACGCACATGGCGTCGAAGGAGAGCGCGGGCGAGCGCGAGCAGCGCGCCGTGACGCAGCAGCAGCAGCCCGAGCTCGCCACCGCCGAGCAGACGCCGCAGCGCAGCGCGGGTTCCGCACGCACCGGGGGCGAGGCCGAGACGGTGCTCGTCGAGGATGCGATGGGGAGCTTTGTCATCCGCCGCTCGGTCGTCGGGCGCGGCAACCTCGGCAAGGGCGGCAAGGAGCCGCCGGGCACGCGCTCCGCCCACCGGCAGCGGCGCAGCGGCTCGAAGGCCCGGCAGGGTGCGGACCTCGAGCTCAGCTGGACGCAGTTCGAGGCGACGTTCGGGTCCGAGAAGCTCAAGCGCGAGCGACAGGCGTACATCGCCCAGCGCAAGTCGAAGCTCCGCGGGTCGCGGCGCAGCAAGCAATGGAAGAAGTTCCGCGGGGCGATCGAGAACTTCGTGCCCAATGTCAGGCCGGGCAACCAGACCGCGCTCAACACGGCTGCTTCACCGTTCGCGGCCTACCTGGCCGCGATCCACCGGCGCATCCACCGGCAGTACGCCTACGGGTTCCTGCGCAACATCCCGATCGGTAGCGGTCCCTACGACGACATGACGCTGCGCACGAAGCTGGAGATCATCATCAACGGGGACGGCAGCCTGCACGAGGTCGGCATCGTGAGCACCAGCGGCTTCATGCCGTTCGACTACGGCGCGTTCAGCTCGGTCGAGAACGCCGCGCCGTTTCCCGCGCCGCCGCAGAAGATCCTCTCCGGTGACGGGCGCGTCTACGTCCACTGGGCGTTCTACCGTAACCACCGCCAGTGCGGGACGTTCAACGCATCGCCCTTCATCCTGCCCAACCCGGGCGACACGCCGAAGCCGGGGCAGGGGCCGCTGTCGGACCAGCCCGCCGATGCCGAGTTTGGTGTATGGCCCGTTCCGCAGGTCCCCGGTCACGATCACGATCACGATCACGATCACGACCACGGTCATGACCACGACCAGGAGCGGGAGCCCGGGCACGTGCGGCAGAGCGTGCACGCCCGACGCTGATGACCGAGGCGGATCTTTGCGAGGCGCTGCGGACGCGTGCGGCGGAGCTGGGCTTTGCGCGCGTCGGGGTGGCGCGGGTCGAGGCCCTGTCGCCCGAGGCCGACTACCTGCGCGACTGGCTCTCCCGCGGGTGCCACGGGGAGATGGACTACATGCGGCGCACGGCCGACGTGCGTATCGACCCGCGTCACGATGGCATGCTGCCGGGCGCCCGCAGCGTGGTCGTGCTCGCGACGCCCTACGCGCGCCCCGAGGGGGATGGGCCGCAGGGGCCGACGCCCGGTCGCGTGGCGCGCTATGCCCGGGGCCGCGACTACCACAACGTGCTGCACAAGCGCCTGCGCCACTTGACCCGCGTGCTACGAGAGGCCGGCCATGATGCGCGCGCGGGCGTCGACACGCTGCCGGTGATGGAGCGCGCATGGGCCCAGCGCGCGGGGCTGGGGTTCATCGGTAAGAACGCCTGCCTGATCGTGCCCGGACTCGGCTCGCACCTCTTTCTCTCCGCCATCGTCACCAGCGCCGAGCTGCCGGCGGATGCGCCGATGGACGAGCGCTGCGGCAGCTGCACGCGCTGTCTCGATGCGTGTCCGACGCGCGCGTTTACCGCACCCCGCAGTCTCGACGCGCGGCGCTGCATCTCGTACCTCACGATCGAGCACCGCGGCGCTATCGAGGAGGGGCTGCGCGCGGACATGGGCGACTGGCTCTTCGGCTGTGACGGCTGCCAGGACGTGTGCCCGTTCAACGCCACGGCGCCGGAGCCGACCGAGCGCACGACCCCCTTTGCGCCCCACGCGCGGTTGACGCAGAGCGCCGAGTCGCTACTCGAGATGGACGAGGCAGCATTTACGGACTACGCCCAGGGTTCGCCCCTGAAGCGCGCCGGTCGCGCCGGCATGGCTCGCAACGCCGCCATCGTGCTCGGTAACACGGGCGCTCGCCGCGCGCTGCCGGTGCTGCGGCAGGTAGCGAGCGCCGACCCGTCGCCGGTCGTGCGGGATGCGGCGAGCTGGGCGGTCGAGCGGCTCGAGCGGAGTCCCGAAGGCACGGGCTAGGGGGTCGCAGCCGCGCGTGCGGGCAGCATGCGCCGCTTGGCCTAGGCCGGGCTCACATGCAGACGATGCCCTGGCCGTCCGGCGACGGATAGAAGACCCCCGACAGGATGCACATCTCGTTGGTCTCGGCCGACTCGCCGAAGCTCAGCGGTCGGTCGCTCGTGTTGAGGTAGTCACAGCGGAAGGTGATGGTGCTGCCGGCGCGCAGCGACCGGGCGGGGTCGAAGAGGGCGGGCTGCGGGTCCTCCCACCGCTCGGTCGCATACAGCAGCTGCCCATCGTCGAGCGTCGCCTCGAAGAGAATCCCGAAGCGGTGCATGTGGCTCGACACCCCGAGCAGCTGCACGTCGTAGGGCAGGGTGCACGTCTTGGTCGCCTGGCCGGGCGCCTGCGCCGGGACGTTGATGTTCAGGTTGTTCATGAAGAGCGACGCGGCGCGCAGCGGCTCGACGTCGCCCGACTCGGTCAGCACCACCGTCGCCTGCCCCTCGGTGAAGCCATCGCTGGCGTTGAAGTAGTGCATCTGAATGCGGATGCCGTCGCCACCGGAGAGGAAGCGTGCGACGCCCGGCGGGTACGTGATGACCTTCTCGATCGACGACGCCCCATGCACCGACGGCCCGAACTCGAGCCCGCTACAGCTCGACAGTGGACCGTCCATGGCGCCCCCCTCGGTGAAGGCGAAGAGATGGTGGCTGCCCGCCGTCATGACGGATTCGGTCTGCGACAGCTCGAGGTCGCGGCCGACCGGGTTGGCGAAGTTCTGGCACATGAAGCGCTCCTCGCCCGGAGCGAGCTCGAACGGCGCGGTGGTGAGCATGACGATCGTGCGGCCATCGAACTCGCGGACCTCGACCCAGGAGCCGTCGTCGCGCACGAATGGCACCGTGTCCACGACGACGGTGACGTCGTCACTTCCGTCGCCGCTGCCATCGTCGAACGCCATCGATCGCGGCTCCATGTCCCCGGGGCTGCGGTCACCATCGCCATCGCCGGCGCCCGGGCCAAAGAGGGTGCGCTCATCGCCCTCGCCCCCGCCCTCGCCTTGTTGGGAGCTGGACTCGAAGCAGCCGCCCGTGACCGCGACCAGCGCGACAAGCATGAGCAGGAGCAGCCCGCGACCGCTGCTGGATTGGGCATGCGCCATGGCAGCAGGTTTGCAGACCCGGTGGGTTCGCGCAAACTCGACCGGTCGCTCGCAATGTCGGTCGCGGGTGGGGAACATCACGTGCACTCATCCGGCCGGCGGGATAGCGTGGCGGCGCTGTGCGGCGTGTGCCGCGCTGGATGTCATGAGCGAGCCCGACAACTCCATGGACCTGGCCAAGGGCGCGATCGGCCCCGCGCTGCTCAAGCTGGTCACGCCGATGCTCTTCGGCATGCTGATGATCGCCTCGGTCGGGATCGTCGACGCGTACTTCATCGGCGATCTGGGGACCGAGCCGCTGGCGGCCTTCGGGCTGTGCTTCCCGGTGGTGATGATGCTCCAGGCGCTGCTCTTCGGACTCGCCAACGGCATCACGGCGTCCCTCGCGCGCGTGCGTGGCGAGCGCGGTCCGAGGCCTGTCGGAGCGCCCGAGCTGGTGATGATCCGTGTCTCGATCGCATCGGCGCTCGGGCTGTCGACGGCGCTCGCCGTGATCGGAATGCTCTTCGGTCGCTTCTTCTTCAGTCTGGCGACCGACGACACGCAGCTGGTCGAGCTGGCGATGCGCTACTACGGGCCTTTCCTGCTTTCGATCGTGCTGCTCGCCGTGCCGATGTCGGTCACCGCCGCCATGCGCGGGCTCGGCGAGACGCGCTCGTCGGGGACGGTGATGGCGCTGACCTCGCTGTTCAACGCCGGCCTCGACCCGGTCTTCATGAACGGCTGGGGACCAATCGAGCCCATGGGCATCGCGGGCGTCTCGATCGCGACGGTCGTGGCCAACGGCATCGGCGCGGCCTTTGCGCTCGTCGTGCTCCATCGCGCGCTCGGCGCGAGGGTGTTTCGGCCCGCCCCCGACGACGTCCCCGCGGATGAGCATCTCCCGGCACGGCAGGCGCTGTCGTCGGTCGCGCGCATCGCGGTGCCGGCCATGCTCGCGCAGCTGCTCGGTCCGTTCGCGAGCGTGGTGATCGCCACGCTCATGGCCGCGCAGGGCACGGCTGCGCTGGCGGGGCTCAGCATCGTACAGCGTGTGGACATGCTGATCATGATCGTCAGCGTCGCGACCGGCACCGGGCTCATGCCCTTGGTGGGACAGAGCTGGGGCGGCGGCGACCGACAGCGCGCCGCGCTGGCCCTGCGACTGGGCCGTCGTATGCTGGTGCTCTACGCGATCGTGATGGGCCTCGCAGTGAACCTGTTGGCGGGGCCGCTGATAGGTACGTTCACGGACTCGCCGGAGGTCGTCGCGGTCGCACGGCTGGCGCTGCTGATCGCGCCGCTCGGCTACATCGGTGGCGGGCTCAACATCTGCACGATGAGCTGCTTCAACGCGATCGGCCGCCCGGTGCGCGCAACCAAGCTGTCGGCGGTCTTCGCCCTGGTGCTGCTTCCGCTGCTGGCCTCAACGCTGGGCGCGCGGTTCGGCGTCCTGGGCATCTTCGGCGGCGCGGCCATCGCGAGCGCGCTGAGCGCGGCGCTGGGGACCTACTGGATGAAGCTCGAGGGGCTCGTCCCGCGTCGCGCGTAGACGCCAAGGTTCTCCGCGGGCGACCACCGGTGCTACGATCGCCGGCGACCCATGCCGAGAGCGCCCAGCAAAGCCCGCGTCCGCACCCCGCGTCGCGGCCACGACGTCGCGCGCATCCGGAGTGTGTGGTGGGGTTGAAGCTACCGGCGCTGCTGGTCGGGCTCGGCATGCTGCTCGCGCTCAGCGGGCTGCCGGGCGGATTCGCATGGGACGACCACGTGCTGATCGCCCAGTTCGCAAGCGGCGCGGGCGGCGGCGGCGGCGGAGACTGGGCCGCGGCCATTACGCAGCCGTTCTGGCGCGACGACGCGCGCGGCGGTCAGGCGACCGGCTACTACCGGCCGGTGATCTCGCTGAGCTACACGCTCGAGCAGCAGCTCTTCGGTGCCCGGCCGCTCGGCTACCGCGTCAGCAACCTCGTGGTGCATCTGCTGTGCATCGTGCTCGCGTGGCGCTGGCTGCGCAGGCGCTTCGGTGCGCTGTCGTCGGGCCTCTCGGTGCTTGCCGTGCTGCCCTTCCTCGTGCACCCCTCGCGCGTCGAGAGCGCCGGCTGGGTCTCCGGGCGCACCGACCTGTGGATGGTCGCGCTGCTGCTGATCGCCGGTGAGCTGTCCGCACGACGGGCGCCGGGCTGGGGCGTCGCCATCGCGGCTGCGCTCGCCGTGTTCTGCAAGGAGACCGCGGTCGTGCTACCGCTGCTGCTCGCCATCGATGTGTGGGCGGGCGTCGAGGGCAGCGACGACGTCACGGCAGGGCCGCTACGGCATCGCGGCGTCCGCTGGGCCGCCATCGGCGTCGGCGTGGCGCTGCTGGTTCGTACGCTCGCCGTCTCTACGCCAGGGCGGCTGCTCGCGGGCATCGAGGCGATGCCCGTACGTGTGCTCACGACCCTGGGGCACTACGTCCACGGCGGGCTCTGGCCCTTCTGGCCCCAGGTGATCATGGGGCCCAAGGACCGCTCGCTGCCGGTGCACACCGTGCTCGTCGACGCGCACACGTGGTTGGGGCTGGTGGTGGCACTCGCCATCGGCGTGCTGCTCGTCATCGCCCGGCGGCGGCCGCGCGCGCGTCCATGGGTTGCCGACGGCGCCTGGTTCCTGCTGCCGCTGCTCCCGGTCCTCAACCTGCTCCCGCTCGACCTCATGGGGCTCGCTGCGCTTCGCTTCCTCTACCTTCCGGTGTTGGGTCTGTGCGCGCTGCTCGCGCGCGGGCTGCTCGAGCTGCCCCGTCCGCGCGTGCTCGTGCTCGTCGCCTCGCTGTGGTGCATCGCGCTCGTGGCGGTCCATCAGGTCTATGCCCTGGCGTGGATTGGCGATCGCGCGCTGTGGGGCTACGAGCTGAGCAACCATCCGGATCGCCTTCATGCCATCGAGGTGTCCGCCGAGATCGAGTTCAATGCCGGCGCGTTGGAGGAGGCGCAGCGTCTCTTCCTCTCCGGCGCAGCGGTCGCCGCGGCGCGGGACAACGTCGCCGAGGAACTGCGCTTCACGCTGCGCGCCGCCCGTGTGCTCGGCAAGCGCATTCCCGATGATGACCGCGCGTCCATCGAGGCGCTGCGCGACTTCTATCGCGCCGTGCGGACGGGTGGGGACGCGACGCTCTCGGTCGGTGGCGTCACGAGGCGCATCCGTGTCCCCAAGCTGTTCGCCGCCCAGAGCGGTGCCGATGCCACGTGGGTCCTGGTCCCGCACGCGATGGTGTTGATGAAGGTGCCCGACATCGAAGCGGCGGCCGCCCTGCTGCGGGAGGCGACCGAGCGCGAGCCGATGGCCGCCGAGCCGCCGCTGCTGCTCGCGCAGGCGCGCGGGGTGATGGGTGACTTCGCCGGGGCAGACGCCGCGCTCGGGATCGCGCGCGGACGCGTCGGCGACGATCCGCGCGTCCTTCAGCTGAATGGGCTTCTGCGCGCCGCGCGCGAGCGGACCGCCGGAGCCGGCGATGATCCGCTCGCCGCCGCCGAGGCCGCGCTGATGCTCGCCGTGCCCGCGCAGACGCGGTGGCTGCTGTCGCAGCACAGCACGCTCGCCGACAGCCGCGTGCTGTGGTGGCGCCTGCAGATCGGGCTGGCCCTCAGCGCGCGCGACATCGAGGTGGCACGGGCCTGGATCGAGCGGGGCGAGCGCGAGCATCCCGAGTGGGCCGAGGTCTGGCGCGAGGCACGCTCGGCTGCACCCCCGCCGCAGGGTCGCTAGGCGGTCTTCGGTGTCTCGATCAGGCCGTTGGCATGTCGGGCGAAGCGCCCCTGCTCGCGGCCATGGACCGGGTCGGCCTGCCCCCAGGGCCAGCCGCCGAAGCGCGTGCTGCGGTAGTCGACGTACGCCTGCTGGATCTCGGCCTGCGTGTTCATGACGAAGGGCCCCCGGCGTGCGACGGGCTCGCCGATCGGGCGCGCCTGCAGCACCAGGATCTCGGTCTGCCGCGGACCGTTGTGCAGCGATAGCGCGGCGTCGGGTCGGACCTCGACGAGGTGGTTCGCGGCCAATGGGTGCCCGCTGGCGGTCAGTCCATCGCCGGTAAAGACGTAGAGCGAGCGGTGGCTGTCGGCGCCCGTCGCCGGCAACTCGAAGCGCGCGCCGGGCTCGAGGTCGATCGTCCACATGCCCAGGTCGCTGTCGGCCGCCGCGGCCCACGAGTTCGGCGGCGGGGAGGGCGCCCGCGCGCTGCCATACCGCCCGGCGATTACGGTGACCGACGTGCGCTTGCCCGCCGCGTCCCGCACCTGCTCGGTCGGGATGTCGTCGGCCCACAGCATTGCGAAGTGCGGCTCGACCATCTTGTCGCGCGCCGGGAGGTTGAGCCAGATCTGGAAGAGCTCGAGACGGTTGTCGCTGGCGCGATCGAGCAGTGGGAACATCTCCGCATGCTGGATGCCGCGGCCCGCGGTCATCCACTGCACGTCACCGCCACCGTAGCGTGCGCCCGCGCCCATTGAGTCCGAGTGATCGAGCAGGCCGTGGCGCACGACGGTCACGGTCTCGAAGCCGCGGTGGGGATGCTGCGGGAAGCCCGGGACCGTGCGGCCGTGGTACATGCGGAAGCCATCGCGCAGCTCGAAGTCCTGTCCGAGGTTGCGCCCCGCGAGCGACGTCGCGGGCCCCATCTGCTCGTTGCCGGCGGGGTAGCGGTCGTCGTGGTAGGCGCAGAACAGGAACGGGTCGCGCGTCTTCCACAGGAAGCCAAGCGGCTCACTGTGCAGGACCGGGCTCTCACCGGCCGCTGCCCGCGCCTCGGCCGCAACTGGCTGGGCGGCCGTCTCGGGGCTGTGCAGGTCGTCGATGGGGGTGGGCTGCGCACGCGACTCCGGCGAGCATCCGCCCGCGAGTGCCCCTGCTCCCGCCATCAGCTTCAGCGCATCGCGTCGGGTGATCGACCCGCCGGCGTCGTCCGTCCCGTCCGCCATGGGATCAGCCTAGGGCGCGTCCGCTTCGGCGTCCACCCCGCGCCAGGCGGGATGTCGTTTGCGCGCGTCCATCCGGCGTGTCACAGAGCGGGCGTGAGGCTCTACGTGTCCGACCTCGACGGTACGCTGCTCGACCCCTCGGGGCGGCTGCGGCCACGCTGCAGGGACGGCCTCAACGAGCTGCTCGACGCGGGCCTGCCGTTCACGGTGGCCAGCGCCCGCAGCGTGCACAGCATCGCCCCGATCCTCGACGGGCTGAGGCTGAGGCTGCCGGTGCTGGAGTTCAACGGGGCGTACCTGACCGAGCTCGACACACGACGCGTCCACTTCTGTCGGTCGATCGCGGACGACATCGTGCTCGATGTCGTGCAGCGCGGGCGTGTAGCCGGGCTGGCCGTGACGGTCTCGACCTACGACGGCCAGGCCCAGCGCTTCTACATGCCCGCGTCGCCCCCGAATGCAGGGGTGGCCTGGTACCTCGAGGATCGCCAGCGCGCCGGCGACGCACGCCTGCAGCTCGTCGCCGACCCGGCCGCCGAGGTCGCCGCGCAGCTGGCCGACGAGCAGCGCGTCGTGTGCCTGACGTTCATCGCGCGCGAGGCGCAGCTGCGGCCGCTGCAGCGTGGCATCGACGGCAGCTGCGGGGAGCGCGTGCGTACGCTCTGCAGCGAGAACCGCTACAGCCCGGGCTGGTACTGGCTGACGGTCCATGATGCGCGTGCGACCAAGGCCCACGGGCTGCGCGAGCTTGCGCAGCACTGCGGCGTCGGGCTCTCCGAGGTCACGGTGTTTGGCGACGAGATCAACGATGTGCCGATGTTCGAGGTCGCGGGTAGGTCGGTGGCGGTGGGCAACGCGGTGCCCGACCTTCAGGCGATCGCCGATGAGCTGATCGACGACCATGCGAGCGGCAGCGTCGTGCGCTACCTGCAAGCCCGCCGAGCATCCGGTACCTAGCGGAATTGCCCTGCGGGTGGCCGCAGGGTGCGAGCTCTCCCTTGCCCTGGCTGCCGAGGTTGCCCAAGCTGGCCCCGAGGGAGGGGTCATCATGGAGTGGACGGACGGCGGCGGCGCGGAGATTGGCGAGCAGAACTACGACGGCGAGGTGCGCGAGCGCGTCCTCGACTGCGACATCCTGCTCTTTCGGGGGCGGGGCTTCTCGAGCTGGCTGATCCGACTGATCAGCAAGAGTCGCTACTCACACGTGGGCCTGGTGGTCAGGGAGCACGACCGAGTCCTGTGCGCAGACTCGACCAGCAAGGGCGTGCGTCTGACGACCCTGCGCGATCGGGTGCAGAAGTACGACGGCGGCATCGATCACTTCGAGCTGAAGCCGGAGGTCACCGCGGAGCAGCGTGAGGCGATACTTCGCTTCATCTTCGGCAAGATGGGCAAGGGCTACGACAACTTCAGCGCCCTCGTGTTCGCGCTCGTGCTGGTGTTCAAGATGAAGAAGCGCACCGAGAAGAACGACAAGTGGTTCTGCTCGGAGCTGATCGCCGCGGCATTCGACGCCGCGAACATCGAGCGGACCGGCGAGCAGCGCCCGGAGTTCATCTCACCGGGCGAGCTCGCGACAACCCTGCCGATCCACCGGCCCTGCACCCTCAAGTGGTGAGGCCGGCGGCCGCTTCGACCGCCTCGATCGCGAGGGCCGCTCAGAGGAACAGTGGCTCGCAGCTGCCGCTGTTCGGATTGCAGATCAGTGGCGAGCAGCAGTCGGCGTCGCTCATGCAGCCGCCGCAGCTCATGTTGACGCATGCCTGGCCGACCCCGCACATGTTCTCGCAGCGTGACTGGCACATCGGCGGGTCTTCCGGCATGTCCGGGGGCGGATCAGGCAGGCATTCGTTTTCGTCGCCGACCTCGAGGATGTCGAGGTCGTAGTCGACGTCGATCCAGGTGCCTGCAAGCACGCTGTCCACGAAGATCGACCCGGACAGGTCGATTGCACCGGCGGACCAGAGCTCGGCCCGCGGGGCGTAGAGGTTGCCGCCGAAGGGCTGCAGGCCGGCGAAGACGATCCTCTGGTCGCCCCCGACGTATACGCGCACGCCCGAGGGACGGTTGACGTTGCCGAACGAGTTGGCGCCGACCTGCGCGAGGTTGCCGCCGATGAAGATGTCGAGCTCGCCCTGTGGGCCCAGGTCGATGTTGAAGATGCCGATGTTGGCGACGTCGCCTTCGATGTACAGCGCCGTGCGGCCGTTGACGGTCAGCGTCACGCCTCCGAGGCCAGTCGCCGCGTTGAGGAAGTAGCGCCCACAGGGAAGCTCGCGCTCCACGTCGAGGCCGACCAGACCGACGAGCCAGTTGGGGTCGAGGCCGATCTCCGCGTTGTGGTTGTTCACCTTGCCGTCGGCGATGATCCCGTCGATGTCGAGCAGCTCATCGGGCTGGCACGGGCACGGCGGTTCGATCGGCAGGCTATCCATTCGGGTGTCGCGGCCCACGATCGGCGGGAGGAAGGGCGCGGCTCCCGCGTGGTGGAGATCGCGGCCGATCGACGAGAGCGCCACCAGTGTCGCGTTCCCCTCGAGCCATGCATCGCGTCCGACGCCGAGCAGGCCGAAGAGGAGCAGGTCCGTCTTGGCCTCGAGGTCTCCGTGCACCGTGAGCGCACCCGCGAAGGTCGTGCTCCCGTACATGCGGAGGCTGCCGCCGACGTCGACCGCAGCACCGGCAAGCGTCTGGCCGTTGACGCCAACCGGGGCGCCCGCCTTGAGAGGGGCACCGCCCGCACGGGCGCTAAACGACTCCGTGTCCAGGAGACCTCCGAAGTCCAGGTTGGCGCAGGTGCAGATCGCGTTCGTGAACAGCTGCCGGGCGATCACGCCTGCGCAGACGTCACCCTGGGGCGTGGGGACCTCGATCGGCGGACCCTCGCCCGCGCAGTACTCCATCATGCTGTCGCCGTCGCCGTCGCCGTCGCCGTCGCCATCGCCGTCGCCGTCGCCGTCGCCATCACCGTCGCCGTCGCCGTCGCCGTC